>Ga0207422_1000184_pt1 | contig 247112 bp, 189 predicted proteins | sample MarCyaLeptolynsp_FD_187757 | JGI IMG/M metagenome (GOLD analysis project Ga0207422, IMG submission 187757) | Marine cyanobacterial communities from Panama - species 1 Leptolyngbya sp. (SPAdes) | ecosystem: Environmental > Aquatic > Marine > Unclassified | place: Panama: Panama City | collected... | reverse complement strand
CCCCCGCCGGTGCTGGCGGGTGTAGTGAACGAGGCCGAGGACGAAATCGAACACCTCCTCGGCGACGTGCACGTTGTCGGCGAGCTGTCGCAAGCGCATGACGTCGTCGGGCCCGACTACGGCTCGGACCGGCGCGACCGCGCCGTTGTAGGTCGCGAGCATGCGCTTTTCGTCCGCCGGGCTGGGGTAGGTCATGTGAATCTTGACCAGGAACCGATCCACCTGAGCTTCGGGCAACGGGTACGTACCCTCGTGCTCGATGGGGTTTTGCGTCGCCAGGACCATGAACGGGTCGGGCAGCGAGCGCGTTTCGCCCTCGATCGTTACCTGCCGCTCCTGCATGGCTTCGAGCAGGGCCGACTGGGTCTTGGCCGGGGCGCGGTTGATCTCGTCGCCGAGCAAGATGTTGGCGAACACCGGTCCCTCGCGCAGAACGAACTGGTTGTCGCGCATGTCGAGGATGTACGTGCCGGTGATGTCCGAGGGCAAAAGGTCGGGCGTGAACTGCACTCGCCGGTAGGTGCAGCCGAGGGTTTGCGAGAACGCTTTGACCAGCGTGGTCTTGGCCACGCCGGGCACGCCCTCGACCAGCACGTGCCCGCCGGCCAGTAGTGCGGTGAGCAGGGCTTCGGTGGTTCCGGGCGCCCCGATATACGCCTTGGAAACCTCGGCCAAAATGGCGCGCGAGATGTCGCCCACCTGCGTCAGTACGTTGCGTTCTATCCCTTCGGTCGCCATTCGGTTCCTACGGCCCCCTCGACACTAGCCGCTTTTGTCGGCACTTGCATCTCCGTCGCTCGCAAGCGCGCGCTCGAAATCGTTTACCGCTCGCTGCAAACGCTGCAGGTCCTTGCGCGAGACCGACCGACCGGCGCCAGAACGCGAGTCGGTGAGTCGGCCGGGCAGGTCCTGCAAGGTGCGGCATACCGGAGCCAGGGCCGACCTGGCCGCCCGGCCTGCGCGAGCTTCGACCTGGTTGAGGACCGCTTCGGTCGTGAGGGTCGACAGCGGGCTCGGGGCTCCGAGCAGTCCCGCGAGGCGCGTGTCCACCGAGTCGCGCAAGATCGAAGCGGGGACCAGGTAGCTGCCGCGAAAGCCTTCGTCGTCGAAGTGCTGCTGCAGATCGGCGCGACGCGACGGTGGAGGTGACGCTCCGTCCGCCGTGCGCTGGGCCGCCCGAAGCCACGAGCCATCGAGCGGCGCGCCGCGCCGTCGCAGGGGCACGGCTGCCAGGGCGAGCAAGCCGATCACGGCGACGACCACGACCCCGAGCACCCGGCTCGCGTCGGCGTTGAGGTACCAGTCGTTGAGCTCTTCGAAGAAGTTGTTGAGCCCGCGCGCCGAGCCCGACAGCGCGCCGCCGAGGGCATCGTCGCGCAGGTCGCGGGTCGGCGCCCCGGTCATCTCGACGTCGCCCGACATGACGACGATGCGGCCGCGGCTTTCGCCCTCGGGGGAAAAGTAGCGCAGCAGGTTGAGGGCGAACTGCACGTTGCCGGGAAAGCGCAGCATGCCGTTGATGAGCACGCTCGGGTCGGATAGCAGCACCAGGTTGTCGCGCGCCACCACCACGACTTCATCGCCACCAAATCCGAAGACCGCGTCGCTCGCCTGGACGCCCGAGAACACCGACGGGTGGTTGGTGACCAGTTCGGCCACGTCGCGGGCGAGGGGGTGGTTGGGCGCGAGCGGGCGCGCGATCGGGGCGAAGGGCAGGTCGTCGTAGAAGTCGGCGCGCACGCCGAGGGCATCGTCGCGCAGGAAACCGAAGCGCGTCGCGATGCCGCTTGCGGTGCCGAAATCGTCACCCACGATCAGCTTGCCGCCGTTGGCGACGAACGAGCGCACGTTGGTCGGGTCGATCGACGCGGTGGGATAGAGGATGACGAGGACGTCGCCGGGGCCGAGGTCATCCCAGTCGACCTCGGAGGCGGCCTCGGCGCGAAATCCATCGCCGCGCGCGAGCTTTAAGAAAGTCGCCAGGCCGTTCCAGGACGCGCTGGTCGCGTCGTAGTCGGCGGCGGCGTCGCCGGGCGCCGACGTCAGACTCGGCGCCGCGCTCGTCACGGCCGCCCAGATCAGCGCGGCGGCGACGGCGCCTGCGGCCCCGAGGCACCGACCCAAGCGGTGCGTCACTGCATCTCCATGCGCAGCTCATCGGCCACGACGGCGAGCTTGTCGAGGGCCCGCCCGAGAGGGGCGGGGGCGCTGACGGCAACCAGCGTAAAGTACCCGTCGGCCACGGCGTGCACGAGGATGTCGACCGTCTCGTGGCGCAGCACCATGTACTCGGCGCCGCCGTAGTGCAGCGTGTCGAGGGCCGACTGCACCAGAGCGAGAACGACGCCGTAGTGGGCCGTGAGGACCAGCCAGTCGTCGATATCGCGGCGGGCGACAGCGTCGACGGTTTCGCCGTCGGCCGCGGCGAAGGCGCCTCCGATAGCGCCGGGGATTTCGCTGACCGCGCGCCGCAAGATCGCCGAGAACGGCGTGGGCAGGCGCTGGCTCACCGACGAAGGCCGCACGGTCAGGGGGCTCCCGGTGCTGCCGGAGCTGGCGCGGCGATGGGGGCGGCCGGCGACGCGGGCGAGCCGGGGCCCGGTCCGAGCCCCGCCATGGCGCCGCCCGCGGGCAGGCGGCCGTCGTAGACCTCGATCGCGCGCTTGTTTTTCAGGGCGGCGAGCCAGCTCTCGAAGGCGCGCTCGCGGGCCGACGGGAACACCTGTTTGCGCAGGCTCGGCTCCGCCTGCTCGAAGCTGTGGCTCTGGGCCGGATTGATGCCGGTCAACAGAATGACGTCCCAGCCCCAGCGCGTCTTGGCCGGGGGCGACACTGTGTTGACGGTCTCGATGTTGAAGAGCGCGTCGGCGTAACCGGGGTCGGTTCGGTCGCGCGATGCGGGGTAGGCGTTCTCGTTGTACACGAGGGTCACGCCACCGGCGGCCTTGCGGGCCAGGGACCGGAACTCATCCCGCTCGAGTTTCAGACCGTCGAGGGCCCGATAGATCGTTTGCGCCACGGCTTCGGCCTTGCGGTCGGCTTCGGTGCCCCGCGGCTCGTTTTCCGGCAGCTTGACGCGCACGAAGTACGACAGCCGATACTCGGGGTGGTTGTAGCGATAGAACACCGCCGGGCGCTTCCACACCTTTTCGAGATGCGCGGTCTCGACGTCTTCCGGGCCGTCGAAGCCAGGTTCGAACTCCCGCGCGAGCAGGGCGCGTACCGACTCTCGTTTGCCGGCGGCGACCACGTCTGCGTGAGCCGCGAGTCCGTCGCTTTCGGCCCGCGCCGCCAGCAGCTCGAAGTCGATGCACTGTTCGAGCGCCTGGCGCGCCGTCAGGGCAAGGGCGCGTGCCTGGGCGGCGACGCAGTCGTCGTAGATCGGGCGGCCGTCCACGGTGGCGACAACGATGCGCCCGCCCGCTTCGGCAACCACCCCTGCAGACGGCGCCGGGGCGCCGCTCGGGGGCGCGCTGTCCCCCCCGCAGGCCCAGGCGCAGGCCGCTACTAGCGCCAGCACCGCCGAAACTCGCCCCCGGGTCATTCTTTTTGAACGAGCGCGAGCCGCGCCATTTCCTTGCCGACGGTAATGACCGCGATGCCGATGAAAAGCAGGATCAAGGACGCGACGTAGTCGCGGCGCTGCAGATAGCTCACGCACTCGACGAAGAAGACGATGCTGCCTCCGATGAGTGCCAGGGCGAGGATTTCGAAAAAGAACTGGCGCACGTCGTGGTGGGCGTTGGCGGGCGAATTAGCGGGTGGCGAGGAGCAGCAGCATGAAGACCAGGGCGGCGACGACTCCGACATAGAAGACCGGGCGTGGGCGCCCCCGTCGCGACTCCGATCTTAGCGCGCTCAACGCGAAGACGAGGTCGCGATCGCCGGTTCTGTGCGGCCGCAGCGTTCCCATGAACACGGACCAGTAAAGCAGCACCCACAGCGCCAGCGCCGCCAGATTTAGCAGCGCCGTGAACGAGGCCACGCGCCCGAGGTAGAGTTCGCGCAAGAACGCCTGGCCCTCGGTGGCGAAATTGACCTGCCACAGCAGGGCGACCGGCACGGCGACCGAGAGCAGAGCCAGGCCGGCGTACACCCGAAATCGCCGGCGCCAGCGGGCGGGCACGGGCTCGCTCGCCGAGGCCAGGGGGCGGGTGCTCACGGGCTCCACCGGCTCGTACCACGACGACAGGTACGACGCGCCGAACAGGTAGCCGATCACGCTGGCCGAAACCAGGGCAAACCGCACGGGGCCGTACACGTAGCTGGCGATGAGGTCCGGGTACACGGCCGTGGGAGCCAGGACCGCGGCGGGGAATGCGAACAGCAAGACGCTGTCCGACCGTCGGGCCAGGCCCACCAGCAAGACCGCCAGCGGCGCAAAGCCGAGCAGGAGCGCCCCGGGGGTGCGCCACGTTCCGACGAACAGGCCCGGCAGCAAAATGACCGAGATCCATACGTTGACGCCCAGGGCGAAGGCGACAGCGTCGGCAAAGGCGCGCCAGCGGGTCGGGTTGAACGCAAAGCCCCCGGTCACTGCCGAATGCTAGCAGGTCGCGCCGTTGCCTTGACGGCGACGGCAGCTGGCTTGTTGGGGAACGACGGCGGTTTTCGCGGGGACCAGCGAAACGGATCGGCCGCGGAACGGCCGCGGTCAAGACGTTGGTAATCTGCATTGCAGAGTCTTGGTTTGGGGCGCGGCGAATCTGATTTGGCGCTCGCGTTTTTCCTTCGGGGCGTCGTCTGCGTTGCGACTTTGGCAGTACGTGTGTTGCGCCCTATGTGCCTAAAATCGCCGTAGAATTGGCGGTTGACCAGCCCTGCGTCAGACGTGAGAGTGCGCAGTGTGCGGCGTCGCCGCACAGCGGGGTCGGGGGCCCAAACCAATGACCCCGGCGCGTGGCCTCCGACCCTTTCTTTGTTCGTCCCGCCGCGCTAGGCGCGGTCGGTTCGCGCCAGGGTGGCCCGCTCGCAGATCACCCCGCTGCCCTGCAGCATCCGCAGGGCGTCGGCGAGCTCGCGGTCGGCGCCGGCGACCTGGCCGGCCCGGCGATAGGCGCGGGCGCGTTCCACCCGAACCCAGGCGCGTTCCGTGGCGCTGGCGCCGGCCAGCAGCCGCTCAGCCCGATCGAGCTCGTCGAGGGCGTCGGCGTCTTCGCCGAGCATGGACAACACCGATCCGAGGGCTCGCCGCGCTTTGCCTTCGAGCAGGGGTACCCCGTCTTTCGCCCCGCGGTCCACGGCCTCGCGGAGCAGCAGCTCGGCGTCGTCCGGCGCGCCGCCGGCGGCTCGAGCGCGGGCCACCGCGACCCGGGCTTCGTCCTGGTAGAGCAGACCCTCGTGATGGTCGGAAATGGCCAGCGCCCGGTGCGCTTGCTCCAGGCCTTCCTCGTAGCGTCCGGCATCGACGAGGGCCTGGGCCAGGTTGTTGTGGGCCAGGCCGACGAGCGGATCGGCGCTCGCGGGCCCGAGCAGGCCTAGAACCTGCTGGCAGCTCGCGATGGCGGCTGCGTGGTCGCCGAGGGCGCGGCGGATCTCGCCGAGATTGAGCAGGCCGCGCGCCGCGAGCCGCTCATCACCGACCTGCGCACCGATGTCGGCCGTGCGCTGGTGGGCCGCGGTCTGCTCGTCGACGTCGCCGTAGGCCTCGAGGCAGGCGCCGAGCGTGGCGTACGCGTCGGCCAACGCCGGCAGGCAGTCGCCGCGACCACCGAGCAGGGCGACCGCGCGCCGGGCCGCGCGCAGTCCCCCGGGGTCGCCGAGCAGGTACCCCCGCACCCACGCGGAGGCCGCCAGCAGCCTGCCGGCCAGCACCGGCTCGCGGCGTTCGTCGACGACGTCGAGTCCGCGCTCCGCGCACGACAACATGTCGCGCCAGGCGGCTCGCTGCCGGCTGACGTCGGCTTTGCCGATGAGGCCGACGGCTCGCTCTCGCCACCGGTGCGGCGAGTTGTTGGCGTAGCCGAGCACGCGGTTGAAATGCGTGTCGGCGTCGTCCAGGTCGCCCCGGTCGAGGGCGCGCTGGCCGAGTTCCGCCCACTCGAGGACCCGGGGTTGTTCCGCGGCGTGTTGCCCGGACGCGGGCGCCGACGACAGCAGCGTATCCAGGCACGGTCGCAGCGCCGCCGACGCGCGGCGTGAAGTTCGCTCCGTGGTGGCGATAGCCCCGGCGATTTGTTCGCGCAGGGCGCCGGCGGTGGCCGGGCGCGAGGCCGGGTTCTTGGCCAGCCCCCGGGCGAGGGCGTGAGCCAGCGCCGTTCGCGCCGGCTTCGGCAGGCTGGTCGGTTCGTCCAGCGGGCAACGGGGCGGCTCGTTGACGACCCGGTCGAGCACGACCACCAGCCGGTCGTCGGCCGCGCGGCCGAACGGGGGCCGCCCGTAAAACAGCTCGTACGCCACCGCCGCCAGGGCGTAGACATCGATGGCGGTTCGCGGCGACTGCGAGCCCGCGGGCGGGCCGCCGGTGACGTGCTCGGGCGCCATGTAGGCCGGGTCGCCGAGGAGCAGGTCCTCGTGCGATCCGCCCGACGTAAGCTCGTCGCCGAGCGCGATGCCCGCGATGCCCAGACCGAGAATCACCGCGCGGTTGTCGGTGAGGACGACGTCGGCGGGCGTGAGGTGCCCGTGGACGGTCGACGCCTTGTGGATGGCGTCGAGGCCGTTGGCGAGCTGGCCGACGATGTCGAAGGCCTCGTTTACCGAAAGACCCGCTGTCTCCCCCGAACGCGAAAGGACCTCGCGCAGACTGGTCCCGCGAACCAGCTCGGTAACGACCGCCAGGCTGTCGCCGAGCGACACCAGCTCGCGGACCTCGCAGACGTTGTGATGGCGCAGCCGCCGCGCCGCTTCGACGTCGGCCGCGAGCCGTTGTCGGGCCGCCCGCGACCGCACCAGCTCCGGGCGCAGGCGCCGGACCGCGACGTCGCGGTGACCCCTCCGGTCGCGGGCTTCGAACAGCTCGCCCACGCTGTCGCTGCGGAGTTGCTGGCGAACCTCGAAGCGGGCCTCGTCGGCAGCGGCCGGGCCTTGCGGGGCCTGGTGGTTCGCCCGGTTACCGCCGTCGCGCATCGACTTCACATCGTATCATCGCGGCGTACCCAAGAAGGAGGCTTTGCTGTAAGGTCCGGCCGCATGACGACGAAGGTGCGCCGCACGCCCATCGTCGTGGCCATCGACGGTCCGGCCGGGGCTGGCAAGTCCACCGTGGCACGTCGCCTGGCTTCGGCTCTCGGCTACCAGGTCCTCGACACGGGCGCCATTTACCGGGCGGTCGCTCTCGAGGCGCGCCGGCGCGGCGTGGATTGGTCGGATGAGGCGGGTTGCGCCGCCGTCGCCGCCGGGCTGGACATCCGCTTTCAGACCGACTCCGACGCCAACCGGGTGTATGTCGGGGGGCGGGAGGTCACGGCGGCCATTCGCACTCCCGAAATTTCCGATGGAGCTTCGCTGGTTTCGGCGCTGCCAGCCGTGCGCGGGGCCCTTCTCGACCTGCAGCGGCGCCTCGGCGAGGCCGGCGGCGTGATCGCCGAGGGGCGCGACGTCGGCACGGTGGTGTTTCCGCGCGCGGGCGCAAAGTTCTTTCTCACCGCCTCATCGGAGATCCGTGCAAAACGCCGCTTTGACGAGATGTTACAGCGAGACCCGGATCTCGACCTGGGCGAGGTCGAGCGCGACATGCAGACTCGTGACGAGCGCGACTCGGGGCGCGCCGTGGCGCCCCTGACCCGGGCCGAGGACGCCATTGAGGTAGATTCATCGGTGCTCGCAATCGACGATGTCGTCGATTCGATGGTCGCCGAGGTGCGGGCGCGCGAACGAAACCCTCGTTCCCAACCGGTCGGCTAGCGGGTCGCCCGGTCGGGGCTCCCCCACCTCCTTACACCAGCGACAACGCCGCGTTTCGGTTGACAACTCGCTGCCGGAGGGGTACCTGTTCCCACCTCTGTGTCGGACTGCCGGGCTTGCCTGGTAAATCCAACGCGCCGACACGTGTAAAGAGCAGGAATTTTCTGAATGGTCGAAGCTGACGGGCAACAGGGAGGCGTGGGCGACGAAGAGTCGTTTGCCGCGCTTTTCGAAGAAAGCCTAAAAACAGAACAGGTACGCGAAGGCGACATCGTGCGCGGCACGGTCGTCGGCGTAGTGAAAGACTACGTAATCATCGATATCGGCTACAAGTCCGAGGGCCAGGTGTCCCTCGACGAGTTCCGCGATCCCGAGGGCAACGTCGTCGTCAAAGAAGGCGACGAGGTTGAAGTGCTGCTCGAGGCCCGCGAGAACGACGCCGGCATGTGCGTGCTGTCCAAGGAGCGCGCCGATCGTCTCAAAGTGTGGGACGAGATTTCCGAGGCGTGCGAGCGCGACGAGCTCATCGAGGGAACCATCACGTCGCGCGTCAAGGGCGGCCTGTCGGTCACCATCAAGGGCGGCGTCAAGGCGTTCCTCCCCGGCTCACAGGTCGACCTGCGGCCGGTGCGCAATCTGGACGCCTTCCTGGGCAACAAGCACCAGTTCAAGGTCATCAAGTTCAACAAGCGCCGCGGCAACATCGTGCTGTCGCGTCGCGTGCTGCTCGAAAAGGAGCGCGCCGCGCTCAAAGAGAGCACGCTCGAGCGCCTCAAAGAGGGCCAGATCGCCGAGGGCATCGTCAAGAACCTCACCGAGTACGGTGCGTTCATCGACCTCGGTGGTATCGACGGCCTTCTGCACATCACCGACATGAGCTGGGGCCGGGTCAACCACCCGTCCGAGCTGTTCCAGGTCGGTGACCACGTGCGCGTCAAGGTGCTCAAGTTCAACGCCGAGACCGAGCGCGTGTCGCTCGGCCTCAAGCAGATCACCGAAGACCCGTGGACCACGGCCCAGGAGAAGTACGTTCCCGGCACCGTCGTTCGCGGCAAGGTCGTCTCGCTCAAGGACTACGGCGCGTTCATCGAGCTCGAAGAGGGCATCGAAGGTCTCGTTCACGTCTCCGAAATGTCGTGGACCCGCCGGGTCAAGCACCCGAGCAAGGTCGTGGCAGCGGGCGACGTCGTCGAAGCCGTCGTGCTCGACGTCGATGTCGAGAACAAGCGCGTCTCGCTCGGCATGAAGCAGCTCGAGGCCAACCCCTACGAGCAGCTCATCGAGAAGTACCCGCCCGGCACCCGGGTCAAGGGCAAGGTCCGCAACATCGCCGACTTCGGTGTGTTCGTCGAGATCGAAGAGGGCATCGACGGACTCGTTCACGTGTCCGACATGTCCTGGACCCAGCGGGTCAAGCACCCCTCCGAGATGTTCCAGAAGGGCGACGAGGTCGAGGCCGTGTTGCTCAACATCGACATGGAGGACGACGACAAGCCGAAGATCTCGCTCGGCATCAAGCAGCTCCACGAGGATCCGTGGGACCGCATTCCGCGCGAGTACCCCATCGGTACCGTCACCGACGCCAAGGTGCTCAAGATTCTCGACTTCGGTGCGTTCGTCGAGATCGCCCCGGGCATCGAGGGCCTGGTTCACGTCTCGGAGATTTCCGACGAGCGCGTGGACGACCCCCGGGCCGTGCTGGCTCCGAACCAGGACGTGAAGGTTCTGGTCATCAGCATGGACCCCGCCGAGCGCAAGATCGGTCTGTCCATCAAGGGCGCCGAGCACGCGGTCGACATGGCGGACGCCCAGGGCTACCAGGCCGGGGCGAAAGCCGGTGGCGCCACCCTCGGCGACATCTTTGGCAACGTCCTTGGAGACAAGGGCGACAGCTAAAGATGCGCCTGTGGAAGTGCTTCTCGCAGTAGTTCGATAAGCACTTCTTGAAGAAACGCTCGCAGCGGCCTCGGCGATTCGCCGGGGCCGCTGTCGTTTCGGCCAAAAATGGATAGGTTAGGGGCGGGGGTGTACGATCGGCTCTCGACCGGTCTGCCAATGCGGCGGTCGAGGCACGTGCCATGGTCCGCTGGATTCGCATCGTCGCGCTCGTCCTGGTAGCGCTGGGCTTCATCGCCATGGGCGTGGCCATGGGGCTGTACCTGGTCGCGAACTGGCGCTGGGTGCCCGTCGATACCCCGGAGATGCTGCACGGCCTGCTCGGTGAAACCGAGCGCGAGGTGTTCCTGCCGGGGCTTCTGGGGGGCTGGCTCGTGGGAGTACTGGGCCTTGGCGCGCTGTTGGCGTGGCTGATGTTCTACGCCTGGCGACGGCGGCAGTTCGAGGTGCTCGTGCGCCGACTCGAGCGCGAGCTCGCCGAACTGCGCAACCTTCCGTTCAAGCGCCCGGCGCCCATGGAGGACCTGCCGGCCGACGATGTCGATGTTCGAGAGCTGGACGACCGGGGCGAAGCCGTCGAGCCGGATCCGGTCGGCAGCGCGGCCGAGGACGACAGCGGTGACGACCTGCTCGGCGGGGACGACCCGTACGCAGACGGAGACCGGGACGGAAACGAAGACCGGGACGGAAACGAAGACCGCGACGGAAACGAAGACCGCGACGGAGACCGAGACCGAGACGGAGACGGAGACCGAGGCCGAGACGAAGACGGAGACCGAGACGGGGAGGGGCGACGCTGATGGGGACGGCGATGCTGATGGTGCTCATCGGCCTGGGCGTGCTCGCGGCGGGAATTCTCATCGGGCGCTACTACGTGCCCGACGACCGGCGCCTCAAACGGACCGCCCGGCACGGCCGCGCGTACCTGCGGTCGCTCAACCTGCTTTTGTCTCGCGACCTGGACGGCACCATCGAGCAGCTGCGCGAGGTCGTGGAAGAGGACGTGTCCGACATCGAGCCCTACTTCGCGTTGGGCGCACTGTTTCGCCGCCGCGGCGAGTGGGAGCGGGCGATTCGCACGCACCAGGCCATCGAGATGCGCGCCGATGCCGACAAGCACCTGCGCCTTCGCGCTCTGTACGAGCTTGGCCTCGATTTTCGCGCGGCCTCCATGCCTCGCCGCGCGGTCGAGGCCATGGAGGCGTGCCTCGAGCGGGACGCAAAGCACGAGGGAGCGCACAAGGCTCTGTGCGGCCTGTACGAGCAGACCGGTCGGTTCGTCGATGCGGCCGCGGCCTGGGAGCACCTGGACAAGTTGCGCGGCTCGGCCCCGTCGCCCCGAATCCCGCATCTGTACGCGGCCGCGGCGTCCGCCGCCGTGCGCGGGGATGATCTCGACGGGGCCCGCGAGCTTCTCAAGAAAGCCGACCGCCTGGCCCCCGACGACCCCCATATCCTGGCCGTGGCCGCAGAGCTCGCGGCCGAGCGCGGGGACATTGCGGGGGCCGGCGAGCACGTCCGCAAAGCTCTGCTGCGCGGACCGGAACTGGCGCCCGCGCTGGTCGAACGCCTGCTCGATCTGCACCGCCGGGCGGCGGAGGGCGACGCGGGGGCTCGCGACGGCGACGATCTCGACGAAGACTGGCGCGCTCGCACGGAAGAGCTGGCGCGCGGCCGCACGGTCGCGGTGCTCGATGGTTTGATTCAAACCGGCGCGACGCATCCCGGCATTCGCATGTCCCGGGCCCGGCTGCGCGCCACCTACGACATCGAGGGAGCTCTCAGCGATGTTCGCCGCGTCGTCGAGGCCGCTCCCGACATGGCGTCCGCCCGGCTGTTGCGGGCCCGGCTGGTGCTGAGTCTCGGCAAGGGCGCCGAGATTCGGCGCGAGCTCGCCAGCCTGCTCGAGCCCGGGTCGCCGCTTGGCCAGGTGGCGGCGGGAGTGTGGGTGTGCCGGGGCTGCGGGCACGTCGCGGACGAGTTCTTCTGGCGCTGCGACCACTGCCGACGCTGGTCGAGCGCCAGCTACGACTGGCATCGCCGGGATCGGCCCCGGCGCTCGCGCGATCGACGCGCGCGCCCGCGCGACGGCGGCAGTCGTTTGTCCCGGGCCGGCGCCTGGATCTCCGGGGCGTGGTCGGGTATGCGTAGCCAGGCGTCTGCCGGCGCCGACGAGGCCCGCGAATGAGCCAGAACGACACCCCGCCCGAGGAGCCCTCGGATCCCTCTGCCGTCCCGCAGCCGGCTGCGGGCGGCGGCGAGCCGCCGCGGGGCAAACGGCGCGCGCGCACTGCCTTCGGCGGCGGTTGGTTCGGCTGGTTCCGCAGCAACATAAAGCTGTGGGGCTTTCTCGGCTTCATCGTATTCGTGCTGGTGCTGTTTCGGCACGTGGTGTTGCCGTTCGTATTCGCGGCGCTGCTGGCCTTCATTCTCGCCCCGCTCATTGGCCGGCTGTCGCAGACCGACGAGGGCGAGCGCCGCATGCCGCGCGGTGCGGCCATTCTGCTGGTGTACCTGGTGATCCTGGCGTTCCTGGGCGTGTTTCTGGTCGCCCTGTTGCCGCGGCTGTCTCAGGACATGGCCCGGCTGGCCCGCGAGGCGCCCTCGCTCTACGAAAAACTCAACGACGAATGGGCCCCCCAGGCGGCGACCTGGCTCGAGGGCAAGTTCCCGTCGCTCGCGCCGCCGCCAGAGCGCGCGCCGGAGGCCGTCAGCGCCACCGACGTCCCGCTGCCGCCGGGCACCCAGTTCGTCATCACGCCGCTTCCCGACGGGCGCTACGCGGTCGAGCTGACCGACGACGGACTGGCGGTGACGCCTCGCGCCGGTGGCGGCTACGCCATCGAGCGGACCGACGAGGCGCCGCCCGAGCAGACCACGGTCGACAAGATCCGGACGTACGCCGGCAAGGCGTTGATGTCCACGCGCGAGCAGCTGCAGGACGCGGTCGCCGTGGGCCGCCGTGTCGTTGCCGGCACCATCGGCGCCATCTTCTCCTTCTTCATCGTCCTGATGATCGCGGCCTTCATCCTCATCGACCTCGGCAAGTTTCACGGGTTCGTGCGCGGGCTGGTGCCGGCGGCGTTTCGCGATGACTATGACGTCATCGCCGCAGGCATCAACCGATCGCTGTCGGGCGTCATTCGCGGCCAGGTGATCATCTGCCTGCTCAACGGCGCGTTGACGTACGTCGGCCTGCTCATCTTCTCGGTCAAGTACTCGTTGATTTTGGCCGTGGTCGCCACGCTACTTTCGTTGATTCCCATCTTCGGGTCGATCCTGTCGACCATTCCCATCGTGCTCGCCGCTCTGGTCTCGGGCGATGGAGGCATCGACGTGAGCCGGGGGGCGCTCATTCTCGGCTGGATCATCGTGATCCACTTTCTCGAGGCCAACCTGTTCAACCCAAAGATCATGGGCACGGCGGCGCGAATTCACCCGGTGCTCGTGATCTTTGCACTGCTCGCGGGTGAGCATACGTACGGGCTCGTGGGCGCGCTGCTCGGCGTTCCGGTCGCCGCTGTGATCCAGGTCGTGTTCGTGTACTTTCGCGAGAAGACCTGGAAAACGGATGTTGCCGGGTAGCCTCCGCCGCGCCTCGTGCGATGCTACAGGCAGTGGCCGCACTTAGCATTCCATCGCCATGATCCGAATCGTCATCGTCGTCGCCGCGTTGCTCATCGCGGCGACCCCGATCGCCTCCGCTTCCGACGACATCGACACCGCTGTCGCTGCCGCCCTGGTGGAGCGCGCCGATCAGCTGTTTGCCAAGCGCGACTTTCGCAGCGCCAAGACTCTCTACATCGAGGCTCTCGAGCGCGACCCGAACGGGGAAAACGCCGCTGCGGCGCTGGCCGGCTTGCGACGCGCCAACAAGAAACTCGGGGTGTACAACCTCGAACACGGTCGCCCCGCACCCCGCGAAGCGGCGCCCGACGGCGAGGTGCTCGACCCGTACGAGGGGGACGGGCAGGCCAGTGCGGAACCGGCGTTGGGCCCCCTCGACCCGTACGCGGGACTGGCGACATCGGAGGCGCCGTCCGACGCCACCGGCGAAGTGCTGGACCCATATGCCGAAGCGAAGCCGGGTGACTCCGACGGGCTCGACGTTGCCGACCCGTACGGCGCCGACGGTCCGGCGACGGCGGACGCGGTTCCCGCGGGCGATGGCGACCAGGCAGAGCCCGACGCGCGGCGCGTGACCGACGTCCCGGAGCCGGAGCCCAGCGAGGGCACCGCGCGCTGGCCCAAGCGCGAACTGCAGGGCATCGGTGCTGGCTACGGATTGTTTGCCGGCCTTACCCTCGCGGGCGCGGACAGCGACGGGGCTTTCATCGTTGGCCTTGGCGGGCTGGTGCTCGGCGGTTGGGGGGCGGGGCGCCTCGCCGATCGCCTGGAGCTCACGGGCCCGCAAGTGCAGCTCATCAACAGCGGCATCGGTTGGGGCACCGCGACCGGGTCGTTCTTCGGTCACCTCATCAGCGGGTCGAACACCACCAGCGGCGAGGTCTTCATTCCCGGCACCATCGGCGGCGTGCTCGGCGTCGGCGCCGGCACGCTGCTGGCCCGCCAGGTTTCCGCGAGTGCGGGCGACATTGCGACCGTGAATTCGCTGGGGGCCTACGGCCTGACCTACGGTCTGATGGCCGGGGTTGCCCTCGATGTGTTCGACGATCGCGCGTACGCGATCAACGCGCTGGTCGGTACGGCGGCGGGACTGGGGGGCGGCATCTACCTGGCCAGCAAGACCGATTTGTCGCGGCGGCGCACCCTGTGGATCGACGCGGGGGCGGCCGCGGGGCTCGCGGTGCCGTGGGCGCTTCTCTTTCCGCTGATCCAGGACGACGACGATGAAAACGCCGACCTGCAAATCACGGCGGTGACGTCGATGGTCACCATGGCGGGCGGCGCGGCTCTCGCGTACTACCTGACCCGCAACCTCGACGCGGAGGGCGCCGACGAAGCCGCCGACGACAGTGGCTCGCTGGCCCTGGTTCGGCGCACGACCGACGGACGCTGGCTGTGGCGGGTACCGGCCCCGGTGCCAATCGGTGATGCCGCGCTGGCGCCGGACGCCGGCCGGGCGTTTGGGGTGGGGCTGGCAGGTGGCCGTTTTTAGGGCGGATTACCGGCAGGTCGTGAATTCGCGCACCCGGGGGCGCGTCATACTCGGGTAGGCCTTCCCATGAAGTACTGCCCCGTTTGCGAGCAATCCTTCGACGACTCGGTGCGCTTTTGCCCGACCGACGGGGCTGCGCTCGTGGACGCCGCCGAGCCGTATCGCGGGCGAGTGCTTCTCGGACAGTTCGAGCTGGGCGAGGTGATCGGTCGCGGGGCCATGGGCACCGTCTACCGCGCCTGGCAGGCGGGCATGGAGCGCGACGTGGCGGTCAAGATCCTCCACGAGCACCTGGTGAGCGATCGCGATGCCGTGCGCCGCTTTATGCGCGAGGCCCGGGCGGTGGCGCGGCTGTCGCATCCCAACATCGTCGTGATGTACGCCCTGGGCGAAGTCGACGACCGCGTGCCCTTCATGGCCATGGAGTATGTCGACGGCGAGCCGCTGGAGGTTGCGCTGGGCGACAAGCCCATGACGGCATCGCGGGCGTGCGACATCGTCGGGCAGGTGGCCGCGGCTCTCGCCGAAGCCCACGCGGTCGGCATCGTGCACCGCGACCTCAAGCCGGCCAACCTCATTTTGCGCGAGCGCGGTGGTCGGGCCGACTCGGTGTCGATTCTCGACTTCGGCATCGCCAAGCTCTTGCCGGGCGAAGCGCGCATTCGCGACAGTCACCTCACGCGCGAGGGGGCCATTTTTGGCACGCCCGCGTATCTTTCGCCCGAGCAGGCGAGCGGAGGCGACGTCGATGCGCGCGCCGACCTGTACAGCCTTGGCGTCATCCTGTTTCGCATGCTCACCGGGCGGCTGCCCTTCGAGGGCGCGGCCCTGGATGTGCTGGTCAGCCACGTCAACAAGACGCCCCCGCGGGTGCGCGACATCGCGCCCGATGTCGATCCGGCGTTGGATCAGGTCGTTTTCCGGTTGCTGCAAAAGCAGCCCGACGATCGATTTGCCAGCGCGCGCGAGCTCGCTGCCGCCCTCGAGGCTGTGGCGCGGGGGGATGCCGTGCCCGCGGCGCCCGCGCGCGTCGACCGCACGCTGCTCGCGACCCGTTCGCAGCTCGCCCTCGGTGACGGAGGAGGGCCGGGCCCGGGTGCCGCGGACCCGTCGTTCGTCGGCGCTGCGGGCGCCGAACGGGGGCGCACCGCCGACTCGGCGGTTGCGGGCGGTACCGGTGGCGGAACCGAGCGCGTCCTGAATCTGAACATCGACGCCGACGAGTCGATGCCCCTGCCGAGGTCGCGCGGTTGGCTTGGCGCACTGTCGGCGGTCCTCGCGTTTGGCGTGCTGGCGGCGGGCGCTGGCGTGGGGGTGTACGCCCTGCGCAAGGCCGGAGAAGGCCCGTCGCAGCCGGCGCCTGCGATCGAGGCCCCCGCGTCTCTCGAACGACCGGCGGTCGTCACCCGGCAGCCGCCATCTCCGGGCGGACGGCGCGCTCTGCTCGTAAGCGATGCCGGCTACGCGTTGCGCATCGAGATGCCGGCGCGGCTTGTGGTTGGCGTCGACTACGAGGTGATCTTTCAGGTTTGGGACCCGGACGGGGAACCGATGGCCGCGCCCGAAGTGATCGCGACGGTCGAAGAGCCGGGTGGCGTCGAGCGCGGCCTGTCGGCCAAGCCCACCGACCGGCCGGGCACGTATCGATTCACGCGCAGCTTTGCGACCACCGGACAGCACTACCTGCACATTCTTCCGCCGGCCGGATCCACGAACCTCAAGGTTCCGTTCGATGTCGACGGCGCGGGCGAGTCGGCACCCGGTGTCGATGAGAAGGCGGCGGTGCCGCCGGCGAGTAAGGACGTGGAGGCGCCGGCGAAGCCGTCGGGCGCCACGGCGGGACGTCGAGCGCCGGCGGCGGGGCGCTCGGCACAGCGCCGACGGCCACCAGTGCGCCGGACGAGGGCGCCGGGGAGTGGGCGTCCGGAGTTGAAGAGTGCGCCTGGAGCCGAGGCCGAGGCCGAGGCCGAGGCCGAGCCCGCAGCGGTGGCCGAGGCCCCCGAGGCCGAGCCCGAACCCGCGGCCGAACCCGAGCTCGAACCCGAACCCGAGCCCGCGTCCGAGCCCGAGCCCGAGCCCGTGGCCGAACCCGAGCCCGAACCCGAACCCGAGCCCGTGGCCGAACCCGAGCCCGAGCCCGAGCCCGAGCCCGAACCCGAGCCCGCAGCTAAGCCCGATGCCGATGCCGATGCTGAGCCCGACCCGGCGCCTGCTCCCGATCCGGGGCCTTCACCGGTTCCGCCCGCCGACATCCTCGAATAGACTCAAGCGCCGTGGATCCGCACGTTGCCGGGCTGTTGCGTTGCTCTGTCTGCAAGGCGGACGCTATCGATGTCGCTGGGGGGCGGTCGCTTGCGTGCGGCCAGTGCGGCCGGGTGTATCTGCCTGATCCCGCCGGATTCTTTGACTTGATCGACGTGGCTGGCGGAAACGAGCCGACGCCAACCACTCCCGCGCAAAAGCTCATGGAAAGCGAGCTGGTCGCCCGGGTCTACGACCGCTTCTGGCGCCCGACCTTCGTCCGGGTCATGGCGGGCAAGGGCGCGGCCGGGGCGGCGGGATCGTTCTCGGGCGAGTTCTTCATTCACAAATCCGCCCTGGGCATGGAAGACCGGCGCGGCCCCTGGCTCGACTTGTCCTGCGGACCCGGACTGTTTACCCGGGCCATGGCGGCGACGGCGCCGGGCGACAGCGTGGTTGGCCTCGACCTTTCGCGGGCCATGCTCGAGGTGGCCGCGTCGCGCCTGGCCAGCTACGCCAACGTGACCCTGGTCCGGGCGGACGCCCAGGACCTGCCGTTCGCGGACCGGTCGTTTGCCGGTATCAACAACGCCGGCGCGCTGCACGTGTACAACGACGCCGAAGCGGTGTTCCAGGAAGTCTATCGGGTACTTGCTCCCAACGGCGTGTACGTCGGCAGCACCTTCGCCAAGTCGAAGGGACCGCTGGGCTCCCTGGCCGCGCGGGTCACGGGCATTCGCCGGTTCGACCCGCCCGAGCTGCACGCGTGGCTGTCGCGCATTGGCTTTGCCGAGTACGAAGAGGTTCGACTCGGCGACGCCGTTTTGTTCAAAGCGCGCAAACCCTGACGCCGCCGCGCCGCACTGCGTCGCGAAAGCGACCGCTGCAGCGCGTCGGCGCGGTGCGTCATGCTGTTTGCGTTATCAGCCAACAGTGTGAGTGGGATCGTTGGTCTGCAAGCAACTGTTTGGCGATGCTCTACCGGCCAGATGTCGCCGATGTTTCTATCGGGTTCTTGAGGGGTCCCGCACGAATGAGACAACTAGTAGCTACATGCGCTCTCGTGTTCGCGATTGGTTGCGTCGACAAGCTCGACACCACCAGAGAGGTGGTTGACGACGGCACCTTCGGCGACGCGTTGCTAACGCTTGCCTGCAAGCGCGTCGCGTTTCTCGAGGACCGCGCCGCCTTCGAGCGCGGCGACGCCGCGACCATCGACGTCTCGGGAGACACCTACCGCGACGTGTGCCGCCTGGGCCTCGCGCCGCCCAACGACGCACACAACCCGCTCAAGGCGCTGCTGGCCGAGCGCGACGACCTGGTCGCCGCCGTCGACACCATGTTTCCCGAGGATTTCCTGCAGACGCTGCAGACGTTCCTGACAACCGACGAGTTCCTCACCCTCTACGACCAGGGGCCGGCGCTCACCGCGGTCGACAAGCTGTCGGAGACCCTCGACGTGTTTGCTGCCGAGACCGAGATGACCTCGGCGCTGGCCCGCATGAGCCCGCGGGTCGGCTACCGGCCCGGCCCATCGGCGCTGGGGGTCGTGCGCGAGGTTCTCGCCTACCCGGAGCTGCACGAGCTTTTGCTCGTGTTTGGCGACGCGGTGACCGACGGCGGCGTGGCAAAGGAGTCTTTCGACGAGCTCAACCGCACCCTGGCCGCGACCTTGCGCGGCGCGTCAGAGTCGACCGAGCCGCTCGGGGCCGAGACCACCTTGTCCGTCGCCCTGGACTTGCTGCTCGCCGAGCGCGCCGAGCTCGGTACCGGGCGCCCGCTGCAGCTGGTTCGACGCGACCCGCGCGGCGTGGCCTCGGTCGCTGGTTTGCCGGCGATGTTCGCCGATACCGATGGCGACGGACTCGCGGACCTCGACGGCAACGGGCGGTTCGTCGACGCCAACGGGCAGCCGTTCGATGCACCGACGCCGTTTCTGCCGCCGCAGGGCGAGGTCACGGAGCCGTGGCCTCATCGCGACAGCGACGGTCGCGCGCTCACTGACGAAGACGGCGAGTTGATCTACCGCTACGTGGATCTGGATCGCACCGTGGCCGGCGCGCTCGCGCGCGACGCCGCCGACCTCGTCGACCCCAGTCGGGGGACCGCGTTCGACCTGGTGCGCGGGGCGTCCGCGCTTATCGGGCCGCGCCTGATCGCCAGCCGCGAGCTCGACAACGGCGAGACCATCCAGTACCGCGGCTACGATACCGGCAGCTCGCCGCTGCTCGACATGGTCCACGGCCTGCTCGTCCTGGGCACCGACCCCAACGCCTACGACGTTCTCGACTACGGTCGCGCGCTGCTGCGCGACCATCCCGCGGCCGCCGCCCAGCTCATGGAGGCGCTCATTGACACGGCGCGCACGGCGGATCGCTTTCCCCAGGCCAGCCTCATCACCGGTTCTCCGTTTTGGGACGACATGCAGCCGGTCCTGCGCAGCATTCTCTCGGTGCCGGGCCTCGCCGAGGACCTGGTCCGCGCTCTCGAAGATCCGGTCTCGGCCGAGTTGCCGCTGCGCTTTGCAGACCACATGACGACGCGCGACATGATCACTCTGGACCCCGATACCCAGGAGACCATCGGTCGCTTTCAGACGCAGGTCGACCGCAGCGTCGACGACTCGGGCGGCAATCGGTCGGTGTTCCAGCGGCTGCTGCATTTGATCGCGAACTCGCGCGGCGTGCCGCTTTGCAACAAGCAGGGCGCGCGCATTACCGACCCGCTCGGTCTGGGCATTCCGCTTCAGCGCTACGACGAGTGCGAGCTCATGGAGATCGACGACCTGGCGGTGTTCTACGTTCAGGCCATCGCGTTCGCCAAGAACGACCGCGGGGAAGTGATCTTCGACGACGGCGTTCCCCGCCGGAAGGCTCGCCTGGATCTCAACTACAACAACATTCTCATCGAGGCGATCGTCAACGACGACCTCCTCGAAGACATGGTCGGCATCGAGGGCTTTCGCAGCCATCCAACGCCCGAGGCACTCAACCGCTCCCTGTTTCTCGACCCCATGCCCACGTTCCTCGCGGACGTCATGGACCCGGCCAGAGATAGCGACGGCGACCGCTTCATCGATGCCCATCCCGGTACCCTCATGGCGTGGGAGCTCGATGGCTTTTACGACCAGATTCGCCCGATCGTTCAAGCGTTTGCAGACCACAATTCCGAGCGGCTGTTCGTCGACCTCCTCGCGGTGCTGCACGACCACTACCCGACCCGCGACTCCCTCAATCACCAACAGGGGAGCCGAGAGGGCAAGGGCTACGCCTTCGCCTCGGCGCTCAACAGCTACGAGCCGCTCATTGCCGACGTGCTGCGCAAGCGGGTGCTGTTCAACGCGCTGGTCGAAAATGCCCCGGTGCTCAACGGCATCACGGCCGGCGGCAAGGCCGGGCCGACCGTGCTCGCCGACCTCGGACGCTTTTTGGTCCTGCCCCGGTCCGGGCTGAGCAAGCGCGATGGCTCCACGACCACGGTCACCGAGGACGGTCGCCAGGTCGAGGTCCTGTCGCCGTGGTACGTGCTGGCGGACGCCTTCTCTAGCAAGCGCAAGGCTCTGGATGTCGCGGACGGCGAGGGCGATGCCTGGCGCAGCGCGGTGTCGAACACCGCCGATTTGCTGCTGCGCGGTGAAGATGTCGTCGGGCGCGGGTGGCGCTTTCGCAACCCGCGAGTGGCGGGCGTAGGCCTCGCGCTGCTCGACTTCGCCGAGGGGCGTTTGCGCGTCCACGACGGCATTGGCGACCGCGCGCCCTGGTTGACCGCAAAGCTGCCCACGGATTTGGCCGACGTGGTGTCGGGCCCGCTATTCGCCGGCGCCGCCGACTTCGTGCTGACGCTTCAGCAAACACCCGAAACCCGCCGGCAGCTCGAGGGCGCACTTCGCTACGTGCTCGACGAGGTCGCCAACGACCGCGGCTTTCAGGTGGCCCTCACGTCCCTGGCCGACCTCATGCAGCTGGCGCTCAGCGACGAGGACCTGGTGCCGGTGCTGCACGCCGTTGGCGAGGCCCTGCGGCCCGAGCGCGGCGTCGTGGCCGCGCAGCTCGACTTCGCCACGGCCGCGGTGCGCAGCGATCGCGACCGGGCGTTGGTCACCATGCTTCGCAACATGTTCGAGGAGTCGCGACCCGGGCGCACGGCCGTTGGCGATCTCATCGACGGTATCGCCGAAGTCAATCGGGCGAACCCGTACGACGACCTCGGGCGGGACCTGAGCGCGGCCGACTACAGCGCGGTCATGACGTCGGTGGCCCGCTTTCTCGACGACGAGAAGCGCGGCCTGCGCAAGTTCATCGCGATCATTCGGGAGCGTAATCTGTGACATTGCCCAAGACGGCCTCGCTCGTGGTAGCGGGGCTGGTGGCGGCGGCCGCGATGGCGCCGCCCGAGCCCGCGCTCGCGGGCGGACTGTATTTGCCGACCCGCGGCGTGCGCCCGACCGCTCGCGGAGGCGCGTTCGTGGCGGGTGCCGACGACCTTCACTCGCTGTGGTTCAACCCCGCCGGCCTCGCCAACCTCGGCGGCGGTGAGTCCGACAAGCACGCGCTGCTCGACGTCGGCTTCGTCTCTCAGGACGTCACCTACGAGCGAATCGACTCGGGCTTCAATGAGCGCGACCCGGTGGAAAACGAGTCCTCCGGCATTGCGATTCCGACGCTCGGCCTGGCCGTCGACCTCGGCGACGACGTTGTCGTGGCGGGCGGCATTTACGCGCCGTATGCATCGCTTGGCCGCTACGCCGAAGACGGCGCGCAGCGCTACTCGCTCGTCGACTTGTCGGACACGCTCATCGCCATCACGCAGGTATCGGTGGGGTATCGGGCGACCGACTCGCTGCGCATCGGCATCGGCCTGCAAAACATGGTGTCGAGCGTCGTGTCGACGCTGGTCGTCAACGGTTGTCCCGGACAGACCATCTGCGCGCCCGAGGACCCGGAGTTCGACACGGTCAACCAGATCCAGCAGCGCGACTATTTCAGCCCTTCGGGGGTGGTCGGCATTCAGTACGACGCCCTGGAGCGTCTGCGGTTCGGCGCCTCGTTTCAGTTGCCCTTTCGCGTCTCCGGCGCGGGGGAGCTCAGCGTGCGCCTGCCGACCAGCGGCTTCTTCGCCGACGCGACCGTCGAAGGCGACGAGGCAACCCTCGACTTCACGCTGCCCCCCATCGCGCGCTTCGGCGTCGAGTTCGACGTGACCGAGCGAGTCGCGGTCGAGGTCGGGGCGACCCTCGAGTTCTGGTCGGTGCACGACACTCTCGCGGCCAAGCCCGAGAACGTGCGGATCGAGAACACCCCTGGCGTGGGCAGCTTCGAGATCGGTGTGCTCGACGTGGCGCGCGAGTTCGAGGATACGGTCTCGGTCAACCTCGGCATCGAGGCTCAGCCGGTGGCGTCGCTGCCGCTGACGGTGTCGGCGGGATACGCATACGAAACCGGGGCCGCACCGGACGAATACCTCACCGTCATGACCGTCGACGGCAGCAAGCACCTGTTCGCCGGCGGCGCAGGCTACAAGTTCGGTCGGCTTGGTACGTTTGTATCGGCCGCGTTCGTGAGAGTTGAAGACCGAAGCGTGTCCCCGGACGTAGGTGTTTCGCCGCAGCTCACACCCATTCGCGAAGATCCCGACGTCGGCGAGGCGACCCCCACGTTCGTGAACTGGGGCGACTATCAGTCGAGCTGGCTGATGATCGGCGCCGGCGTAACCGCCGATTTTTGAGCCGCGCGGCGCGCGCCGGTCTCCGGTACACTGAAAGGTGTGGGGCGCAGCCGCATCCTGGTGGTCGACGACGACCGCACCATGCTGCATTCATTGACCGACATGGTCGAGGGGCTCGGCTATGAGGTGGTTGCCGCTTCGAGCTGGACCGAGGCGTTGCGGTCGTTTCGCTCGGCCCGACCGGCGGCCGCGCTGCTCGACGTGATGATGCCGACCATCGACGGCTACAAGCTCACCCGGATGCTCAAGTCCGAGGCGGGCGACGCGTTCGTTCCCATCATCCTCCTGACGGCGCTCGACGACGTTGCGTCGAAGCGCCGGGGCATGGCGTCTGGCGCCGACGATTTTCTGAGCAAACCGGTGCACTCGGTCGAGCTCGAGATTCGGCTCAAGTCGATGCTCCGCATCAAGGAGCTTGCCGACGAGCTTCAGCTGGCAAAGCAGCGCCTCGAACGACTCGCCGTGACCGACTCGCTCACGTCTCTGCACAACCGGCGGTCCCTCGACGAGGCGCTCGAGCGGGAGTTCGCACGGGCGCGGCGTTACGGCCACCCGCTGTCGGTGCTGATGCTGGATCTCGATCACTTCAAACAGGTCAACGACAACCACGGTCACGCCGTGGGCGACGCCGTTCTCGAGCTGGTCGGTGACGTGCTCAAGCGCGCAACGCGCGAAACCGATATCGTCGGGCGTTTCGGTGGCGAGGAGTTCATGATGCTCGCGCCGCACACCCCGCGCGAGCAGGCCGAGCTGGTCGGCGAGCGAATTCGGGAGCTGGTGGCGTCGGACAGCGAGGCGGCCGAGAATCTGCCGTCCGTGACTATGTCGGTCGGCCTCGCGAGCACGGAGTTCGAGGTGCTCGACAACGGCGAGCAGCTGGTCAAACTGGCCGACGACGCCCTGTACGAGGCCAAACGCGGCGGCCGCAACCGCGTCGTCGCCAAGTAATCGAGCGGCCGGGAGTCGCGCGCAGCCGGTTGCCGGAACGGCCCCGAAACGAGCGAAGGCGCGCCGGGTAGGGCGCGCCCTCGCAGTGGGGTTGGGGTATGGACTCTGCGATGAACAAGGCGTTGGGGGCTACACCGCCTTGTCATTGAGCGCGCCTCGTTGGCGCGCGAGAACTACGCGGCGCGGAGCGCGGCGGTGTTGTTCTTGAGGGTCGCCTCGATGAGGCCGAACGACGCGTGGGCCGCCTCGGCGAGGGTCGGGCCCTCGACGCCGAGGTTGGTGCGGGCGTCGGTCTGCTGCAGCAGGCCGAGGAACAGGGCCCACAGGGTGTCGACCGTCACGGCGGTGTCGCCGCCGCGGTACTCGCCGCGAGCGACGCCGGCCTCGAGAATGGCCGACAGGTGATCGCGAGCGGTGTCGAGTCGCCGGCCGGTGCCCTCGGCGACTTCGTCGGAGAGCTGCTTGCGCACGCCGGGCTGGCACACCTGACGAAGCACGCGGGTGGCCTCGACGTCGGTGGTCGCCCACTGGGCGAGGTATGACCACGCGTCGCGAAGGCGCGGAGTCTCGCTCACTCGAATCGAGTTCAACTCAGCGTTGACACCGTCGAGGGTCTCCTCGAGCAGCGACACGTACAGGTCCTCCTTCGAGCGGAAGTACAGGTAAATGGCGCCTACCGAGAGATTCGCCTGACGGGCGATCTGCTCGATCGAGGTCTTCGCGTATCCCTTCTCCGCGAAAACTCCACGCGCCGCGGTCTGGATACGACGGCGGCGGGCCTGACGCTCTGCTTGCTTGCGCTGTTGAGTCATGGTCATGACGCAGTGTGTAAACCTCGGTGACGCGACGTGTCAACCGGAAAGGGAGAGCTATCGGTGAAGTTACCTCGCCGACACATTCCCGTCCGTAGCCCCCCCACGGAATTCGGGTGTTTACCATGTAAGCGGCATTCAGTGGTGAACCGGCTGCAATCGCGAAAACTTCTTGCGGCGGTTCGGCGGGCGAAGGTGGGTTCGGACGCCTTGGCGCCTAGCGGTGAAGGTCGTAGGCCTTTTTGCGACTCGCTTTGCGCACCCGCTTGTCCGCCGCGCTGCCCGGTCGCAGGGCCGCGTCGTCGAACTCGGCCTCTGCTTCATCCATGACCGGGGCCAGTTCGCTCCGGATGGACGACCCCCAGGCCTGGGTGGCGTACGAGGAGATCCCTTTGGCCTGCTCTTCGAGGGTGGCTCGGGCGGCGGCGACGTCGCCGCGCTCGTAGTGCTCCGTGGCCTTTTCCAGTGCGGCAGCGGTGCGCGCTCGCTCGATATGCAGCACGGCTTCTTCGAACAGGTGGTCGTCGATTTCGGCGGTCGAACTCGTCGCCTCGGCGCGGCTGGTGAACTCGACCAGCGCGATGTGATCGGCTGCGCCGGCCTCGGAGATCGGTCGGTAGCCGAGCTGCAGCGACGCGATGTCGATGCCGCCGGCCTCGGGAGCGTAGACACCCAGGCGAAGGACCACCTTGCGAGTTTCGCCCGCGTGCAAGTCCGCCAGGGAAACCCGAACGAGATTGCCCAGGCGATGAAGCTCGTAGCCGAAGGCCTCACGGACGTCGACTCCCGGGGCCGGATTGACTTCGAGCACGACCTCCGTCGCGACCGTGTTGCCGATCTTGCCGAGTTCGTCGGCAAACAAGGAACGCAGCTCGTCGGCGTGCTCGACGAAGTAGTAGTTGCCGGTTCCGGCAACCGCGAGCCGCGTCATGAGGCGTTCGTCGAAGTCGAGGCCGACGCCGATCGTCGTGACCGATACTCCGCGCTCGGCCGAGGCGGCGGCCAGGGCGGCGAGGGCGGTCGGGTCCGTGATGCCCTCGTTGGCCAGGCCGTCGCTAATGAGAACCACCCGCGATACGGCGCCCGCCTGGTGGTGGGGCAGGGCCTGGTCGCGGCCTTGTTCCAGCCCGCCGGACAGGTTCGTGCCCCCGTCGTCGACGATTGCGTCGATCGCTCGAAAGGCGAGGGCTCGACCGTCGGCGTCGGCGACGACGGATGGCAACGGAACGTCGACGTCGGAACCATACGAGACGACGGAGATTCGATCTCGCTCGGTGAGCGCCCCGACCAGCTCGCGGGCGGCGAGCTTTGCGTTGTCGAGTTTTTCGCCCGACATCGATCCGGAGCGGTCGAGCACCACCGCGAGATTCAGCGGCGGCCGGGTGCGCCGCTCGACGTCCGGCGCGGTCACCGTGACGGCGAGAAACGTCTCCGAGTCACCGACCAGCACGTGGCTCGAGCGCAGGTGGGCGCGGGCCGTCACGCCGTCGGGGGCGCGCTTCTCGGCTTTGGTCTCCGCCTCCGGCGCCGGGGCCGCGACCGGAGCCCGCGGCGCACCGGGCGCCGACAGCAGCAGGGAGACCGCCGGAACGACGGCAATAGCAGCGAGGATGCCGGCGGTAACCCGGGTTTGAGGCGTCATACCCGCTGTAGACGCAGGACCCCGCCAGCCGATCTAAGCCACCTTCATCCGCCGCCCAACCCCCTGAAAACCATAAGAGACCGCCCCGATCGCGAGTCCGGTACCGACGTCGACCCCGAGTCCGATCCCGATCCCAATCCCGATCCCGATCCCGAGTCGGAGTCCGAGCCCGAGTCCGATCCCAAGCCCGAGTCCGAATCCGAGTCCGAGTCCGATCCCGAGTCCGGTCCCGAGTCCGAGCCCGAGTCCGAGTCCGAGTCCGGTCCCGAGTCCGATCCCGAGCCCGAGTCCGAATGCGAGTCCGAGTCCGAGCCCGAGTCCGAGACCTAGATCGGTCCGATTCCGAGTCCGATCCGGCCCCCGAGCCCGACGGCAACGTGGCAAGTCCGTCCCCAACCGTCACCGCCAGCACCATCCCGGCCAACGGCAACTTGGCAAGACCGTCCCCAACTGTCACCGCCAGCACCAGCCGGCCAGCCCGACGACGGCAACGTGGCAAGACCGTCCCCAAACGTTGCCGCCAGCACCAGCCGGCCAGCCAATAGTGGACACGGCGGACAAGGCGGGCCCTACGCCAACCACCAGGATGCTTGACCACCTCCGCACCCGGCGACCGCTTTCAACAATCTGCCGGCCCACGGGCCGGCACCTCCAGTCCCCCCACACCCCACCGCTGGCCGCGAGCGCCGCTCCGCAAAACAAAGGGGCGAAGCGATGGGGGCTGTCCGCGCGCAGTTCGGACCGCACGCTCCGGACTCGACGCTCGGCACGAAGCCCTGCGCCCTACGCCAGCGATCAGCGGACCGTATGCCTGAGCACGGACAGCCCCCATCGCGTAGCCCCGATCCGCTCAACGAGTCACTCCGCTCAACGAGTCACTCCGCTCAACGATTCACTCCGCTCAACGATTCACTCCGCTCAACGAATCACTCCGCTCAACGAGTCACTCCGCTCGACGAGTCACTCCGCTCAACGAATGACTCCGCTCAACGAATGACTCCGCTCGACGAATCACTCCGCTCGACGAATCACTCCGCTCGACGTTTTCCGCTCGCCGAATGACTCCGCTCAACGAGTTGTCCGGCTCGACGCCCGACGACTCGTTGAGCGCTCGAGCCAGCTTGCCTTTGCCTAGCTAGCCAAATCCGCCAGGTCAGTCTGCAAATCCCGACTCACCTGAACCACGGTCTGCGCCGGGATGCCCTCGAAACCCTCGCCCGAGGCGTCGGCAAAGCTCAACAGCAGGGTGGCGCGGAACTCTTTTTTGCTGCGGGTCGCGGCCTCGCGAAAGTTGCGGAGCAGCAGCGGCCCGTCCAGACGGACCGCCTGCAGGAGGCGTCCGTTGCTGACCATGATGTTGCCGAGGGTCGACGGCTTGCCGGCCTGGGCGAGATGGTCCTGCACGGTAGAGGTCGCGTCGCGCAGCGCACCGCGAACGATGTCGGCGGGGCAGTTGGGGTCGTCGAGCGCTCCGGCGTGGTGAAGAAACGATAGGAACGTGTGAAACACGTGCTCGGCCGAGGTCTTGCCGCGAATGGCGCGGCCGATGTAGCCGGGCATCTGCTCGCGCAACACCGTGCGCATGTCCGAAAAGTCGGGGACGCCGCCTTGCTGCGCGAACATCCACTGGCGAAAGCGGAACGGTTGCGTGTTGTCGTTGCCCGAGAACGACGTCTCGTCGCTGGTGTGCGCGATGATGTAGTCGCTCGGTTCGGTCTGAATGGTGTCGTAGAGGTCTACCGGGTCAGATGGGCGCGGAAAGCGCTTGAGCAGGACGTGGCCACCGGACACGTAGCCCAGGCCCCAGCTCTCCACCGGGCCCGGCGAGACCAGCAGGTCGCGCACGGGCTCCAGCGCCTCGGGGGCGCGTCTGGGATCATTGGATATGTAGCCGAACAGCCGACTCATGGAACGGGACTCCACCCGCGTGGTGCGCATCGCCTCGGCTTTTCGCCCGGCGTCGCAGTACCTCCGCGGTTCAAGGAACGCCCCGGCGCAGTGCACCGAGGAACAAAAAGAAGTATACGGGTAGCCCCCGACAGGCGCAAAGAAAACGTGCCGCAGCTCCCTGGAAACGTTCGGCTTTTACGTCACATATCCAGGTCTTGGAGGCGCTCGGTGAGGAACTCCCGGACCAGGGTGAAGGCCCGCTCCCGGTCGACTTCGTTGAACACCTCGTGGTGCATGCCGGCGAACTCCCGGTAGCGGGAGGGGGCCCGCAGCAGGGTGTGAACGGCGCGTGTTGCCTCCGGGTCGGCGATCCGGTCGCCGCCAGCCACGAGCCACAGAGTCGGCACGGTTACGCGGCGGATGTTGTGTCGGACGAACGACTGAGCCCGCTCCGCCGCGGTGAACCATCGGGCCGTGGCGACGTCGTGGCAAAGAGGGTCGGCTCGCCGGGCGGCGATCTTGTCCTGGTCGTGAGTTAGGGCCTCGATTCGAAGCTCACTCGGCAGCGACAGCTTCGGCGCGTAGCGGCCGGCCACCCTCCCCAGCGCGCTCTTCACCCGGGTCACCGGCACGTTGAGCCGCAGAAACGGGGAGCTGAGCACCACGCCAACGACGTTTGGGTAGGCGCGTCGCGGGTCGGCGAGGGCGCGCAGTGCCACCAGGGCCCCGTTGGAGTGCGCGACCAGTACAACGGGCAGAGCGTCGTCTAGCGCGAAGGCGGCTCGGTTGCGGCGCTGGGCTTCCTCGATGGCGCCTTCGAAGTCCGCGAGGTAGTCGCGAAAGCCGTCCACGTAACCGCGCTGACCATCTGAGCGGCCGTGTCCGCGGGCGTCGTAGGCCAGCACCGAAAGGCCGGCGTCGGTCAGGACTCGCGCCACTTCGCCATAGCGACCGGCGTGCTCGCCGTAGCCGTGCATCACGACGGCAACGCCCCGCGGCGTTTCGGCCGGCAAATACCACTCGCAGTACAGCGACGTGCCGTCGATGGCGGAGAATCGGCCGTGGCTGTCGGGGCCTCGGTTGGCCAGGCGTGGTGAGCCCGCGTTCATCCGGGCCACTGTACAGCGGTTGCCGCGGGCGTCGCGCGCCGCCGCGGGCGTGCAGTCGGGCAGTTATTTGACAGATCCGGATTCGACAGGTAGCGTCGCGGAGGGTCTAACATGCGCAATTTGCTCGTATTTTCTCTCGCGGTTTGCACACTGGCCTCCTGCTCTGCGGCCCCGCAACGGGCCGAGACAAAAAAGAGCGAGACCCGGGTGCAGCTCGGTTACGAGTACCTGAACAAGCAGGAGTTCTCCGGCGCGCGCACCGAGTGCAAGGTGGCCCTCGAGCTCGATCCAGGCAACGAGGGCGCGCTGTACTGCCTGGGCCTGGTGGAGTACCTCGAGGCGGGGCGGCTGCAGCTCGTGCTCGAGCGCCACGATTGCCTGGCCGGCGTCGAGGCCGAAGGCCTGCGAGCCGAGTTCGACGAGCACCTCATGTCGGCCGACACGCTGTTCGCTCGCGCGGCGGAGATCGCTCCCGACTACGGCGACGCCCTGGCGATGCGCGGTTCGGTCAAGATGCTGTTTGCCGACTACGAGTCAGCCACCGACCTGTACCGCGAAGCGCTCGAGCATCCGTCGCGTTTGCAAAACGGGCCGGTGATTCGCGCGCAGCTTGGGTGGGCGTATTTTCAGCAAGACAACTATCCACTCGCCGCGGCCGAGTTGCGCAAATCGGTGTCCTTTCAGCCGGGCCTTTGCCTGGGCCATTTCCGCCTGGGGAGGGTTTACTTTGCGCGGGAAGAGTGGGAAAACGCCCGTCATCAATTCGAACGGGTAGTGCGCGATTCCTGCCCGATTCAAGACGCCTACTTGTTCCTCATGAAGACCAACATCGAGCTCGGACTCGGCGCCGAATTGCCGCAGCTGCAGAATCAGTGCGTCACGCTGGCACCGAAAAGCTGCGTTGCCTCGCAGTGCCGAGCCCTCTGATGTGAACCAGTGAGTTGGTCGCCCTCGCTCTTGCCGTGAACCACGTCCAGCACAGCGACTCGACCCGCTCTGAGTTCGGCGCGTATCTGCGCAGCCAGCGAGAGCGCCGGGATCTGTCGCTGGCAGACATCGCCCGCATCACCAAGATCCCGCGGCGGTCCCTGGCGTTCTTAGAGGACGGCGCGTTCGAGTCCCTGCCGGCCGAAGTGTTCGTGCGCGGCTTTTTGCGCTCGTACGCGCGGTGCGTGGGCATGGACCCGGAAGACACCGTGGCCCGCTACCGCGAAGCCGGTCGCTGCGAGTCGCCGGGCGACGAGCAGACCGACGGCGGAGCCGACGCGGCGGGCGAGGATGGGACAGTCGAAGTGACCGCCGCCGACGGCGACACGGTCCCCCAGGCTTCGGCCACCGACTCCGTCAGCACCGAGACCGAGGACTACGAGAGCCTCGAGATCGAGAGCTCCGGCCCCGAGCGAAGCTGGTCCGAAGCCACCGGCGCCTTCATCGTTCGGTCCCTGCTGGACCGCGACGTCGACGGCGACGCGAGCCGCCGCGGCACCGTGACCCTCGCGGTGATCATCCTGGTCATCCTGGCCACGCTCACCACGTCGTACTGGCTGCGTCGGCCGAGCTCCTCGGGCAGCGGCGTCACGGACGCCGGGCAGATCTTCGACGCTGTCGAGACCGCCGAGCCGGGTGTCGCTGGCGACACGTCGCTGGCGTGAGCCCTCGCGAAGCGATTTCCGCGCGCGCACTGGTCCTTCGGTCGGTCCCGTATCGGGATAGCGACGTCGTTCTGACGCTGTTCACAGACGAACGCGGCAAGGTGTCGGCCCTGGCTCGCGGGGCGCGCAAGTCGCGCCGACGGTTCGGCGCCGGCATCGGGTTGTTTGCCGTCAGCGAGATGGAGCTAACCAATCGCGGCGGCTCGGAGATGTGGTTCATCGACAGCTGCAAACTGGTCGGCGACTACACCCGTCTCGCGTCCGACATCGTCGCAACGGCCCACGCGAGCTACGCGCTCGAGCTCGTTCGAGAGCTCACGGCGGCCGAGCAAGCCGACGCGGCGATCTTCGACCTGCTCGTCGATCTCTTCGACACGCTCAAAGCGCTGGGGCCGGCGCCGGCCGTTCTGCGCGCTTTCGAGATTCAGCTGCTGGCCCACCTGGGGCTCGAACCCGATCTGGATCGCTGTGTGGTGTGCGGCCGCGACGACGTGTTTGGCGACGAACTGTTTCTCGACGGAGTGCGCGGCGGGCTCTCGTGCCGCGGCTGCGCGCGCCGCGGGGCGCCGGGCGTCAAGCCAATTACCGAGCAGGCCCGCGCCTTTTTGCGGTTTGCCCGCGCGGTGCCCCGGCTCGCCGACGCGCACCCGGGCCGGCCAAACGGTCCAGGAGACGGCGAGCAGACCGGGGCGGCCGAGGCGCGCGACCCGCTTTTGGCGACCGTGTTGAGCCACGTGGGCAAGCCGCTCAAGTCCATCGAGTTCATCGCCAAGATGTCCCGGTAGTGCGCGGCCGAGCGGCGTAGTAACCTGTTGGGCATGCGGGCGCTGCTGGCGACGATCGTGGCTCTTGGGCTGGTCGCCTGGTCGGCAACGGCGGCGCGCGCCCAGGAGGACAAAGCGGCGGCTAGGCGCCTTCTGTCCGAGGGCGACCAGGAGCTCCGGCGCGCCGATCGGCTTCGCGATCGCGGCCGCGAAGAGCGAGCCATCGAGGGCTACGAAAAAGCCCTGGCCAGCTACCGGGCGGCCTACGAGGCTTTCGCGTCGCCCAAGATCTACTTTCCCATCGCCCAGGTCGAAGAGCGGCTGGGGATGGATCTCGAGGCGTACGGTCACTATCGCACGGTGGTGCGCGATGCCGCCGACCTGGACGACAACGTGAGGGCGCAGGTCGAGCGCCGCCTGTCGGAACTCGAGACCCGATTGCTGCTGCTCACGATCGCGGTCGAGCCCGAGGGAGCGGCGGTCGTCATCGATGGCACCGTGGTCGGCACCGCGCCACTGGCGGGGCCCGTCCCGCTGTTTCCCGGCGAGTACTCGCTGACGGTGACCAAGTCGGGGTTCGTTACCTACGAAAGCGCCATCGCCGGAGGGGCCGGCGAGGCCTTGACGGAGCGGGTCGACCTCGACCGCAAGGGCGGCACAACGCCCCAGGTGGAAGACGATGACGATGCGCCGATCGTCGCCAGCGAAAGCCCGCCGAAGCCCCGGCGCAAGGGCGAGCTGGAGGTGATCGTCGGCGCGTCCGTGACCGGGAGTCTGGTCGTCGCTGCGACGGTGACCGGCGTGCTGGCGGTGTCGAAAAAAGGCGACTTCGACGACGCGGCGACGGCCGAGGAGCGATCCGATGCCGCGGACTCCGGAGAGGCGCTGGCCTTGACGACAGACCTGCTTTGGCTGGCGGCCATTGGGGCGGGCGCGGCGACCGCGTATTACTACTTTCGCGTGTATCGCGCGGACGGCGAGGAGGACCCGAAGAACGGCACCGCCCGCGTTCGCGAAACGTGGCTGGCTCCGTACGCCCACGGCAGCGGTGCCGGGTTGGCCGTTGGGGGGCGCTTCTGACGGCCGCGAACGAGGGCGGGCCGCCGCCGAACCGCTCCGTTTCGTACCCGGTACGGCGCCGCGACGACGAGCTGCCGGTCGACGAGTTTTCGGCCAGCCCGGTGACCGCGAAAACGTCGCTCGACGGGACCCCCGCGTCTCGCCTGGACGAGCTGCGCGCAGAGCCGGGCATGCCCGTCGCCGTGGCGGGTGGCTTGTTCGTCGGCGCGCTCCTGGCACTGCTGCTGTTCGGCGGCGGCGAGGAAGGCAACGCGGATCCGGGGGAGGCCGCCGACGCGGCGTCGCAAGCCGCGCTGTCGGCTGCCGGTCAGCCGACGGCCATGGGCGACACCCCGGCGCCGATCGGGGGGGCCGGGACCAACCCCGACCCAACGCCCGCAGACTCGGAGCCCGAGCCCGACCCCGAACCCGAGACGGAACCCGAGACGGAACCCGACACCGAGACCGAACCCGAGACGGAGACCGAACCCGAGACGGAGACGGAACCCGAGACGGAGACCGAACCCGAGACGGAGACGGAGACCGAGACCGAGACCGACTCTGAAGCGGCGGGCGGGGCGGGCGCGGGCGGCAAGGACGCCGATCCGGTTCGCGTGACCCTCACCTTTCGGGTCGAGCCCGCCGGGGTCGATGGTTTGCGCATTCGCGTCAACGGCGCGGTGGTTAAGGACACGGCGCACACGCTCGACGTGCGCGACGTCGTCGAAGTCGAGGCGCGCGCCCGCGGGTACTTGACGTGGCGACGGCGCCTGCGGCCGCGCAGCGACCGCACCATCACGATCAAGCTCAAGCGGCCGGTCGAGCGCGGCCTGCCCGGCGGCTCGATCGACCTGTAGCCTAGCTACATGCCTGGCGGCGGCGGCACGGACACCGCGAGCGAGGCTTCGAAGTCGTTTTGGGTGAGCGGCGTGAATCCCGCCACCGAGAGAAAGTAGGTCCCCGCCGCCAGCAGGGTGCCTCCTGCCTGGTTGCGCGCGATGGTCTCGATGTTCTCGAAGCCGTTGCTGCGCTCCAGCACGTTGCCCTCGGCGTCGAGCAGGGCGATATCAATGTCGGCACTGCCGTCGCGGCTGTCGAAGGTGACGGTCAAGACCACGTCCTGGTTGCCATCGACGGCGAACGAAAACAGGTCGGTATCGCCGCCGGGACAAATGGCGGCAGCTAGCGGCGTGTCGGGCACAATCGGCGTGGCCGTCGTGCGTTCGTCGTTGGGTTCGAAGGCCTCGCAGTTGACGGGCACGAACTCGCCGTCGCCATCGCCGTCGCCGTCGCCGTCGCCATCACCGTCGCCGGCCGTGGTTTCGTCATCGGCCGAGGGCTCGTCGAAGTCCAGCAGCAGGCTGCAGCCCGCGCCCAGGAGCAGCGCCACCGCCAACGTGGCCGCCGGCATTGCGCGCCGCGCTCGGGCGGGTCTCGTCCCCATGGCACCAGGCTAGTCGGGAGTTGGCCGGAACGTCAAGAGTTACGAGTATGTAGCCCGCCTTGACCGGCTCCGAAGCGCTTTGCTACCTTGCCGCGTTCCCGGATACTTAGCGGACACCCCCGACCACCGAAGGCCCCGGCCAATCCATGTATTTGCAGGACATGATCCTTGCCCTCCAGCGGTTCTGGGCCGAGCGCGGTTGCACCGTCGTTCAGCCCGTCGACATCGAGGTCGGCGCTGGCACTTTTCACCCCGCCACGTTCTTGCGCGTGCTTGGCCCGGAGCCGTGGAACGCCGCCTTCGTGCAGCCCTGCCGCCGGCCCACTGACGGCCGCTACGGCGAAAACCCAAACCGATTGGGGGCCTACTACCAGTTTCAGGTGGGCCTCAAGCCGTCGCCGCTGGCGGTTCAGGACCTCTACCTCGACTCGTTGCGTCACATTGGCCTCGACCCGTCGAAGCACGACATTCGCTTCGTCGAAGACGACTGGGAGTCGCCGACCCTCGGGGCCTGGGGACTCGGCTGGGAAGTCTGGGCCGACGGGATGGAAGTCACGCAGTTCACGTACTTTCAGCAGGCGGGCGGCATCGACCTGCGGCCCGTGACCGCCGAACTGACCTACGGCATCGAGCGCATCTGCATGTATCTGCAGAACTGCGACAACGTGTACGACCTCGAGTGGAACCCCAACGTCAAGTACGGCCAGGTTCACCACCAGGGGGAGGTCGAGTACTCGAAGTTTCACTTCGAGCACGCCGATGTCGCGCTCAATTTCGACCTGTTCGACAAGTTCGAGGCCGAGTGCAAGCGACTGTCGGGCCTCGGCCTCGCGCTGCCCGCCTACGACTACTGCATGAAGGCGTCCCACGCCTTCAACATTCTCGACGCGCGCAGCGCCATCAGCGTAACCGAGCGCCAGCGCTACATCGGCCGGGTTCGCGGGCTGGCGCGCGCCTGCGCCGAAGAGTTCGTCAAGGCCCGCGCCGCGGTGGGGTTCCCGCTGCTGGGCGACGCCGGCAAAAAGGCCGGCGACGCGTTCGCGACCGAGCTCGAAAACGGAGTCAACGCGGCCGCAGCGGCCTCTGCCCGGGTGCTCGGCATTCAGAGCAGCCCCGCCGATGCCTACGCGAGGGAGCAAGCCCGTGGCTAATCTGCTGTTCGAAATCGGCGTCGAGGAAGTGCCGGCGGCCCTGGTGTCGCGGGCCCTCGACTACCTGGCCCGCGCCAGCAAAGAGCGGCTCGAAGCCGAGCGCCTGGCGCCGGGCGAGGTGGCCACCTTCGGTACGCCGCGGCGCCTGGCGCTGTGGGTCGAAGGCATTCCCGACCGCCAGCCCGACCTGTCCGAGCGCGTCGTTGGCCCGCCGGCGCGGGCCGCCTTCAAAGACGGCAAGCCCACCAAAGCCGCCGAGGGCTTCGCCCGCAAAAACGGCGTGACCACCGACGACCTGGAGGTGACCGAGGTCGAAGGCAAGAAGGGCGAGTACGTGGTGTGTACCCGCCAGGAGGCCGGGCGGCCGGCCGCCGACGTGCTTCCGGCGGTGCTCGAACACCTGATCTCGAGCATTCCCTGGCCCAAGTCGATGCGCTGGGATTCGCGCGAAGAGACGTTCGTTCGGCCCATGCACTGGATCGTCGCCCTGCTCGGCGGCGAGCTGGTTCCCGTGTCGTACGCCGGCATCGAATCTGGCCGCGCGACCCGCGGCCATCGATTCCTCGCACCGGCCGCCATCGACCTGTCCGGCGACAAAACCCAGTACGTCGAGGCGCTGCGCGAGGCGTCGGTCGTCGTCGATCCGGTCGAGCGGCGGGCCGCCATCGTGCGCGAGCTCGCGGGCCTGGAGGCCGACGGTGCCACCATGCGCCCCGACGACGAGCTCATCGACGAGGTGACCAACCTGGTCGAGCTGCCGGTCGGCGTGCTCGGCAGTTTTTCCGAGAGCTTCATGGAGGTCCCCGACGAGGTCATCGTGTCCGCCATGCGCTCGCACCAGCGCTACTTCGCCTACGAAAAGGACGGCGCGCTGGTCAACAAGTTCGCCACCATTGCCAACACGCGGGTCGAGGACCCGGCGGCGGTGCGCAGCGGCAACGAGCGCGTGCTGGCGGCGCGGCTGGCCGACGCCCAGTTCTTCTTTCGCGAGGACCGCAAAGTCGGCCTCGACGACTGGGCCCAAAAGCTCGACAGCGTTGTGTTTCAGTCCAAGCTCGGCAGCATCGGCGACAAGGCTCGCCGGGTGGCCGGCCTGGCGGCCAATCTGGCCGAGGCCGGGCTGTCGGTCGACGCCGGCACCGTCGAGCGGGCAGCCGCCGTCTGTAAGGCGGACCTCGTGACCAGCATGGTCTACGAGTTTCCCGACCTGCAGGGCGTCATGGGCGCCCACTACGCGCGCCTGCAGGGCGAGCCGGCGGCCGTCTGCGACGCCATCGTCGAGCACTACGCGCCGCGCGGCGCGGGCGACGAGCTTCCGCAGTCGCCGGCCGGGGCGGCCCTGGCAATTGCCGACCGCCTCGACACCATCGTCGGCTGCTGGGCCGCGGGGCTTGCGCCGACCGGTTCGGCCGACGCCTACGGCCTGCGGCGGGCGGCGCTCGGCGTTATCGCCATCTTGCTCGATCGGGGCTGGCGCGTGGGACTCGACCGGCTCATCGCCGATGCCAAAGACCAGCTCGCCGACACCATCGAGGTGTCCGACCAGGCGGTGGCCGACATTGCCGAGTTCATCCGCGTGCGTCTGCGCGGCGTGCTGGCCGAGGGCCTGCCCGGCGACTGCGTCGACGCGGCGCTGGCCGCCGGCTACGACGACCTGCCGGCCGCGGCCGCCCGGGCCCGGGCGGTGGCCGCGCTGCGCCAGCGCGACGACTTCGAGCCTTTGGCCACCGCGTTCAAGCGGGTCGCCAACATGCTCAAGGGGCAAAAGAGCGACGGCACCCCGGCGCCCGACAAGTTCATCGAGAAGGCCGAGAAAGACCTGTGGACCTCGTTTAGCGCCGTGCGCGGCGACGTCGATCAGTATCTAGCCAGCGACGACTACGACGCGGCGCTCACCCGACTCGCCGAGCTCAAGGCGCCGGTCGACACGTTCTTTACCGACGTCATGGTGATACACGACGACAAGGCGGTGCGGGCCAACCGATTGGCCCTGCTCGGCACCATCAACCAGACCTTCACCCGAATCGCCGACTTTCGGCAGCTGGCGGTCTAGGTCTAGCCATGGGACGAAACGTCTATCGCTTCGGCGCCGGCGAGGCCGACGGCCACGCGGACCAAAAAGCGCTGCTCGGCGGCAAGGGCGCCAACCTCGCCGAAATGACCAACCTGGGCATTCCGGTGCCCGCGGGCTTCACCATCACCACCGACGTCTGCGCCCAGTACGCCAAGGACGGGTCGTTCAGCGACAAGCTGCGCGACAAAGTCGGCGAGGCCATCGAGCGGGTCGGCGAGCTGGTCGGGGCGCGCTTCGGCGACCCCGAGAATCCGCTGCTGGTCTCGGTGCGCTCGGGGGCGCCGGTGTCCATGCCGGGCATGATGGACACGGTTTTGAACCTCGGCCTCAACGACGAAACGGTCAAGGGCCTGGCCGAACAGTCGGCCGACCCGCGGTTTGCCTACGACTGCTATCGGCGGTTCGTCGCCATGTACGGCACCGTGGTCATGGGCGTCGGGCGCGACGATGAAAGCGGCGTCAACCCGTTCGAAAAACTGCTGGAGAACCTCAAGGAAGAGCGCCACGTCGAGCGCGACGTCGACCTGACGGCCGAGGACCTCAAGTCGCTGGTCACCGAGTCGAAGATCGAAATCCTGCGCCGGACCGACTCGCCGTTTCCCGAGGATCCGCTGGTGCAGCTGTGGGGCGCCATCGGCGCGGTGTTCTCGTCGTGGAACACCGACCGCGCGGTGATCTACCGGCAGATGCACGACATTCCCGAGACCATGGGCACCGCGGTCAACGTGCAGGCCATGGTCTTCGGCAACCTGGGCGACGACTGCGCCACTGGCGTGTGCTTTACCCGCGACCCGGCCACCGGCGACAAGCGCCTGTACGGCGAGTTTCTGGTCAACGCCCAGGGCGAGGACGTGGTCGCCGGCACCCGCACCCCCGAGCCCATCAACGAACTCGAGCGCGTGTTGCCCCAGGCTTACGCCGAGCTATCCGCGGTGTGCGAGCGCCTCGAGCGTCACTACAAAGACGTGCAGGACCTCGAGTTCACGGTCCAGCGCGGCAAGCTGTGGATGTTGCAGACTCGCACCGGCAAGCGGTCGGGGCGGGCCATGGTGCGCACGGCCGTGGACATGGTCCGCGAGGGGCTCATCGACGAACGCACGGCGGTGGTGCGCGTCGAACCCAACAAGCTCAACGAGCTTTTGCACCCGACCATCGACCCCGCCCTGCGACCGGAGCCGATCGCCAGGGGCCTCAATGCATCGCCGGGGGCCGCGATCGGCAAGGTCGTGTTCACGGCGGCCGACGCCGAAAAGGCGGCAGAGCAGGGCAGCACCGTCATTCTCGTGCGGGTCGAAACCTCGCCCGAAGATATCGGCGGCATGAGGTCGGCGGCCGGCGTGCTCACGGCCCGCGGCGGCATGACGTCCCACGCGGCGGTCGTTGCCCGGGGCCTCGGCAAGGCCTGCGTGGCCGGCTGTTCGGAGATTCAGGTCGACCTGGCGCGCGAGCGCTTCACGGCCGGCGACATGGTGTTCAAAAAGGGCGACACGATCACCCTCGACGGCTCGACCGGCGAGATCTTCGGCGGCGGCGCGGCCCTGGTGCCGGCGCGCCTCGACGACGACTTCGACCTGTTTATGTCGTGGGTTGACGACGCCCGGCGGCTCAAGGTGCGGACCAACGCAGACACCGCCAACGACGCCCGCACCGCTCGCGCGTTCGGCGCCGAGGGCATCGGGCTGTGCCGCACCGAGCACATGTTCTTCGCCCCGGAGCGGATCGTCGCCGTCCGCGAGATGATTCTCGCCGAGACCGAGACTGGCCGTCGGGCGGCCCTCGAAAAGATCCTGCCCATGCAGCGCTCGGACTTTCTCGCCATCTTTCGCGAGATGGACGGGCTGCCCGTGACGATTCGGCTGCTCGACCCGCCCCTGCATGAGTTTCTGCCCAACACGGCCCAGGAAGTGGCCGAGGTGGCGCGCAGCCTTGGCGTGCCGGCCGACCGGGTCGGCGCCGAGGTAAAGCGGCTGCGCGAGGTCAACCCGATGCTCGGGCACCGGGGCTGCCGGCTGGCCATCAGCTACCCGGAGATCTACGAGACCCAGGCGCGAGCCATCGCCGAAGCCGTAGTCGAGGCCATCGGCGCGGGCGTCACCGTCAAGCCCGAGATCATGGTTCCGTTCGTCGCCGTGGCCCGCGAACTCGAGGTCCTGCGCAACCTGGTCAAGGGCACCGTCGACGAGATTCTCGGCAACGCCGAGCTCGAGCAGAAATACAAGATCGGCACCATGATCGAGCTGCCGCGGGCGTGCCTGGCTGGCGATGCCATCGCCGAGCACGCCGACTTCTTTTCGTTCGGCACCAACGACCTGACGCAAACCACGTTTGGCCTGTCGCGGGACGACGCGGGCACGTTCCTGCCGCGTTACGTGGACGGCGGCTTCGTCGCCAAGAACCCGTTCGTCGCCCTCGACCGCGAAGGGGTGGGCGCCCTCATCCGCATTGGAGTGGAAAAAGGGCGCGCCAAGAAAACCAAGCTCAAGGTCGGCATCTGCGGCGAGCACGGCGGCGAGCCGAGCTCCGTGGAGTTTTGCCACGTCGAGGGCTTCGACTACGTCTCTTGCTCCCCGTTCCGGGTCCCCATCGCCCGCGTCGCGGCCGCGCAGGCGGCGCTGCGCGGCGAGACCCGAGGGCGCTGAGCCGCCGTGACAATGAGGTATAGCTTTGTTTTGTGACACTTTTCACGGCTCGCGGGAACGCGGGCAACGCCCGGGGCCGTTGGTTCGTCCAACCGGCCGCATGCGTGTGCTCGGTTTGCGGACCCTGGTCCTGGCGGCGTTGCTGGCGGCGACCGGCTGCCCGGCGTCGTCCAACGAGGTGCAGCCCGCACCCGACCAGTTTTACTTTCCCACCGGTCTAGCGATGACTGACGGCGGCCGGTACCTGCTGGTCGCCAACGCGAACTCCGACCTTCGCTTCGACTCGGGCATTCTCGGCGTGGTCGATCTCGACCGGGTCGAGACCACGGCCCGCGCGTGGCTTGCCAGCGACGAGGTCGACGAAGGCTGTGAGCCCGGGGCGTCCGACCCGTCGCGGCTTCTGTGCGACGAAAGCCCGTTTTGGGTCGCCAACAGCTCGCGCCGAATTGGCAACTTCGCCGGCGAAATCGAGCTGCAAACCCTGGCCAGCGGCGCGCAGCGCGCGTTCATGCCGGTGCGTGGAGACCCCTCGGTGCTGTGGGTCGACGTCGACGTCGATACCGGGACGTTGACCTGCGACGACAGCGGCGGCGCGTTCCCCCGGTGCGACAGCAGCCACCGGGTCACGAACCTGTTCAACGATCCCGAACAGCGGCAGCTGACCACCGAGCCCTTCGGGATCTACGTCGACGGAGGCAACGAGATTGCCGCCGTCACGCACCTGACCAGCGGCGACGTGTCGCTGGTGTTCGCGCCGGCCGACGGCCAGCGACCCGCGCTGGTCGACATCGAAGCTGGCGCCACCCTCAGCGGCCAGAGCAATGGCTCGGTCGACGTCGCCGGGCGCCGGCCGGGCAGCCCCGGCGACTTTCTCTACTCCGGGTCCCGGGGCGCCAACCGAGTGCAGATGTTCACTCTCAGCCGGCCGTCCGCCGACGGGCCGCCGGTGCTGGGTCGGGCGGGGTTCTTCAACCTGGACGCACTCACGCCCGCGAGCGAATCGCGCGGCATGGTGTTCTCGGACGACGGCGAGCGGCTCTACGTGCTCAACCGAAACACGCCTTCGCTGGTCGTCATCGATACGGCCGACGGCCCGAGCGGGCAGCCGAACAACGTCGTCGTCGGCAGCGTCGAGATGTGCGGGCGCGCCACGCTGATCGAGCTCGGCGACGTCGGGCGCGGCGAAAAGGCGTACGTAACCTGCTTTCGCCAGGGAACCGTGTGGGTGATCGATGTCGCCCGCCTGTCGCTGGACGCCATCATCAACGTGGGGCGAGGGCCCGATGACCTGGTCGTCGATGAGGCGCGCCAGCTGCTCTACGTGACCAACTTTCTCGACGACTCCGTCGCGGTCATAGACCTTGCTCCGGCGTCGCCAACCGAGAACCGTGCGGTTCTCAGCCTCGGTCTGGGACCGGACGAATTCTAATGCGCGTTGTCATTCCATCGATCGCGCTGGCCCTGATGGTCAGCTGCGCGAACAACCCTACGAACATCATCATCCGGTCTCTGGACCGGCCGACTTCCCTCGACTTTGCCTGCTACGGGCAGCCGTTGCTGCCGGCTTTTAGCAACGTGCGGGCCGACGTCGTGTTCGACGAAGAGACCCAGGAAGTCGTGCGCATCGACCTGGAGCGCACCGAGTCGTTCGTCAACCGCACCCAGCCGCCGTCGGCCTGCAATCGTATCGGCCGCGGCGTCGAGTACGACAAGTTCATCGAGAACCTTCGTGCCGAGGCCGACCTGCCCGAAGGCGTGGAGATTCCCGACTCGGTTTTGCCGTCGCAGGGGGCGGTGGAGTTTGCCGCGTTCGCCGTGTCGGAAACCGGAAGCGTGCCCCCCGACCTGTTCGGGTTCATCCTCGAAAGCGACTCGGGAACCCTGGCGCTCGCGCGCATGGGCTCCGTCCTGGCGATCTTCGACACGGATCCGCTCACCCCCGATCGCAACGCCATCTCGGTCGGCGACCTCCCGGTGGACCTGGTGACCGACGCCAGCGGCTGCCACGTGACCGTGGCCAACGCGGGGTCCTGCGACCTGGCGGATGTCGGCGTGGAGTCCGCCCTGGCGGTGGTGCTCGAGAGCCGTGGCGCGGTGGACGTCAAACGCCTGCCGATGGTGAACGCCAACGGCGATCGCCTGGCGGTAGCGCCTCGCGCGCTCGCGCGCTCGCCCCGTGAAGACGAGTTTGGCGCCGAGTGTCCCGCGGACGCGACCGGCGTGGTGTACGTCGCCTTGCCGGGGTGCAGCCTGGTGGCCGCCATCGATCCGGGCACCGGCGAGATGCAGGGGGGCGTGGCGTTCTCGGGCACCGTGGGCACCGTGGTCGACGGCAGCTTTACGTGTCCCGTCGAGTGCGGAGCCGGCGCCCAGAACCTGGTTGGCGACGACCCCGCTGGCCTGCAGCCCAGCGTGATTTCGGTGACCGCCGAAGACCAGCTGATCATCGCCGGGGCCGACTCGAACATCATCACCATCGTCAACCTCGACGAAGACGGGCTGCCCGTCGCGGGCGAGGTGTTCACGGTGGCTCTCGAGGGCGACGTTGGCGTTTCCGACGTGGCCACGACGGGCCCGGTCAACGTCGGTGGCGACAACGGCGTCTTCGGCGCCGGTCTGTCCGGAGAGCGCGAGTACCTGTACGCGATCGCGAGTGACCGCAGCGTGCGGGTCATCGACATCGGGGCCCTCACCGAGTGCGACACGCAGGTCGACCCGCGCTTTTTGCGAACGAGCAACAGCGCCGGCCTGCTCGCCTGCTTTGCCGTGGGGGCGGCGGAGACCCCGCCGCGCCGCGCTCTTGCAGAAGGTCCCGGCATTCGACTGCCCAACCGGGGCGTGCCCACCACGTTGGCGGCCTATGCCCAGACGAGCCCGGCGCGCCGCGGTGGCGTGGGCGTGCAGTTCAACGCCATCGACGGCGGCACGCTGGTTGGTCACTTCATGCTGGTCGGTAGCAGTGACGGGCGCGTCTACGTGGTCAACGTCGACGACGACCTGTATCCCGACTTCGGCACGCTGGTGGAGGAGCAGGTCTACACAACGCTGGCCGTGCCGCACCAGCTCCGAGACTCGTTTCTCGATCGCGGCGGCCGGCGCATCAACTGTTCGGCGAACGACTCCATTGCCCTAAACACCCAGGGGCCGCGGGCGCGCAGCTTCGTGCAGACGTTTAACGCCAGCACCGTGTCGCGCCCGAACATCGAGCTGCTGCCGAACGCCGCCTCGGTTGGCTGCCAGATTGGCACCGAAGCGGGCGAGAGCGTCCCGGAGGAGGGCGGCAACCTCATCGACGACGTACCGGAGCTGTCGTTCGTGTCGCCGTTGACCGTGCGCCAGTGGGCGTTTCCCGACCTTCTGTCGGTGATCACCGAGCGCTGGTCCGTGACCTACGAAGGCCTTTTGTCCCGCGACGATGGATTCGTGCCGGTGGACGGGCCCATTGCGCGCCTCGGCGGCTTTTCGTCCGACGGCGATCAGGTCGTGCTGCAGGACAACTCATCGCCGTTTTGCGCGGCCGGGCTCGAGCCCTTCGACGTCGTCAATCTGCTTGGCTGCGCCAGCGAGTTCGACTGCGGCCCCAGCGAGACCTGTGTGTTCTCGGCCGAGGCCCCGGCGGGCGTGACCAACGGTCTGTGCGCCGACCGGGAGCGCGCCGCGGAAATCGAGTCGGCGTGTCGCGACGTTTTGGTAACGCTGCGCCGGTACTCGGCCATCGACTCCACGGCCGACCGCCTGACCCTGGTGCCCCGGCGCGAGGTTCTGGAGGTGTCGCCGGTGGAGGGATGCACCAGCGACGTCCAGTGCGAGGAGTTCGCGGCGTTCGCCCAGCGCATCAACGGCGAGCTGCCGGCTGAGGACACGCCGCCGCTCACCGAGGAAGAGCTCGAACAAATCCGCGGGCAATACGCCTGCGAGCCCGACCCGAGCCGTCGCCCCGGCCGCAACTGGTGCGCCCTGCGCTGCGACGACAGCCCGGACGAGAACGGCTTTCCGACGGACCCGTGCGACCCGGGCCAGGCGTGCGTCGACAATCGCTGCGTGCAGGCGGTCGTGCCTCCGGCCGAGTGCTTTGCGGCGCTGCAGGCCTACAGCCTGGCGGCCGGCGAGTCATTCGTCGCCGTGAGCGCGCGGGTGACGAGCGTGTCCTCGGGACAGGAAGCCCCCGAGAGCCCGACGCGAGGGCGCTCGGCGACCGGCTTTTTGCACCCGCTCATCGTCGACCCGGCTTCGGACACCCGCGAGTGCATCGAGAACCCCAACGCGAGTTCGCTGTTGCGCGGCCGCATCCGTCCCTACGAGCTCGAGGAGTGCACGGGGCCGGTGGAGGTGTACGACCCCGCGGCTCCGAACCCGTGCCTCGTGAGCGACTTCGGCAACCAGGTGCTCGATACTGACGGCGAAAGCCCGGAGATTCGGACCGAGGTCCGGCGCGCGGTCCGGTTTTCCAACCCGATCTTCACGTTCCACATCTTGCTGCCCGAGCTCACTCTCGACACGGCCGACGGCGAGGTGGAGTACAGCGCGCTCCACCGCGGGGTAGGCGTCACCTTCGACACCGAGGCCGGCTTTTCGGCGTTTCCGGCGTTTCAGGCGCTCTCGGCCAACAACGTGATCCGCCGGCCCAGCGACATTCGGGTGCTGTTGGGCCCCAACGAGGACGCGGACCCCCGGTTCTTCATCGTCGACGAGGGCAACGTGTTTAGCCCGGTCAACGCCCGTGGCCAGGTTGTCGTGATCGACCCGTTCCTCGAGCCGGTCGCCGACGAGCCAGATCTCGTGCAGGCGGTGTTGTTCGGCGCCCAGTTCTTTCTGCGTTAGCGAAATCCCGGCGCCGGGGCGGCGGGCGGTCGCGAAACCGATGCGGGCTCACCTCTGATCCCGGGACCCGGGATCTCGCGATCGCCAAAATTTTGCCCGTCGAGCGAAAGTGTTCGAAAACCTTGAAGGGGCCCCGCGTCGACTCTCGGCGGCCCATTCGAGGAGGGAACCAAGCGCCATGCGCACCGCCGACGCCGAGCTATTTCAGGACAAGATCGAGGTCAGCCTCGATGGCCGGCAGATCTTCTATCTGTTCTTCGGCGGCGCCGTCGTGGCGTGTCTCGTCTTCGTGCTCGGCGTGATGGTGGGCAAGCGGCTCGAGGCCCGCACCCACGTGGCCGCACCCGCCGCCGACACCCTGCGTGACCCGCTGGCCGCCCTGGATCAGCTCAACGCCCGAGAGGCGGCCGGAGACCTGGCGTTCCCCGCCGCGCTGACCGGAGATGGCCCGGTGGACGACCCTCTGCTCGACGCCGCTGATGACGCGGCGGACCGCGCGGCCGCCGACCCGGACCCGGAGCCGGAGGCGAAGCCGGCGCCGGAGGCAAAGCCGGCTCCCCAGCCCGCGGCCAAGGCCGTCGAGCCGCCCGCAAAGCCCGCGCCCGCCAGTGCGTCGGCCCGCTTTACCCTGCAGCTGTCGTCATTTCAGGACCGAGGCGAGGCCGAGTCGTTTCGCGACAAGCTCGCGGGAACCGGGTACGCGCCGTACGTCGTCGAAGCGCAGGTGCCGGACAAAGGCACCTGGTTTCGGGTGCGGCTGGGCAAGTACGGTTCGTACGACGACGCCATCGCGGCCAAAAAGAAGTTCGAAGACGACCAGCACATCATCGCGTACGTGACCCGGCTGTAGGGCTACGGGGCGAACGTCGTCGAGGGCGCGGCAAGGGGCTGCGCCCGGTCGCCGGTGTACTACCGTTGTGGTCATGCGATGGCTGGTTGTCGTTGCCGCCCTTGTCGCGTGCTCCCGCCCACCCGGCGATCGCGCGGACGCCGGCGATCAGGCGCGCGCCCGGGCCAAGGGGCGCGCCTATCCGCTCGCCCACGAAGCCTCGTTGCCGGCGCTGCCCCCCGAGCCGGCGGAGCCCGACGGAGCGGACGACGGCGGCCCGTTCGAGGTGGGCCCCGGACTGCGGGCGCTGGCTCAGGCCACGGCGGCGGAGTTCGTGCGGCTCGAGTCGCCACCGGCCGAGACCGCCCTGCCGGTGGTCTGTGACGTGACGCCGTTTGGCGGCTGGCTGTTCGTGGCTCACTCGGTGAAGCCCGTGGTCGAGACCGGCGCCGTGATCCACCGCTACGACCCGGAGGCCGCCGCCGGGCAGCGCTGGTCGGTCGCCTTCGACTGGGGCGCCGCGGCGCCGGCGCGCGGATGGCATTCGGGAGGGGGCCAGGGGTTCACGCGCATTCGCGCCATCGACGGCCGCCTGCTCGTCCCCGATACGGACACGCCCGGGCCCGGCTTTCGCCTTTCGGACGCGAACTTCGAGGAGTACGTGTTCGTGAGCGACGAGCACGGCGAGTTCGGGGCGCCCGGGCCGGGGGGCGGTCCCCCGCCCGGCACGCGGGTCGTGCCGTACTCGTTTCACAACTTCGACGTCATTCGCTTTCGCGGCTCCCTGGTGGTGAGTACCGGCACCGGCGTTATCGCGCCCGGGCAATGGGGACCCTTTCCGGCCGGGCTTGCCGTTGGCGAACTGGGACGCGACCTGTGGCCGGTGCGCTTCGAGCCAGGCAGCGGCACCCGCACCGGCGTCTTGCGCGCCACGTTCATGCACCGCTTCAAGGGGCGGCTTTACATCGGCTTTCAAAACAACGAGCGCCGCGCCCGCTGGGACGCCGCGATTTTCACCGGGCCGCCCGGCAAGGCCGGCACCGAGGCGCCCCGGCTGGTTCGCTTCACCGGTGCGGGAGGCTGGCTCACGCACCGGTGGGCCAGCGGTGGTGGGTGGCTCTACTGGATCGGTTCTCGTTCGCGCGGCGGCAAGCGCAGCTCGGTGCTGTATCAGTCCGAGGACGGCATTCGCTTTCGCTGGGTTCCGCTGCCCGAAGACGCGGGGCGCCCGCAGGACCTGGTGGTGGTTGGCGAGTCGCGGATCCTGCTGACGAGTCGCGGGCTGTTCCGCAGCCGTGCACCCGACGGAAAGTGGCGCCGCATCGCGCCAGCCCCTGAGGGGGATCCCTTTGGCGCCTACGATGGGTTTTGCAGTGCGCCGCTGGCGGCGGCGGGGGACGCGCTGTACGCGGGAGGGACCCGGGACGGTCATCTGTACCGCCTCGAGGTTCGCGACGGTGAGTAAAATCAATTGGTTGTGAGGGTTGCCTCGGAGCGCCCGGACCGCCCAGCGGGATCAGACCGGCGCGGTACACCGCTCGGACCGTGGCCCGTCGAAAGCCGTCTGAAACGCCGCTCATGCGGCAGTACCTGCAGGTCAAGGACAGCTACCCGGACGCCATCCTGTTTTTTCGGATGGGCGACTTCTACGAGATGTTCTTCGAGGACGCGGTCATTGCGGCCAAAGCTCTCGACCTGACCCTCACCTCCCGGGACAAAGGCAAAGAAGACGCGATCCCCATGGCCGGCGTTCCGCACCACGCGGGTCGCGGCTACATCGCCCGCCTCACCGAGCTCGGCCACAAGGTCGTAATTTGCGAGCAGGTCGAGGACCCGAAGCAGGCCAAGGGGCTCGTCAAGCGCGAGGTCGTCCGGGTTGTGACCCCCGGCGTCGTCCTCGACGACGAGGTGCTCGACCCGAAGACGGGTCGCTATCTCGCGGCCATCTCGGTTGGCCCGGGCGGCGAGCGCTTCGGGCTCGCCTATCTGGACGCGTCGACCGGTGAGTTCGGCTGCACCGAAGTCGACTCGCTCGAAGAGCTTGGCGGCGAGCTGGCGCGCATCTCGCCGCGGGAAGTCCTGGGCGATCCGGATGCGTTGGGCCCCGACGGGGGCCTTTCCCCGGTGCGGGCCCTGTTTCCCCAGCTCGCCTACTCCGAGGCCGAGGCGCTGGCGGTCGCCGACCTCGACGGCATTTTCGACTCCGCCCTGGCGGGAGACCGAAAGACTCTCGGCGTGGCCGAGCTGCCCCTGGCCGCGCGCGCGGCCGCTCAGGCCATCGAATACGCCCGGGCCACCCAGCCGGTCGGTGCCTTGCCGCTGACGCGGCTGCACGTGTACCGGCCCGGGGATTCCGTGGTTCTCGACGAGGCAGCCACGGCCAACCTCGAGCTGGTTTGCACCCTGATGGAGGGCAAAAAACGCGGCTCGTTGCTCGGCGTGCTCGACCGGACCAAGACCGGACCTGGCGGCCGACTGCTGCGCCGCTGGCTTCTGTATCCACTTACGGAAGTGGCGCCCATTCGACGGCGCCAGGACGCGGTGGAACACCTCGTCGGGCACCACGCCCTGCGCGACGCCCTGCGCGATGAGCTGGCGGGCGTGGCCGATGTGGAGCGCCTGGCGGGCCGCGTGTCCCTGCGCTGCGCCACACCCCGCGACCTGGGCCTGTTGCGCGACTCGCTCGAGCGACTGCCTTCCCTGGTCGAGCTACTGCGGCACGGCATCGGCGAGACCAGCATCGACCTGCCCGAGCTTTTGCGCATCGACCGGGAGCCGGCGCTGCTCGACGCCATGGCGGGGCTGGCGGCCGAGCTGCGCCGGGCGCTCGTGGACCAGCCGGGCGCGCAGCTCAAAGACGGCGGCTTCATTCGCGAGGGTTTCTGCCCCGAGGTCGACGAAAACCGCCGACTGGCCGACGGCGGCAAGGATGCGCTGCTGCAGGTCGAGGGGCGCGAGCGCGAGCGCACGGGCATCGGCAACCTCAAGGTCAAGTTCAACCGGGTGTTCGGCTACTTCATCGAGGTCACCCGGTCGCAGCTCGACAAGGTGCCCGACGACTACACGCCCAAGCAGACCATCGCTAACGCCATGCGCTACGTGACCACCGAGCTGGCCGAGCTCGAGTCCAAGATTCTCAGCGCGCAGGAAACGCTCCAGCGGCGCGAGGTCGAGCTGTTCGAGCAAGTCTGTGCGCAGGTGCTCGAGCAGACCGCCGGTGTGATCGAGATCGGGCGGACCATCGCGGCGTGCGACAGCCTGGCCGCCCTGGCCGACGTCGCCCACGAGCGAGGTTACGTCCGGCCCACCGTCGACGACGGCGAGCTACTCGACATCACCGATGGGCGACATCCGGTCATCGAGACAACGGTGGGGCAGGGCCAGTTCGTGCCCAACGATTGCCGCCTCGAGCCGCTCTCGGACCAGATTCTGCTGGTCACCGGCCCCAACATGGCCGGCAAGTCGACGTACATGCGCCAGGTCGCGCAGATCGCGCTCATGGCCCAGATGGGCTCGTTCGTCCCTGCGGGAGCGGCCACGGTGGGCGTCGTCGACCGCATCTTTACTCGCGTCGGGGCGGCCGACAACCTGGCCCGCGGCGAGTCGACGTTCATGGTCGAGATGCGCGAAACCGCGGCCATTCTCGCGGGCGCCACCCGCCGATCGCTCGTCGTGCTCGACGAGGTTGGCCGAGGAACCTCGACCTTCGACGGCGTTTCCATCGCGTGGGCGGTGACCGAGTACCTGCACGATGCCATCGGCTGCCGGACCCTGTTCGCCACCCACTATCACGAGCTGTGTGCGCTGTCGCAGACCCGGCCGCGCATCAAGAACGTGAGCGCTGCCGTGCGCGAACACGGCGGGGGCATCGTGTTTTTGCGGCGCATCGTGGCCGGTGGCGCCAACAAGAGCTACGGCATCGAGGTCGGCAAGCTGGCCGGTTTGCCGCGGACGGTTGTGAGCCGGGCGCGGAGTATTTTGCGTGAGCTCGAGGGCTCGCAGAAGCTCGGTGGTGGCAACCAGCTCGACTTGTTCGGCGCGGCGACAGCGACGCCGCCTTCGGGGGCGGAGGATGCGCGGGAGATGTCTGGTGCGGAGGCTGAGGTCGCTGATTCGTTGCGCGACGCGGATATCAATAATATGACGCCGATGCAGGCGATGACGTTGATCGCTGATTTGAAGCTGCGCCTGGCGCAGTAGTCTCGGTCTCGGTCTCGTAGACGTGCACGTGCACGTGCACGGCGCGCGTGTGGTGATGGGGCGAAGGACGGATTCGTGGACCGGGGCTGCGCGATGGGGGCTGGCCGTGCTCAGGCATACGGTCCGCTGATCCCTGGCGTTGGGCGCAGGGCGTCGTGCCGAGCGTCGAGTCCGGAGCGTGCGGTCCGAACTGCGCGCGGCCAGCCCCCATCGTCTCCGCCCCTCGGCGTTGCGTGGTGTGCGCGGCGCGCTGGGGGATTGGGGATTGCTGTCGGTGCCGGCCCGTGGGCCGGCAGATTGTTGTTAGTGGTCGCGGCTGCGGGGGGCTGCTAGCAGCCTGTGGGTTGGCGTGTGGCTCCGGGGCTGGCGGTGGCGAAGCCGACGTGAGCGAGTTCGCGTTTGGGGACGGTCTTGCCAAGTTGCCGTTGGCGAAGCCGGCGTGAGCGAGTTCGTGTTTGGGGACGTGTTTGGGGACGGTCTTGCCAAGTTGCCGTTGGCGAAGCCGACGTGAGCGAGGTCGTGTTTGGGGACGGTCTTGCCAAGTTGCCGTTGGCCGACTGAAGGATGCCGGGGGCGGGCTCGGGTTCGGAGTCGGGGGCGGGTTCGGGTTCGGAGTCGGAGTCGGGGGCGGAGTCGGAGTCGGGTTCGGAGTCGGGGTCGGGGGCGGGGGCGGAGTCGGGCTCGGGCTCGGGGGCGGGTTGGGTTGCGCTTTCGGGTTCGGGTGGCGTGTCGGTGTTGGTGTGAGGCTGGTGTTGATGTGGGGTGTCGCTGCCGGTCTTTGGGGGCTGCGTTGGTTTGGGGGCGGGCGGCCACAGGCGGTGAAAGGCACGTGGCTGCGGGCCCCCTGGGCTAGCGCGGTCGTGGAGGCGCAAGGAACCGAAAGTTCGACGAAAAGTCTCGTGGCATAGGCCTTGCTCAACAGCACCCTGAAACCAGGAGGCTCACCGTGAAACGCGCAACCATCATCCTCGCTCTGAGTGCCATGTTCGCTGGCGCCTGCGGCGGCGGGAATTCGTCCGACACCGTCTTGGCGGACGTCGAGTCGATCATCTTCCTGCAGCGGCAGCCGCGCATCGGCGGCATGGGTGACATCTTTCAGTACACCTCGTACGACCCCGGCGCCCGCATCGTCACCCTGACGCCGCCCACCGCCGACGGCGTGCTGGAGGTCGTTTGTTGCGAGCAGGTTCCCGAGTTCGCCGAGGCTGACATTGCCTGGTACGACCTGGACTTCGCCGCTGAGCGCATCGTGATGTCGGCGCGGCTGGCGCAGAACGAGCGCTACCAGTTGTTCGTCTACGACATCGGCAGCAACGAGATCACGCAGCTGCCGACGCCGCCGGACGTTCACGTGGTCTACCCGATCTGGATGCCCAACGACCGCATCATGTTCATGACGCAGGACGTGGTCGAGGAGGGCGCGCCGCAGCACGTCGATGAGTACGAGCGACGCGTCACCACGCAGCTCGGCACCATCAACGCCGATGGTTCGGACTACACGCTTGGCGCGCGCAACCTGTCGCACCGCGTGTTTCCCAGCATGCTGAGCGACGGCCGCGTGCTGCTCACTCAGTGGGATCACCTCGGGCCGATGAACGCCGGCCACCTCATCACGATCAACCCGGACATGACCACCGCCCGGGAGGTCTACGGCAAGGAAGGGTCGGGCGTTTCCAACTCCTACCTCAAGGCCGTCGAGGTGTCGCCGGGCCGCGTCATCACCATCTCGACCTCGCGCGACGGCACCCTCCAGGCGGGTGCTCTGCTCGACGTTCGAATGGGCGACGTGTATCCGTGCGCCGACGACCCGGATGCCAACGGCGTTCGCTACAACGGCCAGGACTGGGACAGCGACGACCTTTGCGCCAACCGCGCGATGTCCGAGGCCAACTCGAGCTACCGCATCCTGACGCCGCAGGTGCCTCGCGGCGACGACCCCTCGTTCTCGACGATCGGTCGCTACTACGACGCGTATCCTCTCACCGCCAAGGACTACCCGACCCTCCTGGTTTCATGGGCGGACGGTCCGGTGGACGACGAGACGCTCGGCGAGGCCGGCCTCGCGCCCGACTGGGGCATCTACCTCTACGATTCGGAGCGCGCTGCGCGGCGCCCGATTTACAACACCACCGAATACTCCGAGTTCTTCGCGCGGCCGTTCGCCCCGCGGACGGCGCCTCGAAGCATCCAGGTGTCGGGCACCAACCAGTTCTCGGACGAGGCGGTGCTCATGGGCTCGATGAACGTGTACGAGTCGAGTCTTCGCGACGTCGAGCCGGGGTCCATCTTCGGCGTGCGCATTCTCGAGGGCTACTCGTCCGAAGAGGGCATTCCTCGCGACTTCGGCCTCACCGAGCACGAAGGCTCCGCCAGCCTCGGCGTGGCGCCGATTCAGCCGGACGGCTCGTGGGCGGCACTGATTCCGCCGAACATTCCCATCCACATTCAGACCATCGATCGGTTTGCCATGAGCATCGTGAGCCAGCCGGTCTGGATCTCGGGCAACGCCGGTGAGTCGCGCTTCTGCGGTGGCTGTCACCAGGACCGCGCGGAGACGACGGTCATCCAGCCGGGCATCACCGACGCTATCGCTGCGGGACCGGTCGACATGTTCACCGGGCTGCAGGAGCGGGCCAACCGGGTCAGCTTCGACTTCTCACGCGACGCGATCATCGGCGTGCCCTGGGGCGACGACACGAACCCCGGCGCTCTGCAGGCCATCTTCGACGCCAAGTGCGTGAGCTGCCACAACGGCGTTCCGGGCGCGGCCAATCCGAGCTACGACATCTGCGATACCGAGACCATGGAGTGCCAGACGATCACCTTCGACCTTCGCGGTCAGGAAGTGTCGTACGGCGTCGGCGAGACCATCGTGTCGGGTTACACGGCTTCGCACCTGTCGATTGCGGGCCCCGACATGATGGACCTCGAAGAGGCCAATCCCAACATCATGATCGTTGGCGAAATCCCGACCTACGCGATTCCCAACCAGGCGCGCAACTCGCTTCTCATTCAGAAGCTCAACCCGCCGCAGCTCTACCCCGAGGTCGATACCCAGCAGCGCGCGTTCGACAGCTCCCTGATTCACCCGCTCGACGTGGGCGGCCAGGAACTCACGCCGGACGAGTACCACGCGCTGATTCTCGCTATCGACAGCGGCGTTCAGTTCTACTCGCGTGAGAACGCGCCGGGACGCCAGTAGCCGCAGCTACAACCATTAACGGAGACACACGATGAAACTGCGCAAGCACTTTTCGAAGCTTCTCGTCGCTGCGGTTGCTCTCGGTCTGGCGGGCACTGCCACCACGGCGGTCGCCGGTCGAGGCGGCAGCCACGCGACGCTCAAGCGAGCCATCGCCACCGACAACGCCGACACCATTGCTCGCAAACTGGAGCAGGCCGAGTACCTCTGGTCCGGCGCCGCGATCAACACGGTCATGGCGTTGCTCGATCACCAGGACTACAAGGTCCGGGAGGCCGCGGCCTGGTGGTTTTCGCGTCGCCCGGCCCAGGCTGCGGAGATTCACGAGCGCTCGGTCGCACTGCTGCAGGGCGGTGACGCCGTGCTGGCCCGCAACGCAGCCGACGCGCTGGGAGCGTTTCACCATCCGCGCGCCATTGCGGCGCTGTCGGCGTCGCTCGACAACGGCGCGCTCGACGCCGAGGCGCGCGGGCACGTGATGCGCGCCCTGGGCAACATCGGTCACGGTGACGCGACGGCCGCACTTAGCCGGGGCCTCGCCGACGGCGATGCCTTCGTTCGCCTCGAGGCCGTGCTGGCCTGGTCGAAGATTCGCGGCCAGCAGGGCGCGGCACCGGTGGCGGCCCTGGTCGCGGACGGCGACGCGGTCGTGCGCAAAGAAGCCGCCGCGGTGGTTGGTCGTTTCCGCGAAGCCAGCGCGCGGTCGGCCCTTGAAAACGCCCTGGCCAACGATGCGGACCCGTTCGTGCGGCGCAACGCGGCCTACGCCCTCGGGCGAATTGGCGACGCTTCGTCGCGGTCGGTGCTGGAGGCCGCGGTCAACGACTCGTCGCCGCTGGTTCGCGGCTACGCGCGCGCGGCGTTGCGGTCGATTCGCTAGCCGTTTCCGGAGCCGAGAGCACATTCGAGTACATCTTCGTTCGAACGAACGAAGGGGTTGGTAGCGAGCCCGGTGTCTCTTTGGCACCGGGCTCGTGTTTCGTTCCTAGATAGACTGCGTAGGAGTAACGACTACATGATCGCATCGCGATTGGTGGCGAGTGCACCGAAGGTCGCCGGCGGGCCGGCGCGCGGGTTGTCCGATACACTCGGAGGCATGCGGTTTGGTTCGCGCGCCGCGTGCGCGCTGCTGGTACTGGCGGGGATGGCGCTCTCGGCGTGCGACGACAGCTCGGCGCCGGGTACGACGTTCTACGAACGCGAGATTCAACCCATCCTCGACGCCTCCTGCGTCGGCAACGTCGGCGGCTGTCACGCCATCAACGAGGGCGATCCGTTTGGCTTTGCCGCGGGCAATCTCGATCTAACCAGTTTCGAGGCGCTGCAGAGTCGGCGCGACACGCTGCGCACCTTCGGCGCGTACCCGGTGCCCCTGATGCTCATCAAGGCGGTTGGGGCGACCTGTGAGCTTCAGATTCCCTACCAGGGGGAGTTCCTGTGCATCGACGTGCCTCACGCCGGTGGTTCCGTCATGCAGGTGGGCTCGCCCGCGTATCTGACGCTTTTGCGATGGATGGAAAACGGCGCGACGGAAAACGGACTGCCGCCTGCGCAGCCGCCGGCGTCCGACTCGCGCAGCTGTTCCACGACCATCCCCGGCGACTTTTCGGCCGAGGATGAGGAAGCGGCGCGCACCAACCCCAACTACCAGGCGTTCATCGACGAGGTGCAGCCCATCCTCACGGAGAGCTGCAACTCGGGCAACTGCCACGGCACGCCGCAGGCGGACTTCTACATCACCTGCGGACTGGACGCCCGGCAGCAGGCATTCAACTTCACCATCGCGCGCAACTTCGTTTCGGACCCGGTGGCCAATTCGGAGATCCTTCAGCGCCCGCTGTCGGTACAGGGCGGCGGGTACGGTCACACCGGTGGCGACCAGTTCTCGTCGCGCAACGATCCCGACTACGCGGCGGTATCGGACTGGGCCGAGGCCGTGGGCCCCATCGACTTCGGTGAGGGCGATCCGGGCCGCGAGTTCTTCGAGGCCAACGTGCAGCCGCTGTTGCTCTCGCGCGGGTGCTCGTTCGAGGCCTGTCATAGCCCGCAGGCTTTCAACGACTTCAAGTTGCGGCAGGGCAGCCAGGGGGCATTCTCGGCGCGGGCGCTGGAGCGCAACTACGGCCTGCTCAAGAACGGCTTCATGGCCATGGAGTTCGCCGACGCGCGCAACGGGCGCGCGGTGGCCAAGGGGATTCTCGCGAGTCAAGGCGGCATCGACCACCGAGGCGGTGCGTCGATGCAGACGCCGGGGCAGCCGAGTCTGCCGTCGGCGTGCCCGGACACCTACGATCCCGCGACGGCCTCGGCGTTCTGCACCTTTCAGGAGTGGGTGAACGTCGAGCGTGAGGGACTGCTTTCGTCGGGCCAGGCGAGTCCCCTCGGCAACGGCGATACGGTTCCGATCGTCTACGTGGACCGGGCGGCGACGTCAGTCGCGACGCCGCTGGAGTTCGCCACCTACCAGCCCGACTCGATGCTCATGGTCGCCGACGCCACGCTGGCGGCCGACGGGTCCGTGGCGTCGGTGGGGGCGCCGCGCGCGCTCCTCGACACGTGCGACGGCGTCGCCGTCAACCAGGCGACGGCCGACATCAGCAACCCCGACGTGAACCCCGACGGCGAGACCATCGTGTTTTCCATGCGAACGTCGATGGGCACGACCCGGCAGATTTACACGGTGCGGGTCGACGGCAGCAACTGCCGCCGCGTTCCGGTCGCGCCGCCCGACGGCGACGCGCGCGGGCTCGACTTCGACGCGGCCCACAACTTCGACCCGGTGTGGTCGCCGGACGGCGGCATGATCGTGTTTGCGTCGAGCGCCGCGGGCGGTCTGTCTCGCGACCTGTTTTTGCCCCAGGCTGACATCTGGCGCACCGCGGCCAACGGCGCCGCCACCGAGCAAATGACGTACCTCACGAACAGCGAGATCGGTCCGGCGAACATGCGCGACGGCCGGGTATCGATGACCACCGAAAAGGTGTCGGAGACCTTCTATCAACTCGCCGGCCGGCGCATCAACTGGGACCTCACCGACTACCACCCGCTGATCGCTCAGCGTTCGCAGTCCCTCTATTGCGACCCGGAAGACCCGAGTGCAGAGTGCCCTTCGGTCGATTACCAGCAGGCGACCGAGATCAAAGAGGCCTCGAACAACGACTTCTTGCTCATTCTCTCGGACCAGGGCGTTCGCGGAGGAGCGGGAACGCTGGCGGTGTTCAACCGCAGCGTCGGTACCTTCGAAGCGGGGCGCACCGACCCGGGCTATCTGCCGGCGATGGTCGTGGTCGACCCGGCCGCGACGGGCAGGGCGGGGGCGACCGAGGGCGCCTATCGATCGCCGACGAGCCTGCCCGACGGATCCATCATGGTTTCGTACACGAGCTTCTCGGGGGATTTGAGCTCGGTGACGTCCCTCGACTTCGACATCGTTGCCACGCGACCCTGCATTCCGCCGGCGCCGGGAGCCACGTGCACCCCAGAGCGCGAGCTGCTCATCGGCGGACCGCGGCAGCAGGTCGAGGCGGTGCTCGCCATCGCCCGGTCGCCGCTTTTGCCCTACCTCAACCGGCGACAGCTCGTGTTCGGCGGCGGGGTCGATGGCGACCTAGGGGCGGATCGAGCGGTTCTGCACATGCTCGATGCGCCTGCGCTGTTTACGCTGCTAACCGGCAACCTGCGGCGCGGCCGCCCGGTGGAGCTGTTCGAATCGGCGCGACGCCTGGCGGTGTATCGCGACGTCGGCACCAACAGCCCCGGCGGCGAGCGGTTCGTCCAGCGCGAGCTGCTGGGAGTGGCGGACCTGCGCTCCGACGGCTCGGCGCGAATCTTCGCGCCGGCCGGAGTACCCGTGGTTCTCGAGCTGCAGGATGGGGACGGCACGCCGCTCGTCACGATGACCGAGGCCCATCAGTTCGGGCCGGGCGAGGTCATCAGCATGGGCGTCGCGCGCGAGCAGTTCGACGCCGTGTGCGCCGGCTGCCACGGTTCGATTAGCGGTCGCGAAATCGACGTGCAGGTCACGCCCGACGCGCTAACCGGTGCTTCCGAATCGCTGTCCTTCTCGGCTGACCCGGTCTCGCTCGACTAGCCGCCGGCCAGCCGGGACCGCCGGCCTGGCGCCGACTTAGACGCCGGAAATCGCGTTTGAATTTTCGCGCGGCGCGGCGCGTCGGAGGGGCTGTCCCGCATGGGTGTGAGCTTCGGATGGGTGCGAGTAAGTGCCGAATGCTGCTAGACTGCGGGCCTTCACCCCCGGAGCAGACCATGGTTCGCGTTCGCACGATGCTATGGGCCCTTATCGCGGCCCTCACCCTTTCTTTCGCTGTTGTCCCCACCGGGACCGCTGAGGCCGCCGCCGCGGACGAAGCCAAGCAGTCGAAAAAGAAGAAGAAAAAGGCGAAGCGCGCCAAGAAGAAGCGCAAGGCAAAGGCCGCCGCCAAGGCGCCGGTGCCCCAGGCCAACAACAAGGCCATCAGCGAGCTGATGGGCGACTTCAAGTTCGGCATGGCGCCCAAGCAGGTCATGTCCGTGCTCGACCGGCGCATAAGCGCCAAGTACAAAGACCAGATCGCCGAGACGACCGACGTCTACCAGCAGGACCAGCTGCGCCGGAAGATGTCGAAAGAAAAGAAGAAGCTGCGCAAGTCGTTTATCGGCTTCAAGGGCCAGCGAAACGGCTGGGACGTGTCGATCATCGACGAGGAGTACGGGCACAAGAACCAGGAGTCGATGCTGGTGTTCTGGGATCGCGACGCCCGAACCGGAGTCGATCAGCGGCGCTTCTTTTTCTTCGTGGATGACGCCCTCTACAAGATGTACATCGCGTTCGACGCCAAGATGTTCCCGCCCGGCAAGCGCCAGTTCGCGTACTTCCAGCAGATCATGGAGAACCGCTACGGGCCCGGCGAGCTGATTTGGGCCGAGGACCGCTACGGCACCCAGCGGGTCAAACACCTGCACTGGAAGAACGACAAGTACTACCTCCGGGCGGTCAACCGCATGGAGTTCTACGGAACCTTCTGCCTGGCGCTCAGCGATCCGTCGGTCGAGACCTGGATCGGCGACCGCCGGGCCCAGAACAGCCCGGAGACCAAAAAGGAAAACTCGATCATTCGCGCGATCACCCAGGAAGAGGACAAAGAGATGAGCCTCGACGAGGCCAACTCTGACGTGGTCGACGCGATCATCAACAACTAGCCGGCGCCCTCAGGGCCGGTCCGTGCCGCCATCTGAATGCGCGGCGCCCCGCGACGGGGCGCGGTGCAACGCCAAATATCGTTTGCAGCCGCCCGGCGGTGGGCCACTCTGGCCCGCGTAACGCAGGAGGAACGCAAACGTGAAAACGGCATTGGTGACGGGCGCGTACAAAGGACTGGGGCTGGAGTGGTGCCGCCAGCTGAGCCGAGACGGCTACCGGGTGGTGTTGACCGCGCGAAAGCTGGAGAAAGCCGCCGCCGCGGCCGACGCGCTTGACGAAGAAGGGCTAACGGTTGTGCCCAAAGCGGTCGACGTCGCGGACGAGGCGCAGATCGAGGCTCTTGCCGCAGACCTTGGTGGAGACATCGGCCACCTCGACCTCTTGGTCAACAACGCGGGCATCAACTCGAAGGACGACCCCGATCCGGGCGTAGTAGCGAAGAGCAGCCGTTTGGCAGACCTGGATGCGGATGAAATCCTCCGCCACGTGCGGATCAACAGCGTGTCGCCCGCCCTTGTGGCAAAGCACTTTCGGCCGCTGTTGGCGGTGGCGCCTCATCCCGTGATCGTGAACGTTTCCTCGTGGCTCGGCAGCATCGGCGAAAAGACGACGCGGCGCGGGCATTACGCCTACACCACATCGAAGGCGGCGCTGAACATGATGAACCGCAACCTGGCGCTCGAGCTTCGGGACGACGGAATCATCTCTCTGGTAGTCAATCCCGGGTGGGTGCGGACCGACATGGGAGGCGATACCGCCGACCTGACGGCAGAGCAGTCGGTGCGCGGAATCATCGACAACGTCGTCGACAACGTGACGCTGGAACAGAGCGGCGAGTTCTTTCAATGGGACGGCACCAGGCACCCCTGGTAGTTCGCAGGGGCGCTAGTAGAACCATGCGGGTCGCACAGGTACACATTGAAGCCAAGCCCGACTGTGTGGAGGCCTTTAAGCAGGCCTGCGCGGAGAACGCGGGCCAGAGCCGTCGGGAGCCCGGGGTTGTGCGCTTCGATATCCTGCAGTCGACGGAACAGCCAACGTCGTTCGTTTTGTTCGAGGTTTACCGGTCCGAAGAAGCCCAGGCAGCCCACAAGCGGACTGCGCACTTCGCCAAGTGGCGAGCGGACGTCGAGAACCTGATCGTCGAGCCGGGGCGCGCGATCATGTACTCGTACGTGCACCCGGAGAAGAGAGATTCTGCGTAGCGGGCCGCGCATCGGGGTGGATTTCGGAAACGCGCGCTGAGCCCCGGGATCTCAACAGGACCCGTCAAGCGGACCCCGTACTTCGGAAAGGCGTGGACCGTCCGAAGCGCGGTTTTGCTGTGAGGGGGAACACGGGGGAAACGGCCTACTCCCGTGTTAGCGTGGGCCCGTGCGTCGCTGGTTGGACGAGGTTGGCAAGCGGTTTCAGGAGGTCGGCAAGGGCGTCCGGGCCGCGGCGGACGAAGTCCGCAAGACCGCCGGGGTGGGCGTCGGGACGATCGGCCTGAAGGTCGGCGCCTCGCACTACAAGCCCGGCGAAAGCATCACGGGGTTGTTGACCCTGACGCTGGAAGAGCCGACGCCGGCCAAACGCCTGGTCGTCCGCCTGGTGGCCACGCGCCAGCGGGTGCGCTTCGAACTGCGACCGAACGGCAAGCGGGAGAAGGTCCTTTCCCACGAGGTCGAGTACGAATTCGACTGCGAGCTGTCGGGCGAACGGACCTACACCAATGGCGAGTATCCCTTCGCCATTCACGTGCCCACGACCATCGACGCCAAGTCCAAGGCCGGCGGCGTGATTGGTGACGTCGTGCGCGCCGTTCAATCCCTCGACGAGCTCCGCCGCACGCCTCTGCGCTGGCGGCTGGTTGGATTTCTCGATGTGCCGTGGAAGCGCAACGTCAAAAAGAAGCTCGACGTATCCATAGCGTCGCCGGACGAGTAGCCAGGGCGCCTCTGTTCCAAAAACACCTGCGACCGCCCGCCGGGGCCGGCCTCGGCCTCGGGTTCGGTCTCGCTCTCGGGCGCGGCCTCAGCCTCGCTCCCGCTCTCGGTCTCGGGTTCGGGGTCGGCCTCGGTCTCGGGTTCGGCCTCGGTCTCGCGTTCGGCCTCGGTCTCGGGTTCGGCCTCGGTCTCGGGTTCGGCCTCGCTCTCGGCCTCGGCCTCGGCGGCCTCCCCGAAAACGAAAAAGGCGGACCCACCTTCGTGGGCCCGCCTCGATTGCGAGTCTCGTCGTCGCGACCGGCTTAGCGGAAGAACGTAAACCGGCGGCCGACGTTCGACGTGGTCTGCAGCTCCTTGCCCAGGCTCTTGCCCAGGTCGAGCAGCTTGTCGGTGAGCGCTTCGAGCTCGACCATTCGCAGGTCGTAGCCTTTGGCGGCCACCGACGCGTCGGCGCCGGCGAACAGCGTTTGAAGCTTCTCGGTCGGCGACCAGCGCATGAGCACGATGGTGTCGCCCTCGACGCCCGAGCCCGAGGGCACGGCGATCTTCTTGGTGCCAAACGGACCGTCGGCGCTCTGGCGGTACTGAAAGCCCATCGGCGGAGCACCGCCGCAGCCGGCCGGGTTGGGGCGGCCGTCGGCGCAGACCGGCGCGCCCAGCTCAACGAAGCGGGCGGCCACCGGCTTGCCGGCTTCGTCGGCGGTCGGCACGTCGAGAATCACGCCGTATCCCGACGGCGCACCGACGAGCTTCTGGCGCTTCTCTGCACCGGCCAGCGACTTGGCGTCGTTCTTCGACTGGTCGACGTGCGCTTTGATGTTCTGCCGAAGCTTCTGGTATTCGGTGACGAAGATGAACACCGAGTTCACGACCTCGGGCTTCATCGAGTAGAGCTTGGTGTTGTAGATCTGCTCGAGCTGCAGGTCGGGCAGCGGCGTGAGAGCCAGGCTCTCGAGGGCCTCGACCAGCTTGCTGTCGGCGGTCTGAAAGGCGTTGCCCTGCGGGCCGTGGACCTTGTTGTCGTACAGAACGTTGCGGAGGTTTTGCAGGTCGGAGTTGACCGTCTTTACCTTGGCTTCGATCAGGCCGGCGTCGTCGAGGGTCTCGTTGAACGAGGCCGCCTCCTGACCAATGCCGCCCATGATCCAGCCGAGTCCCAGCGGAATGATGATCAGGGCGAGCAGCTTGCCGTACTTGGCGACCGCGCTGCCCTCTTCGATCTTCTCGGCGGGGCCGGCGTCGTGGGCCACAACAATGTCGGGCGCCGCCGTTCGAGCCTGCTGCGAGGCCATCGCGCTCATGGCGCCGAACGGATCTTCCGACGCGTCCGGCACGGGCGGCTGCTGCGGGGGAGGAGGCTCGGCGCCCGGGGGCGGCGCAACGCCTGGAGGAGCCGGCACCGCTTCGGCGCGCGGCGCGCCGGGTGGCGGGATAGCCGCGCCCTTGGGGCCCGCCGCAGGGGCGGCGCCGCCGGATTTCTTGAGGCCGAGCCGGGCTTTGAGATCGCTGATATCGCGAACGCCTGGCTTCTTCGGAGTCTCGGACAAGTGCTGCTCCTCCATGCGGTACGTAGCTCCCGAAGCGTTAACGGTGGACGGCTCCGGTGTCAAGGATTCCAAGGGGCTGGCGCACCGGGTGGAGCCTTGACCCGAATGCTGGCGCAGTGTGGCATGACGCTCACGGCATCTGTGAAGGGCTGTTTACTGCCAGCCACTGGCAAACTGGCCGTTCGGGGTAAATGCCGGGAACTATTCTTCTCGCGCGGCGCGCCCTGGACAGCGCTCCCTGGCTCAAAACCTGCTTGATGTTCATGCGTTGTCTACCGGGGGGACGTTGCATGCGTCCCTAGAGAGTCCGCAACTGCGCAGCGGCGCGATCCACCAAGCGCGTCGCATTTGTCTGCTTGCCGAGTCGGGAGCCTTCCTTGAACACGAACACGACCTCCTATTCTCCGAGACACCGGCGACCGCTGCTGGTTGCGCTCGCCGCCCTCGTCGCCGCGCCCACCGCCGTGGCCGCTTTTCCCGGGGCCGCTCGCGCCGATGGCGTTCGCGTTCGCGTGGACGGCCGCGTTCGCGTTCGCGTCGAGGCGCCCGGCCGGCGGGTCCGGCGGGTTCGAGTGCGCCGGGTGCCGCGGGTCTTCTTTCCCGGCTTCTTTCGCGCCGGCATCTACATCGGACCGAGCTTCGCGCTTCCGCCGCCTCCGGCCCCGCCGCAAGAGTGCGACTGCGCCGGCCCTCCCGGAGCTCCGCCCCCGCCGGTCGTCGTCGCCACCGCCGAAGCGCCGCCGCCCCGACGCATGCCGCGGTTTGCCCTGGGCTTTGCGGGTAGCCACGTGGAGGTCGACGACCGACTCGAGGGCAGCGAGGCCGCCTTGCTGGCTCGCCTGCGCCTGAATCGCCGCTGGGAGCTCGAGCTCGAAGCGGGCGGCACCGAGTACGACGACAGCGCCCGGACCGACGCTCGCCTCGGCGCCTCGGCGTACTTTCACTTCATGCCGGGTGCGCGCCTCGCCCCGTACCTGGTGGCCGGCGTCGGCGCCTCCCGCGCCGACCTGGGCAACGACGTTTACGTCGACCAGGGCTACGGCGAGCTGGGGGCCGGGCTCACGCTCCGACTCACCGAGCGCTTTCACCTGGCCGCCGACCTGCGCGCCGGCGTGCGAGGTCGCGAGGAGGTCGAGGACACGCGTCTTGGCCTGGTTGGCGCCCCGGGGGTCGAAACCATCGCAGACGAGGAAGAGTTCGGCCGGTTTCGCCTCGTCGGGCTCGTGTACTTCTAGTGACCTGGAACAGGTATTCGTCGGATAACTCTCCGGGCCCCTCCACGCGCTAGCGTCGTTGCTCTTCGGTCACTTGGGCCCACCAAACTCCCTCCTCGCGCCTCGCCATCACGCGGATGGGCCGCGGACATTTCCCAACAACACCTGTTCCAGGTCACTAGGGATCGACGCGCGGAGCGCCCGGCCGGGCCAGCAAACCGGCCGCGCGCGGTCGTCCGCGGGCAGCTGTCGGGTTACTATGAAGCCGAATGGTTTCCGGGACCTCGCACCGCGCGACCGCGTCGTGCGCCGGCCGACGGCGGCGGGCGCGCGGGCGTGGCGGCGCTAGCTCAACGCCCGGCGTAGCCAGCTCGCGAGCGCCCCATCGCGCCGCCGGGCGGTGTGCGGCACGGGGAGGCTCGTGTACGTAACCTGCGAAGCCTGCGGCGCCGAGAACCTCGACATCGAGGTGAAGTGCTCGGCCTGCGGCGCCCCCATGACCTCGACCGGCGTGCACGGCATGGTCGGGGAGGTCGTGCTCGGCCAGTACGAAGTGACCGACGTCCTGGGCCAGGGCGGTATGAGCGTGGTCTACAAGGCGCGCCACCGCATGACCGGGCAAATCGCCGCGCTCAAGATTCTGCCCCGGGAGCTGGCGGCCCACGCCCAGGTCAAGTCGCGTTTTCTCGAGGAGGCTCGCGCGCTCGCCGCCCTCGATCATCCGAACATCGTCCACCTGTACAACTTCGGCGAGCAAGCGGGCTGCCTGGCGCTGGCCATGCAGTTCGTCGAGGGGTACACGTTCGAGCGCATGATCATCGAGCGCGAACGCGTCGACTGGCAAACCGCCACGCGGGTGTCCATCGACGTGCTCTCGGCTCTCGAGTACGCCCATTCTCGCGGCATCATTCACCGCGACATGAAGCCGTCGAACGTCCTCATTCGCGCCGACTCGGGGGCGGCGACGGTCATGGACTTCGGCATCGCCAAGATGACGACCTCGACCAAGCTCACCGCGACCGGGCAGACCATGGGCACGGTCCGCTACATGTCGCCGGAGCAGGTTCGCGGCCACGAGGTCGACCCGCGCACAGATGTCTACTCCCTGGGCGTCACCCTGTTCGAAGCCGTGGTGGGCGACACGCCGTTCGATGGCGAAACCCACTTCGAGATCATGACCAAGCACCTCAAGGAGCTGGTGCCGAGACCGCGAGATCTCGGGGCAGAGGTGCCCGAGGCGCTCGAAGACGCGATCCTGCGCTCGGTGGCCAAGGCGCGGGACGATCGCTTTCAGTCCGCGGCCGATTTTCGCGACGCCCTCGAAACCATCCTGGCGGGGCAGCGGCCGAAGGGGCTCCAGCGCCTGGCGAGCTCGGCGGGGCCGGCCGGGCCGGCCATCGCGCCGGACGGCGATCTCGAGGTCCCGACGTCAAAGCCCGATGGGGCGAGCGAGGCGCCGACCGCCGCCGAGTCCCGACTGGCGCGCGAAGTTCGCGGAACCACGCTCTGGCTGTCTCTGGGGGGGCTGGTTGCCCTGGCCGGGGCTGTGGTGGCGGTTCTCGTTTTCAGCGGCGAGTCGGGCGGTCAGCCGGTGGCGGCGGTTCCGGGAGCATCGGCCCCGCGCGCGGCGGAGGGGCCCGAATCCACGGAGCCGCTGGTGTTCGACGACATTCAGCCGCGTGTGGACGAGCGCTTCGACGACCAGGGGCTGCGGGTTCTCTCGGTGGCGGAGCGCGACGCGGGGGAGATCGTCGCGTCGGTCGTCGATGCGCGGCAGCGCTTTCGCGCGCTGCTGCAAGAGGCGGGCGTGAACGAGGAGCTTCAGGCCGAGCCGCTGACGGTTTTCGTGGTCCCGGAGACCGCGATCTGCGATCCCCGGCTGTACCGACCGCACGCTTCGCCGGCCGACTGCGCCGAGCGAGGATCTCACTACCGGGTGCCGGAGCGAACCCTGTACCTGGCGGACAACGAGGAGCTGCTGTCGCGAAATCTGCCCAGCGAAGTGGCGCTGACCCAGTGCCTGCATGCCGAAAGCAAGGTGCAGGGGCCCTGTTCCGAGGCCTTTGAGGCCTTCGAAGAAGCGTTGGCGGCGGCTCGTCCGCGCAATCGGTGATTTGACAGTGAACCAGCAGGTCCACATAATCGGCCCGCCCGTTTGGGGGCACCGCGAATATCCGCAGGAGGACTCATGTCTCGGGGGGTCATAGGGGGCATCGTTGCCGTCGTCATTGCCGCGCTTACCGGCGCAGCGTACTTCGTGACGACCAGCAATTTTGAGCGCAAGGTCGTCGCCGACGCGACCCGGCGCGTAGCCAACGCCCAGGATCTGCTGATCCAGAACGCCTCGCTCGAGGCGCTCGGATTGCTCAAGCAGGTCGAGGCCGCGGCGCGCGACGAAGTGTTGCTCGAGGCGCTCGAACAAGAGCGCGACACGGACAAAGAGCAGGTCGCCAACCGCGCGTTCCGCGCGTTCCTGGCCAAGCTCGACGAGGGCGTGGCTCGGCCCGACTTCATGGCTCTGGCCGACAAGGACGGCAACCTGGTCGCGTTGCTCGACGTGTCGCGGCCGGCGCCGGACTCGTGGAAAAACAGCAAGGGCGAGGTGGTTTACCCCGCCGTTCGGCTGGCGCTTTCCAGCCGCATCATCACGTCCGACGTCTGGGACTACGAGCCGCTCAAGTCATTGATGAAGGTGGGGGTCGCGCCGATTATCGACAACGTCGATGAGGTCGCCGGCGCGCTTGTCGTGGCCTATTCGTTGACGGCGAAGGAAACCCGCCGGCAGGAGCAACTGCTCGGCCTGGACGTGGCCTACTTCGACACGGAGCGGGTTCGCGCCGCGAGCTTTACGGTCGCGAACGGCGAAGAGGACGTCGGCGCCCGGGACACGCTGTCCGAGCTGGTCTTCGCCGACGACTACGCGACCAACGCCCTGGCCGCCGGCCTCGCCGAAAAACCCATCAGCGTGTCGGTCGCCGGCAAGGAGTTCCTGGCCACGGCCGGCAAGCTGCCGCGGTTCGCCAACAAGCCGTTGCCCGCCGATTATCCGGCGCCGGCGACGGGCGCCGTCGTTTTGATGTCGCTGACCGACGCCAAGGCGCCGCTGGCGGGCATTCAGAACGCGATCCTCATGCTCGGCCTCGGCGCCATTCTCGTGGCCATCGTGGGCATTGTCGCGACCGCCAAGTCGCTGCTCGGTCCGCTCGACGAGATCGAGCTAGGCGTCAACGAGGTGATCAACGGCAACATCGACCGGACCTTCCGGCCCATCGGCTCCGACGTGGACGGCCTGGCCAACGCGCTCAACGTCATGTTGGCCCGGCTTTTGGGACGGCCGGAGCCGGGCGACGAGGAATACGACGAGCAGGGCAACATCATCGGCAGCGCCCAGAGCATGTCGTTCGACGCGGAAGTGAATCCCGAGAAGAACGCCGAGGCCGTCGCCCTGGCCCAGGAGCCCGAGGCCGAGTACTACAAGCGCATCTTCGACGAGTACGTCGAAGCCCGCCGGGGACTCGGCGACGACGTGTCGGGCATCAACTACGACTCGTTCCGGGCCAAGCTGCGCCTGACCGAGGGCAAGCTCAAGACGAAACACGACTGCAGCGCGGTGCGCTTCAAGGTGGTCGTCAAAAACGATCGGGTGACCCTCAAGCCCGTGCCCATCGTTTAGCTTTCGCTTGACCGATGGCCCTGGTTACCGGACTGGAACTGCTCCTCGACGGTCGCTGTCGCACGCTGGCGCGCGGCGGTCGGGTGGGAATCGTCGCCAATCCGACGGCGGTTGCCCGGGACGATAGCGGCCGGCTGGGGCACATCGTCGACGTCTTGTCCGCTCGGGACGGTATCGAGGTCGCCGTGCTTTTCGGGCCCGAGCACGGCATTCGAGGCGATGCCCAGGACATGATCGCCGTGGCCGAAGCCACCGATCCCCGCACGGGCATTCCCGTGCGCAGTCTCTACGGCCACGACGAAGCGTCGCTTTCGCCCGCCCTCGACGACGTCAAGGGACTCGATGCGGTGGTGTTCGACATTCAGGACGTGGGCTCGCGCTACTACACCTACGTCTGGACGATGGTGCTGGTCATGCGGGTGTGCGCCAGGGCCGGGGTGCCGGTGGTCGTCCTCGACCGGCCCAATCCAATTGGCGGGCTCGTGGAAGGCGGGCGCATACGAGACGGCTTCGAGTCGTTTGTCGGCCTGATGTCGCTGCCGAATCGCCACGGCCTCACCGCTGGAGAGATCGCCCGCTGGGCCAACGCCACCGACGAAATAGGCTGCGAGCTCGAAGTCGTCGAGATGGTCGGCTGGTTTCGCCAGCGCTACTACGACGAAACCGGGCTGCCGTGGGTGCAGCCGTCACCCAACATGCCGACGCTCGACACCGCCATCGTGTATCCGGGCATGTGCTTGCTGGAGGGAACCGAGCTGTCCGAGGGGCGGGGGACGACCCGGCCGTTCGAGCAGTTTGGCGCGCCCTTCATCGACGGTCACGCCCTCGCGACGGAGCTCGATAGCTACGACCTTCCCGGGGTCGTGTTTCGCCCCGTGGGCTTTTTGCCGCAGTTTCAAAAGCACGCCGGCACGCCGTGCGGCGGGGTCGCGATGCACGTGACCGACCGCGACTTCTTCAAGCCGTACCTCACGGGCGTGGCGTGTCTGCGGGCGGTCAAGCAGCTGTATCCCGATCAGTTTCAGTGGCGCACCCGCGCCTATGAGTTCGTCGATGACGTGCCTGCCATCGATCTGCTGTGCGGCACCGACGAGGTGCGCAAGGCCGTCGACGCCGGCGTTCCCCTGGACGACCTGCTGCTGCTTTGGAGCGTGGAAATGGCCCAGCTCGGTCGGGAGCTGCGCGACTGGCACGTCTACGAGTAGGATGCAGGCCATGACCGAGGCCCCGCGCACCGTGGCCGTCTACGGCGGCAGCTTCAACCCGCCGCATATCGCGCACCAGCTGGCGTGCTTGTTCACCCTCGAGACCCAGCCGGTGGATCAGGTTTGGATGATTCCGACCTATCGGCATCCCCTCGACAAAGGGCCCCAGCTCATCGACTACGAGCATCGGGTTGCCATGTGCCGCCTCGCCGCGGCGCCGTTGGGAGACCGGGTCCAGGTGAGCGAAGTCGAGCGGGAACTCGGCGGCGAGTCGAGCCGCACCCTCGACACCATTCAAGAACTCGTTCGTCGGCACCCGGGTGTTGCTTTTCGCATCGTCGTTGGCGCCGATATCCTCGAGCAGGTCGACCAGTGGTATCGCTGGGACGACGTGATAGCGCTGGCGCCCCCCATCGTCCTTGGCCGTCCCGGCTACGCCGGCGGCCTGCAGCCGCAACTCCCCGAGGTTTCGTCCACCGACGTGCGCGCTCGGCTGTCGCGAGGGGAAACGGCGGTGCCGCTGGTGTCGCGCGCCGTCATGGATTATATCGCCAGCCGGAGCCTTTACCGGTGATCACCTCGACGACCCCGAACACCTTTCTCGTCGGCGCAGGCGCCGCGGCGACCTCGCTCGCCGGTGCTTTGCGCCTCGGCGGTGTCCCCGTGCTCGGCCTTTGGGCGCGCAACCCCGAGGCCGCCCGCAAGTCGGCGTCTGCCGCCGGCGTGGCCGCGTACTCGGCGGCACCGCCCGACCTGGTTCTCGAAGCCGACGTGCTCATTCTCGCGGTGAGCGACAGCGCCATCGCCGAGGTGGCAAAGACCCTCGTCGGCTCGGGCCTGGTCACGCGCAAGCACGTGATGCTGCACTGCTCGGGGGCGATGTCTTCGGCCGACGCGTTCGCCGGAGTGCGCGACCAGCTCGGCGGCGTCGGCGTGGTTCACCCGCTGCGGGCCATCGTCGATCCGGCCAGCGCGATGCGCAGTTTTTCGGCGACGACCTTCGGCGTCGAGGGGGACGAGGTCGGCGTGGGCGTCGCCAGGCGCCTCGTCAAGGCGATGGGCGGAACCGCGGTCGAACTCGACGGCGAACAGATGGCCTCCTACCACGCGGCGGCCGCCGTGGCGTCGAACTTCATGGTCGCGCTCGCCGACGCGGCGGCGACCCTGATGGAGCAAGCGGGTATCGACCGGGGCCGCGCGGTCAAAGCGCTGGTGCCGCTCATGGAGGGCACCGTCGCGAATCTGGCCGAAAGCGGTGTGCCGGAGGCACTTACAGGACCTATCCGCCGCGGCGACGGCGAAACGATCGAACGTCACCTCGGCGCCGTGAGCGCCGCCGGCCCAGAGATCGAGGCGCTTTACCGGCTGCTCGGCCGACGCACTGTGAGTTTAGCGCGCACCGTTGGGCAGGCTCCGGCGGGCAACCTCGACGCGATCGAGGAAGCGTTGGACGGCGAGGCCACCGCTTCCGTAGAATCCCGTGCATATCGCGCCTAGCCGGGCGTCGAACACGGGAGACTCATGACATTCAAGCGCGCATTCGCTCCGACCGTCGCGATCATCGCGGCGCTGGTTTTCGCTTTTCACGCCGACGACGCCGAGGCGCGCGGCAAGCGCAAGATCAAGAAGGGCGTCAACAAAGCCCTGGCCGGCAAGATCATCACCTCGAACAAGCGCATCCCCACGAGCGCCAAGTCGCAAAAGGCGTACACGGCCAAGCTCAAGAAGATGCGCAAAGACCGCTTCATCGAGAACAAGGAAAAGAAGGAGTGGAAGATCTACTACGCCGCCTTCATGAAGAAGCCGGTCGGAGATCTCGAGGTCACCATCAAGCTCTACGACGTCACCGACGGGCGCAAGCGGGTGATTTCCTCCTTCGAGCAATACCTGAGCGAGCGCGGCCAAATGTCGATCGTGTCGTACCTCGAGCTCGAGCGGCAGTACTTCGAGCCGAATCGCAAGATTCTCATGACGGTCGAGACCTACCGAGGCCAGGTGCTCGCCAGCGGCACGTTTCGCATCCTTGGCGAGGTCGAAAAGTTCTCGGGCAAGGTCGACTTCACCGAAGAAGAAACCAAGGAGTAGAGCGGGGCAGCCCCTCGGGTGCGCCCTTGCGGGCCCCGCGTCTGGTGTCAGTCGATGTCGCCAGGTGCGGGGCCGGGTAGTTTCGTCGGCGCCGTTTCGGTGGTAAACGGCCTACATGACGACACAGCGGTGGGGGGTGGCGGTCGCCGTGGCGGCCGCGATGGTCGTCGCCACGGTCGCAGACGCCGACGCGCAGCGCCGGCGCCGACGCGGGCGGGCGGCCAAGGTCGACGTGGCTGCCCAGGCGGCGAGCCTTCGCGGACCCGATGCGACGGCGGCCATTGCCGCTGCGGGCACCCTGGGCGGGGCGCCGTCCGAGGAAAGCCAAAACGCGCTGCTCGACGCCCTGGCGGCCGGATTGGCTCCCCCGGTTGCCATCGCCGCCCTCGAGGCGCTGGCGGCTCAGGCCAATCCCGCGTCGTTTTCGGCATCCGCGCAGTACGCGCGCCACCGCAACCCGGCGGTCCGCGCCGCCGCCGTGGCCGCGCTCGGGCGCCTGGACGATCGCCGGGCCGAGGCGGCGGTGCTCCTGGCCCTGCGCGATTTCGATCAGGGCGTGCGAACGGCCGCGGCGACCGCGGTGGCCACGCGCAAGATCCGCGGCGGCATCGAGCCGCTGTTGGCCTTGCTGGAAAAGGGGGATGACCCGGCCGCCGAGGCGGTGGCAGCCCTCGCCGATCCCTCGCTGGCGGTGGCCCTGGCCGAGCTCATCGGCGTAGCCCCCGACGCGCTCCTGGCCCGGGCGCTTGGCGCAATTTTGCTCCGGAGCGACTTCGGTCCCGACACGGCTCGCCTGGAGGTCGTGCGCGCGCTCGCCAAGGTGCCGGGCAGCGAGGCGCTCGAGCAGCTGAGCAACTACGTGTCCCAGACCCCGGAGAATCCTCCGCGGTCGTCGCGCGCGGAAGCCGAGGCGTTGATGGAGCAGCGACTGGAGTCGGGCCTGTGAGGGCCGGGCGGCGCGCGGCGGTCACCGCGGCGCTGGTGGCCATGGCTGCGGGCGGGTGCGGCGGCGGCATGCAGGCGTTTGCGCTGTCCGCGAAGGACAACGATCCGGCGCAGCTGCAGTCGGTCCTCCAACGCACCGGTGCATCCCGGGAGAACCGACCCATGGGCGCCGACGGGCGTCCGGCGGTGTACGTCGCCGCGGGCACGAAGAAGCCCAACGCCCTGGTCCGCTTCGACCTGGAGGACGGCAGCAAGCGGTGGGACGTCGAGGCGCAGCTCGCCTCCAAGGTTGTCGTGGGCGCCGACTTCGTGGCCTATGCCGACGGTGAAGGCCGCCTGGTCGGCCTCGACAGCGGCACCGGCACGCGCAGGTTCGCCGGCGCGCTGGGGGAGGGGCGGGTGCGCGGGGTGGCCGCCGATGCCCGGCGCGCGTTCGCGGTGGTCGAACGCGGCCCGAAGGATTTCGAGATTGTCTCGTTCGACGGCACCACGGGCGAGGCGCTGTGGACGGCGCGCGCCCCCGGTGAGCTCGGAGCGCCGGCGGCTCGCAACGGCGTCGTGCTGGTGCCGTATCTCAAGCAGTGGGTCGTCGTTCTCGACGCCGCGACCGGCGGGCAGCTGGCGCGACTGCGATCCGATGACGAAGAGGTCGCGTTCGTTCGCACAACGCCGACCGCCACGTACTTCGGCTCGAAGGGGGGCGCGTTCCTGCTCGACGACAAAGCCGCGGCCGGCACCAAGAAGGGCGCCACGTACGGCGAGGCAACCATGCCGGCGGAGTTCGTGCGCTCGTTTTACCACTTTGATGCGTTCGACCCGGTTCAGGTCTCGTACTCGGCCTACGACCGCAACCGGCTGCTGTGGCGCGGCTCGGCGGCCGCAGACGGTGGGTTTCAGTTCGCCGACGACACGGTCGTCGTGCACTCGTACAAGTTCTTCTTCGGGTTCGAGGCGGCGACCGGCGAGCTGGCCTGGGCGGTGAGTCTGCCGCGGGCCGACGCGGTGGCGTCGAGTCACCTGGGGTCGGTGATTGCGTACGTCACCGGCACGGGCGGTGTCGGAGCCCTGGCGCCCGCCACCGGGGAAGGCAAGTACTCCGGCGAGCTCGACGTGGGCGATCGCACGGTGCTGGGCGCGACCTTCGACGCCGATGGCTGGAACCCGGCAGGCAGCGAGCCGGTCGCGACGGCCCGGGCGCTCGCGGCCATCGTTCGCGACCGCGACGCGCGGTTTACCGACGTAAAGCTGTTCGCGGTGTCTGCCCTGGCGAGCCGCGACGAACCGGACGTTACGGGCGAGCTTTTGGCCATTGCCCTGGAGCCGAGCACGCCGCCTCGCGTTTACGACAAGGCCGTTCAGGTGTTGGTGGCGCGCAAACAGACCTCGGGCGTTCCGGCGCTGCTCGACGCTCTCGAGGTTACGTTCGACTACATCGAGAATCGCCGGCCGCGCGCCGTCGACGTGATCGCCCGCGCCCTCGGGGCCATGGGGGATCTGCGGGAGGAGCCCGGCGTTAGCGACGCCGACAAGGCGCGTTTGGTCGACCGCCTGGTAGCGCACCTTTTCGATCCGCAGACCGAGCCCGCGGTCAGCCTGGAGATCGTCGGGGCGCTCGGGGCCGTGGGGCTTCCGGCCGCCATGGCGCCGCTGCGTCGCTATTTGCTTCTGTACCGGGCCGATCCCTCGTTTGCGAGGCAGATGGCCGCCGTGGGTGCTACCATCGACGCACTGGTGTCCGGGGGGGGCGAGGCGGAACTCGCTGCGGTTGCGTTCGTCGCCGACGACCCCGCCACCGAGCCCGGAATTGCCGAGTATGCGACACGAGCTCTGCGGGAACGTCAGCGGCCACGAGCGGCCCGGTAATCCCCGCCTGGACAGCGCAGCTGCCGGGGGGGCGGTATGAGCGAGCGGCGATACCGCGTGCTTGTGTGTCGCGGCCCCGAATGCGGCGAAAAGCGCAACGCCCGGGCCGTCTACAAGACCCTCGACAAGCTCATAGCCGACGCCGGAGTCGCGGACCGGGTCGAGCTCGACTGGCAGAGTTGCTTCGGCCGCTGTACCCAGGGGCCGAACGTCCTGGTCCGGGAGGTCAGTGCCACCCGGGGCCGGCAAAGCCTGTTCGCGCCGCCCGCGCCCGTGCTCGGAGCCCGCACGGCGTTGTATAATGAAATCGACGACGTAACAGCACGCGATATCGTCGCCGGGCATCTGCTGGGGGACCAGGTGCAGGGGCAACTGGTGCGCCGCCCGGTGCCGACCCAGTCCCGCCCGGCTTCCGCCGATTCCAAGACCGACCCGGTTCCCGACCCCGAGAGCGAGCCCAAACCTTCCTAGAAGGGGCGCCGAGGTCAGGTGCGAGTAAGAGTTCACGAAAGAAGAGTCATGAAGAGCCCAATCGCCGCCTTGCTTGTCTTCGTTGCTTTCTTCGGCTGCAAAACCGAGGAGAAGATTGTGCCCGACCCGCAGACCGCCGAAGACCTCAAAGAGTGTCGCGAGCGGAGCGAACAGCAAAAGACGTTCATCGAGACCCTGGAGAAGGAGAACGCCGAGCTCAAGCTCGCGTCGGGCGGCGACGTTACGGTGACCATCGAGGGCGACCTGCTCGAGATCAAAGCCGGGGGCGGTTCGCTCGGAAAAGCGACCGGCCGAAAGCTGAGCGAAGAGGACGAAAAGAACCTCTACGATGCTTTCGTCAAGGCGGTAAAGCGGTCGCGCGGCGCCATGACCAAGTGCTACCAAAACGCGCTGAAAAAGAACTCGTCGCTGCAGGCGCGCACCGTGCGCCTCGAGATTCAGGTGTCGTACAAGGCCGCCGGCAAGGTCCAGGACGCGCGCTTTAGCCCCCGCATTAGCGACACGTTCAACGCCTGCATGCGGGGCGTTACCAAGAACTGGGACCTGCCGGAGATCGGCGCGAGGGTCTCTTTCGCGACCAAGCTGGCGCTCACGCCGCAATAGGGCGCATGTCGTCGCAGGTACCGCGCGCGCACACACACGTGTGGAGGGCGCGCGCCGGCGCCGAGCCGGGGCATGGCCGAGCGGGGTTGTGTCACAATTGAGTTGGTCCGCGGCCTTCCGAGGGGGCGGAGCGCCGGTATGAAGCCCAAACGAGCGGCCAAGGAGCTCGAAAAACAGCTCCGCAAGGACCCGGACAATCTGGTTTTGCGCCTGAGGTTGGCCGCGGCGCTGCGCGAGACGGGAAAGACCGCCCGGGCGGTCGAGCTGTATCGGAGCGTGGCTACGGCCTACCACCAGAGTGGACGCTTTTCCCAGGCCATGGCCGTGTGCAAGAGCGTCCTGGAGATCGATCCGTCCCAGCGTGAAACCCAGGCGCTGCTCGCCGAGATCGAGACTCGAGTCCGCACCCGGGCGGCCCAGGAGGCCCAGGCCCAGGCCGCGGCCGCGGCGCAACGGGGACCCACCGGCGACGCCGCGACGCGCGTGCGCCGGGCGTCGGGAGTTCCGCCCCTGCGGCGAAAGCGGCCAACCGGAGCGCCGCCGAGCTCCGAGTTTCCGTCTCGCAGCGGCATGACGCCGCTGTCGGGAGACCTGCCGTCGCTGCCGCGCGGCGGCGACTCGCCCTCGGGTCGCCAGCCGGCGAAGCGCCGGAGCTCCGATCAACTGATCGCGTCCGGGTCCCGGCCGCCCGGAGTGCGGTCGTCTCGACGTGTGAAGGTGTTTCGCGATTCCGAGTCTCCCGAGCCGCCGCCCGCCCCGGAAGACGAGTCCGGGAGCACGCGGCCGAGCTTCGGCATGACGCCACTTCCCGCGCCGCTTGCGCCGCACGATGCCGACTCGGATCCGATGATGAGCGATCCGCGCATCGGCGACGCGGGACTGCCGCCGCGGCGCACGCCGCCGCCGTTGCCGACCCCGACCCCGACTCCGGTGCCCGCCCGCTCGGCGTCCGGTAGACAGCCGCGCGCGCCGGCTCCCCGGGGGGCTCGACCGCAGAACGCCCGCCAGGTGGATGACGAGGCGCCCACGACCATCGCGGCCGAGCTGGGCTGGCGTCCGCCGGGAACTCCGCCGCTGCCGAACGCCGCACCACAGCTGGCCGACGACCCGGCTCGCGACACGCCGCCGCCCGTTCCGCGGCCGTCTGCGCCGCGGCCGTCCGCGCCGCGCCCGTTGTTCGACGAGGCCACGCGATTGGGCGACTCGCTCGCGGCGATCAAGGATGTTCGCGAGGCAATGCCGACCGACGGAAACGGGGTGGCCGCGCTGCGCGACTCGGTCGATGACGTCGCGTTCGAAGGGCCGACCAACCCGGGCTTTCAATCCAGCAAGGGGCCCGCGGCCGACCCGGATTCGATGACCACGAATCCGCGCATCGACCCCAAGGCGTTGGCCGAGCACGCGGCCAGGCTTCGCGAGGAGCGGGTCACGCAGCCCGAGGTGCCCACCAAGCGCACGACCAGGCCCATTCGCGCGCCCGGCACCGCTGCCGCGCCCGGGCGTGAGTCGCGCAACGATGCCGACGGGGACGACGACGAGGCGACCCGGGTGCAGGACCCGGATGCGTTCGCTACGAGCGAGTACGTCGACGTCGACCTCGACCCGGCGACCGAGCGCGTGCCGCGCTACGAACCGCAGGCGGTGGCGGCTCCGTCCACTCTCGACGACGGACCCAGCAACGACGGCATACGCTTGCCGAGCGCGTTCGATGAGTCGTTCGAGCCGGTGCTCGAAGAGCTCGCGCCCGACGGGGCGGTCATCGACGTCCCGCGAAACCTGTTCGCGGAGTTGCCCGAAGACGCGGTCGCCGAGCTGGTCCGGCGCATGGTGTTGCGTCGGTTCGATGCCGAAGACCTGATCATTCGAGAGGGCGAGCCCGGAGAGGCCTGTTACGTGATTGCCAGCGGCGCCGTGCGGGTGCTCAAGCGCGATCCGTCGGCGGAGACTGGGGACTTCATCGAGGTGGCGCGCCTGGGAGCCGGCGCGGTCGTGGGGGAGTTCGCCCTGCTTGCGGATCGCCGGCGGCACGCCACGGTTCAGGCCCTCGAAGAGTCGGAACTCTACGAGATTCCCCGACGTGTGCTGCGAGACCTGGCGGCGAACTACCCCGGCGTCGGGCCGGCGCTGGAGCGGTTTTATCGCCAGCGATTGCTGTCGACCCTGATCGCCACGGCGCCGTTCTTGGCGCCGCTGCCCGAAGAAGAGCGCACCGAGCTGTTAGCGAGGTTCGTGCCCAAGCACTGTGGCTCGGGGCAGGAAATTGTCCGCGAAGGCACTCCGGCCGGCGGTCTGTACCTCATCGTCATGGGCTCGGTCGAGATCACCAAGCGGGTCCCTCGCCAGCGCGCCGTCGTGCTCGCGACCCTGGGCGAGGGCACGTACTTCGGCGAGCTGTCGCTCATGCGCGGCAGCGCCGCCCAGGCGACCGTGACTGCCACCGGGCCCACAGAGCTCGCGGTCTTGCCGCCGAAGGACTTCTACGACATCGTCGCGTCCAACCCGGTGCTTTGGGACGCCATGCGCCGCGAGGCGCGCCGCCGCGAACTCGCCATCGCCGAGATTGTCGCCGGCGAAAGCGGCAGCGTGTAGCCGCCGCTTTGCCGGCGCGCGCGAGCTACAGGCGGATCGGCGAGTTTCGCCTGGGCTGCGGCGGCGGCGCGGTGTGGTCCGTCGGTGCGTCGTAGCAGTAGGCGTGCGGGAACAGGTTGAAGCGCGGTTTCTTGAAGCACTGGCGCTTGAGGTCGCCCATCTTCATACCACCGTCGCGCTGCATGGGAGGCGACTCCCATCGATGCGACGACGGCGAGCCGGGGTTGCTGTTGATCGAGGCATCGAGCGCGGGATTCGGAGTGAGCCCCGGGCCGATGCCCTTGTCGCGTTTGAACTGGTGACGGGCGTTGGGCGCGTTGTGTACGCGACCGGGGCCGTGGGTGAGCGGGCCGGGTCCGCCGCAGTCGCGGCCGACGACCTTGCCGTCCTTGACGATGTCGTCGCAGATGTTTTCGTCGCTCATCACGTCGACGGGGTAGCACTGGGAACCGCGAAGCTGGATGCCACTCGACACGATGTCGCCCTGCGAGCGCGAAACGAACACGTTGACGCCCCGGTTGTAGGCCTGCGACAGCCCGCAGCTTTCCGAAAACCCCGCGGTGGCGGGCTGGACGAGAATGAGCTGATCGCCGGCGCGCATGCGGCGCGCGATGCCCGCGGCGTCGGCGGCGCCCTGGCTGTGACCCGAGACGTTGAAGGGGGCCTGCGGCCACCATGATCTCACGCGGGTCATGTACTCCTCGAGAAACTTGCCGTCGTCGGTGTCGGGGCAGGTCCAGTCGCGAAGGAGCTGCCCGGGCAGCGAGGGGTAATTGTTCGGCCAGTCCGACAGGTAGCCGGTGTTGGTCCCGCTGACATGGCAGTGGTAGGTGCCGTTGAGATAGAAGCACATCGTTTTGCCCGTGCGCGAAACCGCGCGGTGGGTCGATGCGGCGGGAAAGTGGAACTCCTTCGACTGCTTGATCTCCCCGCCAGTCCGGCGAGTGAACTGTTCATTGATCGGATGTCCGTGACCGTCGTAGCGGGCCACACCGCCCTCGCTTCGCTGAGGCTCGGCAAAGACTTTGGGTACCTGGGTGCGCTCCACGCACTTGCGCAGCGGGTTGAATGCGTCCAGCGGGTTCATGGCCAAAAGGGGCGGGCTGTCGCCCTGAACCTGGGCGACCCGCCACTCGGGAACGAGCTTTTTGATGGCGTTGCCCGTGGTGTGCTTGTGATAGCCCAGGTAGGCGGCACCGATGCCGACCGACATGGTTGCGATGGCCGCGATGCCGACAGATGTCGTGCCGCGTCGATCCTTGAACAGTGAGGTCATGGGGGCCTTCCTTTCCGTTGCCGGGGGCTGAGTCCGTCAGTTGTCGTCGGCTTCCCCGGGGGCGAGAACCTGAGGCGCCTCACCCGCGTGCTGCGACGGGGGCGCGATGGCAATGTCGCCGGATCCGGGGGAACAAGAACCGCGGCGATCGGGACGGAGCCGCCAGTCGCGACATTGCTTCTTCATGGCCTCGCCGCAGTTCCTCATTTGCCTTTGCAACCGGTTGTAGACGTCGGCGTGGCGCTGATCGAGTTGCGACGGACCGCCAAAGCAGTAGTCGCGCTTCTGTCGGCGCTTCATGCATTCCTTCATGTACTCGAAGCGCTGCTGGTTGAGAGCGCACGAGTCCTCCTGGTTGCAGGCCTTGACGTTGTTGGCGTCGCAGCGCGGATGCACTCGGTTGGCGCGGTTCAGGTATTCTTGCGGCGAACAGCGCTTGGCGGCGACGAGTTTGGCTATTTCGCCCGCCGGCAAGGTAACTCCGGCCTGCTGGTAGTCGGACGCCGTGTATGAAAACGACGACGAAGGCGCGGGCGCCTGGGGTTCAATCTGCACCGGTACGTCGCCGCCGGGGCAGCTCAAAACGCCGCCAATGAGTCCGCCGATGCCACCGAGAACGAGTCCTCCGCCGCCGAAAATCCCGCCGGCCGCGACCCGGCAGATAATCTGCGGACCTTCGCCGTAGCAAGTCGTCTCGGCCAGAATGAGCCCGGCGCTTCCGCCGCCGGCCGCACCCGTCCCGGTGGTTTGCAGGATGCATCCAGTGGTGTTCCAGAAGCCGCCGCTGGCGCACAGCGGGCCGTCGCCGGGCGTCATGGCCAACCCCCCCGGGTCGCCAGACGCTCGTTGCACCTCCCACTCGGGGACCAGCTTTTGTATCGCGTGTCCGGTCGTGTGCTTGTGGTAGCCGAGGTACGTCGCGCCGACGCCGACGCTGAGGGTGGCCAGGGCGAAGACCCCGACGGACGACGTGCCGCGGATGCCGCGGATGAGGGAGGGGCGCGTGGTCATTTCTTGTTCCTGTTGCGCGAGGCCGGGCGGTCGAGCTCGACCAGGGGTTGTCGCTCTCCGCCGCGAATTACTTTGATGCGGTGTTTGTCGACGACCGGGCCCGACGACTTTCGGGGCCGCTTTCGCTTTCGCGGTGGCGCCGGGGGCGGTTCCGGCGGCTCGACCTCCTCGACGAACAGCTGGTCGAAGATGAACAAGTCACCGGTGCCACCGACGGCAAAGTGGGCGACAGGCCGCGCCGGCGCGACCGCATCGTGGCCTGCGGCCCTCGGGTCAAGGGCGAGTTCAAAGCGGTTGTGGGCCGCGACGTGGATCGCCAGGTGCGCGTTGCCGAGGGCGTCGGTTTCCCCTACCTTCTGACCGCGCAGCAGGATCGGCACGTTCGCCAGGGGCGCGGCGTTCTCCTGTTGCGACATCGCGCGCCGCAGCCGCTGGCGGGTTTGTTTGCGCAGCGTGGCGTTGCTCCGCCGTTCGCCGGAATCGGCGAGGAACTCGTCGTCGGTCACTGTCTCTCGCTGGACTTTGCGCGCCCGAACGACGACGCCCACCAGCCTCGAGTCGCGTCGACACGCGATATCCACGACCAGGGGCTCGTCGGCATCGCGGCCGCGCAGAGTGATGGATGGCAGGTTTTCCGGGCTCTCGGACGGCGGTGGACACCGGGCGACCGGAACGAACACGGCGCCGAGGCGACCGCGGAGTCGCACGTGGAGCTGTCCGTCCTCGTCGGTCGCTCCCAGCTCGCGCCCGTTGAGGGCGACCGCGACGTTGGCGACCGGGTCCCCGTTGTCGCCAATCGCGCGTACCGTCACCGACCGCGACGCGGCGGGCCCCGGAGCAGTGCAAGCTGTCGCCGCCAGTCCGCAGCCGGCCGCAAGAAACGTCGAGAGGATGTAGTTCAATCGCATTGTCCGTTGCCGGGTGGGCTGTCCGATTGGCACAACGAGGCGAGCTTCGCCGCGAGCAGGTCGACAAAGGGCCGGTAGAGCTCCGCGTCGGGCCCCGATGCGAGGATTCGGTATCGCTCGAGGGCGCCGCGGTAGTCTCGGTCGACGAGGAGCTGGACCGCCTCGTTTACCTGGGCGGGGGTGCCCGGCGTCCCGCTCGAGGACGATGGCCCCGCCGCGTTGTCGGCGCCTGCGTCGGCGGCCTGGGCCTCGTCGGTGTCAAACGGGGCTACGACCTCTGCCTGAGCTCCCGGCGGCTCGCTCGACGTCGCCCACACGAGACCGGCCGTGGCCGCGGCCAACAGAGCCAGCCAGAGGCTCAGGCGCAGAGGGCCGAGCTTGATATCGAAAAGGGCCGGCCCCGCCGCGTGGGCGACGCCGGCCTGCTGCCGGGGGGGGAGCACGAATCGTTCGGCGATGAGGTCGCGCTTGCCCAGGTCGATGGTCGGCGGACGGCCGGCGTTGGCTGGGCTGGCGGCGGCGTTCGCCGGGGGAGGCGTCGTCTGGGCCGCGTTGGCTTCCCCGGCTGCGTCGTCCTCGTCGGCGGCGCTGTTGTCCGGGGGGATGACGACCTCACCGACCTTGGCGGGGGCGCCGACCGCGTGGCGCTCGAGGCGCATGCGAACCGGGCCGACGGAGACGGCGGTGTTGTCCTCGATCGGGACGCTGCCCACCACGGCTTCGCCATCGACGAACAGCTGCGCGTGGGCGACCAGCCACAGGACGCTGCCTCGAAGCTCGACGCTGGCGTGCATTGGTTGAAGGCCGTCTACGACGAAATCCGGGGTGCTGTCGCCGAGTCCACTGCCGAAGGTGACCCGGTCACCGTCTCGCAAGAACCGCCGCAGGTCCGGGCCTCCGGCTACGGTGGCGCGAAGGACGACGCCGTCGCGAACGCGAGCGTCGACCACGGTGGCATCCTCAATGGTGGTGTCGACGCCCGTGGTGTCGAGGCGTGACGGGCCGGTGGCGACAACGGTGGCGTCGTCGACGACGGTCGCCTCCGAAAGGGAGTCGAAGGCGAGCACGCGTGGGGCATCGCTGGACACCCCGGCCCCTAATGCGACCCCCGTGCCACCTCGGCAGCAGCCCGCTGTTGAATGGTTGTGCGGCGTCTTCGACGCGCGGTCGTGCACTTGGAGTAAAGCGTGCGCCTTGAAGTAAACCGCGGCTGTTTACGACCGGCTCACCGGGCGCGGCCTCGGGCGCGGCGCTGACGCAAGTCCGGCAGGTTGGGCCTCGAATCGGGCCTCGGACGCCCTGGTACGCCGGCTGCACTGGACCCCGACCGTGACAGGCGACCGCGACCAGGCAGGCAGCATCTTCATCGAGTACCTGCTGATCATGTCGTTCTTTTCGCTTCCGATCGCGGCCGCTTGCCTTCAGCTCGGGTTTCCGCTCCTGCGCCTGTTTCGCTACGCGCAGGTCGGGCTTGCGGGGCCCATTCCCTAACGAACCCCCAAGGAGATTAGAACCATGTTGATACACGCTCGAAACGTGTCCCAGGAGGAGCCCGCAAAGAGGCGGTCCCTGCTCGCCGACGAGAGCGGGGCCGAGCTCATCGAAAAGCTCGTCATGATCGCGCTCTTCATCTTTGTTGCCGTGGTCGGATTGAACGCTCTCGGCGAGGACGTCGAACAGAAGTTCATCGATCAGGGAACTTCGATCTCGAACGCCGAAGACCAGCTGCCCCCTCCGTAGGTCTCCTCATGGATACGCCAGCTATCTTGCTTGCCGCGACCCTCGTCCTCACGGGCATCGCCGCCATCACCGACTGGCGGGCCGGCGTGATCCCCAACTGGATCACGCTGCCGGTTGTGGTGGGTGCACCGCTGGCGTACCTGGGTTTTTACGGCCAGGCCGGCGCCGAGCACTCCCTCACCGGAATCCTCGGCGCCGGTCTCGTTCCCTACGTGTTGTTTCGCCTCGAAGCCATGGGGGGCGGCGACGTCAAGCTGTTCGGCGCCCTGGGCGCCCTGCACGGTCCCGCCCTCGGCCTGGAGATACTGATCGCGAGCCTGGTGCTTTCCTGCGTGTGGGCGGTTGTGTTGTTGGTTCGCAGAGGAGAGCTCTCGCGGGTTCTAGCGACCTCCGCGGCACTGGTGCGCAACTCGGTGGTGCCGCGAAGTCGGCGTCGATCGATCGCACCTGCGTCGATGACCGAGCTGCGAATGGCTCCCCTGGTCATGGCGGCGTCCTTGCTCGTGCTCATGTGGCGGTGATCGTCCGATGACGGCAATGCCAAAACTCGTGCGCGGCCAGTCCGGCATGGTCTTCGTGGAGTTCGTGCTGGTGGTGGTGCCGGTGCTGGTGACGCTGCTGTGCATTGCGCAGGCCCTGTTGCTGCAGGGCGGGCGCCTGGCTACCGTTGCCGCCTCACACGCCGCCGTTCGCGCCGCCGTCGTGATTCTCGACGACGACCCGGACCGATACGGGGGCCAGGCGCGCAACGAAATCGGCGTCGGCACCCAGCGCTGGAACGAGGTGCGCCGCGCCGCCGCCGGGACCCTGGTCGCCGTGCTGCCGCCGAATCGACCGTGGGATGCCGAGAGCGGGTTCGATGTCGCGATCCGAAGTCCGGGGATCGAAACGGCGCTGCCCGGGCTTCTCGAGCCCAGCGCATCCCTGCTCAACAACGTCGAGCTTCGCTTCGACAGCGCCTCGTACGGCCGCGATGACCAGGTGACGGTCGAGGTTCGGTTTCGCTACCCCTGCCACGTGCCGCTGGGGCGACGCGTCTTGTGCGATCAGACCGACGGCGGCACGCGCTTTCGAATGCTGACGGGCGAGAGCTCATTGACCAATCAGGGAGCCGGCTATGACTACCGGTAGGCCCACAGACCTGACCCGCGACGAGCGCGGGGCCGTGCTCGTGGTCGGGCTGTTTCTCACGACGGTGCTCTTTGGCATGGTGTTCTACGTCGTCGGGCTGGGGACAGCCATCGGACACGGCGAGACCCTGCAAGACGCTTCGGATGGCGGGGCGTACACCGCCGCGGTCATGGGCGCCCGGGGCATGAACCTCATGGTTCTGATGAACATGGTCAAGGTGTCGGTCACCGCCATCGCGGCCGGCATGCTGGCGATCGTGGCCGGCGCTCTGGCGACCATCGCGTGGATCAAAGCGGGGTTCTTTCGCCGGATCATCTACGGCTGGACGATTCCGTTTCTCAGCATCGTGGCCTTCGAGGCCGGGACGCACTACCTCGACAAGCAATCCACGTTCGACGACATTCTCGACGCCGCCGACGCCGCTCAGGATGCGCTGCGCGACGACCTGATGCTCGCGGCCGAGCTGAGGGCGAGTGAGGCTGCGGGTTCGTTTGCCGGGGTCGACGGAGGTTTTTTGGCACCCGTGCGCTCGCTGCCCGTGGACGAGCTGAGCACCTTCGATACGTGCCTGCGAGCGGCACCGCTGGCGGCGCCCATTATCGACGAATCCTTCGATTCGGTACCGAGCGGGCGGGTCCGCGGCCGGGCCCGCCGCTACTCGAAGGGCGCGTTTCCCGGGACGTGCCTGCTTTTGGGCACCCAGGCCCGTCGACTTTCGGACGGCGTCGAGGTCGGCGACGAAGAGTTTCAACAGCGGTTCTACGCCCGGGGAGAGCAGATTCGCGACAACGAGGATAGCGGCGTGCGCGTGGCCACGTGGCGTCGCGACGAAGGCGGCGGCAACGTAGCCCGGCTTCGCGAAGCCCTCAGCCAGGTCGGGGTAGCCCAGGCCGAGTTTTACTTCGACGGTACGGCCGCGACCGCTGACGTCCTTTGGCAGATGCGGTGGCGGGCCCGGATGCGTCGGTTTCGCGATGTCGATGGCTTTGCCGCCTTCGGCAGCGCCTGCAACGCGCGCGGCATCGGCATGCCGTGTGCCGTGATTCGAACGGCTCTTTCCGCGGCCTCCGACTTAATCGTGCACTGACATGAAGACACACGCGACAAATTCCAGCCGCGAGACGCGATCGGTCCGGCGCAGACGCGGCGAGCGCGGCGCGGTCTTTATCGAGTTCCTGGTGCTGTTCCCGACCATTGCGGCGCTCTTTTTGCTGTCGGTCTACGCCTTCGGGTTTCAGATGCGGCGCCAGGCCAACCAGGAGAGCGTGCGCGAGTGCGCGTGGGCCCACGCCAGCAGCGGGTGTTCGGGAACGCCGCCGGGGTGCAACGTCGGCGGGCTCGGTCGCGTGTCCGACGCCGAGCTACGGGCCGCCTCGGGCGGCGCCTTTGCCCAGGTCGGCTCTCGACTTCCGTTCCTGGCGCCAACCCTGGGATCGCTGCACGGCGACAGTTTCGAAGTGGGCCGGGACCACCGCATCGATCGGCCCGCGGCCTTTGGCGGTTCGGTCACCGTATCGGCGTCGTTCCGAACGATGTGCAACACGAGGGTCAACGAATGGGACCTGGTGCCTCTGTTTCGATTGGTGTGCAACGAGCACGGGCGGTGGTGCCCGTGACGGGGCGAGGGCTGGTGGCGGCCCTTCGGCCCTGGGCACGCCGAGCGCTGTTTGCCGGGCTCGCGGGGGTTGTGGTGGCCCTCGGAGCCCGGCAGGCGGTCAGCGCCAGCAGCGAGGCGGCGTTGCTCGAAGCGGGCAAGGGGCTGCTGGTCTACGGCGGTGCCGAATCGCAGGACTCGGTGCGTACGCTGCGGTTCAACGGCGTGCCCCTGTTGGTGACGACCGGGACGACCCCGGATTCCGTCGAGCGCGTCCTGGACGCCCAGCGGCAAGCCTGCCGTGCGGGGGCGACCGGGCCGGACACGGCGCTTGGCAAGCGCGACGAGGGCCGGGGCTTTGCCGCGTGCGGCATTCCGAGCATCGACTTCACCGACCTGTCGCAAGCGCGCGCCACGCTCGAGGATATGGTCGGCGAGGGAGCCGGCGTTGTCGGGCCGATTCGCTACGTTTACGCCGAAAGGCGCGCCGACACGACTGTCTTCGTGAGCCTGTCGATGCCGCGGGTCGATATCGACGAGCTGTTGCCCCACCAGGGCGATGCGGTGGATGCGTCACCGGAACCCCTGCGACCCCCGGACGGAAGACTGGCCCTGTCGTTTCGGGAAGAGGGACAGGACTTTTTGTTCACCGTCTTCACCGGTGGATCCGCGTCGCCGGCCGCGTCGCGCGACGCACTGCTCGGCGACCTGGAGGCGCATGGGTTTCGCGTGGTCGCGCGGCGACAAGATGGCTCGGACCGAGCGTCGGTGCTGGCATCGCGCGGCGACGACATGGTGCTGGTGTCGGCGCAGCGTCGACGCTCGGGCGGCGAGACCAGCACCGCCATCGTGCGCGCCGGCGCACGGCAGATGCGCGAGTTGACGGCCCCCTCTGGGGCCACAGGAGGAACGCGATGAATCGAGTCGCGCTTACGATCGCGGCGGTCTGCGCCGCCGCGGGGTGTGCTGTGTTGTGGGTCTATATCCAGCGGTTTCAGGCGGCTGCCGCCGGCGGGCAGCAGATTCCGGTGCTGACGGTGAAGCGTGAGATCGGCGTTGGCGAGCGCATCTCGGCCGCCGATCTCGCGGTGCGGCGCCTACCCGAGGCCTACCTGGAGGATCGCCACGTGCGGGCCACTGACCGGGAGGCCGTCGTCGGTGTTCGGGTTGCCAATCGCCTGCGGCCCGACGAGACCGTGCTCTGGTCCGACCTGTCGACGGCCGCGGCCCAGGCCCGCAACCTGGCGACGCTCGTGCCGCCGGGCATGCGGGCGGTCTCCATTCCCGCGACCGGGTCGTCGACCTTTGCGGGGCTGCTGCGGCCGGGCGACAGCGTCGACGCGATGCTGGTGACCGACCGTGGCATCACCGGCGAGCGCGTCTCGATGCTGGTGGCGCAGAACCTGCTGGTTCTCGCGGTGGGCGCCGACGCCGGTGGCGCGAGCAGCGGCGACCGCAAGGGAGGAAAGTCGCGGGGACGCGACTCGAACGTGACCCTGGCGGTGACGATGGATCAGGCTCAGATGCTCAATCTGGCCCAGGACCACGGCTCTGTGAGCCTGGTGCTGCGCAACCCGGACGATCCGCGGGTCGACGAGATTCCGGTCGTTAGCACGGAGACCATGCTTCGGGGCGCGCGCGTTCAGGCGGCGCCGCCGGCAGCGGGAGCGAGGCTCGCATCGAACGACGCGCCCGCCGGCGCCGGCGACAGCTCTGACGCCGGCGACAGAGCCGCCGGCGACGACGACCGCAAGGCTGACGGGTCGGCTGCCAAGGGGGACGACGGCGAGCGCAAGAACCGGCGGCGGCGCAGCAAGGCCCGCCGCGGGGCCGACGACGACAGCGACGAGCGGAGCCGCGCGCGGCGGCGCGACAAAGACAAAGACAAAGACAAAAAAGACGAGGCGACCGACCGGTGAGCTGGTGTCGCTCCATCGTCGTTATCGGCGCGGCGTGGCTGTGCCTGGTGGCAATCGTTGCAACCGCGAGCGCGCAGCCTGCCGCGCGGCGAACGCTGAAGCTCGCGCCGGGCGAGCAGCGAATCATCTCGGGAGAAGGCATCGACACCATTTCGACCGGGGCGCCGGGCATCGTCGACGTGCGCGTCACCGATGACCAGGAGCAGGTCGTCATCGTCGGGCTGGCGCCCGGAGAGACGGTGTTGCTGGTCATCATGCAGGACGGAAGCCGAGTCGAATACGAGATCGTTGTGTCGCGCATCAAGCGGCGTCGCAACATTCGCCTGGACTTCTATTTCGTTCAGATCTCGCGCGAAAAGGCCCTGCAGCTCGGTCTGGCGCTGCCGACATCGATAACCGGCGTGGCCAACGGTGGCGTGGCCATCAACGCGTCGAACACCCGGGTCGATGCGCGCACCGCCAACGCCTCCATCGTGACGACCCTGTTGCCGCGGCTGGACCTGGCCCGAGATTTCGGCTGGGCCAAGATTCTGCAGCAGGCGCGAGTCGTGACGGCCAACGGAGACGAGGGCCAGTACAAAAGCGGCGGCGAGGTCAACTTTCGCCTGGCGAACGGCCTGACGATTCAGGTCGAGCGCATTCAGTTCGGCACCCAGGTCGCGGCGCGGGCCAGCTACGACAACGTGACCGGACGTTTGGAGCTGCGCATCAATGCCGAGGTTTCCACGCTCACGGCCGAGAGCGCCGACGGACTGCCGGGGCGGACCCTGTCGACGCTCAACACGGTGGTCAACCTCGAGCTCGGCCAGTCGATCGCGCTGGCGGGGCTTCGGTCGGACGCGGCCGGCGAAGCCAACGTCGGCATTCCGCTGCTCAGTCAGATTCCAATCCTGGGGTACCTGTTTGGCAGCCGCTCCAAGCGGGAAGAGCGGGTGCAGAACGTGATTTTCGTCGTGCCGACCCTGGTGGACGCGGTTGGCGTCGAGGACCGCGACCGGGTTCGAGAGGCCTTCGAGGCGTACCGCACCTACGGTGGTCGCCTGGAGGGCGAGGCGCTCACGGATACCGTCGGCGCCGACGTCGCGGGGCCGCCGATCGAAGCCGCCCCCGGGAAAACAAAGAAAAGCGGGAAAGGGCGGCGCCGATGAGCGGTGGAGTGGCGGTGGGTTTCAACGTGTTCGTGCACGGGCCCGAAGGGGGGCTCGAGCGGTTTCGAATCGACGGGTTGCGGTTCGATATCGGCAGCGACACCGAGTGCGCGGTGCGGCTCGACGGTCCGGAGATATCCGGCAGGCACGCCTCGGTCGAAGCCCGGGGGGACAGCCTCGCCTTCATCGACCGGTCGATGTGCGGCAGTACCGTCGACGACGAGCTCGTCAACGGGGATGAAGTGCCGATGACCGCCGGGGCCGCCATCGGCATCGGCGCCTATCAGCTTCGCCTTCAGGTACTGGCCGGCGCACCCGATCAGGTGTCGACGCCGCCCTCGGGCTCGCGTGGGGCGCCGGCCGAGGACGAAGCGGCAGCCGAGGTGTCGGTGTCGGTACGGCGCCGCATTCACCGGGACGTGCTCGAGAACCTCGACCTGGTCAAGCTCGACCGCAACCGGATGAACGACCACCTGTTGCGGGCCAAAGTGATTCACGCCCTCGCGGACATCGTCGAGCGCTACCGCCACGAGATGCCCGCCGGGGTGGATACCGAGGAGCTGGTTCGCGAGCTCACCCACGAGGCCATCGGGCTGGGGCCCCTCGAGCGGCTGCTGGCCGACTCGGACGTGTCGGAGATCATGGTCGTCGATCACCAGACCATCTACGTCGAGCGCGGCGGCCTCATCGAGCGCAGCACGTCGCGTTTCACCGACGAGGAGTCGGTGCGGGCGATCCTGGAGCGCATCGTGGCGCCCCTCGGGCGCCGCATCGACGAGTCGTCGCCCATGCTCGACGCTCGCCTGGCCGACGGGTCGCGCGTCAACGCCGTGATCTCACCGCTAGCGCTGCGCGGCACCAGCATCACGATTCGAAAATTCTCGGAGTCTCCGCTCACGGTCGAAAACCTGGTGGACTTCGGGTCGATGACCGATCGCATCGCGAACTTCTTGCTGCGGTCCGTGAAGGTTCGCAAGAACATGATCATCTCGGGGGGCACGGGCAGCGGCAAGACGACCCTGCTCAACGTGCTGTCCAGCGCCATTCCCGGGGGCGAGCGGATCGTGACCATCGAAGACGCGGCCGAGCTGCAGCTGTCGCAGTCGCACGTGGTTGCGCTGGAAAGCCGGCCCAAGAACATGGAGGGCAAGGGGCAGGTGTCGATTCGCGACCTGCTGCGCAACGCCGTGCGAATGCGGCCGGATCGGATTGTGATCGGCGAGTGCCGCGGGGCCGAAGCGCTGGACATGCTCCAGGCGATGAACACCGGCCACGAAGGCTCGATGACCACGACCCACGCCAACAGCGCCGCCGAGGCGCTCAAGCGCATCGAAACGCTCGCGCTCATGGCGGGGTTGGACCTGCCCAGTCGGGCCCTGCGCGAGCAAATCGCCCTGTCGGTCGACGTCATCGTGCAGATCGCGCGGCTGCGCGACGGCTCGCGGCGCGTGGTGAGCGTGGCGGAGGTCGTCGGCATGGGGGATGACGGCCAGATCGAGACGCGCGAAATCTTCGGCTACCGCCGCACGGGAGAAGGCCCCGACGGCAAGGTGCTCGGCGAGTTCTACGCCACCGGCTACCTGCCGTCCTACATCAACGATTTTCTGGTGAGCGGACTGGTGGACGGCATGGAGGACATCCTGTGACGGTGGAGATCTTGTGGCTCGGCTGCGCTTTGATCGGGGTCGCGCTGTTTCTCGGGGCGGCCGTCGGCTTTTCGCGCAACGGCCCGTTGATGCACGTGGGGCGTCGCTACGTCGACTGGCTGGACTACGGCTGCAAAGACGTCTTCGCCGAGACCGACGGGCGCGAGCTGGTTGCCGCCCAGGCATTGGGCGTTGTGTTGGCCGTGGGGCTGGCGGTGGCATACGACCAGCGGGCCGCGCTGGCGGTGCCCCTGGTTCTGGCCGCCCCGGTGCTGTACCTGTCGTCGGCGCGAAAGCAGCGCCGACAGGAGATCGAGGGTCAGCTAAACGGCTGGCTGCTGATGCTCGCCAACATGCTGCAGGTGACCGGTTCGCTCACCGAAGCGCTGAGCCACACGGCCGATCTGACCCGCGGTGCCCTGGGGCAGGAAATCGACCTGCTTCTCAAGGAACAGCGCGTCGGTTCGCCGCTCAGCGATGCCCTGCGCAACATGGGGGCCCGGGTCGGTTCGCCGCTGTTGTCGAGCGTGGTGACGATCATGCTGGTGGGCCGAATGGCCGGTGGCCAGCTTCCGTCGCTTTTGGAAGAGACGGCGGCCGCAATTCGCGAGCGCGCCAGGCTCGAGGCGGTGGTGCGCAAGCAGACGGCCATGGGACGGGCGCAGCTCGTCGTACTTTTTTTGGGACCGCCAATCATCGTGTACATGTTCCGCCGGGTCGATCCGGCGTTCTTTCAGCCGCTGTTCGACAACGGGGCCATCGGCTACGGCCTCGCCGTCGTGGCCCTGGTGTTCTGGCTGGCCTCGCTGGTGATGGCGCGCCGGATCCTGGCCGTGGATATCTGAGGCACCGATGGATCTGGCAGCACTACTCGGATTGGGACTTGCGCTGGTGTGCACCGGCATCGGCGTCGCGGTGTACAGCCTGGCGCGGACGTCGCCGGTGTCGCCGCCCCGGCTCGGGCTGCGCGGGTTCAAGCGCCACCAGGCCCGGCAGCTGCTGCCCGGCTTTCGCACGGCGGAACCGGCGCTTCGCTTCGTTGCCGGCTGGGTGGCCCAGCTACCGGTGGCCCGGCTGCGCGGGCGCGCCGACCGGCAGCTGCGGCTCGCCGGCGACTACCTCGGACTCACGAGCGACGAGTGGATTGGGGCCATCGGTCTCGGAGCGGTCGCCGGAGCCCTGCTGGGGGCGTTCCTCGCGTTCTCCCTCGAGCTGACCTGGTTTTTGGTCGTGGTGTTCGCGATTTTCGGCGGCTACATGCCGTACAGCTCGGTGAACACGGCGCAGTTCACGCGCCGTAGAGACGTCGAGCGAAGCCTGCCGAGCACCATCGACCTGGTAGCGCTGTGCATGAGCGCGGGCATGACGTTTCCGGGCGCCCTGCGCGACATCGTCGATCGCTGGCCCGATCCGCGCGACCCGATGTGCGAGGAGCTTCGCTTCTTGCTGCGCCAGCTCGAGCTCGGCCACAGTCGGTCGTACGCACTGCAAACCCTGGCGGAGCGGGTGCCCACGGAGCCGGTGGCCGACTTCGTCGCGGCGGTGCGGCAGGCGGAAGCAAAGGGAACGCCGCTGGCCAAGGTGCTGGCGATTCAGGCGGTGGTGATGCGGGCGCGGCGCAGCACCCTGGCCGAGGAAGCGGCGGCGAAAGCCGCGGTCCGCATGGTCGTGCCGCTGGTCATGCTGCTGATGTGCGCGTTCGTGCTGATCGCGGGCCCGCTGTTTCTCAAGACCCAGGGGATGTTGGGATGATCGAGGTCGTTGTTACCCACGCGGACGGAGCGGCAGCCCGGCACTCGGTGGAGGTCGAGCAAATCACCATCGGTCGATCGAAGCTCGCCGACGTCACCATCGATGGCGCGCCGGAGGTCGACGACCTGCATCTGCTAGCGGTTCCTCGCCTGGACGGACTCTGGATTTCTCCCGCCCGCGACGCGTCGGTGGCGCCGACGGCCGCCGGCCGTGTGCTGGGCAACGAGATCGTGCCCTTTGGCGCAGAAATCGATATCGGGTCGGTGACCCTGGTGTTTCGTCGAGTTGCGTCGGAGGACCGGCCGGCTGGCTTGCTCGGTATGCGGCCGTTGCTCATGGTGGCGCTGCTTGCGGTGGCCCTGGTTCTGGCGCTCAAGCCCGGCGGCCGCGAGGCGGCACCGTCGACGTCGGCGGCGCCGCCGGAGCTCTTCGACGAAGAGGCGGTGACCGAGTGCCCGGACGCCGAACAGCCCCTTCGCGGGGCGCGCGAAGCGAGCTCGCTCGGCGCCAGCAAGGAGGCGCGGTACGCGTTCGACGCCCGCGACGGACTCGAGGCCGTGACGCTCTACGAGGTGGCGTCGCGCTGCTTCGAAGCCGCCGGCGATCAGCCGCAGGCCCGGGCGTCGCGCGCGCGGCGCGACCGGATGCGGCGCCGCCTCATCGGCGACTACAAGTCGCAGCGCGTGTTTCTCGAGCGCGCTCGAGAGGCGTTGGACCACGCCGAAATGTTGCGGGCGGCGCGCGCGGTGCGCGCCTACGTCGACCACCGCGGCGGTCCGTATCGCGATTGGCTGATTCGCACGGAGCGCTACGCCGAGGCGCGTATCGAAAGGAAGGAATGACGATGCCGACCCAAAAAGGTGTACGCGCCGCGGCGCGTCTCGCGCGGCCCGGGGGGCTGGCGCCGGCCGCTGCGCTGGTGCTGGTGCTGTCGCTGGCGGCGTGTGGCGCGCGGCAAACCCCCGCGCCGAACCCGATGAACACCACGACCGCCGCGGAGCTGTTCGAGCGCGGGCTCCGCGCCCGGGACACCGGGGATACCGCTCGGGCCGAACAGTACATCGTGGCCGCGCTCGAGCGCGGATACCCGGCTGACCCGGGCGCGGTGACGCTGCTGGAGGTATGCATCGAGAGCGATCGATACGACACCGCGCTTCACTACGGACGAACGTTCCTGGTCGATCGCCCGGACGATTGGCGGCTTCGCTACCTGGTGGCGACGTTGCACTCGGCTCTCGGCGAGCATCGCCGGGCCCTCGAGCAGGCCGAACAGGTGATCGAGCTGCAGCCGGACTTTGCCCCGGCTCACATGCTGGTCGCTCGGGTCGCCGACGGTGGCCTCGAGCGGCCGCGGCTGGCGCGGCGGAGCTGGCGTCGGTACTTGCGGCTCGACCCGACAGGGCCCCACGCGGCCGATGCCAGGCGCTACCTTCGGCGTCGCCGAGGAGGTCGCCCATGATTCCCCGCGCCGTCTACGAGTCGACGCTGCTGCGTTTTTTCGCGCCTATCCGGCCGTACCTGGAAGAGGATGGCATTAGCGAGATCATGATCAACGGGCCGCACCGGGTGTTCATCGAGCGCGGCGGCCGGATCGAGCGAACCCCGGTGCAGTTCGCCAGTCACGAGGCGCTCATGAGCGGGTTGCGCAACCTGGCTCAGTACGTCGGCCGGCACTTCGACGCGCACAGTCCCATTCTCGAGGCGCACCTGCCGGACGGGTCGCGCGTCGAAGCGGTCATTCCACCGGCAGCACCCGACGGTCCCAACGTCGCCATTCGCCGGTTCTACCGCGACTCGCTGACGGCGCAGCGGCTCGTCGAGCTGGGCTCGATGAGCCAGCTCGCCATGGACACGCTGGCGGCGCTGGTTGGCGGCAAGCAGAACATTATCGTGGCCGGCGGAACCGCGTCGGGCAAGACGTCGCTGCTCAACGTGCTGAGTGCCTTTGCTCGCGACGACGAGCGAATCGTGGTGATCGAAGACTCGCGCGAGCTGCAGCTCAATAAGTCGCACGTCGTCCACCTCGAGGCGCAGCCACCCGACGGCCGCGGGCGCGGCGAGGTCAGCGTGCGCGCGCTGTTCAAGGCGACCTTGCGAATGCGACCGGACCGCATCGTCGTGGGCGAGATTCGCGGCGGCGAGGCGCTCGATCTGGTGCAGGCCATGACGTCGGGACACGGCGGCTGCATGTCCACCGTGCACGCGTCCCACGCGTCCGACACGGTAAACCGCCTCGAGACCATGGCGATGATGAGCGACGTGGCCATGCCGCTATCGGCGCTGCGAGCCCAGGTCGCTTCGGCCATCGACTTCGTCGTGCACGCCGCGCGCCTGGCCGATGGCTCGCGTTGCGTTACCGCCATCAGCGAAGTGCTCGGCTACGACCGCGAGACTGGTTACGACATCCGGCCGCTTTTCGAGCGGCGCTACGAGGATGCGAGTGAAACCGGCAAGCTCGCCTCCAGTCTGGAACCGACCGGCTACATTCCCCGGGCGGCCGCGGACCTGCGGGCGAGCGGTTTAAAACTCCCGGCGGCTCTGTACGAGGTCTCGGCCCAGATGGCCGAGGCGAAAGGAAACGCGTCATGAGGCGAGTAGCCGCACTGTTGAGCCTGGCTCTGATGGGGCTCGTCGCCTGCGCGGAGCAGGACACACCGCCCGGCGGCACGGTCATCGAGCTGCCCGAGTCCCGGGCAGGTCAATCCGGGCCGGCTCGGGGGCAGTCGGCCGCGGCCGCCCCCGTGGTGCGCAGCGTGTCGGTTCGCGCGGCCGAGTCGTATGCGGCGCAGCCCGACCCTGCGGCGGAACAAGCGGCGGCGGACGAGCGACGCGAAGCGTGCGGGCGGCTCGTGGCCCGGGTTGCGGAACTGGCAAAAGCGCCGGGGCAAGCGCCCCGGGGAACGCCCGAGCTGTCGGAACGCGCGCGGCGTTTGCTCGGACAGCGCTGCAGCCAGGGGAGGCTGCCGGCGGGCATGCACGAGTGTGTCGACCGGAGCCGAACGCTGGCCGGGCTCCTGGCGTGTCACCCGGTGGTCGCCGGGGTGGCGGCCAGCGGTGTGGTTCGCTTCGACGAGGCGGACTTCGCGGCCGCCGAATCCGAGGAGGCCGGCGAAGACCAGACGGTGCCGGGCGCGCAGCGCGGACAGGCCGACGACCCCCGGGCCGCGGCGCGCGAAGCCGCGAAGTTCGTCAACGAAATCGCCGCCGGCACGTCAGACGCCGACCGGCTGCGCCTCGGGCCGAGCCGGCGGTGAAATCGGGCGGCGCGCTCAGGTCGAGTTCGACTTGCGCGGCCGCGGGATCTCGAAGCGGTCGAGACGGCGGGACAGCGTTACCCGCGAGATGCCGAGGCTTTTGGCGGCGCGCGTCTGGTTGCCTCCCGCCTCGGCCAGGGCGCGGATGATGTCGGCCCGCTGCGACATCTCCTCGTCGGTGAGTCGCTCCTCCACGACCAGCGTGGGGGCTTCGAACGGCGACCGATCGCTCTCGGCCCGCGGCCGATCGACCGACAGGTGCCCGGGTTGAATCGTCGAGCCCCCGCACAGCAGGACGGCTCGCTCGGCCACGTTGCGTAGCTCGCGAATGTTGCCCGGCCAGGAGTGCCGCTGCAGCATGGCGAGAGCGTCGTCGGAAAGCTCCGGGGTGGCCACGCCCAGCTCTTCGCTGGCGCGCTCGACGAAGACCCGGGCCAGGGGGCCGATCTCGGCAACCCGCGCGCGCAGAGGGGGCACCCGCAGCGTGGCTGCCGCGATGCGGTAGAAGAGGTCTTCTCGAAAACGCCCTTTGTCGACCTCGCGCTGCAGATCGCGGTTGGTGGCGGCGACGAATCGCACGTCGATCTGGCGCGGCGTGACCGCTCCAACCCGCATCACCACGCCGTCTTCGAGGCAACGCAGCAGCTTGACCTGGGCCGACACCGTCAGCTCGCCGACCTCGTCGAGAAAGACCGTGCCCCCGCTGGCGGCTTCGAGCAGGCCCTCGCGGCTTCCGGTGGCGCCGGTAAAGGCGCCCTTTTCGTGGCCGAAGAGCTGCGACTCGAGCAGGGACTCGGTGAACGCCGCGCAGTTGAGGCGCAGAAGCGGCTTGTCCCGACGCGGGGAGTATTCGTGAATGGCCTCGACGATGCGTTCTTTGCCAACGCCGGTTTCGCCGTTGACCAGCACGCTGATGGTGCCCCGGGCCAGCTGGCGAATGTTGTCGTACAGAGACTGCATGGCCTCGTCCGCGACCACCAGGGGCGACCGCCGGCCGCCATCGCTGGCGCGCGGAAAGAAGCGCACGTTGACCCGGGCGCTACCGACGGCGTCGCGCAGCCGGGACGCCAGCCCGTTGGCCGCCGCTTCCGATTCCGCGACGCGGGCGTCGGTGCACAGCGCGCGGAAGTGGCCGGGGGCGTCCTGGGACACCGCGCAGCAGCGAGGCAGGCTTTCGACGGCCAGCGGGTGCAGCTCGCCGGAACTGATGTGGGTCTCGAGGTGAATGTAGAACACCCCGACGTCCCGGCCGAGCTTGCGGGCTCGCGCGCAGGCGCGCTCGAACGCGCGCTCGAAGGCCTCGGGTTCCAGCACCGAGTCGCCCGGGCCGCTGTCGGCCGAAGGCAGAACGACCGCGGTGACCGAACCGAAGCGAACGACCTGATCGAGCTCGAGCCGGACCGGACGGTGCGCCTCCAGCCGGGTGGTGCCGACGAACGTGCCGTTGCGACTGCCCAGGTCTTCGAGAGTGAGCGTCTTGCCGCGCGTGATGCGAGCGTGTTCTCGGGAGACCGAGCGCTCGGTGATCTGCGCATCGGCGCTTTCGCTTCGGCCAATGACGATCGCGCTCTCGGCGGGCAGCCCGAAAGAGTCGACGGCGGCGCCGCCGAGCACGAACAGAGAGAGGTTGCCGCTGACTTCATCGGCGACGTCGGCGGGACTGAAGACCTCCGTCGTTGACTGTCCCTCTGGCCAGATGAGGCCGTCGCTCATTGCGCAATGCCTAACGCCGTGAGGACACCTACGACCACGAAAGCGGCGATGGTGAGGGGGCGCCAGGCGCGCTCGAAGCGGGTGGGGCGCCGCCACTGGGTCGGTCTGTGCCTCGGAATCATTTTTGTATCGCCGCCGGCGCGCGGGGTGGCGGCGACCGGCTCCGGTCCGGGGATCGCAGTTTCGCGCGAGGTGGGGTTTGCTCGGAGGGGCAACGACCGGCCGCTGTCGGTGGTGCCCGAGACCTGGTGGGAGCTCGGCAGAAGCGGTCGCGTGATTCGATGTTCGACGCTCAGCGAACCAGAAATGCCTCGCGTATCGGGCAGGGCGTCTTTGGCGCTCGGGCGGCCGCGAATCTCGTTTGCCAGGGGGTAGCTCGAGACCACCTCGGTGACCAGGTCGTCTTGCGCCACCGGGGCGACCGGAGTGCGCTTGGCGGCGACGACGGCCGCATCCGGCTGCGGGTCCACGGCGGTCACGTCGTCGCCGAGGTCGAACGCAGACCGGGGGTCGTCGCCCCGGGCCGACACCTCGGTGGTGACGTTCGTCGGAAACCGCGAGTTTTTGCCGGCGGCGGGGCTGCAGCGGCGCACCGGCCCGGGGGAGTCCTCGGGAAGCTCCGTCGTGGGCTCGTCCTCGGCCGCCAGCAACGCCGCGCGCCGGTCAGCGGGAGAACTCCCCGCCCGCGCGTCTACGGCCGACCCGCGGGCGCTTCCGTCCGCGAGGGAGTCCGGCTCGGCCGAGGTCTGCCGATGGGTGTCGCGGGGCGAAGCCGACAGGGACTCTGGCGACGAGGCCGGCCGCGTCGGCGCCAGGTCGGTGGAACTCGACTCTTCGGCCTCGCTCGCGCCGGTCCGCCGTCGCGGCAGCGGCTGTTCCACGATGTACGGCGCCAGGGCTTCGGCCAACGACGCGGCGGGCATAATCCCACCGAGCGTGTCGTTGGCGGCCTGCTCCAGCGCGTCAGCGAACTCGCCCGCGGTCTGGTAGCGCTCGTTTCGCTGCCGGGCCAGGGCGCGGGCCACCACCGCGCTGATTTGCGGCGGTACTTCGGGCCGCAGCTCCGAGACGGTCGGGATGCGCGCCTCGACCACCGCCTTCAGGGTGTCGAATTCGCCCTGCCGCGAAAACAGGCGGCGGCCGATGATGCTTTCCCACAGCACCACACCGAGGGAAAACACGTCCGAGCGTCGGTCCACGGTCTTCGGCTGGTTCACCTGTTCGGGCGACATGTACGCGTACTTGCCCTTGAGGACGCCGGTAACCGTCTGCGTCGAGGCGGCGTTGCTCTTGGCGACGCCGAAGTCGAGAATCTTGAGGCGGCCGTGCCGGCCGATGAAGAGGTTGGCGGGCGACACGTCCCGGTGCACCAGCTCGAGGGGGCGCCCCTGGTCGTCTTCGAGTTCGTGGGCGTAGTGCAGGCCCGTGCACGCCTGGTGCAGCAGCGAGGCCGTAATGCGCACGTCGCCGAGAAAGACGTCGCGACGGACCGCGCGCATGTAGTCGGGCATGGCCGCGCCGCGCAGCCACTCCATGACGAGAAAGTACCGGCTGCGCTCGCGATTGAACTCGAACACCTCGCAGATGTTCGGGTGGCTCATGCGGGCGGCCAGCACCGCCTCGTCGTGAAACATCTTTACGATGGTTGACCGCTTGGCCAACTCGGGCAGGAGCGCCTTGATCGCCACCCACTTGGAAAAGTTGCCGGCGCCGCGCAGCCGGGCGAGGAATACCTCGGCCATGCCGCCCGTTGACACGCGGGCGACAGTCTCGTAGCGCCCGAACTTGCCGCCGGCTTCGGCGCGCCCGCCTTGAGCGAGATCCCCCGCGGGCTGAACACCGACCTCGTCGTCGAGGTCGATTCCGTCCGCATAACCACTACCAACGTCCATCTCGCCCTCCTCACGATCGGTTATAGCCCACCACGGGGGTCGGCAAGTCGCTGATGTTCAAGGTGGTTTTGCGAGATGAAGCGGCCATTTCGGCTCGTGGAGGACTCCATGGATACCAACGGTGTCCCTGCACACAACGAGGGGTGAAAAGAGGTCACCTGGGTTGTCGAAACGGGTCAGCTCGCGACTTTGATCACGTTCGCTACCAGCGAACTCCCATCGCAGAAAACACCGACGGACGTCGCTTTTTGGGACGGCGCGGCGTCAACGGGATCGTCGGCGCGGCCGCACGGGGCCACGCGCGGTCTCGCCTACCGGGTGCGGCGCTCGCGAATGATGCGCTCGAGGGCTTCGCCGCCGGCGCGGATGAGCGCGTTGAGATGCTCGTCGTACACCACGACCCGCCGCTTGTCGCCGTAGAGGATGCCGACGACCTTGTTCTTGACGGTAATCGGCAGGGCCAGCATGTCCGTCGGCTGGACCCCGAGCGTCGCGTCGAGAAAGTCGCGCGACGCCGGGTCGTGCAGTGGACCGCGCACGGGCAGCCGGGTCGCGACGATGTCTTGAAACGTCGATGGGCGCTCGAGCGATAGCGCGGTGTCGCTCGGCGGGTCGGCGATGACGCCTCGTCCCTGGGCCTTCCAGCGCCGCAGCTCCCCGTGGCTCACCGCGAAGAACGCGGCGCGCTCACACCAGGAGCCGAGGGTTTCGACCAGGCCGTTGATGATGCCGTCGCGGCTGTCGGCCACGCTGATGTAGAACAGCGCCTGCTCCAGGCGTGCCGCCGAAGCGTCGAAGGCCTCGCGGCTGTCGGCCATTGCCTTCTGGCCCGACTCTTCGGTGGCGTCGGTGACCGGGACGCCGATGGGCGACCCGTCGTCGAGCGCGCCCGGCACGGCACCGAGGTAGAAGGGGGGAATGGTCGTGCCCGGCGGGCCGAAACCGTCATCTTCCCAGCCTTCGTCGACCGAGACCGTGGGAATGAGCGAGCTGTAGCGATACTTGTCGGCGTCGGTCGCGGGCGCGGCGTCTTGCGCCGAGCTGGCCGTGCCGACGCCCAGGCGCGTGCGCCGCGCGGGCCGCTGGCCTTGCTCGGCGATTTCCGCGCTCGGTCGCTTGGGGCGGTCGAGCAAGACCGGTTGCTCTTCGGGGCCGGCGGCGGGAGGCGGCGTCAGGGCTTCGTCATCGACGACAACGGCCGGCAGCTTCGAGCTCAGATCGCGATCCTCGTTGGAAATCTCGACCTCGCCGGACACGGCAATGGGCGGCTCGTCGGAGCGGCGCATGACCTGCTGCAGCTCGTCGGCGCGCATAATGGGGCGCGTGTCTGGCTCGGCTTCGGGCTCGACCTCGGCCATTTCGCGAATCGTTGGCCGCTGGTGCGCGGCCGGCTTGCTGGCGGTCGAGCCCGCCGCGTGGTCCGACGGCTTTTGCTTGAGCGCGGGCACCAGGTCGGAAACGCGACGCGGGCGGGCGTTTTCGTCTGGCGGCGAGGTCATGGGCGGCCGCACGCGCCGGCGTTCACTGGGGCTCGGCGTCGCGGCGGCGGCGGCCGGCGGCGCGGCCGCGTGAAGCGGCGTTTCGATGCCGTAGTAGCGCGCGAGGGCACCCGCGATCTCTCGCTGCGACGCGACCGCGCGAACCACGTAGCTGTCGGTGAAGAAACTGATCTCGTCGACCGCGTGGGTGTTGCTCGGGTCCGACATCGCGATGACCAGATTGCCCGTTTGATCGAGCTGCACGGGAACCACGCGAAACTCTCCGGCGACGTCGGCCGAAAGCTTGCCGAGCACGTGGCGCGGGATGTCTTGCAGTCGCGTCGGGTCGACGCGCGGCACCAGCAGCCGCGTTCGGTAGAAGTGGGTGAGCGCGTCGTCGTCGATGAATCCCAGCCGCACGAGTTGCTCGCCGAGCGTGCCGCCGTCGGCCGCCTGCGCTCGTCGCGCGGCGTGCAACTGGTCGTCGGCAATCATGCCCGCTCGAACGAGCAGCGGACCGGCGTCATCGGCCACGGTGGGATTCCTCAGAGGGCGAAGGCAACACGGAAGGGAGCCGAACATCGAAAATTCGGCAGACTATGAGAATCATGACTTTTCAATGGGTTCCGTGTCAATTGAACGGGACAGCCCGATGGCTCCGATGCTACATCTCCGCCCATGCGCCGGGTCTACGCAGACCACAACGCGACGACGCCCCTGGGCGCTTCCGCCCGCGCAGCCATGCAGGAAAGCCTGAACGGCGGTTTTGGCAACCCGTCGAGCGTTCACCAAGAAGGCCGACGCGCGCGGGATCTCGTGGAGGCGGCGCGGCGTCAAGTCGCCGAGCTGCTGGGGGCCGAGCCGTTTACCGCGTACTTCACCAGCGGCGGAACCGAGGCGGACGCGCTGGGGGTGTGCGGGCTGGCGCTGGCAGCCCGGGCAAACGGCCAGCCGGCGGTGGCGGCGGCGCCGAAGACCGAGCATCCGGCGGTGGCGGGCGCGCTGGCCCGGCTGCGCGGCGAGGGCTTCGACATCGTCGACCTGCCCGTTGACGGTGCCGGTCGAGTGGAGCTTGGCGCGATCGAGCGTGTTGCGCGGGAGGGCGTTGCCGTGGTCGCCGTCGCGGCCGCCAACCACGAGCTCGGGTCGGTAAACGATGTGGCTGCCGTGAGCGACATCTGCCGCCAGCACGGGGGGCTTGTTCACTGCGACGCGGTGCAGGCCGCCGGCAAGCTGCCCATCGATGTCGCCCGGCTCGGCGCGGACGCGGTGGCCGTTTCCGCCCACAAGTTCTACGGGCCAAAGGGGGCCGGGGCCCTGTGGGTGCGCCCGGGGATCGACCTCGAGCCGCTGTTGCCCGGCGGCCACCAGGAGCGCGAGATGCGCCCGGGCACGGAAAACGTGCTCGGCATTGTCGGCATGGGTGCCGCGGCCGCCGACGCGGCTGACCTGGCGCTGGGGGCCAGCCCCGACGTTCGCGACCGGTTCGAACGCGGGCTCGAGGCCATCGCCGACGTGGTCATCCAGGGAGCCGAGGGGGCCCGGGTCTTCAACACCAGCAACGTGCGGTTCGCGGGGGCGCTCGGCGAGGTGGTCGTCGCCGGCCTCGACATCGCCGGCGTGGCCGTGTCCACCGGGGCCGCCTGCACGTCGGGGTCGGTCGAGCCCTCGCCCGTGCTGCTCGCCGCCGGCGTGGAGCGCGAGCACGCCGTCGAAGCCGTGCGGTTCAGCTTCGGCGCCGACACGTCTGCGGACGATGTCGACTTCATCTTGGAAGCGCTACCGGCCATCGTCGCGCGCGCGAGAGAGTTCCGGTAGCCCCGGTTTTATCGCGGGCCGGCGGTGCGCCCGGCGTCGTCGCTACGGCGCCTGAAGCAGGCCGCAGGGAGCCAGCGGGTCGCCGTCGCCGTCGCGGGCGATGTCGCCGGGAGCTCGCTCGATGCCCACGTCGGCCAGCGGGTCGCGCAGCGCCGAGGCCGGGTTGAACGACTCGGCTTCGCGCAACACCTCGGCGACGCCCTGTTCGCCGCGAATGCCCCCGAGCACGACCACCGTGCCGTCGCTCAGAGTCAGGGCGCTGTGGCCGTAGCGTTCGACGATGAGCCCGTCGGCAACTTCGACGAGCTCGTCGGCTCCGGGCCGGAGCAGGTAGGCGCGATCCACGGCGCAGTCCACGCCGATGAACTGAGAGCCGCACGCGGCGCTGCCGGGGCTGCCGCCGGCGAGCAGGACCCCGCCGCCGTCGAGCGCACTGGCGGTCAGGTAGCCGACCGGGGTGGGGACGTCGCCGGCCAGGGGAACGTTGCCGAGCATCGGCGCGCCGGCGAACGTCACTTGCTGCACGACGTTGCCCGCCGGTTCGATGGCGACGCCGCCGCCGATGGCGAAGCCGCCGGCGAGCAGGATGGAGCCGTCTTCGTCGCGGGCGGCGGCGTGAAACGCGCGCGCGTCGGGCAGGGCGCTGCCCGGCCCCGGGGCGAAGGGCGTGGACACTGGGGGCGGCCCCAGCGTTGCCACTTCGGCGGCCCCCATGACCGGGTCGGGCGCGTTCTGCGCCAGGTGACCGCCCCAAATGAGCACGCGCTCGCTGTCGATGGCCGTCGCGGTGGCGCCGACCCGGGACGCGGCTGCCGGGGCGCTGCCCGCGGTGCGCGCCGACGCGCGCTCGAGGACGTCGAGTTGATCGACCGTCGCGAGGCGGTCGGCCGCCGCCCAGCCACCAACCACAACCGGTGGCGCCGACGGTGCCGTCGCAACCGCGGCCATGAGTCGCGGCACCGCGCTGTCGCCGATGAGCTCGCGCTTGATAGAGCGCGTCGCCGGGTCGAACGTAATCATTTCCGTGGGGGCCGGCTGGGCCGCCGGCGCCGGGACAAAGCGCAGGGGCGCCCCGGGCTGACCAAAAAGCACGGCGGCTGTCTCCGCCGGGTTGCCGGCGACCGTCAATCCGCCGACGACAGCGATGCGCACCGGGCCGCCGTCCGGGGCGAAGGCCACGTACGCCTCGTGAAACGCGCGCGGCAGCAAGCCCGGAACGTCGAGGGTTTCGAAGCCGGTCCCGGGGGTGTACAGCTCGACGGAGGCCGTCGCCAACAGCGGCGAGCCATCGACGCCCAGCACGACGCTGTTGCGATCGCCCGGGGCGATCAGGCCTCCGATGATCAGCACCTGGTCCGTTGGCAGCCTCGTTGCTGAAGCGAAGGCACGCGCCCCCGTCATCGGCTGCGCGCACGAGAAACGCTCGGCGGCCGCCAGGCCGATGGTGACGTCGCCGTTCGACAGGTTGGCGTCGGCGACGGCCCCCTGTGCCACCAGCGCGCCGTCGCGAAACTGCTCGGCGATGACCGATACGCGGGAACGCTCGGGCACCGCGACCACCTGACCGGGGGCGCCGAACTCGACCACCGCATCGCAGATCAGGGTTCCGTTGGAGGGGTCGCGATACGTGAGCCGGACCAGGTCGCCCGAGTCGCCGCTGAGCGGACTCGGTGACGACGCAGTGCAGCGTCCGTCGACGGGCATCGGGGCGCTCTCGAAGCGGAACGACAGCGACGCGAGCGGCTCGGTTAATGGCTCGTCTTCGCAACCCGCGGCGAGCGCGAGAATCATGCCGCAGAGCGTCGTTAGGAGCCGGAAACGAAAGGCACGGCCGCGGCGGACGGTGCACGGCGGGCGGCTTGACACCGCGCGAGACGCTGGGCTATCCCTCTCCAGTATTTTCCACACGATAGGCGAATCGTCGCGCCGGAGCATCGAACTCATCCGGCGTCGGTCGCGTCCCGGCGGCCATCATCATAATACCGCGAGCGGCGCCGCTGCAGGCGCTGCCTTCTTCAACCCGTTCGAGATTTTCGGAGGCCCACCATGCGTGAGGTAGTCATCGTCGGCGCAGCCCGCACCCCCATCGGCAGTTTTCTGGGAGCGCTCAGCGGCGCGTCCGCCACCCAGCTCGGCAGCACCGCCATCAAAGCGGCGCTCGAGCGGGCCGGCGTGTCGGCCGACGCGGTCGACGAGGTCTTCATGGGCTGCGTCCTGCCGGCGGGTCTTGGCCAGGCGCCGGCCCGGCAGGCGGCCATCGGCGCCGGACTGCCGCAAAGCGTTCCTTGCACGACGGTCAACAAGGTGTGCGGCTCGGGGCTAAAGACCGTGCTGCTCGGCGCCGCCGCCATCGCGACGGGCGACGCCGACGTGGTCGTTGCCGGCGGCATGGAGTCGATGAGCAACGCGCCGCGCCTGGTTGCCGGCAGCCGCACCGGCGCCAAGATGGGCCCGATGACCATGGACGATCACATGGTCAAGGACGGCCTGTGGGACGTGTACAACGATCAGCACATGGGCAACTGCGCCGAGCTCTGCGCCCAGGAGAAGGGATTTTCGCGGGAAGAGCAGGATGCCTTTGCGGCCGAGAGCTACCGGCGCGCGCTGGCGGCGCAGCAGGACGGTGCGTTCGCTGCCGAAATCACCCCCGTTACGATCAAGGGGCGCAAGGGCGACGTCGTGGTCGACGCCGATGAGGAGCCCGGCCGCGGCAACATCGAAAAGCTGCCCAAGCTCCGCACCGCGTTTCAGAAGGACGGCACCGTGACCGCCGGCAACGCTTCGAGCCTCAACGACGGTGGTGCCGCGGTGGTGCTCATGGCCAAAGAAGTTGCCGACAAGCTTGGCGTTACCGCGATCGCCAAAGTCGTCGCCTCGGCCCAGCACGCTCAGGCCCCGGAGTGGTTTACGACCGCCCCCGCCGGCTCGATCGAAAAGGCGTGCGAAAAAGCGGGCTGGAAACCGGGCGACGTGGACCTCTGGGAGGTCAACGAGGCGTTCTCGGTGGTTTCGCTGGTGAACAACAAGATGGTCGGGCTCGATGCCGACAAGGTCAACGTGCACGGTGGCGCTGTCTCCCTCGGGCACCCCATCGGCGCCTCGGGCACGCGCATTCTGGTGACGCTGCTGTACGCCATGCAATCCAAAGACGCCAAGACCGGCGGCGCCTCTCTGTGCATTGGCGGCGGCGAAGGCATTGCCCTTTTGGTCGAGCGCTAGAGGCGACATGACTGCGATCGAAAGCATCGGCGTCATTGGCGCCGGACAGATGGGACGGGGCATCGCTCAAGTGGCGGCCGCCGCGGGCCTCCAGGTCACCATGGTCGACCAGAGCGCCGACCTTGCGGCCGGCGGCAAAGCGCGCATCGAACAGCAGCTCGACAAGCTGGTCGGCAAGGGCCGCCTGGAACTCGGCGAGCGCGAGCAGATCGCCGCGCGCATCAAAACGGGCGGCGGCTACGGCGACCTCGCCGGCGCCCAGTTCGTCGTCGAGGCGGCGCCAGAGATCGAAGATCTCAAGCTGTCGATGTTTCGCGAGCTCGACGGTCTGCTGGCGGACGGCGTGATTTTGGCGTCGAACACCTCGTCAATTTCGATCACGAAGCTGGGAGCGCAGACCAAGCGGCCCGAGCGGGTGATCGGCATGCACTTCATGAACCCGGTGCCGCTGATGAAGCTGGTCGAAATCGTCCGGGGGTTGCCGACCTCCGACGAGACCTACGCGGCGACGGTGGCCCTGGCGCAGAAGTTCGGCAAGACGACCATCAACGCCCGCGACATACCCGGGTTCATCGTAAACAGGGTTCTGATTCCGCTGCTCAACGAGGCCTGCTACGGGCTGTACGAGGGACTCGGGTCCGCTCAGGATATCGACACCGGCGTTCGACTCGGTCTCAACCATCCGATGGGCCCGCTCGAGCTCGCCGACCTCATCGGTCTCGACACCTGCCTGGCCATCGCCCAGGTTCTGCACCAGGAACTGGGCGACGACAAATACCGCCCGTGTCCGCTCTTGCGCCAGCACGTGGCGGCGGGTTGGCTCGGTCGCAAGGCCGGGCGCGGCTTCTACCAGTACGACGAAAACGGCCGCAAGCTCCTCGCGGAGTAGGTCGGCGAAAGGCGAACCGGATGGAGTTCCAACACCTTCAGGTCGAGCGCACCGGCGCAATCGCGACCATCACGATCAACCGTGAAAAGGCGCTCAACGCCCTGAACCAGGACGTTCTGACCGAGATGTCGGGGGCCGTCAACGAGCTCGAGGACAACGACACCGTTCGCGTCGTCATCGTGACGGGCGCGGGCAAGGCGTTCGTCGCCGGCGCCGACATCGCCGAGATGCAGGGCATGGACCCGCCCGAGGCGCGCGAGTTCGCCGAGCTCGGCGGACAGCTCGGCGAGCTGATCGAGACGTCGACGCGACCCTACATCGCAGCCGTCAATGGCTTTTGCCTGGGTGGCGGGTGCGAGCTCGCTATGGCGTGCGACTTCATCTACGCCTCGAGCAAGGCCAAGTTCGGCCAGCCCGAGGTCAAGCTGGGCGTCATTCCCGGGTTTGGCGGCACGCAACGGCTGTCCCGGCGGGTGGGCATCGCCAAGGCCAAAGAGCTCGTGTTCTCTGGCGACATGATCGACGCCGAGGAGGCCGTTCGCATCGGCCTGGCCGATTGCGTCGTGGCGCCGGAAGAGCTCATGGAGCGCTGTCGCTCCATCGGCGAGCGCATCGCGAAGAACGGCCCCCTGGCGGTGGCCGAGGCCAAGCGCGTAATGCACCTGGGCCAGTCAATGACGCTCGAGCACTCGCTGGTGCTCGAGCAGCGAGCGTTTGGCGAGTTGTTCGCCAGCGACGACCAGGACGAAGGCATGAAGGCGTTCGTCGAAAAGCGCGCAGCAGCATTCGAGGGCAAGTAACGTGAATTTCGGACTGAGTGAAGAGCAGGAGATGGTCCAGCGCATGGCGCGGGACTTCGCCACCAAGGAAGTCTTGCCCAAGGCGGCCGAGATCGACCGCGAACAGCGGCATCCGGCAGAGCTGGTGAAACGCATGGCCGAGCTGGGCCTGCTCGGCGTGGCGGTGCCCGAGGAGTTCGGCGGCGCGGGCATGGACAACGTGTCCTACGCGCTGGCGATGGAAGAGGTGTGTCGCGCCTGCGCGTCCACGGGGGTGATCATGAGCGTCAACAACTCGCTCGTGTGTGACCCCATCATGCGCTTCGGTACCGACGAGCAGAAGGAGAAGTTTCTCAAGCCCCTGGCCGCGGGCGATTTGCTCGGGTGCTTCTGTCTGTCGGAGCCCGAGGCGGGCACCGACGCCGCGGCGCAGACCACGCTCGCGGCCAAAGACGGCGACCACTGGGTGCTCAACGGCACCAAAAACTGGATCACCAACGGACCGGTTGCCGATGTCGCCGTCGTGATGGCGATGACCGACAAGTCGGCGGGGCACCGGGGCATTAGCGCCTTTATCGTGCCGCTCGATATCGATGGCGTTCGCTGCGGTCCGCCCGACGAAAAGCTCGGCATTCGCGGCAGCAAGTCGTGTCAGATTTTCTTCGAGGACGCGCGCATTCCGGCCGACTACCTGCTCGGCGACGTCGGCGGTGGCTTCAAGGTCGCCATGAGCACCCTCGACGGCGGGCGCATCGGCATCGCGGCCCAGGCCAACGGCATCCTGCGGGCGTGCCTGGAGGACTCGCTCGACTACGCGTCCCAGCGAAAGACCTTTGGCGTGCCCATCGCGAACCACCAGGCCATTCAGTGGAAGCTCGCCGACATGGCGGCGGATCTGGAAGCGGCGCGACTGCTCACTCTGCACGCCGCCACGCTCAAGGACCAGAAGCAGCGCTTCACCAAAGAGGCGTCGATGGCCAAGCTGTTTGCGGCCGACGCGTGCAATCGGCACGCCCGGGAAGCCGTGCAGATCTACGGCGGCAACGGCTACGTGACCGAATACCCGGTCGAGCGCCACATGCGCGACGCGAAGATTACCGAGATCTACGAGGGAACCAGCGAGATCCAGCGGGTGGTGGTCGCCAGCTGGCTATTCAAGGAGTGAGCCGATGGCCAGGTATCGATTTGGGGTAGTCGCAGTTGCACTTCTCGCCGCCTGCGGCGGCGCGCAAAAAGACGCCGAGGAACCGGCGCCCGTCGACGACGGGCTCGTCGGTGACGTTCCCCAGCTCAAGGACGCCGAGTCGCAGTACGAGGATGTCGACGAGGTATCGATGCCGCCGGAGAAGATGGAAGAGGTCAATCTGGCGCTCAAGAAGCGCGAGACCTCAGCAGGTCGATGCTTTGGCAACGCGCTCGCCAAGGGCGAGGTCAAGGGCAAGTCGAAGGGCTACGTGACGGTCAACGTCACGTTTGCCGCCGCCGGGACGGTTAGCGAGGTCGATGTCGCCGAGAGCAGTCTCGGCGCGCCGACCGTCGAGGCGTGCGTGGTGGCCGAAGTTCGGCGCGCGCGCGTGTCGGAGCTGCCCGAGGTGTTTCGCACGTCGTACACCTACCGGTTCGAGCGCGACTACTAGCGAGAAACGAGGGAGCCGGGATGCGAGTAGTTCACAGTTTGCGCGCTGCCAGCCTGCTGGCGCTGGCGATGCTTTGGGCCGGAGCGTGCGGCGGCGCCGACAAGCCGGCCCCGCGCACCGCCGCCGATGCCGAAGAAGTCGACGACGACGGGCCCACCGACAACATTCGCGGGGTCGCCTTCGAAGATGACGAGGACGACGACGACGAGGGCATCTACATCGAGAGCCAGAAAGGGCACCTGGATCTCGATGACATTCAGAGTGGCGTCGCGCCGCACACCGGCGCCCTGTCCGACTGCTATCAGTCGCACGTGCGCCAGGAGCGCTACGTCGACGGCAAGGTCGAGCTCAAGTACGTCGTCGATCCCAGCGGCGCGGTCAAGCAGGTGCAGATGCTGGAAAGCAACCTGGGGGCCTGGCCCGTCGAGCGGTGTCTGCTCGACGTCAGCCGCCAGATGAACTTCGTGCAGCCGCGCGGCCGCGGCGACGCCGACTTTACTCTGCCCCTCGACTTCTCGGCGGATGCCCGGGTGCGCTGGCTCACCGAGGAGCAGGCCGAACAGCAAGTGGCCCGGTTGCGCGACCAGCTCGACCAGTGCGAAGGCCAGGGCGGGGCCGTCGACGTGACGCTCTACGTCGGCAGGCGCGGCATCGTCAAATCGGCCGGATTCGCCGCCTCGGACGAGCCTTTCACCGACGAGTGGGCCGACTGTGCCGAACAGATCATCAAACAGTGGCAGCTCGCCGATCCGCGCGGGCGCATTGCGAAGCTGACGTTTCGCTACCAGCAGTAGGAGCAGCCTTGAATCTTCAACTTACCGACGAGCAGTTGCTCATCCAGCAGACTGCCCGCGACTACGCACAAAAAGAGCTGGCGCCCCGGGCCGCCAAGCGCGACATCGACGAGACGTTCCCCATCGAGGAACTGCAGGCCATCGCCAACCTCGGGCTCATGGGGGTTGCGGTCCCCGAGGCGCTCGGTGGGGCCGAGGCCGGCACGGTGGCGTACTCGCTCGCAATGCAGGAGCTGGCGGCGGCGGACGCCTCGGTATCGGTCGCGGTGAGCGTGAGCAACATGGTGGCGGAGCTGATCTCCACCGTGGGTAGCGACGCGCTCAAGGCCAGGCACGTGCCCGCAATCTGCGACGGAACCGCCGTGGCTGGAGCGTTTGCCCTGTCCGAACCCCAGGCGGGCTCGGACCCCATGGGCATGCGGACACGCGCCGACAAGATCGACGGCGGCTACCGCATCAACGGCACCAAGCAGTGGATCACCAGCGGCACCCACGCCGGCGTCATCGTGGTCTGGGCCAAGACCGACCCCGACGCCGGCCACCGGGGGCTCACGGCGTTCGTCGTCAGCAAGGACACGCCGGGCGTCACGGCGGGCAAGCCCGAGGAAAAAATGGGCCTGCGCGGCTCGACCACGGTGCCTCTGGTCCTGGAAAACGTCGAGGTGTCCGATGAGGACGTGCTGGGCGAGGTCGGTGGCGGCTTTAAGCTCGCCATGATGGCCCTCGACGGCGGGCGCATCGGCATTGCGTCCCAGGCCGTCGGCATTGGCCGGGCCGCCATTCGCGCGGCCTCCCGATACGCCAAGGAGCGCGAGTCCTTTGGCCAGGCGATCGCACGCCACCAGGCGATTGGCAACATGCTCGCCGACGCGGAGACCAACATGGCGGGCGCCCGACTGCTGGCGCTGAGCGCGGCGTGGCGCAAGGAGAACAAGCAACCGTTCTCCAAGCAGGCGTCCATCGCCAAGCTGTTCGCCAGCGAAAAGGCCATCAAGGCCTGCGATACGGCGATCCAGGTGCACGGTGGCTACGGCTTTACCCGCGACTTTCCCGTCGAGCGCATGTACCGCGACGTGCGGGTGACCGCCATCTACGAGGGCACCAGCGAAATCCAGCGCATTGTGATTGCGCGGTCGCTGATGAAAGAAGCCGGTCTGTGAGCGCTGCCGCCCGCGCGCGACGGCCGCGAACCGAGGCTCGAGGCTGACCTTGCGGCCGGGGGGAGTTCGCAGGGCGCTGGTGACGGCGGCCGGACTCGCGGGGGTGGCGGTACTTGCGGCGTGCGGGTCGTCGACCGCGCCGACGCCGGCGCCGCCCTCGGCACCGGCACCGGTGGCGTCCGAGGGGCCCTCGGCGCCCGCAGAGGCCTCGGCGCCCGCGGACGTCTCGGACGAGCGCGAGGCGCAGCAGATCGAAGCCATCACCCGGGCGGTCAACGATCGCGCCGGGCAGATCCAGGCTTGCTACAAGCGGGCGACCGCTCAGCGCCTCGACGTCGATGGTCGGGTGATTCTGGAACTCACCCTGGGTGAGCAGGGGCGCGTGGCGTCGGTGCGTCCCGAGACCGACGAACCGGGCTCCGCGCAGCTGGCCAGCTGTCTGGTGGGGCTGTACGAGGCGCACCAGTTCCCGCCCATTTTCGACCCGGGCGATACGATCCTGCTGCCGCTGTCGTTCGTGGCCGCCTTCGAGCAGTACACGGTGGCGCGGGCGCACGTGCATCCAAATGAAGCGGTGCCGGGAATCGTCGCGACCGTGATGCTCGACGGCGACAGCACCGGCAACGAGGCCGCGTCGATGACGCATCTCGACCTGGCACCCGGCACCGACGTGCCGCTCCACACGCACACCTCGGCTGAACTGCTCTACTTTGGCGCCGGCGGAGGCCGGGTCTGGGGTGTTCGCGGGGCGAAACGCGGCGAGGACGTGGCCGCCGACACGGCGGTCTACGTGGCGCCCGGAGTACCGCACGCGCTGCGCGTTGGCGACCAGGGGGCCCGAGTGCTCCAGCTGTACGCGCCCGGAGGACCCGAGCAGCGCTTCGAGGGGCGCGAGGCCCCCGGCAACGCCGCGGTGAGCGAGGCCGAGCGACGCAAGCTGGCCCGCAAGCGCGGCGTGGGCCAACCGCTGGTCGCCGCGCTCAAGGACGCCCCCGTGTACCCGATTGCGGGGGGCAAGGCCTCGGTCGCGTTCCTGTTCGATCCAAGGACGACCGGGGACGGCGGCGCGTACCTGGGGGCCATGACGATCCAAAGCGGCACCCGCGTCCCCGAGCATACCCACGACCGCTCGACCGAGCTGCTCTACGTCCTGGAGGGTACTGGCAGCATGACCGTCGGCGACCAGAGTTACGACGTCGGGCCGGCCATGGCCATCCAGGTGCCGGCGTTTCGCCGCCACTCGTTCACCGCCTCGTCCGACGTGCGGATTCTGCAGTACTACGCTCCGGCCGGTCCCGAGAATCGCTTTCGGCCCAAGGCGGACTGACCGCCGCACCGCCGTTTCGGCCAGTCGCAATCGCGCCCCGACGCGCCTCGGCCGGGGCCGTGCCACGCGCGTCGCGAAATCATTGCTTTCGGCCGTTTTCTGCGCACCGCATCGCGTTACCGGCTGGGGTTCGGCGCCCGTGCGACGGCGCTATCGCCCAGGGTGTACGTCTCGCCGCGGACGGTGCTACGTTCACGCGCCGTGGTGAAACCAGCCGCCTCACCGTCCCCGTACCGTCCCACCGAACACGTCCGCATCGTCACAGCCGCGTCGCTGTTTGACGGACACGACGCCGCCATCAACGTCATGCGGCGCATCATGCAGGCGTCGGGAGCCGAGGTCATTCACCTCGGCCACAACCGTTCCGTCGCCGAGATCGTGGATTGCGCCATTCAAGAGGACGCGCAGGGCATCGCCATCACGTCTTACCAGGGCGGCCACGTCGAGTACTTCAAGTACATGATCGACCTGCTGCGCGAGCGCAACGCGCAGATCAAGGTGTTCGGCGGCGGTGGCGGCACGATCTTGCCGAGTGAAATCGACGAGCTGCACGAATACGGCGTCGCCCGGATCTACTCGCCCGACGACGGCCGGGCCATGGGGCTTCAGGGCATGATCGACGACCTGCTCCGGCAGTGCGACTTTCCCAAGCCCAGCCCCGACATCGACAAGTCGGTGGCGGCGTTGTCCGAGCGCGACCCGGCCACCCTGGGCTCACTCATCACGGCTGCGGAGAACGCGGCCGACGTGGGCGATGCGGTGCGCGCCGCGGTGGGCCCCGTGCTCGCCGACCTGCCGAAGGTGCCGGTGCTCGGCATCACGGGCACGGGCGGTGCCGGCAAGTCGAGTCTGGTCGATGAGCTGGTGCGGCGTTTTCTACGCGACTTCGACGACAAGACCATCGCGCTCATCTCGGTGGACCCATCGAAGCGCAAAACCGGCGGCGCGCTTCTCGGCGACCGCATTCGCATGAACGCGATCGACAACCCGCGGGTGTACATGCGGTCGCTGGCGACTCGTCAATCGAACCTGGCCCTGTCCAAGCACGTGCAGGAGGCCATCGACGTCTGTCGCGCGGCCGGTTTCGACCTGGTCATCGTCGAGACCAGCGGTATCGGCCAGTCGGATACCGAAATCACCGAGCACTCGGATGTGTCGCTCTACGTGATGACCGCCGAGTACGGCGCGACCACGCAGCTCGAAAAGATCGACATGCTCGATTTCGCCGACGCGATCGCGATCAACAAGTTCGACAAGCGCGGTTCGCTCGACGCGCTGCGCGACGTGCGCAAGCAGTACAAGCGCAATCACCAGATGTTCACCGCGGCCGACGACGACCTGCCGGTGTACGGCACCATGGCGTCGCAGTTCAACGACCCGGGCACCAACACGCTGTATCGCGCGCTCATCGACCTGCTGGTCGATCGCACCGGAGCAAACCTGCCGTCGAGCTTCGAGATCACGGCGGGGATGAGCGAAAAGAAGTGGATCATTCCGCCCGACCGGACTCGCTACCTGGCCGAAATTTCGGAGACCTGCAGGGCCAACGATGCCCACGTTCGCGAGCAGGCGGCCATCGCGCGCCGCATGTATCAGCTGCACGGCACCATCGAGGCCGTGCGGGCCAACGTGGGGAAGACCCGCCTGGACATCGTCGAGCCGAGCTCGGCCGAGGACAGCGTGCAGGTTACCCAGGTGGTCCAGGGCGAGCCGGCTTTCGTCGCCGAGCTGGTGGGGCTGTACGAAGACCTCGAAGCGCGACTGTCCGCCGAGTCACGCAAGCTGCTGGCCGAGTGGCCGGCGATGAAGAAACGCTACGCGGCGGCCAAGTACCAGTTTCAAATTCGCGACAAGGTCATCGAGCTCGATCTGACGACCGAGTCGCTGTCGCACTTGAAGATTCCCAAAGTCACGCTGCCGGCGTACGAAGACTGGGGCGACGTATTGACGTGGCTTTTGCGCGAGGCCCCGCCCGGACAGTTCCCCTACACGGCCGGAGTGTTTCCGCTCAAGCGTCAGGGCGAGGATCCGGCGCGCATGTTCGCCGGCGAGGGTGGCCCCGAGCGCACGAACAAACGCTTTCACTACGTGTCTCGCGGGCTGCCGGCCAAGCGGCTGTCGACCGCGTTCGACTCGGTGACCCTGTACGGCGAGGACCCGGACCACAGGCCGGACATCTACGGCAAGGTCGGCAACTCGGGCGTGTCGATCGCAAACGTGGACGACGCCAAGAAGCTGTACTCGGGGTTTAACCTGGCCGACCCGACGACCAGCGTCTCGATGACCATCAACGGCCCGGCGCCGATGCTGCTCGGGTTCTTTCTCAACGCCGCCATCGACCAGCAGTGCGAGCTCTGGATTCGCCAGGAGGGCAAGCAGGCCGAGGTCGAGGCCAAGATCGGCGAGCTGTACGCGGCGCGGGGCGTGCCGCGCCCGCGCTATCAGGGCGATGTCCCGGACGGAAACGACGGACTCGGGCTGATGCTGCTCGGCGTGTCCGGTGACGAGGTGCTGCCCCGCGAGACCTACGACAAGATTCGCGCGGCAACTCTGCGCCAGGTTCGGGGCACGGTGCAGGCCGACATTCTCAAGGAAGACCAGGCGCAAAATACCTGCATCTTTTCGACGGAGTTCGCCCTGCGCTTGATGGGCGACATTCAGCAGTACTTTATCGACAACAAGGTTCGGAATTTCTACTCGGTCTCGATCAGCGGCTACCACATTGCCGAGGCCGGGGCGAATCCCATCTCGCAGCTCGCGTTCACGCTCGCCAACGGGTTTACCTTCGTCGAGTACTACCTGTCGCGGGGCATGCACATCGACGACTTCGCGCCCAACCTGTCGTTCTTCTTTTCGAACGGCATGGACCCGGAGTACGCGGTGTTGGGCCGGGTCGCCCGCCGCATCTGGGCCAAAACGATTCGCGACAAGTACGGCGGCAACGAGCGGTCGCAAAAGCTAAAATACCATATTCAAACGAGCGGCCGTTCGCTGCACGCCCAGGAAATCGCGTTCAACGACATCCGCACGACCCTGCAGGCGTTGCTGGCCCTAAACGACAACTGCAACTCCCTGCACACCAACGCCTACGACGAAGCGATCACGACGCCGACCGAGGAAAGCGTGCGCCGGGCCCTCGCGATTCAGCTCGTCATCAACAAAGAGTTCGGGCTGTCGAAGAACGAGAACCCCAGTCAGGGGGCGTTCATCATCGAGCAGCTCACCGACATGGTAGAAAGAGCCGTGCTCGACGAGTTCAACTCGATCAGCGAACGCGGTGGTGTCCTCGGCGCCATGGAGCGCATGTACCAGCGCTCGAAGATTCAGGAAGAATCGCTTTACTACGAGACGCTCAAGCACGAGGGGACGCTGCCGATCATCGGCGTCAACACGTTCCTCGATCCGAAGGGCAGCCCGACGGTGCAGCCGCCGGAAGTGATCCGAGCGACGACCGGGGAAAAGGAGTACGCCATCGCGTCGCGGGATGCGTTTTGGAAACGCAACGAGGGCACCGCGCCCGCCGCCCTCGAAGGCGTGCGTCGCGCGGCGCTCGACGGCGACAACCTGTTCGACGCCCTGATGGACGCTTGCAAGGTTTGCACCCTCGGGCAGCTGTCCCACACGCTGTACGAAGTCGGCGGGCAGTACCGACGGAACATGTAAGGAAGCGCGGATGGCCCAAGATGTAGAGTCGTGGAAGAAACTGGTCGAAAAGGGGCTCAAAGGGGCGCCATTCGACAAGCTGGTCCACCGCACGCCGGAGGGAATCGAGCTCGCGCCGCTGTACAACGAGCGGCCCGAAGACCCGCCGCCCCCTGGCGCGGCTCCGTTCGTGCGCGGCGCCGCCCTGGAGCCGTTCAAAGTCTGCGTCCGCGTCGAGCCCGGCGACGACGTCGCGGGTGAACTGGACGGCGGCGCCGAGGCCGTTTGGTGCGGTGCCGACGACGGCGCGGCTCTCGAGCTCGCGCTCGAGCGCGGCGCTCTCGCCGTACGGGATACCCAGCTCGAACCGGCCGGCGCGAAGGCGGCGGGCGGCGGCTCGGTGTGGTCGTCTTGCGATTGGATCGGCGAGATGGTGCGGGGCGCGCTGCCCGGCTCGGGCGACGGCGCGCTGGACGCCTGGCCTCTGGCGTCGGTCGTCGAGCAGGCGGGGGCCGGCGAGCGCTGCATTCGCATCGGAGGTCTGGCGTTTCACGATGCCGGCGCCGACCCGGCCGACGAGCTGGCGTTCGTGCTGTCGAGCCTGGTCGCGACGCTTCGCCACCTCGACGACGCGGGGATTGACCTGGCGGCCGCCGAAAGGATGTTGTGGGCCCAGGTGGCGGTGGGGCGCGACACCTTCGGCGAAGTGTGCAAGCTGCGGGCGCTCCGCGTGCTGTGGCACAAGGTCCTGGCTGCGGCCGGGGTGGCCGGTGCCCGACTCGACGCCATTCACGCGGTGTGCTCGTCGCGCACCCTCAGCCGGCGGGACCCGTGGGTCAACATGCTGCGCGCCACGACCCAGGTGTTTGCCGCGGTGCTCGGCGGCGCGCAGCTGGTCACGCCGCTGCCGTACGACGCGGCGCTGGCCAGCCGGTCGCCGCTGGGCCAGCGCGTCGCGCGCAACACGGCGCTGGTTTTGCGGGAAGAAAGCCAGCTCGGCCGCGTAATCGACCCGGCGGGCGGCAGCTTTTACATCGAAACCCGCACCGATGCTCTTGCGCGGGCCGCCTGGGAGCGGTTCACGGCGATCGAGCGCGACGGCGGCGTTGTCGCCATGCTCCGCTCCGGCGCGCTGCGGGACCGGCTGGAAGCCACCTGGACCGCGCGCGAAGCCGCGCTCGCTCGGCGCAAGCAGCCGGTGCTCGGCGTGTCGGAGTTCGCCAACCTGAGCGAAGCGGCGCCCGGCGATCCGGCCCCGTTGCCGGGCGTTCGCCGTGACGCGGAGGCGTTCGAGACCCTGCGCGCTCGGGTGGAGGCGTCGCCGCGCGACGTCTCGCTGATCCTGCTGGGGGCGCCGGCGGAGCACCGAGCTCGCGCCGGCTACGCCAAGAACTTGTTCGGCGTCGCCGGGCTGGCGTCCGAGGCGTGCGACATCGGTCCCGGCATCGACGTGGCGTGTTTGTGCGGCAGCGACGAGCGGTACGCGAGCGACGCCGCCGACGCGGCGCGGTCGCTCAAGGCCGCGGGGGCCCGACGGGTGGTGCTGGCGGGCAGGCCCGGGCAGCGAGAGGCCGAGCTGCGCGACGCCGGCGTGGACGCATTCGTGTTTGTTGGTTGCGACGTGCTCGCGACCCTCGAGGAGGTGCTTTTGTGACCGTCCCGAACTTCGGCGATCTGGCCTTCGACGACGTCGGTGAGCGCACCGACGCGCCGACGCCCGACGGTGCGTGGGACACGCCCGAGGGCATTCCCCACAGGCCGCTCTACACGCCAGACGACCTCGCTGGGGTCGGTCACCTGGGCACGCTGCCGGGCGTGCCGCCGTTTGTGCGCGGCCCGTACCCGACCATGTACGTACAGCGACCGTGGACTGTGCGCCAGTACGCGGGTTTTTCGACGGCCGAGGACTCCAACGCCTTCTATCGCCGCAACCTGGCGGCGGGGCAAAAGGGCCTGTCCATCGCCTTCGACCTTGCCACGCACCGCGGCTACGACAGCGATCACGAGCGCGTTGCCGGCGACGTCGGCATGGCGGGGGTCGCGATCGACTCGATCCACGACATGCGCATTCTGTTCGACGGCATTCCGCTCGACAAGATGAGCGTGTCGATGACCATGAACGGCGCGGTCCTTCCCGTGCTGGCGCTCTATGTCGTCGCTGCCGAAGAGCAGGGCGTGCCGCCCGAGAAGCTCAGCGGCACGATCCAAAACGACATCCTCAAAGAGTACATGGTGCGGAACACCTACATTTATCCGCCCGCGCCCTCGATGAAGATCATCGCCGACATCTTCCGCTACACGTCGCAGAAGATGCCGAAGTTCAACTCCATCTCGATCTCCGGCTACCACATGCAGGAGGCGGGCGCGACGGCCGACCTGGAGCTCGGCTACACCCTCGCCGACGGCCTCGAGTACATCCGCACGGGTGTCGCCTCGGGCATGAGCGTCGACCAGTTCGCCCCGCGGCTGTCGTTCTTCTTCGCCATCGGTATGAACTTCTTCATGGAGGTGGCAAAGCTGCGGGCGGCGCGGCTTCTGTGGGCGGAGCTGGTCGCGAAGTTTTCGCCCGAGAACCAGAAGAGTCTGTGCCTGCGCACCCACTGCCAGACCTCGGGGTGGTCGCTCACGGCCCAGGATGTCTACAACAACGTGATTCGCACGTGCGTCGAGGCGATGGCGGCGACGCAGGGCCACACCCAGAGCCTGCATACCAACGCCCTGGACGAGGCGCTGGCGCTGCCAACTGACTTCTCGGCGCGCATTGCGCGCAACACGCAGCTACAGCTTCAGCTGGAATCCAACACCATTCGACCGGTCGACCCCTGGGGCGGCAGTTACTACGTCGAGTGGCTCACGGACCAGCTGGCGCGCCGCGCCCGGGCCCACATCGCCGAAGTCGAAGAGCTCGGCGGCATGGTCAAGGCCATCGAGGCGGGCATTCCCAAGCTGCGCATCGAGGAGGCGGCGGCGCGCGCCCAGGCGCGCATCGACAGCGGTCGGCAAAAGATCATCGGGGTCAACTGCCTGCGGCCCGAGAGCGAAGAGCCCGTTCCGGTGCTCAAGGTCGACAACGCCGCCGTTCGCAAAAAGCAGATCGAGCGACTGGCCAGGCTTCGAGCCGAGCGCGACGAGGCGGCGACGTCCCGCGCCCTCGACGCGCTCACCGCATGCGCGGAGACCGGGGAGGGCAACTTGCTCGACCGGGCCGTAGATGCGGCCCGCGCCCGCGCGTCGGTGGGGGAGATTTCGTGGGCCCTCGAGAAGGTTTGGGGGCGCCACCGCGCCGAGATTCACGCCATCTCCGGGGTGTACAGTGGCGAGGTGGGCGAGGACTCCGAAGCTGTCACCCGCGTGCGTGCCCGGACCGATGCGTACCTCGGCCGCGAGGGTCGGCGGCCGCGCATCATGATCGCGAAGATGGGCCAGGACGGCCACGACCGCGGCCAGAAGGTGATCGCGTCGGCGTTTGCCGACCTCGGCTTCGACGTCGACATCGGGCCCTTGTTCCAAACGCCGGAAGAGACCGCCCGCTCGGCGGTGGAAAACGACGTGCACATCATCGGCGCGAGCTCCCTTGCAGCCGGGCACCTGACGCTGGTACCCGCCCTGCGCAAGGCGCTGGCCGAGCTCGGTCGGCCGGACATCCTGGTGGTCGTGGGCGGCGTCATTCCGCCCGACGACTACCCCGAGCTGCGCGCCGCCGGTGCGGCCGAAATCTTCGGTCCCGGGACGGTCATCGCCGACGCGGCGATTTCGCTGCTGGATCGGCTCGAGCAAAGCGAATGAGCGCCCGGTCGGCCCGGCTTTCCCTCGACGACTACGAGCGCGGCGTCATCTCGGGCGATCGCGGCGTGCTCGCGCGCGCCGTGACCCTGGTGGAAAGCCGAAACCAGGCCGATACCGCCCTGGCGCAGCAGTTGCTCAAGCGACTGCTACCCAGGACCGGCAAGGCTCATCGGGTCGGCATCACCGGAGTGCCCGGCGTCGGCAAGAGCACGCTGATCGACGAACTCGGCATGCGCCTGCTCGAGGCCGACAAGCGCGTTGCCGTGCTGGCAATCGACCCAACCAGCCAGCTTTCGGGCGGCTCGATCCTCGGCGACAAGACCCGGATGCAGCGGCTGGCCCTGGATGGACGGGCGTTCGTGCGGCCGTCGCCGAGCGGGCTGTCGCCGGGCGGGGTTGCGCGGCGCACGCGCGAAACCATGCTGCTGTGCGAGGCGGCCGGTTTCGACGTGGTGTTGGTCGAGACCGTGGGAGTGGGCCAGGGGGAAACCGCCGTCGCCGACATGGTCGACTTCTTTTTGGTGCTGGTTCTGCCGGGCGCCGGCGACGAGCTGCAGGGCATCAAAAAGGGCGTCTTCGAGCTCGCGGACGCCCTGGCGGTAAACAAAGCCGAAGGCGACGGTGCGGCCCGGGCAAAGCTGGCGCTTTCCCACCTGCGCAGCGCCCTTCGCTACTTGCCCCGCAAACGCGCCAGCTGGCAGCCGCGCGCCGTCGCGGTCTCCGGCCTCGCGGGCGACGGTCTCGACGAGCTGTGGAACATCGTGGCCGAACACCGGGAGCAGCTGGCCGCGAGCGGCGAGCTGGGCAAGCTGCGGGCGGCGCAGCAGCGCATCTGGATGTGGTCGATGATCCGCGAGCGCCTCGAGGACTCGTTCCGCGAGAATCCAACGGTGGCGGCGTCGTTGCCGGGCATCGAAGCCGCGGTCGAAGCGGGCACGGTGACGTCGAGCGCGGCCGCCGACGAACTGCTGGCGGCGTTCTTCTCGGCCCAGGGCTGATTGCGCAGGTCGCACCGAGAAGCTCGCGCCTGACCGACGAGACCAGCTCGTTCGGAGAGGATTCGAGGCAGGCCGTCGAGATCGCTCAAAGCAGGTCGCAACGAAAAAGGGGCTGTAAGCCACGCATGTAAATGTCCGGTTCGTGATTTATGTGGATGGCCGGTTTCGGTGTTCCGTGGCGCCATGCGGAACCCGGAGTTGCTCGTCATGAGCGGGACCGAGCTGGATCGTGTGGCTGTGCTGCAGCGCGTGCTCGAGAAACGCCTCACGCGCCGCCAGGCGGCCGAGTTGCTAGGCATCAGCGCTCGCTAGGCGCGTCGGCTTGCGAAGGCGCTCGAGACCGGCGGTCCCAGCGCGCTGGTTCACAAGCGGCGCGGCCGGCCCGGCAATCGAGCGTTGCCGGTGGAGCTCCGGGACCGCGCGGTCGCTCTCATTCGCGAGCGGTACCACGACTTCGGTCCGACGCTGGCGCAAGAGAAACTGGCCGAACTCCACGACATCCGCGTTTCGGTCACGACGGTCACGAAGTGGATGGTGGCGGCTGGTCTTTGGGTGCCGCGGGCGAAGCGTACGCGGACCTATCAGCCGAGGAATCGGCGCTCGTGCTTCGGCGAGCTGGTGCAAATCGACGGCTGTTTGCACCACTGGTTTGAAGACCGCGGGCCTCGGTGCTCTTTGCTGGTGTTCGTGGACGACGCCACCGGCCGTCTCGTCGAGCTGCGGATGGTCGAGTCCGAGTCCACGTTCTCGTATTTCGCCGCCACCAGGCGCTACACCCCCACACCGAAAGCCGACGATGTGGACCGCCGCCGCCAACGTCCTTCGATCACTTTCGAAACCTGCACCGGGTCAATCCGGTGCCTGCTTGCCCGCGCGATGGGCCGAGGGAGAGGTTCCTATGCGGGTTTTGAAGCGGCGACTGAAGTGCGAGGTGTCGGCAAAGCCGCAGACGTACCCGATCTCGGTAACGGTGAGCTCAGTGGATTCGAGGAGTCGCTTGGCTTCGGTGACGCGTAGTTGATCGACGACGTCGGAGAACCGGGCTGATTCGGACGCAAGCGCGCGCTGCAACGACCGGGTGGATGTGTCGAGGCGATTTGCGACCTCGCGAACGGTCCACGTGCGAGCCATGTCGGAGCGTACTATTCGTTCGATGCCAGCCACGGTCTCGGAGACTTCGGCGAGCTCTGAGCGGGTTTCGCCCGCGAGCAGCACCTCGTCAAGCCCCGGCATTGGCTGACGAGTGGGCTCGAAGGTGTCCCAGGAAAACAGCCACTCTCCGCAACCGGTGTGGCCTGGGTCGGCATAGGTGCCTCTGTCGTAGACGTAGGCGCTGGGGTCCCGCCCCTTGGGGAGTCGCAGGGTGAGGCCCCTGCAGCCCAAGAGTTCCAGGAGCACGATGTGTTGCCCCGCTGAGGCGAGATTCTCGGTAAAACGAGGTGGATCCTCGACGGTGGACACATGCTCGAGGCGGATCGAGTTCTCCGTGTGCTCCAGAATACGCACAATGTGACGCGAATGAATGGTGCGCGATAGCCGCGCCTCCTTCTCTATGAGCACGTCGATTTGGTCACTGTTGAGCAGGACAAACAGAATCGGATCGGTAAGACCTTCCAGTGCGCGTCCGGCTTGGAGAATGCATGCGGCACCCTTCTTCTCCACAAGCTCGTGCAGAAACGCGCGATAGGGTTCGAGCGGCACTCCCGTCTCGTCGCCGCCCAGTGATTGAACGCTGGTCCCTTGCGGGACGGCGTCGGGGACGCACCGGCGCAAGCCCTCTACGATGAGAGCGACGACGTTGGCCATGATGCGTCCCGCCACATGGCAAGCCTACCTCACCGTCTGGCCATGACGCGACGGGCGAGGCGGGGTGATAGCCGGTAGATGAGATCGAGCACCCGGATCTTGCCGATGGCAAGCCTCGAGTCACGGCGCACCAGCGCCGCCATTACCGCCCGGGCTACCTCATCGGGGGTGAGAGCCCCTGTTTGCCGCCCCAACGTCATCTCAGTGGCGACGACGGGCGGAACCACCTCGAGCACGTTCACGGGCGTGTGCGCCAGTTGCAGCCGGAGCGCATGAGTCCAGGTAGACAAGCCGGCCTTGCTCGCCGCGTAGACCGGCGACCGCGGCGACGGGGCGATCGCCAGACCCGATGTGATATTGACGATTTGAGGCGCCGCCGAAGCCAACAGGTGCGGCAACATGAGCGACGTCAGCTGAATAGGCGCCACAAGGTTTACCGCCACTTCTTTGGCGACCTCCACAGATTCGAGGCCATCGACGACGTCCTGCTCGAGCTGAACCCCGGCGTTGTTGATCAGGATGTCTAGGCCACCGAGTTCGCCTCGAATGGAGTGCTCGAGCCGGGCGCGGTCTCCCTCATCGGTGACGTCGCACCGGATAGCGCGCACGCCCAACCGCTCGGCGACGCCTTGCAGTCTCGTGGCGTCGCGCCCACAAATTAGGACATCCGCTCCTGAGAGACTGAGCTGCTCGGCCATCGCGAGGCCGATGCCGCGACTGGCGCCGGTGATGAGTATCTTCCTTCTTTCGAACATTGTCATCTTTCCTTTCCGTTCGTCCCCACGCTGGGCCATCGCGCCGAGCAGTTGGGCAATGAGCCACGTTACGGTCAAAGCAACCGCGCTCCATAGAAGCCAGCCCCAGGCGAGCGCTGCTGCACCGAGCGCGTCTTGTCCGACGACAAAACGCTCCGAGCATCTCGGTAGCGGCAGGTCAAAGGTGCGTCGAAGGACCTCGTACGCATTGAGGTATTCCGCCGTGGCACCGAGTAAGAAATCGACCCCGACCATGGCCAGCATGACCAGGCAAAAGCCGAGGAACCGGCGCCACATCAGAACGAGTACCCCACCCCAATTGAGAACAGGTGGTAGCTGTTGGTGATGTGGTCCTTGAAGTTCTTGTTGATGCGCTCGCGCAACTCGGCTTCCTGTGCTGCATCGCGTCCGCCGCCAGCAATCGAGACATCAGGGGCGGGCTTCTCGAAGACCCACCCAGCCCACTCCATATGCATCGACATGCCGCCATCGAAGGTGTACTCGTAGCCGAGGCCGATAGCCGGCCGCCAGGCGGCAGCTCGGCTTTGCACGACCGTTGTGCCGTCGGAGTACGTCGATGTTTCGGTGTCGCGACCGTTGTAGACAATCCCTAGAGTCGCAAAGGGCGCCAGGCGATGGGGGCGAAGCCGAACCGAGGCCATGGCTCGACTCGAGACATCTTCCTCCGAGGTGATGAGTCCATCGAGTCCAAACCCTGTGGCATTAAAGGAACCGCCATCGCGCTGAATTGAGTCCCTGATCTGATAGGTAATCCCGGTGTAGACGTAGTCGTTCCACTGATAGCCAACGGTAATGCCCGGTTTGAAGGAGCCACCCCAAGGCAGTTCGCCGAGATTGAGGCCGACGACAATGGCGCCGCGCTCAGCGGGGTCGGCGCTAGCGGGCACTGCGAGCAGAAGCGACGTCGCGATGAGAAGCATGTGTTTTTTCATGCTCTCAGGCTACGGATTCCGACGATTGCGGGCTTGTGCGAGTGCGCCAGGCGACTTGGACGGGAACGCCAAGGGTGTCTGGCGCAACCGTCCATGCTCACTTGCGCGACGGTTCAAGCCGAAAACCCGACCCGTCGGCAGACTGGGCTCATGAACCAAAACAACAGAACCCGAGCTCGCACCGCGGCGGCGGTACTCATCACTCACTCGGTGGCCCTAGTTGGCGCTTTCTTCGCGCTGGCCGCCACTTTTGAGTTCCCCGGTGTTCTCCGGGAACCACCCCTTCGCATCTTGGAGCTCTTTAGAGCCAACCAAGACCTCGTGCAATCCACCTACTACGTGTTCACACTCACCGGCGTCACGTTCATTGTCATGGCGTTCTGTGTTCACGAAGCAACTCGAGAAAAATGCGGAAGCTGGGGCCGCTTCGCACTTCTCGCGGGGGTGCTAGCAGGCATTACCCAGGCTTTCGGATTCATTCGCTGGGTCTGGTTGGTTCCGAGCGTAGCCAGCATCGCCACCGATCCGTCGGCCAGTGCCGCGAGCCAAGATGCCGCATTGGTGGTGTTCGAGTCCTTCCATCAGTTCGCCGGTGTCTCCGTGGGTGAGAACCTGTCGTTCTTGTTTCAGGGCCTGTGGACCCTCGCACTTGGAGTCGCACTCCTTCGCCACAGCGACCGGCGTCTAGGTCTGCTGGGGATTCTCAGCGGTGCGTCATTTGTGCTGTACACCGCGGAACAGTTCGGCGGCCCGATGGCCTGGCTAGGTGACCTCAACGTCCTCTTTCACGTGGCTTGGGTGACGTTTCTCGGGCTCGTAGCTGCAGCATTGTGGAATGGTCGAATCATCACCAACCGCGGTTTCGCCATAGCTGGGGCATTCGCTCTCGCACTTTACGCCGCCACCCAACTCGGAGGCTGACATGCGGATTGCGCTACTTACTCTCGGCACGCGTGGAGATGTCGAGCCGTTTCTCGGGCTGGCAAAACGCCTTTGCGGCGCCGGTCACGACGTCGTGGTCTCGGCACCGGACAACTTCGAGTCGGATGCGGTGGCTCAAGGTCTGAGCTTCGAACCGATCGGCGTCGATATTGAGGCGTTCCTCCGGTCCGACAGGGTTCGCGACGTCGTGTCGGGAAATTGGCTTGGCTTGCCCCGCATCTGGAAGAGTGAGGTGGTTCCGATGTTTCGGCAAACCCTCGATGCCTGCTACCGCGTCGGGAGCACCACAGACGTGTTGGTGTTCCACCCCAAAGTCTATGCCGCGATGGACGTCGCCGAGGCGACGGGCGCCGTCCCGGTGGTTGCTGCGCCGGTCCCTGTCTTCCCGACCACTGACTTCCCGTCCATCGTGTTCGCCGGTGACTACGGCGCCACGCTAAACAAACTGAGCTGGCTGATGTTCCACGGGTCTCGGCTGCCGTACGCGCAGATGCTCAACCGTTGGAGAGAGCAAGTACTCGGTCTCGGCCGCGGCCCGTTCTTTGCGCCGGTGGGTGCGGGCCGTCGTGGCATGGCGCTGCGGCTGTGTGCGGTATCACCTCGGGTGATTGAGAAACCAGGAGACTGGGACAGCGGTACGCACATGACCGGGTATTGGTTTCGCGACGAAGACACGCGGTGGCACCCGCCGGCGGAGCTCGCGACATTCCTGGGCGCCGGTCCACCGCCGATCTACATCGGGTTTGGCTGTATGACTCACCGATCCCCCGGGGAGATCTTTCGTATATGCATGGAGGCGGTGAGACGCGCGGGCGTGCGAGCCGTCTACGCAACCGGCTGGAGCGGTATCGCCGATGAGAGTATCCCGGATGATGTTTGCGTCATCAAGGGTGCTCCCCATCGGTGGCTCTTCCCAAGGGTCGCTGCGGTGGTTCACCACGGGGGCGCCGGCACCGTTGCGGCGGGGCTGCGCGCCGGGAGGCCGACCTTAGTCTGCCCCCAGGCGGTTGACCAACCGTTTTGGGCCAAACGGGTCTATGACCTCGGCTGTGGGCCAGCGCCTCTACCGATGAAGTCCCTCGCCCGCGACGTACTCGCCGCACGTTTACACAAGCTGACGAGCGAGCCGACGTTTCGGGCCCGCTCGCGGGCCCTCGGCGAAAGTATCAATGAAGAAGATGGACTCGGTCGGGCCATTGAGCTGATTGAGGCCGAAGTCAGGAGGCAGAGAGCTTGATGTCGCTTTCGTATCAGCAGTACGGGGACCTTCGCGGCACGCCGGTGTTTTATTTTCACGGCTCACCGGGATCACGATTGGAGTTCTTGCGATGCCAGGAGAGTGCCCGGCAGCACGGGCTTCATGTTGTTGCCGTCGATCGTCCCGGGATGGGCCTCTCGCCCTTTGACGCGGAGTACACGTTGCTACAGCACTCCACTGCCGTCCTCGCATTGGCGGATGCGCTTGGCTGGAGAACCTTTCACGCCGCTGGTCTCTCCGGCGGTGCGGTCACCATGTACGCACTGGCGGCCAACGCGAAGGCTCGGATGCTATCGGGGATCGATCTGACGGGATGGGCCCCGGTTGCAAAACAGCCGGAGTTGGCTCGCCAGATGGCGGTCCTCGACAGGTCGTACTTGCGCCTCGCGCGACTCGGGCCACGTGCATTTCACTACAGCTTTGCTGTGCTCGAGTGGGCGGCTCGTTCCGAGGGGCGCCTGATCCGGACGGTGCGAAGCTCGCTGAGCCGCTCCGACCGAGAATGGCTCGCCAGTCCTACAAACGCGAGGTTCTTCCACCAACTGGTCTCCGAATCCTTCAGGCAAGGCCGAGTCGGTGCCGCCCACGACGCATATCTACGATACCGTCCCTGGGGGTTCGACCTTTCTTCTATCGAGACGCCCATCTCACTCTACGTCGGCACCGACGATCGCTTCGTGCCGCTCAGCTTTGCTCAGTGGAAAGCGAGAACTCTGCCGAATGCGCGCCTCGAAACCATTGAGGGATGGGGGCACCTCGCTTTCATTGAGCAAGCAGGCACCCTCATCGCGGACGCGACGGGGTTAGCGAGGCGATAGACCTGCGCTGTCCAAATAGCCACCGCTCTAGGGCTCATGCCGCTTCTCGGTGGTAGGAGTTCAACAGTCCGCCGAGGCGAAGCCGCCTCTGGACCGGAATTCCACCTGAAAGCGCTCAGGAGTGACCGGCCATTTACATGCGTGGCGGGCACCGGCCACTTCTACTTTGGTTTGACAGGGGCCAGCCGCATGGCGCGGCCGGCCCCGGTCGTTCGCGCAGGTGCGCGACGGTCCTCGTCGAACTAACAGGGACCGAGCGGCTCGTCGCAGTTCGCCGGACCGCAGAGCGTCGGGTACTCCTGCCCATCCACGCACGTCAGCGCCTGGCCGCAAATCAGCGTGGGGTCGCACGTGACCGGCTCCTCGCACGGACCGAGCGGCTCGTCGCAGTTGGCCGGACCGCAGAGCGTCGGGTACTCCTGCCCATCCACGCACGTCAGCGCCTGGCCGCAAATCAGCGTGGGGTTGCACGTGACCGGCTCCTCGCAGGGACCGAGCGGCTCGTCGCAGTTGGCCGGACCGCAGAGCGTCGGGTACTCCTGCCCATCCACGCACGTCAGCGCCTGGCCGCAAATCAGCGTGGGGTCGCACGTAACCGGCTCCTCGCACGGACCGACCGGCTCGTCGCAGTTGGCCGGTCCGCAGGTCGTCGGGTACAGCTGGTCGTCCACGCAGGTAAATGCCTGGCCGCAGATCAGCGTGGGGTCGCACGTGACCGGCTCGCAAGCGCCGATCGGCTCGTCGCAGTTCTCGGGACCGCAGGTCGTCGGGTACAGCTGCCCCTCGAAGCAGGTTTCCGCCTGTCCACAGAACAGGGTCGGGTCGCAGGTCGCGTCGCACGGACCGACCGGCTCGTCGCAGTTGGCCGGTCCGCAGGTCGTCGGGTACAGCTGGTCGTCCACGCAGGTAAACGCCTGGCCGCAGATCAGCGTCGGATCGCAGGTCGACGCGCTGGTCGTGTAAACGTTGCTGATGACGCCCACCCGCCTGCGGCGGCCGTCAACCCGGACGTACCTGAAGGTGCTGGCCGCGATGGCGCCTCGACCCGCGCCGGAACCCGCAAACTCGGCTTCGAACGCGGCCCGGAGCTCCTGGTTGGCCGCGGCACTGCCGCCGGCCAAAAATAGAGTCCGCGCCAACCAGTCGATGGCGAAGCTGGCGTTGAGTCGGGCGCCGCGGCGAGCGCGCCTGCCGGGGTAAAAGAGGTTCAGCTTGCCGACGCGGTCGCCGTCGAGCACCGGCGTGTACGCGGCGTTGCCCGCAAAGACCCCCAGCTCGGCGCCGAAGACGTCGAAGCGCTCGAGAATCAGCTCGCCCTGGACGAGGTCTCCGTTGCGAATCTGGGGTGCGCCCGGGACGTCAATCTCCGCGACGTAGCAGCGCTGGGCCACGCTGCCGTCGGCGCAAACCGTGTGGTCCTCGTTGGCGCTGGTCAACCAGAAGCCCCCGCACAGCGGGAACGCGCACCGACGGGTGTCCTGCTCAACCGTGAAGTAGCCGTCGATTGGCTTGATGGCGCCGGTGGAGCCCTGCACGGCGGTGGAGAGCTCTTCGACGTCGTTGGCCTGCCCGGCGGCCGACTCGAAATCGCCGCAGGCCGTGATGGCCAGCAGCACCGAGCTAAGGAGGATTGCTTTGGTCTGAGATCGCATTTTATTTCCTGATGAGTGACGGCAGCTCCGCTGCGGCACGCGCACGAGTGCCAGGGGCACGTACGCGAACAGCAGAGCCAGCGGGGGTGAGGTAACGCACAACCTGTTGTCACGTCGTTACCGGAGACGTGGGTGCCACGAGACTCGCAATGGTGTCAAGCGACAGAAAGAACTGCCGCTCGTCACGTTGCAGCGCGAGCCGCAACGCGTAACGCGGCAGACGGCAACGACGGCGAACTCGTCGGTGAGGACCGACGCGCGCACGTGCTCGCTTTGTGAACTATGGCGCATGTTCGTCGCGAGCGGCTCGCTGCCCACCGGCTGAACGCAAGCAGTGAACGCAAGGGCGGGCTGGCTGGCCCGCTGTCGCTGTTTACGTGCAGTCGCGTTCGCGGCGAACCGCAGAAGTCGCTGAAATCTAGCGGTTGGCTCAGCGTCGGGAGCGAAAAGTCGAGGACCGGGCGAACGGTTTCGGGCCCTGGGGCATACCTGTTAGCGAGGCCTCTCGCGCGTGAAGGATGCACGAACCGATGAAGCGCTGATCGCCGCCCTGCGAGCGGGCGACGTCGGTGCTTTCGATCAGCTGTATCCGCGGTACGAGCGGCGCCTGTACGGCTACGTCCGCCGGATGATGGGCGACGCGAGCCTGGCGGACGACCTGTTTCAAGACATCTTCTTGAGTGTGCTCAAGGACCGAACCTTCGACCCCGCGCGGGGAAGGTTCTCGGCCTGGCTGTTTCGGGTGGCGCGCAACCGCTGCCTGATGGAGCGGCGCGCGGCGGCCCGCCGCGGCGGCGGTGACGCCCAGCTCGACGAGGGGACCGCGGCCCGGTCGGGAACGCCCGACCCCGAGCGGGACCACCGCGTGCGCGCCGCCATCGACCGCCTGGACGAAGGCCAGCGGCAGATCTTGTTGCTCAAGCAGGTGGCGGAGCTGACGTACCGCGAGATTGGCGAGCTGCTGGAGATCAAAGAGGGCACGGTGAAGTCACGACTGCACGCGGCGATGAAGGCATTTCGCCGCCAACTCGACGTCTCGGGAGAACCGATTTGAACTGCGAACGCTGCGAATCCCTGCTCATCGCTCACCTGCACCGCGAGCTCGACGCCGAGACTCGCTCGGCCGTGGACGGTCATCTCGCGAGCTGCGGCAGCTGCGCCCGCGCCTGTTGTCGATTGGCTGCCGAGCTTTCCGATATTGCCTTTGGCGACGAGACCGACCGCCCGGGCCCCGGCGTTCGAGAGTCCCTGCGTCGCAACGTCGAGCGGGAGTTCTCGCCAGCGTGGTGGAAGCGCATGGGCGGGTGGTTTTCGCGTCCGGTGCCCGCCTACGGAGCCCTCGCGCTCGCGGCACTTCCTCTTTTGTACCTGGTCTCGTCGTTCGTGGCCGAGCGAGCCGGCGGGGCCTCGTCGGATGCGGCTCGAGAGACGCACCTCGAGCGCTACGACGCAGGTAGCGCGCTGAGCCTGACCGACGAACTGCTCTGACCTGTCTGGAGAACAACCATGAAAACACCCGATACGCTGTTTGTCCCGCTTTCCGTCGCCTTGTGCGCGTCGCTCATGGGGGCAGTCGTTTCGCTCGCCGCCTGCGACGACTTCGAGCCCGACCGAGATCGAGCGAGCGACGCCGCCACGTCGCCGGCCGCATCGCCCCATTTGGCGGTGCCCAAAGAAGGCGGTGTGGAGCGTTCGCCGGCTCCGGCGCCCGAAGAGCCGCGCCCGGTGGCCCCGAACGCGAAGAAGACCTTCGCGGAAGTCACGGCCCTTCTTGGCTCGCACTATGTCGACGGCGCCATGACCGAGGATGAGCTGTGGACCGCGGCCACCGAAGGCGTCTTGGCGCGCCTGATTCAGCGCGGCGAACACCCGGTGAACGCCTTGCTATCGCCGGAGGAACTCGAGCGGTTGCTCGAGGGGACGCGGGGGCACATCGTCGGCATCGGCGTGGCCATCGAAGAGGTGGCGGGGACGCTCGTGGTGCGAGACGTCATTCCCGGCGGGCCGGCGGTGACGTCGGGCCTGGAGCCGGGCGATCGGATCCTCGGCGTGGATGGTCAACGCTTGCGTGGAATCCCGCTGGGCGATGCCGTCGCGCGGATTCGCGGCGAAGCGGGCAGCGTTGTGGAGCTGTTCGTGCAGCGCGACACCGAAGAGTGGACGCTTTCGATCCCGCGAGGCCGGGTGGCGGTGGCCAGCGTTGCGTCCCGCAACCTCGAGGCCGGCGTCGGCTACCTGCGGCTCAACGGTTTTTCCAAGAGCACGGGCGATGAGGTGGGCAAGCATCTCGAGGCGCTGGCAAAGGCGGGGATGGATCGCCTGGTGCTCGACCTTCGCGCGTGCCCGGGCGGGCTGCTCGATTCGGCTCTCGATGTGGCCGAGCTGTTCCTCGAACCCGGCATGCCCGTGGTGAGCATTCGCGGAGCGAACGGCTCCGACGAGCGCGCCGCCGGTCGCGTCGATAGGTGGGAAGACATTCCGATGGCGCTTCTGATCGGCCCCAAGACCGCGTCGGGCGCGGAGATTCTCGCCGGCGCGTTGCAGGAAAATGGGCGAGCCCTGGTGGTCGGCCAGCCGAGCTTTGGCAAAGGGACCGTCGAGGCGATTCACGAGCTGTCGAACGGCTGGGCGGTAAAGCTCAGTTCCGCTCGGTTCTTTTCCCCCAACGACACCCCGCGCCAGGACAACGGCGTGCGTCCCGACATCGAGGTGGCCGGTGCCGACGCTGCCCTCGCCCGAGTGGAAGAGTTGAACGCATCCGAAGACGTCGCTCTGCACGCGTCCATCGAACTACTTTCTCGGTGAATGGCAGCAAGGTCGCTCTCCGGGCCGCGGTCGGCCCGGGAGAGCGCGGGAGCGAGACTACTGCATCTGGGTTGACAGGCTGTGGGGGCCCCTATATCTTGGGGTCGTGCTGGTTGCTCTGGGGGGAATGGTTCCCGCAGAGCCTAAGAGGGAACCCGGTTCGAATCCGGGGCTGCCCCGCAGCGGTATTCAAGAACGAACTCCACGTCGTAGCACTGGCCTTCGCCCGAAGGCTGGGAAGCTGTGGATAGTAGGCGCCCGACGAACGTCGGCATGCTTGTGAGCCCGAAGACCTGCCCGCACTCGACGCCAACGCAAACGACATAGGCGTCGATCACACCGGAAGCCTCGAGGGAGGCGGGCAGGGCTGTCTCGGCGGCGCGAAAATGCGCGTGCTCGAACGGCGCGTCCTCGTCCCTTGCGACTTTCGCATCGCGAACCGAGGGGGACCTGATGCACACCGAGACACGCAACCACCCGACCGCCAGGGGCGGCGCCGGCGCCAGTGCGCGCGAGGCGCCGCAAGAAGCTCGCGGGCCGCGCACGGCCATGCGGGTGACGAAACGCAACGGCTCGTCCGAGCCAGTCGAGCTCGACAAGATCGTGCGCGCCGTCCATCGCTGCTGCGACGGCCTGGCCGACGTCGATGCCGTGCGCGTAGCGACCAAGACCATCAGCGGGCTGTACGACGGCGCGACGACCCGCGAACTGGACCAGCTGTCGATCCAGACGGCGGCGTCTCTGACCGTAGAAAATCCGCAGTACTCACGGCTCGCCGCCAACCTGCTGGCGACGTACGTCGACAAAGAGGTTCGCAACCAGGACATCCAGTCGTTCTCTCAGTCGATCGCGACCGGGCACGGGCTCGGGCTCATCAACGACCGACTCGCCGCGAAGGTGGCCGACAATGCCCGCAAGCTCAACGACCTGGTGAACCCGGCGCGCAGCCGCGAATTCGAATACTTCGGGCTGCGGACGCTCTACGACCGCTACCTGGTACGACATCCGCAGACGCGAGATGTCATCGAGGACCCGCAGTACTTCTTCCTGCGCATCGCGAGTGCACTTACCGATGACATCGGCGATACGGCCGAACTGTACGAGCTTCTGTCGTCGCTTTCTTATCTGCCGAGCTCGCCCACGCTCTTCAACGCCGGCACGCGACACGAGCAGCTGTCGAGCTGTTTTTTGCTCGACTCACCCCAAGACCACCTTTCCAGCATCTACCAGCGCTACACCGACGTGGCGATGCTGTCGAAGTTCTCCGGCGGCATCGGCCTTGCGTACCACCGGGTGCGTTCCCGCGGTTCGCTCATCGAGAGCACCAACGGCCACTCCAACGGCATTACGCCGTGGCTCAAGACTCTCGACGCGTCAGTCGCCGCGGTCAATCAGGGCGGCAAGCGCCGCGGCGCTTGCTGCGTGTACCTCGAGCCGTGGCACGCCGACATCGAGGAATTCCTCGAGCTGCGAAACAATACCGGGGACGAGGCCGCGCGGACTCACAACCTCAACCTCGCCAACTGGATCCCCGACCTGTTCATGCGCCGGGTCGAGGCCGACGCGGCCTGGAGCTTGTTCGACCCGAAGACCGTGCCGGAGCTGCCCGATCTGTACGGAGAGGAGTTCGACCGCCGGTACGAAGCCGCCGAGCGGGAGGGGCTGGCGCTCAAAACGATCCCGGCCCGCGAGCTGTACTCGCGCATGATGCGCACGCTCGCGGAGACCGGCAACGGCTGGATGACCTTCAAGGACAAGAGCAACCGGGCCTGCAACCAGACCGGGGAGGCCGGGCGGGTCGTGCACCTGTCGAATCTCTGCACGGAGATCATCGAGGTGACCTCGAACTCCGAGGCGGCGGTTTGCAACCTCGGATCCATCAACCTGTCGCGCCACACGGTTCGCGGCAGCGACGGCGCACTGGCCGTGGACTTTGCAAGGCTGTCCCGAACCGTTCGGACGGCAGTGCGTCAGCTCGATCGGGTCATCGACCTCAACTTCTACCCGATTGCAATGACCGAGGATTCGAACCGGCGGTGGCGGCCGGTGGGGCTCGGCCTCATGGGGCTGCAGGACGTGTTCTTCCAGATGCGGCTGCCGTTTGACGCCCCGGCGGCGCGGGCGCTGTCGCGGAAAATCTCCGAGGAGATCTACTTTGCCGCCCTGTCGGCGTCGGTGGAGCTGGCGGCGGAGCGGGGCGCGCATCCCGCGTTCTCCGAGACCCGGGCCGCGCGCGGCGAGCTGCAGTTTGACGCCTGGGGCATTCAGCCCGACGATGCGGCGCGGTGGGATGAGCTGCGCGAGCGCATCGTCGCCACCGGGCTGCGCAACTCGCTCATCGTGGCCATCGCGCCGACGGCGACCATCGCGTCCATCGCCGGTTGCTACGAGTGCATCGAGCCTCAGGTGTCGAACCTGTTCAAGCGTGAGACCTTGTCGGGCGACTTCATGCAGGTGAACCGCTACCTGGTGGCCGAACTCCAGCGCCTCGGCCTATGGAGCGAGCACACCCGCGACCGGCTCAAGCTGGCCAACGGCTCGGTGCAGAACATGCCGGAGGTGCCCGAAGACGTCCGGCAGGTGTTTCGAACCGCCTGGGAGCTGCCCATGCGGAGCCTCATCGACATGGCCGCGGAGCGCGGCGCCTTCATCGACCAGAGCCAGTCTTTGAATCTGTTCATGGAGACGCCAACGATTGGCCAGCTGTCGTCGATGTACTTCTACGCCTGGAAGAGCGGCCTCAAGACCACGTACTACCTGCGGTCGCGACCGGCGACCGCCATCGCCAAAGCGACGGTCTCGGCATCTGGAGCAGCCGAAGCCGCCGCGGCGTGTTCTCTCGAAAACCCCGAATCCTGCGAGGCCTGCCAGTGAGCCAGGTAAAGCGACCCCGAAACATTTTGGACCCGGGCCTGTGTCTGACGCTGCGGCCTATGACGTATCCGGCGATGTATGAGATGTATCGCAACGCCATCAAGAACACGTGGACCGTCGAGGAGGTCGACTTCGCCACGGACGTGCGCGACCTACGCGCGATGAGCCCGGCCGAGCGTCATCTCATTCAGCGGCTTGTCGCGTTCTTCGCCACGGGCGACTCGATCGTGGCCAACAACCTGGTGCTCAACCTCTACAAACACCTCAACGCACCGGAGGCGCGCATGTACCTGTCGCGCCAGTTGTACGAAGAGGCCCTTCACGTTCAGTTCTACCTGACGCTGCTCGATACGTACGTGCCCGATCCCGCGGAGCGCCACCGGGCGTTCGCGGCCATCGACAACATTCCTTCGATTCGCGACAAGGCCGCCTTTTGCATGCGCTGGCTCGACTCCATCGGGCAGCTCGACCAGCTCACGAGCCGACAAGACCGGCGCAAGTTCATCCTCAACTTGATCTGCTTTGCGACCTGCATCGAGGGGCTGTTCTTCTTCGGCGCGTTCGCCTACGTGTATTTCTTGCGCTCGCGCGGGCTGCTGCACGGCCTGGCGGCCGGCACGAACTGGGTCTTTCGCGACGAGAGCGGGCACATGGAGTTCGCCTTCGAAGTTGTCGACACGGTGCGACGCGAAGAACCGGGCCTGTTCGACGCGGAGCTAGAGGCCGACGTGCGGCAGATGATCGGCGAGGCCATCGACTGCGAGACGCGGTTTGCCGAGGACCTGCTCGGCGGCGGAGTGATCGGACTCTCGGTTGCCGACGTGCGCGGCTACCTGGAGTACTGCGCCGACCAGCGGCTCGCGCGCCTGGGCTTGCCGCCGGCCTACCAGACGCCCAATCCCCTGGCCTTCATGGATCTGCAGGACGTGCAGGAGGTGACCAACTTCTTCGAACGCAGGGTGTCGGCGTATCAGGTGGGCGTGAGCGGGGACGTGGTGCTCGACGCCGCATTCTGAAGCCGGACACTAGCCCCCGAAGTCAGAGCCGGAGCCGGCCTCGGCCTCGGATTCGGCCTCGGATTCGGAGTCGGACTCAGGTTCGGAGTCGGACTCAGGTTCGGAGTCGGACTCAGGTTCGGAGTCGGACTCAGGTTCGGCCTCGGATTCGGTCTCGGCCTCGGCCTCGGGTTCGGCCTCGGCCTCGGCTATGGGCTCGGCGACCCGCACGCTTCGGCGTGGCCGAGTTCGCACGCCCGCGCTCGGTAGCGCTTTGCCAGCCCGTCCGACGCGCGAATGCCCCGGCCCTCGGCAAACGCCTCGCCCATGCGCGCGCAGCCCAGGCCTTCGCCCTCCGTGCAGGCTCGTTCGTAGGCGCGCACGGCAACGTCTGCTCGGCGCGGTCCCCCGACGCCGTCGCGCACCATGTCCCCGTACACCACGCACCCGGCCATCGATGAGCGCGGCAGGTAGCAGCCGCGGTCGAAAAGCCCCCGCGCCCGGCGCTTGTTTGCCGGCGTGCCGCGCCCTTCGAGGACCAAAAAGCCGAGGCTTGCGCAGCCGTCGCCGAGTCCCGCGTTGCAGGCGCGTTCGTAGGCGATGGCGGCGCGGGCTTCGTCGGCGTCGATGCCGCGCCCGTCTTCGAGGGCGAATCCGCTCTGCAGGCAGCCAAAGGCGTCGCCCCCGCTGCAGGCCTGGGCGAACAGCGGCGCGGCCCGGGCGAAATCGCGCTGGGCGCGATACCCGTCGGCGAGCAGGCCGCAGCCTCGCGCGTGTCCGGCATCGCACGCCTGGCGAAAGCGCTGTCGCGCCTTGCGCGGATCTCGCTCGACGCCGTCGCCGCTGGCGTGGGCTTCGCCCAGCGCCGTGCATCCCGCGCCGATTCCCCGGTCGCAGGTGTCGAAGAACATGGTCACGGCCGACGCGCGAAGGACGGGATCGCCCGAACGCCAGTGCAGGGCGGCGAGGTTGTAACAGCCGGCGGCGTCGCCACCGTCGCAGCCGCGGGCGTACGCCGACTGAGCGGCCGCCGGGTCGCTGTCGGCGAGGAGCAAGCCGAGGGCGGTGCAGGCCAGCGGCGATCCGGCCTCGCAGGACTCGCGCGCTTTGGCCTGGGCGGCCACCGGGCGCATTCGGTCCATATCGAGGGCGAGGAGCGCTCCGCAGGCCATGGCGAAGTCACCGCGACACGCTCGCGAAAGGGCGCTCACCGTGCTGGCGTCGCGCCCGGTCTGCGCCAGCGCCCCATCGCCGGGAAACGCCATCCAGGCAACGAACGCAAACACCGCGAAACTCCAGCGACTGCGTGCCGCATGGCTCTGGTTTGTCTCGATGTAGGTGTTTCGCCGCGAACGTCTCAAAGCTTGCCCAACGCCGTGACAGCCGTCATCTCGCGCCCCTGCGGGTGCGGTGCTACGATTGAATCATAAATATATGCGCAGTCTTAGCATTCCTTGTTTCGCGGCGGTGGGGGCGGTCGCGGCGCTTGCAACCCTGGGGGGTTGCGGCCTGATCGACTCCGACATCACCCAATTCGACCTTTCGTTGCCCGAGAAGGAATTCACGGTCGACTCCAACCAGTGGGAGATCCAGGGCGAGGGCCAGTCGGTTCCTGAATTCACGTGCACTCCGTCGCCCGATCCGTGTCCGGCCCTGGCGACGCAATTGTGCACAGGCACCGATTGCTTCGCCCAGTGCGGAGACAACGGCGCGTGCGAGGTTTTTGTAGTCGTGAACCTTTTCGACACGGTGGATTTGGCCGCGGAAGCGCCGGAACTGTCGTCGATCGACGGGCAGCCGCTGCTCGAAGTCACGCTGCAGCGCGTGTTCTTCGACGTTCTCGAAAACACGCTCACCATCGACACCCCGGAGATGGGTGTTTACGTCGCGCCCGAGTCCGTGACGAGGACCCAGCTGCCGCAGGCGCTTCTGATTGGCACGATTCCTCCGGTGCCAGCCGGCATGACCATCTCCAACCAGGAGATGACCCTGGCACCGGATGGAAACGAGAACCTGCAGATGTTCATGAGCGACTTCCAGGAGCCGTTCAACATCATTGTGGGCACGACCATCGAGGTGGAGGGTGGCGAGGAAGTTCCGGCCGGGCGATTGCGGGCTTCGGTCGGCGCCGACGCGTCGGCCGGACTGTAGCCGGCCAGCGATTTGGCTGCGCGCCCCGACTACGATGTCGCCGTTGTTGGAGCGGGACCGGGCGGCGCGGCCGTCGCCCGGCGCCTGATTCAGCGCGACCCTTCGCTCCGCGACCGAATCATCGTTCTCGACCGGGCCCGGTTTCCGCGCGACAAGCCCTGCGGCGGCGGCCTTACCGGGCACGCCATCGATGCAATGGCGGAGCTGGGCTTTGCGCTCGACGTGCCGCACGTGCCGTGTCGGCACGCGCGGGTGCAGTTCGCGGCGGCTCGCCGGGAGGTCCTGCTGGGCCGGCCGGTCAGCGTCATCTGTCGCACCGACTACGATGCCAGCCTCGTCGCGCAGGTCAGGGCCGATGGTGTCGATGTGGTGGAAGGCGAGGGCGTTTCGAGACTGAAGGTCGGCGATGCGGCGGCGAGGGTGCAGACCAATCGCGGCCGACGGTTCACGGCAGGGATCGTTGTCGGGGCCGACGGCGCGGCCTCCGTCGTCCGCAAATACCTGCGCGGCGGTGCGCGCGCAGTGCCGCATCGGCTGTTTCGCGCCTACGCGACGGTGCCGGCGCCGTCGGGCCCCGCCGAGCCCATGACCTACGACTTCTCGCTCATGTCGCGGGGGCTCCGAGGCTACCTGTGGGTCTTTCCCATGCCGCCGTCGGCGACCGGCGAGTCGCGGGTCAACGTCGGGTTGATGCACTATCCGGGGCGGCAACGCCTGTCCGGGGCGACATTAAAGGCTCTTCTGACCGAGGGGCTGTCCCGGCACGGCCTGCGGCTTCCGCAGCGCGGCACCTGCGGCTGGCCCGCCTGGGGCTACGAACCCGGCGGCCCGGTGTCGGCGCCCCGGTTGCTCACGGTTGGTGACGCCGCCGGTATCGATGCCCTAACCGGCGAGGGCATCGGCGTTGCGCTCGAGCACGGCGTGGTCGCCGGGGACGCCATTGCGCGCGCCCTGGCAACGGGCGACGTTCGCTTTCGCGACTACTCGCGACTGCTCCGGCGCGCGACGGTGGGTCGCGAGCTCGCCGTCGATCGCTGGTTGGCGCGGCTGCTCTACGGCGGCAACCGGTGGCGCGAGTGGTTGTCACTGGTGCTGTACGACCCCGCCGTGGTTCAGCTCTACGCCGACCGCGTCGCGGGCACGACCGTGCTCGCGGACGAAAAGCGCGCCTTGATCGGCGCCCTCGCGCGCCACGCGGTCGCGCTTCCCGTGCGTCGCATGCTTCTCGCCCGCGATGAAGCGGCGGCGGCCAAGCGTCCGTTCCGCCACTTCTGACCGCGGGCGCTGACCGAAGCGGCCGCCTACGAGTGGTGGCCGGTGGGGTCGGGCGGCGCGGTTGGGGCCGGAGCCGGGGCCGCACTCGAAGCGCCGGAGTTGACGCGTTCTTTGAGCTCCTTGCCGACCTTAAAGAACGGCAGTCGCTTGGGCTTTACGTGCACCGGATCGCCCGTGCGCGGGTTGCGCCCCTCGTAGCTTTTGTACTCGCGCACTTCGAAGCTACCGAAGCCGCGGATTTCGATTCGGGCGCCCTCCTTGAGTGCGGCCTCCATCGAGTCGAAAATCGTGTTGACCACGAACTCGGCCTTGCCCTTGGGCAGCTTGACGCGGTCGGAAAGCTGTTCGATTAGGTCTGATTTTGTGACCGGCATTTGCCCCCCCGAGCAGGTGGTTAACCCCCGGATTTCCTACATGTTAGAGGCGGGAAATCAGGAAATCAAGGGGGTTAGCTCTGCACGAGCGTGGCCGGACCGGGCGAAGTCGTGGAAAGTCGGTGGTTTGTGGCCGACGAGGCGGGCTCGCCAGGGCCTGTAGATCTCGCGTCCCGTCGGTTCGCCCGCACCGTCGGTCGCCGCGGGCCCGGCGAGCCCGCCGGCGCTGGAGGGCGCCGGCGACGGCACCACTAGAAACGACTGCACGCCGAACGCGACCGGTCTCCCCAACGGTTGGCGCCGCGCCGGTCGCGCCTTTCGCCGTTGGCCGGGGAGCGGTCCGCCGCGGGCGGCACGGGGACGAATCGCATCTTTTTGCTCGTGCACCCGCTGTCGCTCGCCTGGCCGCTGGGGTGTCGAATGCAGTCCGGTCGCCGTTGCGAAGGGCAGCGGCTCGGCCGAGGATGAGCCGGTCTGTCGGCTCAGCTGTGTCGGGTCAGAAGCAACCGATGTCTCGCGCCGTATCCGCCATCGTTCGCTACAACCGCGCGCGCCGCCACGCCGAGGCGTTGGCGGCCGCGGACGACGCCCGCGGTCGCGGCGAGCGCGACGCCTATTTGGAGATCGCTCGATGCGATGCGCTGGTCGGATTGCACCGCTTTGGCGACGCCCACGAGCTGCTGGGCGAGTTGCTCGACGCGGACCACCCCCAGCTGCGTCCGGCGCTGCTGGTCCGTCGCGCGCATGTTCTGCGGCGCTCGTCTCGCCACCTTGTCGCCGGACTCGAGGCCGCGCGGGCGGCGTCGCGGGCCGCGGCTCGGCTGGGACCCGCGGCGGGCGCAACTCGATCGGCCGCCCATCGCGAAGCCGCGCGCCTGTTCGCTCGCAAAGGCTGCTCGGACCTGGCGCACCGCGAGCTCGAGAGCGCGCGCGAGGCGCTGCCGGCCTCGGTCGAGCCCGACTACGACTACGGGCGCGTGTGCATGGCCCTCGACGATCGCAGCGCCGCGCGCCGGGCGTTCGACGAGCTCGCTGGCGACCCGCGGCCCATGGCCGCCTACTATTCCTCGCTCGGCCGGGCCCACCTGGCCTTCGTGATGGGCGAGTTCGACGGGGCGCACGATGCCCTGGACGGGATAGAGCTTGCGCCCGGCGGGGACCTGTGGCCCCGTCGCTTGCGCTGTTTGGTGCTCCACGCCCAGGGCCGCTGGCTCGACGCGGTCGCCGCCTTCGACGACCTCATCGAGACGAGCCCCGCCGCCGACACTGCGTGGTCGGACCGGTACGAGCGCGCCGTCTGCTTCTATCGGGCGGGCCGCCTCTCCGACGCGATCGACGCTTGCGCCCGGCTGGTGGCCGATGCGCCCGACGGTCGTCCGGCCGCTCGGCGCGCGCGCCGCATGATGGCGCTGCTCGAGCGGGGAGCTGCGCGTCCGGTGCATCGACTCGAGGAGTTTCCGTCGGTCACCCAGCTCCGCGACCACTGCGGACCGGCCGCCTGCGAGTCGTACATGCGGTACTTCGGGCTCGGCTCCGACCAGGTGGCAATTGCCCGGCAGGTCAAGCGCACCGGCGGCGGCACGCCCATGCACCGAATTCGCGGCTTTCTCGACGACGCCGGTTTCGACACGTGGCGCGTCGAGGCCGAGCTGCCCGCGCTCAAGCGCTTGATTCGCGCCGGCGTGCCGGTGCTGGTCGAAGAAGCCTACGCGGCGTCGAACCACGTGGCCGTGGCAACGGGCTTCGACGACAACCGCGACGTCCTCGAGCTGCACGATCCCATCAGCCACCAGGTGCGTGAGACGCCGTACGAAGACCTCGCCGGTCTGCGCAACTTGTCCAACCACGGCGGTCTGGTGGCGGTGCCCCGAACCGACCCCCGGCGGCGCGCCGCCATCGACGAGGCCCGTGTCGTCGAGTGCGAGTACATCGCGCTGGTCGACCGGGCCTGGGCCAGCTACGAGGCGGGCGACGTCGCCGGCGCCGACGAGCTCTGCGCGCGCGCCCTCGAAATCGAGCCAGCGTACGAACTGGCCTGGATGTACCGGTTTCGTCGCGCGCGCGAGCGGGTGCAGCGCGCTACCGGCGATCGCGCGGACATCCTCGAGGTGCTCGCCGAGGTTACCCATCGCTGGCCAGACGATGAGTGGCCGCAGCAACTGCTCGGGCAGGCGCTGATGTTCGACAACCGCTTCGACGAGGCGCGCGCCGCGTTTGAGCGCGCGCGCCAACGCGACCCGGATGACCCTCAAAACTGGGCCATGATCGCCGAGTGTCACCTGCGCGCCGGTCAGACGGACCTGGCCTACGATGCGCTCGTCGAGTCATTGGCCCGGGGGCACTCGCAGGTGCGCGCCCACGAAAACCTGGCCAGCCTGGCGTGCGAGCGGGACGAACGCGAGCTGGCCTGGGTGTGCAACGACGTCGCTCTCGAGCTCGCTCCCGACAACGCGTTCAACCACGGCGTGCGAGGGCGACTGCTCGAGCGAGAGGGCGAGCTCGAGGCGTCCGCGGCGTCCTACGATCGGGCGCTGTCGCTCGACCCCCGGCTGGACTGGGCCGCCAGCCGACGCGCGCTCGTCGCCGCGCGGCTGGGCGACCTCGATGGCGCGGTTGATCGGTTTCGCCAGCGGATCGCCGCCGAGCCGGGCAATCGGCGTTTGCGGGTCGAGCTCGCGGACATGTTGCTCGGGGCCGGTGCGGTGGCCGCGGCCATCGGCGAGTGCGACGCGCTGCTCGACGAAGCCTCGAGCCCGGCGGCTCGCGCGATCCGAGGCGCCGCGCTCATCGAGTTGGGGCAGCTCGACGAGGGCGTGGCGGACCTGGAGGCGGCCATCGAAGCATCGCCGGGCTATTCCTGGGCATACGGGCGGCTCGGCCAGGCGCTGGTGGCGCGCGGCGAGCATCGAGCGGGCATCGCGGCTCTGGCTGCCGCCGTCGCGACCGGCAACGATCCGCGCGACCAGTACCGCCTCGGCACCGTCATGGTCGAGCGCGGGCACCCCGGCGACGGGCTACGGCACCTGCGCGCGGCCGCGCTGGCCGGCGGTTTGAGCGAAACCGAGCTGGCCGCGCTCGGCGAACTGATGCTGTCCAACGGCGAGGATCCAGAGCCAATGCTGGCGAGCGTCGCTCGCCAACAGACCGATGAACTCGGCGCCCTGCGCGCGCACGCGCGGCTGCTCGTCGACCGCCTGTGGATGCCCCGGCGTGCGGCGCCGGTCATCGAGCGTATCGCCGCGCTCGCGCCCGACGACCCGTACGCGATCGTCGCTCGCGGTCGAGCCCGTCTGGCCCGCGGACTGCACGACGAACCGCAGGGGGAGCTGGACTTGCGCGAGGCCGTGGCCCTGGCCCCGGAGCTCCCGTTCGCCCGGCGAAGCCTCGCCGAGGCGCTGTGCGCGCGCGGGCGTTTCGCCGAGGCGTTCGACCTGCTCGAGCCCCTGGCCCCGACGCCCCCGACCGAGGCTCTGCGCATTCGCGCCCTGTTGGGCAACGGGGACCACGATCGGGCGGCCGGGCGTCTCGATCGGTTCGACGCCGGTCCCGGCCTCGAGTACCTGGTCGCGCGCGCCCGTGGCGACTGGGCCAGGGCGGCGACGTGCGCGGAGTCCATGTCGCGCGAGACCCTCGAGCGCGACGACGATGGCCGACTCGACTACTGGGAGCAGCAGCGCTTCGAATGTTTGCTGGCCCTGGGCGCCCGGGAACGCGCGGCTCGCTTTGGCCGCGCCCAGGCCTACGACGCCGGGTCCGCCGGGCGCCTGGCCGATGCGGCACTGCGCCGCGGAGACACTGAACTCGCCGACGAGTTTGCCGGGCGCGCGCTGCGCCTGCACGGGGACTGCGCCGACGCCCTCGCGGCGCTAGGCCGCTGTCGCGAGCTCGCCGGCGACATCGACGGCGCCTTCGACGCCTGGCGCCACCTGGTTCGGGTCGCCCCCGACGATTGGCGCGGGCCGGAGGCCATCGCCAGGGCTTGCCTCGGCACGGGAGACGCCGACACCGCTCGCGAGCAGGCCCACCGGTCGGTCGCCCGCGGTCACCTGTGTCCCTGGACCTTTGCTGTGCGGGCGCAGGTCTACCTGCTCGACGGCGACGCTGCGCAGGCGAGCGCCGATGTAACCCGGGCCCGGGCGGTGGCGTCTATCGAACAGCGCGAGAGCGAGGGCTGCGATATCTGGGCGATTCGCGACTGGTTGCGAGGTGACCGGGCTTCGGCCCAGCGGTGGTTCGACCAGTTTTTGGCAGGTCCTACGTCGAGGCTGGACCGAAGTCGTGTTGCAACGATGCGCGAATTGCTCCAAAAAGCTCCTGCACTCCCACCGGACTCATGAGCATCGTCACTCTGTTAACCGATTTCGGCACCGTCGACGGCTACGTCGGCGCGGTCAAGGGCGTGGTGTTGCAGGCGCGCCCCGACGCCGCGGTGGTCGACATCTCGCACGAGATTCGCCGCCACGACATTGCCGCCGCTGCATTCGCATTGGCCCAGGCGGCGCCCCACTTTCCCAAGGGCACGATTCACGTGGTCGTCGTCGACCCAGGAGTTGGCGGGCGCCGTCGGCCGGTCGTCGTCGATAACGGCAATCACCTGTTCGTAGCGCCGGACAACGGGGTGGTGTCACTGGCGGTGCCGCGCCCCCGCGCCGCCTACGCCATCGAATCTGCCGATTTTCGGGCGCCCCAGCCATCGCCCACGTTTCACGGGCGCGACGTTTTTGCCGTGGCCGCCGGGCAGCTGGCGGCGGGCCGCTCGCCGAGCGATGCCGGTCCCCCGGTCGAGCTCCAGGGAACGCTGGGGCTCGACGCCGAGCGGCGGGACGAACACGGGCAGTACGCGCGCATCATTCACGTCGACGTTTTCGGCAACCTGATTACCGACCTGGCCGTCGAGAACGTGCCGCCCGACGCGCGTTTTCGCGTCGGCGGATTTCAGATCGACGGCATCGCGCACACCTTCGAAAGCGTTTCGCGCGGCAAACTGCTCGCCTACATCGGCTCGGGAAACACCCTCGAAATTGCCGTTCGCGAGGGCAATGCCGCTCGCGAGCTCGACGTCGGTCGCGGCGCCACCGTCGAGGTCGTGGAGGGTGGTAAAACCGTCGGGTGACGATCGAGCTGACCATCGAGTCACTGGCGGCGGGCGGCGATGGCGTGGGCCGCGACGACGACGGCCGGGTCACGTTCGTGCCGCGCTCCGTTCCCGGCGACCGGGTTCGAGTTCGCATCGTCGAGGGCAAAAAGCGGTTTGCCCGGGCCGCCATCGAAGACGTGCTCAATCCCTCGCCGGACCGGGTTGAGGCCCGCTGTGGCCACTTCGGCGCAGACGGGTGTGGCGGCTGCCACTGGCAGCAGGTCGCGGTCCAAGCCCAGCGGCGGGCCAAGGCCGACATCGTCGCGGGGGCCTTGCGCAAGGCCGTCGGTCGCGGCATGGAGTTGGCCGAACTGGTCGCGCCGGTGCCCGATTGGAACTGGCGCCGCCGCGCGCGCTGGCACTGGGTGAAACGCTCGCGGGGACGCATCGCGCTGGGCTTTTTTCGGCAGCGCTCGGACCGGGTGGTCGACCTGGGCGAGTGTCCCCAGGTGGTCGCCGAGCTCGACGAGGCGCGCCAGATCGTGCGCGACCACGCGGCGGATCACCTGTTCGACCGGGGAACCATTTCGGCCGCCGTCGGCACCGATGGCTCGGTGGTCCTCGATATCGACGGCCCGTGCCGCGCCGAAGGGCTGGCGGAGCTGGTCGGACGGGGCCCTATCGCCGGCGTGCGCGCGGGCGGCGGCGTCGCCGGGGCAGACAGCGTCGAGCTCGAGCCGGGACTGGTGGTTGCGGCCGCCGACTTTGCCCAGGCGTCGTCGGCGGGCAACCAGGCGCTGCTCGACCTGGTGGATCGCGAAACCTCGCCGCGGGATGGGCTGCGCATCCTGGAGTTGTTCGCGGGAGGCGGCAACCTCACGCGGGTCTTGCGCCGCGGCGCCGCGGAGGTCGTCGCCTGTGAGCTCGAGCTGCCCGAGCATCGAACGACCGGCGAGCGAGAGGCCGGGGACGCTCCGGTGGTCTGGGCAACCGGAGACGTCAGCGCCAAGCTCGTCGAGCTCGACGCCTACGAAGAGGAGTTCGACATGATCGTGCTCGATCCGCCGCGCACGGGCGCGGCCCAGGCGCTGCGCGGCCTTGCCGGCCTGGCCCCCGACCGCATCGTCTACGTCTCGTGCGACCCGGCGACGTTGGCGCGGGACATCGAGACGCTCGCGGGAGCCGGGTATCGCGCCGTGCGGGCCACGCCCCTCGACATGATGCCGCAAACCGCGCACGTCGAGGTGGTTGCGACCCTCGAGCGCACTCAAGGCGCCGGTGGCGCCTCGTAGGGGCGAAAACTGCGCAGCAGGCGGCGCACCTGTCGGCGCGCCCGGCGGGCGCTTCGTCCCGAGGGCGCGGTGACGCTCAGGGTCAGGGCGTAGCGCTTGAAGAACAGGGTGCGCGTCGAGCTGTGCAGCCGTTTCCCGGCGCCCGAGGTGTAGTCGAAGCGCAGCTCGAGCACCGGCACCGAGCCCTCGCGCGACAACCGGCGGCTGCGTCGTTCGACGCGTTGCAGGTCGCGCACCATGCCGCGCTCGAATCGCTCGATAAAGTCGGACTCTCGCCGGCGCGCCCGGCGCGCCGGACCGTTGACGCGCACCAGCGACACCCGCTGGTCGTGAGGCCCCGTCCAGCGGCCGAGCAGCCCGCCGCCGCGCTCGCGCTGGTAGGGCGGGGCCGATCCGGCGACCGCGTCGGCGCCGTCCGGGATCTCGTCGAGAGCGGCGTCGGCGTAGCCGGTCGCGTCGAGCTGGAACTGGTGGCGGGCGTCTGCAACCCGAGTGTCGGCGGCCGGGGGGGCGTCGCCGGCGCGTGGGCTCGCGCCCGCATCGGGAGCCGGGGCGAGCGCGCAGGCGGCCGCGGTGGCCAGCGCGGCCGCGGCGCCCCGCCAGGTCAGCGGCGTTCCTCCGCTCGGGCGCGGATGTGGGCGTTGAGGGCTCGAGCCAGGCGAATCTGGTCGGCATCCGAGGCGAACCAGTCGCGCGGGTACTCGATGGCAACCTCGTCGGTCTCGACCACCAGCACCGGGGCGGCCTGGGTCACGGAAACCGCCTTGCGGAGAAAGTACGCGTGGCGCAGGCGATCCGGCGCGGTGTCGAGCTCGCCGGGCTTGCAAAGTCGCAGGGGCAGAAGCACCCGTGAATCGTCGACCTGGACCCGGCCGGGTGGATGCAACAGCGACTGGACGAAACCGCGGATCGACCACAGGCCGACCAGGCCCAGCAGCGCCCCGAGCCAGACGCCGGCCCCACCGATGCCAAACGCCAAGACGGCGCCGCCGCCGAGCCAAAAGCCGGCCGACATTGCGTGGCGCCAGCGTCCGCTGTCGAGGTGAAAGGCAACCCGCCCGGAGTCGGCGGCCGACCTTCCACCGGGACTCTCGGTCGCCCGTGGTCCGGCGGTCTTGGCGGCGCTCGGTGCCCGGCTCATCGCTGTGTCACTCATACCATGGCCCGGCGCCGGGCGCCGCGTGAACCGCGGGCTGGTCGCGCCGCGCAGAACGGAGTAACGTCCGCGCGTGGACCTCACCGGTGTCACAGAGGACCAGCTAAAGCCCGTCTACATCGTGGTTTCCGCCGAACCGCTGCTGGTGGAACGGGCGGTGGGACACCTTCGCGCCGTGGCGGCGCCCGAGGCGACGCGCGCCTTTAACTACGACGTGGTTCAGGGCAAGGGGGCGACCGCGACCCAGGTCCTCAACCTGGCCCAGACCCTGCCCATGATGGCCAAGCGCCGGCTCGTGGAGGTGCGCGACTTCGGGGCGGTCAAGGCCGCGGAGCTCGCCGGACTGCTGCCCTACCTGGCCGACCCGAACCCTACGACGACGCTTCTGTGCGTGGCCGAAAAGGTCGACAAGCGGGTCAAGTTCTTCCAGACGGTCAAGAAGAAGGGGTTTCTCTTCGAGCTAGAGGCGCCCAAGAACGACCGGGCGCTCGTCAAGTGGGCCCGGGAGGAGGCCGCGACCCGGGGGATCGACATGGAGTCTCGCGCCGTGACGCGGCTGGTCGACGTCGTGGGCAAGGACCTGGCCCGGTTGAGCCTGTCGATGGAGCAGCTCAGCCTGTACGCGGGCGACGCGCGCATCGGCGTCGAGCACGTCGAGGACCTCATCGCCGAGACCCGCGAGCGGTCGGTCTTCGAGCTCACCGACGCCATCGGCGAGGGGGATCGGCCGCGCGCGCTCACGGCCGTGGCGTCGCTGTTCGACCAGCGGCAAAGCGCCATCGGCGTGGTCATCATGCTGGCCCGGCACATGCGGCAGCTGTCGGCGACCCACGAGGCGATGCGGGCGCGCCTGCCGCGGCGTGAGCTGCCGGGCGCTATCGGTGCGCCGCCGTTCGTGATCGACAAGCTCATGGGCCAGGCCCGGCGGTTTCCGCCGGCGGCCGTGAGCCGCTCGCTGTGCCTGCTCGCCGAGGCGGACTACGCGCTCAAAGGCGGCCGCGCGCTCACCAAGACCCTGGGCCGCGAGCTGGGCGACCGGATCATCATCGATCGCATCGTGTCGCAGATGCTCGACATGCGCTGAGACGCGGTCCCACGGTGGTCGCGTCAGCGCGAAAGGCGAGCCCGCAGGCTCGCCCTTGTGCGTTGGGTGCGCACCCCATGGCGCGCGAGACGGCGGCTACTACTTGGCCGCCGCGCTCATCAGGCGCGAGATGGTGCGCGAGCCGGTCTTGCGTTTGACCACGCCCTTGCCCACGGCCTTGTCGACCAGGCTGACCGCCCGGGTCACGAGGGCCTGCTTGTCGCCTTCGCCGCCGTCGATGGCGGTACGGGCCTCTTTGAGGGCCGTCCGCATGCGGCCAATGATGATGCGGTTGCGGGCGCGGTGTCGGTCCCGCTGCCGGACGCGCTTGAGCGCCTGCTTGTGGTTCGCCACTGGATAACTCCTCGAACGGAAATGAGCGCACGTACCTACCGCGCGTCGAGCCGCCCTGTCAAGGCAGACTGCGAGCCCCGCCCGTCGCTGCCAAAATTCAGCTGATTCCAGTGATTTCCGTTACCGGTTTTGGCTCGATTCGGCGCGTCGAAGAGCCCTGCAGCGGGCTTCGGGAGTTGTCGCTCCCGTGTCGGCAGCGCAACGCGAAAGCCACACTGTCTGTGGACAACTTGCGAACAACCCTGTGTTCGCGAGTCGCTAACGGGCGCGCGAGGCCGACTTGCGGTCCTTTGCCTAAAGTTCGAGCACAAAATGGCGGATTGGCGATCTGTTAGCGGGGGCGCGTTTACGTTTCGGTGCCGCGGGCCTTTGCTTCGTTCCACAGCGCATCCATCTCGTCGAGGTCCGAGTCGCGCGGGAGCTTGCCGCGCTCGAGCAACGCGTCTTCGACGTAGTCGAACCGCCGGCGGAACTTGTCGTTGGCGCGGGCCAGGGCACCCTCGGCGTCGACGCCAAGTTTGCGCGCCAGGCTGACCGTGGCGAACAGCAGATCGCCTATCTCGCTGTCGATGCGCTGCGGGTCGCCGCCGTCCACGGCCTCGTCGATTTCAACGAGTTCCTCGGCCACCTTGGCCCGGCAGCCGGCCACGTCCGGCCAATCGAAGCCGACGCGGGACACGCGCTCGGAGTACTGCTGCGCCCGGGTCAGGGCCGGCATGGCGGCCGGCACGCTGTCGAGCAGTCGCTCTCTGGTGGGCGCGTCGGGGTCGAGGCCTTTACGCAGCGCCTTCTCGCGCTTCTCCTGGGCCTTGATTTCGCTCCACTGGGTGAGGACCTTATCGCTGGACTCGGCGGTCGCGTCGGCGAACACGTGGGGGTGGCGGCGCACCAGCTTGTCGCGAATGCTGCGAACCACGTCATCGATGTCGAAGGCACCCTCGCGCCGGCGAATTCCCGCCTGAAAGACGATCTGGAACAGCAGGTCGCCGAGCTCCTCGCAGTGGTCGATGGGGTCGCCGCCGTCGAGGGCGGCGAGGACCTCGTACATTTCCTCGATGAGGAAAGGTCTCAGAGATTCGAGGGTTTGCTCCCGGTCCCAGGGGCACCCGTCGGGCGCCAGCAGGCGGTCCATGACCTCGACCAGCTCGGGCAGCGAGCTTCCAAAGGGCGCGCGTTGGCTCATTGGGGACCAGCATAGTCCGACCCGGCGGCTCCGCACCGTGGACGCTCTGTGAAACTATGCTATCCCTCCGCGCTCACCGGGGGCAGATCCAGGAGAAGGTAGCTTTGGTCACTACGTTGCCAGCCAGCGAGCCGACTCGAGTCAAGCTAGCGTTCGAGGACGCCACGACTCTGTCGGTGGTGTGCGGCCAGCGGTCGCGCAATCTCAAGCTCGTCGAAAAAGAAGCCGACGTGTCGCTACACCTGCGCGGCAACGAGCTGACCATCGAGGGCCAGGCCCCGGCGGTCGAGGTCGCGCAAAAGGCTCTCACCACCATTTACGGGTTTGCCAAGCGCGGCAATCCGATGCCGGGCGACGACATCATTCGGGCGGTTCGCGTGTTGCGCGCCGACCAGCAGGCCGACCTGCGGCAGATCTTCTCGGACACGATTCTCGTGCCGCGAGCGTCGCGGCCCATCACCCCGAAGGGCCTGGCGCAAAAGAAGTACGTCGACGCGGTGCGCCGCGACGACATCGTGTTCGGCATTGGCCCGGCGGGCACCGGCAAGACCTACCTGGCCATGGCGATGGCCGTGCGGGCGCTGCTCGACAAAGAGGTCAAGCGCATCGTGTTGACCCGGCCGGCGGTCGAGGCGGGCGAGCGCCTGGGCTTTTTGCCCGGCACGATGGAAGAGAAGGTCAACCCGTACCTGCGGCCGCTGTACGACGCGCTCCACGACATGCTGGACTTCGACAAGGTCCAGCGGCTGATGGACAAGAGCGTCATCGAGGTGGCGCCGCTGGCCTTCATGCGCGGCCGCACCCTCAACGACAGCTTCGTGATCTTCGACGAGGCGCAAAACGCCACCACCGAGCAGATGAAGATGTTTCTCACCCGCCTCGGATTCGGGTCCAAGGCGGTGGTGACCGGCGACGTGACCCAAAGCGACCTGCCCAACGGTCAAAAGTCGGGGCTCCAGGAAGCCCAGCAGATCCTGGGGGGCATCGACGGCATCTCGCTGTGTTACTTCGACAAGAGCGACGTGGTGCGGCACCCGCTGGTTCAGAGCGTCATCAACGCCTACGAGCGCTTCTTTGCGGCTCAAGACCGCCGACGCCAGGGCGGCCCGGGTCGGCGGGACGCCCACGGTGCAGAAGGTGCAGAAGGCGCAGAAGGTGCAGACGCGCAGGCCGGCCGCGGCGACGCCGATTCGGCGTCCGAGTCGGGCGAAACAGGTCACTAGCGAATCGAGTCTGGCGGCGAAGGGGGCGTGATACGCTGGAGGCGGGAGTGGGATCCTGTCGGAGTCGTCGCAAACCCTGCAGAGTTTCGAGGACCTGGTTGACGTCGTTTCGCGCGACGAGCGATTCGCGTCCTGGCGGGTCCGGCGGGCCGCCGGGGACGTGCTCGAGCTCGACCTCGACGACGGTGTGCTGGTGCTCCTCGGACCGCGTCTGTGGCGCGACGGAGCGCGGCTGGATCCCGAGCTTCGCCGGGCCCGCAGCGGGGCGTTCGGCGTCGTGTTGTGCGGCAGCGAGACCGACTTCGTAGACGGCAACGTCGACTCGATCGACGATCCGCCCACTCTCGGCCTGTGCCCGCTGCCCAGTTCGGTCGAGCGCTTCGCGGCGTTTCTGCGAACCCGCGCCGAGCTCGAGCGGCGCATGCGCGACATGGCCCGGCGCGACATCGAGCTCGGACGCTCGCGCTATGAGCTGGAAATGCTCATCTCGGTCGGTCGGGCGCTGCAGCGCGAGCGCGACATCGACTCGCTTCTCGCGGAAATTCTGCGGCGGGCGCGCGACGTCACCGGCGCCGACGCCGGGTCGGTTTACGTCGTCGAGGGCGACGCCGACGATCTGACCCAGCGCACCCTGCGCTTCAAGGTGTCGCAGAACGACTCCGTCGAGATGCCGTCGGCCGGTTTCGCTATGCCCGTGTCCGGCGACTCGATCGTCGGCACCTGCGTGCTCGGCGGCAGGTCGATCAACATCCCGGACCTGTACGCCCTCGACGAACCGGGGCAGGGCAACAACCCGTGGGGAGTGCGCCACGACCGCTCCTTCGACGAAAAGCACGAATACCAGACGCGGTCGATGCTGACCGTGCCCCTGATCTCCGCCCGCGAGGAGGTCATCGGCGTCGTTCAGCTCATCAACAAGCGGGCCCGCGGGGTCATGTTTCTCGTCGAAGCCGCCGACTTCGACGACAAGGTGGTGCCGTTTGACCGACCGGCTATCGAGCTGGCGACCGCGTTGGCCTCGCAGGCGGGCATTGCGCTCGAAAACGCGCTGCTCTACGACGAGGTTCGCCAGCTGTTCGAGGGGTTCGTTCACGCGTCGGTGACCGCCATCGAGTCGCGAGATCCGACCACGTCGGGACATTCCCAACGCGTCGCCGATCTCACGGTGGGCCTGGCGCGCGCCGCCGAGCAAGCGGATACCGGCTCGCTGCGTGACCTGACGTTTTCGTTCGACGAGATCAAGCAAATCGAATACGCGGCGCTGCTGCACGATTTCGGCAAGGTTGGTGTGCGAGAGCACGTGCTGGTCAAGGCCAAGAAACTCTACGAGCACGAGCGGGCCCTGCTGATGTCGCGCTTCGACTTCATTCGCAAGTCGATCGAGGCCGAGCAGCTCGCCAGCAAGGTTCGCTACCTGGCCGAGGCGTCGCGCGACCAGGTCGCCGCGGAGCTCGACCGCATCGACGGCGACGCCCGCGAGCGCCTGGCGGAGATCGATGACTTCGTGACGTTCATCCTGAAGGCCAACGAGCCAACGGTTCTCGAGCAGGGCGGCTTCGAACGCATTGCCGACATCGCGCTGCGCACGTTCGTCGACGCCCGGGGCGAGGAGCAGCCGTTTCTCACCCCCGAAGAAGCCGCGGCGCTTCAGATCGCGCGCGGGTCGCTCACGCCCGAGGAACGCGAGCAAATCCAGAGCCACGTTGTACACACATACACGTTTCTCAAGCGCATTCCGTGGGGGCGCACATTCAAGGACATTCCCGAGATTGCCGGGGCGCACCACGAAAAGCTCGACGGCAGCGGCTACCCGCGCGGCGCAACGGGCGTGCCGTTGCCCGCTCGCATGATGACCATCAGCGACATTTACGACGCCCTTACCGCGCGAGACCGGCCCTACAAAAAGGCCGTTCCGGAGCAGCGTGCTCTCGACATCCTCGGCTTCGAGGTCAAGGATGGCAAGCTCGACCCCGAGCTGTACCAGCTCTTCATCGACGCGCGGATCTTCGAGATCGTTCGAGCCCCGTAGCGAACATGCTGTCCACTTCGACCGACGACGCAGCTCGCGAGCTGCTCGACACCCGCGACCGCGACCTGCTGCGGCGCCGCGTCCGCCGCATGTTGCGCGCGGCGGGCAAGACCGAGGGGCTCGACCTGCAGATGTCGCTGCGACTGTGCGGCGATGGCGAGATTCACGCGCTCAATCGCGACTACCGCGGCAAGGACCGACCGACCGACGTGCTCGCGTTCTCTCAGCGCGAGGGGCCGGGGGCGCACCTGCACCCCGAGCTCCTCGGCGACGTCGTGATTTCGGTGGAGACGGCCAGGCGCCAGGCCCGCAATCGCCCCATCGTCGACGAAGTATTGTTTCTGGCTGCCCACGGCCTGTGTCATTTGCTCGGTTACGACCACCAGAACGACGCGGACGAGGCCGAGATGAACGCCCGCATGGAGGCGCTGTTGGCCGAGAGCCGGCGCCGCGGCGCGGTCGCCGCGCGCTGACGTTTCCAAGGCGTCGCGCCTCCCATGCGGAGCGCGCTTTCCACTATGCTGCGCGCCGCATGAGCGGCGGCACACCATCCATTCTCGTTCACGGCGGCGCCGGCCGCATCGCTGACGACGGCGGCCCCGAGGCGCGAGAGGGCTGCGAAGCGGCCGTGCGGGCCGGGCTGGCGGTCCTCGCCGAAGGCGGGACGGCCCTCGACGCGGCGGTCGCGGCCGTTCGCGTGCTCGAAGAGCTCCCGCGCTTCAACGCCGGAGTGGGAGCGGTCCTGACGCGAGCCGGGACGGTGGAGGTCGACGCGATGGTCATGGACGGTCGCGACCTGCGGGTGGGCGCGATTGCCGCGGTGCCGAACGCGCGACGCCCCATCGAGTATGCCCGCCTGGTGCTCGAAGACGGCGAGCACGTGTTGCTCGGCGGCGACGCGGCCTGGGAGTTTCTCCGCGAGCGCGGCATCGAGCCGTGCGGCCCGCAGGAGATGGTCACCGAGCGCGCTCGCCGCCGCCTCGCCGAAGCGGTGGCCAAGAAGGAAGCCCGCGAGGTGGACGTTATCGACCCCGGCACCGTTGGCGCGGTTGCCATCGACGCCGCCGGTCACGTCGCGGCGGCGACATCGACCGGCGGTATCAATCACAAGCGGCGCGGGCGCATTGGCGATACGCCGCTGTGCGGTTGCGGAACCTACGCCGATGACGAAGCCGGAGCCGCGTCGGCGACCGGTCACGGCGAAGCCCTCATTCGGGCGACCACCGCGCTGCGCTGCGCAGACGGCGCCCGGTCGGGACTGTCGGCGCAAGCAGCGGCCGACGCGGCCATCGACGAGCTGGGCCGCCGGGTCGGCGGCGAGGGCGGGGTCATTTTCATCGGCAGGGCCGGCGATCTCGGCGCGGCCCACAATTCCCGAGATATGTCCTTTGCCGCGGGCCGCCTCGACGGCGGCAACCCGGGCCCCATCGTGTCGGGCCTCCGGGTCGGCGACGAGCCCGGCTTGCTCGACCGGCTGGGCTAACGCCGCCCACCAACGTTGTAACCAGCCCCGGGTCCGGTCCCGGCCTCGGATTCGGCCCCGGTCTCGGTCTCGGATTCGGCCCCGGTCTCGGTCTCGGGTTCGGCCTCGGATTCGGTCCCGGGTTCGGATTCGGCCTCGGATTCGGATTCGGATTCGGGTTCGGCCTCGGGTTCGGCCTCGGCCCCGGGTTCGGCCCTAAAGCCGCGTCGCCCCCGGCCGATTCCCGTCTCGATCCGTGCGTGCTCTGGGCTCGATTTGCGCCGTGCTGGCGCTTTCCTGCGCATCGGCCGGCGACAGTGACACCCTGGCGCTGCCCCCCGATGGGCCGCTCCCCGACGCCGCGCCGTCGGACGCGCCGCCGCCGCCGGACGCGGCACCGCCGCCGGACGCCGACCTCGCCGACTCGGATTTCGACGGGGTTCCCGACATCGTCGAAGAGGCGGCCGGGTCCGATCCGCTCGATGGTCGCAGTGGCCTCGGCGACGACCTGTTCTTCGTGCTTCCGCTGGGCGCCGCCGACCAGAGCGCCGACCTGAGGTTCACCACCGAAATCCGCGCCGCCGACGTCGTCCTGTCGGTGGACACGACGGGCTCCATGGGCCCCAGCGTCGCCGAGCTCCAGCAAACCCTGGCTGCCACCATTATCCCCGAGCTCCTCACTCGGGTCGACAGCGTGGCAATCGGCGTCGCGAGTTTCGAGGATTTTCCCGTGTTGCCCTTCGGCGCGGTCGCCAGCCACGAAGACGGCTCCGACGACCGTCCCTTCGAGCTGCACCAGCGCGTCACCACCGACGTTGCCGCGGCCCAACGGGGCGTCGACGCTCTGAGCCTGGGCAACGGCGGCGACGCCCGCGAGTCCGGTCTCGAGGCGCTGTATCAGATTGCGACGGGGGAGGGCTTTGCCTGGTCGGTGCCCGAGGCGGGCTCGGTCGGCAAGTTCGATGCCCGCGTCGGCTTTGACCCGGCCCTTGGCCACGGGCTCGTCGGCGGGGCGGGCTTTCGCGTCGGTGCGTTGCCCATCATCGTGCACGTGACCGACGTGCAGTGGCACGGCGCCGACGACTACCTGGCGGCGGGGCTGGTCGAGACCCACTCGCGCGCGCAGGTCAGCGACGCGCTGCGCGCCCTCGGAGCGCGGGTCGTCGGCGTCACCTCCGACGCTGGCGCTCGCGCGGACCTGGCGCGCCTGGCCCGCGAAACCGGCACGGTGGTGCCGCCATCGGCGTGGGGCGCCCAGGAAACCGACTGCCGGACGGGCGAGGGCGGCGTCGGGCAAACGGTCGACGCAACCGGCCTTTGCCCGCTGGCGTTCGCCATGAACAGCGACGGCACCGGCGTATCGTCAGCGCTGGTAGACGGCATCGCGGCGCTCGTCGGGTTCGGCGAGGTCGATGTCTTCGGGGCGGCGGTGGCCGATCCGGACCTGCGGCCGATCATCGACACGTCGCGCTTCGTGGTGTCGATCCGGCCGGTCGACCCGCCGCCGGGCGTGACCGTGGACGGTGCCAGCTTTCGAGGCGTTCGCCCGGGCACCCAGCTCACCTTTCGCCTGCGAGCCCGCAACTCGATCGTCGCCGGCGACGCCGAGGATCGGGTCTACCGGCTGACCATTCGAATCTTCGCCGCCGCGGCAGCTACCGACGAGCGCACCGTCTACGTCGTGGTGCCCGCCGGCGACATCGTGCAGTGAGGGGTTAGCCGCCGGCCTCGGCGTTGGCGTTGGCGTTGGCGCTTTCGGTGGCGTGCGTGTCGGCGCCGTCTTCCTTCGAGTCGGCGTTGCGCGGCGTACCGAGAATGATGCGCCCGTCGCGGCAGTAGCACGAGCCAACGACGCTCTTGGCGAGCTTCTTGCCGTCCGCGGCCGCGGCGGCAAGGTCGGAAAAGCCGCCGGCCGGCAGAGAGTCCCGGGTCACCGCGGCAATGCTCACGCCCATGAGCGGGAATTTGCGCTCGATGCCGAACCGGTCCTTGGCTTCGATGAAGCCGCGCTCTCGATCGACCTTGTTGTAATACAGCGGCACGAGCCGGTCGAAGGTGGAGATGATGGACTCGCACACGAGATCGACGCGCTCGAGGGTGGTAATCAGCACGAAGTCGTCACCGGCGATGTGCCCGATGAAGTCGCCGGGGTTGCCGTCGCGGGCAATGACGTCGCGAATCACGTCGCCGGTTTGTCGAATGACACCGTCGGCTTTGGCGTAGCCGTAGTAGTCGTTGAACGCCTTGAGATTGTCGAGGTCCAGGTAGCAATAGGCCTGCTCGGCGGCCTCGGGGCTCACGAGCCGGCGCTCGATTTCGCTCTCGATGGCGTTGGCGCCGGGCAGCTGGGTGGTCGGCGATGCGCCTAGCTCGCGGTCGCGGCGCTCGAGCGCCTTTTCGACGCGGGCCACTAGCTCGGCGGCGTCGAACGGCTTAACGACGTAGTCTTCGGCGCCGAGGCGGAAGGCGCGCACCTTGTCGTGGGTTTCGCCGCGCGCCGACAAGAAGATGATCGGCGTCATCGATGTTTGCGGCTCGGCGCGAAAGCGCTGCGCCGTCTGAAAGCCATCAACCTCGGGCATCATCACGTCGAGAACCATGATGTCCGGGCGAAAGCGACCCGCCTCGACCAGGGCTTCCTCGCCGTTGCCGGCCTCGCGTACGTGGTAACCGGCGGCGCTGAGCACTTCCCGGCAGATCATGCGGATGCTCTGCTCGTCGTCGACCACCAGGATGCGCGCCGCCCGCGCCGAGCCGCTCTCGGAGAGCAGGCGGTGGCAGGCGTCGCGAAAGGCGCCCGCGTCGATGGGCTTGTGGACCGTGTCGTGGGCCCCTGCTGCCAGCGCCGGGCCCCGCATGTCGCTATCGGCAATGGCCAGGATTGCGGCCTTCTTGGTGTCGGGATCGTGGGTGAGGATCTCGATCATCGCGAGCGGGTCGTCGTCGATGGCCGCGGTATCGATAACCACGAGCGCCGGCCGTTGCTGGCGGGCGAGCGCGAGGCCCTGGTCCGCCGAAAGCGCCGAGTGCACGTCGTGGCCGGCGGTCATGAGCAGGCCCTTGAGGATGTAGTTGGCGTAGCTGTCGTCGCCGACGAGCAGGATCGTGCTCGCCTGTTCGCCCTGGCCGAACTCGCGCAGCTCGGCCGGCGTCCGCTCCGCGGCGGCGTCGACCTCTTCTTCTTCCGGGGCAGCGGGCAGGGTGAAGACGAACTTCGTACCGTCGTCGCGCGGGTCGACCCAGATGCGTCCGCCGTGGGACTCGATGATGCCGCGCGAGATTGCCAGGCCCAGGCCGGTGCCGCCCACGCGCCGGGTGTTCGATTCCTGAATCTGCTCGAACTTGTCGAACACGCGCTCGCGCGCGTCGTACGGAATGGGCTCGCCGTTGTTGTAGACCGATACGCCGACGTGGGTGGATGCCACCGATGGCCCGAAGATCTCGACGTCGATGGTGCCGTCTTCGGGGGTGAACTTGATGGCGTTGGACAGCAGGTTGTTGAGGACCTGGACCAGGCGGTCCGCGTCGCCGATGATGCGAATGTCGGAGTCCTCGGCCACCACGCGCAGGTTGACGCCCTTGGACTCGGCAGCCCCGCGGTAGCGCTCGACCGCCTCGCGGGCCAGGGCGTCGAGCATCAGCGGCGAGAACCGCATGGGCATCTTGCCGCGCTCGCTGCGGGCCACGTCGAGCAGGTCGTCGACGATGACGTTGAGGCGGGCGCAGGAGTCCCGCGCCATGCGCAGGTAGCGGCGCTGTTTCTCGGAGACCTGACCGACGTACTCCTTGAGGACAATGTCCAGGGCGCCGGTCACCGAGGTGAGCGGCGTGCGCAGCTCGTGGGAGACGACCGAAACGAACTCTTCTTTGCGCTTGGCGAGCTCGGTGGCTTCGGTGATGTCGCGCAGTACCACGACCACACCGACGAGCTTGCCCGCGCTGTCGCGCACCGGCGACACGATCGAGTGCAAAACGCGCTCGTTGATCTTGAGCTCTTCGCGCAGTACGGCCTTGGAGTCGTCGCCGCCGCTGGCCACGGATCGAGTGGCGACGAGGTCGAACGGGTAGAAACCGAGGGTGTCCTTGAGATACTGCCTCGTCACCTCGCCGTCGGGGGCGTCGATGCCGAGCAGCGTGCGGGCGGCCGGATTTATCAGGGCGACCTCGCTGTGGGCGTCGGTCATGATGAGCCCGTCGGCCATGGACTCGACCATGAGCGACAGCCGTCGCCGCTCGTCGTGAATGCGCGACGACAGCCGGCGAACCACGTCGCTGGTTCGGTTGGCGAGAAAGTAGAGGAGCTTTTCGTCCTCGCTGGAAAAGGCGTTGGGCCGGTGGGCGGCGAGGTAAATTACGCCGACCGGCCGCCGGTCGACGGACAGCGCGATGTGCGTGCTCGACTCGAGGGCCCGCGACTCGCCGCTGGTGTCGATGCGCTCACCTGAAAGGTTGACGCTCAACGTTCGCTCGTCGACAACGTCGCCGTCGAGGGCCGCAAAGGTCTCGAGACAGCGGTCGCGCACCGTGCCCAGCACGAACTCCGACGACGGCATCTGCGAGTGCATGTGCAGCACCGCGGAGCCGCCGCCCTCCATGGCCAGCAGGGCACCGCCGATGTCGAACGGCACGATGCGGTTCATGGCCAGCATCAGAACGCGCACGACCTGTTCGTACGAGTCCACGTCGGTGGCTGCCGATGAGACGTCGTGGAGGATTTGCAGGGCGTCGATGCGCCGGTGCATCGCGCTGCGCAATCGACCGACCTCGGCGCGCAGGTCGGTGAGGGCAACCGCGCGCTCTACGGCCGCCGCGAGCTCGCGCGGCCGGCGCTGTGGCGGGACCGCCTGAACGACCTCGCCAGCGGCGACCGCGGCGAGCACTTCGCGGGACTCCGGGTTGGCCTCGACGACGATGGTCGGTACGCCGGTGTCGGCAATGTCGCGCGCTGCCCCCACAGCGCCGCCCGTAACTTCGCCGCAAACCGTGACGTCTGGCGGGGTTGCGCCGGCGCATCGGACCACCGCGTCCGTCACCGACGAAAGCGCGGAGATTTCGTAATCATCTCCAAGTTCTGCACGAATCCCGTCGGCCAGAGCGGCCACGTCGGTCACGACCAGTACGGCGACCTTGCGGGGGTGCATTGCCGTTATTGTACCGTGACGTCGGGGGATTGCGCCTCGGACTTTCGAGCCAAGTGGTCGCGGCGGGGGCGCTTGGCCCGTGGGTGGGGATCTCGGTGCCCGCGTCTGGTGTGCTGGACAGGCATTTGCCGGGCGGGCGAAGCGAGCGACTAACGAGCGAGGGTGCCCTCGAGCCGGGCGTAGACGCCACCCAGGGCCAGCAGCTCGTCGTGGGTGCCTTGTTCGACCAGGCGACCGCGAACGATGACCAGGATTCGATCGGCGCGGCGCACGGTGGACAGTCGGTGGGCGATGACCAGGCTCGTGCGGTCGCGCATCAGCGCCTCCAGGCCCTGCTCGATGACCGCTTCGGCTTCCGGGTCCACGTGCGCCGTCGCTTCGTCCAGCACGAGCACGTCGGGGTCGCGGACCATCGCCCGGGCGAAGGCCAGCAGCTGTCGCTCGCCGGCGGAAAAGTTGGAGCCAGTTTCCGCCACGGGTTCGTCGGGGGTGGCCCCGCGGCGCGCGAGCATGCGGTTGGCGCCAACGCTTTCGAGGGCGCGGTCCACGTCTTCGTCCGAGGCGTCGAGGCGGCCCAGGCGCACGTTGTCGGCGATGGTGCCCGAGAACAGGAACACGTCCTGGGACACCACGGCGACCCGAGAGCGCACGTCGGCACAGGTGAGTCCCCGAACGTCCCGGCCGTCGAGTCGAACGACCCCATGCTGCGGCTCGTAGAGCCGGGTGAGCAGTCGAATGATGGTGCTCTTGCCCGAGCCCGTGGGGCCCACGACGGCCACGGTCTCGCCCCGGGGCACGCGAAACGACACGCCGTGCAGGATCTCTTCGTCGTCGCGGTAGCCGAAGCGCACGTCTTCGAACTCGATGGCCTCTCCCGTGGCGTCGGCGCGGTCCGCGGGCTGCTGCGTCACGGGCGCGTCGGGCTCGTCGCGCTCGAGCAGCGTCATGATCCGCTCGGTCGCGGCCATGGCCGACTGCATGACCGTGTACTTTGCCGACAGGTCGCGCACGGGAATGAAGAACTTGTTGATGTACTCGATGAACGCGATGACGAGGCCCACGGTGAGCACGCCCTCGCCGATGCGTCCGGTCGAGTACCAGGCGATGGACGCCACGGCGACCACGCTGATCGCCTCGACGATGGCGTAGAGCGACACGTCGGCCTTGATGGCGCCCAGGTAGGCGTCGCGGTGGTCCCGGTTGATCTGGTTGAACTCGCGAAGGGCGCGCCGCTCGCGGGTGAACAGCTGCACGACCTTCATGCCCGCCAGGTGCTCGGCCAGGTAGGCGTTCATGGCGGCCAGCTTGACCCGAATGGTGCGAAACGAAGCCCGCATGCCCCGGCGTGCGTACTCGACCACGGCGGCCAGCAGCGGAATCGTGCAAAACGTGATGAGGGCGAGCTCGACGTTGAGCACCAGCATCATGACGATAATGCCGATCAGCTTCAGCATGTCGGCCGCGAGGGTGACCACGCCGGCGGCGAACATCTCGTTGATGCTCTCCACGTCGGACGTCATGCGCGTGAGCAGCCGGCCGACGGGCATGCGGTCGAAAAACGCGGCGCGCTGCGACAGCACGTGGCTGTACGTACGCAGCCGCAGATCGCGCATTGACCGTTGCCCGAGGAGGTTGAGCACGTAAAGCTGCGCGTAGCTGGTGAGCGACTGCATGGCGACCAGCCCGACGAACAGCAGCGCCACCGGGCCGAGGCCGTCGATCCGCCCCGCCGCGATATAGTCGTCGATGGCGACCTTGAGCACGTACGGCTGCGCCAGTTCGAAGCCCACCGAGATGGGCATCAGCGCAAAGGCGACGATGAGCAGCCGCCAGTGCGGTCGCACGAACACCCAGATGCGGCCCATGAGCCGGGCGTCGTAGGCCTTGCCGAGGATTTCCTCGCCGGCCATTCCGCGGCCGCGGGCGGAGGCGTGTTCCCGCTGGCTCACGGCGCCGTCTCCTTTGCGTCGGCGACGCCCTCGAAGTCGTGAGCCGCGTCGTGAGCGGCTTCGTCGGCCTCGTCGGCGGCGAACTCGTCGCGGTACAGCTCCGCGTACACGCCGTTCTTTGCCAGCAGCTCGTCGTGCAGGCCGACCTCGACGACCTTGCCGCCGTCGAGCACCAGGATCTGATCGGCGGCTTTGATGGCGGCGATGCGGTGCGAAATCAAGAAGGTCGTGCGGCCCTTCATCACCTCGGCCAGGTGAGAAAGGATCGTGCGCTCGGTCTCCGTGTCGACCGACGACAGGCTGTCGTCGAGGATCAGCACCCGCGGCGACGAGGCGATGGCGCGGGCCAGGGCGACGCGCTGGCGCTGGCCCCCCGACAGCGCAATGCCGCGCTCGCCGACCACGGTGTCCAGGCTATCGGGCAGCGCCGCCAGGTCCGACTCGAGTCCCGCGGCGTCGGTGGCGCGATCGATTTCCGTCCGGTGAGCGTCGATGTTCGACGTCATGGACTCTTCGGCGGTGTGCTCGATGCCGAAGGCGATGTTCTCGCCAATGCTGTTGGAAAACAGAAAGCTTTCCTGGGGCGCGTAGCCGATCGCGGTGCGAAGGGTCTCCAGGGGCAGGTCGAGCACGTCGGTGCCGTCGAGCAGCACGGAGCCGCGCGGCAGCTCCAACAGCCGCGGCAGCGCCTCGACGAGGGTGCTTTTGCCCGAGCCAGTGCGGCCGACCAGGGCGGTTACCGATCCGGCCGGCGCCGTTAGCGAAACGCTGTCGAGAATGGTGCGGCCGTCGAACTCGATGGTCAGGTCGCGAATCTCGACGTCGCCGCGAATTTGCGCGCGCGGGACGTTCACGGCCTGCTCGGCGGGCGGGCTCATGATGGTCGGCTCGGCGTCGAGAATGGTGACGAGTCGCTTCCACGACGCCAATCCGCGCTGAAACAGCGACAGCATCCAGCCCAGCGCCAGGGTGGGCCACACGAGCAGAGCCAGATACGCGTTGAACTGAACCAGTTCGCCGAGGGTGAGGCGGCCGCCGACCACGCCGCCGCCGCCCACGTAGATCACGGCCACCGTGCCCAGGGACGCGAGCCCGCTGAGCATCGGCATGAGCTGGCCGCGCACGTTGACGACCTCCATGTTGCGCGACAGCAGCTTGTCGGCCATGCCGGAGAAGCGCCGCTTGCGCGACTCCTCGAGGGTGTAGTTCTTGATGACACCCACTCCGGACAGGTCTTCTTGAATCGCGGCCGAGACCTGGCCCAGGTAGTCCTGCACCGCCCGGTTGGACCGGTACAGGCGACCGGCGAAGAACCGGCCGAACAGCACCATCAGCGGGTAGGGCAGCAGGGCGACCAGGGCCAGCTGCACGTCGATGCTCAGCATCAGCACGAGCGCGGTCGTGAAGGTGAACGTGGTGTTGACGATGTTGAGGACGCCCGGTCCCCACATGGCCCGCACGGTCTGCACGTCGCTGGTGAGCCGCGACATAACGTCGCCAGTCGTGTGGTGGCGGTAGTACGACGGCGCCTGCTGGAGCAGGCGGGCAAACAGGTCCGACCGCAGGTCGTACTCGGCCAGCCGCGCGGAGTTGAACAGCTGAATGCGCGAGACGATTCGGGTCAGAGCCTGGCCGAGGGCAAACCCGACCATGGCCAGGGCCAGGACCGGGACGGTGTCGCCTGGGGCGGGGCCCTGCAGCGCCTCGACGGTGCGGCCGAGAAGCCACGGAATTACCAGGGCCAGGCCGCTGGTCGCGACCAGGGCCAGCACGCCCAGCAACACCCGGGCGCGGTAGCGCTTCAAATAGCGCCAGGGCGACAGCGGCGGCTCGGATTGGGGCGGGACGTCAGACACGGCGGCGGGCGCTATGCGTAGCACAAGGAATCCGGAGCGCGTGCGGTGAGGGACCGTAAGATGCGGCCAACGTTGGGTTTTCGTCCGCGGTTTCCGTTGAGTGACCAATCCGCGGTGGGATACGCTCGACGGGCTTTGCCACGCCCCCTTTGCCGTCGTCTCCACCTCTTCACGGGAACTACAAACTGATGGCCGAGTACGAGCAGTACTTAGCGATTCTCGACACCGATCCCGGCAACGACGGCGCCCTCGACGCCCTGGCGGCCATCGCCTCGGCGGAGCTGGCGACGCCCGATGCGGCGAAGGCCTTCGACGAGGCGCGCGATACCCTCGTGGAGCGGGGCGAGCTCGAAACGGTCGAGCGGCTGTTCGACGTCGAGATCGAAAAGGTCGACGACAACGCCCGCCGCGCCGACCTGTGGCTCAAAAAAGGCCATCTGTACGCCGACGAGTTCCTCAACGAGCGCAGCGCCGTCGAGTGCTTCAACCGGGTTCTCGAGCTGCGTCCCGATGACGAAAGCGCCCAGGAGGTTCTGGCGGAGATCGGCCTCGTCCGCGACAACTGGCAAAAGATCGTCGAGAAATACCTCGACGAGGCGCGGGTGTCGACCGACCGACAGCTGACCACGTCGCTCTATCTGTCCGCCGCCGAGACGTACGCGCGCTACCAGGAAGCAGTCGAGCCCGTCGAGGAGTACCTGCGCAAGGCCCTCGAAGTCGAGCCGCGCAACCGGCGGGCGGCCCATCATCTGGAGCGCCTGTTGCGCACGGCGGGGCGCTGGCAGGAGCTGGCCGAGCTGCTCGAGCAGCGAGTGGACGCCGTCGCGACCAAAGAAGAGCGCATTCAGGCGCTGCTGGGGGTCGCCGATCTGTGCCGCACCCGCCTCGAGCAGCCCGAGCGGGCCGTGGAGTACATGAAGCGCGTGGTGTCGACCGACCCGGCGCACCCGCGGGCTCTGCAGATCCTCGCCGAGCTGTACGAAAAAGAGGAGAACTGGTCGGCGCTGGTCATGCTGTACACCAACGCCCTCAAGGCCCGGCGGCGCAGCGTCGGTCGCGAGCCGCAGGTGGGCATGCTGATGCAAATCGCCATGCTGCACTGGAAGCGGCTCCGCAACGCCGACGCGGCCGAAGAGTACTTTCGCCGGGTTCGCAAGGCCGAGCCGGCGCACGCCGCCGCTCTCGAGTTCTATCGCGAGTACTACCCGCAGCGCGGCGAGGTGCAGAAGCTCCTTCAGGTACTTCGTCAGGCTCTCAAGGCCACGCCCGAAGACCAGCCCGAGGCGCGGCGCGCCCTGCAGGTCGAAATCGCCGGCCTGGCCGAGAACCAGCTGGCCAACCCGGAAAAGGCGATCGACTCGTGGAAGTCGATTCTGCGCAAGGAGCCGGACAACGCCGATGCGCGCTCCGCGCTCAAGCGCCTGTATCGCCAGACCGAGAAGTGGAACGCGCTCCTCGACCTGATGAAGGACGAGATCGAGCGGCTCGACAAGGGCGACAAGGAGGGCCGCATCGCCGGCCTTTTGGCCGTGAGCGAGATCTACCGCGACCGGCTGAAGCTGGACGTGATGGTCATCAACACGTTCAACAGCATCCTGCAGATCGATCCCGAGTACGCGCCGGCGCTCGACGCCCTGGCGGACAAGTACAAAGAGCTTGGGCGGTGGAACGACCTCATCGCGATCTTGACCCGCAAGGCGGGCCGCGACGGCATTTCCGACGGTGATCGCGCGGCCCTGCTGCGCGAGATCGCGGGCCTTTGGGCGGATCGGTTCGGCAACTACGCCCAGGCCATCAAGCCCCTCGAGCAGCTGCTGGAAGTCGCGCCCGGCGACCGGGACGCCATCGCGCGGCTCAAAGAGATCTACACCCGTCGGCGGCAGTGGCGAAACCTCATCGCGCTCATGCAGCGCGAGCTCGCCCTGGTGCCCGTCGAGGGGCGCCGCGACCATCTCGTGGACGTCGCGCGCCTCGCGTCGGACCGGCTCGGCGACCCCAATCTCGCCATCGAAGTGTGGAACCAGGTCCTGGAAGTATCGCAGGACGACGCGGACGCTCTGGCGTCCCTGGGCCACCTGTACGAGCGGGGCAAGCGGTGGATGGCGCTGGCCGAGGTGTACCGGCGCCTCATCGAGCAGGCCGAGGGCGCCGATGCCGTGGCCAACCTGGAAAAACTCGGCTCTCTGTACGCGGATCGCCTGGCGGCGCCCGACCAGGCGGCCGAGGCCTTGCGCAAGGTTCTCGACCTCGACCCGAGCCATGGCCGGGCCCTGCGAACGCTGCGCGACATCTACGTGCAGACCGGCGACGCCGACTCGCTGGTGTCGCTGTACAGCAAGCTCGAGCAGTACAACGAACTGGTCGACGTGCTCACGTCGATGGCCGAGCGCATTCCCGACGAGGGCGACAAGCGCGCCTTGCTGCTTCGCACCGCCGGCATTGCGGGCCAGCACCTGCTCAACCAGGACAAGATCGGTCGCGCCTACGAGCGCGTGCTGGCCATCGACGAGACCAACCTCGAGGCCGCCCAGGCTCTGGTTCCGGTCTATCAGCAGACGCGCAAGTGGGCGCGGCTGCTGTCGACCTACGAGATCCTGCTCGAGCACGAGACCGACGAGGACAAGCGCCTGGGGCTCATCGTCGACATTCGCGACCTGTGCGAGCAGCACATCGGCAGCAAGGCGCTCGCATTTTCGTGGACCACCAAGGCCTACGAGCTGCGGCCCGACGACGAGCAGCTGCTGTCGGACCTCGAGCGGCTCGGCGCGGAGGCCGACGCCTGGGAAGACGTGGCCCGGGTGCTCGACGCGCGGGCCGGCGCCGACAACGTCGACGAAAGCGAAAAGCTGCGCCTGCTGCGCACCCTCGGGCAGATTGCGGCCCAGCGGCTGCACAAGGCCGACGATGCCCGTCGCTACCAGCTGGCCGTTCTCGAGCTCAAGTCGGACGATTCCGACGCCCTCGACGCCCTCGAAAAACTCGCCACCGAGCAGTCGCGTTGGCCCGACTTGCTGGAGGTGTACCGCCGACGGGTCGATCTCACCGACGACGACTCGGCCCGCCTCGACCTGATGTTCAAGATCGGGTTCATCGAGGAAGAGCGCGTCAACGATCTCGACGCCGCCGCTCGCACGTACGAGGCGATCCTCGACCTCGACGGCCACAACAAGCGCGCTCTCAAGGCGCTCGAAAAGGTTCAGGAGGAGCGGGGGGACGCGTCCGGCCTGGCCAAGGCCCTCGAGCGCGAGCTCGAGCTGGCGCGCGAAACCGACTCGCGGGTCGGGCTGCTTCTGCGGCTTGGCGCACTGTACGAAGAGAGCCTGGGGCGCCGGGACGACGCGCTGACCGGCTACAAGGAAGCGCTATCGCTGGCGCCGCGCCGAGCCCAGGTGCACTCGGCCCTGGAGCGGTTCGCCGTCGCCGGCAGCGAAAACCCGCTGGAGCAGCGGGCCGAAATCGCGGGGCTGCTGCTGCCGGTCTACGAGCAGATCGACGATACGGCCGCCATCGCCCGCAACCTGGCGACCCTGCGCGAGGCTGCCGACGACGACAACCAGCAGCTTGCCTACGACCGCAAGCTGGTGCGTCTCTACGTCAAGCTCGACGACAGCGCCAACGCGTACGCCGCCGCCGCCCGGGTGTTCGACCGGGCCCCCGACGATCAAGACAACCGCCGCGCGGCCGGCGATCTGGCCGTGGCCCTCGACTGCGTCGAAGACCTGGCGGCCCGCTACGAGAAGGTGCTGCAGGCCCCTGACGAGCGCGGCCTCGACTCGGCCACGCACAAGAACATGGCCCACGAGGTGGCCAATCTCTACGACGAGCGATTGACCAACCCCGAGCAGGGCGAGGTGGCGTGGCGCCGGCTTCTGGGCATCGATCCCGCCGAGGAGCACGCGTATCACGCCCTCGACCGGCTGCTGCGCGGCGCCGAGCGCTGGGAAGAGCTGCGCGCTTTGCTCATCGAGCGCGAAGAGAACACCGTTGACGCCGGCCGACGCAAAGAGATCTTGCTGCAGATCTGCGACCTCGACGAGGGCGTGCTCGAAAACGCCGAGGGCGCGATTGCCACGTTTGCGCGGGTGCTGGAGATCGACCCGACGCTGATGCGCGCGTACAAGGCCCTCGAGCGCCTGTACGACGAGCGCGACATGCACGCCGAGCTCGAGCAGCTGCTCGGTGCCGAACTCGAACACCTGGGCGTCGAGGACGCGGCCGACGAGCAGCGCATTTCGCTGATCTATCGGCGCGCGCTTCTGCGCGCGCGGCATCTCGACGACCGCGAAGGCGCCGTCGACCTGCTCGAGGAAATCGTAAATCTGCGCCCGGGGCACACCGACGCCCGCGAGCTGCTCGAGGAGCTGGTTTCGTCGCCGGAACAGCGCCATCGGGTTGCCCGCTTGCTCGAGCCCCTCTATCAGAACGATGGCCTGTGGCGCGACCTGTGTCTGGTGCTGCGCGCCCAGCGCGAGTTCGCCGACCAGCCCGAGCAGGCCGTGGACCTGCTGGCGCGCATCGCCGAGATCGAGGAGGAGCGCCTCGCCCACGAGCGGGCGGCGTACGACACCTGGAGCGACGCGTTCGAGACCAATCCGACCGACGCGAGGCCGCGGCAGGCGCTGCTGCGCATGTCGTCACTGCTCGACCGGTGGGGCGACGCGGCTACCCTGTGGGAGAAGGTCGCGGAAGAGAGCGACACCGGTGACCTGGCGTTGCGCGCCGAGCTGCTGGCGGAGCTGGCGGCGATCTACGACCAGCACCTGGCCGACGCGGACAACGCGCAGACCGCGTACCAGCGGCTGCTGGATGTCGATCCGGGCAACCCGGAAACCTCGAGCGCCGCCGCGGTGGCGCTCGACCGCCTGTACGCCGAGGCGCAAAAGTGGAACGAGCTGGTCGACATCGTGCGCCGCCAGGCCGAGTGGGCCGAGACGGCCGACGCGCGGACCGCGCTGTTGGCCCGCGTTGCCCACGTGCAGGAAGAGTACATCGAGGACTCGGACGCGGCGGTCGCCACCTGGCGCGAGCTGCTCGGGGAAAACCCGGATGACACCCGGGCCCTCGACGCCCTCGAGCGCATTTTCGTGCAGCGCGAAATGCACCCCGACCTGATCGACGTGCTGCGGCGCCGGGTCGAGTCGGCCGCCGACCCGGGCCAGCGCAAAGCGCATCTGCAGCGCATCGCGCGCCTGTTCGAGCACGAGCTCGAGGACGAGACCGAGGCCATCGGCGCGCACCTGGAGGTGCTCGACCACGTGGCCGACGACGGCGAGACCCTGATCGAGCTGTCCCGGCTGTATCGAAGCACGAGCCGCTTTACCGACCTGCTCGACATTACCGAGCGGCGCCTCGCCCTGGCCGGCGACGAGGCCGAGCGGGTGGCCCTCACCTGCGAGCTGGGCGACCTGCTGCTCAATCAGCTCGACCGCCACGCCGAGGCGTTGGAGCACTTCGCCCGGGTGCTCGCGTCGAATCCGTCTCACGTCACCGCCCTGGCGGCCGTCGAGTCGATGCTCGACGACGAGGACCTGCGGCAGCGCGCCGCCGAGGTGCTGCAGCCGATTTACGAAGACAGCGGCGAGCACGAAAAGCTCGCGGGACTGCTTCTGCGGCTCGCCGATTCCACCGAGGACCCGCGCGAACAGGTTCGCTGCCTCACGCGCGTGGCCGAGATTCGCGAGCGGCGTTTGAACGACAACGCGGGCGCCTTCGAGGCCTTTTTGCGCGTGGTGCGGGCGGCGGCCGCCGAGCCCGAGCTGCCCGACTTCATCGCGCAGCTCGAGCGTCTGGCGTCGGCGGATCACCGCGAGGCGGACCTGATCGCCATCTACAAAGAAGTCGCCCCGGACGTGCTCGACGCCGAGCTGCAGCGGCGCCTTTACCTCGACATCGCCGACCTATCGCGGGGCGTGCTCAACGACGACGCCGAAGCGCGCGAGTACTACGAGCGCGTTCTCGATGCCCAACCGGACGACCCGCGGGCCATGGCCGCCCTCGAGTACATCTATCGAGAGTCCGAAGAGCACGCGCGGCTCTACGAGATTCTCAACCGCAAGGCCGAGCTCAACGAAGACAACCTGGAGGCGCGGGCCGCGGCTCTCACCGAGGCGGCGAAGCTGTGTGCCGGTCCCCTGGCGCGCCCGGAGGACGGGGTGGTCCACTACGAGACCGTCCTCGAGATTGTTCCGGACGACAAACACGCGGCGGATGCTCTCGAGGCCCTCTATCAGCAGAACGAGCGCTGGCACGACCTGGCCGACCTGCTCGAGCGACGCCTCGGCTTCGCCTTCACGGTCGCCGAGGCCGTGGCTCTGCGGTTTCGCCTGGGCGGTCTGTACGAGAGCGAGCTGCACGACCCGGAGCGCGCGGTCGAAAACTACGCGGCCGCCCTCGGCGGCGACCCGGACCACGCCGGCGCGACCGCCGCGCTCGAGCGGTTCCTCGATGACCCGGGGGCGCGAAACGAGGCGGCCGAGGTGCTGGAGCCCATCTACGTCGCATCCCAGGCGTGGCCCAAGCTGGTGCGGATCTACGAGATCAAGCTGGACGCTTCGGAAGACCCGGTCGAGCGGCTGCAGCTCACGCGCTACATCGCCCGGCTGTACGAAGACCAGCTCGAGGACATGGAGGAGGCCTTCCGCTGGTACGGGCGAGTGTTCCGCGAGCGGCCCGACGACCGCGGCATGCGCGACCAGCTGACGCGGCTGGCGAACATCCTGGAGAACTGGGAGGGGCTGGCAAACGTCTACCAGGAGTACCTCGACGACGAGACCTCCGACGACGAGACCACGGCGACCGTCGCGCTGGCGCTGGCCGATCTCTACGACCACCGACTCGACGAGGTCGAGCGCGGGCAGGCCGCGTACCGACGGGTTCTGCAGTACCAGCCGGACGATTCCCAGACGTTTGGCAAGCTCGAGTCGATGCTGTACCGCGCCGAGCGCTGGTACGCCCTGGTCGAGGCCTACGAAGAGGCCGTGAACCAGACCATGGACAACGACCGGCGCCTGGACCTGTACGCCCGCACCGCCGCGGTTCACGAGGACAAGCTCCAGGACATGGACCGGGCCATCGAGAGCTACCGCGCGATGCTCGACATCGACATGGACCACGAACACGCGGTGGCCCACCTGCGGCGGCTGTTCGACGCCAGCTCCCAGTGGTACGAGCTGGTCGAGCTGTTGCAAACGCGGATCGAGCGCACCGAGAACGTGGCGGCGCGCTCGGAGCTGCGGCTCGAGCTGGCGGAGGTGCAGGAACGCCACCTCGAGGATCCGAACGGGGCCATCGACCAGTACGAAATCGTGCTCGACTCGGGGCCGGCAGGTCACGATCGGGCGCTGGCGGCCCTGGAGCGACTGGTCGTCGACGAGGACTACCAGGAGCGCATCGCCGCGGTCCTTGAGCCCATCTATCGCCACAACGATTGGTGGCAAAAGCTGGTGGTGATTCTCGACGCCCGGCTCAAGTACATTGCCGAGCCGGCGCAGCGGGTGCAGAGCCTGCGCGAGATTGCCCGCATTCACGAAAGCCGCGGCGGCGACCACGGCCTCGCCCTGCAGGCGCTGTCGCGGGCGTGGAAAGAAGACGTGCAAAACGGCGAGGTCTACGACGAGCTGGCCGCTCTCGCGGCCAAACTCGGCGCCTGGGACACGCTGGTCGAGACTCTCGAGTCGGGAATCGACGGCAACTACGACTTCGATCTCGTGGCGCTGGTGCTCGCGCGCATCGCCGAAATTCACGAGACCCATCGAAACGACGCCGACGAGGCCGTGTCCGCCTGGAAGCGCTTGCTCGAGGTCCGCGAGGACGACGACGACGCCATGGCCGAGCTCGACCGGCTGTATGCCGCGCGCGGCGCCTACGAAGACCAGGCGCGGATCGTCGAACGCCGGGCCGAGATGGCGGCCGAGGACCACGTGCGCCGCGGTCACCTGATTCGTCTGGCGGGCCTGCAGGAAACGCAGCTCGAGAGGTCAGACGACGCGATTGCCACCTGGCGGGCGGTGTTGTCGATGGACGATACCGACGGCGAGGCGCTCGAGGCGCTCACGCGTCTGTTCCGCGACGTCGAGGACTACACCGAGCTGAGCATGATCTTGTCGCGCAAGATCGAACTGGCCACGGACCCGGCGGTACGCCGCGACCTCCGGCTCACCGCGGCCGAGGTCAACGACGGCAAGCTCAGCGATGCCTACGAGGCCATCGCCCAGCTCAACGCGATTCTCGACGAGGGCCCGGACGACAAAGAGGCGCTCATTCGTCTCGACGTTATTTACGGGCGCGAGCGCATGTTTGGCGAGCTGCTCGAGGTGGTCGACAAGCGCACGCAGCTGGCTACCGAGCGGCCCGAAAGGGTCGAGCTGTCGTTTCGCGCGGCTCAGCTCGTCGAGCGCGAGCTGCTCGAGTCCGAGCGGGCGATCGAGCGGTACGCCGCAGTGCTGGACCACGATCCCGGACATCCGGGGGCGCGCGAAGCGCTCGACTCGCTGGCCCGGGAAGAAGACACCATGGCGCCCGCCATCGACGTGCTCGACAAGCTCTACCGGGGGGAGGGCGCCTTCGACAAGGTCGCCGAACTGTACGAGCGAAAGCTGGCCGGCGACAACCCGGAACCCGCGGAGCGCGTCTCGCTGTACGCGGCCCTGGCCGAGGTTCACGAAGTCGCGCGGGGCGACCTCGACGATGCCTTCCGGGTCTGGGCGCGAGCCCTCGCCGAACACCCGCACGAGGTGGAGCCGCAAACCCAGCTCGATCGGCTGGCGGCCGATCGAACGTCGTGGCAGGAACTCATCGACGTCTACGACAAGCGTCTCGACGACATCATGGATGGCGAGCTCGAGTACGCGTTCGCGACCAAGATCGCCGGCCTCTACGAAGACGCCCTCGGCGAGTCGGCGAAAGCCGCCGAGTACTTCCAGCGCGCGCTGGGGGTTGCCAACGACGAGCGCGAGCCGCTGGCGGCGCTCGACCGACTCTACGAGCGAGACAGTCGCTGGTCGGAGCTCGAGGACATTCTGGCGCGCGAAGCCGATGTCACCATGGACGAGGAGCAGCAGGCCGAGTTTCTGTATCGGCTCGGCGACGTGCGCGAGCGGCAGCTCAACGACGCGTCCGGCGCCGTGTCGTCGTACCGCGACGTGCTCGACCGCAACCCGCAGCACAGCGCGGCTCGCGCTGCCCTCGAGCGGCTTTTGTCGTCCGACGCCGAGCGAAGCGAAATCATCTCGATCCTCGAACCGCTGTACGAAAACGAAGCGGACTGGGCGCGGCTGGCGGACTTGCTCGGAGCCAAACTCGGCATTGCTCGCGATGCGTTCGACCGCGCGGCGCTCTACCAGCGCATCGCCGAGCTCGCCGAGAAAGCACTCGGCGATTCGGTGCGGGCATTGGACGCCACCGGCGGCTGGCTCGCGGAGGATCCGCAGTCAGTGGACGCACTCGCGGAGCTCGAGCGTCTGGCCGACGCGACCGGTCGATGGAGCGAGGTCGCGGCGCGACTCAAGGGCATCGTCGATTCGACCGACTCGGACGACGTGCGCCAGCGGCTCACCGTGCGACTCGGGCAGATTCAGCTGTCGCGGCTCGGCGACGGGGAAGCGGCGGAGAAGACATTCAAGTCGGTGCTCGAGCTCGATAGCGAGAGTGAGATTGCGCTCGAGGCGCTCGAGCAGGTCTACCGGCAGTGGGAAGACCAGGCCGCCCTGGCCGACGTGCTGTCTCGCCGCGGTGATTTGCTGTTCGACGCGCAGCGCAAGCGGACGGTGTTCGTCGAGGTCGCTCAGCTGCGTGAGCAGCTCGGTCAGCTCGACGAGGCGATTGCCGCGTGGAAAGAGTGTCTCGATGTCGACGAGGGCGACCGAGAGGCCCACGGCAACCTGGCGCGCATCTACGAGCAGCGGCAGAGCTGGGAGGAGCTGGTCGACGTGTTGCGCCTGGCGTCCCGGTTTGCCGACAGCCCTGCCTACGAAAAGCCGCTGCGCACGCGCTTGGCGCAGGTCCTGACCGACAACCTCGATCGCCCCGACGACGCCATCGACGCCTGGACGTCGGTACTCGACGTCGAGCCGACGGACCCCGAAGCGCTGGACCGCCTCGAAGTGATCCACGGCCAGCGCGGCGATTGGATGGCGGTGCAGGACGTGTTGGTGCGGCGCCTCGACAACGCCGACAACGACGAGCAGCGCAAAGGAATCTACCGGCGCATGGCCCGCATCGCCCTGGACGAGCGCGGCGAGCCGGACGAGGCCATCGGCTACCTGCACCAGATTCTGGACGTCGATAATTCGGACCTCGAGGCCTACGCCGAGCTCGAGCGAGTGCTCGTCAAGAGCGAGCGCTGGCACGATCTCGTCGAAATCCTGGCGCGCGTGGCCGACGTAGTCGGCACGCTCGGCGACACCAACGCCGAGATTGGCTACCTGGCTCGAGCGGCCGACGTCTGGGAAGAGCAGCTCGAAAACCCCGACGCCGCGGGCGAGATTCTCGAGAAGATTCTCAAGCGCGAGCCGAACTACGTGCCCGCGTTCGCCCGACTGGCGCGCATCTACGAGGCGGCCAGCGAGTGGGACAAATGCAGCGAGGTCCTGCAGCGCGCTCTGGGCCTTGGGCCCACGGGGCGCGATGCCGCCGACATCTACTATCGCCTCGGTGAAGTGGCGCGCAATCAGTCCGGCGACGAACAGGAGGCGGCTGGCTACTACGAGCGCGCCCTGGAGCAGGACGAGCTGCACCCGCAGGCAGTCGCTGCCGTCGAGCGGGCGGCGCGCGAGCGCGACGATTGGCCGATGGTGGCCGACATGGTGTCGCGGCGCGAACGCGTGGCCGAGGACGAGAGCGAAAAGCTCGAGCTGACCCTCGAACTCGCCGACCTGTACACGAACAAACTCGGCCAGCCCGACGCGGTCATTCCGCTGCTCGAACGCGCGGCGCAGGTTGCGCCGGAGGACCCGCGGGTGCTGGGTCCGCTCGCCGACCTGTACTTCGCCGCCGGGCGGAGCGCCGACGCGCAGCCCATCTACGAGTCGCTCGCCGACGAGGCCAAGAAGAAACGCCGGATGAAGGACGTCGCCCGGTACCGCCAGCGTATTGGCGGCATTGCCGAAGCGGCCGGCCAGGCCGATGTGGCCCTGGGCGCATACGAGGAGGCGTTTCGCATCAACCCGACCGACGTCCAGACCATGGCCGGTCTGGGACGCCTGTACATGACCGCGCAAGACTGGGAAAAGGCGCGCCGGGTGTACCGGTCGATGGTGCTTCAAAACATCGACCCCGCGGTCGGTATCTCGAAAGCGCAGGTGTACCTGCAGCTCGGCAACATTCACGTGCAGCTGGGCGAGTCGCCCAAGGCCAAGGGCATGTTTCAGCGCGGGCTCGAGCTCGAACCTGACAACGCCGAACTCAAAGCGGCACTGGCGGCCCTGTGATGCGCTGGACTTCATCGACGACAGCGGCCGCCCGTCGCGCGGTGGCGGTATTGATTCTGCTGTCTGCCGGGTGCGGCGGAGCGCAGACCCCGGCGCCCGAGCCCGTGGCCGAGCCGGCTCCCGCGACCGCCCCGGGCGAGAGCGCCGAGGTTGCCTCTGACGCGCCTGAGCCCGAGCCCGAAACCGAGCCCGACTTCGCGGTGCTTCCGCTGCCGAGCAGCGACAACATCGTGCCGGCGCTCAAACACGGCGCCGAGTCGTCGGGGTGCGGCTTGACGTCGGTCGAGGGGCAGCGCATCGCCGTAACCTGCGAGCAAGACACCCTGTTTCTCGAGCAGGTCGGCTCCGAGCTTCGCTACGCCTGTCAGGCGCTGGCCGACGAGGACTGCAAAAAGCTCCTCGGCGCGATCGTAAGCGCCGCCGGCCGCACGTAAGCAGGCCGCTCGTCGGGGTTCGGTCTCGGGTTCGGTCTCGGTCTCGGCCTAGCGCTTTTCGCAGGCGTTGAGCGACCGGGTCGCCTGTCGCGACACGCTGCGCTCGCCGCTGCGCTCCAGGATTCGCAGCGGCTCAACCGCCCGCTCCACGCACAGGTCGCCCAGAGCGCGGATCGCCGCCACCTGAATCTGCGGGAACGTCTGGTCGCGAGCCACCGCGAGCAAGATGTCGGCCGCGTCGGGCGAACCCAGCTGGCCCAGGCTGGCAGCGGCCGCCTCCGCAAGGCGAATGGCGTACTCGTTGCCCAGGGCTTCGTCGACCGCCAGTCGGAACGTGCGAATGGCCTCGTCGACCAGACTCGCATCGCCCAACTTGCCGACCAGCCCCGCGGCGGCGATTCGCACCCGCATGCGCACCGACTGGTCCCGGGACAGCGACACGAGCCGGGCGCCGATGCGCCGGTCGCGGCACTGAACGAGCGACGTCATGGCGCTGATGCGAAGACTGGAGTCGGGGTCTTCGTCGAGAGCAGCGAACAGGGCGTCCGCCGGGCCGCTGCGCGAGCAGCGCAAACCCAAAGCGGTCGCGGCGGCCAGCCGCGCGGCCGGCCACGGGTCGCTGCGAAGTTTGTCGACGAGGGGAGCGTCGAGAGACGGGTCGTCGCCGCCCACCTGGGCAAGCGAGCCGACGGCCGCGATGCGAACGCCCGGGTCGATGTCATCGAGCGCGAGGCGAAGCAGAGCTTCTGCGCCCTTTTCCGCGCCGCCGAGGCGGGCGGCAGCCACGCGTCGAAGGGCCAGTTCGCGGGGCGTCGACGCGGTGTTCTCCAGGACCGATCGCACCAAATCGATTGCTTCGGGAATTCGCGCTGCCGCAGCGACCAGACGGTATCGAAGCTCGTAGTCGGCCGCTGTCCCGGCCTCGGTGGTGGCGAACTGTCGCCGCAATTCGTCCGCCACCCGGACGCGGACGTCGGCGTGCAGTCGGGGACCTGCGAGCCCGAGCGCCCGAATCAAGTCGGCGCTCGCGCGCCCGTCGGAAGCGTCATCGGCGTTCGTGCTTGCAAGGCGGGTGAGCACGACGTCGGCGACGTCCGGGCGGAGGGCGATCGCCTGTGCTGTGGCGCGCCGCCGACTGCGCGTCCCAAAGCCCGCGCTACCGACGAGCGCGTCGCGCGCTCGATCGCCGGCTGTCTTGTTGAGCAGTCGCACCGCGACCGACGCCGCGTCTCGGTCGACCTCGTCGCTGGCGAGCGCGGCTCCCAGGGCCGGCGCTGCTTCGACGACGCGTCGCCCGAGGGCGGTCTGCAGGGCCGTGCGGTCGCCGCGGCGCGTGCCGCCGTCGAACAAAGCCTCGACCAGGGCCGCCGTTCCCTCGGGGCCGATGTCGACGCCGCGCGCCGCCAGCCGGGCCAGGGCCAGGCGCAGGCGCCGCTTCTCGCTGCCGGTACGAGACCGAATCTCGGCGAGCAGCGCGTCCAATCCCGGTTTTCCCAGGCGGGTAAGGGCACTGGTCCGCTGCTTGCCTGCAGCGATCGCCGCGAGCAGACCCGGTATCGCGCCTTCGGGGGCAAGCTCCAGGTCGGTGAGCACCGCCGCGTCGGCGATCGAGACTGGCTTAGACCCCAGTACAGTCAGGGTTGCACAACGGCTGGCGACGGGGGCCGGCAGGTCCAGTCGATAGGTGCCGCGGCCGGGCAGGCGAGCCGTGAAGTTGCTGTCGCCAACTTCGATGGCGAGCTCGGCCCGAGGCCCCGCGAGGCGAACGACCAGGCCGCGCACCAGATGGTCGCCGCGCTGTCGGGCTCGAACCATGTCGCCGGGGCCCCCGCGCCAGGCGGTGGCGGTGTCTCCGTCGTTGATCTCGACCGGTGGCGCCAGGTCTTCTGCACGACGGGCCTTTGCACTCGCCGTCGCGGCGTCGAACGAAAAGACAACGGGCCGCGGCTGGTCGCCAAACGAGGTCCGGACGGCGCGCAAAACCTTTGCGTTGGCGCGAGGCTTCGGCGGCAATCGCGTCGGCTGAAACCGTCCGGCTGTCCAGCGCGCGGTGAACGCCATCGCGTCGCGGCCGTCGCAGTAGCGCAGGCCCGGGCGGCCCTGGTAGCGCACCAGGCTGCCGTCGATCAGCGCGAGGTGCTCGCTCCACTCGCCGTCGCGCCCCATCAAACCGGTGGGTTGCTGGTGCACCGCTCGCAGCGTTCCCTCGGCCACCGCGAACACGTCGGTTATTTCCATGACAGGCGACAAGCGCCGTTGCACCAGCAGCAGCGAGTTGCCGGCGGCGACGAGGACCACATCGCTAGGCGGAGCATCGAAGGAAAGGGGGGCCTGCATTACCGAGCCGCCCCGGGCCAAGGTCACGCGCACGGTCCTTGCGCCAATGGCAACGTCATCGTTGCGACCGTCGCCGTCGACATCGATGTACTTCTGAACTTCGCGAGACCCCTGGGCGTGCGCGTCGCCCGCGGCGAGGAGCCCCAGCGAGCAAGCAGCGACCAGGAGAGGCAACAGGGGGCGGCGGGCCATGGATCATGCCTACACTGGACCTGCGCCACCGGCCAGTGCATAGTCCCCGGCTCGATGCCGCTGCCCCTGGAGCGCTTTGCCTACGATCTGCCGCCGGAGCTCATCGCTCAGACGCCGGCCGACCGCCGCGATCAGGCGCGCCTGCTCGATGTCGGCGAGCAGCTCGGGGACCGAAAGTTCAGTGATATCGACGCGTTGCTGCCGGAGGGCGCGGTCTTGGTCGTCAACGACACGCGGGTGGTTCCCGCGCGCCTCGCGGCCCGCAAGCCGACGGGCGGGGCCGTGGAGCTGCTGTTGCTCGAACGCCTGGCCGCCGACGACGGAGCGCGCGACGCCCAGCGCTGGCGATGCCTGGCCCGGGCCAGCAAGAAGCTCACCGCCGGCACCGTGCTGACCCTCGAGCGCACCGATGGAACTGCGGTCGTCGAGGCGGCGCCACGAGTCACCCTGGCCACAGACCGGGCCGGCGACGGCACGGTCGAGGTGCTGTTGCCGGAGCCGACCGAGTCGCTGTTGGACGAGTGGGGCGACCTGCCGCTGCCGCCGTACATCGAACGCCCGGCCGGCAACACCGCCGAGGACCGCGAGCGCTACCAGACCGTGTTTGCCCGCGAGCCGGGGGCCGTGGCCGCGCCGACCGCGGGCCTTCACTTCACCGAAGACGTGCTCGCGCGGGTTCGCGCCCGCGGCATCGACATCGCCGCGGTGACCCTTCACGTGGGGCTGGGCACCTTTGCCCCGGTGCGCGTCGACGACTTCGACGATCACGATCTGCATTACGAGCGCTTCACCATCAGCCCCGAAACCGCCGCACTGGTCGAGTCCGACCGGCCGGTGGTGGCGGTGGGAACGACGGTGGTTCGCGCGCTCGAGGCCGCCATGGGCGACGACGGCCGCCTTCGCACGGGCTGGCAGCAGACCAACCTGTTCATCAAGCCCGGGTTTCGCTTTCGCGCCGTTGATTGGCTTGTCACCAACTTTCACCTGCCCGAGTCGACCCTGCTCGTGCTGGTCGCGGCGTTTGCCGGCTACGACACCATCATGGCGGCGTATCGGCACGCCGTTGCCCGCCGCTACCGCTTCTTCTCCTACGGCGACGCCATGCTGCTGCGCTGCGCCCCCGACGTAGCCCGGTCATGACAGCCGAAGGCTTTTCGTTCGAGCTTCTCGCTCAGCGCGGTAAGGCCCGCGCCGGTATCCTGCACACGCCGCGCGGCGACATACCGACACCCGTGTTCATGCCGGTCGGCACCGTCGGCACGGTCAAGGCCATGACGGTCGCCGAGCTCGAGGCGCCCCCGCTCGACGCGCGCATCATTCTCGGCAACACGTACCATCTGTTCTTGCGACCGGGCCTCGAAGTCATCGAACAGCACGGCGGCCTGCACAACTTCATGGGCGGCTGGAAACGCCCGATCCTCACCGATTCCGGTGGGTTTCAGGTTTTTTCCCTCGGCGACAGCAACAAGATCGACGACGACGGGGTGACGTTTCGCTCCCACATCGACGGCGATCGGCACCGGTTCACGCCAGAGCACTCCATGCATATTCAGGCGGTTCTGGGCTCGGACATCGCCATGGCCTTCGATCAGTGTCCGCCGGCCCAGGCCCCCGAGGCGGTCCAGGACCGGGCGATGCGGCGAACGACCGACTGGGCCGAGCGCTGCCTGGCCTGCGAGCGGCCGGCGGGGCAGGCGCTGTTCGGGATCGTTCAGGGAGGCACCGACGTCGCCCGGCGCCGGCGGCACCTCGAAGAGCTGGCGCCCATGGATTTCGACGGCATAGCGATCGGTGGCCTGTCAGTTGGCGAGCCGCCGCCTGTTATGTACGACGTGCTCGACCAGTTCGCCGATGACCTGCCGCGGGAAAAACCTAGATATCTCATGGGAGTGGGAACTCCCACGGATCTCGTGCGCGGGGTCGCCGCGGGGATCGACATGTTCGATTGCGTCATGCCGACCCGCAACGCCCGCAACGGCAACTTCTTCACGTCCCGGGGCAAGGTGTCGATTCGCAACGCCGTCCATCGCACCGACACCGGGCCGCTGGACCCCGAGTGTCCCTGCTACACGTGCCAGACGACCTCGCGGTCGTATCTGCGGCACCTCTACGGCGCCAAAGAGATGCTCTTTGGTCGCCTCGCAACTATCCATAATCTCACGTACTACGCCCGGTGGATGGCCCGGATTCGCCAGGCCATCCTCGACGGCACGCCCCTGCCGGAACCGGCGTAACCCGAGCGAGACCAGACCCTTGATTTGCCTGGGCGCCAATGCTAACCATCGCCATCTTTTGGCCCGTCTTTTCGGTTAGTTCTCGTCCCTGAGTCCGGGCGCGGTCCAAGAACCAACGAAGGTGAGTTAGGCATGCAACCCATCATCATGATGATGCTGATGTTCGGCATCTTTTACTTCCTGCTGATCCGGCCCCAGGTGAAGCGGCAAAAGGAACATCAATCGATGCTGGCTGCCCTCAAGAAGGGCGACGAGGTCGTCACCCGCGGCGGGCTCATCGGCAAGATATCGGGACTCACCCCGGACATCGTCACGCTGGAAATCCAGGAGAAGGTCCGGGTTCGCGTGCGGCGGGCGTACATCGAACAGCTCGCTGGCGCCGACAAGGCGCAGGACCAGAAGGCGGCGTAGCGTCCGCGCGGCGCGCCGAGGCTTAGAGAAACAATGGAAACCAAGACCAAGTGGCGCACGTTCTGGCTGAGCGTGCTGGTCCTGTTCGCCGCGGCGACTCTGTCGCCGTCGCTCGTCTCGCACGACCAGCTGCCAAGCTGGTTTAGCTCGACCTTCAACAAGAAGATCCAGCTCGGGCTCGACCTCCAGGGCGGACTGCACATCGTTTACAGCGTCGACCTCGACAAGGCGGTCGACGACAAGGCCTCGGAGATCAAGCGAGACCTGGAAGACAAGCTGGCGGAGCGCAGCATCGAGGCCACCGTCTCGACGCCCGTGACCCCGGTCGGTTCGGTCAACATCGTCGCCGCGAGCGCCGAGGCGGCCGGCAAGATCGACGACGCGTTCATGGCTGACTACGACGAGTCCCTCGTGATTCGCGAGTGCGAGGCCGAAGCCAACAAAAAGTGCTTCATCGTGTCGCCCGACTACGCGGCGCGGGTCAAGAAGTCGGCTCTCGAGCAGGCCATCAAGACCATCCGGGACCGCATCAACGAAAAAGGTGTCGCTGAGCCCACCGTGGTGCAGAAGGGCGACGACATCATCGTCGAGCTGCCCGGTCTCGACCAAAACGAAATCGAGCGGGTCAAGGGCATCATCAAGCGCACCGCCAAGCTCGAGTTCAAGATCGTCGACGACGGCTCCGAGTACATGAAGAAACTCGGCAACCACGTCGGCAACGACCCCAAGGCCAAGGAGCTGGGCATCACGTTCCAGCCCGACTCGTGGCCGCACCGCGAAAGCGGCAAGACGTTCCGCGACGTGATGCTGGAGGCCAGCAACCGCACCGAGTTCCTGACGCCGGCCGAGGCCAAGGAGTTCGGGTGCTGGCGCCGCGACAAGCCCCTCACCGACGGCAAAGTCGAGTGCGAAATCTCCGGTCGCTCGGTGCTCGAGAAGTACCTCGACGAGCTTCAGGCCGCCCAGCCCGAGTTTGCCCTCGACGACAACCACGAGTTCGGTTTCGAGGAAGAAAAGCCGCGCAGCCCCACCGCCGAAGAGCAAGACACCAAGTGGCGCACCTACTACCTGCTGCGCGCCGTCGAGCTGTCTGGCTCCGGCGTTTCGTCGGCGCTGGTGACCTTCAACCCGACCACCAACCGGCCCGAGGTCGTCGTCAACTTCAACCGCTTCGGCGGCCAGCGGTTCGGCGAGCTCACCGGGGACAACGTGGGCAAGAAGATGGCCATCATGCTCGACGGCAAGATCAACTCGGCCCCGGTCATTCAGACCAAGATCGACGGCGGCGCTTCGACCATCTCCATGGGAGCTGGCGATGTCGCGGCGGCCCAGCTCGAGTCCGAGGACCTGGTCAACGTGCTCCGCACGGGTTCGCTGCCGGCGCCGCTCAAGGAGGAATCGTCCTCCATCGTCGGCCCGCTGCTCGGCTCCGACGCGGTCGCCAAGGCCAAGGTTGCCTTCGGCCTCGGCGCCTTGCTGGTGCTCGTCATCATGGTTGGCTACTACCGCAAGTCCGGCGGCATCTCGATGGTGGCCCTGGTCATCAACATCTTGTTCATGATGGCCATCCTGGCGCTGTTCGGCGCGACGCTCACCTTGCCGGGAATCGCGGCGCTGGTGCTCACCGTCGGTATGGCGGTGGACGCCAACATCATCATCTATGAGCGCATCCGCGAAGAGTTGCGCACCGGCAAGTCGGTGCGCGGCGCCGTGGACGCGGGCTTTTCGCGCGGGTTCGCCGCCATCATCGACGGCCAGCTCACCACCGCGGTGGCCGGCTACGTCCTCTACTCTTACGGTTCGGGGCCAATCCAGGGCTTTGCGACCATGCTGCTCATTGGCATCGTCTGCACTCTGTTCACCGCTACGTGGTGCACCCGACTCTTCTTCGATCACTACGTCGGGCGTCGCAAAGGCGTCACCCTGGCCATCTAGGCCCCGCTGTAGCCTTCACGGAGCCCACTGATCATGGCAACGCATAAGCCATTCCGCGAGATCGTCCCCCCTGGGACCAACTTCGAGTTCATCGGCAAGCGAGGCGCCTGGGCCCTGGTGTCGATGCTTTTCATCGCCGCCAGCATCGGCATGCTGTTCGTCAACCAGGCGATCCCGTCCCGCGGGTCGATGCTCAACTGGACCATCGACTTCAAGGGCGGCACCGAGATGATCTACGCCTTCGAAGGCAAACCCGAAGGCGCTGAGCTCGGCGCCATGCGGCAAGGAATTGCCGATGCGGGGTTTGCTGGCGTGGAGGTGTCCGAGTTCGCCTTCGACACGACCCTGGAAGACGGCACGGCCCAGCGGGTCAACGGCGTGCGTTTGCGCACCCCGGGGTTCGGCGCGGTGACCGAGGAAGACAAAACCAAGATCGCCAGCGCCATCAGCGCCCTCGAGGGGCAGGAAATCGTCAAGGTCAGCTGGTCGGGCGACACCGTGTTCGTGCGGGCCAAAAAAGAGGTGACTCGCGACGAGGTGTCGGGCGTGCTCGCGCCCCTCGACTACGAGCTTCGCCAGGTCGCGGAGGAGGACCTCGCCGACCTGGTGACGGTGCAGGCCACTGGTGAGTACAGCATGCAGTTCGCCATCGCCGGCCTCGAGCGGCAGTACGCCAAGGTTCTGTCCGACAGCGTCGGCGCCAAGGCCGAGCTTATTCAGGCGTACGCGGTTGGCGCCAAGGCCGGCAAGCAGCTGCGCAACGACGGCCTTCGGGCGCTGTTCTACGCCATGGCGCTCATCATGCTGTACCTGGCCATTCGCTTCGACGTGCGCTACGCGCCGGGCGCGGTAGTCGCGCTGCTTCACGACGCCATCCTCGTGGTCGGCGTGTTCGCCGCTACCTGGACCGACGTGTCCCTGACGACCGTGGCCGCGTTGCTGACGGTCATCGGTTACTCGGTCAACGACACCGTCGTCATCTTCGACCGCATTCGCGAAAACGTGGGTAAGCTCAAGGACAAGAAGTTCGCCCGGGTCATCAACATCTCGCTTAACGAGACGCTGGCCCGGACGCTGCTCACGTCGCTCACGCTGTTCGTCGTTACGCTGATGATGAACATCTTCGGCACCGGCCTGGTCCGGGACTTCGCGTTCGCCATGAACATCGGCGTCATCGTCGGCGTGTACTCGTCGATCTTCGTCGCTTCGCCGGTGGCGCTGTGGATTCACACGCGCTACTTCGCAGCCAGCGCGAACAAGTAGTCGAGCCGGCTGTTGCCGGGGGATCGCATCCCCCGGCGAGATCGCAAAGCTCGCGCTTCGGCGCGGGCTTTTGCGTTTTCGGTGCGGGCGACGCCGTATGTGGCTCCATGTGTGTCATGCCCCTCCAGTAGGGTTTCGCTCGTGGTCGCTCTGCCATGGAACATCCGCGACGTACCCAGCGCCGCCGTACAGTCGGTTGCGGGGGCGCTCGGAGTTCATCCGGTGACCGCGCGCTGCATGGCGCTGCGAGGTCACGCCGACGTCGATGCCGCGCGGGCATTCATGTCTCCGCGCCTCGGGTCGCTGCGTCCACCATCTGGCCTTGCCGGGTTCGACCTGGCCGTCGACCGCATTTGTCGGGCCATCGAGGTTGGTGAAACCATTGGCGTCTTCGGTGACTACGACGTCGACGGCGCGACCACCACCGCGCTGCTCACGTCGTTTTTTCGGCAGCTGCGAGGCCCGACGGTTGCGCGAGTGGCGCGCCGCGATGCCGGCTACGGCTTTGGCCTCGGGGACGTCGAGTTCTTTGCCGACCAGCGCTGCGGCCTGGTCATCACCGGCGACACCGGCACGAGCGACATCGCCGCCATCGAGCGCGCGCGCGAGCAGGGCATCGACGTCATCGTGGTCGACCACCACACCGTGCCGACCCAGGACCCGAGCCTGCCGCCGCATCCCGCGCTCGCGCTCATTAACCCGTTTCGGGCCGACTCGACGTTTCCGTTCCGCGGAATGGCCTCGGTGGGCCTGGCGTTCTACCTGGCCGCGGGCATTCGCACGGCGCTGCGCAAGCGCGGTTTCTTCGCCGGTCAGCGCCCCGAGCCCGACGTTCGCGAGTTTCTCGACCTGGTCGCGGTTGGCACCATTGCCGACATGGTGCCGCTGGTCGGCGAGAATCGAATTCTGACTCGCGAGGGGCTGCGCCGGCTTAATCAGGGTGCGCGGCCGGGGTTGCGAGCGCTGTTGGAGGTCGCCGGCGTCGACGCGGCGCGCGCGATCGACGAGGCGACCGTGTCGTGGAAAATCGGCCCGCGAGTCAACGCCCCCGGACGCCTGGGGGATGCGGGACCCGCCCTCGAGCTTTTGCTGGCCGACAACGACGACGACGCGAAGCGCTGGGCCGAGCACCTCGAGCAGGCCAATAACCAGCGGCGCGAGTTTCAGGACCAGGTGTCCGAAGAGGCACTGGCCATGCTCGAGGGGGTCGATCCCGGGCCGGCGGTCGTGGTGGCCGGCGAAGGCTGGAAGTCGGGTGTCGTCGGCATTGTCGCCGCGCGGCTGGTGGACCAGTTCGCTCGACCCGCCTTTACGATCGCGATCGATCCAGAGTCGGGGCTCGGCCGCGGCTCGGCGCGTGCCGTGCCGGGAGTGAATCTGTATCGCGCCCTCGACGACTGCAGCGATTTGCTGGTTCGGTTTGGCGGCCACGCGGCCGCGGCGGGACTCACGGTCGAGCGCGACAACGTCCCCGCGTTGCGCGAACGGCTCGGGCAGGCGGTGAGTGCCCAGCTCGAGGAAAGCCGGGACGCCGCAGGGGCCGGCCTCGTTCTCGACGCCGAAGTTGCCCTGGGCGAGGTCGACGAAAAGCTCACCAGCGAGCTGCGAACGCTGGCTCCGTTCGGCATGGGCAACGAGGAGCCGATCCTCGGCTGCGGCGGCCTGCGTGTGGTCGAAAGCCGCAGGGTCGGCAACGACGGAAATCACCTCAAGCTGCAGCTCGACGACGGCACGGGGGTGCGGCGCAGCGCCATTGCGTTCGGTCAGGCCGAAGATGACCCCGGGCGCGGGGCCACTGTCCACGTTGCCTTTGCTCCCACGATCAACGAGTGGGGCGGGCGGCGCCAGGTGGAGCTGACCGTCAGGCGGCTCCAGCCGGTGGACTGAAAGAACCCCGCCTCCATCGGACAGCCCGGGGCGCGCCGGGTTGGCGTCGGGCGCGCTGGCGGTGGCGTGAGGGCCGCGGTACACCTCGATCGTGGCGAACGAGCCTCCCATCTCCGACCCGCCCGACGACGCGGGACCCGGCCCCCACGACGCTCCAGCGGCGGCAGGCAGTGAGTTGCCCGAATCGCCAGCGTCGGAGGACGCCGGACCGCGGGTGCGACGCGAAAACCCGGGGCAGGGGGACCACTGGGATGACGTCCCGAAGATTCCCTACAACCGAAGCCTGCGCCTCGCCCTTGGGGATCTGATTCGCATCGCGATGTTCGTGACGATGCTCATCGCCCTGATCACCTTGCGCCCGCACTGCAGCCAGGGCGCCGCCGGCTTTATCGAGTCCTTTACCCCACCGCCCGACGCCGGCGCTCTCGAGCCGCCCGAGGGCTACATTCGCCTCACGCCCGAGGAAGTCGACAAGTATTTCCCCCGCAGCGGCGACGAGCCAGCGGGCGAGGCCGAAGGAGCCCCGGGCGCCGACGCTGCCGACGAGGCAGGCGGCGAGCCTGGCGAGGACACCGCCTCCCCGGGAGCGCCCGAGGCCACCCCCGGCGGCGGCCGGTAGACCGACTTGACGAGGGCCGGCTCGGACCCGAGGTCCGAGTCCCGACTCCTGAGCCCGAGCCCGACTCCCGAACCCGAGCCCGACTCCCGAACCCGAGCCCGACTCCCGACTCCCGACTCCCGAGGTGCGAAACCGAGGTGCGAAACCGGATTCCCGAGGCCGAGTCCCGAGTGGGGAGCTCGAGTCCCGAACTCCAGAACCGAAAAGGCCCGGAAGTCCCCGGCCCGCGGAGCCCGGCTTAGTCCTTGATCGCCCGGTGCTCCAGGCAGGGCATCTGGCGGCGCGTCTTTGCCACCAGGTCGAGATCCACTTCGCCAATGGCCAGCCCGGTGCCCGCGTCCAGCTCGGCCACGATCTCGCCCCACGGATCGACGATCAGCGAGTGCCCGTAGCTCTCTCGCTTGTCGTTGTGGTGCCCGACCTGGGCAGCGGCGACCACGTAGCACTGGTTCTCGATGGCCCGAGCGCGCATGAGCACGTGCCAATGCGCCGCGCCGGTGTGGGCGGTGAACGCCGCGGGGATCGCGAAGATCTCGGCACCTACCGACACGAGCTTGCGGTACAGCTCGGGAAAGCGAAGGTCGTAGCAAATCGTGAGGCCGATGTTGCCCAGCGGGGTTTCGATGACCTCGGCGGCCTCGCCTCCGTAGGTCGAGTCGGACTCGCGCAGCACCGCGCCGCCGGGAATGTCCACGTCGAACAAGTGGATTTTGCGGTACGTCGCGATGAGCTCCCCGGCGGGGGAGATCGCCACCGCGGTGTTGAAAACTTTTGCCGGCTGGCCGTCGCCAGGGCGTCGCTCGGGCATGCCGCCGCCGACCAGGAAGAGCTCGTGGCGCTTGGCCAGTTCGGTCAGCGCGGCAACGATCGGGCCCGGCTGGGGGCCGCCGACGACCTCGGCAACCGCGAATTTGTCGGCTTCGCGCCGCCCGAGGAAGGCGAAGCATTCCGGCAAAACCAGCATTTTCGCGCCTTTTTGGGCGGCTTCGGCGGCCAGCTCGGCGCACGTGGCCAGGTTCTGGTCCAGGTCATCTCCGGATGTCATCTGGGCGGCGGCGACCTTGAACTGACGAACGGACATCAAGTCAGCCGTTTAACAGAAACCCGCGCACGAGAACAAGGGCCCCGTTGGGCGTGGCCAATTCCCGTCGAACCGTGACTTTCCAGTGATTTCGAAAGGCTTGCCTCGCAGAAACTGCCGTGGTAGCAGTGTGACGAACCATCCGAATCCAGCTGCTTGGGGCGGGTTGCCAAACCCGCCCTTTTTATTTGGGGATATGGCCGCGAGCAACCACACCATCGCCAAGCTCATTGAGATCGTCGAGCCGGTCGTCGAAGACGCCGGTTACGAGCTCGTGAGCCTGGAGTACCGGCGCGAGCAGCCGGGGTGGGTCATTCGCGTGTTCATCGACTGGCCCCATTCGGGCGACGCTGCCGAGCCAGAGCGCGGTATCGGCTTTGCCGACTGCGAGGTCATCAGCCGCGAGCTCGGGCCGGTTCTCGACGTCGCCGACCCCGTCGAGCACGCGTACAACCTGGAAGTTTCTTCGCCGGGTATCGCGCGCCCCCTTCGAACGGCGGCCCACTTTCGCCGGTTCGCGGGCCAACGCACCAAGGTTGCCCTTCGCGACGGGCTCGACGGCCGCCGTCGCTTTACCGGCGACATTCTCGAGGTCATCGACTCGGACGGTGGTGAGCGCGTGGCGGTCGACGTCGACGGCACGCGTTTCGAACTTCCCGTCGCCGACATCGACAGCGCCGAGCTGGTCCCCGATTGGGACGCAGAGATGGCGAAGAGCCGACGCAAGCAAGCGGAGGCGCAGAGCTAGGGGCGGCGCCGCTGTCCCGGGGTACGCAACCAGGCAAAGGCGAGCCAACCGCCCATTCACTCAGGCCCTCGAAGGGGTCAGTCCCAGGCGAAAACAGCTATGCAACCCAATCTCAACATGGTCCTCGAGCAGGTAGGCAAGGACAAGAACATCAAACGCGAGGTTCTTGTGTCCGCGCTCGAGCAGGCGATCCTGACGGCGGCCAAAAAGACGTTCGGCCAGTACCGGGAGATGGAAGCCCAGTACAACGAGGACACCGGTGCGGTGGACTTGTTCCTCATCGTCAACGTCGTCGAGGACGACGCCGAGGAAGGCCGCGAGATCACCTACGAAGACGCGTCGACCAACGGTCTCGAGGCCGAGATTGGTGACGAGCTTCTCTTCCAGGTCTTTTACCGCACGGAAGAGGCCGAGCGGGCCAAAGAGCAGGACGCCAAGTTCGGCGACCTCATCGAGCTCAAGAACGCCCACAAACAGTTCGGCCGCATCGCCGCTCAGACCGCCAAGCAGGTCATCTATCAGCGGGTGCGCGAAGCCGAGCGCGACAACGTCTACAACGAATACAAGGACCGCAAGGGCGAGCTCATCACGGGCATCGTTCGCCGGTTCGAACGGGGCAACATCGTGGTCGATCTCGGCCGCGCCGAGGCGCTGCTGCCCGTGCGCGAGCAGGTCCAGCGCGAGTCCTACCGCGCGGGCGACAGCATCAAGGCCTACGTGCTCGACATCGACCGCCAGGCTCGCGGCCCGCAGATCATCCTGAGCCGCACCCACAAGGGCTTGCTCGAAAAGCTCTTCGAGATGGAAGTGCCGGAGATCTACGAGAAGATCGTCCGCATCGAGTCGTCGGCCCGCGAGCCGGGGGCCCGCGCGAAGATCGCGGTGGCGTCTCGCGACCGCGACGTAGACCCGGTGGGCGCCTGCGTCGGCATGAAGGGATCGCGCGTTCAGGCGGTCGTTCAGGAGCTGCGCGGCGAAAAGATCGACATCGTGCCCTACGACGACGATCCGGCCCGGTTCGTGTGCAACGCCATCGCGCCGGCGGAAGTCACCCGCGTCATCATCGACGCCGAGGGTCACCGCATGGAGCTGGTCGTGCCCGACGACAAGCTGTCGCTGGCCATCGGCAAGAAGGGCCAAAACGTTCGCCTGGCGTCCCAGCTCACCGGTTGGCGCATCGACATTCACTCCGAATCGAAGATTCAGGAGCTCGAAGCGCGGGCCAAGCAGCAGATCGCATCGCTCGAGTGCCTGGACGCCGAGCAGGCCGAGGCCATTTTCCGGATGGGCTGGCGCTCGGTGGCCGATCTGTCGAACGCGTTCGCCGAGGAGCTGGGCGGGGTCGACATCGTCGGCAGCGTGGAGCGGGCCGAGGAGATCATCGGCCAGGCCCGGGAGTTCCTGAGCACCGAGCACGAGCGCATTGCCGCCCTGCGCAAGGAGCAGGAGCGCCGCAACAACCTGTCGGCGCGGCAGAAGCTTCAGGAAGTCCAGGGCATCGACAGCGACCGCGCCGAGGCGTTGATCACAGCGGGCATCAACATCGAGGGCCTGGGCCGTACGGCCGACCTCGAGCGAGTGGTGCAGGCTACTGGAACGGACATGAACGAGGCGCGGCGGCTGCGGCACCGCGCCGGGATCTGGCTTGGCGATGTTCCCGAGGGAACTCCGGAGCCGGACGATGAGCCCGACGCCGGCGGCAACGCCGATGCGGCCGGGGACAACTAGGCGGGAGTCACCCGGTTGGACGAGCTCGTATGGACAAAGGCGTGCGCCACAAGCGCGGCCCCGACAACCGGGGTTCGGAGCCAATCCGGACCTGCGTCGGATGTCGCGAACGCGCGCCTTTGGGGGAGCTTTTGCGAGTGGTCCTGGAGCGGGGCAGGGTCGTGGCGGACCCCGAGAGGCGCAGGCCGGGGCGCGGCGCGTACGTGCACTGGCGCCCTGAATGTGTGGAACGGGCCGCTCGCGGCGGTCTGGCGCGAGGATTCCGGCAGGCGATCGGCACAGCGGGGCTCGACGCCCTGCGAGCGCTGGTGGACGCCCGGGCCGACGCCAAGTCGGCGCAATAACGGGCAGCACGGCCTCGAATTCTCTGGTAAGAGAGGCAGCAGATGACAGTCGGTGCGAAATTGCGGGTCTACGAGATCGCGCGTGAGGTGGGCATTCCCAACAAGGAACTGATCGCCAAGATCCGTGCGCTCGGACTCGAAGTGAACAATCACATGTCGTCACTCGACGCTGAAGATGCCGCGCGCGTGAAGCGCTCGCTGCAAAAAGAAACCGTCGGCGAGTCGACGGTGAGCAAGCGCCTTTCTTCGACGGTCATCCGCCGGCGCAGCAAGAAGAAGAAAGAGGGCGAGGCAGACGCCGCTCCCGCCAACGGCGCTGCGGCCGAGGCCGCGCCGACTGGCGCGGTCGTGCGTCGTCGGCGCCCGGCAAAGCCGGCGGAGCCCGTCGCGGAAGCGCCGGCACCGACTCCCGAGCCCGAGGCCCCGGCCCCCGCGCCGGTCGTCGAGGTCGCGGCGACGCCCGCGGTCGAGCCCGCGCCACCTGTGGAAACGCCGGTGGCGGAAGCGGCTCCGGAAGCGACTCCGGCGCCAGCGCCCGAACCAGCGCCAGCGCCCGAGCCCGAACCGGCCCCCGCCGAGGCACCGAGTGCCGAAGCAGCGGCCCCCGTGGAAACCGCTCCCGAGGTTGCCGAACCTTCCGAGCCGGAGGCGCCGGCCCGGCGTCGCCGCGCCGTCGTGGACATCCCGGTGGCGCCGGGGCTCGGTGGCAAAAAGCCCGAGAGCCGTCCGGCACTCCTCGAGCCCGAGCCCGAGCCGCCCAAGGTAGAGCAGCCGGCGGCAGCCGCCAGCGACGCTGCGCCGGCGGAGGCCAAGGCCGACGCCGACGCCGCCGAGGCGAAGGGCACCGAGGAAGACATCACGGTCAACCCCGACGGGTCACCGCGCACGCAGTTCGAGATCGAGCTCGAGCGAGCGCGCGCTCGAGCCGCCGCGCGCGAAAAAGAACGCGAGGCAGCCCGGAAAAAGAAGCTCGAGCCGGCGACCCCGCGCGACCCGAGCCGCCCGGCGCCCGGCACGGTCATTTCGCTGCCGCAGTCGCGCATCAAGATCGCCGAGAAGCCGGCGCCGCAGCGCTCGTCTCGCCGCATCGAAAAGCGCGTACAGCCGCGCCGCGGCGGCGGTCGTCGCGACGGTGGCTGGGGCCAGAAAAAGCGCCTGCCGCCCAACAAGAAGGGCAAGCAGACCCAGATCACCCAGGCGGCGGCCCACAAGCGCGTCATCAAGATCGAGGACACGGTCACCGTGCAGGACCTCGCTCAGCGCATGGGCGTCAAGTCGAACGAAGTGCTTCGCAAACTGTGGGGCATGGGCATGATGGGCGTGAACATCAACGCGGCCATCGACTTCGACACGGCCAACATCGTCGCGTCCGAGTTCGACTACGAGGTCCAAAACGTCGCCTTCCAGGAGGACGAGGCGCTCACGTCGACGGAGGATTCGGCCGATGACCTGCAGCACCGCGCTCCGGTGGTGACCGTCATGGGTCACGTCGATCACGGCAAAACGACGCTGCTCGACACCATTCGCCAGTCGCGAGTGGCGGCGGGCGAGGCCGGCGGCATCACCCAGCACATCGCCGCGTACCGGGTCCAGGCGCCGTCCATCGGCGAGGTCGTTTTCCTCGACACGCCGGGCCACGAGGCCTTCACCGAAATGCGCGCCCGCGGCGCCAAGACCACCGACATTGTCATTCTGGTCGTGGCCGCCGACGACGGCGCCATGCCGCAGACCGTCGAGGCGCTCAACCACGCCAAGGATGCCGGCGTGACGATCATCGTTGCCGTCAACAAGATCGACGCCCCCGCCGCCGAGCCCGAGCGAATTCGCCAGCAGCTCGCCGACCACGGGCTCATCCCCGAGGAGTGGGGCGGCGATACTCAGTACATGGACGTGTCGGCCCTCAAGAACGAGGGCATCGACGAGCTCCTCGAAGCCGTGGCTTTGCAGGCCGAGCTTCTCGAGCTCAAGGCCAACCCCGACAAGCAGGCGGCGGGTGCCATCGTCGAGGCGCGCCTGGACCGGGCCCGCGGCCCGGTGGCGACGGCGCTGGTTCAGGAAGGCACCCTTCGCGTCGGCGACATCGTGGTCGCCGGCGAGTACATGGGCAAGGTGCGAGCCATGCTCAACGACCAGGGCAAGCCCATCGACGAAGCGGGCCCGTCCACGCCGGTCGAGCTGCTCGGTATCGACGGCGTCCCCGGCGCCGGCGAAACGTTCCAGGTGACCGACGAAAAGACGGCCAAGCAGGTGGTGGATCACCGCCAGCAGGCGAAGCGCAAACGTGAGCTTGCGCAGACCGGGGCCGTCTCCCTCGAGAACCTCATGGAGCGGGTCAAGCAGGGCGAGACCAAAGAGCTCAAGGTCGTGCTCAAGGCCGACGTTCAGGGCTCGGCCGAGGCGCTCAAAGAGTCTCTGCTCAAGCAGTCCACCGAGAAGGTCGGGGTCAACGTCATTCAGGCGGGCGTCGGCGGCATTACCGAGACCGACGTCAACCTGGCCAAGGCGGGCAACGCCATCATCGTTGGCTTTCACGTCCGTCCGGCGGGCAAGGCGGCCAAGCTCGCCGAGCGCGAAGGCGTCGAGATCAACATCTACAACATCATCTACGACGCCCTCGAGGACGTGAAGGCGGCCATGGCCGGGCTTCTGCCCCCGGTGGAAAAGCAGGTCGAGACCGGTGTTTGCGAGGTGCGCGAGGTCTTCGACATCTCGAAGGTCGGCCGTATCGCCGGCTGCATGGTCACCAACGGCAAGATCCTGCGAAAGTCTCTGCTGCGCGTCATTCGCGACTCGGTGCAGATTCACGAGGGCAAGGTCGGCACGCTGCGTCGCTTCAAAGACGACGTCAACGAGGTCAAGGAAGGCTACGAGTGCGGCGTTCGCGTCGATGGCTTTACCGACCTCGAGATTGGCGACCTCATCGAGTCGTACGAGATCGTCGAGGAGGCCGCGACCCTCGACTAGCGGTCGCGACGTTGGGCTTTGTACGTCGGCCTTGCCAAGCTGGCGCTGGTGATTCCCGGCACGAGCTCTCTCAAGGAGAAGCGTTCGGTCGTGCAGAAGCTCAAGTCGCGCACCGTGAACCGCATGGCGCAGGTGTCCATCGCCGAGATCGGCGCGCAGGATGTTCACCAGCGCATCGAACTCGGGATCGCCATCGTGGGCAGCGACTACGCGAGCGCTGACGCGAACCTGCAGTCGGCCATCGCCCTGGTAACCGGGCTGGGTCTCGGCGAGCTCATCGACGACCAGCGTGAAGTTGTGATGTTCGGCGACGAGCTGGGCGCCGGCAGCGCCTACAACGCGGCCAAGTTCGACGTCGACCCGAGCGCGGCGCCGCCGCGGCGTCCTGCGTCGCCCACGCGGCCGGGCTTCGGCAAAAAAGGGCGCAAGCGATGAGCGCCGAGCGCCACGCCAAGCTTGCGTCGGCCATGCGCGACACGCTCAGCCAGCTGGTGCGCGAGGTCAAGGATCCCCGGGTGCGCAAGCTTCCGCTCGTGAGCATCAACCACATCGACTTCAACCGCGACGCCAGCATCGCGCGCATCTACGTGTCGTTTCCCGGCGCCGAAAAACGCGCTGCCGACGCGGCGATGCAGGGGCTGGAGCGAGCAACCGGGTTCCTGCGTGGTCCGCTGGGCCGGGCCATGCGACTCAAGCGAGTGCCTCGGCTGGACTTCTACTTCGACGACGGCGCCAACGTGTCGGCGCACCTCGACGAGGTCGTCCGCGACGACCAGCGCCGGGCCGAGCAGGCCGCTCGCGACCCGGGCGCGCCCGAGACCGAGTCGCCGACTGCGGAGGACGCCGGCAAATGAGCATCGACTACGGCCCCCAGTTCGACCGGGTGGCCGAAATTCTGGCGGGAGCCGAGAAGGTGCTCCTCACCGCTCACCGGGGGCCCGACGGCGACTCGATCGGCTCGATGGTGGCTCTGGCAGTCTTGCTGCGGGCTCAGGGGAAGAAGGCGACCCTCTTTAACCCCGACCTCGTGCCGCGCCACCTCAAGTGGCTGCCGCACACCAAGGGGCTGATTCATCGGCTCAAGCCCAACGCGCGCTTCGACGCCACGGTGGTCGTTGACTGCGGGGACCGGCACTTGCTGGGCAAAGACTTCCCCGGGCCCGAGATTACCGGGCCGCTGGTGGCTCTAGATCACCACCGGTCGGGCAACCCGTTCGGCGATGTGTTCTACAGCGACCCCGACGCCGCCGCGGTGTCGGTGATCGTAAACCGCCTGGCCGAAAGGCTGGGCTGGGACATCCCGGAAGAGGCGGCTCTCGGCATGTGGGTGTCGCTCATCTCCGACACCGGCTCGTTTCGGTACGCCAACGCCAACGCCGAGGCGTTTCGCCTGGGGGCCAAGCTGGTCGACGTGTGCGGCGTCGACCCGTGGCGGGTTCACGAGCAGATGTCCGAGCGCGTGCCGTTTTCGCGCTACAAGCTCCTGGGGCGTGCCCTCGACAGCCTCGAGCTCGTCTGCGACGGGCATATCGCCATCATGACCATCACCTCGGAGACGGTGCGGTTGGCCAACGCGGCCTGGGAAGACACCGAGGGGCTGGTCAACTACTCGCGCAGCATCGACGGCGTGGAGTGCGGCGTTCTGATCACGCCGGCCAAGGGCGGCGGCATTCGCGTGTCCCTGCGCAGCAAGGCCAACATCATCGACGCCGGGGCCCTGTGCTCGCGCTTCGGCGGCGGCGGTCATCCGGGCGCGGCCGGCTGTCGCTTGCAGGGCAAGCTCAAGGAAGCCCGCCGCACCATCGAAAAGGCGCTGCGCGACGAGCTCATCGCCGGCGGCGTCAAGCTGAGCGAGCCCGAGCCGGTCAAAGGGCAGGGGCGCCCCCCGGCCACACAGCCCGCGGCCGCGGCCGACAAGTAGCGGCGGCCCGTCACGGGCGCAGCCAGCGCACGATGGCTTCGCTGCCGTCCGACACGCGCAGCCGCATCGCCAGGTAGCCCCCTTCGCTCATCGATACCGCGTTGAGCGCGAACTCCTCGACCACGCGCCCGCCGATGTCTCCGCCGACTTCGAGCAGCAAGCTCAGCGAGTTTCCGTCGCTGGCAAACAAGGCCAGGCGGTCGGTCGCTGCGCCCGCGATCACGAGGGCGCCGGCGCTGTCGACGAGAACCGCGCGCACGTCGGCGAGCTCGCCCCGGTGACGTTCCGCGGGGGCCCGGTCGCCCCCGAGCACCGTCGCGCACGCGCTCCCGTCGGCGAGGGTGGCTCCGATCCCGACGAGTCCGTCGGCGTTGCCAGCGGCGAAGGCCTTGAGGTCGCGGACGCCGTCGCCAGTGGCGTAGAGCGTCTCGACGCGACCTCGCGTCCAGCGCATCAGGCGTTCCCGACCGTCGCCGCAGCGCGCGCGATAGGCAACGCGCCCGAGCCGGTCGACAACGGGGAGGCCGCGAAGCTCCAGGGTGTCGTCGTCGGCCTGAGCCACGCGTTCGAGGGCGCCATCGCGCCACAGCCATACGCCGGGGCGACCGCGCAACGCGGCGCGAAAGGCGACGTGTCCGCTGTCGTTGGCGGTAGGCCCGAGAGGCCCCACCGCGAGCTCGGAACCCGTAAGGCGCAGCGGCCCGCCGTCTGCGGTCCGCCACAGCGCGCCCCCGGCGAAAAAGTAGGCCGCGCCGCCGCCATCGGTGGCGGGATGGCTGTCCACTGCCGTCGGTGGGGTGCCGAGCGGCGTGGGGGCGGTCAGTCCGTCGCCGACCGCCAGGCCCGCGACCGGCAGCCGTTCCGCGGTGAAGTACACCCGGCCCCGGGCATCGACTGCCGGCGCGTAGGGACCGAAGCCCCGGAACGCGGGGCCGGTCGTCGCAACCACGCAAAAAAGCGCGCCGGTCGAACTGCGCAAACGGTCACCTGGCGCCCAGCGGGCCACATCGCGAGAGTACCTCGCCCGCCGGCGCTCCGTGGTAAGTAGCGGCGATGGCGGCAGATGAGCTCCACGGCGTGGTCGTGGTCGACAAGCCCGGCGGCATGACGTCGGCGGCGGTGGTGGCGCGGGTCAAGCGCGCGCTGCGCGTCAAGCGAGTGGGGCACACCGGCACGCTCGACCCGATGGCCACCGGCGTGTTGCCGCTGTGCCTCGGCGAAGGCACCAAGCTCGCCGGCTTCTTGCTGGCCGATGACAAAGCCTACGAGGCCACCTTGGAACTGGGCGTCGAGACCGACACGCTGGATGCCGACGGACAGGTAACCCGGGAGCGCCGGGAGGCGGCGGCAGCGGTGGTCGAGGACGCGCTGCGCGAGTGCTTGACCGGCTTCGTGGGCGCCATCGAGCAGGTGCCGCCCATGTACTCGGCGATTCGCCACCAGGGCAAACGCCTGCACGAGCTCGCCCGGAAAGGCGTCGAGGTGGAGCGGCCCGCGCGCCCGGTGGTCATCCACGCGCTCGAGCTCACCGGCTTCGATGGACCGTTTGCCCGGCTGCGGGTGCACTGCAGCAAAGGCACGTACATTCGAACGCTGGTCGCGGACGTGGGCGCGGCCCTGGAATGCGGCGCCCGCTTGACCCAGCTGCGCCGCACCGCCAGCGGCCGGTTTCGCATCGGCGACTCGGTGGCCCTGGAGTCCCTGGACGACCGGGACCTGTCCCTGGAGGAACGCCGGGCCCGGGCCCGAGCCCACCTGGTCACGCCGGAGGTCGCCGTCGATACCCTCGCGACGGTTCAGATCGAACCCGATCGCGTCACGCAGGTGCGAAACGGCCTGCAGCTCGGCGCGGAGCAGATCGGCCTGTCGGAGATGGCGCCGAAGGGGCCCTACCGACTGCTGAACGAGGCCGGGCAACTACTCGCAATTGCTGAGCTTTCTGACGGCAAGCTGCGCTACTCAAGAGTGTTCACTTACGCCTTGACCTGAGCGCGCACATACAGCAGATTACGAGCCTTCAAAAAGACGACTGAGTTTTAAGGGTTTACGAAGAATGAGCGTATCACCGGTTCGCAAAGCGGCGACCATCGAGAAGTTCCGCACTCACGACAACGACACGGGTTCGCCCGAAGTTCAGGTCGCGCTGCTGACGGAACGCATCTCCCACCTCACCGAGCACTGCAAGGTGAACAAGAAGGACCACCACTCGCGGCGGGGCCTGCTGAAGATGGTCGGCCAGCGACGCGGCCTTCTCGACTACCTCAAGAACAAAGACTACGAGCGGTACGCCAAACTGATTGGCGAGCTCGGACTGCGCAAGTAGTCCCAACATAAGCCGGTGCGCAGCCCGGCTGCGCACCCAATACAGAGCGTGCGCGGTGGGGCGCATCGGTTGAACTTTCTGTCGTGCTTTCGTTCGCGACCGCCGTTGGGGGAACGGGGCGAAAGTAGGCCAGAGGGGTCAGGCGACGCCGCCGCCGCGCCAGCCATAGGAGAATTCTTATGAGTTTTGTGCGCGAAAGCGTCACCGTCGGTGACAAAGAGATCACCATCGAAACCGGCAAGTGGGCCAAGCAGGCCGCCGGTTCGGTCATCGTGCGTATCGGCGACACCATGCAGTTGGTAACCGCCGGCGGGTCGAGTGGCCCGCGTGAGGGCATGAACTTCATGCCCCTCACGTGCGAATACAAAGAGCGCGCCTACGCGGCGGGCAACATCCCCGGGGGCTTCTTTAAGCGCGAGGGGCGGCCGACCGAGGCCGAGATTCTCGCGTGCCGCCTGATGGACCGCCCCATCCGGCCGCTGTTCCCGAAGAGCTGGCGCATCGATACCCAGCTCATTTCCCACGTCATCAGCTTCGACAAGGTCAACCCGGCCGAGGTTCACGCCATCACCGGCGCGTCGGCCGCGACCCACATCTCGGACCTGGTCTGGGACGGGCCGGTTGCCGGCATTCGCGTCGGCTACGTCGGCGGCAAGTTCGTCGCGTACCCGACCTACGACGAGCTCGAAGACAGCAGCATGAACATGATCGTGGCGGCGTCGCGCGACGCCATCACCATGGTCGAAGGCGGCATGGAGGAAGCGAGCGAGGCGCAAATCATCGACGCGCTGATGTTCGCGCACGAGTCGGTGCAGCCGCTCATCGACCTGCAGGAGAAGCTTCGCTCCGCCGTGGGCAAGCCCAAGCGCGACCACGTCGAGCCCGAGGCCGACGAGGACCTGCGCAAGAAGGTCTCGGACTACGTTTGGGACAAGGTCAAGGAAGCGACCGCCGTGCTGGCCAAGCACGAGCGCGCCGCTGCCCTCAAGGCCGTGCGCAACGAGGCGCTCGACCAGTTCTGTGCCGAGGGCAAAGAGTACTTCGAGCGCGACGACGAAGTAGTCGAGGCGTTCGACAAGGCGCGCATCAAGTACGCCCGGGGCCGCACCCTCAAAGAGGGCGTGCGCATCGACGGCCGCAAGCTCGACGAGATTCGCAACATCTCCTGCGAGGTCGGCGTTCTGCCGGCGGTGCACGGTTCCGCGATCTTCACCCGCGGTGAGACCCAGGGCATGGTCACCGTGACCCTCGGCACCGGCTCCGACGAGCAGCGCATCGATACGCTGCGCAGCCGCGACGAGCGCAAGCGCTTCATGCTGCACTACAACTTCCCGCCGTTTTGCACCGGCGAGGTCAAACCGCTGCGCGGCACCAGCCGCCGCGAGGTCGGTCACGGCAATCTCGCCGAGCGATCGGTCAAGCAGATCCTGCCGGAGCACGAGGACTTTCCGTACACGGTGCGCGTCGTGTCCGAGATTCTCGAGTCCAACGGATCCTCGTCGATGGCGTCGGTGTGCGGCGCCTCGCTCGCGCTCATGGACGCCGGCTGCCCGGTCAAGAACCCGGTCGCCGGCATCGCCATGGGCCTGATGAAAGAAGGCGACGACTTTGCGGTTCTGTCCGACATCCTCGGCGACGAGGACCACATCGGCGACATGGACTTCAAGGTCACCGGCACCCGCGACGGCATCTGCGCCCTGCAGATGGACATCAAGGTCAAGGGCCTGTCTCGCGACATCATGGAGAAAGCGCTCGAGCAGGCTCGCCAGGGTCGCCTCCACATTCTCGACGAGATGGCGAAGACCCTGGGTGCACCGCGGGACGACCTGTCGGAGAACGCGCCTCGCATCGTGAGCATTCAGGTCAAGCCGGACAAGATCCGCGACATCATCGGCCCGGGAGGCAAGACCATTCGCGCCATCGTCGAGCAGACCGGCGCGCAGATCGACATCGAGGACGACGGCACGGTGTTCATTGCCTCGTCCAACGGTCGCAGCCTCCAGCAGGCGCAGGACCTCATCAAGGGCCTGACCATGGAAGCCGAAATCGGTCAGTTCTACCGCGGAGTGGTCAAGCGCGTGGCCGACTTCGGTGCGTTCGTCGAGATCATGCCCGGGACCGACGGCCTCGTGCACATCTCCGAGCTCGCCGAGGAGCGCACGCGCAAAGTCACCGACGTGTGCGACGAGGGCGACGAGCTGGTCGTGAAGGTCATCAACGTGGACCGCGACGGCAAGATCCGGCTTTCGCGCAAGGAAGCCCTCAAGGAAGAGAATCCCGAGATTCTCGACCTGATCGGGTAATCCAGCCGACGACGCGGGCGGCGCGTTTGGAGTAGCCTCGACCACCTCGTGCGAGTGCGACTGCAACGTCTTCGCCCCGACGCCTACATCCCGCGCTACATGAGCGAGGGCGCCGCCGGGCTCGACCTGGCGGCGGCCCTCGACGCGCCGCTGGTTCTCGCTCCCGGCGACCGAACCGCGGTACCCACGGGCCTCGCCGTGGCTATCGATGCGGGATTCGAAGGCCAGGTGCGGCCTCGGTCGGGCCTGGCCCGTCGAGTCGGGCTCACCGTGGCCAACGCCCCGGGAACCATCGATTCCGACTACCGGGGCGAGCTGCTCGTTCTCCTGGTCAACCTGGGCCGCGAACCGGTTACCATTGAGAGCGGAATGCGGATCGCTCAGCTGGTCATTGCGCCGGTCGTCCGAGCCGAGATCGTGGAGGTGGCGTCGCTCGACGAGACCGAGCGCGGGACCGCCGGTTTCGGCTCGACCGGCGTCGACTCGACCGGAGGTGGCGGCGGCTCATGAGCGCGGCGACGGGAGCGCTGGCCCCGGGCACCAGGCTGGCTGGCCGCTACCAGGTGCAGGGCAGGGCCGGCGAGCATCCGGCCTACGCGCGATGGCGCGCGAGTGAAGGCGGCGCCGAGGTCGAGCTCTGGTCGGTGCGCCGCGACCTGTTTGCGGCGCCCGACGCGGCGGTGAAGTTCGTCGATGACGTGCTCGCCAGCAAGAGCCTCGAAGACGACCACGTGCGAAAGCCGCGCGACGCGGCCCTGGTCGACAATGCCCTGATCGTCGTGATGACGCCCGAAGGGCTCGTGCCGGAGATGCTGTCGGCGAGCCAACCGGCCACCGACCTCGCGCTTTTGCGCCTGGCCAACGCACTCGCTTCGGGCCTTGGGGCGGCGCACGCCCTCGGGTTCGTGCACGGCCGGCTGATTCCTGCTGACCTGGTCGAAGACGGTCGGGTCATCAAGGTCGGCGGCGTGGGCATGTGGCCGCGCGTCGAGGCCGCGGTCGCCCTCGACCAGTGGCAGCCGTACCGGCGGTTTCTGGCGCCCGAGGTCATCGCCGGGGACGAGCCATCGGCCCGGGCCGACGTGCTGGCCTCCGCCGCCATCGTGGCCGCCGCCGCCCTGGGCAGCGCCGTCGCCGAAACCGCAACCGACGTGCGTGGCCTGCACGACGCGGTCGCGGCCCGCAGGCCCGACGTCGCGATCGCTCTTGCCGAGGCCTTCGATTCCATTCCAGAGGCGCGGCCCTACGCGGTCGCGCTGTTGGTCGAGCGACTCGAGGAGTGCTTCACCGGCGATGCGAACCGCACCGGGGCCCGGCCCAGGCAGGCCGGCGCGGACGCCGACGCTATCAAGGAGCCGCCGCCGATTCCGGGGCCGCCGCCGGTTCCCGGCGACGCGTCTGGCCCCCAGGTAAAGGCGCTGCCGGTGCCCGGGGGGCGCAAGCTCGCCGGGGTGGGCTCGCGCGGGGCGGTGTTCGACGAGCCCGAGACGGTGCGCGTGCCGATGTTCGAGCCGCCGCCGGCCGCCCACCGCGACGACCCGGCGGACCCGCTAACGGCTCCGCCGCCCACGCCGCCACCGACGCCCACACCGACGCCGCCGGCCGCCCAGCCGCCGGTCGAAGCTGCGGCCCCGGCTCGGGCCGTGCCGGAGCCGTCGCCGGTGAGCGCGTTGGCGAACTCGGCGCCGGCCGCCAGCCCCCGACCTCCGCTGCGCGCGCCATCCATCGACGAAGAAGCGGACGTCGAGACCAACGCCTTCGTCCGCGCGCTGGACCCGTCCCAGGCGCCCTCGGCGGGCGAGGTCGAGGTGCCGAGCACGCCGCCGCCCTCGCCCGAGCCAGCGGGGCCGCCGGAGATCGAGCCGTTTCCCATGGCGACGTCCTCGCCAGCGAGCGAGCGGGACACCGGGGCGCTGCCCGCTGCCCGGCCGCGGCGCGGACCCGGCCGAGGTTCGTCCAAACGCAACCAGCTCGTGGCCGCGGTCGCGGGCGCCGCGGTGCTCGCGATCGGGGGATGGTTTGCCCTGGGCGCGGGCGGCGGTGGCGGCGCCACCGGGGAATCCGCCGTGGCCCCCGCGACCGGCGGAGACGAGAGTGAACCGGGCGCGGCAGACAAACCGACAAACAATGGTTCCACGCCATCGCCGGCGCCGGCCCCCGCCAAGGCCGCGGCGCCAGGCGGCGCGGCCAGCGGGGACGACAAGCCGCGCGCGGAACCCATCGCGGTCGCGGAGCGACCGGCGGCCGGCGCCGACGACGTCACGCCCAACGCCGCTCAACCGGCGCCCGAGGTGGATGACGGCGCCCGGACCGTCGAGCCCGTCGGCGAGGTCGCCCCGGCGGTCGCCCCGGCAGTCGCGGGCAACGGGCCATGCCCGGCGGGCATGGTGGAGCTCGCCAAGAACGTTTGCATCGACGAGTACGAGGCGCCGGGCGGCGGCCGCGTGCCGACCACGGGCGTGACTCTGGCCCAGGCGCGGCAAGCTTGCGAGGGGCGGGGCGTGCGCCTTTGCACCAGCTCCGAATGGGAGAAGGCGTGTCGCGGAAACGGCGGCGCCAGCTACCCGTACGGGCCGGCGTTTCGCCCCGCGCCGTGCAACGTGTCCGGCGACATTGCCGCCGCCGGCTCGTTTCCCGACTGCGCGAGCCGCGCGGGCGCCTTCGACATGGCCGGCAACGCCGCCGAATGGGCCTCGGACGGGCGCGTACGGGGGGGATCGGCACTCGACGACTACCGCGGGCGATGCTCGAAATCCGACGCGCGAGACCCGGAAAAGGCCTACGACGACGTGGGTTACCGCTGCTGCGCCGACGCCGACTGATTGCCGACTCTGGCCTTGTACCGGGTCCTGCCAGCGAGTAATACAGGGGCCCGCGCGGGCGCCGCCTGGTCGGCGCACCCCTGGCCCCCGAGTCCTCGATGATCAATCGCTACAGCCGTCCCGTTTTTCTAGAGCTCTGGTCCAACAAGCACAAGTACGAGACCTGGCTCGAGGTCGAGCTGGCCGCGTGCGCGGCCATGGAGAGCGAGGGGTCGGTACCGGTCGGAACGGCTCAGAAGGTGCGCGACGCCGCGGCGGGCAAGCTCGACTCCGACCGCATCGACGAGATCGAGAAAACCACGCGCCACGACGTCATCGCCTTTTTGACCCACGTCGAGGAGCTCGCCGGGGAGCCGGCGCGCTGGCTTCACCTCGGAATGACATCGTCCGACGTGCTCGACAGCTCGCTGGCAATGCTGTGCGTGCGCGCTGTGGACATGATTCTCGAAGGCGTCGATGGCCTGCGCGAGGCACTGCTGGCCCGCGCCCGGGAGCACCGCGCCACGCCAATGATCGGCCGGTCGCACGGCATTCACGCCGAGCCGACCACGGCGGGCCTGTCGTTTGCCCGCTGGTACGCCGAGCTCGGCCGCTGCCGGTCGCGCATCGAGGCCGCGCGCGAGTCCATCGCGGTGGGCAAAATCGCCGGCGCCGTTGGCACCTACGCGAACTCGTCGCCGGCCGTCGAAAGCGACGCGCTGGCGGCCCTGGGGCTGCGCCCCGAGACGGTGGCGACCCAGGTCGTGGCCCGCGATCGCCACGCCGAGCTGCTCAGCGCGCTGGCGCTGCTCGGTGCGGTCATCGAGCAAATCGCCGTGACCGTGCGCCACTGGCAGCGCACCGAGGTGGGCGAGGCCCAGGAGGGCTTTGCCAAGGGGCAAAAGGGCTCGAGCGCCATGCCCCACAAAAAGAACCCCATCCTCTCGGAGAACCTCACGGGCCTGGCGCGACTGTTGCGCAGCTACGCCGGCGCCGGCCTCGAGAACGTCGCCCTCTGGCACGAGCGCGACATCTCGCACTCGTCGGTCGAGCGCGTTGCGCTGCCGGACGCCACGACGCTGGCCGACTTCATGCTCGTTCGGACGACGCGACTCATTTCGGGGCTTGTCGTGCGGCCGGAGCGAATGCTCGAAAACCTCGAGCGCTTCGGCGGTTTGATCTACTCCGAGGCGGTGCTGCTGGCGCTGGTGCGCACGGGGCTGCCCCGGCAGGAAGCGTATGTGTACGTGCAGCGCTGCGCCATGGGCGCTCAGGACGGGCAGGGCAGCTTTCGCGAGCTCCTCGGCAAGGACCCGGAGGTGTCGAGCCGGCTGTCGGCTGAGCAGCTCGACAGCGCCTTCGACCTCGAGCACCACCTGCGCCACACCGACCACATCTTTCGCCGGGCCATCGGGGAGTAGCCGGCGTGCCGGTGGCCAACCTCGACGGAATTCTCGAGCGCCAGCTCGCGCGCACCCTGGAGCGCTTCGACGGCGCCGAGGTGGGGCTGCCCGGGCTGGGTGACAAGTACGAGGGCAAGGTGCGCGACTGCTACTCGCGCGACGGCCAGCGAATCATCGTCGTTACCGACCGTTTGTCGGCCTTCGACGTGGTCCTCGGGACGATTCCGTTCAAAGGCCAGGTCCTGAACCAAATTGCCCAGCACTGGTTCGAGGCCACCTCTGAGGTCGCGCCGAACCACGTCCTCTCGGTGCCCGATCCCAACGTCACCATCGCCCGCGAGTGCGAGCCGCTGCCGGTCGAGTTCGTCATGCGGTCGTACCTGACGGGCACGACCTCGACGTCGATCTGGCGGGCCTACGAGCGCGGTGACCGAACGTTTTGCGGCCACAACTTGCCCGAGGGGCTGCGCCAGCACGAAAAGCTGCCCGCGGCCATTCTCACGCCGTCCACCAAGGCCGCCAAGGGCGAGCACGACGAGTCGGTTTCGCGCGAGCAGCTGCTCGAGCGGGGCGTCATTGGCGAACAGGACTTTGAGCGCGGCGCCGCCATTGCCAAAGCCTTGTTCGCCTTCGGCCAGGAGCGGGCCGCCGAGCGCGGGCTGATTCTGGTGGATACCAAGTACGAGCTCGGAAAGACGCCGGACGGCGACATCGTCGTGATCGACGAGATTCACACGCCCGACTCGTCGCGCTACTGGTATCGCGATAGCTACGAGCAGCGCATGGCTGCCGGCGAGGCGCCGCGAAGCCTCGACAAAGAGTACGTGCGCCGGTGGATGGTCGACACCCACGGCTATCGCGGCGACGGGCCGCCACCGCCGCTCACCGACGAGGTGAGGGTCGAGGCCGCCCGGCGCTACATCGAAATCTTCGAAACCGTCACGGGGCGCGAGTTCGTCCCCGACGAAAGCGAGCCGCTCGCGCGAATCGCCGACAACCTGACGAAGAGCACCGCAACGAGGCAATCATGAAGGCCAACATCTACGTCACTCTCAAGCACGGCGTCCTCGATCCGCAGGGCGCGGCGGTGGGCCGCACCCTGTCGCGGCTCGGCTACGACGAGGTCCAGGACGTTCGCATCGGCAAGTTCGTCGAAGTCGCTCTCGAAGAGACCGACGCCGAGCGGGCGCGCGAACGGCTGTCGGCTATGTGCGAACAGCTTGTCGCCAACACGGTCATCGAGGATTACCGCATCGAGCTCGTCGGCGACGGCGAAAGCGCAGCCGGAGGTAAGTAATGGACTTTGGCGTCGTTCGCTTTCCCGGTAGCAACTGCGACGACGACGCGCTCCACGCGGTGGCCAACGTCCTGGCTGACCAGGGCGCCACGGGGCGCATGGTCTGGCACAAAGACACCGAGCTCCCGTCGGTCGACGCGCTCATCGTCCCCGGTGGCTTTTCGTACGGCGACTACCTGCGCGCCGGCGCCATGGCGGCGCACTCGCCAATCATGGGGTCGGTCAAGGCCTTCGCGGAACGCGGCGGCCCGGTGCTGGGCATTTGCAACGGTTTTCAGATCCTGTGCGAGGCCGGGTTGCTCGACGGCGCACTGTCGCGAAACGACTCGCTCAAGTTCGTTTGCGACGACGTTCATCTAGTGGTCGAAGGACGGCCGACGCCGTTTACCCAGGCCATTCCCGCCGGGCGCCACATTCGCATGTCGATCGCGCACTCCGAGGGGCGCTACAGCCACCCGGACATCGACAGTCTCGAGAGCGAGGGCCGGGTGGTCTTTCGCTACTGCACCGCCGACGGAGAGGTGTCGCCCGGCGCCAATCCCAACGGGTCGGTCAACAACATTGCCGGCGTGTGCAACGCGGCCGGCAACGTCGTCGGTTTGATGCCGCACCCCGAGCGAGCCGTTGAAGACCTGCTCGGTCGCGGCGGCGATCAGGGCCGCATGCTGTTCGAGTCGGCCCTGGCCTGGGGCCGCGGTGGACCGGCGAGGGTATGAACATGTCGAAAAAGCCCATCGAACCTGTAGTGACCCCGGAGCTGGCGGCCGAACACGGCATGTCGGCGGACGAGTTTGCCCGCCTGCGCGATTCCCTGGGCCGGGAGCCGACGTATACCGAGCTGGGCGTCGCGTCGGTTATGTGGAGCGAGCACTGCTCGTACAAGTCGTCGCGCGTGCACCTCAAGACACTGCCGACCGAGGGACCCAAGGTCATCTGCGGTCCCGGCGAGAACGCCGGCGTGGTCGACATCGGCGACGGCCAGGCGGTCATCTTCAAGATGGAGAGCCACAACCACCCGTCGTTCATCGAGCCCTACCAGGGAGCGGCGACCGGGGTGGGCGGCATCTGTCGCGACGTCTTCACCATGGGCGCCCGCCCGGTGGCGCTGGCCGACTGCCTGCGGTTTGGCCGGCCGGACCACCCGAAGACGCACCACCTGGTCGACGGCGTGGTGGCCGGCATCGCCGGCTACGGCAACTCGTTTGGCGTGCCCAACGTCACCGGCGACGTGCTGTTCGACGCCAGCTACGACGGCAACATCCTGGTGAACGCGTTTTGCCTCGGCGTGGCCGAGACCGACAAGATCTTCTATGCCAACGCGTCGGGCATCGGCAATCCGGTGATCTACGTGGGCGCCAAGACCGGTCGCGACGGCATTCACGGTGCGACCATGGCGTCGGCCGAGTTTGCCGAGGACGCCGAAGCCAAGCGCCCCACGGTGCAGGTCGGCGACCCGTTCATGGAAAAGCTGCTCCTCGAAGCGTGCCTCGAGCTGATGCAGACCGACTGCCTGGTGGGAATTCAGGACATGGGCGCCGCCGGGCTCACGAGCTCGTCGGTCGAGATGGCGGCGCGGGCCGGTTCGGGCATCGAGCTGGACCTCGAGAAGGTGCCCCAGCGCGAGGCCAACATGACGGCCTATGAGCTGATGCTGTCCGAGTCGCAGGAGCGCATGCTCATGGTGGTGCACAAGGGCCGCGAGCAAGAGGCCCTCGACGTGTTCGCCAAATGGGATCTCGACGCCGCCGTTGTCGGTCGCGTGACCGACAGCGGGCGCGTCATCGTGCGCATGAACGGGGACGTGTGCGCCGACCTTCCCGCGGAGCTGCTCGCCGAGGGGCTCAAGTACGACCGTCCGCGCGAGCGTCCGGGGTACCTCGACAGGGTCGCGGTCCAGGCGCCGCTGGCGGCTCCGGAAGACTGGGGCAGCGCCCTGGTCGAGATCATGGGCGCGCCGAACGTGGCCAGCAAGGCCTGGGTGTGGCGTCAGTACGACCACAACGTGCGGCACGGCACCGTGGCCAGGCCCGGTCAGGCCGATGCCGGGGTGGTGCGCGTGGTGTCGCCCGACGGCGCGCGCGTCAAAGGCGTTGCCATCGCCGCGGGCTGCGACGCGCGCAAGGTGTATCTGGCGCCGTTCGAAGGGGCGCAGCTGGTCGTGGCCGAGTGCTACGCAAAGCTCGTCGCGTCGGGCGCGGCGCCGCTCGCCATCACGGACTGCCTCAACTTCGGCAACCCCGAGAACCCGGGCATCATGTGGCAGTTTGCCGAGGCCGTGCGTGGCCTTGGTGAAGCGTGCAAGGTCCTCGATACGCCGGTGGTCTCGGGCAACGTGTCGCTCTACAACGAGACCGACGGCGTCGCCATCAAGCCGACGCCCATGGTGGCCATGGTGGGGCTCCTCGACGACCTCGACAGCCACACGGGCTCGCACTTTCGCCGCCCGGGCGACGGCGTCGCCGATCGCGTCGCGGTGATTGGTGCGCTTGGCGGATCGCTGGCCGGCTCGGAGTACCAATCGGTCCGGGGCCCGGTGTCCGGCGTTCCCGCCTTCTTCGACCCGGCAACCCACAAGCCCGTGTTCGAGGCGGTCCTCAAGCTCAATCGCGCCGGCTTGCTGGCGAGCTGTCACAACGTCGCGGAAGGTGGCCTGGCCGCCGCCCTCGCCGAGGCCTGCGTCGGGAGCGACGTACCGGTTGGCGCAGAGGTGAGCGTTCCGGGCGCCGGCGACGCCGACGAGGTGGCCGAACTGCTGTTTGGTGAAGGCCCGGCGCGTTTCGTGGTTTCCTACGCGGCCGCCGACGCCGACAAGGTCCGCGACGCCCTCGGCAGCGTGTCATTCGCGGAGATCGGATCCGTCGGTGGAGACCGCCTGCGCATCGACGCCGGCGCCGCGCGCCTCGACGTCCCGCTGGCCGACCTGAGCGAAGCCTGGAGCACCGGCTTCGCCAAGGCCGTCGCGTAACCGGCACTCGAGCTCCACCAACAAACCCCAGCCCGTCCCCGAGGCAGCGCCTCGCGGCGGTGTCGGCCTCTGGTTCGGTCTCGGTCTCGGACTCGAGGCTGGTCTCGGGTTCGGTCTCGGACTCGGACTCGGTCTCGGTCTCGGTCTCGGACTCGGGTTCGGTCTCGGTCTCGGGTTCGGCCCCGGTCTCGGTCCCGGCCTCGGGTTCGGCCTCGGCCCGCTAGAACGCGGGCAGTACCAGGGACGCGACCATGGCCGCGCTGCCGGTCAGCATTCCGAACGACCGCGCGCGGTCGGTCCTGTCTTCGCCGAGCAGAACCTCTACAACCGCGGGCAGGGCGACGCCCGCCATGGCAACGCCGGGCAGGGCGGCGACCAGAGCGGTAACCGCCGTGGCCAGGCCCTCGGAGTCGAGGCCGGCAAAGGCCAGGCTCGGCCACACGTGGCCCACCAGCAGCACGTCCGCAACGAACACCACCAGGATGCCCCAGGCGTGGCCGGCAAGCAGGGCGAGCGCGCCAACGGCCAGGACCGAAGCAACCGCGGCCGCGGCACCGGACGGACCGGGCAGGGCGAGGGCAGCGGCGGCGCCGACCAGGGAGCACAGGGTGACCAGCGTGGATGTTCCGGGCGCCAGCTCCGCCGGTTTCAGAGCAATTTCGTTGGTTTGTCCCTGCACTGCTACAATTGTAATCGGATAATGACAGTTGGCGAGTGAAATCTGCCTAACTGACGTGTTTTCGAGCGTCTACAATGTAATCGGCCATTACAGTCTGGACCTGAACGGCTTTGGCGCACTCCCGTCACAAGGGTGGCTGCGGGCGTCGGATCCGCGTGTTAAGTAACTGTCGCAGGCGCGAACTATGTGCGGAATTTTCGGTATTTACGGGCACGAAGAGGCGGCCAACATCGCCTACCTTGGGCTACACGCCCTCCAGCACCGAGGGCAGGAGTCGGCCGGCCTGGTGGCGCAATCGGACGGGCAGCTGCACCGCCGATGCTCCATGGGCCTCGTGTCTGACGCCTTCGACCGCAAGACCCTGGCCCAAATGCCGGGTGCCTCCGCCATCGGACAGGTGCGGTACTCGACGTCCGGCTCCTCGGAGCTCAAGAACGCCCAGCCATTCGCGTTCGAGTACGCCCACGGCGGCATCGCGGTGGCGCACAACGGCAACCTCGTCAACGCCGCCGAGCTGCGCGCGCAGCTCGAGGCCAGCGGGTCGATCTTTCAAACGTCGAGCGACACCGAGGTCATCATTCACCTGATTGCCCAGTCGCGCGAAGGCGACGCCCTCGAGCGCATCGCGTCGGCGCTGCGCCAGGTGCGCGGCGCGTACTCGGTGGTGTTTCTGACCGAGACCAAGCTCATCGCCGTGCGCGATCCCAACGGCTTTCGCCCGCTGGTGCTCGGGCGTCTAAAGGACTCGTTCGTGTTCTCCAGCGAGACCTGCTCGTTCGACCTCATCGAGGCCGAGTACATCCGAGAGGTCGAGCCCGGGGAGATGATCGTCGTCGACGACAAGGGCCTGCGCAGCTACAAGCCCTTCGCCGCGCTTCGCGACGAGCCCGAGCCCAAGCGTTTCTGCGTGTTCGAGCACGTGTACTTTTCGCGACCCGACAGCGTGGTCAACGGGCTGCCGGTTCACCAGGGGCGCGAAAAGATGGGCATGCAGCTCGCGCGCGAGGCACCGGTCGAGGCCGACGTGGTCATCGCGGTTCCGGACTCGGGCGTGCCGGCGGCTATCGGCTACGCCCGGGAGTCGGGCATCCAGTACGACATGGGCCTGATCCGCTCGCACTACGTCGGGCGCACCTTCATCGAGCCCCAGGATTCCATTCGCCACTTCGGCGTTAAGCTCAAACTCAACGCGGTGCGGTCGGTGGTCAACGGCAAGCGCGTCGTGGTGGTCGACGACTCGCTGGTGCGCGGCACCACGTCGCGCAAAATCGTTCAAATGCTTCGCAACGCCGGCGCGCGCGAAGTTCACCTGCGCATCAGCGCCCCGCCCACGGCGTACTCGTGTTTCTACGGCATCGACACGCCAACGCGCTCCGAACTCATCGCGTCGTCGCACTCGGTGGACGAGATCGCCCGGTACGTTACGTGCGATTCGCTGGCCTATATCTCCCACGAAGGCATGATGGGGGCCGTTGGGGCGCCCGCCGAGGGCACGGGCTTTTGCTCGGCGTGCTTTACCGGCAACTACCCGGTAGCGCTGTCGAAAACCGTGGGTGCCGATGGGGGCGAGCTCATCAGCTTGCGCTCCGGCGACTGAGCGGGTAATTCAAAAGACGACATGGCGGGCACGACTGTGGACGAGATCGACTCCAAAGCCGTTCAGACCGAGATCGAGGGGTTGCGCGCGAAGCTCGACGAGCTTCGGGGGCATCTTTGACGTCGACGGCAAACGCGCGCGCGTAGACGAACTCGATCACCTGGCCTCGGCGCCCGACTTCTGGGACGACCCCGACAAGGCGCAAACGCTCCTCAAAGAACAAAAGGCCGCGAAGTCGGTGGTCGAGGTGCACGACAGCCAGGTTCAGCGCCTGTCGGACGCCGAGGTGCTTCTCGAACTTGCCGCCGAGGCCGATGACCACGACTCGGTGGTGGAGGCCCACGAGACCGTGCAGGCGGTGGTGCGGGCCCTCGACGACCTCGAGTTCCGGCGAATGCTCTCCGGCGACGACGACGAGGGCGGCGCCGTCGTGGAAATCACTTCCGGTGCCGGCGGCGTCGACGCCGCCGACTGGGCCGGCATGCTGTTGCGCATGATTTTGCGCTACTGCGAAAAGAAGGGTTGGAAGGCGCGGGTCATCGAAGAGGCGCCCTTTGAAGAGGCGGGCATCAAGCGCGCCACGGCGGTCGTCGAGGGCGAGTACGCCTTCGGACTGCTCAAGGCCGAGATGGGCGTCCATCGCCTGGTGCGGATTTCGCCGTTCGACCAGCAGGCCCGGCGTCACACCGCCTTTGCCGCGGTGAGCGTAAGCCCCGACGTCGACGACGACGTCGACATCGAAATCGCCGACAGCGATCTGCGCATCGATACCTACCGGGCCGGCGGCGCCGGCGGTCAGCACGTCAACAAGACCGATTCGGCGGTGCGCATCACGCACGTGCCAACGGGTATCGTCGCGACCGCGCAGAGCGAGCGCTCCCAGCACAAGAACAAGTCGCAGGCCATGCGCGTGTTGCGCTCGCGCCTGTACGAACTGCGTCAGCAGGAGCTGGCGGAAAAGGCCGCCGCCGCTGAGGCCGAAAAGAAGAAGATCGAGTGGGGCAGCCAGATCCGGTCGTACGTGCTGGCCCCGTACCAGATGGTCACCGACCATCGCACCGAGCGCAAGGTGGGCGCCGTCGACGCCGTGCTCGACGGAGATCTCGACGAATTCATTCGCGAGTACCTTCTGAAGACCGCCGACGCGCCGGGCTAGGGACTCCCCCTTGAGGGCGGTCGCCGTTTCTGCGCGGTCCCTTCCGCACAGACGCAGGGCTGCGCGTCGACGACTGGCGACATGTCTCCAGGGTGCGGTCTCGGAGCCAGCGCACGCCGGGGTCGGCGGCATCTCGCATGCTCAGCCCAACGTCGACCTCGGGTAGATCCAGGGGGCATTCGAGCTGCCGGAGTCCCAGCTGTCGAGCCGCGGTCGAAAACGGCTGGCGCAGGGTTGTGAACAGCAGATTGCTGTCGGCAACCATCGCCAACGCCGCCACGAAACTCGCCACGCGCACGGCGACGTGCCTGTCGCATCCGGCCCGTGCGGCGGCTCGAGACACCGGTCCCGGGCTGCGCGACTCCCCGGCGACCTGAATGTGGGGCCAGCGCGCCCACTCCTCGACGGACGGGCGTTTGCGCACTCGGTGCCCTTTGCGGGCGAACACCGCCCAGTCGAAACGGCCGAACGGGACCCGCTCGATGCCTTTACCAGGCGGCTCGTTTCCCACGGCGAGCTCCAGGTGGGCTGCCCCTCGAACGAGTGCATCGGGCGACGTCGGCGGTCCCAGGGTCACCGACAGCCCCGGAGCGCGGTCCCGCAACGTCGCCACGAGGGGGCCGAGCAGCGGCGCAAACAGATCGGGAGTCGCGACCACAAAGTCGCGGGTCGAGCGCCCGGGGTCGAAGCCGTCGGTTTCGCCGACGATTGACCGGAGATGATCCAGGGCGTTCGACAACGGCGCGCGCAAGGCCTCACCCCGCGGGGTCGCGCGCATTCCGTATCCCTCGCGACGCAGGAGCGGGTCGTGAAACAGGGCGCGCAGGCGTTCGAGGGCGTGGCTCACGGCCGATTGACTTCGACCAATGCGAGCCGCCGCCTTCGAGACGGAGCTTTCGACGAGAAGCGCCTCGAGAGTGACCAGAAGGTTCAGATCGATGGCGGATAGGTTCGGCTCTCTAGTATGCACTGAGTGCATTGTTGCATGATAACTATGCGTTTGATCGAACACGTGGGGACCGCGCATGGTTCCAACGTGAAATCTCCGACACGAATCAGTAGCGCCCTCGCGCTGTTCGCGACCCTCGCCGCGTGCGCCAGCACAGCCACGAGCCCGGCCCGCGCTTCGGACCCCTTGGTCGAGCCGGAAAGCCCTGGCGGGGCAACCGATGGCGCTGTTTCCATCGGCCCCGAGGGCATGCCGCGGCTCGCGGGTGAATGGGAGAGCATCGCCTGCGAGCTTCGCCCCCAGGCCGGTCCCGACGGCGTGGGCGATTGGTACCTTCGCCGCCGGGTCGCGTTCTCCAACGACGAGGTCCGGGCAACGTTCACCAACTTCGCGGATCCCGCCTGCAGCACGCCGGTTCTACAGATCGAGTTTGCCGGCACCGTCACCGTGCGGGGCGGCTCGGACGTTGTCGAGGGGGCCAGGGAGGTGGACCTGCTTATCGATCGGTCGCTGCGACTCACCCCTCGGCAGCCGCAGGTAGCCGAGCTTCTCGGTTCCGCCGGGCCGTGCGGTGAAGACCCGTGGGCCGTCGGTGTCGGGCCAGGAGGTTTTGACGACCGGCTGCGCGGCGCTGGGGATGGCGCCCAGCTCACCCAGTCGGGAATTCGAGGTGCTCTACGTCCGAGACGGCATGCTCTACTTCGGCGCCAGACCCGTCGACGGTCAGCCCCTGGCGAGCGAAGACAGGCGACCGCACGCCCTTCAGGTGCCCCTGCGCCGCGTCGCGGGCGGACCTACCCGGTTGGTGGGGGAGTCCGACGTCCGTCCACCGCAGGTCGTGGAAGTGGTCCGGTTTCGGGCGCGCCCGGGCGTTGCGCCCGGGGACGTCGCCTCAATGCTTCACGGCTATACCGCAGAGATGAACAAGTTTGGCTCGTTGCTGTACCGGACCGTGGCTCACGACGGCCGGGGCGGGTGGACGTGCGTCAACTACTGGACCAACCGCGCCGACAAGGAGCGGCTCAACGCCGACGCCCAGACCTGGTCCTCCCTCGCGCGCTTCGGCGAGCTCGTCGATACCTCGACGCTCGACATCTCGTCCTTCGCCGTCGAACGTCCCGCTGCGCAATAGGCGCCCCTAGTAGCGCCACTCGCCCATGACGGCGACGCGCTCGGGCGTCACCTGAAGGCGCACCGCCCGTCGCTCTCGTTGCGGCGAGCGGTCGCGCCGGGCCAGCAGGATGGTTGCGGTTAAGCTCACGACGGTCAGTCCGATGCCGACATCGGTGAGCAGCGCGAAGCGCTGGGCGCGGTCGCTGGCGTCGTTGATGCTCTCGACGGTGTTGGGCACGCGGCCGAGCTCGAACTCGTACTCGTCTCGGGCCTCGAGAGTCCGGTACGCCGCGTAGCCCGTGCCCACGGCCAGAAAGGTCGTGACCGCCGCGGCCGTCCAGAAGACCGCATCGGTGCTCGACTCCTTCTCGCCACGGTCCCGCGGGCGCATGGCGAGGTCGCCATCGCGGTCGGACCTCGAGGACGACAGCGAGATGAGCTCGACTCGGACCGTTTCGGTCACTCGTCCGGCGAAATCGATGCGCCGCTGCCACGGGGCGTAGCCCTGCCGGGTGACGACGATTTCCCGCCGCCCGGCGCTCACGATTACCGCCTCGCGAAGGGGCGACACGCCGACCACCGTGCCGTCGATGGCGATTTCGGCGCCTGGCTCCGACACGCGAATGCGGACCGAGGCCAGATACCCTTCGAGACGGCGGATCTCGTCGCGAACCTCGCGGCGGCGCTCCGTGTCGATTCGCCCGCCGCCGGCTTCGAGGTATTGGAGGTAGTAGTCGTAGGCCTCGACGTACTCTTTGAGCTCGGAGGCTGCCTGGGCCATGTTGTACAGCAGCCGAAAGTTCGGCATGGCCTTGTAGGCGCGCTTGAACTCGATCAGCGCCGCGCGTACGTCGCCGGTTTCGTACAGCTCGACGCCTTTTTGAAACCGTTCGCGGGCCTCGGCGCGACGCTGCCGGGTAGATTGAGCGTCCGCCGTCGAGGCGACCAGCAGGTTGGCAAGTGCCACCAGCACAATGAACGAACGCAAAGGACGAACGGCTCTACCTCTCACTGCATCACCTAGTAGGGGTTGTCTTTGTCAATCGTCCGCGATTTTTTGCGGACACGGCGCAGGGACTGGCCGGGGCGCACCCGGCCGTCGTCCTGGTCTTCGGCTTTGTCGGGCTTCTTGGGCGCCGAAGGCGCGTCGCGCTCTGCGATGGCCTTGGCGTCGTTGTCGGCCGCCGGTTGGGACGGTTTGCGATCGGCTTTGTCGGTGTCCGCCTTGTCGCGCCGGCTTTTGCGGCGGCTGGCTTTTCGCCGGGACGACGAGCGCTTCTTCCGCGTCTTGCGCTCGTTGCGCGCCTCGCGCTCGTCGAGGTCGCGTTCCTCGTCGTCTGCCTCGTCTTCGTCATCGCCTTCGTCTTCGTCCTGGCCGTCGCCGTTTTCGTCGCGCTCGCGGAGGGGACGGGGGCCGGCGCGAGTTCGCGTCTCGGACCGGCGATCGATGCGAGAAGGGTCCTCGTCGCCTGCATCTCCTCCGGTATCCTCGCGGTCGAGGCTTCGGCGCGCGTCGTCGTCGGGGACGTCGATCGCCCGGGGCGCCCCGGCTTCGTCGACCTCGAGCGCTTCGTGGCTCGGCTCGATTCGGGCGCGGGGCGTGGTGGCCCGACGCGGGATGTCGGGCGTATCAGAGCGAGCGGCCGCCGGGCTCTGGTCCGTCGGTGCCGCCGACGTGAGTGCGGGCGCCGGTTCGGCGTTCTGGCCGCTGGCCGGTGCCCCTGGCCACAGCCGCAGAGCCCAGCCGGCGGCGACGACCACGAGCCCGAGCACGGAAACCGCGGCGCCGCGGTGCCGCCGCGGGAACGACTCGGCCATGGCGGGAGGGCCGGCTGCGGGCGGTCCGGTCCTCGACGTCCTCGACGTACGCGACGTCCGCGACGTCCGCGACGTCCGCGACGCGTCGGCCAGCCAGCCGCGGTCGACCGAGGTCGGAGGGGGCGGCGGTGGAGGCGACAGAGCCAGGGGCGGAAGCGGTTGGGACGGGCTTGGGCTCGCCACGGGCGGGGGCGCCGGCGGCGCAGCGACGCTGTCGAGGCCGGTGTCGTCGTCGCAAGAGATCGCTCGAGCGATTTCGTCGGCAATGGTTTGCCGCTCGGCACGGAAACGCCAGGCCATGATGCCGGCGAGCTCGGTCGACGGTCCCGCCTGAATTCCGCCGGCTGCCTCGTCGAGGGCTCGTCGAAACTCCTCGGCCGTCTGGTAGCGCTCATCGGGCTCCAGGGCCATCGCCCTGGTACAGACGCGTCGCAACTCTTCGGGGGCGTCGGGCGCGACCTCGTCGATCGAGGGTTCCGTCCCGTTCAGCCGGTTCTGGAACGCCATCACCTCTGCCTGGTCGCGCGGCACCAGCGAACGGCCCGCCAGCGCTTCCCAGAGCAGAACGCCGACGGAAAAGATGTCGGCTCGACGGTCGACCCGGGTCGACCGAGCTTGCTCGGGCGCGACGTACGAGATCTTTCCTTTGAAGCCCCCGGCCTTGGTGTGCACGTTGCCGCCGGCTGCTTTGGCGATGCCGAAGTCGAGGATCTTGACGGCGCCGTCGTAGGTGACGAACAGGTTGCTCGGACTAACGTCGCGGTGCACGCAGTGCAGGGGGCGACCGCTCAGGTCTGTGAGCTCGTGAACGTGGTGCAGGCCGGTCAGGGCTTCCGAGATAACGCGTAGATGGAGCGCGCTGTCGAGGTAGCGGCGAGCGCGCGAAAAGGTTTGCCCCTCGAGATAGTCCATCGCCATGAATGGGAGGTCGCCGTTGGCGACCACTTCGTGGGTTTGAACGATGTTGGGGTGCCGCAAGAGCGCCGCGATGCGAGCTTCGTCGAGGAACATCGCTACGAACTCCCGCTCCGAGCGAAGCTCGGGCAGTAGCTGCTTGATGACCGACAGCTTGCGGAACCCACCCGGCCCGCGGCTCATGGCGAGGTACGCGGTTGCCATCCCACCCTGACCTAGTCGGGTGATGACGCGATAACGGCCGATCGTTTGGGGCGAAATACTCACGGCGAGGGGGGCGCTCGGGTGCGTGAAGTTCTGTTGGGGGCTTTAGAAAACGGAGGGAACGATTCGGGCGGTGGTGATGGAGTCCGGGGCGACGTAGATGACTTGCTCGAATATTTCGCCCGCTTCCAGGTGGCGCGCGCGAACGGTGGTGAAGCCCGGCTCGAGATTGATCGCGACGCCGATGCCCGTGGCGCTCGAGCTCGTGAGCGACTGGTCGGGCAGTCCGTTGGCGCCGAGGTAGGCTACGAGGGCTTCTTCCGCGGCATCGGGAACCGAGACCACCACGCCCGGCAAGGGCTGGAAGTCGCAGCCCATGGCGGTAAAGAACAGGTGGCCGCGATTCGGCAGCACATCCACGCCGCCGACGGCGCCGATGTCCCGCATGGTCTGCAGGTTGGTGATGATGAGGGCGCCCTGGAGCGAGGGAACGACATTCGGGTCCGGCGGCGGGAATAGATGAAGCAGGTAGGGCGCGTTGAGTCCCTCGTTTGCGGGCACGAAGAAGTGGCCGCGAAATCCCTCCACCACATCGAGCGTTGCTACGCCATCGCTGTTGGTAACGGCCTGCGCGCGAGGCGAGCTGCACGTGGGGTCGATGAGCGTGTCGCAGGCGCTTACCTGCAGGCCCGCAACAGGCTGCTCGACCGTGAGGCTGCGCGCCACGACCGACGCCTGGATGCCCGCTTCGGACAGAGGAGGCCAGGGCGTCGACTGACAGGCGAACGTCGGGCTCACGCTGCTCGCTACGCAAACGGAGTCCACGCACTCCAGGCCCGAGGCGCCAAGGGCCTCGCAGTCGGCGGTCACCTCGCACTGCGCCTGTTCGAGGTCGAGAGCAAGCGAGCATCCCGATCCGATGGCGACGCTCGCTAGCGCGAAAGCTACTACTCGGAAGGCCATTCCTCGGACGAGTGTAGCAATGTGTGCCTGGCTTCCGCGCCGCTGTTTTTAGTCGACGACCTGTTGTGCGCTTCGGCACTGCGGAAGTTCTTTTACCCCCACCCTAAGTCGTTTTTTCCGGCATTCATAAGTCGCGCCTTCCGCACCGAAAACGGAGTTGTCGGCCCAGCTTTCGAACGAAAGACAACCGAAAGGTGATGGCGCGAGCCCTCGGCAAACTCTGGTTCGCGAGGCGGCGCGCGCGCGACGAAAGTTGCGCCCGCGCTCGGGCAACGCGCGATTCCTACTTCATCGCGGCCAGCGCTTCGCGGGCGGCCTCGAGTTTTTCGGAGCGCCTTTGTCCTGCGGGCAGCGATTGCCACAGGGCGACGATTGCCTGGCGGGCGGCCCGTTCGCCGGACACGTTGCCGCGCGCGTTCTCGATGCGCGCGATCAGGTCCAAGACGTTCGCGGTCCGCGGTCCGTAGACCCGTTCGCGAGCGCGCTGGGCCGCCACGAGCGCCTCGTCGTGGCGACCTCGCGCGTGGAGCAGGCTGGCCAACCGGTAGGGCGGGTCGTATTCCCGAGGAAGGTCTTTCTCGGATTGGCGAAACGCGTTCTCGAGGGTCGCGAGAAGCCCGGCGTCGTTCAGATACAGGGCGACCTCCAGCCGCGGCCAGTGAAAGGTCATCAGCTCGAACGGTCCGCCGGCGTCGCGGGCGGCCGCTTCGAGCAAAGCGCGCTGCCGCTGCGCCACGGCCCGCGCGTCGCTGTCGCGCCCCTGGGCGACGTAGACCTCGCGCAGGATGCGCATGGCGTCGGCTCGGTCGTCGGTCGATAGCGGGGCTTTGTCGTTGTCGACCAGACCTTCGAGTCGGCGGGCGGCGCTTGCCCGCAGGGCGGCCGCGGCTTCGACGGACGCCGCGTTGTCGGCCGGGAGGTTGTCGGCACAGCGCGTGGTCCAGTGCACGAAATCCGCTGCGCTCGCCGAGGTGCCCGTGTCGGGCATACGGGTGCGGCCGAAGGCGACGCATGTCTCGTAGTCCTCGGCGCGGGCCAGGGCGCTGGCGAGCCCGACCAGGACGTCCGGGCGGCGGAGCCAGTCGGTCGATGACTCGGCCACCGCCGCGCCGTAGTGGCGCGCGGCATCGGCCCAATCGCCACGTGCGGCGGCCCGATCGCCCAGCCGGGCCAGGTACTGCGGGTCGTCGTCGGCGAGCTTGCCGCCGCTGGCCAGGGCGTCGGTGTGTCCTCTCTCGCCTTCCGCGAGCAGAGCGCGAAACTGCTCGACCGAGGCCGCGCCCTGGTGACGCGCCTGGACCGAGTCGTCGACCGAGCTCACCACGTAGAACGTCGGCCAGACCTGTACGGGGAACCGCGCCTGGGCGTCGGCGGTGGCGGGGTTCTCGGTGTCGATCGCCAGCCAGACGAAGCGCTCGGCCCACGAGGCCAGGCTCGGGTCGGCCAGCACGGTGTGTTTCATCGACAGGCAGGTGTGGCACCAGGCCGCCCACATATCAATGAGTACCGGCTTGTCCGCCTCTCGAGCCCGCGCCAGGGCCGCGTCGTAGTCGTCTTCGATCCAGGGCAGCTCCACTGCGGCGGCGCCGGCTGGCGCGGTTGCCGGAACCGCGGGGGCCGGGGCCGGAGCCGGGGCCGGGGAGGCGTTTTTGTCGGCCGATTTGCCCCGGCAGCCGCCGACCAGGGCCGCGCTCGCCAGGATTGCCATCAAAAGCCCCGATTCGCGCATGCCTGCCATTGCCGTCCGCATAGCACGAATCGATTCCATCGTTTACATTCCCGCCGCCATGGCTAGTGACAACGAGAAGACGCTCGACCGCATCATCGCAGAGCGTCGGCAGAAGGGCCGCTTGCTCGCCGAGAGCGGGCGAAATCCCTACGGGAACGGATTCCGCCCCACCGCCACCTGCGCCGAACTGCGCGAGCGCTATCAGGACACCAAACCGGCCGACGAGACGCCCCCGGAAGGCATCGAGCCCATTGACGATCAGACCTACCGGGTCGCCGGGCGCGCGGTCGCCAAGCGCGGCTTTGGCAAGACGGTGTTCTTGCCCATTCGCGACGGCAGCGGGGATCTTCAGCTCTACCTGAACGTCGAACACATCGACGAGGCCGAGTTCAAAAGCGTCGTGAAAAAGATCGACGCCGGCGACATCGTCGGCGCCGAAGGCAAGATGTTTTGGACCAAGCGCGGCGAGCTGTCGCTGCTTGCCGACTCGGTCACCCTGGTCACCAAGTCGTTGCGACCGCCGCCCGAGAAGTGGTCGGGGCTCAAAGACGTCGAGATTCGGTACCGGCAACGCTACACGGACCTGGCGTTCAACCCCGACATCCGCGACGTGTTTCGCAAGCGCAGCCAGCTCATTCGCGGCATGCGGGCGTTTCTCGACGAGCGGGACTTTCTCGAGGTCGAGACGCCGATGCTCAACTCGCTCATCGGCGGGGCGGCGGCGCGACCGTTCACGACCCACCACAACGCTCTCGACATTCCGCTGTTCATGCGAATCGCGCCGGAGCTGTACCTCAAGCGTCTGGTGGTCGGCGGTTTCGAACGGGTCTACGAGATCGGCCGCAACTTCCGCAACGAGGGCTTGTCTCGTAAGCACAACCCGGAGTTCACGATGCTCGAGTTCTACCAGGCGTACGCGGACTACCGCGACCTGATGGACCTCACCGAGGAGATGGTGTCGAGCCTGGCCCAGCAGATCAACGGCAGCACGAAGGCGTCGTGGGATGGCACCGAGGTCGACCTGGCGCCCGGGTGGCGCCGGTTGTCGGTCCGCGATGCCGTTGTCGACCTCGGCGGCCAGTCGGGCGCGGTGTTCGAGGATCCGACCGAGGCCGCGCGTGTCGCCTGCGACGTCGGCGCCAACCCGCGCGCCGTCGCGGCAGCGCTGCTGGAGTCGCTGTCGGCCAACGCGGTGAAGAAGCTGGCCAAGAAGTTCGAAGCCGGCAACGCAGACGGCCTGGTGGGCAAATTCGCCGAAAGCCGCGACGAGCGGCCGGCGATCGCCAAAGCAATTGCCGAGCGCTACGGCTCGCCGCTCGAGGCGCGCGTGCGCGCGGGCCAAATTGGCTACATGATCTTCGAGGAGACCGCCGAGGACAAACTCGTGCAGCCGACCTTCCTCACCCACTTTCCCCTGGCCGTGTCGCCCCTCGCGCGCCGCAACGAAGACGACCCGTCGGTGTGCGACCGCTTCGAGTTGTTGGTGTGCGGCAACGAGATGGCCAACGCTTTCTCGGAGCTCAACGACCCCGACGACCAGCGCGAGCGGTTCAAGGCTCAGGTGTCGGCCAAGGCCGTCGGTGCCGACGAAACCATGGACTACGACGAGGACTATTGCCGCGCGCTCGAGGTCGGCATGCCGCCGGCGGCGGGCGAGGGCATCGGTGTCGATCGGCTGACCATGTTGCTGACTGGCCAGTCGTCCATTCGGGACGTTATCCTCTTTCCGTTGATGCGACCCGAGTAGAGCCCCCCGGTGAATACACGATTCCAGTGGCTGGTGGCTCTGCGCTACCTGATGGCGCGGCCCCGGCACGTGAGTCCGGTACTCGGCTGGATCTGCGCGGTGCTCGGAACGGCGTGGTTCGCGTCGGTCATCCTCGAGAACTTCGTCTGGGACGTGCAGGTCCTCGAGGGGGACATCGTCACGGAGCACCCGTACCACCAGCTCGTCCGCTACATCGCGATCGGGGCCGGGCTGTTCTTTCAGGTCTTCCTGGGCCTGTTCGTCGTGCGCTGGCTGTGCTCGTTCTTCACCACGGTGAGTGTGGGCGGCGTATTCATCGGCACGATGGCGCTGGTCATGGTCCTGAGCGTCATGAACGGGTTCGAGGGCGACCTGCGCGAAAAGATCCTCGGGTCGAACGCCCACCTGCGCATCACCCGGGTGGACGGGGACTTCACGGAGTACCGCGACGTCGACGCGCAAGTGCGCACGGTTGCGGGCGTCGAGGGAACGTCGCCGTTTCTCACGAGCGAGGTCGCGATCGGTTCGACGTCGAACTACCAGAGCGTGATCATCAAGGGCGTTCAGCCCGAGCGCCTGGCCGAGGTCACGCAGCTCGGCGACAAGCTCGACGAGGGCGGCTTTGAGCGCATGTGGCGCCTCGACGAAGACGGCAAACCGCAGCAGGACGACGTGAACGATGGCGGCGAGCCGGCTGACACGCCGCCTATCGACTGGGGCGATGATGTCGTCGATCCACCGCCCGACGATTTCGCGTTGCCCGACGCCAACGAGCCGATTGACCTGTCCGGTGGTGCGGCTGGCGAAACCGGCGCGGCGGGCGAGGAGCCCATCGATCTTTCCGGTGGCGCCACCGACGACGTGCCGGACGCCGAACCTGCCGAGCCTGCCGAGGACGTGGAGCCCGTCGACCTATCCGGCGCGGTGCCCATTCCCGATTCGGCGCCGCCGCCGCTGCCGGAGATGCGTGGCGCACCGGGCGCCGACAGGATGCCGGGGGTGGGCGGTTTCGAAGGCCTGCCCGGCGCGCTCGGCAGCGAGGACATTCTCGACAGCTCGGACATACCGCCGCCCGATCCGATGATGCTGCGCGAAGATCCGCGGATTCTCGGGCTCGACGGCGTGCTCGCGGGGCGCGAGCTGGCGATCACCCTCAATCTCTACGTCGATCGCGAGGTCAGCCTGGTGTCCCCGGTCGGGCAAATGACCCCGGCTGGACCGGTGCCCCGGAGTCGCCCGTTCCGCATCGGCGGTGTGTTCCACACCGGAATGTACGAGTACGACACGAAGCTCATCTACGTCACCCTCGAAGCCCTGCAGGACTTTCTGTCCCTCGACGACATGGCCGAAGGCATCGAGGTGCGAGTCGCCGATCCCGACCGGGCCGGCGAGGTTGCTCAGGCCATCGCGTCGCTGATTGGCGATGAGTACGAGGTTCGGGACTGGCGAGAACTCAATCGCAGCTTGTTCGCGGCCCTGAAGCTCGAGAAGATTTCGATGTTTCTGGTACTGGCGATCATCGTGCTCGTGGCGTCGTTCTCGATCGTCTGCAACCTGATCATGGTGGTGGTCGAAAAGGCGCCCGAGATCTCGGTCTTTAAGACCATGGGCGCGACCGACCGCGAGGTGATGCAGCTGTTCATCGCCCAGGGGTTCGTCATCGGAGTCATCGGCTCCTTCGGCGGCGTCGGCCTGGCGCTCTACAAGTGCCTGACCCTGGATGTGCCCATCCCGAGCCAGGTCTATTACATCTCCAGCCTGCCCATCGAGATCGAGCCCCTCGCCGTCGGTGCGGTCCTTGTTGCCGGCGTGTTCATCAGCATTCTCGCGACTCTGTACCCGGCCTACCGGGCCACTCAGATCCTCCCGGTCGATGGTCTGCGCGACAAGTGAGGCGTGAACATTCGTTTGTTCCCGTGAACGCGGGGTTACAGTTTTCCTCTTGAGCTGAGTGGAATCAAATAGTTGCGGCGCGGCGCGCATCTTGCTCAATCCAGGGGCATGCTGCGCGTGAGGTTTCTGTTTGTCGCACTGCTCACTCTGGGCCTGGTCGGCGCGGCTGGTCCCGAGGCTTCGGCCGATACCTACGTTTCGCTTGGCGTGGGTGCCCCGGCGCGGGTCGATGGCAGTCTTGAAAGCCGCGTCGTGGACGACCGCTCTGAAATCGGTTCAGCTCGCCTGGCCCTCGGCACCCGAGTCGGTCCGGTGGCCGTCGAGGCGCGCCTGTTTGGCAGCGACCTGTCCGCCGACGGTCTGAATCTCGCGTCGGCGTCGGCGGGGCTCGGGGCGAAGTATTTCGTGCCGTTGGGCGGTGGCTTCGAGATCTACGGCGGGGCGGGCATCAGCCGAACCTGGCTCGTGACCGAGGACTCGGGCGACCCGATGCACGGCAGCAGCGGGGTTGGCATCGACTACGGCGGCGGTCTCCAGTTTCGCTTTGCTCCGCTCCCCATCGGGAGCGCCGCCATCTGGCTGGACTTCACCCGCCAGGAGCTCGACGTCTCGTCGAGCGCCGACATGCCCGATATCGACGGCCAGCTCGACATGGTCATGATCGGCCTGTCGATCGGCCTGTAGCGGCGAGCACCGCGGCGAGCGCGACCGGGCACGGCTCGGCGCGCTCGCTTGCGCGTTGCCGGCCCGCGTGACAACCCTCGCGCGAAGGCTAACGGCGGGCAACCACTCGGCATTGCGCCGAGTCTCAAGGCGTTGACAGGGTAGGGCCTCACATGTACCTTCCAGGCCCCCTTTCGGGAATGCTTTTGCCCAGTTACGCCTCACCTATCGCCGAGCCGCCGTCCATGTCGTCAGCTACCGCGCCCAATTCCGGCGCGCATGTCGTGGTCTCGGGTCTTAGCAAGACCTTTGATCATGGCGGAAACCGCCTGGAGATCCTCTCGCGCGTCGACCTCGAGCTCGCCGCCGGAGACCAGGTTGCCATCCTGGGGGCCTCGGGGGTCGGCAAGTCGACCCTGTTGCACGTCCTCGGCACCCTCGACCGGCCGACGACCGGCTCGATTCAGTTCAACGGTGAAGAGCTCACCCGCATGAGCTCCGCGCGCCTGGCCGAGTTTCGCAACCGGCAGATTGGCTTCGTGTTCCAGTTTCACCACCTGTTGCCCGAGTTCACGGCGCTCGAGAACGTGATGATGCCGTGCCTTATCAACCGCATGGGGCGGCAGCAGTCCGAGTCGCGGGCCCGAGACCTGCTGGACCGGGTCGGCATGACGCACCGCCTCACGCACCGGCCCGGCGAGTTGTCGGGGGGCGAGCAACAGCGGGTATCGCTGGCGCGGGCGCTGGTCATGCGGCCGTCGCTGCTGCTGGCCGACGAGCCCACGGGAAACCTCGACGGCCGCACCGGCGGGGCGATTCACGATCTCTTTGTCGAACTCAACCGCGAGTTCGGCATGACGATGCTCATCGTCACCCACAACGAGGAGCTCGCGCGCACGCTTCCCCGGCGCCTGCGCATGAGCGACGGAGGCGCGCTCCATGATGCGCAGTGAGGCGCGCAGTGAGGCGCGCAGTGAGGCGCGCAGCGAAGCGCGCAGCCACGCCCGTGCGAGCGCGGTCGCGCGCCGCGCCGCCGGCGTGCTGGCGGTGCTCGCGGCCTTGGCGGTTCTGGCCCTCGCGCCCGACGCGCGGGCCCAGAACGAATCGGTCGAGGACGACATTGCCGCCATTAGCGGCCTGCGCATCGATCAGGTGCAGTTTCGCGGCAATCGAAAGGTCGAGGACGACGCCATCCGTGTCAACCTGATCTCGCGCGTCGGCACCAACCTGGACTCGAACAAGGTCGGAGAAGACCTGCGAGCCATCTGGAAGATGGGCTTTTTCGACGACATGTCCGTCGAGGTCGAGCCGTCCGACAAAGGCGGCGTGATCCTGACGTTCGTGGTCGCCGAAAAGCCGTCCGTGCGGCGGATTCTCATCTCCGGCAACGACGACCTGGATCTCGACAAGATCAACGAGGTCATCGACCTCAAAAAAGACGCGATCCTCGACATCTCGAAGATCAAAAAGAACCGCGAAAAGATCAACAACCTCTACGTCGAAGAAGGTTTCTATCTGGCCGAAGTCGACTACGACATCCGCCCGGTCAACGAGGCCGAGGTCGACGTTTGGTACGTGGTCAACGAAAACGCCAAGGTCGAGATTCGCCAGATCGACTTCGTCGGCAACAAGGCGGTGACCGACCTGGAGCTGCAGTCGGTGACGCAGACCCAGCCGGGCGGCCTGCTGTCGTTCTTTACCGACAGCGGCATCTTCAATGAAGAGGCGTTCGAGCGCGACCTGCTGCTGATCACCGCGTACTACTACGACAAAGGCCACATCAACGTGAAGCTGGGCACGCCCCAGATTCGCCTGTCTCGCGACAAGAAGTACATGTACGTGGCCATTCCCATCGATGAGGGGCCGTCGTTCGACATCGGCACCGTCGACTTCGATGGGGACCTCATCGGGCCGAAGAAAGACTACTTCAAACGCGTCCTGCTTCGCCCGGGCCAGACCTTCAACCGCTCGGAGGTCGGCAAAGAGATCGAGAAGCTCAACGACTACTACAAAGACAAGGGCTACGCGTACGTCAACGTGTCGCCGCTCACGAACGTCGACCTGGACAAGCGCACGGTGGCGCTCACGTTCGAAATCGAAAAGGGTCGCAAGGTCTACTTCGAGCGCATCAACGTGCGCGGCAACGCCAAGACGCGCGACAAGGTCATTCGCCGCGAGATGGCCATTGCCGAGGGCGAGCTGTACAGCTCGACCGCCCTGGAGGCGTCCCGGCGCCGCATCATGTCCCTGGGCTACTTCGACAAGGTTGATATTTCGACCCGGCGCGGCAGCTCCGACGAGTTCATCGAAGTCAACCTCGAGATCTCCGAACGGCCTACCGGCACGTTCCAGATTGGAGCGGGCTTTTCGTCGGTGGAGAACTTCATCGCCCAGGCGCAGATTCAGCAGGACAACCTGTTCGGCCGCGGGCAAACCCTCACCCTGAGCGCCCAGCTTTCCGGTCTGCGCCAGCTGTTCCTGCTGCGCTTCGTCGAGCCGTGGTTTCTCGACACGCGGTGGACCTTCGCGTTCGACATCTTCAACCAGACCCGGGCTTTCGGCACGTTCAACCGAACAGCAACCGGCGGCAACCTCACGTGGGGCCGGCGGCTGTCTTTCGAGACCCGCGTGTTTGGCACCTACCGCCTCGAGAGCGTGGGCGTCAATTCCCGTTCGGGCGGCACGACCTTCGTCGGCGCCATCGCCGAACCCGGCGACAGCGAAGACGTGGCCAACCTGTTTCGCGGCGGCATCACGTCGTCGATTCGCGGGTCGATTCAGTACGACTCGCGCGACAACCGGCTGTTTCCCAGCGACGGCTGGTTCCTCAATGGTTTTGCGGAAATCGCGGACACCTTTACCGGGTCCGAGAACATCTTCGTGCGCTACGGCGGGTTCGTGCGCCACTACCGACCCCTGGTCGGGCCCTTTATTCTGCGCATCAATGCGGAGGTTGGCGTCGTGACCAGCCGCGACTCGCTTGGCGTGCCCATTTCGGAACGCTTCATCATCGGCGGCATCAACGACGTTCGCGGTTTCCGCCCGCGCTCGTTGGGGCCGGTCATCCTGGTGCAGCGAGGCGACGACCCTGGCGAGTCTCTGGGCCTTTTGCCGCTCGGTGGCAACCTGCAGGTCATCTGGAACAGCGAGATCGAGTTCCCGATCTTCAAGCGGGTCGGCATCTCCGGGGTCGTGTTCTTCGACGCCGGCAATGCGTACAACCTGGAAGACCGCTACTGCCAGCGAACCACCGAGGCCTCGGAGCAGGTGCCGGCGGATTTCGACCCGTGCTTCGACCTGACGACGTCGCTCACCACCGGCATCCGACAGTCTGTAGGCTTCGGATTTCGCTGGTTTTCGCCGATTGGACCGCTTCGGTTTGAATGGGGCGCCCCGCTCGATCGTCAGGGCAACGAAGATCCGCTGGTCTTCGAGTTCACGATCGGCAACTTCTTCTAGTCGAGCTTCTGCAGAGCCGGAGAGACGACCCGATGAGACGATCCTTAGTATTCACCTTGCTCGGCTGTGCGCTGATCTTTGCCGGCGTGGTGCGCGCCGAGGCCGCGGGATCCGAGCCGATCCGCGTGGCCTACGTCGACCTGATGGCGGTCATGTCCGACACCAAGGCCGGCAAGCAGGCCCAGGCGAAGCTGCAAAAAGAGCTCGACAAGCGCCAGGAATCCCTCGACAAAAAGCAGAAGAAGGCGGCCAAGCTCGAGGCTCAGCTCAAGCGGCAATCGGCCTTTCTCAAGGCCGACAAGCTGCGAGCCAAGCAGCAGGAACTGGCGCAAATGGCTGCGGAGATTCAGCAGCTGTACGGCAAGCTCCAGGCCGAACTCGAGCAGGTAAAGCAAAAGGCCATGGTCGAGCTGCTCGACAAGGCGACGCCGGTCATTCACCAGGTTGCCAAAAAGAACGGGTTCACGATGGTCTTCGAGCGCACGAACAGCTTTGTCGTGTGGGCGAACGACGATCTCGACATCACCGAACAGGTGAAGGCGCGGCTCTAGTGTCCTGGAACAGGTACTTGCCGACGAACGGCCCGGCCGCCTCCGCGCGCTGGCGTCGTTACTCGTGGGTCACTCGGGCCCACCAAACTCCCTCCTCGCGCCTCGCCATCACGCGGATGGGGCTCGGGCGTTTCCCGACACACCGGTTCCACGACACTAGCCGCTGAGGTACTCGCAAATGCATCGACCACTTTCCATCGCTTTTCTCGGGCTCTCCATGGTCGTCTTCGGCATGGTCGGAGCCGACGCCGCTGCTCCGGCGGCAAAGGTCGGGTTCGTGGACCTGCAGACGACCATCGACAAGACCAAGGTCGGCCGCAAGGCGAAGAAAAACTTCGACGCCGCCGTCAAAAAGAAGCAGGCCGAGTTCAAAAAGAAAGAGAACAAGCTCAAGCAGACCAGCGCCGAGCTGCAGAAGAAAGCGAACTCGCTGTCCCCGGACGAGCGGCGCAAGCGGCAGGGCGAGCTCGAAAAGCAGTACGTCGAGCTGCAAGAGATGTACGTGAAGATTCAGCGAGACCTGGCGCAGCAGCAGGCCAAGCTGCTCGACTCGATCTTCACCAAGGCGGCGCCTCACATTAAGGCGATCGCCGAGCGCGACGGCTACACCATCGTGTTCGAAAAGACCCAGAGCGCGCTTCTCTGGGGTGACCCCGGCGTCGACTTGACCGCCGAGGTCAACAAGAAGCTCTGAGCGGCCGCGCGGCGGGGCGCGATTCGCCGGGAGCCACCCTGCGTGACGCGACTGTGCTAAAAGGCGGCGGTTATGAGTGAAACGGCCGTTACCGCTGAGGAAATCCTCGACATCCTGCCGCACCGGTTTCCGTTTCTCCTGGTCGACAAGGTCGTGTCGGTCCAGGAGGGGGGCGACGAGATCGTCGCCCTGAAGAACGTGAGCTGGGGCGAGCCCTATTTTCAGGGGCATTTTCCCAAGACACCGGTGATGCCAGGCGTGCTCATGGTCGAAGCCATGGCGCAAACGGCCGGCATTCTTGCGGCCAAGAACGAGGCCTTCGACGTGGAGAACCAGCTCGTGGTCTTCATGACCATCGACAAGGTGAAGTTCCGGCGCCAGGTGGTGCCGGGCGATCAGCTGCTGATGAAGGTCGAAGCCCTGCGCAAAGGCAAAATCTGGAAGCTGCGCGGCGAGGCGACGGTCGATGGCGAAGTGGCGTGTCAGGCCGAGTTCCTCGCTGGTATCGTCGACCGCGAGTGATTGCCTTCAAGACGGACGTACACCGCTGCCTTGCCGCTTCGATCGGGGCCGTCGCTGTGCTCTCGGCCGCTGGCTGCGGCGGCAAGGAAGAAGCGGCGCCCGAGGTAGCGCGGCATGGTTGGGGCGACGCCGCGCCGGTCGTGGTCGTAGAGCGCACCAGCGGCGGCGCCCGGTTCACCGACGAGGTCGAGCCCAACGACGAACCGGGGCAGGCGGCTGACCTGGTGCCCCCGGCGGGCATTGAGGGGACCTTTGGAACCCCCGGCGATGCCGACCTCTTCAAGGTGGCGGTCGATCGCGCCGGCGGGCTTCGCGCCGTGCTCGACGCCGTGCCCGGCGTCGACACCGTGGTGCAGATTCTCGACGCAAAGGGCGAGGTCGTGGTCCACGGCGACAACGGCGGCGCCAACGTGGCCGAGGGATTGCCCAACGCGCCGGTCGAGCCGGGGACCTACTACGTCAAGGTGGTCGAGTTCGTAAAGAAGAAGCCCAAGGCCGGCGACGCTGAGGCGGCGGGCAAGGCCGCCCGGGCGCCCGCGCCGTACCGACTGACGGTGACCTACGCCGAGCCCCCGGGCATTGGCGAGGAGCGCGAGCCCAACGGCAACCCGGAAGACGCTCTGCCGCTAGCGCCGGGAGGCAGCGTCGAAGGCTATATCGGCTGGCGACGAGACAACGACTGGTGGAGCGTCGACCCCGCGTCGATGCTTAGCCTCGAGGCCCTGGATATCGACATCGCCAGTCCGAAGCAGGTCAAGCTCACGGTGCGTGTGCTCGACGCCAAGGGCAATACCGTGCTGGTTCGAGAAGCGCGGGGGCGGGGGCAGGACCTGGCCGTGCGCGGATGGAAGGCCAGCGGTCTGCATCGCATCCTGCTGTCGGGACGCTACTCGAGTCACGATCGCCGGTACGCCATCTCGACGCGCAAGCGAGCTCTGGAAGGCGACGACGAAGTCGAGCCCAACGACGCGGCGGGCACGGCCAACCCTCTGGCGGTGGAGACCGGCGCCCTCGACGGTAAGCGAAGCGCTCACGCGACGGTCGGCGACCAGGATTGGTTCGCTCTGCCGGTCGGTTCGGCCAGCGTCGGCTACAACATCGACGTTTCCCCCTCGCCAGGGCTCGACGTCGACGCCGCGGTGGTGCGCGCCGACGGCACGGCGATTCGCGAAAGCGCAAACGCAGCGAGCGGCGCCACCGAGAAGCTGCTCAGCGTGCCGGTGGGCGCGGGGGAAAGACTGTACCTGCGAGTAACGCCCCGGCCGCGCGGCGCCAGCGCCGCCGCCGACGCGGTCTACACCGTTCGCTGGAGCACGACGGCCTACACAACCGCGCCGCCGCCGGCTCCACCCGCCCCATAAGAGCCTCGGCCTCAACCCCGGCCCCGGTCTCGGCCTCGGGTCTCGGTCTCGGTCTCGGATTCGGCCTCGGTCTCGGATTCGGCCTCGGTCTCGGATTCGGATTCGGATTCGGATTCGGCCTCGGCCTCGGCCTCGGCCTCGGATTCGGATTCGGATTCGGATTCGGCCTCGGGATTCGGTCTCGGTCTCGGATTCGGTCTCGGATTCGGCCTCGGTCTCGGCCTCGGATTCGGCCTCGGCCTCGGTCTCGGATTCGGTCTCGGATTCGGCCTCGGCCTCGGCCTCGGCCTCGGCCTCGGCCTCGGAGTCGGCTTCGGCCTCGGTTTGGGCGTTCGGCCCCGGCCCCCGCCCCGGCCCCGGCCTCGCAGTGTCAGCCCGTTCCAACCGCCCGCGTCACCGGGCACACACGGCGCTGCTGTTTCGCGGCCTTACCTCGTGGCACGCCGGGTGCTCCTTCGTCGGCGCATGAAACTCGACAACAAGGAGAAGTACATGGTTCGAGCATCCTGGATGAACGGCCGCATCGCCCTGGCGCTCGCGTCGGTCGTTGCGATTGGCTGCGGCGGCGAAGCAGCGCCGAAGGCCGAGCGCTCGGTCGACAAAGGCAAGCCCACAACGACGACGAAGCCGGCCGCAGCGGCGCGGTCGGTGGCCCCAACCAAGGCAAGGCCCGACGCCGTCGCCGCCGCGCCGGTACCGGCGCCGGTCGAGCTGTCGCCGGCCAAGCCGGAGGTTCAGATTCCCGATGACTATCGCGGCGCTATGCGTATCGGCAAAGAGCTGCGCGAGCAGGGGGAACTGTCGCTCGCTCTCACGGCCTTCGACCGGGCCGCCGACGCTGCCCCGCGCCGGGCTGCGCCCCACGTCGACGCCGCGCGCGTGCACATCACTCTCGGCGACATCGAGCTTGCTCGCGAACGAGTCGAGCGCGCCGTCGAACTCGACAGCGACTCGTCGGCCGCCTGGAACACAATGGGGCGGGTCGAGCTCGCCGAAGGCAGCCTCGAGGCGGCCGCGGTGTCGTTCGAACGGGCCGGCGAACTCAACCCCGACAACTCGTACGCCTGGAACAACCTCGGTTTCGTTCGCCTCGAGCAGAAACAGTACGGCGACGCGGTCGCGGCGCTCGAACGGGCCACGTCGGGCGCCATCGTCACCGGCTACATGTGGAACAACCTGGGCATGGCCTACGAGCATCTCGATCGCCTGGACGAGGCGCGCGCCGCCTACGGACAGGGAGCCGATGCGGGTTCAGAGCTGGCGATGAGCAACGGCACGCGCCTCGAAGGTGTCGAATCCATCGCGACCCCGGCGGCAGTGGCCGCGACCGATTCCACCGACGCAAACATCGCGGACGACCCGCTGGTATTCGAACCTCTCGCCGACATCGAGGCAGACGCCGGGCCCGCTCCGTCGCCGGGCGATGTGGCGTCGACCCCGGTGCCAGTTCGCGAGTAGCTGATCACATCGCGAGCGTTCCGGTGCCGGTGTTGTTGCCACCGGGCACGCCCTCCTATCCGGGGGGCGTTGCTCGTTGGTGGCCAAAAAAACACGAGCCGGCGCCGTTGCCGTGCTTAGCTGGGGCCTGAGGCTTTGCGCACGTTGCCCCCCATATCCAGGAGGCGCTGGAACACCCACGGCAGCTACGTGCTGGCCGTGCTCGCGGGCCTCAACTTCTTCAACTACGCCAACCGCACCGTTGTGCTCTCGATGTACGACGACCTGCGGGCGGCCTTCGGTCTCAGCGACGCCGAGCTCGGGCTGCTCACGACCGCGTTCATGCTGACCAACGCGCTCGTCGCACTGCCCGCGGGATGGGCGGCCGACCGCTTCGACCGGCGTCGGGTCATCGCCCTCGGGGCCGTCGTGTGGAGCGCCGGCTCCATCGTGGTCGCCCTGGCCGATGTCGCGGGGGTGGGTCTCAAGACCCTCATCATCGGTAGACTCCTGGCGGGACTCGGCTCTGGCGCCCTGGTTCCCGTCGGCAACGCGCTGCTGTGCGATGTGTTCCCGCCCGAGCGCAAGGCGCGAACGGTCTCGATCTTCAACGTCGGGCTCGTCTTCGGTGCGGTCGCTGGCTTTGGCGCCGGGCTCGCCGGGTACCCCACGGGGATTTGGGCCGTTGCATTGCCGCCGGTGGTTCTGGCGTTGCTCGCGTGGAACCTGGGTGTCTCGGCTCGTCGGCGCAACGTCGCCGAACTCACCTACGAGCAAACGTCGTGGGAGCGCTTCGCGCGCGATGTCCTGGCGACGTTCCGAGTGCGTACGTTTCGCAGGACGGTGGTGGGCGCCATCCTGATCAGCTTTTCCGTTGGCGGCTACAGCGCCTGGTTCGTCGATTTCGTCGTTCGCTACAAGGGAATGGCGGTGGAGGAGGGCGCAATCTTTTTCGGCGTGGCCGGCACGGTGGCCGGGCTGGGCGGGGTTCTCGCCGGAGGGGCCGTGGGCGACCGGTTGATGCTGCGAGCGCCGTACGGCCGGGTCGTCGCTATTTCGCTGGGACTGCTGCTCGGGCTCCCGTTTGCGACCATTTCGCTGTTCGTCGATGGGGGGCCGGTGTTCCTGGCCGGCTCGACCCTCATGCTCTTGTTCCTAAACTCGTATCACGGCCCGATGGCGGCGGTCGTCGACGACCTGGTGCCCGACGAGCGCGCTGCCACGGCCCAGGCCAGCCTGGTCGGGCTTATGCACCTGGTTGGCACCGCGCCATCCGCGTTCGTCGTTGGCTTGCTGGCGGACGAGTTTGGCCTGCGCGAGGCCCTCATTCTCCCGACGGTCACCATCGCCCTGGCTGCGGTCGCCTTTGCCCGGGGCTGCGGCTCCATTGCCGCTGACACCCAGGGCGTCGATGCTCCGTCCGCTGGTGGTGCGGCCGGCGGAGCGCTATAACCCGACCGTGGGTCGCTCGTCTTCCGCCCTTGTCGCCCTCGTAACCGCGGCCTTGTTGGCCCCCGCTGGCTGCACGCCGCGGCGACCGGCACCCGTCGACACGCTGCGGGGCTACAGCGCCGCGCTGTCCGCGGGCGACTACGATGCGGCGTACGCTCTCATGTCAGAGGAGTACCGCCGCAACCACACGAAGGAAGAGTTCCAGCGCCAGCTCGACGACTCGCCGCGCGAAGTGAAGGAGACGGCGCGGCGCCTTCAGGGCGCCTACGACGACATCGAAATCAGCGCCGAGTTTCGCTACGGCCTCGGCGATCGAATGCGCCTCGTGCGGGAAGAGGGCGAGTGGCGAATCGCGAGCAACCCGATCGCCTACTACAGCCAGGGAAGCCCACGTGCGGCCCTGCGGTCGTTCCTGCGCGCATATCAGCTCAAGCGGTGGGACATCATGCTGCGCCTGGTACCCAACGAGTATCGCGAACGCATGACGGCGGAGAACGTGCGCGATCAGTTCGAGGGCGCGCGGGCCGAAGAAATCGCCGTGATGATGAATACGATCGAAGCAAACGTGGACGAACCGATCGAAGAGAAAGGCGCCACGGCTCGCATGAAGTACGGCGGCAACTACGAAGTCCAGTTCGTGCGCGAAGACGGTCTTTGGAAAATCAAAGAGCCCGAGTAGGCGCGATCGGCTGTGGAGTCGAGTCCCAAGAGATGGGGACAACCGTTACCCAGTGACATTTTGCGACGGTCCCCCGCGCGGGATGTCATAGCCACCGTCGGGTTCGCTAACGAACCGCTTTCGCGCGGGAGTAACGGTTGGCGTGGAGCGTCATAGCCGGAATGGGGCCCTTGCGCGTCGTGCCAGGCAGTCTCACACTAAAAATAGGAAGGTTTCTGACAAAACGGCCGATACGTCTAATTGCCCAGCAATTCTGCCTGTTTGCAGATTCTGTGGAACCAAATCGTTTGTCGGGCGTTCTTATTGCATGAGACCATAGAAACCATCGCGGGCGTTTGAACCTGTGTTCGGCCCCGCAAAGGACTTTCAAATGTTGGAAGCGTGGATCATCGACCAAATTCGCAAGCGTGAGCAGGCCGACCAGGGCGCAGAAGAACGCGCCCGAATCGAAACGCCTGTTCCCGGACCTTCGAACCCCCCGCACGTCACGCCCACCGAGGAGTCCTCGGACCGCGGTGTGACCGTCATCGACATCTAAAGAACCTGGCGCCGACGCTTCCTCGCGGAGCGCCGACGCTTTCCATGTCGGGCGCCTCGTTCGCCCGGCAGCGGGATCCCTCGGCCGAGGGGTCCCGTGTCATTTTCGGCTGTCGGTGTCGGGGGCGGCGCCCGAGATCTCGGGCCAGCGGGCCGCCAGCTCATCCACCGACCAGGCGTCGCCGGACGGCGTGCGCGGCTCGGTCTTCTGCATGCGGTAGACGAACACTCGCGGTCCTTCGACGCCCAGGACTTCGCCCGAGATGTGAGCCGCCTCGTCCGAGGCCAGAAACAGGGCCGCGGCCGCGACGTGCTCCGGGGCGAGCATTCGGTCCGCATCGGGCATGGCGGTCATCATGGGCAGGTCTTCGGTCATGCGGGTGAGGGCCACCGGGGCCAGACTGTTGACGGTCACACCGTATCGTTCGGCCTCCATGGCCGCCGTGCGGGTGAAGCCGTAGATGCCGGCCTTGGCCGCCGCGTAGTTTGCCTGGCCGAAGTTGCCGAGCAGTCCGCTCACGCTGCTCGTGGTGATGATGCGCCCGCCTTCGCCCCGCTGCCGCATGTGAGCGAGAGCTGCCTGGGTGCACAGATAGGTGCCTCGCAGATGCACGGCGATGACGGCGTCCCACATCGCATCGGTCATCTTGAGCAGCGTCTTGTCGCGCAGGATGCCGGCGTTGCTCAGCATAATGTCGAGGGCGCCGAAGTGCTCCACCGCCAGCTTGACCACGCCCTCGGCGCCCGCGCGCTCGGAGACATCGTCGAAGCTGGCGACCGCCTCACCGCCCGCAGCGCGAATCTCGGCCACGACCTGCTCGGCCATGGTCGAGCTGTCGCCCGACCCGTCGCGCGCTTTGCCGAGGTCGTTGACGACCACGCGGGCGCCTTCGGCGGCAAAGAGCAGGGCGTGTGCGCGACCGATTCCGCCGCCAGCACCGGTGATGGCCGCGACTTTTCCTTTCAACCGTCCCATCGCCCCGACTCTACTCCGAAGCGGTGGGCCGGGGCCCGGTGCAGCCGTTAATACGTGTAGCGCAGGTAGGCGCGCACGGTCAGCATCTGACTCTCTTCGAAGTTGAGCCACAGCTGATACGTGGTGTCCACACCCAGGGCGTAGTGGCGGTTCTGCAGCTGGTATTCGATCCCGCCGCTGCCGTGCAGGACGTTGCTAAGCCGCTCGCCGGTGCCCGTAATCCCGACCTTGCCGAGAATGTTGGACGAGATTCCGCCGACGCCGTAGCCGCCGGCCACGTACATGGCGAACCAGCCGACGCGAAAGCCCAGGCGTCCCTCGGCTGACACCGAGTACATCTGAAAGAACTCGTCCTCGGGCGGCGGCGGCACCGTCGCCTCGTGGGTGGTGGCGGTAAACACCCCGCCCACCGACAGCCAGGAAAACAGGTCGTAGCCGATGCGCCCGCCCACCGCGAGACCCGGGTTGGCAGCCGATGCGGCGTCGCCGAGAAACCCTCCGCCGCCGATGCCGGCCTCGGTGTAGATGCCGGTCGACGCCGGCCGATCGGCCGCCGCGGGCGTTGGCGCGAGCAAGGCCACGGAGGCCGTGGCCACGAGGGCGGCGTGGGCGAGCAGGCGGCGACTCACGGCATCATCGTATCGTCGACGGCGGGCTCGAAGGGCACCGGGTCGAACGGCTGCAGGAGCTCCGGCTCCGTGTTGACGGCCTCGAGAAGGTCTTCGTGCAGAAGGCCGCGGTGGTCGCGGACCCGGACGGCGAACTCGAGCACCATGTGGCGATTGGCCACGAAGGTCATGTCGATGCGGACAAGGCCGGCAAACTGATCGCGGGAGAACACCATGCCCGAGGCGGTGTCGACGAACTCCTCGGTGGCCTCATTGACGTCGAGGATGGCCGCGATGATGTTGGCGCCGCCGCGGCTGATGAGCTCGAGATCAATGGCGGCTTCGTCCACCTCGTCCTCGCGAATCACGCCCGAAACCGTCGCCAGCGGCGGCACCAGGATGGGCACGTTGCCGACCAGCGGCGGGGGCGGCTCGACCTCGTCTTCGTCGGGGGCGATGTCGAGCAGGGCCGGGTCGAAGGCGAAGTACTCGTTGGCGCCGTTGAGATTCACGAACGCCAGCCCGTCCTCTTCGGACAGGTTGCGAAGGGTCCATTCGACCGACACCGAGAGGTCGCCCAGACGCACGTAGGGCAGCATGTCCAGAGGAATGCCGGTCGACTGCGACTCCTCGGTGCGATCGGCGAGATCCTCTTCGTCCTCGAGTTCGACGGGCAAGAAGATCTGCGCGGTGGCTTCGCCGGGCGCTTCTTCGCCGGCGCTCGGCGAGTTCACCTCCAGAGCAAGCTGCGGCTGCAGGTATTCGGGGTCGGCCGCGCAGGCGCCGCAGGCGACGAAGACGCCCAGCAGGATTCCGCAATGTCGCGTGGCGCTCAGCAAAGCGTTACCCCTGGCCGAAGATGAAGGGAAAGGTCACGATCGACGCCTTGCCGTTTTTCGACCGCGGAAAGCGCATGCGCTGCACCTGGCGGACGATGCAGTCTTCGACGCCTCCGTTGCGCATGGTGGTCTTTTTGGTCTTGGCCGTCGTGACGCTGCCGCCGGCGTCGATTTTCCACTGAATGTCGATCTTGCCGGCGAGCTTGGGGCTGCGCTGCAGCTGGCGCTCGTAGCAGGCCTTGATGGCGTTTTGGCGGGCCTTCACCACGCGCAAGATCTGGTCGGGCGTGAGCCCCTGCATGCTGCCCGTCGGTTTGCCGGTCTTGAGCTTGACCGCGACTTCCTTGACGCCTTTGCCGCCGCGCACGCCGCGGGGCGGACGCTTGCCGCCGGTTCGGATCACCCCGGTGGTGACCACGTCGCCGTGAGCGGTGCCGCCCCCGCCAACGCCCTTGCCCTTGCCGCCGCGAGTGGTTCCGGTGCCGGTGCCCAGGCCGACGCCGGTGCCCTTGCCGGCACCCGAGCCGCCCGGACCGCCGTCGTTGGTCAGGCCCTGCATCTTGGCCATGGCGTTGCCGAGCTTCTTGTCGAAGCCACCGCGCTTGGCAATCTTGTCGAACGAGCTGCGCTCGCGCAGAAGACCGGTGTTGCGGACTTTGGCCACGACTTCGTCGGGCTCTCCCTCATCGGGGTCCGGCGCGCGCTTGCGCGGCTTTTTGCCTTCGCCGCCCGACTTGCCCGACTTGCCCGTCGACGATGCCGGCTTTGCGTCTTTTTCGCCGTCGTCGGTGCCGGCCTTGACCTGCTCGGGGTCGAGCTCGATCGGTTCGGGCGGGCGGCTGACGATGTACTCGGCCATCACTTCCTGATCGCCCGGGAACAAAAACGGGTTGTCGCCTGCGCCCTTGAGAAAGACGATGGACAAAAAGATGAGGCCGAAGAGGCCCGCGAACGCGAGCGACGGCAGGAGTAGCTCGCTGTCTTGCAGCGGCGGCGGCTTCGGAAGCGGCGCTTCCTGCGGGACGAACTGAAAGAAGAGCTTGTGGTGGCCGGTGCCGTCGAGTTCGATCACGCCCCAGTCGCCGGGGTTTACCGGTGTGGCGCGAAATCCGCCCGCCGCGCCCTGAGCGCCGTCGCCGCCGTGGGCGATGAACTCGGCTACCTGCATCTCGCGGCCGCCGAGCTTGACGGTGCCGGCCATGTTGGGGCCCAGGGTGAGCACGTAGCCGGCTTTCCCCGGCCGGAGGATGGCGAACTTTTTGGGCAGGTCGAACTGCGGGGTCGTAAAGGTGGCCTTGCCGTTCTCGCCCAGGGTGACCTTCTTGGGCTGCAGCAAGACGAGGTCATCCATGACCTCGTCGCGCCACACGTGGGAAACGCGAAGCTGGCCCGGGGGTGCGCTCACAGGCCCTCCTCGTCGAGCGAGCGCGACATCTCGGGAATGAAGCTCCGCTTTTCGAGACTGGCTCGCTGGAGCTCCTCGTCGGCGCGGTCGAGAAAGTAGAGCAGCTGGGGCATTCTCAGCTGGCCGCCGAGCTCGAGACCGGTGAAGTCGAAGACCTGGGCGTCCTTGGTCTCGCGGGTCTGGGCCTTGACGTCGCTGTCGCCGTCGTCGCCGCCCTCGTCATCGTCGCCGATGGCAACGACCGGTCCCTCGCTGTCGTCGGGGGCGTCTACGCGGGTCGCGCGGTCGGGCTTCTTATCGACCTTGGCGGCCCGCGATCGCTTGCCGCGCCTTTTTTTGCGTCGCTTGCGCTGAGCGTCCGCGTCGGGAAGGCTGGTTCCGAGAACGAAAAGCACGGCGATCGCCAGCGCGAACCCGGTTCGCAAGGTGGTACGACGCGCACGAAGACCCACACCGACTTGTGGTCGGCAGGCCTCTGCCAGGGCGGTAATTGTGGCCTTCATCCCCCCATCTCCTCTATCTCGGTAAGCCTCTCCGAGGCCTTGTCGCGCTTGGGGTGGCGCCGGGGCGAGTTCTGCAGATAGCGTTCCAGCGCGGCCTTGCCCTTGCCTTCGTCCTTGATGAAGTCGAGCTCGAGGGTGGCCAGATTCCACAGAGCGTCGCCTCGGGCTCCCGCGTAGCCGGGCGCCTCCGCGACAACTTGCTCCCACATCTTGCGGGCGCGGTCGAAGCGCTGAAGGCCGCGCAGGGCGATCCCCATCGCCACCCGCGCTCCGTGGTCGTCGGGCGCGGCCTTTACCACCGCGCGAAGCTCTTCCAGGGCCGCTTCGAAGTCGCCGGCGTCGAGCAGCACCGAGGCTTTGTTGTAGCGGGCATCGCGATAGCCCGGGTCGAGGGCGGTGGCCTTGTCGAAGCGGGCAAACGCCTCCTGGTCCTTGCCGCGCTCCATCGACACCAGGGCCAGGGCGTTCCAGGCGACCGGCTGCTTTTCGTCGAGCTCCACGGCGCGCACCAGCACCAGCTCGGCGAGCTCGTCGCGTCCCTGGGCGAGGTAGATCTGGCCCAGCTCGACGTAGATCGCGGCGTCGTTGGAGTACTTGAGGGCTTCGCGGCACTCGCCGAGCGCCGCGTCCAGCTTGCCCTGGCCGCGCAGCATCGAGGCGGTCCGCACGCGCACCTGGGCGTTGTCGGGCTTGCGGGTGACGATCTCCCGGTAGTCGGCCAGCGCTTCGTCGAACTTGCCGGCCCGGCGGCGCGCTTCGGCTCGACCGAGAATGCTGGCCGAGCTCGCGGGATTGACTTTCACCGCGCTCGAGTACGCGGTGATGGCCTGGTCGTCGCGGCCTTCGGCGAAGTGAATGGTGCCGAGGTTGTGCCAGGCTTCCCACAGGGTGCCGTCGATCTCGACTGCCTTTTCGAGGCGCGGCTGGGCCCGCTCGTAGGCCCGCGGGCCACCCAGTCGCAAGGCGCGAAGGCCGGCGTCGAACTCGCGCAGGGCCGCCGGTTTGACCGGAGGCAGCTTGGGCGTCTCGACCTTCTTCGGGCCGGTGGGCGCGCGCTTGGCGCCGCCACCACAGGCGGGCAGGGCGCACAGAAGCGCTGCTGCCAGCAGCGGGGCGAGCCTATTCACGGACCACCTCTTTGAGAATGGCCGGCGGCGGCGGTCGGTCGCCCATGCGCTGTCCCTCGCGGCTCTCGGTCTCCGGCGGGAACTGGCTGGCGGCCATGCGGCCCAGGGCCTCGCGCAGCAGCCGCGTGTATTTGTTGTACACGCCGAGGTCGAGGGCTTTTTGGTAGCCGGTGGTGTACAGGGAGATGGCCTGTTCTTCGATGTCGATGACGTAGTTGTCGAGCTCGCTGCGGTAGACCTCGGCCTCGCTCTCGGAAAGCCCCTTGGGCACCGGCGCGTTGATCATCGAGTTGGCGAACTGCTCGTAGACCTGGCCCATGCGGTAGAGGGCTGCGGTCGCCCACTGCGGGTCGCCGAACTCGACGACCTCGAGGTAGAGTTCGAGGGCCTCGCCGAGGAGCTTGCTCTTCTTGTCGAGGGTGCGCTTGAGCTTTCGCGGCTTCACGTCGAGGGAGATCGCCGCGTACTCTTCGAACAGGAGCTCGCCCTGGCGGTAGCGCGCTTCGGCAGCCCACGGTGTGGCCGCCTTGCGCTCGTCGCCGTCGGCTCGCTTGTAGAGCTTGAGGGCATCGCCGAAAGACTCCCGGGCCCGGCGCTGCTGGCGCAGCTTCAGAGCCGTGCGTCCGGCCCGCGTGTGGGCCTCGATGGCGTTGTCCGCGCGTCGGTATCGCTTCAGGTAGCTGCGGTACGCGGCCCCGGCTTTTTTGTCGTCGCCGGCTTGTTCGTGAACCACGCCAACTCGGAAGGCGACTTCGGGCGCGTCTTTGCGGTCGCGAAACCGCTTTGCGTAGCGCTGGTAGTGGGCGATGGCCCGGCGGTTCTGGCCGAGAGCCTGACGCAGTACTCCGGCGTTGTAGAGGGCGTCGGCGCCGTGCTCGCCGCGGGGGTACTTGTCCGCGACCTCCTCGTAGGCATCGGCGGCGCGTTCGAAGTAGGCGTTCGACTCGTACACCTGCGCCGCCGTAAAGGCTGCCTTGGACGCGGTCTTGGACTTTGGATACTTGCCGGCCACCGACAAGTACGCGGTCGCTGCCGCTACCGGTTTTCGCGCCTTTTCGTACATCACGGCGGAGTTGTAGAGAGCCTGCGGCGCCATCTTGTGGTTCGGAAACTCCTTGGGCACTCGCTCGTAGAAGCTGGCGGCCTTGGCGAACTCGCCGGACGCGCCGTAGGTTTCGCCGCTCTTGACGATGGACTCGACGATCAACCGGTCGAGTCGCTGTTGCTGAGCGGGCGCCTGAAAGGCTTTGGCCTTCTTGAGCTTGCGAGCCCAGGTCTCGATGTTCTCGTAGTCCTTGCCCTTGTTGAGCGAGTCGAGGATCCGGTCGCCGGCCGCACCGGCGTCTTCGTGGTCCGGGTACTTCGTCACGATGAGGCCAAAGCGTTTGATCGCCTCGTCGTAGTCGCCGTAGTCGTAGAACCGCTGGCCGTTGCGGTAAATTACGCCGACGATCTGCGGGTCGGCCGGGTACAACGTCGCGAACAGGTCGGTCGCGTCGGCAAACTTGCGGTCGACCGGTAGCAGCTCGCGGCGCTTTTGCAGGTTGACGTCGTTCGGGCGCGCTTTTTCGAACGCGGCCATGGCCTTGAGCAGGGCGTCCTTGTGGTACTTGCCGACCGGCTTGCTCTGGCCCACCGCCAGATACTCGTCGCCGGCTGCCTCGTATTCCTTGGTCTTGAAGAACAGGATCTCGCCGCGCAGAAAGCGGACCTCGGGCGCGTTGCGAGTCTTGCCGAAGTGGGCCAGGTAGTACTGGTAGGTGGTCGCGGCGCGCCGGTACAAATCGAGGTCGGGGCCGCCGCGGGATTTTTCGTCCTCCTGCGCCTCCCCGTGAAAGTTCTTGCCGATGCCGCGCACCATTCGCTCGGTTCGGCTGAAGGATTTGACCACGGCGTCCCGGCGCTCGCTGTTCGCTTCGGCCCAATCAGAGCCGGGGCCATACGTCTCGGTAAGCGTCTTTACCTGCGCCAGCGCCTTGTCGTATTCGAGCGCCGACAGGTTGGCCTCGACGATGCGGCGCTGGTATTTGGCGGCGCCGATGAAGGCGGGGTCGAGGGCGATGAGGAACCGATAGGCTTCCTGTGCCCGCCCGTAGCTGGCCTCGTTGAAGAACATGTCCGCCAGGCGCACCAGCACGTCGCGCGAGTATCGTTCGCCGCCGATCGAGGCCAGGAACTCGTAGACGTCTTTGGCGGTGACGCTCTCGTCCTCGGTGAACACCAGGACCAGGTAATCGAGAGCTTCGTCGCGAAGCTGGCTCCGCCTTCGCCGCAGCTTTTCCGACCCCGAGCGCTCGGCCTCCTCGGCCAGATCGAGGACCAGCTTGAAGCGCTTGGCGGCGCTCTCGGTATCGCCGAGTTTCCAGTCGGCCCACGCGGTCTTGAACAGCGCCAGGTCGAAGGCCTGGGACTCGGGACGGTCGAGAATGTTCTTGTACGCGTCGCGCGCCTCGGCCCACCGGCCGAGCGAAAACAGGTGCTCGCCCAGCATCATCCACGAATCGGCGTAGAGCGGCGACTCGGGATGCTTGTCGATGACCTGGCGAAAGTACCCGAGGCCCTCTTCGTAGCGACCGCCCTCGCGGGCCGCGAAACCGACCAGGTAGAGCACGAGATCGGCTCTTCGATACGACGGGAACTCGGCGAGGATCTGTTTGTAGAGCGTTTCGGACTCGGCGAAATCGAGGCGGGGCTCGCGGGGCGGCCGTTTGCACTCACCGGGCGTTTGTCGACAGAACTCCAGCCGGCGCTCGTATTTGTCGAGGTTGGCCACGTAGGTGGCGCGGGCGTCTTCCCAAAGCAGTTCGGCGAGCTTGAAAAGCCCCTCGGCCTTGCCTTCGCCGGTGGGATCCGTGCCGAGAAATTTGCGCAGCAGGTCAATGGCCTCCTTGCGCTTGGCGTCCCGGAGCTTCTCCTTGCGCGCCAACAGCGGCTGCAAGTCTTTCGGGATCTCGGGCGACTCGGGGTTGGGTGGTCGCTTGCGAATGTAGAGTTCGTTGGTCGGGCCGCGATCGACAGCGACCTCTTCGAGCTGAGCGGCGGCCGGCGCCGCGTTGGCGACGGCCAGGCCGAACGCGACCAGCGAGGCGAAACTCGAGCGGCGCGCGGTCATCGGTAGCCCTCGTACTCGTCGGCCCAGTACTCGCCTTCGTAAGGCCAGTACTGCTCGTCGTCGCCGATGAGGCCCTGTTCCCACAGCCGACCGTGAAGCTCGGGCGGGTAGCGGCCCGCCGCCAGGTCCTGCACTTCGATGTCGAGGCGGCGCTTCTGACCGATCACCGCGTCGATCTTGCCGAGACGCGCCTTGTCCACCGCGCGTCGAAGGTCGGTGTGCAGGCGCTCGAGGGACGCCTTGGACAGGCGCTCGCTCTCGGTCCGCAGGCGGGCGACGAAGGCCTGGGTGTCCCGCTCGAGGGCCGCGGCGCCTTCGATGTCGCGGCTCATGAGCGCGCGGAGCTGCGGGTCCGCTTTTTCGAGAGCGGTGGCGTCCACCGCCGCCACGGCCGCGACGGCTTTGGTCTCGAGGGCTGCAATGTCCCGCTCGAGCTGGTCGAGACGGGCGCGCTCTTCTCGCGCCGCGTCGGCTGGCAGAGTCTTGGCGCGCACGCCCCGCCGCAGCTCGGCGCGAGCGCGGACCAGGTCGTCCTGCAGGCGGCGCACGTCGGCAACCAGGGCGTTGGCGTCGTCGAGCTCTTCCTGCTCGTAGCTTTTGCCCTCGTCCACGGACGTAACCTTTTGGCCCCCAACCCGGCGCAGCAGGTTGCTCCAGGTGCGGCGGGCGTGCGGCGCATCGCCGGTGGCGCTCACCATGCCGGCGACTGCCTCCTCGAGGCGAGCGAATCCGGGATCGATTTGCAGGTAGGCGAGGGCGCGTTGGGCCGGCGTCTTGGCCGGCGCGGCGACGCGCTTGCCGCCGGCCGCGCGCTGCTGGCGGCGCCGGTCGAGCGCTTTGTCGAAGAGCTTTCGCCTGGCGTTAGCCGACTTGAGAGTGCGGTCTACCTCGGCGACGACGGGCTCGACCTGGGTCACCAGGCGGTCGAAATACTCCTGTGCCTTGACGAATTTGCAGTCGGCGAGCTCGACGTAACCTGCCAGCAGCATGGCTTCGGGCACCAGCGGCGAGTCTTCGTAGTTCTTCAGGAACTCGCCGACCAGATCGCGGGCGGTGGCGAGCTCGCGCTTTTGGTACATCGACCAGGCCGCCTCGAAGAGCGCTTCGGGCAGGCGCTCGGAGTCCTCGGGGATCTGAAAGTAGTGGTAGTAGGCGTCGTTGTAGCGCTCTTGTTCGTGGGCGACGCGGCCGAGTCCCAGGCGGGCCAGGTCCTTGACGGTGAAGTAGCGGTCGTCGACGACGAACGTGTATTTGTCGGAGTCCGGGGTCGATACGATTTCGCACAGGGCGTCCGTGGCCGCCCGATACTCGCCGCGCCGCGCGCGAATGACGCCGCGCATGTAGAGCGCCGACGAAAACAACCGGCTCTTTCGATCGATTTTGACCAGCTCGCCTTCGGCGGCCGTGTACTGACCGCGGTCGTAGTGATGGTGCGCGCGCAGATACGCCCGCTCTCCCGCGATCGAGGGCGGTAGTGGATCGTCGAGCTTTACCGATTCAAGACGCTCGAGAACCCCCTCGTAGTCGCGGGTCTCGAGGGCGATGTCCACGGCTCGGCGATTCGCTGGCGCGAAGTAAAGGTTGCCGGGCCCGCGCGCGACCGCCCGGGTGAGGTAGTTCAGGGACGAGTCGTAGGCGCCCGACGCGGCCAGCGCGACGCCGAGGTCGTACTCGGCGTTCTGGTATTCGACGAAGTCCTCGAAGTCGGTGAAGCGCGGCGACTCGACGATGGCGTACAGGGCGATGGCGGCGGCCATCGGATTGCCGCCGGACAAAAGGGACTCGGCCTCGTCAAGCTCCGCGCGCAACGCCGCGCGACTGCCCGTGTCGACCGACACCAGACCGACCCGTTCGAGCTCTTCGAAGTAGTCGCCGACCGTGGCCGCGACCGGGTCCGACGGGGCGGCGTCTCCGTCGGGCTGCGCGGCCGCCGGCTGAGCGAGCGCGACCGCAGCGGCCATTGCCGTCGCCAGCTTACTTGCGCGCCACCGCATTGCGCTTTCCTTTCCTGGGGAGATTCTTTGGCCCGTCGTTGCGCGCTTCTTTGGCCCCTTCGCGCTTGCTGCTCTTTACGTCGACTCGCAGACGAAGATCGTAGGACCCCTTTGCGTCGTCCTTCCACGACGACGCAATATCGCCGTCGTCGGACACGACGATTTCGACCCGGACGTCCTTGCCGCCGGGCGCCACGATCGAAAACGTGTTGTCGAGGGTGGTGGCGAATCGGTCGTCGTCCTTGGCAACCGCCTCGATGCGCACGGCGAGCGTGTGACGTCCGGGGGCGACGAACCCCTCGAAGCGCGGCACCCGCTCGCCAACTCCGCCGTCGGTGTCGTCGAAGACGTTGGCGCCGTCCAGGCGCACGGTGGCGCGGGTGACCGAGTAGAACCGGGTCGAGTCGTGGCCGAGTTCGACCGTGAGCCGGGTTGAGTAGATCGCGCTCGCGACGGCGGCGGCCCGAGCGCGCGAGCGAAACAGCCGGTCGCGCAACGTGAGGTACTCGCGGCGAAGAGCGTCGATGTCGAGGGCGTCGTCGGCGCCGTCGGGCCCGGGGGCCGCCGCGGCGCCCTCGCTCGGTGCGGGCGACTCTTCGGCGTCCGTGCTCGCGGGGGCTTCGTCCGTATCCGCGGGCGGAGCGTCCTGAGCCGCGGCGATCGCTGGCGACGCGGCGAAGGCGACGAGAACGAAGAGAGTGCGGCGAGCGAGGTTCATGAGCTTAGTTTCCAAACGGCAAGAAGACAGAGAGCCCGAGCGTGGCCGACACGTCGTTGACGATGAACCCCTGGTCGAGAAGTTCCTGCCGATAGACGTGATCGCGGATATCGATGCGCACCGCGAATGCCTCGGGGAATAGCAGCTTGAAGCCGACTCCGCCCACCGCGGAGATTCCGCGGCTGGTATCGGCATCGACGACCCCGACGCCGGCATCGAGGTGCATGTCGAAACGAACAATCGAACCGCCCAGTCGGAGTTTTCCGTACACCGGTGACCAGATCAGCAGGGCCTCGGCCATGATGACGTCGTCGGCCGTATCGTCGATGGTGACGCCTCGATCGTCCTCGAGCGTGCGAATGATGTCGGCGTTGGACCGGGTATAGGCGCCCGTAAACTCGACGCCGACGTCGTCGGTCATGTGGTAGGTGTAGGCGCCACCGACCACCCAGGTGGCCGAGTACAGATCCGACGCGTAGTAGCCGCCGAAGGCCGAAATCTCGTGGCGCGCCTGCTTGATGAAGAGGCGGTCGACGTTTTGGCGCCGTTTGCGCTTCACGGCGAGGCGGTTGGCGATCTCCTGATCGACGCACAGGCCGGGGTCGTCGATGCCTTCGGATGCCGTGGAAGTCGAGGCGGGCGCGTCCGCGGTCTTTGGCTGCGCGGTGGCCTCTTGGGCCAATGCGACGGCCGAAATGGCCACCGCGAAAAACGCGACTGCGTGCCGGGCTGCTACCAAAACGGCACCCAGAAGCCCAGGCCGGCGGTCGCGACGATGTTGTTGGTGACTCGGGTTTCGCTCACCACTTCCTGCACCATGATGACGTCGCGGGCGTCGAGGCGGATGGTGAGCCAGTCGGTCGTGAACAGTTCGATCGCGATTCCGGCGTCGAAGCTCAAGCCCTGGACGGAATCGTGAAAGACCCGCCCGGCGCCGGCAAAGAACTGGATGTCCGAGTGCAGGATGCCGTCGAAGACCTTCATCTTGGCCGAGATGGGCGACCACACCATGTTCACGAACGCGAGGTACCCGTTGCCCTCTTCTTCGAAGAGATCGTCGAGCTCCTCATCGCCGAAGAAATCCGCGACGGGGCCGTCGAGATCGAGGGCTACCGGCGAAACGTGAAAGCTGGTCTCGACCGCGAAGTCCTCGGTGAAATAGAAGATCGCCGAGCCGCCCCATGCGTACGATGACGACAACAGGTCGGCGGCGAACAGGCCGCCAGAAGCAACGAGCTCGAGCCGTTTGTTCTTGAGAAACTTGCGGCGCTGGACGCCGCGTGGCCGCAGCGTTTGCCCCAGCTCATCGACGATCGACTGATCCAGGCACGACGGCACCGGCGCCTCAGACGGCTTGTCCTGAGCCGACGCGGCCGAAGCGCCGAGCGTTAGAGCCACCGCGCACGTCAGCAGCTCGTAGACCGCGCGTCGCGGCTGCGGAATACCCACCGACTTGATCCTACTGCCGCGTCGTCGAGACGGTCAACAGACCGGGGCAGCTCGCGATGCGTGTGGGCAGGTGTCGTACGACCAACAGTGGCGCCGTAATACGGTTCCGAGATAGATTCGATCACGGTGGCAGAGCATCTGGCGGGGACGAGCATTCACCGAGAGGGCGGACCTCAGACGGTCAACCTGCGTCGCTGTAAGCTGGTCGTGCTCAAGGGGCCGGAGAGAGGGCAGGAACACGTCGTGTCAAGTGACGTGATTCGCGTTGGTAAGGCGAATGACAACGACTTGACCGTCACCGACGAAACCGTGTCGCGCGTGCACTTCGAGATTGTGCGCGACGCGAAAGGTTATCTGCTGCGCGACCTGCACTCGACCAACGGCACGTTCCTCGACGGCGCTGAAATAAAAGAGGCCTACATTCGCGCGGGCTCGGTCATCGCGGCTGGCGCCGCAGAGCTCAAGTTCACGCCGTTCGAAGAACGCATCGAGATCTTGCCGTCCGAGGAAAACGAGCTCGGCGAGATGGTCGGCCGTTCGATGCAGATGCGCGGCATCTTCGGTTTGATCCAGCGCATCTGTCACACAGACGCCACCGTGCTGATCGGTGGCGAAACCGGGACCGGCAAAGACCTCATCGCCCGCACTCTCCACGACATGTCGCCCCGCGCCAGCGGGGAGTTCGTGGTCGTCGACTGCGGCGCGGTGGCGGGGACGCTGATCGAGAGCGAGCTCTTTGGCCACGAGAAGGGAGCCTTCACCGGGGCGAGCACGACGCGACAGGGCGCCTTCGAGCTGGCTCATGGCGGCACGGTGTTTCTCGACGAGATCGGGGAACTCGCTTTGGACCTGCAGCCAAAGCTGCTTCGCGTGCTCGAGCAGCGAGAGCTGCGGCGCGTCGGCGGTGGCAAAACGCTCAAGGTGGATATTCGGGTGATAGCGGCCACGCGAAAGGACCTGCGGCAGGAAGTCGACAAAGGAAAATTTCGCGAGGACCTCTACTTTCGCCTCAACGTCGTTCCCATCGTGTCGCCATCACTGCGGGACCGCAAAGAGGACATCCCCGCGTTGATCGAGCGTTTTCTCGACCAGCTGTGCCCGCCCGGCCGAGAGCGGCCGCAGCTCACGGGCGAGACGTTGTCGGCCCTGATGGATCACGAGTGGCCTGGAAACGTGCGCGAGTTGCGCAACGTGGTCGAGCGGGCTCTCGCTCTCAACATGGACCCGGGGTCGCTGGTGGCGCCGATCGATGGCCGGCGGGCAACGACCCACGGCGGGTCGGGCGGGTCGGCTCGGATCGAGTTCGAGCCGGAGCTGTCGTTTCGCGAGCAGAAGGAGCGGTGGAACGACGAGTTCGAGCAGCGGTATCTGGTTTGGCTGCTGCGGCGAAACGCGGGCAATATTTCGAAGGCTGCTCGCGATGCGGATATGGACCGAAAGTATCTGCACAAGCTGCTCAAGAAGTTCAGCATCGATCCGGGGGATTTGAAGGACTAGGCTTCGGGGGTTGGGCTTCGGGCTTTGGGCTTCGGGCTTCGGGCTTTGGGCTTCGGGCTTCGGGCTTCGGGCTTCGGGTTTCGGCGAGAGTCGGTCGTCTAGCGTCGTGCGCATTAGCGTCGGCGAGCTTCGGGCTTCGAGCTTCGGGCTTCGAGTGAAGGACGCGTTGAGCGGAGCGGGGCTACGCGATGGGGGCTGGCCGTGCTCAGGCATACGGTCCGCCGACCGTGGGCGTAGAGCGCAGGGCTTCGTGCCGAGTGTCGAGTCCGGAGCGTGCGGTCCGAACTGCGCGCGGCCAGCCCCCATCGCTTCGCCCCTCTGCCTTGGTGGGGCGGCGCGCGCTGCCGGCTTTGGGGATTGGGGGGGGCTGTCGGTGCCGGCCCTTGGGCCGGCAGATTGTTGTTAGTGGGAGCGGCTGCGGAGGGCAGCGAGCAGCCTGTTGGGCATCGTGTGGCCCTCGGAGCTAGCGGGCGCGGCGGTTTGTTGCCGGCGGCAACATTTGGGGACGGTGTTGCCAAGTTGCCGTTGGGGCCGTTTGTTGTGGCAGCAACGTTTGGGGACGGTGTTGCCAAGTTGCCATTGGGGCCGTTTGTTGTGGCAGCAACATTTGGGGACGGTGTTGCCAAGTTGCCGTTGGGGCCGTTTGAACCGCCCCGGCTTTCTCGACGGCCGGTTTAGTTGAGTCCAGCCTCGGCGGCTGGGGCTTGCTGGTTTCGGTGGCTCTCTTCGTACTCGACCGGCGACAAATAGCCAAGCGGTCCGTAGAGCCG
>Ga0207422_1000181_pt1 | contig 248984 bp, 197 predicted proteins | sample MarCyaLeptolynsp_FD_187757 | JGI IMG/M metagenome (GOLD analysis project Ga0207422, IMG submission 187757) | Marine cyanobacterial communities from Panama - species 1 Leptolyngbya sp. (SPAdes) | ecosystem: Environmental > Aquatic > Marine > Unclassified | place: Panama: Panama City | collected... | reverse complement strand
CCATGCTCTCCTTTGCTACATCTTTTGGTACCGATATAATATTGAATCTCACGGATATAAATGAATATTGGGATACAATAATGATGGTAATATTAGCGGCTGGTCTTTTCTTTGAGATGCCTATGGTGTCTTATGTACTGAGTAGGGGCGGACTGCTATCACCAGGTGTTTTAAAAAAATATCGTAGACACTCGATAGTTATTATACTAGTCCTTGCTGCTATCATAACACCTAGTCCGGATCCAATCAATCAATCAATTGTTGCAGGACCGATATATGTTTTGTACGAGCTCAGTATTTTTATATCAGCATGGGCTTTTAAGAAATATGCAGCTCCATTAAAATGAAATACTCAATTCAGGCGTTAGGCACTACATGAACCTAAAAGAAATATCTCAGCCGGTCTCAGTTTACATCAATGAGTTTGATTCCTACTTTAAGGGTATTCTTAAGACTGATGTTTCGCTTTTAAATATTGTTCTTAGATATATGGCTAAGACCAAAGGAAAACAAATAAGACCTCTTTTGGTCTTTCTATCAGCTGGTACCTGTGGTGAAATAGGACAGAGGACTTTTATTGGTGCCAGTATGGTTGAGTTATTACATACAGCAACTTTAGTGCACGACGATGTAGTAGATAGGTCTAAAGAAAGGCGTGGATTAGCATCAATTAATGCCCAGTGGAGTAATAAGATTGCGGTATTAGTTGGTGACTACTTACTCTCAAAGGGTCTGAGTATTGCTGTTGATAATGAGGAATTTAGTTTCCTTAGTATGACTAGTAAAGCTGTCAAACGAATGTCAGAAGGGGAGTTGTTGGCTATAGACAGAGCTAAGAAGTTTGATATAATGGAAGAAACTTATTTCAAGATTATATCCGATAAAACGGCTTCTCTTATTGCAACATGCTGTGGTATTGGTGCTCATTCAACCTCAGATAACAGCCAGTATCACGAAGCACTTATTAGGTATGGAGAGAACCTGGGAATAGCATTTCAGCTCCGAGATGATCTATTTGATTATATATCCAGATCCAGTATAATAGGTAAGCCTGTCGCTAATGATATCAAGGAAAAAAAAGTTACTTTGCCTTTGATTTTTTCTTTCAGACATGGCGATCCTTCCATCTCAAAAAAAGTAAAATCTTTGATAAAGAAAGGCAAATTAACAGAGAAAGATATCAGTTTGATTATTGAATATGTTGACCAGACTGGTGGTCTGGAGTATACAAAGCATAAAGCACTCAAATACAGAGATAATGCTATTGATGCTTTGGATATACTGCCAAACTCTCTTTTTAAAGACGGACTTCTACAGCTAGCAGATTATGTCTTGCAGCGGACCCATTAATTATTCCAAGTTCTTGTATAGAAGTCCGGTGATTACTATTTTTGCTCTCCTTCTGAACAGATGGATTGAAAAACTGTTTAATCAGGGATTCAAGTTCGATGGAGGATTCGCATAATTGGTATTGCAGCAGTCTTGAAAACTGCCGGCTTCACGGCCATGGGGGTTCGAGTCCCTCATCCTCCGCAAAAAAGGAGATATCATTCTTGATATCTCCTTTTTTTATATTGCATCTACTCATTTAACCTTTTCTTTTTAGGTTTTAATGATAAACATTTTGGTTATTCTTTAAGTAGATTTTGATGCCGTATACTTTTATCCGCATTCCGGCCTTTTGGTACTTGGTAGTAGCATCTATTGGCTATATCATTACTGAGATAGTATATCCGGGTGACAGTGGTTACTTACTAGATTTTTTAAGTGTAATTCTGATTAGCTGTTTTGCATTGTTTTTGTGCTTTTTAGCAATAAAATATAAAAGGCTTTATGTTCTTGCATTTCTAGTTATTGGTCTTGTAAGCGGCCTTATTTTTCATTATTACTTATGGGTTTCAGTTTTACCCATCCAAGATTCTTATTATCAAAAAGAAAAAACTCTAGTAATAGGAGAGGTGACTAAATCAATTTCAGAAACAGCGAGTGCGAGTAAGTTTATAGTATCAGGTTTAGTAGATGCACAATCACTTGTTGGTATAGAGGGAGCAAGTGTTATGATACTCTCTTTTGATGGCGAGCAATATAAGGTAGGTGATAGATTAAGGGTAAATGGTAACTTAATCTTACCTGAGCCAAATAATCTTCCCGGAGAGTTCGATTATACAATGTACCTTCGCTCAATGAATGTAATCGGGACAGTAAAGGCCAATAAAATTTCATATGATTATACCGGAGGTTCAGATGGTGAGCTACTTACCAAAGTTCGAGATTTGACAGAATCTCGCTTTCGATCAACGTTTGCGAATCACCAGTTCCCAATTATCAAGGCAATGCTGTTGGGGGACAAGTCAGAAATTGATAAGAATATCAAAAAGGATTTTTCGCTATCTGGAACAGCCCATATCTTAGCTGTAAGTGGCTTACATACCGGAATTATTGCGGTAGGTCTTTTTTTCATACTCTCGGGACTACGTAATAAGTATCTAAGACTAGCCATATTTGCATGTTTACTGATTCTATTTGTAATGCTTAGTGGTGCATCCCCATCAGCTATTAGAGCTGCAATTATGTCAGTACTATTTTTATGGACATATCAATCAGAGAGAAAAGCTAATCCCCTGAATATTCTTGCTCTGGCTGTAATATTTGCACTTGTTTTTTCACCTTCACTGTTTTTTGCCATCGGTTTTCGCATGTCAGTGCTGGCTGTTTTAGGCATAGTTCTGTTTTATGAAAGATTTTATTTGATTATTATAAAAATAGTGAGGATGAGACTTATTGCAGCCTCATTATCGATTAGCTTTGCTTCATCGATGTTCTTATCACCATACATAGCATATATTTTTGGAAACTATAGTATCATTGCTCCTATAGCAAATTTAATCGTTGTGCCTTTATTTTCAGGGGCATTGGTTTTCGCGATAGTAGGGCAGATAAGTGATATAATAGTAAAAGGTATGGGTGTATTTTTTCATTCTACTGCAGAGTTACTACTGGATCTAGGATTAATTTTTAATGAGTTCCTAGCTAATCTTGGTTGGGCTTCAGTAGATGGTAGCTTAGCACAAGTGTATTCAATATGTGCTTCCATTTTACTACTAGCTATGCTAAATAGATATGGTCTTCTGCCCAGGATATTGATTGTTGGGTATTTATTCTTTTTATTCGAGTATCCGAAAGGTAAGGAGATAGTTAGTAATAGATTCAATAGAAGAAGTGTTTATTATTTTGAAGAAAAATCTGGTAAAGATTGGTTACCAATTATAATTGATAAATACTATCGTAGTTATCCTGAGTTAGATTTTGGTCTGCTGCGCTATATGAGTAACAAAGTTTCTGATGGCGATACTATTCTTATCACTGGTATGCACGGAATGAGAATTACTGATATACTTAATAAAGAGAAGCAGATTGAAGTAATTGAAATTGATATTTCAAGACAGAGGCAGTTATTACAATCAGCAAACATTAATATCAAAACTACGTCATCATTAAAAAAATCTGATGGATAGTAAAATGTTAAGTACAGATGTATATTCTAGTAATTATCCACAATTAGATATCGAATTTATTAATACAGAACCATATCCTGTAACAGTAGGGTGGACTCTCACAAGTAATAGAAAACCTTTTTCAATTGGGCCATCATCGACTTTGTCACATGAAAAGCGATTGCTAAATAGGAAAATACTTTCCTCAGCACTAGAGACTGATGAGGAATTAATGGTATATGTTGATCAAGTACATGGAGATGACATTGTCATATTGGATCCGAACTTTACAAGGGGTAGCAATATAGATAGCGTTGATGTTGGTGATGCTATTATCAGTAAGATTCCTGGTAGCCAATTGAATCTATCCTTAGCTGATTGCGCAGGAATTCTGATATACCATCCGCCGACGATGACCATCGCTGCTGTTCATAGTGGTTGGAAGGGTACAAAATATTCAATAACTGAAAAGACGATTAAGAGTTTTGCAAGACTGAATGATATCAGAGTTGCAAAACTTGTTGGAGACTTGATTATATGGTTTACACCTTCTGCATCATCAGAAAAGTATGAAGTTGGTGAAGAGTTTAGAGAGTATTTCCCTAAAAGTACATATAAAAAAAATCATAAATTATTTTATAATAATCGCCAAGAGATTCGGAACAGATTATTGTTACTGGGATGTAAGACTGAAAATATCATCGAAGCACCAGGTTGTAGCATAACCGAAACAAAATATCATTCGTATAGGCGGGACCATAATGAGTCCGGTAGAATGAATGCTTTCATCAGATTGGACAAAAAAGCAAAATTAATAGTATAATACATACCAGCTAATTGAGATATAAAGTAATCAATATAAATCCGGCAATATATTCTCACGAACTTGCAATATTTATTTCATCGCTGATAGAATCAAATGTCCGGCTAATACTAATAAAGCAAAAGAATAATAAGATATTTGCTCTACTACGCTTAGATTTAGATGGTGATCATGAAATTGGTTCAGATGAGGAAAGGTTTTTACATAGACAGGTATGTCAACTTGATGGTATTCGTTTTGGTGGGGACAGTCTAAGTCTAGTGGATTACAATAACCACCCTTTATCTGAATCGGGCCAACCAACTATTAAAAACAATAAAAAAGCTAAGCACGGTAAAAGGCAAATTAGGACCAAATCTGGAAGAGGCAAGAGTTGAATTTAAGATATGTTAGTTCGGAAGTTGTTGAAGAAGTCTTTTATCTCTTCTTATCTAGGGTGGATAAGAAAAATGCTTTAAATCCAGAGTTCGTTGAAGAAATTATCCAGGTGCTTCTTAAGATACCCGCAGGTATTAGATGTATAGTAATACGTGGAAGTAATAATTTTTTTTGTGCAGGAGCTGATTTGTCATGGGTGAAGCAAGGGTTTGAACAATCATATGATAAGAATCTACAAGAATCTACAAATCTGATCAGACTTTTAGACCTCATACGGAATTGTCAATTACCTGTGATATCAATTGTTGAGGGGGCAGCTATCGGTGCAGGAGCTGGTATAATGCTTGCATCAGATTTTGTTATTGCAGAGGAGAGTGCTGTTCTTAGTTTTTCAGAAGTGAAGATAGGAGTTGTTCCCGTAGCAATAATTGAAATGGTTATTAATGCTATTGATCTTATTAAAGCGAAAGAATTACTCTTGACAGGTAGAAGATTAGATTGTGCAGAAGCATATGAGCTTGGTATGGTTACCAGGCTGGCTAGTGGAACAGAAGAAGTTGATCAAAACCTTGCAGATTTGATTGAGTTAATTATGCTGACCAAGCCTAAAGCGATTTCAATGACTAAGCATCTGATAGCTAAGTCATTGAAAAACAATGTTGATAGCAAGTATATGGCACAATCTATTGCAGAACTTAGATTATCGCATGAAGCGAGACAAGGAATACTAGACTTCTTCAAGTAATACTATGCTAATAGCATAGTTGTTAATTTTGTAAAAGAATTATCTTTACTTACTATTGTTGGCAAGTTTATGAAAATCAGTGGCTTCACCATGGGTAGGAATGTTGGAAAATTGTATTATCCAATAGCAGAATCGATTAGATCAATACTACCTATTGTTGATGAGTTTGTGGTGGCACTGGGTCAAAGTGATTTGGATGATGATACCCGCCAAAGAATAGAAGCAATAAATTCCGATAAAATTAGAATTGTAGAAACTATTTGGGATACTTCCAAATACCCTAATGGTACTGAGAATGCACATCAGACTGATATAGCAAAAGAACATTGCAGTGGTGATTGGCTCTTTTATTTACAAGCAGATGAAGTAGTACATGAAAAATATCATCAGACCATAAAGAATAGATGTAAAGATCTGCTTCATAATAATGCAGTAGAGGGTCTGCTTTTCAAATACAGACATTTCTGGGGGGATTATTGGCATTACCAAGAATCTCATGGCTGGTATCCAAATGAAATTAGAATTATTCGTAACGACCCGGAAATCCATTCATGGGAATCTGCTCAATCATTTCGTAGAATACCGAATTTTGATGGTAAGAATTACCGACAACAAGATGGGACTTATAAACTTAAGGTAGCATCATTGGATGCCTATATTTACCATTATGGTTGGGTTAGGCCTCCTCAGTATATGCAAAGTAAGCGTAAAGCTTTAGAAACGATTCACAAAGGCAAAGACAAGGTCAATGAATTGTATAGTGATGAAGACAAAAGTTTTGATTATGGTCCATTGAATTTAGCAAAGAAATTTAATGGTAGTCATCCTTCAGTAATGGAAGATTGGATTAAGAAGTTTGATTGGAATGATAGTCTCAGAGAGAATGGTCCTATTCCGACAAATAGACCTCGCATGAAACATGAGCGCTTCAAGTATAGGCTGATTTCATGGTTAGAGCAAAAAATTCGTGGGGGACGTCCGATAGGTGGATTCCAAAACTATGAACTGCTTGATATTTAATAATTTAGCACGGCTGAGTTGATAAATAATAGTAGTTATAAACCAACACCTTTCATCAGATCATTTCCTACATTTGCCAGAAACTTATCTTGTTTTTCAGGTTTAAGAAATTCGCCGCTGAAATCAGAAGTTACCGTTGAACTGCCGTGATCTTCAATACCTCTTGTCAATACACAAAGATGTTTTGTTTCTATTAATACAGCAACATGCTCAGTATCTATTATATTCTTCAGATCTGACGCTATTTGCAAGGTTAATCTTTCCTGTGTTTGAGGTCTGCGGGCATAATAATTGACTAAACGGTTAATCTTAGACAACCCAATGACTTTTTGATTAGGGATATATGCCACATGAGCTTTTCCAATAAAGGGCATGAAATGATGTTCACAGCAACTCACTACTTGCATATTCTTTTCAATAAGCATTTCTTTATAAGAATAGCGATTATCAAAAGTAGTAATTGAAGGTCTTTTATCTGGGGAGAGACCTTTGAATAAGTCGTTTACATACATTTTGGCAATTCGATGAGGTGTACCCGCAAGAGAATCATCAGTTAGGTCTAAACCTAAGACTTCCATTATTTGTCTAAAATTATTCTCTATACTTCTGATTTTTTCTTCATCTGAAAGAGTTGATATTGAATTGGTTATGGGGTTTTCCAAATGTCTCGGAATATTATTTGATTGCAAGTTAAAATCTGTTTTAGTTTTGGGCATCTATACTCTCAGGGCCTGTTATGAAAAATATAACACAATTTGTTACTTATGTGTTAAATTCATGTTACTATTATTGGTATTGGGTATTCTGATAATTGCAAATTAACAAACGTGACTTAGTGTATTGAAAGTTATTCTACTCGTTTTCTCCATTTTTATTGTATTGCCACTTTATAGCCAGGATCAGGCTAAGTTAAATGTGTATAATGTTAACACAGAAAACTATCCAGAGATCTCGGCTGAGTTTCTATTATTAGATCAGTTTGGCCAGCAGATTCAATCAGTAACTCCATCGGATTTTTATATTGATGAGAGTGGTGTGGTGCGTCAAGTTGACGTTGTTTCCTGTCCACCACCACCTGGTAAAAAAGATATATCTGTAATTCTAATCATTGATGTATCTACCTCGATGGAGGGTGAACGATTACAAAGGGCTAAAGAGGCAGGTAAAAACCTTGTTACGAAAATTACAGAACGTGGTGGATCTGAGGTTGGTATTATTGCTTTTGCTGATGATGCTTTTATTGTTTCCGGATTTACAGATGATCAGGCGCAGCTTACCGGTGCTATTGATGTTTTGGTAGCCAAAGGGGGGACCAACTATCAAAATGCTTTTTTAGATCCACTTTCGGGAGCCGTAAGTCTTTCTGAATCAGCACAGCACGAGACACATATATTTTTCTTAACTGATGGTTACGGAAAGGTAGAGCCCGGAGCAATTATTCTTGGAGCTGCAACAGCTAATCTGGTTGTGCATTCGCTGGCATATAATATTGAACTTCCGGAGGTCCTTGAAGAGATATCCGATAATACAGGTGGGTTGTCCTTTAATAATCTGGTTTCTCAGGAAGAGCTGGCCGATGCATTTGATGAAATACTTAATTATGCTTTTAATAGTGCTCGTTGTACTATGAAATGGCAAACTGAAGGCTGTCTTACTGATAGAGATGTTTCTATCATTTATAAGCCGATAACCCTACATGATGACTTCACTTATTATACCGATGCCGAAAACTTAGCTTATTTTTTCTATCCCCTGGATAATTTTTTGGTTTTTGAGACCCCGGGTATTCTGCAAATAGGAACGGAAGCTAAGAATGGCGATATTAGAATCGATAGTATAAAATCATCTCATCCATACTTTAAAGTAATTTCACCTTCAATCGATGATTCATCTTTATTGATCCCGGAAGGAGATGATGTTCAGATCTATATAGAATATGATCCCGGAGATCCTTCTCTGGCATCCAGTATTATAACAATTTACAGTTCTTCTTGCAGGTTCAATGAAATATATGTAATAGGTGGTGATGATGGAACTAGTCCTTCTTTAGGAGGGTTAGAATTAGTGGAACCAGTTGGAGGAGAAATTTATCTGAGTGCTGCTGATACATTGGTCCGGTGGGAAGGAGTGCTCCCTTCGCAGGAAATTGAAATCGAGTTTTCTCGTAATGATGGTTTGGTTTGGGAGCCTATGTCAGAAGGAGCTATAGATTTATCAGAGGACATAAATTATCCTTCAATAACATCTGATGAATGCCTGATTAGAGTTTCTCAGAAATCTTCAGATTTTGGTAAGAAAATCTATGGCAAACCGGACATATTATATAGCACTATTGATCTATCCTGGGACAGGACAGGAGATGTGATTGCTTTGGCTGATACTGATGGTAGACTTAGAATTATAAACTCGGTGAACGGTAAGACAAGGACAACTTATGAGATCGCCGAAGGTCTGAATTCAGTTGATTATAGTTATGATAATATAAGGATAGCTACTGCTAATGCTGAGAATGTATTTGTAACAAATACTATTAGTAGTCTTACAGATACAGTTATTAAGATACCTGGCGGTAGGATAAGTGATATAAAGTTTCATCAGAATGGTCGTTTGATGGCTTTGGGTACAAGAGACTCGGTACTGGATGTTTATGATATCCGTAATTGGACTCTACAGCAGAGAGTGAAGTTTGACAATGGGGAGGTACTGTCAGTTGATTGGTCTCCTGATGGAGAGAAGATTGCTGTAACTACTAATAATATACAAGTGCATGTTATTGATACCAACTTTTATGATACCCCGATGTCAATCGATGCTACTGATATTACCAGAAGACTCGTTACAGCAGTAAGTTGGTCTCCGGATAGTAGATATATCGCTGTTTCAACAAATCAGCGACAGTCCAAGATCATTGATGTTAATACAGGTGAGATTTTAAATGAGTTTCGTCATCATACTGTGAGTCTTCTTAATGATATTGCCTGGAATCCATCCAGGGATATGGTCGTGAGTATTGCAGAAGACTCTCGATCAATAGTATTCGATCCCAATGAAAGTGATGACGAGGCAGCAGTCATATATGATTTTCCAAATAACTACTATTTCAACTCTGTTGAATGGTCTCCGAATGGTGAAAGGTTTGCAGTAGCACTTTCCAATCAATTGGAAGGAGAATCTGTGATACTTTATTCAGTTGACGAGTTTGTTGTGCAGTCGGATGTATCCGGTAGGTTTAGGTTAGTTCAAAATGATCTTAAGATAGCAAATGTCGATGTAGGTTCTACCCCAATCGGATTACAACTAGATCATATTGAATCAGGTTTTATTGTTAATAATGGATCTCTGCCAGTTGAAATTGATTCTGTTAGTCTAGGTGAAATAGCACCTCAACCCTTTGATGTATCAGGCAATGTCTTCCCAAAAACTCTTAATCCGGGTGATTCTCTAGGTATTTTTATCCAATTCTTACCGGAATCGGTTGGGATAGTTAGCTCTGAAATCCAAATTTATTCCAATGCTGGCGTATTAGATGCAACAATAATCGGAGAAGGAATTGACAGCGAGTTAAGGCTGCTACTCCAATCAATTGATTTCGGAGAAGTGATAGTCGGAGCTTCTGTTGATTCAACTCTCAACATAGTTTATAATAAGTCCTTGAATGATATAGCTATTAGTTCAGTTTCATTATTACCGATACCAAATACACCTTTTGAGATAACAAGTAATCAGAATAGTTTACAAACTAATGATAGTCTATTAGTGACAGTTGAATTTACGCCTCAGGAGCCAGGAATATTTCAAAACCTTGTAGCAATTGATAATGATTCACCCTTAAATCCTGCCAGGATACGAGTTGGAGGAATAGGAGTAAGGCCGGTAATATCCGCTCCTTTATCTATTGACCTTAAAGGCGAGCTTTGCCAGGTTAATATCAAAGATTCTATTTTAATTAAGAATACAGGTGTTGGGACACTTGTTATTAAGGATATTTCTTACAGTGGTGTAGGACAAGTGCTTTTTGAAAAGACAACTTTGACTATTCCTAACAAAGACTCATCTTATGTCTCTTATACACTTGAAATTGAACCGGGAGTTGTTGCGACAGGTTTAATTTCAATATCATCCAATTCCCAAATGACCCCCTCACCATTTGAAATTGATTTTGAGGCCAATGTCATTGTTCCTAAGTTCTTAGTAGAATCAAATACAGTGTTCCCGGCTACCGAATTAAATTCTCAGAGTACTAAGATTGTTACAGTTAGAAACACTGGAAGTAGTACCATTGATTGGGATTATCTTCCGTTAACAGATTTATTTGATGGATTTGAACTTGTAGGAATTAATCCAAAAATTATTCAACCGAACCAGACTTCAGAATTTACTTTCAATTTTAATTCAGGGGATACTGAGGGTCAGTTTGAGAAAACATTCTTGCTTGCTGATGATTGTTCAGATACTACCAAAGTTGTGCTTTCTGTAATTGTAGGTGGTGAAGTAAGTTTGATAGATCATGAGGCATTAAGTATTGTTGATACAATCCGGTGTTTTGAACCTATAACATTGGTTTACCAAGTAGTCAATACCGGCAATAGGGATATGAATATAGATGGAGTTACTGTAGGTGACCAAGGATTTATTGTTATGTCACCGATACCGAATATACTTTTATCCGGTGATAGCCTGAAAATTGAGATTTTATATAACCCCCAACAAATAGGACGTATTTCGAGTCAGATTGTAGTTCAGAGTGATGCAGCTAACCCTGATGAAGATGATAAGTATTTCATACCTATAGATCTTTTTGTAGCTGATGAAGGCTTCATACTTGATTTAGTTGAGCTGGATTTTTTAGAAGTTGGCGATACAGCTGATTTATTGGTAACTAATACTGGTAATATCGAAATATTTCCAATTATCGAGTTACCTATCGGATATGATATTCTTACTAATCTTCCTCTGGCTATAGGGGTAGGGCAGACAGAGTTGGTAACTATTCGTCTTTCTCAGGATGATATTCCTGATTTTAGTCCAATCTCCTCAATGAAGATTAGTACTTGCAATTATACAAATGTGACCCTGAAAGCCGATTCTAAAAAGGGCCTGATATCCATATCAGGTGAAACTAGAAATATTAATTCAGGAGAGGCAATTGATATTGCCATTAACATTAACTCTTCGATTAGTTACCCTTATCCTTTGGAACTCTTAATAACAACCAATCGAACTTTACTAAGGCCATCTGTACCTTCAAATTCTGATAAATATGTGGGCTATGATTATACTCATAGCTATTTACTTGATTCACTATCGGCTGGAATTACTAACCTAAAAGTTAATTATTCTTCAGCCTGGGGAAGTGATACTGCTAGTAGTATAAGATTTGCTATTCCGACAATCCAGCCAGACTGGGTGTGGAATGCTACAGAGGGACTGGTGATTTTTGATGATATTTGTCGATTCCATGGCGGTAGATTATTCATTCCGGACTACCTACAGGGCGTTAGTATTAGTCATAATAGTTCGCAGCTATTGATAAACTACTCAACAGACTTGGTTACTGATTTGACAGAGACACCTGATCAATTCAGTGCTGAAATATCAATCTTCACTGTAGAGGGTAGACTTGTCAGTATCAAAGAAGTCAGTATACATCAAGGCATTAATCAGATCAATCATGAGATGTCTAGCGGAAGATACTTCTTAATTATAAATACCAATAACAGTAGGTTCAGTACTGAACCTTATCTCTTCTATATCAATTAACACTATCATTTTATTAAATAAGTATCGCTAATAATGATTGGATTGATTAACGCTATTATCTAACTTTGGATCGATAATAATAGCATTCTCAATAATCCATTAAAACAATGAAGAGAGTACATAATTTTAGTGCCGGTCCGGCGATTTTACCGCTAGATGTAGTTCTTAAAAGTGCAAGCGCGGTAACTGAATATGCTGAACTAGGCATGTCTGTTATGGAGATGAGCCATCGCTCAAAACCTATTGTTAATATATTTGATGAAGCTGTTGCAGATTGTCTTGAGTTAATGGGCTTAAGTAGCCAGGATTATGCAGTATGTTTTGTTGGGGGTGGAGCAAGTCTTCAGTTCTTGATGTTACCATGGAATTTCTTGAAGAAGAAAGCCTCATATTTCAATACAGGTGCTTGGGCGGATAAATCAATTACCGAGGCTCAAAATGTAGGGCCTGTGGATGTGATCGGTTCTTCTAAAGAACTAAATTTCAATCATATCCCTAAGCATTATGAAGTAGATCCGGATTCAGATTACTTACATTATACATCCAACAACACTATCTTTGGTACTCGGTTCGCAAATATCCCGGATAGTAATGGGGTTCCGCTAGTATGTGATATGAGTTCTGATATTTTTTCCCGCCAGATAGATTTCTCAAAATTTGATTTAATCTATGCAGGTGCTCAGAAAAACATGGGTCCTGCTGGTGCAACAATGATAGTTATAAAACGGTCGTGGCTCGATAGTTCTGGGAAAGATGTTAAGGAGACCATGCTATCATACAAAACTCATATTAAGAAAGATTCAATGTTTAATACTCCTCCTGTACTTCCAGTATATATACTGGGTCAGACATTTAAATGGTTGAAACAAAATGGGGGTGTTGAGTGGATTGAAGCTATCAATAACCGTAAAGCTAGCAAGCTTTATGATGCCATTGATTCAAGTGGAGGCTTTTACAAAGGGAGTGTTGTAGAGCCGGGTGATCGGTCGATAATGAATGTGACATACAATTTGCCAACTAGTGAACTTGAGAAGAAATTTGTTGAAGAAGCAGGGCAGCAAGATTTATCGGGTCTGAAAGGGCATCGATCTGTTGGAGGGATCAGGGCATCTATTTATAATGCCCTGCCTGAGGAATCAGTTGATAGATTAATTGACTTTATGGTGAGCTTTCAGAAGAATAACATGTAGGGCCTAGATGATAGAAAAAAACTTAACGGTTAAGAATAGGGCAGGTCTACACACAAGGCCTGCCGCAGCCCTTGTGAAACTTACTTCTCGTTTTGTTTCGGAGATACAGTTTGTTAGAAATGGTTTTGCGATTAATGGCAAAAGTATAATTGGTGTAATGACTTTGGCTGCAGAGCAAGGTGCTCAATTGAGAGTCAAAGTTAGTGGAGAAGATGAAGCGGAAGCTGTTAGGGCAATTGAAGATCTATTTGAATCTGCCTTTGGTGAGATACAATGACAGATGGTGGGGAAATAGTATTTAAAGGCCTGCCAGCATCTCCGGGAATCGCAATAGGAATTATTGATTCTTCCTTTCTGAATAAAGATACTAAGACCCATGTCACTGAAAACTTTACACCGTCGGAGCATTGGACAAGATTTGATCAAGCACTGACTTCTCAGGTTAGTGAGTATGAAGGGCTGTTGTCAAGTGCTGAGAATAGTGAAGTGACTGACATCTTCCAGACATATATTGCTATGCTTTCGGACCCAGAGCTTAAGAATGCTGTGCGTATTCAAATTGAAAAAGGTAATACAGCTGAGGATGCGCTTGTAGGAGTTGTTGATACTCAAAAAGAATTTCTACAGAATTCCATAGAGCAAGTATTCAAAGAAAGAGCTGAAGATTTTGAGAGTATCAAGCAAGGGCTTTTATCCAGATTAGATGGACAGAATTCTAATTTTAAGATTGGGAATAATATTTACATTTTTGACCAGATATCTGCACCACTGGTTTTTAAGCTAAAGGATACTGGTATTAAAGGTATTATTTCACTTTCGGGCGGGATTACATCCCATGCTTCAATTATTGCCAGGTCATTTGGAATACCCCTTGTTGTAGGAGTGACTCAACAGACGGTGAGAGAGACTATAGGAGCTTTACCGGCTGAAACTGAAGCCATTGTTGATGGGTTTAGTGGAAAGTTAACTCTAAATCCTACTAGTGATACTATCAATAAGTATAGAAAAAAGGATCGGGATCTTAAACTTGATTCTGGTTGGAGACAGAAGCTTGTATCACGAGATACAGTTACAAGAGATGGAGATGAAATCTCATTGAATATTAATGCTGATTTTGTTGATATAGTACATCAGGCTGTAAATTTGAGAGCAGATGGCATTGGTTTGGTCAGAAGTGAGCATATGTTATTGCAAAGAAGAGTTTTACCTGATGAAGAAGAACAGTATAATTGGTATCGTGAAATAGCCGAAGCCGCTTACCCTCTGCCTGTGATTATAAGACTTTTCGATTTTGGAAGTGATAAATATGGACATATACTTGGTTTGGAAGAACCAAATCCTGCGCTGGGTCTGCGAGGTATAAGATATTTACTTGATGATCACTATCAAAAGCTTCAACATGATAATAATCTCTCAGTTTTGTCAACTCAAATTAGAGCAATCTTAAGAGCATCTAATCTGAAGAATATTTCAATCATGGTGCCGTTTGTAATAAAAGTCAGCGAGGTACAAAAAGTAAGAGAGTTAACTGGTGAGATTGCTGCATCTCTTGATGGAATCACTATAGATAATAGTATTCAGATAGGCACAATGATTGAAACCCCGGCTGCTGCTATTATGGCTGACCGGCTGGCAGAGGTAAGTGATTTTTTCTCAATTGGATCAAATGACCTTGCGCAATATGTTTTAGCAGCTGACCGCCTTAATCCGGAAATGAGTAGATACTACCGTTGGTTAGATACTTCACTATTAAAGCTGATTATTCAAGTGATTGATGCTGCTAGAGTTAACAAAACACCTGTTTCGATATGTGGCGAGGTAGCTGGTAATCCAAATGCAATACCTTTATTGCTTTGGGCTGGTATTGATAGCTTTTCTGTGAATTCTGCTGTTTTCTTGGAAGTTAAGAATGCAGTTACTTCTTATTCTCAATCTTCATTTAATCAGGTGATTGAAGGACTTATACAAAAGAATGATGATGTTGATTTAATTGCTCTAATTGAAGAATTCATATCTAAGAAATCTAATATGGGTCATAAATGATCAATAACCAGATTAGAGGTATCTATAGAGTTATAATCTCATTTTTGTTAATCACCGGTTGTGTTGATACTCCTTCAGCTCCTGATCCTCAAGTTTTGATAAGTGATGATTTACCTTATGCATATGTACTTTGTGAAGGTTTGCAGGGGAGTAATCAGGCTGAAATAATATCATATTATCGAGGAGAAGGGGGCTTTAATCCAAATATTCGGTTTACTTCTGGCAACTCTGAAGTTATCGGTGATGTTGGTAATTCATTTTATCTTCGCAATGATACCATATTCTCCGTTATGTCTTCTTCCAATCAGATTGTTTTAGTAGATGCATCTAATGGTGAATTAATAAAGCAGTTATCACTACCAAACGGTACATACCCTAGATATATGTATTTTGATGATAATAGTGATTTATATATAACAGACCTTTACAATGACAGAGTATTAAAGCTTGATATATCTTCCGGGCAGGTGCTGGCTGAGTATGCTACAGGTCCAGCTCCGGAAGAGATCGTTGGTTACCAGGGTGTTGTTTATGTAACCAATTCGGGTTTGGGACAATATCGTCAGGATGAGCAATACGCAGGTTATGTTACTACTATCAAGATAGTATCCGGCCAAACAGATTATTACAAAGTTGGTCCCAATCCCAAAAAACTTTTATTCAATGCTGATAAGACCAAATTGTATGTAGGTTACCTTTCATATTATTGGTTAGATAGTGAAGATTTTGGTGCCAGTGATTCTCTAGTAAATCAAGGGGGAATTATTGAATTTGAACTGCCTGGAATGAGGAAACTTAGAGAATGGAAAGTAACTCCTATAGATTTTAAGTTTGATGCATCTGGAAATAGAATGTATGTAATCTCCGACAGGGGATTGCACTATATAGATATATTTTCTAATAGTAATCGAGTTATGACACTCATATCTAGTGGTGATGACAATTGGTATGGTTTGAATATTGATAAAGTGAATGAATCATTATGGATATGTAATAGTCGTGATTTTCAGGTTAGAGGAGAGATTGTAATCTACGATCTTGCAAAGAGTGCTGTATCTGACAGATTAGAATCAGGATATTTACCTAATAGTATAGTTTTTAGAAATCAATGACACTTTTTCAATTATATTCTTCAGTATTAGTATTTATTATTATCTGCACACCATCGGGTCTGTTTTCTAATACTCAATACCGACCCTATGAGGCCAATCCGTTTGAAGGACGAGTTGGGATAATTGGTCAACCGGCAGATGAAAAGCTTAGATTAGATATTGGAATGACTTACGATCTTTTCGATCTTTATCAAGATACTACCACCAGCATCAAATTAGGTACTGATTGGATGGTATGGACTCGGCTCCAATCTGAAGGCAGGTTCAAGTTTCCTGTAGAGACATCAGATTACTGGTTTGGCCTGAATTTTACCCTGACGAACACTACAATGCAAGGAACTGACTCTAAATCTGATATCTGGGGAATGAGATTGAGAGTAGCTCATATTTCTTCGCATCTGGTAGATGGATATACAGCCAGATCTGAGACTGAATGGCAGTTCCTGAAAACGCCCTTTGTTTATAGCCGGGAATTTGCTGAGCTAAGTGCTTATTATGTTCCTATGAATAATTTACGTGTTTACGTTGGTGGACTATTACTTTTTTCCACAATACCTGATGGCTTTTCAACATTGACTCCTCAGTTGGGTATGGATTACATGAATGAAATATCAATATTGGATGGCTTGCAGGTCAGAGCCGGGTATGATTTTAAACTTGTTGATAATCTTACCAGCCTTATTCCAACACATGCGTTTCAGATTGGTTTGGGATACTTCTCCGAACAGCATACCGGGGTTTTCGTGGGGCTATACGGTTATGATGGAGCATCTCTACACGGTATGTTTTTTATGGAAAAAGATTCTTATATAGGTATTGGTAGCCAAGTGTATTTTTATTGATTTTCGTAAATTGATATTTCTTTGTAAACATAATAAAACACAATAGCAAACATGGCTAATTCAATTAATAGAGTGACTATTTTGGGGAATTTGGGAAATGACCCTGAGATTAGAACAACAAACACTGGCAGTACTATTGCAACCCTTTCTATTGCTACTTCGGAAAGCTATAAGGATAAATCTGGTAATTGGCAGGAAACAACCGAGTGGCATAGAATTAAGCTTTGGGACCGTTTGGCCGAAAGAGCCTCACAATATTTAAGAAAAGGCTCTAAAGTCTATATCGAAGGTAAATTAAAATATGGTAGCTATGAAAAAGATGGTATTACACGCTATACGACTGATATAATTGGTCTGAGTCTGATCATGCTTGATAAACGTGAGCAGAGTGGTGGTGATTTTACATCTACTAGTAATTATAATCAGGGTAGTAGTGCAGGACAAACCAGTCAGCAGCATGACCAAGATTTTGATGATGATGTACCATTCTGAACAGTTGGTGTAGAATAGACATGAATATTAAAGAGAAAAAGAAAATATTAGTATTGATGGATGTTGATGGCACTATTTTGTCCATGGATCATTCAAAATCAAAAGATACCTTTCTTGAGGTTTTCTATGATATTTTTGGTAGGCAGATACAAAGAGAGCAGCTTCCATATTTCTCAGGGAATACAGATCTTGGAATTATTAAGCATATTTCTGAAAAAGTTGATATACCATTTTATACAGTATTAGCTGCAAAAAATGACCTTTGGACTACAATGCAGAGTAAGTATAAGCCGCTTTTTTCTCCAGAGTTTATAAAACTGCATCCAAATGTTCGGGGTCTGATAGAAGCTCTTGATAGTGATAGTGATATAGTATTGGGTTTGCTTACTGGAAATAATAAGCAGTCTGCAATGAACAAGGTAGGTACTTTCGGTTTTGAGGATAAATTTGAAGAGGGGGCTTATGGTTGCGATCACTATGATAGAAATATTTTGCCTAAGATAGCCTGGGATAGGTTTGCTTCTCTGTATCCCGATATAGAATTTGGTCCGCAAAACACTGTGATAATAGGTGACTCTGATAAAGATATTCTTTGTGCTCGTAGTTCTGGTTCAAAAGTAATATCAGTTGCGACAGGTCATTATTCTCTAGGTGATTTGCAGAAAGAGTCTCCGGATATATTATTAAATAAATTTGAGAGCCCTCAGGAAATGCTGGATATGATTAAATCCCTTTTTCATTAAGAGAATATACTAAGTCAAACTAGGTAAGTATGAATAAGGGAATAACTATTGCTATAGACGGACCAGCTGGATCTGGTAAGAGTACTACAGCTAAACTACTTGCAGAGAAGTTAGATTATATCCATGTTGATACAGGAGCAATGTATCGTGCTATAACTCACCAATGGTTGCAGCTTGGATTCGATGTTACTGAGGAGAATATGTTACAACTCCTTGATTCCATCAAGTTAAATATAAAGCATACTGAGCATGGACAGAAGACAATACTAAATGGTACTGATGTGAGTGATGATATCAGAAGGCCAGAGGTTGATCGAAAAGTCAGTGAAATATCGGCTGTATCTGTTGTAAGAGAATACTTGGTTGATATGCAGAGGAAGATCGGTGGACAGGGTAGAGCGGTAGTTGATGGTAGAGATATTGGAACTGTTGTCCTACCTAATGCAGATCTTAAGATATTTCTCGTGGCATCAGTTGACTCAAGGGCAGCCAGAAGGAAAAAGCAACATGATTTGAAAGGGCAATATCATACTATTGATGAGATAAAACAGCAGATACTTGATCGAGATAAATATGACTCTTCGCGAGAGATTTCACCGCTTAAGAAAGCTCAGGATGCCATAGAAATTGATACATCGACTCTAACAATCGAGGAGCAGGTTGGAAAGATCTATACCTTGGCTTTGGATAAAATTCAGACCTGATTGGTTTTTATTTAGAAAAAAATTCTTCATAAAAACTTTCGTGGTTCTCTTTTCGTCTTAATAAGAAAATTAATGATAGGAATTCATGCAAGTTATAATTGATGAAACAGCCGGGTTCTGCTGGGGGGTTGTAAGAACAGTTGATATTGCTGAGCAAACACTTGCAGAACAGCAAGGCAATGATACTTATGTCCTGGGTCATATTATTCATAACCCTAAAGAGATTGAGAGACTGAGTAAAAAAGGGCTGCAAACAATTACTCATGATGACCTAGAGGGTATTGCAGAAAAAGAGGGAAGTGATGCTCGTGTAATAGTCAGAGCTCATGGTGAGCCTCCCTCAACTTTTGAAAAAGCGAAGAAGCTTGGTATTAATCTTATCGATGCTACATGCCCTTTGGTTACTGGCTTGCAAGGTAGAGTAAAACGTTTTCATGACAAAGGTTATCAGGTAGTTATATATGGTAAGCCCAATCACGCAGAAGTAATTGGTATACGTGGGGTTATCAATGACGACTGCATCATAGTTTTAAGTGCTGAAGAAGCACTTGATAAAGTTGATTTTTCTAAGAAAACTGTTTTATTCTCTCAAACAACAATGGAAAAACCAGTGTATTTAGAGATTAAAAGAGTTTTGGAAGAGAAAATAGGTAGCTTAGTAGATGGTGGAGATACTCGAGATATGTTTGAGTATAAGAATACACTTTGTAAGGAAGTTTGGGGTAGGGAAAAGAAAGTACTTGAATTTGCAGAAAACAATGATGTCATAGTATTTGTTGCCGGACGCAATTCATCCAATGGGAAAAGTCTGTTTAAGCATATGAAGGAGAGAAATCCTAATATGTATTATATCGAGGATGTAAAAGAACTTGATTTTTCCTGGCTTGAAGGTGCTGAAAAAATAGGTATATCTGGAGCAACTTCTACACCACAATGGTATATGGATACTGTGAAAAAAACTATTGAAGCTTGGCACGTTGAAAAACAATCTGTAGTGAGTGATTGAGCCAATAAATGATTAAATACTTTTTTTATGGATTCTCTCAGGATTTTCTTTGATAAAAGTTTCCCAAGAAACTCTATTAGTTTTTCTATTTGTGTCCTGCGTACCCTGTTCCTTAAAACTTCTACATACTGCTATGGCTAGTGCATCTGTAGCATCATTATTTAGATTAGTAATATCTGCCGATAATATCTTTCCAACCATATAAGCAACCTGAGCTTTATCAGCTCTACCCTTGCCGGTAAGTGATTTCTTGATTTCAAGTGGTGAAAATTCGGCAAGCGGAAGGCCAAGTTTTTTTATAGCTAATACTGCGGCTGCTCTTGCTTGACTAAGCTTGATTAGAGTCTGAGCATTTTTATGAAAAAATGGTGTTTCAATTGCTCCTATCATAGGGTTATGCTTATTTATAACAGTTTGGAGGTCGTCAAAAATTACGGTAAGTCTGTCTGGAGTATCGGGAATTGATCGTAAATCAATAATTCCAGCATCAACGAGTGATAATCTATTAGAATAACTATCAACAATCCCCCAGCCGCATAACCTTGAGCCGGGATCTATACCGATTATTCTTCTAGCCCCCACAAACAACCCCTAATTAATAATCAATTGATTCTGCTATAGAGTCGTCAATTTCAAAATTTGAATAAACATTTTGTACATCATCTAAGTCTTCCATTGCATCAAAGAATTTCATGATACGTTTAGCCTTGTCAGCACTATCGATAATTAGCTTGTCATTTGGTATATACTCTAATTGACTTTTCTCAATATCAATATCCGATTTGCTTTCAAGAAAGTTATTTACACTACCATAGTCTTCCATAGAAGTGATTATTCTACAAGTCTCATCGCCATACTCTAAATCTTCGGCTCCAGCTTCGACAACAATTTCGAAAATCTCTTCTTCGAGCCTGTTATTTGTTTTAATTTCAATAACTCCTTTGCGCGAGAAATTCCATGAAACTGAGTTGGTTTCTCCCATGTTACCATTATTTCTACCAAAAGTCGCTCTCACTTGAGAAACAGTCCTGTTCTTGTTGTCCGAGACTGTTTCTACAATCACAGCAACACCATTGGGTCCATATCCCTCGTAAGTATTTTCCTCTAAGTTACCTCCATCAAGCTCTCCAGTTCCTTTCTTGATAGCCTTAGCTATCGTATCATTGGGCATAGACTGGGCTTTAGCATTGCGTATTGCAAGTCGGAGCCTAGGGTTCATATCAGCATCACCACCGCCATCCTTAGCAGAGATTGTAATTTCTTTACTAATCTGGGTGAAAATCTTAGCTCTCTTAGCATCTTGCCTACCTTTTCTATGCCTGATATTGGCCCATTTACTATGTCCAGCCATGGAATAAACCTAAAGATTGATAATTGTGTCTCAATAATATCAAAGCAAAAATAGGAAACCCTTATAACTATAAAAAAGGAAGAAGTAATGCGAGTGTTAAAGATATAATAGTTGCGAAACAAGTTCTAAAAAGAACCATTGATATATTCCTAATTAATAGCTATTTTAAAGAGCAGCAAATGATACCAACCGAATCTTATTTTAAAGAAAAATTGAAGAGAATTAGCGGCGGCAATCTTGGATTGTTGTTAATTATATTGTTATTATCTGTATCTATTTTCAGTAAAGATACACCGATTAAAGTTCGTAGTGGAGCCAAGAAGAATGATAAAATAGTTCTTAAGGCATCTGAAAGTGACTCTATTCCCAAGTTTATAGATTCAATTATAGGTGATCGTCCTAAGTTAACCGGGGGGATTGATCAGGATGTGATTGTTGAAGAAACTTTTCTCCCTTGGATTGACAAAGAAGACAGTCTGAAATCAATCTCTCAATTGAATAAACGAATCGATGCTCTAATCAATAGATATGATAATCGGCGGACAAGAATAGGAGTTGCTGTTTATTCGCTGGATAGGGGTGAGTTTATTTACGAGCGCAAAGCAGATGATCTTTATACTCCTGCATCAACAACTAAGCTTTTTACTGTGATGAGTGCCTTTTATTTAAAGGGTGATAATGGTACAATTGATACCGAGCTTTATACCAATGGCTATCTTGATATGGATACGGTACTAATGGGTGATTTATTTATCCGTGGGCAGGGTAATGTTTTCCTTGAAGGTGAACATATTAAGACATTAGCGAAAAGAGTTTCTGATATGGGTATCCGTAAAATTGATGGAAATATATACATTGACGAGGGGTTCTTTGATGGTAAGACCGACAGATTTAAATATAGTGGGGATGCGGATGTAGTACAGAAGTTGCCACCGATCAGGCCTTTAATACTTAATAATGCTAATCTAAAACTTGAGATTGAAGCAGGGGCCGTAATTGGAGAACCTGTTGACTACTCCTTCAAACCTAGCTCGACTGTTTTCATTGCTGAAAATAAAGCTACAGTCAAGGGATCTCGTACAAGAGGTGATAAGCTAATGCCCGAAGAGATCAATAAGGATAATGCCAAGGGAACCATCAGATCAGAATATATTTACAATTCTGGTGATCAGGTTTTTGGTGATAAATCACCTCATGAAAATTTAGGGCAAACTATAGATATAGCTGTTAGATCAAGAAAGACTTATAAAAAAAGTGGTGTGACTGTCACTCAGGTTATTGCGCAGGATACTATTCAGAAGTATAAAATCAGTGGTGCAATGTCGACCAATAGATCAACTGTTTTCCAATACCCCATCAAAGATATGCAGCGTGTTATAGCTGGTACCTTGGAGTATTGGCTGGAAAATGATGGAATAGAAATCACAGGGCAGATAGGAGAGAAGTCTGTGAATGAGTATAAGAGTAATCGAGTAACTCGAATTGCTAAACATGGTTTTCCATTACTTGAGATGGCTATGCCTGTCAATAAAAAATCAAACAATTTCACTGCTGAGCAGATGTTTAAATTTAATGGTGCTCATAGAGATAGTCTGAATAACTATGAAGGGGCCAGGGAAGTGTTTCTAGAAATGCTGGATTCTCTTGATATCGAATGTGAAGGGTGTCGATTAAATGATGGCTCGGGGCTTTCTCGCCGTGGACTAGTGAAGCCCAGAGCGATGGTAGAGCTTCTAGTTGCTAGTACTAAACCACCATTTACAGATAAGCTAAGACAAACACTTGCTATAGCTGGAGTGGATGGTACTATACGCAAGAGAATGAGAAAGACAAAAGCCAAAGAGAATCTAATAGCAAAAACAGGTACACTACGTAATGTATCTGCACTTGCCGGATTTGTAACGACAATGGATGGTGAGACACTTGCTTTTTCTATTCTTTCTAATGGACCTTCCCCTCATAAATACAAAAAAATGGAAGATAGAATTGGTGACCTTCTAGCTTCATTTTTCTATACAGGACCTGATGGTAAACGTGAAAGTAGTAGGAAAACAGTAAAATAATGATGCCGATATTTCTATGGGACTAAGCCTGAAAACAAGGCAGTTATCAATTCACATTCTACTTTTTATAGTAGCAGCGGGAATGATCTTTCCACTTATATGGATGGTATTGCTTTCGCTAAAAGAAGTCCCTGAGAGATTTAATACAATATCTGAGATAGTCTTTTCAAGTTTTACTTTTGGGAACTACTCTGAAGCCTTTGAGCAGGGTAATTTCGGGCAGTACTTCTGGAATTCAGTTTTTGTTTCTACACTGGTTACTCTGGGTAATGTTTTTTTCTGTACTATGGTAGCCTATGCATTGTCGCGCAAGAGAATATTTGGGATGAAGTTTTTATTAATATCAGTAATGGCCATCTTAATTATTCCAAGTCATGTGATCATGATACCTATGTATAGACTTATGGTAGAATTGGGGTGGATCAATACATTTTATGCCTTGATAATTCCCTGGATGGTATCTCCCTTTGGAGTATTTCTTGTTAAACAGTATATCGATGGTCTCCCGCGTGAAATAGAGAATGCAGCCAGAATTGATGGAGCGGGAGAGTTAAGAATACTATTTACAATTGTTTTCCCACTATGCAAACCCATATTGACAGTGTTAGCTATTTATACATTTTTGGCTAATTGGAATTCATTTTTATTTCCTTTTCTCTTCACAAGTGATGAAGCACACCGGACACTACCTGTTGGCCTTAATTTTTATTTAGGAAAACAATCTGTTGATTGGGGACGCCTGATGTCAGCTGCCTCAATTGCTGCAATGCCTATTCTCTTACTTTTTCTTTTATTCCAGAAGCAGATTATAAAAGGGCTCACAGCCGGTGCAGTAAAGGAATAGTGTGAGTAGGTTTATTGTAATATTTTCTGTCGATTACATACTAAATAAAAACAATCTTTTCCAAAGAATCCTTTTAAGGATTTATGTATTCATGACCTTATCGTTATCTTTGGGTATAAATTACTTATACGGTAAGTAACCTAATTATTTATTCTGGAGGATTTAATCAATATGGGTAAGAAAATAATATTTATTCATGGTAGATCGACAAAACCAAAGAAAGATGTATTACAAGAGCTATGGTTCCGAGCAGTAAGATCTGGACTTAAGAGAGACTATGGAGATACTGGTGTTCAAAGATTTGAAGAAATAGAAAAGGAACTGGTCTATTACTTTGATATTACCCAGGAGAAGATTCCCGGGTGGGAGTTCGAGTCGGAAGTGGATATTCAGCACCGCTTTGATTCGCTAAAAAAACTGGAAAGCTATGGAAAAAATGATTTTAATGAAGAAGAATATGATAAGCTACATACGTTTGGAGCAGTAAAGGAAGCGGCTGCTGATATTTTTTCTGATGTATTATCTTTTTTTGGTTTAGGGAAAAGGCTGATAAAAAGAGTTGCAAAAGATATGGGAGAGTACTGGAACGAAGAGTCATATTATAGTAGTGATGTAAGATATAAGATGACAATGATACTACAGGATGCTATTCTGAATAAAGATGACATATTAATTGTAGGACATAGTTTGGGTACAATTATCACATATGATACGTTATGGAAATTCTCTCATTATAGCGAGTATCGCAATATGGATGGGATGGATCACAAGATTGATAAATTTATTTCATTAGGTTCACCCCTGGCAGATGAAAATGTTAAGTCAATGCTCAAAGGTAGAAATAGTAAAGGAAAGTTTAAATACCCATTGAATCTAAGAAGCTGGGTTAACATTTCTGCAGAGGATGATTATGTATGTAGTGATGAAGAGGTTGCTAATGACTTTGATTATATGACAGACCATGATCTAATAGACAAGATAAAGGACATTCCTGAGATATATAATCTTACTGTTAAGAATGGAGTCTCAAACCCTCATTCATCGATAGGATACTTAATACATCCTGCCTTTATCAGTGAGCTTTATAATTGGATGTAAGTGAAATCCACATTTTTAATAGTGTAAGATTTTTACCTAATTCTAGTTATGAACATTGTCACTGACCAGTGATAACGTATAATCTTTGATTTGCCTATTCAAAGCACTCTCATTAGATTGTTCAATTGTTAAGTAAGTGTCCTCTAATAAAAAGAAAATGAGTATAGATATCATGAGTGGATCCCAGAATACTACTCCAACAATTTATCATCCGTCCGAAGAGACAATGGCTAAAGCCAGAGTGAAGGATTGGGAGGCCATGAATAAACAGGCTGGTGATGATCCGGCGTCTTTTTGGGAGAAAGAAGCCCGAGAGCTTGAATGGACAAGGCCCTGGGATTCCTACATGGATGATTCGAAAGCTCCATTTTATAAGTTTTTTGTCGGGGCAAAGACTAATATTTCCTATAACTGCCTCGATAGACATCTGGATGGGGCAACGAGAAATAAAATCGCATATATATGGGAAAGTGAACAGGGAGAATCAGTCTCAATTTCTTATTTCAAACTTCATAGAGAAGTTTCCAAGTTTGCCAGTGTACTAAAAGGTATGGGTGTGCAAAAAGGGGACAGAGTAACGATCTACATGGGCAGAGTGCCAGAGCTACCCATGGCTATGCTTGCTTGTGCAAGGATCGGTGCGATACACTCGGTAGTTTATGGAGGCTTTTCTACCGAAGCTTTGCATGAGAGGATAGAGGATAGTGCTTCAAAAGTAGTGATAACTTGTGATGGAGCTTATCAAAGGGGTAAGATTGTTGAGCTTAAGAAGATAACTGATGCGGCAGTTGATAGGGCAGGCTGTGTTGAGACAGTTATTTGTGTTCGCCGAACAGGTGAGAATGTAAATATGTGCGAGGGAAGAGATTACTGGTGGCATGAACTAATGTCTTTACCGATAGCATCGCCAGATTGCCCGGCTGAAGAAATGGATTCGGAAGATCCTTTATTTATTCTTTATACCTCTGGTACCACAGGAAAACCAAAAGCAATTTTGCATGTACATGGTGGCTATCAGGTGGGTGCCTATGCTAGTCTCAAATATGTATTTGATATCAGAGAGGAAGATCGATACTGGTGTGCAGCTGATCCTGGATGGATCACGGGGCATTCTTATATTGTTTATGGGCCATTATTAAATGGTACAACTTCAATGATATATGAGGGAGCTCCAAACTTCCCTTATCCTGATAGATGGTGGAGAATAGTGGAGAAGTACGGTATCAATATCTTGTATACTGCTCCGACAGCTATACGTTCACTGATGCGTTTTGGTGATTCTTGGATTAAGAAATATGATTTGAGTAGTCTGAGATTACTCGGGTCAGTTGGTGAACCTATTAATCCTGAAGCATGGAAATGGTATTTTGAGATCGTTGGTGGGGGAAGATGTCCTATTATGGATACTTGGTGGCAGACTGAGACTGGTATGTTTATGATTACACCTATGCCATGTGTAGCTCTTAAACCCGGGAGCGGGACAAGACCATTTCCAAGTCTGAAGATGGCCGTGGTAGATGAGAATGGGCAGGATGTAGAAACAGGTGAGGAAGGCAAACTAGTGATTGATACTCCCTGGCCTTCGATGATGAGAACGCTATACAATGACGATGAGCGATACGTGAGTCAGTATTGGTCTGAGTATCCAGGTAGATATCTGGCTGGTGACTCGGCACGAATAGATGAAGATGGATACTTTTGGGTGATTGGTAGGATTGATGACGTCATTAAAGTCTCAGGTTATAGGCTTGGTACAGCTGAAATAGAATCTGCACTTGTATCGCATCCAAGTGTTGCTGAGGCAGCAGCGATAGGCCTACCACATGAGCTCAAGGGAAACGCAATCCATACTTATGTTATTCTTCTGGCAGGAATGCAAGAAAGTGAAGAGCTTAAGCAGGAATTAGTACAGCATGTTCGTACCGAAGTAGGGCCTATTGCAAAGCCTGAGTCTGTGACTTTTGTTGATAAACTGCCTAAGACGAGAAGTGGTAAGATTATGAGGAGAGTACTTAAAGCACAGGCATTAGGTGAAGACCCTGGTAATCTTAGTACGTTGGAAGACTAACGTTTATCTTATAAAGAATAGTTTCTCTACTCATTTATAAGCCAATGGGAAAAACTCTAATTATAATAATTATTACCTCTATACCAACTCTTACAGTATTTACCCAAGATGTAGCATGTGCGTTTGCGCCTGAGACATCCAGAAGTTACCCTTATATTGGAGCAACAGTAGGGCTACCAGGTTTATTGACGGTTATAGGCGGGTATAGTGGTCAAGACATTAGATTGCAAGCAGAAATAGGGGCTCTGTATGAATCATGGGCCATTTATCTGGGTTCAGTGGGATATCAGTTTTATAATAAGCATGAGACTAACTTGTCAGTGGGGCCCGCCGGAGGTTTTTTGGATCTAGGCTTTGGATTTGGCAGTGCTGAATATTCAGTTGTAGGGATGGTGACAGATTTTAACTCTGAATGGTTCCATATTGATGCGGGTTTGTTTTATGGTTTTCACAAAAATGGACTGCTCATTCCTAAAATTAACATTGGCTATATCTATATTTTTGATTGATAACTGGAAGAATTTGATTGTCTCAAATTATAGTTCGGAGTGAATTATAAGTAATATGGATAAGAACATTCATAACCATGATGATAACTGGAGCTATACTTCGGATATAGGTGATACTTCTAACTCTATAAGTAGGAAATCTACTACAGCTATCCTAATAACTGCTGCACTGGCAGGTATAATCGGATTGAAATTATTTTCGAATAGACTTGAGAATGTAGTTGATGGACTGACTTATAGTATCTGGATCGCATCATTATCGTTAGTAATTGTATCAATTCTATATTATAAAGCTCGTAACAGAATAAAAAGCTATAGTGATGGAAGTGAAAAAAGGATGAGTTATGTTTTAGCCTCATTTTTGGGTTGTGTATTTGTAATGATTCTCCTAATCGATTTGGTTGATATAGAATTATCCAATAAACCTAAATATATCACTCGTATGAAGGTGATTAAGAAATCCAAGAATTATAGATACGGTACTCTGTACTTGTTTCTGCAAACAAAAGATGGTAGGGAAAGATTTGCCGCAACGAAAGAAATTTATGAGAATATGGAAGAGGGCGATACATTAAGTATCACTCTAAAACAAGGTTTGTCAGGTTATGATCATATCTTGTGGTAGCCGAGGAGTATTTACCTAACCTTCCCAGTCGTATTCATCACCTTTGCAGGCATCGTCAGAATAAATATTGATTGAATAGCCTTTTTCAGATAGGCAGGTAACACGATGTATATGATTACAATATGTGTCCGGCTGTCCACAATCAGCAAAAGTATCACCGGTACCAACTCGTATTGATTTTTCTAGCTCGATATTATTATCATCACAGAGCTTGAATAACTCAAGTTCAAAATCTCCTTCGATATAATAATAGCAACACATCTCAGGGTGGCCATGAATCTTGGTTTTATTGCCTTTTTCCCAACAGATCAGCATTACTTCCCAGCCGGAAGAATGTCTTGAAAGGTAATTTCTTTGATAATCTTCACAATCTGATGGTTCAAAGTCTTTATACTCAACATTGTTAGCTACAGTTTTGGCAAAAGACTTCATATATCTTATACGATCATCATTATTATCTAATGATTGCATTCCAGATACAAACTTGGAGAGTTCAATATCATAATCAAAGTCATTGTTATGCAAATTATCTACTGTGTTTTTGCCGGCGGATACTTCTTTCATTCTGTTTTGATTGTGTTATTTTCGGCAAAGTAAAAAAGTTCCTTCTCTTTTGCAAATGATTATTAATGATTGATTTTAACTATATCAATGATAATAACTATGTAGAAAATGACATTGTCATCTGGAATAGAATTAGTTATTTTGGTCGGTAATCAGAATAGTTAAACCATAACAGCATTATAAAGATTGAAAAAAATAGTCACTTGGAATATAAATGGATATCGCTCAATAGTTGGGCAGAATGCTTCAAGAAAATGGGATACAGTTGAAAAGGACAATAAGCTTTTTCGATTTATTAGTCGCGAGAGCCCTGATGTATTGATGTTGCAGGAGACAAAGGCGCATCTTGATCAGATACTACCCGAACTCCAGTCTCCGGAAGGATATAATTCATTCTTTTCTAATTGTACTGTGAGAAAGGGATATTCGGGAGCTGCTATTGTTACAAAGAAAGAACCTGATGAGGTAATCTTTAATTTTGGTATCGATGAGTTTGATAGTGAGGGTAGGCTTGCTGCTGTACGTTTTGATAATGATTTGTATGTTGGAGTTTATTTCCCCAATGGCGGTAAAGGTGATGACAGGGTAGACTATAAGCTAAGATACTATGATGCACTTTTTGATTGGATAGGGCAATATAAATCAAGGGGGATGAAGATTATTGTTTCAGGAGACTATAATACAGCTCATAAAGAGATAGATTTGGCGCGTCCGAAGCAGAATATTAAAACTTCTGGTTTCTTACCTCATGAAAGAGAGAAGCTTGATGAAGTAGTTGATATGGGCTATACCGATGCTTTTCGTTTTTTTAATAAGGAACCTCATCATTACACATGGTGGGCCCAACGAGGTAGGGCTAAAGAGAATAATGTAGGCTGGCGTATTGATTATCACTTTGTTTCAGAAAATCTATTAGGGGATATGAAAAATTGTTATCACCTGCCCGACGAACCGGGTTCGGACCATTGCCCAGTAGTTCTTGAGCTAGACTAAATGAAGAATTTTTTTAGAATAGATCATATCATTAGCACAGTACTTGTGTTCGCATTTCTTGCTTTTTTGCCTTGGTTTTTTTCAATTGATTTTTTCGATCCTCTGCAAAGCACAATTGAGGATATGAAAATATCAGATATAGTCTTTGGGCATGTAAGAGATAGAGATGAAATAACGACTGATACCAATATTGTGATAATCAATAATTCGCATCTTTCGCGTGGTAGTTTTGCTGAGGAATTGGAAATGATTGCTTCCTATGAACCAAAGGTAATAGCTATTGATGCATTCTTCCGAAAGCCTAAAGATCCGGATGAAGATGAATACTTTTCATATGTTTTATCTGAATATGATAATATTATCCTTGTTAATGAACTGGCTATAAACGAAGATGGTAACCTTGATTCAGTGAAAACGTCGTTGCCAATCTTTTCAGATAATGCAATGTCTGGCTATGCGAATATGGTTACAAGTGATGAGGATTTTAGAACTGTTAGATTAATTACTCCTCATTTCAAGGGTAAGGGAATAGCAGGAGATAATGATACAATTTTCAATAGCCTGTCTGTCGCAGTTACTTCATTGTACGATGAAGAAAAAACTAGAAACTATCTTGAAAGAGGTAATGAAACAGAGATTATCAACTTCAAGAGAAATATTGGGGAAGGTTATAACTATTTAGATGTTCGCGACATATTCGAAGATCCTACCTTGTTAGAAACTGTTACTGATAAAATAGTATTGATAGGATATCTTGGGCCTACAACTGAGAAAAAAACTACTGAAGATATTTTCTATACTCCACTAAACAAAGCATATGTTGGTAAGGCGGAACCTGATATGTATGGTGTAGTGATTCATGCAAATGCCATATCAATGATTCTTGAAGCAGATTTCATAGCATCTTCTCCGGAATGGTTACCATGGCTTATAATGGTGTTCATGGTCTACTTGAATATGGTGATGCTTTACAAGTTCAGAAGAGAGTACCTGACTTGGCACCAGTTATTAACTGTTGTATTTATTATCGGTCAATTATTAGTTCTTCCTATGGTAGTAATATTATTATTGCATTGGTTCGATTTTGAGCTTAATCTTGGATCAGTTTTCTTTGCAATAATAATCTGTGTTCTTTGTTTCGAAATGTATCACGATAGTCTTAAACCCTTGTCTTTTTCATTTTATAATAAGATCAAGAACAGGAGGGCTGAGCAATGAGAAAACTAAAATCTTTTTTTAGTTGGGATGCATTACTGGGATCAGCATTTTTATACCTTCTTCTTTTTACTGTGCCTCTTCTTTTTATAGCAGATGTTTTTAAGCCTTTTACAATGGCTGTTTCTGATTTTCAGATAAGTGACATTTACTATTCATCCATACTACCTGAATTAGATGTTACTGAAGAGACAGAAGTAGTATTGATTAATTCGGTAACTTTTTCTCCATTTGGTCAGAAGAATATTTCAACTTCTAATTTAGCTCGGTTTATATTGATTGCCCAAGATGAAGGGGCTATTGCTATTGGAATAAATGCGAAAATTGATCTGGACAGTTCTTCGGAGAATTTTGATACTTTGATAGAGATTTTTGCTCAGGAAAATGTAATTCTTTCAAGTGAAAAAATATATCTGGATGGTGAATTAGTTACTGATTCTTTATTGAAAAGTAATACCATATACTCTGATTATCTATCTCAATTAACAACTCGATCATCATCCTTTGTGAACTCTGATGAAAAGAAACACCTTTCAATTAGGTCGTTTATTCCTATGAGAATTACGGATCAAGGGGATAGAAATCTTCATTTTGCTTTGAGACTGGCTAGTTATTATAATCCAACTGCTGTAGAAGCTATTCTGGAAGATAATGAAGAGGAGACTTTCATCAATTATAGAGGAGGACTTGATAAATTTTCTTTGATTGAGGCTACTGAGTTTATAGCGGGAGAATATGGGGAAGGAGCATTACAAAATAAGATAGTTTTGATAGGTGATTTTGATAGAACAGGCGTTTCTGATGAATTTGAGAAGACATATTATACTCCTCTGAATGAGAATACGGCTGGCAGAACTTTTCCAGATATGTATGAGACTGCTATATTAGCTAATATTATATCTATGGCTATTTCAGATGGCTATCTTGAAACGGTAGAAAATTGGAAAAACTATATTCTTGGTTTCGTACTGGCATATATGAATATGCTGATCTATCTTTTCATTGCGAGAAGAAATAGGAAGTGGCTCGAGTTTGTTGCACTAATTATTTTTGTTATTGAGTCAATACTTGTAGCATTTCTAACAATACAACTTATTTCTGAATGGGGTAAACATGATGATCTTACATCTTTGGTATTTGTAGCCGCGCTAAGCCCAATTGTATTTCAGTTATATATGGATACTGTAAAACCTGTATTCAAAAGATTACTGAATTTATTTTCATAAATATTTAAGTACTTATTTGAAAACACCGATATTAGTTGTATCTTAATAAATACTTGTGAAACAATAATATCATTTTGAATATGAAGACACTATTGGTAACTGTTTTGTTCGCGGTAGCTTCGATAGCTTTCGCGGGGCAGGGCAAGGTAGTAACTGTCAAGGGTAGTGCTACTGTACAGAAGGGTGGTAATGGTTCCTGGGTAGCTTTGAAGAAAGGCTATACAATCAAGAAGAACGACATGATAAAGATAGAGAAAGGTACTAAGATTACTTTCTCTAATGATAAGGGGATGCCGGTTGAGATGAGAAAAGCCGGACAGTATTCAGGTGCAAAACTGTTTGCTGTGACTCGAAAGAAAGGTTCGGCCTCGAAGAAATTTGGTAAATTCCTAATGGACGAGTTGAGCGAGACAGATGATCTTCTTGCCTCTGGTGACCATAAAAAACGGATGTCTACTCTTGGTGCTGTAGAAAGAGCTCTACCCACCGGGGAAGATAATAAGTTTGATGTAGTCTTTCCTCGCAATACTTTTCTTATAGAACCAACTGTTGAGTTAGTTTGGAATACTGTAGATGGTGCTTCTTCTTATACTGTTAGCATAAAAGATAATAATGGTTTTGAAGTGAAGACTTTGTCTGCTGGTAACCACAACAGTGTTTCGCTTGATCTGTCTGGGATCACGCCTGTTAGAGGTGAATGTTATTTTTGGTCTGTTTCTTCAGATAATGGTAAGAATACAGATGAATATTGTTTGCTTGTTACTGATGAGGAAACAATCCAGTCAATTAATTCTGATCTTTCTGCTATTGATGATGAATATTCAGCTGATAATCCAGTGAATTCTTATATAAAGGCTCGTGTGTATGAGGAAAATAATATGATGGTTGAAGCTGATAGACACTATAGAAATGCTATTGAATTATCTCAGAATGATGAAAGATTTGTTATTATTTATAATAATTATCTCGATAGAGCAACGAACTGAAAAATATAGCATGGTATTTGAATAAAGGGCTTCTATGTAACTATAGAAGCCTTTTTTATTTTTACTTGACTATATGAAATCAATCTCAGTACTTATAACATTCCTGCTTTTGTCATTTAGTTTATCATCCCAAGTATTTACTGGGGCAGATGCAGCGCTTAACAATCCCGATAAATATTTTAAAGGGAAGCGGGTATATCTTTTAACTAACCATTCTGGCCGAACTTCTGACGGATTACTAACTGCTGATAAGTTTATAGCCAATCCAAATATCAATCTAAAGGGACTGTTAGTTCCTGAACATGGCTTTTATACAACAGTTCGAGCGGGAACAGCTGTTGCTGATGATGACTGGAATGGCGTACCTATTATTTCATTATATGGAAAAACACGCAAACCAACTTCAGCTATCTTAGAGGGCTGCGATGTAGTAGCAGTAGATATTCAAGACATAGGTGTACGAAGCTATACTTATATCAGTACTTTATTTGAGACTATGCAGGCCTGTGCCGAGAATAACAAAAAAGTTGTTGTTTTAGATAGACCAAACCCGATCGGTGGTATTATAGTAGATGGTAATGTACCGGATCCTGGAGTTAGTAGTTTCGTATGTCGTGTACCAATACCTTACCTTCACGGTTGTACAATTGGTGAGCTTGCTAAAATAATTCGTGGTGAGGGGTGGCTGGGTCAAGGGTTGAAATTAGATCTTGAAGTTGTGGCTATGGACGGATGGCGTAGGTGGATGCACTGGGAAGATACTCAGCTAGTGTGGTTCCCCACATCACCGCATATCCCAACCCCAACTAGTGTACGCGGTATTGCCGCAACTGGAATATTTGGAGAGCTGGGTATTCTATCGATTGGTATTGGTTCGATGTCACCTTTTCAGTATATCGGACATCCAGATTTGAATAATACTTCTCTTGCCCCTTATTATTCGATCAATGGTGTCATGTATTTCCGAAGTCGTTACCAACCATTTTATGGAATGTATAGTGGAACGGATACTCCTGGTTTTATACTCAGATTTGCTCCGGATGAACAAGGCAGGTACTTTAGTTCCGGGATGAAGATGATGAAAAGGCTTAGACAAGAACATCCAAATATTTTTAATCAATCATTAGCTAAATCCAAAGGAACTAATATGTTCCGAAAAGTTACCGGTACCGGAGATTATCTGGATATGTTCAGGACTGGTGATTTCAGTTTACTTGAGGATAAACTCGAAGCTGGCATTCTTGATTTTGTAATTATGAGAGAAAAATATCTAATCTATAAGTAATTATTGCTCATAGATCAGATATTTTCTACTATACTCTTATCAATTATTTCATACCAAGCGAATTCATAATAAACTTAAGTTCACGATAGCGGGTAGATACAAGCTTTTCGACTGACTTACCAGATCCACCCGAGCCATGACCACCTTCAAAATCAACATCAAGTAGTATAGGGTTTGTCTGGTTAGAGCCATTCTGTAGCATTGCAGCCATCTTCTTGGCATGTAGAGGGTCAACACGGGTATCGTATTCACCGGTATGAATGTATGTATTAGGATAGTTTATGTTAGTATCAATATTGTGATAAGGTGAATACTCAATAAGCCATTGGAAGTCTTCTTCATTATCAGCACTACCATACTCAGGAATCCAATATTGAGCAATGAGAAATTTATGGTAGCGGATCATATCCAGAAGCGGGACCCCAATAACTACCGCTTTAAACATATCAGGTGCTTGTGTAAGTGTAGCTCCGGTGAGAAGACCACCATTTGAACGACCTGATATAGCCAGACGATTTGGATTAGTATATCCTTCATCAATAAGATATTGAGCAGCAGCCTGAAAATCATCGAAAACATTTTGTTTATTTTCAAGCATACCGGCACGATGCCAGTCTTCGCCATATTCACTTCCGCCTCTTAGATTAGCTACAGCGTATATACCACCCCTGTTAATAAATGTAGCTATATCCCCTAGAAATGATGGCGTCAGGCTGATATTAAATCCACCATAACCATAGAGCAGTGTAGGGTTGTCACCTTCACGAACCATATCCTTGTCATACGTCAGGAATATCGGTACCTCAGTACCATCCTTACTTTCGAATTTGTGCATTTTAGTAACAATTCGATCAGTTGGTATAGGCGTCGGTTCTTGGTAGAATAACTCGAATTCAAATGATTCAGGATTGAGCTTATAGAGCTTAGTAGGATAGGTATAGCTCTTAACAGATACAAAGATAGTATTTAGATGTTCATTATATGATATTGATCCAATATCACCGATCTCAGGTAATTCTAAATCTTCTATCTTTTCACCTTGTTTGTCATACACTGACAGTCGCGATAGTACATCTTTTTTATATAGTACAAATGCTTTATCTCCTACCCAGACAAAATCTTTAATTACAATATCCATACTAACATCAATAAATGGTGTCCAGTTTTCAAACTCCGGTTTATTGACATCAGTTCGCATAATCTTAAAATTAGCTGCGGAGTCATTAGTTAAAAAGAAAAACTCACCATCGTGATACTTTGGAAAAGCATTGAATTTTTTGCTTGAATAAACCTTTTTACCTAAACCCTGTGTGCCAGTTTTTTTAATATGGAGAGTGTTAGAATAAAAGTCACCAAATGTTGTATAGGTGTAGTTTGCATTCTCGTCGTCGTATACTTGTGCATAATCTTTGGCCGATGGTGCAGCGATTATGAACTTATCTTGATTGTTATCAGATCCTAGCTTATGTAGATATGTCGGTAGAGGCTCTTGATTGTCAATCATTTCTTGGCTACGAAGAGTAACATACGCATGGCTTCCATCATTCGAGAAAGTTAGATCACGTAGATTTTCAAGTGGTGCATAAATCTCTTCCATTGTTTCAGTATCGAAAAAGCGATAGGTTGCAATCTCATTCCCCTTAAATTGAGTAGCTACAGCAACTATAGAACCATCTTTATTATATGCTGTTGAAAACCATGAGGTTTGGCCACTACTGTCAATATCAGTTGGTGAGAATATTTTGATTGTATCAGAATCTTTAATCCTAAATAAAGTAGAATGCTTGTCACCTTTCTTCTTGATAGATATAAACTCACGACTTCCTTTATAAAAAGGAGCAGAGCGTTGCTCCCGATCGTAGATAGAATATAGTTCATCTTTCAAGCCTTCTATTTCATCGCCCATAGTTTCGATAAACTGATGAGTATATTCTGACTGGTTCTCTGACCATGAGCGCACTTTTGGGTCAGTTTTATCCTCTAACCACCTATAAGGGTCTGAAATGATCTGATTATGCAAAGTATCACTAAACTCAACTATTTCAGTAGCCGGAGGATCAAATTTAACTTCAGGCATAGTATTTTCTGTATTTTCGCAGGCAACAAGAATTAGTAGTAAGAGTAAGGTAGTTAGTAAGGTCTTCATTTATATCATAATGTTGGTTGTAAAGATTTAATCACAAAATTAGTGAAATTATGCATGACATAGTTATTGTAGCTATTGGTGGATCAATTGGAGCAGTTTCCCGTTATCTCTTATATCTTAGATTTAAATCAAATATAGCGGAAATAATTAGTGATTTGTATAATAGTGCCGGAGCGTTTCATTCAGTATTAATACCAACACTATGGATTAATGCTGTGGCTTGTTTCTTACTAGGAATTTTATATCCATTGTTGAGCTCTAATCCCAGAGTTGGTCTCTTTCTTGGTATGGGTCTTCTGGGTTCGTTCAGTACTTTTTCTACATTTGGTATGGAATCTTGGCTGCTAATTTCTAACGGATTTTATATTTCCGGGTTGATCTATATATTGACTAGCTGTATTGTTGGCTTGGTAGGAGTAATGGTAGGTGGAGCTCTGGGGAGCTGGTTAGTTAATTGATAAATAAGCATCAGAAAACGAATTGCTTTTTGATTCGTTCATAAATAAGATAAATGACTGAAGATAATATAAAAGACGATACTCCTCTTGCTAGCGACTCCGATCCAGTAGGGCCTTCACCTGGTAAGAAGAAGAGAAAGAAAAGGTTTGGTTTATTTTTTAGACTAGTAACTTTGACTTTAGGCTTGGTAGTATTAATACCAGTCTCACTTTATTTTCTTAGTATGAATGATTCATTTAGGCAATGGGCTGTCCAGAATATCGTAGCCATCGTGAATGATAATCTTGAAGCAAAGATTGAAGTAGGTGATATTGATTTTTTTGATCCTGAGGGGCTTCGTTTAAAAGAAGTTTATGTATTAGCAGCTAATGATACTCTTGCGGGTATATCAGATATACTAATTGATTTTCAAGCGCAGCCACTGCTTGATAGTAAAGCAATTGTGAATACACTTGAAATAAGTAATGGTACGATAAAGTTGCTGAGAGACAGGGATTCTATTTGGAATTTCTCAAGAATTGCAGCTCCATCTACTAGCACTGATACATCTACTTCAAGTGCCTCATGGCTAATAGAAGTTGATCAACTTCTATTAAATAATATCTCTTTTACTTACAGAGATTCTACCCAACTTCAAGATGATCTAGGAACCAATCTGATACGTGATAGATATAACTCAATGAACTACATAGACTTCACTTTAGATGATTTGTATCTTAGGGGAAGTAATATCTCAGCAATGATTGGCGAACAAATCTACAAGATTGATCTCAGTCATCTTAAATTTAGTGATAGGAAGTCACCAGCAAAGGTTCAGAATTTAGATGGTGATTTCACTCTCGATGAAGATGGTATAACTGCTGAAGATACTGATGTATTATTAAATGATGCCATTATCAAATTTGATGCATCTATTAGTGATTATAATGTCTTTGCAGGTGATGATTTTATGTCTGCTGATTTAATGCTCAATCTCGTTGCTGAAGATATTGATGGCTACGAAGTTGCTGGCTTTGCCCCGATGCCTATAAAGCTTGCCCGGAAAGCAAGTATAAATATTGATGTTAGTGGCAGACTTGACAGTATCCAAATTCAGTACCTTGACATAAACTTTGCTAAAACAACCCTTCATTTGAATGGTTTACTAAGAGATGTCACGAACCCGGAGAAATTAGCTTACGATATTGAGATTGGGAACAGTATTGTTGGTAGAGAGGATTTGAGATACATAGATGGTCTTGACTTAAGATCAGTTCCTTCATTTGGTAATGCCAATTTAAAGCAATTAGATGTAAACGGTGACTTATATTCAGTAACAGCGGAAGCTGCAATCTCGGCCTCACCAGGTAGTTTCAGAGGTAAGCTTAGCTCCAGTTGGGCTAATCAAATATCATATTCTTATAATGGTTCAATAAAAAATGTAGATCTGGCTCAATTAACTGGCAATCCATCCATAAAATCAGATATAAACGGTAGATTAATTGCTGAAGGCAAAGGAGTAAACCTGAATAGAATTACAGCTGATATCAGTTTTCATGGGGATTACAATAGGATAAATAGCTACACCTTTGATAGCTTAGCTCTGGATGCTTCTTTACAAGAAGGAATAGCTAATCTGAGAAAACTTGAGATCACACAACGTAATACTAAATCCGATGCTCTGTTAGGTGAAGATGAAGTGTTGAGTCTATCTGGCCAGCTTGACCTTAATGATTTGAATGATCCTTCTTATAACTTGGAAGCTCAGATTCAAGCCTTAGATTTGCGAGCTCTATTAGAGGTGCCTGAAGCACCCAGCTATATAACAGCTAGGACCAAGATACAGGGTTCTGGTTTTCAGTTAAGCAATATTATTGGTGAGCTTGAAGCCAGTATTGATTTAATGATATTTGATGATAGGGCAATACTACCATTTGATATTATTATGTCTTTTGAGAATGTGGATGAAGGTAAGATGCTTTCTCTGGAATCAGATTTTATGAGTATTTATCTTGAGGGTAATTTCGAGTATGAAGATTTGATTGAAACCATAATAATCCACTCAACACAGCTAGCTGGTTATGCTGAAGCACAATTAAATAAGATTATTACTAGTACGCAAAACATTGACAAAGGTATTGAAGAACAAAGTATTGGCGTACTAGAGAAGTTTCCTGCATTAGATGCCAGAATTTTTGGTGAGATTACAGATCTTTCACCACTATCTATATTCTTAGATAGTACCAATGTATATAGTTCCATTAACATCAATCTGAATCTTAAGAACAGCGATAGCTTATCACTGTTGACAATTGACTCAATCAGTATAGATAAGCTAGGAGTTAATAGGAATGATCTTGAGCTGATAACAAAAGACTTATTCATGTCTGGAGAACTTCAGATGGATATCAGGAATAATGAACCAGTTTTCTCTTCATTTCTTCTTAATACAGATGCTCGTGAGCCGCTTACTATAAATAATAATACTTTTTACAACACATTTCTCTATTCTCAGCTTGCGGATGATACTTTGGCCATCAGTAGTCATATCGATATGAACAATGAGTTTGATATCTCAGTGATTGGCGATATGTTTGTTCAGGATGATATACTTGATATGCAATTGACGGTGTTGGAGTTAGGCTATGATAGCCTACATATATGGAAAAATACCAAAGATATTTATGCTAGTTTTGGTGAGAAAGGATTTAATATAGATACTTTGAAATTGCAAAGAAAGGATAAAGAGATTATCACATTAGATGGTTCCTACGATGCTTTTTCCGATAACTTTCAAAATGTTAATCTGACTCTTACTGGTTTTGACTTTGCTTATGTTAGAGAGTTACTTCCATCGTTAGAAAATCCGTATCTTGATTACATGAAAGGTAGGGTAGATACACTGGGTATTCGTCTTGATGGTACAATGAGTGAACCAGAGATTGATTTGCTATTTAGTACTAAAGATTTGGTATTCAACCGTATCCCTCTGGGAAATATTTATGCTAATCTTGAGCATTCTGATGCAACTATCTCTGGAATGATACAGACGGAGACTAAGAAAAGTAGTATCAATAAGTGCGAGGTTATAATTAATTCAATACCGTACTCTCTGGCGCTGGAAGATGTGACAAATAGATGGCACAAAAGGAAACAGTTGGATATAGATATTTCAATAGATAGTCTTTCCCTTGCAGTTTTAGATCCTTTCGTAGATCTGATGAATCAATCTACAGGTTATGTGAATATAAATGCTGAAATAGATGGTGCTGATATAACCGATTATGATGTAAGAGGTAATCTGCAGTATAGCAATATCAAGACTACAGTTAATCCTGTGAATATACGCTATATTTCAAATGCAGATATCAATTTCAGTGAGGATAAAATTGAGTTTTCTGAGTTTAGTATAGAAAATATTCAATCTGAACTTCCGGGATCAAAAGCAAACATTACTGGAAATTTGTTGTTAGATAATTTTGTTCCCAAACAATTAGATCTTAATCTTGACATTGATCGGCTCAAAATACTTGGTAGTAAATCCAAGGAAACTATGCCAAACCTATATGGTGATCTTGTTATTTCTACTGGTAGAAATGGAGTTGATATTCAGGGTAAAGTTCAAAGTCCTGAAATAGAGGGTGATATTGAAATATTAAGATCTAATCTGACTCTACCAATTGATGAATCAAGAGAACTAGCTGAATCAAGGTTTAACTACTATTGGGAAGGTGACAATATATATGTGGTCATGGTAAGTGATAGCCTTACTATAATTGAGAGTGACGAAAAGACGACTCCAATTTATGAGGCAATGAAGTTAGATCTAAAGATTTATTTTCCTGCGGATTTGGTTGTTAATATTGATATCAATGAAGTTATGTCAGTGGAAGCCCACATAGGTACAAGGCTTAGAGGAACTAATGTTATTTTCCAGAAAGAGCCGTATTCCAGAGATTCTAAACTTTTGGGTGATATATATCTGCAAGATAAATCTGTACTGACTTTTGCCGGCAGAGAGTTTGAGACAAGCGGAAAGATTTCTTTCCCGACTGGGAATCTGGAAAATCCCGAATTGGATATATCAGCAATCTATGAAGGCCGACTGAGTAGTACAGATAATTCCAGGGACTTTACAGTTACTATTAAGGTCAATGGTACTAAGGAAAATCCAATAATAACTTATGGTTATACAATTGGAGGAGAAGTGAACCCTCAGAGAAGTGAAAGTACTCTTAATGATGTATTATCGCTTATAGTTTTGGGTACTTTGCCTGGCGGTAGCGAGAATGGCGGTAGTAATTTAGGAGAGGGTCTGGGTTCAAGTGCAGGTGCTTCACTAATAAATCCTGCTATACGAGATGTATTAGGACAGCTAGCTGGTTCGCTCGATTTTCTAGACGTTGATGTTTCAACAGGTGGTAGTGTTGATAATACAACAGTGAAACTTAGGGGAAAAATTATTGATGGTGTTTATATTGCCGGAGGCGGTGGTCTCTATGGAGGTGAAATAACAATTGAAGTACCATTAGCTGAATTACTTGATAAAGACTTTGCTCAAAATTTTAGACTACAGTTTACACAGTATTTTAACGATAATAATATTAATGCTACTACTCGCGAGAGAATTAACTCCGAATTCAAATTAAGGTGGGCCAAAACCTGGTAGAATGGACAAACAAGGAATAAAAATGAATGATAATAACAGTGCTGTTATGGTAGATTCTAAACAGTTTGTTACTTTTTTTATTGGAGAAGAAGAGTTTGGATTTGACATTGGGTCAGTTCAAGAAATTATATCTCCTATAAAAATTACCCAAGTACCCAACAGTAACAGATTTGTTAAGGGTGTTATCAATCTCAGGGGTAAGATAATACCTATTTATGATCTAAAAGAGAGATTGAAAGGAGTATCACTCCAGATTGATCCAATGACCAAAATAATTGTTGCTGCAAACAGCGAACATAATATTGGTTTCTTAGTATGCAGAGTTAATGAGGTTTCAGTTATTCCAAAGTCTAAACTTTTGTTACCTTCAGAGAAACTCAACGATGAAAAAGATGCATATATTGAATCAATAGCTAATCTCGATGATCGCTTAGTGTCAATATTAGATCTTAATAGATTGTTTCACTACTGATCAAAAGAATTATAATTTCTGAAGTTTAGCAAATTTTGCAATCATGTTTTTCTTACCATGATCATCAAATTTTACTACAACTTTTTGTTGGTCACCAATACCTGATATTTCTATTAACTTGCCTTCGCCAAACTTAGAATGCAATACTCTGTCTCCTGTTCTCAGGCTGTCGTGTAATTGACTGTAGCTTTCTTCTACAGTCTGATCATATTGCGACTTTTTCTTGGGTGTTGATTGTGTAACTCTACTTCTCCAACTACCGAGGATATTTGAACCAGTAGATACTGGTGTACCAGAAAGTGAAGTCTTCTTTGAATTCTGAAGGGGAGGCTGCCCACCAATCCACCTGGTCACAGAGTGATCAATTTCTTTTAGGAAGACACTAACAGCCTGTCTTTGTATTTCTCCAAATTTCATCCTTCTACTACAATAGGTAACCGTCAGGTTATTCATAGCGCGAGTAATGCCTACATAAAAAAGTCTTCGTTCTTCTTCCAGCTCAGATATATCGCCTTCGGATCTTCCTGAAGGAAATAGCCCTTGTTCAAGACCCGAAATAAAAACATGTGGGAATTCAAGTCCTTTTGCCGAATGCAATGTCATAAGACTAACACTATTACCCGAAAGGTCAGAATTATCAATATCAGAAGCAAGCGAAATCTGTTGAATATAGTCGTTTAAGTCAGCTTGAGTATTTTGAGTGAAGAAGGTGGTAATATCAGTTATGATCTCTTGAATATTATTGAATTTATCAAGGGCCTCATCAGTACCTATTTCTTTATACATTTCAAGTATACCAACAGCATTGATATAGTCTTTAACAACCGATGCTGGATTTTCTACTTCCATTAATTTCCTGTAATCTGTAACAGTTTGCCACAGCCTACGGGCTGATTTCTTAGCTCTGCCGACAACAGGGAGCACCTCTTCAGCTCTCTCAAAAGTATCGAGAAGACTTATATTCTGTTTCCTGGCATATTCTTGAAAATGGCCAAGAGATGTTTTTCCTATACCTCTAGGAGGTTCATTAACAGCTCTGAGTAGTGATTGATCATCTTGAGGATTAATCAACATTCGCAGATAGGCCATAACATCTTTTATCTCTTTACGCTTGTAGAATGAAATACCACCAACTATGACATATGGAATATTTTCTCTACGAAGCGCATTTTCGAGCGGCAATGATTGGGCATTTGTTCGATAGAGGATAGCAATTTCTTTGTATTTAATGCCAGATTCACTTTTTTGAGATATCAGATCAGCTATTTTAAGAGCTTCTTGTCTATCATCATCGCAGTTTATGATCGTGATTTTTTCACCTTCGGGATTCTCGGTCCATAGCTCCTTTTTTAATTGATTTTTGTTTTTATCAATAACCGAATCAGCTGCTTTCAAGATGTTACCAGATGAGCGATAGTTCTGTTCAAGTTTGATTATCCTTGCCGACGGGTAGTCTTTCTGAAATTCAAGAATATTTCTGATGTCAGCACCACGCCATTTGTATATAGACTGAGCATCATCCCCTACAACACATATATTGTTATGAGCAGCTGCCATAAGCTTTATTACTTTGTATTGAGCTCTATTGGTATCTTGATATTCATCTATCATGATATAGCGGAACTTATTTCGATATTTTTCAAGTGTTTCCTTATCGAGTTCGAACAATCTAATCATGTTGATAAGTAAGTCATCGAAATCCATCGCGTTGGCGCTCAGAAGATATTTCTCATATTCTCTGTAAATAATAGCCACAGTTTTTTCAAAGTGAGACTTCGCTTCATCAGCATAACTTTCATAATCAACCATTGCATTCTTAGCTTTAGAAATAATCGAGCGAATTTGATTGGGCGGGTATTCCTGTGGAGTAAGCTTCAGTTGGTTGAGTAAGGTCTTAATTGTTGAGGTTTGATCATCGGTATCATATATAGAAAATCCGGGGTTATAGCCAAGTTTATTACCCTCGATTCGGAGTATTCTAGCGAAAATAGAGTGGAAAGTACCTGCCCATACATCGCGGGATAACTCATACCCAACAATATTAGATATTCTTTCTTTAAGTTCTTGTGCCGCCTTGTTTGTAAATGTGAGTGCTAATATTCTGTAAGGTTCTGTACCCTGATGTATTATGTTAGCAACTCTATGCGTAAGTACCCGTGTCTTACCTGATCCAGCCCCGGCTATAATAAGTAATGGTCCGCCTGTTGCTTCTACTGCCTTTATCTGCTGAGAATTAAGTCCTTTGAAGATATGTAAATTATCATGATTGTTTGAGGTTGAGACGTTACTCATTCTAATAACCGTATTCTTTTAGTATTTGATAAATTCTTTGAGGACTATTACTATGTTGTCGCACATTAATCTGATCAATATATAGCGAGTTCCAGTATATTGGATCAGCAAAGGGAGATTGGCTTGTCCCAAACTTTGTTATTCGTTCAGGATGATCTGGGTCATCAGAATCGTTGACACTTATATAATAGAAAATCTCAGTACCTCCTTCAAGTAAGGACTCACTCGATCCGATAGTTGACAGTGGTACGGCAATCTGAGATTTATAACCATTATCTGTGGCAAAGGACCAAGACGAAAAAAGACTATTTCCTTGAATGTTCTCTATTAAGTTGGACTTGTTATCACAGACAGGAAAGGTCAAGAAAGAAATTTGGCTTTTATTAGCACCGCTTTCTTTAATATTATATTTACCGTTACGTTTCTCAGGTGCTCTTTGGAATTGACCAGAGGATAGATAAATATCGAATGTTTCAGCAAAAGGGGTAGTAATTACATTGTCATCCACAACATCTAAAGTAATATAGAGTATTTCATCTTGCACTGAAAACCAAACCGAGTAAGACAAGTCCTCCCAATCTTGCCACCAGTAAACACCTTCATAGATATATTCGACATTCCTGATATCATTCCGGTGAATATTTTTGTTGGCAATATTTCGAACAGGTAAGGGTAGTAAACTTTTCTTATATTCAAATTCAAAAAGGGTATTGTTGTTGTCAGATTTAATTATTCTTATTGCAGATTTACGGTTATGATAACCTACGGATTTTTCGAAAGTAAGTCCACTTTCAGATCTGGTTGTAAACTCTTCTACCAAATCCAGAGATCCATTGATATAGCTAAAACCTTTTATTTCCCATTCGAATTGCTTTTGTTTCTCTGTAATGAAAACCGCGCCATCCCTGATAGCAACTCCAACTTCTAGCGGAAGTTTAACATAATTCTTATCAAACTCACCTACCTTGAGTAAATATCCATCAATATCAGCGAATAACAGAACTCTCATTTTTTTGCCCCTTAATGTTGGGGTTTTTACCGAGATTGCCAAATCGTTATATCCATCACCAGAGAAATCACCAACGTCCCATCCCCATACTTTGCAAGATGAAATAAGAGGTTCATTATTATTGATATCCTCAATGAAGTCTTTACTAAAATATGGTGTTAGCTTGTCTTCAAATTCCGACCATCGAACACCCTCACTCCATAAAGATTCTATCCCGAAAATAAAAAAAACGAGAACCAAGAGTATAAATCTAAAACGAGAAATAGTTTTCAAAATATTCTGTTTTCCTGAAAAACTTTGTCCCTAAGTTCAGTGTGACTTCCCTTCAGCCGGGCCCCATATTGAGAGACAATCCGACTAGCTGCCAAAGAACCTAGCCGCCCTGCTATCTCAGGTCTTCTTCCATGGGTAAGGCCAAAGAAAAATCCACCAGCATAAATATCTCCTGCACCAGTACTATCAATTGCTTCTGTAGCAAATGGGGCGATATCAATATCGCTTCCTTTCCAATATATCTTTGATCCCAATTTACCCATTGTCATTGCAAAGTCACACCCAAATTTTTTCATTTCCAAATATGCTTTATCGTTAGTATCTGACTGTGTGTATGTTTTTGCTTCAAGGTCGTTACAGAAAATAAGATCCATATCACCAATGATATCATCAATCCGGCTTCTGAAGACATCTACAATGAATTTGTCAGAAAGTGTCAGGGATAGTTTTGTACAATTTTCTTTTGCAAGTTCAATAGCTCTTGTTACAGCTTCAAAACCAAGGTCATTAGTTAGTTTATAGCCTTCAATATAAAGCCATTCAGATCTTCTAATTATTTCTTCATCGATTCCATTACCTGTGTATTCCTCATTAGCACCTAAGTAAGTAGCCTGAGTTCTTTCAGCATCAGGCGTAATATATAATAAACAAGTGCCAGTTGGGTTATTGATACTTTCATTAGCTGAGAGAATGATACCAAGCTTTTTGAATTCATCCGCATAGAAATTACCCAATTCATCCTTTCCAAGGCTTGTTTTATAAGCAGCTTTACCACCAAATGAAGAATAGGCAATTATGGTGTTGGCTGCTGAGCCACCAGAAGAAAGATGCTTCTTTTTATCATGGAAACCATTTAGGCTCTTTTGTTGTGCTTCTTTATCGACCAGAGTCATTGTTCCTTTCTCAAAGCCTACTCCACCCAGTTCGTCTTCACTTACTTCCAGTTGAATATCGACAAGAGCATTCCCAATGCCACAGAGTTGTATATCTTTATTAATTGGTTCTTTCATTCTATAAGATTTTTGTTCGATTAGCTTTTTGTCAGCACAAATTTAACCACTGGCGTTGCCAAATTAGAATTCAGGAGGTATCCTTTATTAATTTTGGAAAGATTAGTCTAACAATCAACAAAAAATTCAAGTCAGTATGAAAATTGGAGTAGTATTAGGCGGATTATCCGCTGAGAAAGCAGTTTCTTACAAAAGTGGTTATGCTGTTGGGGAGGCATTGATTACCAAAGGGCATGAAGTTGTTTTTATTGATCCTGCTCTAGGTAGTAATTGTATATTGGATTATAACGATGTCTCTATTGGGGAGATCCCACCTCAGGCTGATATGTCTTTGAAAGAAAACTTCATTCATGCTTTTGCCGGGCAGGCTTTTGATGGGTTAGACTGTGTTTTTGATGTTATGCATGGTACACTTGGAGAAGATGGTATACTACAGTCTCTCCTGGAATTGAAAGGAATCCCTTATACGGGTTCAGATGCTGTATCATCTGCAATTGCTATGGATAAGGTTGCATCTAAACTCCTTTTTCTGAGTGCAGGCATTAATACTCCGGAGTGGGTCGTTGTAAATCCGGATGAGGTTGATGATTTAGACTTTTTAGGTGATATAATCGGGCAGCTTGGTAAGAATTTGGTTGTCAAGCCAAAAGATCAGGGATCGGCAGTAGGACTCCATATACTAACTAAGACAAATGAGTTTGATCTGCAGGAAGCACTCCGAGATGCGGCAAAGTTCGATGATAAGATATTGGTTGAGCAGTATATTCCAGGACGCGAATTAACTGTAGGTATATTTGGTGGCGAAGCTTTTCCAGTTGTTGAAATTGTACCTAAAGAAGGACACTACGATTATAAGAATAAGTATCAAAAGGGTTCTACAGAGTATTATTGTCCTGCGAATCTCTCAGAGGATATAGCTCAATTTACTCAGGACATGGCCCTAATGGCACATTCAGTTTTGGGGTGTCGGGATTATTCGCGAGTTGATTTCCGTTTAAATCCTGATGGGCAGCCTTTTTGTCTGGAAGTGAATACAGTGCCTGGATTTACTGAGTTGAGTCTATTCCCGATGGGTGCATTGGAAGTTGGGATTTCTTTTGCTGATTTGTGTGAGCGCTTAGCAGAAATGGCGTTTGAACGGGGCAGTTAGATATACATTAATATTTATATATCTAGATGAATTTTTAGTATGATTGCTAATAGTTACTGCTATTTGCTCAGTTCATGGTCATTTTGTCAGAACCGAAACTGGATTTGATCGCTAACAAACTTTGGTTTTGTTAGTTTTGTATGATTAGTCTCTAATGTAGGGGCGTGTGTAAATTTCTAGAGAGAGCATGGTAGTTAAAATCAAGAAGATCCTTGTTGCTAACAGAAGTGAGATAGCCTGTAGGATTATTCGCACATGTCGGAGCATGGGAATAGCTACAGTAGCAGTTTATTCAGAGTCTGATAGTGATGCATTACATGTTGGAATAGCTGATGAGGCAGTATTGCTTGGCGATTCTATACCTTCCGAATCATATCTTAATATCCGGAAAATAATTAAAGCAGCTAAAGATTCCGGGGCTGATGCAATACATCCCGGATATGGTTTTTTATCGGAGAATCCAGAATTTATTCGAGCTTGTGAAGAAGCCGGGCTGATCTTTGTAGGTCCCAATAGTAAAGCAGTTGAAGTACTTGGTTCGAAAACAGCTAGTAGGGATATGATGATAAAGGCTGGTGTGCCTGTGGTACCTGGTCTGGATAGTGTTAAGCCTGGTGATGATAGTGTTTTATCAGATGTTGAAGCAATAGGCTACCCAGTTATGGTGAAAGCAGCTTCTGGTGGCGGTGGTAAGGGGATGCGGAGAGTTGATTCTCCGCATAACTTGATTGAATCCATTGCAGCTGCCAGTAGAGAGGCTGAGGCTGCTTTTGGTGATGCTACAGTTTTTGTCGAAAAGTTTATCGAAAAGCCCAGACATATTGAAATACAAGTGATAACCGATAAACATGGAAATGCGGTACATCTTTTCGAGAGAGAATGCTCTATACAAAGAAGGCATCAAAAAATTATTGAAGAAGCTCCTTCTGCAGTACTGACAGAAGACAAACGTATTGAGATGGGAGATGCTGCTATCAAAGCTGTTAAAAGCGTTGGATATGACTCAATTGGTACAGTGGAATTTCTTTTTACTCCTTCAGGTGAGTATTATTTCCTTGAGGTTAATACACGTGTTCAAGTAGAGCATCCGGTAACAGAAGAAATAACCGGCATTGATATTATTGAGAAACAAATCAACATAGCAGAAGGTGAATTTCTTGATATTACCCAACAGGATATTTTGAAAAAAGGGCATTCAATTGAATGTAGGATTTATGCCGAAGATGGTGATAATAATTTCATGCCTTCTAGTGGAGTAATTAAGAAACTATGTATACCTGAGCAATCATATGTAAGATTTGATACCGGTATAAAAGAAGGTGATGTAATAGGTACTTTTTATGACCCAATAATGGCTAAACTAATTGTGTGGGGTGAAGATCGTCGGCAAGCAATTGAACGAATGAAAGAGGCATTGATAGATTTAGCTGTTTTCGGAGTCAAAACATCAATTGGTTTTATGTATCGAGCTATTAATCATGAAAAATTTTATGAAGGGGATTTTTCTACTAATTTCATTGATGAATACAAGAGTGAGTTAGTCTTAAATGAAAACAGCTCCCGAGATGCTGCATCAGCTCTTGCAGCCTATCTAGAGTATCAAAGGAACCAAAAAGAGTCGATAAATACTATTAGTAATGAGGCATGGGAAGTTATCAATGATTTTCAAATAGGAAGGATATAATGTTATCAATATTGAAATCTGGTGAAAATATTTTCAACGCAGATACTACCATTAAAGATTCTGGCGAAGTATCTGTGACTCTGAGCGAGCATCCTCTTTCAGTTGGGTTTGAGAATGAAGATAAATTGATTAATGAAAAGAGCTTCACTATACTTGAAGAGTTTATTCAAAGCAATGAAGATAAATTCAGAATATTCAGGTCAGAAAATAAATTTTACGTGAAATCATCAGCTGATACTTTTATATTTGAAAGCCTTGAACAAGAAGATTTGTTTGATTTAGTGAAAGGAGGATCGACAAATGCTGGTGGTATTGTATATCCGCCTATGCCAGGTTCTGTTGTAGAAGTATTAGTTAAAGATGGGCAGAGAGTTCAGAAGGGAGATGTAGTAATGATTATTGAGGCAATGAAGATGGAAACAACTCTCACTGCTGATATTGAAGGTATTGTGTCAGCATTGAGTCTTAAAAAGGGTGATAGATTTGATACTGATACAATTCTTTTTTCTGTTGATAAAGAAAAGTCGGATATGAGATAATATGATCTATCGGCTTGCAGTTCTTTTAATAAACCTTCTGACTATTTTGTCATTGGTTCCAGGCTATGGAAGTAGATTGTATGAGCAAATTGAGCTGAAAGATTGTGAAGCAATTCGACTACTCGATTCCCTCGGAGGTGTTACAGAGCATTTCCAGCCGCTGATTGATGGAGAAATATGCCATTGGAGAGGTCCCGTCAATCAGTCTTTAATCAAAATCTTTACAGATAAAAATATCAATTTCAAGATTGTTCGGAAAGAGGATAGTTATCGCAATCAAAAAAATACTGAGCTAAATTTACTACAAGGTTTTGATTTAGGTAGTTATAAGGGACATTTCTATTTGGAAGAGATATATAAGCTTACCAAGCAGTATATTTCGAGGCTATCTGAAGTTGCCGGGGCCAGTTATCAAATAGATACTATAGGCTTCACCCGTCAGAATAGACCTTTGATCGCATTTTCAATCGAACCTTCGATAGGTAGTAAGTTCTCTAGGATATTAATCACTTCCCTAATGCATGCCAGAGAATCAGCAACAGCTACTTCACTTTTATATTACTTATATACTGAAGCTCAGGAAATCGAAAATGGGGGATATAACTGGCTCAAGAATTCCGGTATAACTGTCATCCCGGTTTATAATCCTGATGGTTATGCCTTGAACCAAGAAATGCTACCTAATGGTGGTGGCCTAATTAGGAAAAATGTCTATTATGACAATGGTGAGCTTATCGGTACTGATCTTAATCGGAACTGGGGGCCTGTGAATAGGTGGGAAAAGGCCTCAACTATAACTCATGGTGAAGTTTATAGAGGCCCGACGATGATGTCAGAACCTGAGACTAGAGCTATTGACAGTATTATTGCGGCAAACTATTATGATATCCAGGTTCATCTTCACTCATTTAGTAATGTAATAGTACAGCCAGAGCCGGGTGATATGTCTGACAGTATAGCAGATATTCACAATGCTATGGGAGCAGAGATTATGCGATCCCATAAATTTTCTTGTGGTGAAGATTCAACGGTTCTAAACTACAAGTCACATGGTGATATTGTTGATTATATGACTTTGAAATATCCGAATGCAATTGTTGTATTACCTGAATTAGGGAACCAAATGCAGGGCTTTTGGCCGGAAATAGTAGATTTACCGGAGATATTGAATAATGGTAGAGGTATAATCGATGAATATGTTGAACTACTGGGTGGTAAGATCATAATTGAAGATTATGATCATAATCTGGATATTTTAGATATAGGGGAAAATTCCGAGAGATTTAGCAGACATCAAAACATTAAATCAGTTTATTATGCTGACCCTAATCTACCTGATCAGAAGCATAGTATTGATATTATTTCAGAAGATAGTACAGATTTAGAAGTAGAAACTATAATAACGACCGATACACTTACTTCATTTGCAATATCAACTGCCTTAAATACTGCTAGGAATAGCAGGTTACAAGTTGTTTTAGCAAATAGCGACGGAGAAAGTGAGTATTATCATTTGGATACCATAGATATGCCAATAGGTTTTTTCTTTGAAATGAAACCTGATTCAATAGTCATTATCAACTCTTTGGATACATTATCATATATAGATTTTGATTCGTTGTATATTCCTTCCAATGCTGATAACTTAATTTATAGAGTATATTTTGATATTGGTGTTAACCATTTGGAACTCCCGAGTCAGTTTTTGGAATTACGCTTTGATGCAGACTGGAATATCCGTACTAGATTAGATATGCTCACGATGAAGCATGTTGGAGTGAGTGATTATTATTTAGATACGAAGTATACAATTGAAGGTATATATCCAGAAGGTATGTCAGGTTTTAATCAGAAAATAGGGATGAAAGGGTATCATTCGGGCATGCTATTACCTAAAAATCACTCAATACAAATTGATATCCAAGACAGCTTGCAATATATTGAGATAGAGTATCATGCCTCTTTTACAGGAGTCAGGGATGAATTCTATTTTAATATGGATAATATTGCGCTTACTAAATACTACATGCCTGTTCTTTCAGATATTAATGATAGGACATCGATTAAAAAATATGATCTCAATGATATCCGAGTAAAAGCAGTCCATAGTCTTTTAGGAGATATAATCCAATTTGATACTGATCAGAGTTTGATTAAGCTTGTATCTCAACTTGAGGATGGTATCTATCTATTACAGCTTGTATCCTCAAGTGAGCAGGGATTGATAATTATAACTGAGGACCAGCAATTGACTGGTTATAAATTGATTGCCATAACATTGTAACTATGTCCGAAAGAGATTACTACTTAACTATTGAGGAAAAAACCTCGGCTGAAGTCAAGATTGATAAATCTCGTTTTATTGGTCATTGCTGTCCGATTGAATCTGTAGACGATGCTTTGTCAGAGTTGGAAAAAATTCGGGTTGAACATTACAATGCTACCCATAATTGTTGGGCATATTCTATTGGTGGTGGGGGATTAGAATATCGCTATAGTGATGATGGTGAACCTAATAATACTGCTGGCAAACCGATATTATTCTCAATACGTAAATCAGGTCTTTCGGATATTTTAGTTGTAGTTACACGATATTATGGTGGCAAGAAACTTGGAAAAGGTGGTTTGATAAGAGCTTATTCGGAAGCAGCTGATTTAGCACTTGCATTATCCAAGTCAAAAAAAGTTATGTTGACAGAAACTTATGAAGTATTCTGTACATACGAAGATATCAATCAAATAAAGCGGCTACTTTCTGAGTTTGCCTATAAATATGAAGAAGAGTATACTGACAGTATTAGAATTCTTGCGGAAATTCCCCTTTCAAGTATTAAGATATTTACCGATAGAGTTACTCAGGATACGGCAGCCCGAGCTGGATGGAAGAAATATATCGCATATTAGTAACCTTTGATTAGTTGTTCACATAGAGCTACATTTTTTATATTCTATTGTGTAAGCCTTATATTGCAAAACTCATACTAGAAGCTGAGTTTAATTTATCTAGTGCAAGTCTAATACAATCAACAACTTAACTTTATATGTCTGACAATCAGAGTTGGGGCAGCCGAGTCGGTCTGATCCTTGCAATGGCTGGGAATGCAGTAGGTCTTGGCAACTTTTTAAGATTTCCAGCCCAAGCCGTACAGAACGGTGGCGGTACATTCATTATTCCTTACCTGGTTTGTTTCCTATTGATGGGGATACCTCTTTTGTGGGTAGAATGGGCTAGTGGTAGATATGGTGGAAAGTTTGGTCATCATTCTACACCTTTTATTCTTGATTCGATGGCTAAAAGGAAGTTCTGGAAATATATGGGTGTATTTGGGATCTTCACGAATATCGGTGTGGCATCCTACTATTGCTATATTGAATCTTGGACCCTTTCATACATGATGCATTCTGTGATAGGTACATTTACAGGAATGAGCCAATTGCAGGTAGAACAGTTTTTTTCTGATTACACATCTATTACAGTAGCTACCCTCGGCATTCCGTTTGAAGCTGTAATATTTTACATATTATGTTTGTTACTGAATACATATATTCTCTCCAAAGGCCTAGAAGGGGTAGAAAAAGCTGCTAAGATAGGCGTTCCTCTCTTACTCATTTTTGGAGCTATCCTTGCAATCAGAGGGCTGACATTAGGTACTTCAGGTGCGAGTGCTGCGATACCGGATGCATCAGCATGGGAAGGACTTAACTTTTTCTGGGAACCAAATTTTCAGGATATGTGGGATCCTAAAGTATGGCTGGCAGCAGCTGGTCAGATTTTTTTCACATTATCTGTAGGTATGGGTACTATTCACTGTTATGCCAGCTATCTGGATGCTCGCAGGAGTGATGTTGCTTTAAATGCAGTCTCTGCAGGATTTGTAAATGAATTTGTTGAAGTTGTACTCGGTTCATTGGTTGTAGTGCCTATTGCTGCCGGTTATCTTGGTCTTGATTGGGTTAAAGAGAATGTAGGGTTCGGGATGGCATTTCAAACCATGCCCTATCTTTTTGAGCAGTGGGGAGCTATTTTAGGGAAATTAGCTGGTTTATTCTGGTTTGGTCTACTATTTTTTGCTGGTATAACTAGTTCTCTTGCCATGGGTACTCCCTGGATGGGCTTCATGAATGATGAGTTTAACTGGGGTAGAAAGAAGGGAGCCTGGTCTTTTGGATTAATTGTGCTGCTGATGGGGCTGCCAACAGTTTTTCTTTTCAATTACGGGGTTTTTGATGAATACGATTATTGGGTTGGTACAGTATCTTTGGTTGTATTAGCCCTTGCTGAGATACTATTATTTGGCTGGTTCTTTGGGATTGAAAAAGGTTGGGCAGAGATTAACAGAGGTGGTGAACTCAAAGTACCTATCTTCTTCAAGTTTGTTATTAAGTATATCACGCCACTGCTCATAATTGTAGTGTTTTTAGGTTCACTAGTCCAACCTAAGAGTGGAGATTGGAGTGGTTCGATATCAGGATTGTTAGAAGGAAAAGGCTGGGAGCTGGCTGATGGATCAATTATTTCTAAAATTGGCAATAATGGTTTAGAGCGACAAATCGAAGAGCTTAATATTGAGTTGAGTCAGGCAAAAGCTGATAGCGCAATGGAGTCAGTTATAATCGATATTGAAACCAAAATCCTTAAGCTTGAAAACACTGCATCAGCTCTTACGGGAGCTAGGATACTACTAGTTGCTCTGTTTGTATTTATTGCTATTCTGGTAAGAAAGGCTTACGTAAGGAGACTTAAAGAAGAGAGGTTATATTATGACGATTGAGGCAATTTTCATGATGGTTTTCACCATCGGGATAGTAATGAGTTTTACCTTTTACTTCTTTAGAAGGATATTGCAAAACCCGGAAGCAGCTTCTTCAGCTGAACCGCACTCTAAAGGGCCAACGCACCCTCCTTCAGCTTAAGACCCAACAGAATTGATTTTATATCATAAAGATATATACATTTCTTTGAACCATTGCCATAAATAAGCTATTTTTGTGTAGCTGTAACCAAATGATGCAGTTAGTGCATCTTTTCTTCTACAAATCGTGGTGAATGCACAGTGTCATCTCTAGCCAAATCTACGATAATATCTAAAGTAATCGTTGCCATAACAGGTTTGATAATGTATGGTTGGTTGATAGGTCATCTGCTAGGTAACCTATTAATGTACAATGGGCCGGAAGCAATAAACGAATATGGTCAGTTTCTGGTTGATCTTGGTGGTGGACTTGTAGCGACTAGGTTTGTACTGTTGGTCGCTGTTTTAGTTCATATAATACTGACAATATCTCTTACATTAAGGAATAAGGCATCGAGGGAGGTTCGTTATAAGAAATATACTCCAAAGGCTTCAACTATTTCTTCTCGCTGGATGGCTACCGCTGGTATAACGATTTTATTGTTTGTGATTCTACACTTGGCACATTTTACCTGGCGTGTACTACCGGTATCAGATATGAATTATACTCTAATGGACGGTCGGGTTGTACATGATATATATACGATGGTTGTAGCAGGATTTCAAGATCCTTTATATTCCGTGATCTATATTCTTGCAATGCTAGGTTTGGGATTACATCTGAAACACGGCTTCCAATCGTTGTTTCAAACTCTTGGCTTTCATGGTCCGAAATTAACCCCTAATGTTAAGAAGTTTAGTGTAGCATTGGCTCTGATAATTACGTTAGGCTTTATCTCGATTCCGCTTTCAGTTATGGCGGGCGTAATTAAGCCTATTGAATCAATTGCAACCGCGTTAATAAAGTAAAATTCTCACATAGGTTTTTGATATGGTATTGGATTCTAAGATCCCTTCCGGTAATCTCTCAGAAAAATGGGATAAACACCGCTTCGATATGAAGCTGATCAATCCTGCTAACAAGAGAAAATATAAAGTCATTGTTGTGGGAACTGGATTGGCAGGAGCTTCAGCTGCGGCTACAATGTCTGAGCTTGGCTATAAAGTTGATGCCTTTACTTTTCATGACAGTGCTCGCCGTGCACATTCTATTGCCGCCCAAGGCGGTATTAATGCTGCAAAGAATTACCAGAATGACGGTGATTCTGTATGGCGACTCTTTTATGATACCGTTAAGGGTGGAGATTTTAGAGCCAGGGAGGCTAATGTTTATAGACTATCGCAGGTCTCTGTCAATATTATAGATCAATGTGTTGCTCAGGGAGTACCATTTGCTCGCGAATATGGGGGACTACTTGCAAACCGTTCATTTGGTGGCGCACAAGTATCAAGAACATTTTATGCAAGAGGGCAGACAGGGCAGCAATTACTTCTCGGCGCTTATCAGGCTTTGATGAAAGAGGTTAGCCGCAAGAACGTTACTCTTCATACCAGAAAAGAAATGATGGATCTTGTGGTAATTGATGGTAGAGCCAGAGGAATTGTTGTAAGAGATTTGCATACTGGGAAGATTGAGTCTCATATAGCTGATGCAGTTGTTTTGGCAACTGGGGGATATGGTAATGTTTTCTATCTATCAACCAATGCACAGGCCTGTAATGTTACTGCTGCTTATAGAGCTTATAAGAAAGGAGCTTTATTTGCTAATGCTTGCTATACTCAAATACACCCTACATGCATACCCGTAGCAGGAGAATATCAGTCTAAGCTTACTCTGATGTCTGAATCATTAAGGAATGATGGTAGGATTTGGGTACCCAAAAAGCAAAATGATAATCGACATCCTAATGATATTCCTGATAGTGAAAGAGATTATTACCTTGAAAGAATGTACCCAAGTTTTGGCAATCTTTCTCCGCGGGATATTGCTTCAAGAGCAGCTAAGAAAGTATGTGATGAAGGTAGGGGAGTGAGTGCTACGGGTTATGGTGTGTATCTTGACTTCCGCGATGCTATCAATCGATTAGGTCAGAAAGCAATTGAAGAAAGATATGGTAATCTTTTTGAAATGTATGAAAGGATTACTGGTGAGAACCCTTATGAAAGACCAATGATGATTTATCCAGCATCTCATTATACAATGGGTGGCCTTTGGGTAGATTATAATCTAATGAGTAATATACCTGGTCTGCATGTGATAGGAGAAGCCAATTTTTCTGATCACGGTGCTAACAGACTTGGTGCTTCAGCATTAATGCAAGGTTTGGCTGACGGATATTTTGTCTTACCATATACTATTGCTAATTTTTTAGCACAGGTTGCTCCGGATGGAATGTCCACTGATCACCCTGAATTTAAGAAGTCTGAACAGGAGGTTATGGATAAGGTCAATAAGCTCCTTAATATTAAAGGAAAAAGAACACCAACTTCTTTCCATAGGGAGTTAGGCAAACTTGTGTGGAATAATATTGGTATGGCTAGAAATGAAGTTGGATTGAAAAAAGCACTTGATGAGATACCTGCAATAAGGGAAGAATTTTGGCAGAACCTTAATGTCACAGGCGAGAATTCAAATGTGAATGTAGCTTTGGAAAAAGCTTCGCGTGTTGCTGATTTTCTTGAGTTTGCTGAGATCATGGCGCATGATGCTCTTGAACGAGATGAATCATGTGGTGCGCATTATAGAGAAGAGCATCTTCGTGAAGATGGCGAAGCTAAAAGAGATGATGAGAACTATTGTCATGTTGCTGCTTGGGAATATCAAGGTGTAGGCAATAAGCCTACCCGCCATACTGAAGAGCTTACTTTTGACAATGTTGAATTAAGTGTTAGAAGCTATAAATAAACCCAAATCTCTACGAGAAACTGAAAGAGAGCCACAATGAAGTTAAAACTTAGTATATGGAGACAATCTGAAGGTAATTCAACTGGTGGATTCGTGGATTATCAATTAGATGAAGTCTCAGAACACATGTCTTTTCTTGAGATGCTGGATGTTCTAAACGAAGATCTTCTGGACAAAGGTGATGAACCTGTCGCTTTTGACCATGACTGTAGGGAAGGTATATGTGGTTCCTGTGCAATGACTATAAATGGTCGTCCTCATGGACCTCGTCAGGGTACTACTGCTTGCCAATTGCATATGAGGTCGTTCAATGATGGAGATCATATAACGGTCGAACCATTTCGAGCTAAGTCTTTTCCTGTTGTCAGAGATTTGGTTACAAATCGATCTTCCTTAGACAGGATTATTCAATCTGGTGGTTATATTGGTGTCAGAACCGGACAGGCGCAGGATGCCAATGCACTTCCAGTTTCTAAGAAAGTTGCTGATTTAGCAATGGATGCAGCTGCATGTATAGGTTGTGGAGCATGTGTCGCTGCTTGCCCTAATGCATCGGCTATGTTGTTCATGGGTGCGAAGATGTCGCAGCTTAATATCTTACCGCAAGGGAAACCTCAACGACAGGCTCGTGCATTAGATATGGTTGCCCAGCATGATGAAGAAGGTTTTGGAGCTTGTACTAATCACTACGAATGCGAAGCTGCTTGTCCCAAATCGATAAGTGTGAAATTTATATCTTATATGAATAGAGAGCATCTCAAGGCGAGTATAGCTTCTCCTAGTGAGCCTTAATTGTGTCTTTAGATTATATCGCTATTAATAAAAAGAGCTGGAACGAGAGAGTAGATACTCATATCGCTTCAGCTTTTTATGATTTAGAAGGATTTATTAATGGAAATACTTCTCTAAATGATATCGAACTCAAGCTTTTGGGTGATATAAAGGGAAAAGAAGTGCTTCATCTTCAATGTCACTTTGGTCAGGATTCAATTTCGCTTTCCAGAATGGGAGGTAAGGTAACTGGGGTAGACTTAAGTGACAAATCTATATCTAAGGCCAGAGAGCTTGCTTCGATATGTGAAGTAGACACAGAGTTTATAGAGTCTGACATTTATGCTCTCAATAAAGTGCATTCCAAAAAGTATGATATTATTTTTACTTCGTATGGAACAATTGGTTGGTTACCTGATCTAACCAGATGGGCAAATATTATTTCTAACTTCTTGAAGCCGAATGGCCAATTTATATTTGTAGACTTTCATCCTGTATTGTGGATGTATGATGAAAGTTTGCAAAAAATAAAGTATAGATATTTTAACTCTGAACCTATTGTAGAAGAGGGATCTACATATACTGATGGTAGCGCAGGTTTGCAAATCAAATCCGTTGGTTGGAATCATGGAATGTCAGAAACAATTCAGGCCCTTCTTAATAAAGGGATGAAGCTTTTAGAAATTACCGAATATGATTATTCGCCTTATGATTGTTTCCCAGATTTAGAATCGATAGATAGAAAAAAATATAGACATAAGGTTTATGGAAACAAAATACCTTATGTCTATTCTATGATTTTGCAGAAAGGGATCTGATCAATTCATTCAAGGGTTTGAAAAGAGCTAATGTTCAGGTTCGAACGCCATGATTTCGTCATATACTGCCTGTACTATCTCATCTTCTTTGACATGTCTGATAGCTTCTCCCTTTTTAAAGAGTAGCCCTTTTCCTTTACTGGCAGCAATTCCAATATCAGCATCTGCAGCCTCTCCCGGTCCATTAACAGCACAACCCAAGATAGATACTTTTACCGGCTTTTTAATATCCTTTGTCATTTCCTCAAGTTCGCCAACAATTGCAAACAGATCTACATCTAATCTACCGCAGGTTGGGCAAGAAATAATCTCAACATTTCTTTGGGCAAAACCTAATGATCTTAGTATTTCTTTACCAACTTCAACCTCTCTTTCAGGCTCGTCTGTCAGCGATACTCTTATTGTATCGCCAATACCTTCTGCAAGAAGAGAGCCTATACCAACAGCAGACTTAATAACACCAGTCTTGAAAGTTCCAGCTTCGGTTACACCCAGATGGAGAGGTATGTCTGTTCTCTCAGCAATGAGTCTATATGCTGATATCATCAGTGGAACTGAAGTTGACTTAACAGATACAACTAAATCCTCAAAACCGTATTTATGAGCAATTTCAACGTGACGCATAGCACTCTCATAAAGCGCCTCGTCAGTCGGATATCCATATTTATCAAGTAAATCTTTTTCGAGAGAACCTGAGTTTACACCTATTCGGATCGGCACATTTCGTTCTTTTGCCTTAGAAAGTACTTTTCGTATTCTCTCTTCTTTACCAATATTTCCTGGATTTATCCTAACCTTTGCTACACCGGCTTCTAATGATTTGATAGCAAACATATAGTTGAAATGTATATCTGCTACAATAGGCACAGGAGAAGCTTTGACTATCTCACCGATAGATTCAGAAGCCTCCTTAGTATTAACAGTAACTCTTACAATATCTGCCCCGGCATCCACACATCTGGCGATTTGTTCTACAGTTGCTTTAACATCAGCGGTTTTAGTCTTGGTCATTGTCTGAACCGCAATAGGGGCATCGCCACCAATTTGAATACCTCCTACGTTAACAGGTCTTGTCTTACGCCTGGGATATTTATTTTCTTTAGGTAATTCCTTTGTTGGCTTGAGAGTAGGTAAGTCTATCATACCTTATTCTTATCCTTTGCTGATATTAGCCAATTCTGGCTATGATATATACTAAATTCTTTTACTGAGTTCAGTAAGAATATATTTTTCTTTTTCACTTAAACTCTGATAACCACTAGCAGAAATTTTATCAAGAATTTCGTCAATCTTACTTTGTCCGATAGTTTCCCCATCAATAAGATAAGTTTTTTCTACCGAAGGCTGTCTTTTCTCTTGATACGACTGCTGTTGTGTTCTTGTGACTCTTGTTTTAATATTTCTGAAAGGGTTTGTCTGTCTGGAAGTAGTTTGATACCCTCGCCCAAATAGATTGCTACTACCTCCACCCCCAAATCCACTATAACCGCTTACGTTGGAGTAATTGCTACCCGAGGTAATCCCCTTATTACCAAACCATTTTTGCGCAAGTTTCCATACCCCAAGCTCTCTGCCATACTTAATCAATATGAACCCAGTGATGGCGCCCGCTAAGTGCGCCCAATGAGCTACATTAGAATTTGTTCTTGTTATACCATTCAGAAGCTCAATGACCGCATATATAGCAACAAAATATTTAGCTGAAATAGGTATGAAGAATGGGAACATCAAAATTTTTCTATCGGGATAAGACATGCCAAAAGCAATCAAAACACCAAAAAGAGCACCAGATGCTCCAATCGTTGGCCCATTTGATACAAATATTTGTAATAATCCAGCACCAATGCCACACAGCAAATAAAATACACCCAATCGAGCAGATCCCCAGTCCCTTTCTAATTCAGACCCGAACATCCAGATGCCAAACATGTTAAAAAACAGGTGCCAGAAATCAGCATGTAGAAATTGGTAGCTGACTAGTTGCCACGGGAGAAAGATAGCATCTTTTATAGGGCTCAGAGGGTGTAGATCAAATGGTATAAGCGCCAGATACTGAGTTATAAAGAAATCTAAACTATGTCCCGAGATCTTAAAGTTTGCAAATAAAAGCGTAAATAAATGTACTGCTAAATTTGCTATCAGTATAAATCTAACAAAAGGAGGGATAGATGATAAAATTCCCCCTCTTGTACCATATCCAAATCCGTTCATTAAGTCGTTGATATATTAATTTTTTGATTATTAGTATAAACGATGAACTCTTCAAGTCATTGCTTTACCCTGTTATCAACGAAGCTTATAGGCTCTAAGCATTTCTCTTTTATTTGGAGGGCCCGGGGTCTTCTCTAATTCAAACCCAGCATCAACCAAACCTCTTTGTACAGCTGTAGCTGCCGAGTAAGTAACGATCATAGATTTATCAGACATCATATCAAACATACGCTTGAATATCCATTTATCCCATAGCTCACCTTGCTTCTTCGGACCAAATGCATCCCAAAAAACTAAATCATAATTTGCCTGCTTTCTCTCATATCTGTCAGCCAGATAGTCTCTAATATCAGATTCGATCTTTCTGAAAGAAAAATGAGGTGTAATACCTCTTAGCTGGCCTTCTTCCAAATCATCCATCGTAATCCATGGTTCATCTGCAATTGTATTAAAGTAGGATCTTTCTGTAGATGATAAGTCTAAGGCATCAAGATATTCTTCTTGTACTTCAGTTTCCAAAGGGTTAATATCAACACCGGTATATTCAACCTTGTACTCTTTACCTTTATTATCAACAATAGGGGTAATTGCAGCAAGAAATGCATTCAGACCAGTACCAAATCCCATCTCAAATATCTTAATTTTTTCTTTTTGCAAAATATCAAGATATAATAAATCCATTAGTTGGTACATACCCATACCGACATAAACATGATTCGATTCAGCCATGGCCCCATGGCGAGAATGATATGTTTCGTTCAGTCCTTTTAATATTAATGTCGGTGTGCCATCGTCGGTAATGATTTGCTCAATACCGTTATGGGAGTTGTTTGTATTGTAACTGTTGTAAGACAAGCTGTTAACCTTTTGATTCAGTGATTTTAGTTACTAAACTAATTATTTAAGGTGATTTTTTAGAAACTTGAAAAATTCCTTCTGCCAAACATAAGCATTTTGGAGTCTTAAAACCCAATGATTCTCTTCCGGAAAAACTAATAGCTTACTAGGTACACCTTGGTTTTGGGCTGCAGTAAAAGCCTCAAGGCTCTGGGTATAAGGCACTCTAAAATCGTTTAAACCTGTAATAATCAACATCGGTGTATTCCATTTATCGACAAACGAATGAGGAGAGTTTTTAATATATCCTTCTTCCCATTCTTTCTCCCAGTAAGGACCACCAAATTCATGTTGAGTAAAAAATAATTCTTCAGTAGAGCCATACATTGATGTCAGGTTGAATACTCCACAATGAGAAATAAGTGCTCTAAATCTGTTGTCATGGTTGCCGGCTAACCAGAATGTAGTATATCCTCCGGCACTAGCCCCGACTGCTGCCATTTCTTCAGCATTGACAAATGGTTTATCGGCGGCATAATCAGTAGCCGAAAGTATATCTTGCATGGCAAGACCTCCCCAGTCATTACTGATTGCATCATTCCACTCTTGCCCAAAACCAGGCATTCCTCTTCTATTAGGAGCAATAACAACATATCCCTGAGATGCCATCACAAAAAAGTTCCACCTGTAACTAAAAAACTGGTCAATTGTTGATTGTGGACCACCTTGACAGTATATTATAGTAGGATATTTTTTATTAGCATCAAAATCAGGAGGGTAAATAAACCAAGAGTGCATCTTTTTACCGTCAACTGTTTCAATATATTTTGCTTCCCAGGTAAGATCTTTTACTGCTGCCAGGATAGCATTATTCAGATTAGTAATCTGATTTACCTTACCAGTTGCGGTATTTATAGTTACAATGTCAGAAGGTCTATGGAAATTATGTCTTGTTGTTACAAGTGTACTGCCATCAGATGAGATAGATAAACTACCACTATAATTATAGTCGCCATCGGTTAATAATTCATATTTACCTGAAAGATCAATGCGATAAATATGATTTCTGGCTTTTCCATCTGCTCCATCAAAGTAAATATATTTACTATCAGGAGACCAGATAAATCCTCCAACCCAATGTTTGAAATCAACACTTAATTCACGAATTTCTTGATTTTCAGTATCATATAGCATCAATCTTATTCGATCAGCCTCAAAGCCCGGTTCTACCTGACTATGAAAAGCTATGTATTTACCATCAGGTGAAAAAGAAGGGTTCATATCATAACCATCTCTACCGCCTGTTATATTAATTGTTTCTTTCGAAATAAGATCAACTAAATAAATATCCGAATTAGTACTTAATTCATAATTATCTACTTTTTTAGATGTGTATGCAATTTTTTTAGAATCGGGTGACCAGGCTATTTGCTCAGAACCACCAAATGGCATTAATGGTGTGTCAAAAGCTTCTCCTTCCATTAGGTCGAGCTTTATTTTTGTTTTTTCGAATGGTGATATAAACAAATGACTATAGCTTACATCCTCCCAGCTATCCCAATGTCTGACAGGCAGATCATCGTACATATATACATTTGCATTTGGAGTTTCAGGATAAATATCAGATACTTCCTGTCCAATCTTAACATCAGTAGTGAATAAGATATTATTTTGATCCGGAGATAGTATTACATTGTGGATCCCATTGGGATCAACTGTCAGCATAAGAGGTTCATCGTCCCCAATTTTTTTTCGGAAGAGTTGAGGTTTGCCCATCCGTGAAGAAATGAAGAGAATTTCTTGATCATTGATCCACCGACCGTTATAATCAGAGCCAATGTTGTCAGTAATAGAAATTGTCTCAGATCCATCAATTCTAGTGGCATACAGATCCTTTTTAAAGGTACCTTTTTCTAAGCTTGGTTTAGAAAGAGAATACATCACCCACTTACCATCAGGAGATATTTGGGGGTCGCTAACTCTGCTAAGACTCAGTAAATCTTCTGGCGAGAAATTCCTGAGAGTAGAAGAAGGAAGTTTCACCAAGTTGTCCTTAGGCTGAGCTAATAGAAAACTAGGTAACAGTAATACAATAATAAGTATGATATACATTTTGTAGATATTCTTCATATGGTTATTTAGTTAGACTTCATAAGATTCGGTATACTACCTTCGTATATCGTAGTAATATCCTTTATACTTGATTTAATTGTATTTCCCATTTTAATCGATCCACTAGTTACTGTTCCAATTTCTTCAAACTCAACTCCATGTGAATCGGCTAATCTCTCTATTTCTTTAGAGTTGTTAGTGTCATAAGATACTATTATTCTCGATTGACTTTCATTAAATAATGATACGGCATCATTACTTTTAACTGACACATCAAATCCAAAATTCTTAGTACTTGAAATAGCTTTTTCACAAAGTGCAACAGCAATTCCTCCTTCAGAGCAATCGTGGGCAGAATGAACAATTTGTTTATCAGCAAGATTTAGAATCAGATCTTGCAGATTTTTTTCTTTCGCTATATCTAAGTATTGGCCTTCACCAATGATTTCACCAGTTTTGAGTTTTATGTATTCACTTCCGCTAAGGTTTTCACCAATTCCTCCAAGTATTGCTATTTTATCCCCAATATTCTTGAAAGAGGAGCTAAGAGTTTTATCCAGATCATCAATTATACCTAGCATACCGATTGTAGGGGTCGGAAAAATTGCAAAGTTTTTTGACTCATTATGGAAACTAACATTGCCACCTGTAACAGGAGTATCCAGAGCCTTACACATATCGCCCATACCTCGGATAGCTTCGCTGAACTGATAGTAAACTTCTGGATCATATGGGTTTCCAAAGTTCAGGCAGTTTGTTATTGCAACAGGCTTAGCGCCACTACAGGCTACATTCCTGGCCGCCTCTGCTACAGCAGATTTGCCTCCTTCATATGGATTGAGATAAACATATCGACTATTACAATCTGTTGATACAGCTATACCCTTACCAGGTAATTCTTTTAGTCTTAATATTGCTGCATTGCCTTTAATATTTACTGTGTTTGTTCTTACCTGAGAGTCATACTGTTCATAGATCCATCTTTTAGAGGCTATTGTAGGCGATGATAGAAGTTGATGAAGGATTTGCTCCAAATCTTCTTTTGTATTATACTTTTCTACTAACTCTGAAGCCGGGATTGAAGTCTTCTTTAAATAATTTGGTTTACTAACTTCTCTAGTATATACCGGAGCATCGCCCCCTAAGACCAGATAATCAGCAGATATATTTGATAGAAGAGTACCGTTTTTTTGGATTCTAACTTTTTCAGAGTCAGATACCTGCCCAATCAGATCCATAGGTACATCCCATTTGTCAGCGATAGCTTCAGCTTGGCTTTCCATGCCTTTGTGAACAACTACAAGCATCCTTTCTTGAGACTCAGAGAGCATTATTTCATAAGCCGACATATCAGACTCTCTTAAGGGAACGTGGTCTAGATTTATATCCATCCCAGTACCAGATTTTGCACTCATTTCGGCAGTAGAGCATGATATACCAGCTGCACCCATATCTTGCATACCTGCTACAACACCTGCTTGGATCATTTCTAGTGTAGCTTCAAGTAGCAGCTTTTCTTGAAAAGGATCACCAACCTGTACAGTAGGTCTCATATCTTCAGTTTTTTCATCGAATTCTCTGGAAGCTAAAAGCGAAGCTCCGTGAATCCCATCTCTACCTGTTGATGAACCAACTATATATACTGGATTACCAACACCATCAGCTACTGCCGAAGCCGTTTCATCAGTCTTCACAATACCCACTGCCATTGCATTTACTAAAGGATTTTCGGAGTAGCAACTATCAAAATAAACTTCACCACCCACAGTAGGGACACCGAAGCAATTGCCATAATGGCTAATTCCCTTCACTACTCCAGAAAGCAAATATTTGGTTCTTTCATTATTCAAAGGACCAAACCGCAGAGAATTTAATGCGGCTATTGGTCTGGCGCCCATCGTAAATATATCTCTCAGAATACCACCAACACCAGTTGCAGCACCTTGAAAAGGTTCTACAGCCGAGGGATGATTATGTGATTCTATTTTAAAGGCAATAGCATATCCATCTCCTATATCTACTAAGCCAGCATTTTCTTCACCAGCTTCAACAAGCAACCTACCCCCAGATCTAGGTAGGGTTTTCAGTTGTAGTATAGAGTTTTTGTAGCTACAGTGCTCACTCCACATCACTGAGAATATACCTAATTCAGTATACGAAGGGTTTCTACCAAGTTTCTTTTTGATCAGTTCATACTCTGATACAGTAAGACCAAGTTCTGTAGCGGTATCTTCTGTAACCTCTATCAAAGACTCGGGCACAGAGTCATTATCAAATTCATTATTTACTAGAAGCGGAGTTGTCTCTGGCATTTTCTAATTTTGTAGAAGGAATTTTAAGAACGGTAAGAATGAAAAAAATCATTTTATCACTAATCCAAAATTAAACAAATTCCTTAAGCCAGCCCAATAGGCTATTGATTCATATAGTATTACATTAAAACGGCAATATTCATTGGAGATAATTAGAAGTGGTGCCATTATGACGGCACTTTCCGAAAATATCAGAAGTAAAGGCAAAAGGATTGCCTTTGTACCTACCATGGGTGCTCTTCATAAAGGACATCTCAGCCTGATCTCAATAGCTAAAGAAAAGGCTGATATTGTTGTTGTTTCAATATATGTTAATCCATTGCAATTTGCACCCAATGAAGATTTTGCTACTTATCCAAGAGATATTGAAGGTGATACTGTAAAATGTGAGAATGCTGGTTGCGATATTCTATTTGTTCCTGGTAATACTGATCTTTATCCTGAGAAAGAATCATTTAGGATTGATGTTGGAGAAATGGGGAAGGTACTTGATGGTATTACCAGACCACATTTCTTTGGTGGAGTGGCTACCGTTGTCGCAAAATTATTTCACTTGGTAAGGCCTCATATTGCTATATTCGGGCAAAAAGATCTACAGCAAGGGATTGTTATAAAGAAACTTGTTAGAGATTTCAAGTTCAATATTAATATTATTCTTGGGCCGATAATTAGAGAAGGTAATGGTCTGGCTATGAGCTCTCGCAATGAATACCTTTCTCAACATGATAGAGATCGAGCTGGTGTAATATTTACTACATTACAGCACGGAGTTAAGACTATAATGGCTGGTGAAAGGGATCGGAAGATTATTAATGCCGAAATGATTAAGCATTTTCGCTCATATGGTGATCTTAATCTAGATTATATACAGGCCGTTGCAGCCCTTGACTTAGAGACTCCTGATGCTTTTCTTCCCGGTGAAGAAATTGCCTTATTAATTGCGGCTTATTCTGGCAAGACCCGATTAATCGATAATACAATTGTGAAAGTACCTGAGCATAAGCTTGATGATAAGACTGATGATAGATTTATTGAATTAGGAGAGTAATAGTTGGTTTGGTTGAAAATATTAATTCTATCTACTGCTTATTGTTTGATGATCCTACTTCTGTTTAGTTGCGATTCAAAACAAGAGTCTGATACAAAAAGAGTTAAGCTAGAAGAGGATTATCCTGATCAGATTAGTCGTGACTTTGAGATCAGTTTTATTGACAGTTCACTTGTCAAGACCAGATTGAAAGCTGGTAGAGGGCGAGTTTTTAATAAAAAGCAACATACTCTTTTGGATTCGGGGGTGACTGTGATATTCTATTCGGAACAGAATGGCCAGAGAATTAGTAAGCTTGTATCTGATTCTGCGAGAATTGATGATAAAACAAAAGATATGTTTGCATATGGGAATGTTGTTGTTGTGTCTGATTCTACGGGCACGGTGTTAAAGACAAATTTTCTACAATGGAAGAATGATACTGAAAAAATATTTTCTGACCAATATGTTGAGATAGATAGTCCACAGGAATATGTTACAGGTATTGGGTTTGAATCTGATAAAAAGCTTGAAAATTATACTATCTATGATGTAACAGGAGTCCAGAAATGAATAAAAAGCTGATTGCTGGTAACTGGAAGATGAATCTCTTGCCCGAAGCTGCATTAAAGTTGATTTCCGAAATACAGCCATCTTCGAAATGTGATGTACTGGTAGCCCCGATATACCCTGTTATTCCTATTATCTCGCAGAGCGTAGAGGGCAAAGGAATCTATCTTGCAGCACAGAATTGCCATGAGATGGATAAAGGTGCTTTTACTGGTGAAGTACCAGCAATTATGTTGAAAGCGATTGGCTGTTCACATGTTATTATTGGGCATTCTGAGAGGAGGAGCTTCTATAATGAAACTGACACTGTTATCCTAAAGAAAGTTGATGCTGCGCTAAGAAATAACCTCATTCCCATAATATGTGTGGGTGAAACACTTGATCAAAGAGATCGCGGAGAGGCTAGAGAGGTACTTGATATTCAATTGATTCAACTCTTGGGAGAGATTGGGGCCAAGTACAAAGAGAAAGAGATAATAATAGCCTATGAACCTGTGTGGGCTATAGGCACTGGCCGTATACCAACACCTGATCAGATAAAAGATGCTCATAGCCATATCAGAAAAATATGCAATGATACTATAGGGGAAGAGAATAATAGAACGCGTATTCTATATGGAGGCAGCCTAAATCCATCTAATGCTGATATGATACTTGCAATAGATGATGTTGATGGGGGCCTGATAGGTGGTGCTAGTCTAGATGCAGAAAAATTTAATAAGATAATTGAAATAGCGGCTTCACTCAGTTGATCGAGATCTAATCATTAAGTATTGCCCTTCTTGTAATTGATACAGCAGTTTCCATTTCGACCAATGATTCGATCATAGCCAAAGTCTCTTTAGGAACTTCAAAAATTTCTGTAACTTCTTTTACACTACTTTTTTCTTCATCAGAATATATTATATCTGCTGAAGACATCTTGATAGAATCGTATAAAAATCTTTTTTTCTCTTCCTCACTTAATTTGTCCTTAAGTATAGAGAAAAACTCTTCGAAATGTTCTTCGCGATAATTAAATCTTATCAATAAGTCGTAAAGATCGCTTCCTTCTTCAGTTGAGCAAAGCCAGGAATCCTCTAACCAAGCCAGTTCGGGTGGAGTAATTTCATGGTCAGCCCCTGCAATCATCATGAGGCCTTTGCCTAAAAGTATACTTTTTTCATCCATACTTTATATTTATGCCTTTCGTTCAACTCTAATTATGCCATCGATAAGGAGAATTTTAATCATGATACGATTTAGTTCATGTTCCGAGTGAACAGAAAGCATAAGGCTACCTTCGAAAATATTATCATTTTCTTCAACATGTATTTTTTTCATGTTGGCTAGTCCGATAGCTTTAGTGATCTTTCTGAGCATCCCTTCTTTATCTTCTCCCAAAAAACGAAGCTTGACATCTTTTGGTTTGATGTTATCAGGACTTTTACTAGAAAGTTCTTCAAAATAATAAAAAAGCCTTATTGTAGCGAGCTTTGTTACGACATAATCCTGCCATTCAGGTTTAGGATATGAGGTGTCAGAGGTAAATATTTCAACCTGATCGCCGGTTCTTAGTTCATATGTTATGTCTTTGATTAGTCCATTTACCTTAGCAGATACAAGGTGAATACCCATATAATCAGAAATATTAAAAGCATAGTCAATGATAGTAGCTCCACTGGGTAGCTGATACTCTTGACCATCTTTCGAATAAATAGTCAAAGCTTGATCAAAAAGATTGACTTTTATCGAATTCCAAATTATTTGTGTAGCGCTATCTCCATGTTTTTCAATCACATCTTGCATCCATTGGCCCCATAACTGAACATCCTCATCTTTAAAACCTATTGCTCTTTTCCTACCTCTTTCTAACGAGAATTTTGAAGCGAAACCTTCTTCAGCAGATTTTTCCATTTCCTGAGTTCTGATTAGCAACTCAACTTTTTTGCCATCAGGTCCATAGATTTCAGTAAAAAGAGACTTATACCAGTCGGGCCTGCTACCACTAATATAGTCAACAAAGCCTACTGTATTGAAAGCATTAGCAATTACACCATGGGCTTTATAACAATTGGTTATGTCATTACTATCCAGTATCACCACGATAGAGTAGAAATTATCAATGTCTTCAAGTTTTTTACCATTATTTATCATCTGATAAATTTCATATTCGTGTTTGTGTACTACGGTTGTTACATGTTTAATTCTTGAGTTATTAAGTGCTTTATCGATAAGGCTGACAAATTTCTCGATATACATTAGAAATGAGCGTCTTTTAACCTCAAGAGCGTTTTTAATGTTTTCATAAGCTTCTGGATCCGAGAAATAGAATGATAAGTTTTCAAGTTCCATTTTTATTTTGGTAAGACCAAGACGATGAGCTAAAGGTGTGTAAAAATATAAAGTTTCTTTTGCTATTTCAATCTGTTTTCTTTCCTCCATGTAATGAAGTGTTCGGATATTGTGTAGCCGATCTGCGAGCTTTATTAGTATAACTCTAATATCCTTGACAAGAGACAGAAATAGTTTGCGATATGTTGAGGCAGTATTTTTGAGTTTACTTGTTTCCTCATGCCGTATCTTAGTTACACCATCTACCAGAGTTGCAATCTCTTTACTAAATTCTTTTTCAATTTTATCCCTGTCAATATGCTCTACATCCTCTATCGTATCATGAAGAAGGCAGGCCGCGACCGACTCTGTGTCTGATGTAGGGAATTCGGTTAGTAAAATTGTAGCTACCCTAAGTGGGTGTGTATAATACTCAAAACCAGATTTTCTTACTACTCCTTTATGACTTTCATAGCATATCCAGAAAGCTCTTGTAATCATTTCCTCATCAAAATTTCCCAAATGCTTCCGACATGTTTCTAAGAGTTTTGCAAGATCTGCTTCCGGACTTATACCAAAACCAGATTCTTCATCACGTTCTGTTTTGAAATAATAAACCATATCATTGTATATTACAATATTAGTATGAATGCTGTCTAGGCATTCTGAACTTAGTAAGCTAAAATAAACGAATATTCTGTTATGAACAAGAGAGAATTTATTAAAACAAGTAGTTTAGCCTTAGCTGCTGGTTTGGTAGCTCAGCCTGATTTAGCGGCAGAGAGTATAGATACTCAGCAGTCTGGTTTCCCTAAGAATATTATTAAGCCTGCCAGAATACACAAAGGCGACCAGATACTTATTCTTGCACCAGGAACTAATGTTACTGATTCCGTACTAATCAGAAAAGCAATAAAGACAGCAGAAATGCTTGGTTATAATCCAGCTGTTCACAGATCATTAAGAAATGGGTTTACTGGGAAATTAACCAACAGTCCTGAAAATAGGGCCGAGGCTATTATGGAGGGTTTTTTAAACCCAGACATAAGGGCAATTTGGTGTATAAGGGGTGGTTATGGTTCGGTTGATCTTTTAGATAAACTTGATTATGGTTTGATAGCAAAGAATCCAAAGTTATTTGTTGGTTATTCGGATATAACAGCACTGCATTCTTCTATCTATATTCGAAGCGGACTTATAACTCTTCATGCACCGGTGATGCTTAGCAAAATGACTGATTTTACTCTTAAAGGTCTGCAGTTATTATTAGATAGTGGTAAAGAAGGTGACATTATTAGTCTTTTCCCAAAAAATTCTGAAAGTATTAAGTATACAATCAGGGATGAAATGTCTGAGGGTAGATTGCTTGGTGGTAATCTAAGTCTGGTAACCTCGCTTATCGGCACACCTTATATTCCTTCTTATAATGGCGCTATTGTATTTTTGGAAGATGTGGGGGAGGCACCTTATAGATTACATAGAATGTTGAAACAAGTTGAGCTTAGTGGTATGCTTGTTAGTAACCGTGGTCTGATTTTCGGCAGATGTACTGATTGTTCCAAAGGTTTAGCACATATTTCAGATTATACTGAAAATGAGGTCTATTTGGATATTGCTTCCAGGTTAGATTCTCCTGTATCACTTAATAATTATATTGGACACACTGCAGACCAGGCATCATTGCCACATGGACTGTTTGTTGCATATGATCCAGGAGCCTATCAATTAAGACTACAAGAGGATTTATATCAGTAATAAATGATGTTATTATTTCGAGCAATTAATTAGTACTTTACCAACCTGCTTACCATCCAATATTTTGGATATTTCGGGTACTATTTCTGAAAGGTTTACTTCTCTGGTTAAGAGGTCTAAGTTATTTGGTTTCCAATCACTTGCTAGCTTTTCCCAGAGGGTTCTTTTAATGTTTATTCCTCGTTCAGCAGAGTCAATGCCAATTACTCTAATACCCCTCTGGAGAAAAGGAAAGACATTTATTTTCAATTCGGGTGACTCAACTAGACCCAATACGCAGACAACACCATGATGGTCAGTGGATCGTATTACTGTAGATAGTGTATTACCACCTACTGTATCGATCGCTGCTTTCCATCTCTTGGGAAGTAATGGTTTTCCAGTAGTATCGTAGACATCACTCCGGTGAATGACTTCTTCTGCTCCAAGAGTTTTCAGCCACTGTGTTTGATCAACTTTCCCTGTCGAGGCTATGACTTCGTAACCCAACTTAGCCAAAATAGCAATTGCAGTGGAACCTACAGCCCCAGTGGCTCCAGTAACTAAGACAGGACCACTATCTTTATCAATACCTGAACTTATTATTTCATGAATACAGATTGCCGAAGTAATACCACCAGTACCAATCATCATAGCTTCTTTGGTAGTAAGTGTGTCCGGTAGTTTTACAAGCCATTCAGATGGCACATTGATAAATTCTGCAAATCCACCCCAGGTATTCATTCCCATATCATGACCAGTGACTAAAACCTTATCTCCAATTCTAAGGTTCGGATTGTCAGTCCTGATGATTTCTCCGGAAGCATCTACCCCAGGTACATGCGGATATTTTCTGGTTATGCCTTTATGTCCCCTGGCTGATAATGCATCTTTATAGTTTAAGGATGAATAGTGGACTCTAATAAGAGTTCCATGTTCTTTCAGATTGGACAAGGGGATATTCTTATACTCTATAACATTGGTGTCTACTTCTTTTTCTTCTGTAGAAACAATAGCGTAAAAATTCTGTTGATCCATGACCAATTATTAATAATAATGAATGATTGATTAATATAACCTAAAATGTAAATGTAAAAGAAACAAAATGATTTAATATTGAAATAGGTAAAAGTTTATACAGGCTGACTATAAGACACTATCGTTTTCAGTAGTATTTCCTCTCAAGTCTATTGTTGAGTGATGTGAGTATCTCATAGGGTATTGTACCTATAGTGTCTGCAAGGTCATAAGCAGTGAGAGTAGAGCCATTTTGATAACCCATTAGTTTTATCTCATCTCCAACAGAGGCTCCGGGACTATCAGTAAGATCAACCATAAATTGATCCATACAAACAGAGCCAATGATAGGTATAGTCTTTCCTGAATGCAATACTAAACCTTTATTTGTAAAAAGCTTAGAATATCCATCCCCAAATCCAATGGGTACAACTCCGATAGTTAAGTCTTTTTTTGCTGTATATTGCCTAGAATAGCCTATTGTTTCACCACTTTTGATTTTTCTGATAGTTAATAGTTCCGAGTGAACAGATATTGCAGGTTCCAGTCCAATTTTATCTGCAATTTCTTTTGTATCAGCATAGCCATACAGACCTATACCAACTCTGGAATGTGTAAATGTTGCAGTAGGGTAGTTGATAACACCTCCAGTATTACATAGGTGCTTCATTGGTGGGTTGAATCCGGCAATTTTTAACTCTCTGATAGCCTTATTGAATCTGTTAATTTGTGTCATAGCCAGATTTGAATTGGCCATTTCCGAGTCCGCAAGCTGGGTGCATATTCCCTTAAGCCTTATATTACTAAAGTTTGAAGCTTCCCGAAAGAATTCTACTGCTTTAGAAGGCGGTATACCATCTCGGTTCATACCTGTATTTAAAAAAACATGAGCATCTAGAACACGCTTTTTCTTAGAGGCTAATTCGTTAAAAGCTGAAAGCCGACTAATATCATCTATTACAAATTCAAGATCAAGGTCAACTAAATATTTTCCATCATCCTCACTGGGTGGAACAATAACTATGATTTTCCCAAGATCACCAGCTTCTCTAAGAACATTTGCTTCAACTGGATAGGCAACAGCTATAAATTCCATACTCTGAAGTCTTAATATCGAAGCAATTTGCTTAATACCATGACCATAAGCATTGGCCTTGACTACCCCAATAATATCGGACTGCCCACCAGCACGACGTATCTTGGTAAGATTTTTGATAATTTTTTCTTTACTAACCCTTATATGGGATATTCTCATATACTCAAGATATTTTTATTAAGATCGATAAGACGATGATGAAACTTCAAAAATATATCAATCGAGCCATTGTTACGCTTACTCTTTTATTTTTATTTGGATGTAGTGGTGTGAAGGAAGTTGGGAATTGCCCTGAAGTACCTGTAGAAGGTAATCTTGGTGCAGAGATAAATACTGTCTATGATGAGTCAATGCCTGTAAAAATAGATGGTAGACTTTACTTTTCGTTTAATGCAGGTGAGGATGGATTTGGAACAGAGATCTTATATAGAGATCCTGTGTCAAATACAATTAAAACTAGTACTGATTTTCTTTTTAACGAGTTCGAATTGAAAGGTACCCCTTATTTTTATAGAGATTATAAAAATAATCTTAAAGCTTTAGTGAGCGGTAGATTGGATGAAGCGAGTGATTATGATATTTATGAACTCAGTTATATAAACGGAATGTGGGCTCAGCCGGTTTTATTGCCTATAAGCATAAATTCTGAGGCTGATGAAATAATGCCAACTTTGTCGCCTAATGGTAAAAGTCTCTATTTCTCATCGAACAGAGTAGGTGGTCTTGGAGGATACGATATTTATTATGCTGAATATGAAAATACAATTTGGGGCGATCCTCTAAATGTTGGTGACAAGATAAATTCCGCTAGTAATGAACTTAATCCACTACAGGATTATATGGGTGGCTTATACTATTCTTCAGACACAATGGGTAATTATGATATATTTTTCTCTGAGTATTCTGATGGACTATTTATAAATTCATATAGACTTTTACATCCAATAAATTCTTCGTCGGATGAAGAGACGTTTGGATTGGATGGTACAACAATATATTTGTCAAGTAATCGCGAAGGTGGGTGCGGCGGTACTGATCTGTATGAATTCTCTCTTTGTAAAGATATATTTCTAGAGGGTAGGGTTATTGATACTGATGGACAACCAATTTATACCGGAACTGTTGAACTAATGGAGGATGATAGCCAGATTAACTCGTTTAATATTGCCGCCGGTGGTAGTTATCGCTTCTTTATTGAACCTAATAAAGTTTATTCGGTAAGATACGGAAGTGATTGTCTGGGAGAGTATCTATATTCAGATACTATTTTGGCATTGTGTAATTCATTGAAGCCTGTCAAGTTTATAGCAGACGTAATTATAGGAAAGCAAACTCCTGTATTTACTTTTGAAGACTATAGCTTACCATTTTTCTCCACTGGGTATTATAAGCCAATGACAACTCTAAATCTTGCCGAACTCAGGCAACAATTGTCTTATGGTGTATTCGGGTCTGGAGTCGATACCAAGTATATAAATAATCCTGATGATACTTATGATCAGTTAGCTCCACAAATAGATCGTGCTATGAGTGATGCTAAGCAATATCTATATAAATCAGTTGAAAGACTCAGAAACGAATGTAATGGAATTGATGAGATCATGATTATAGAAATTGATGGTTATGCTGATCCAAGACCAATCCCAAAGGAATCAAGATATAAAGGTCCTGATATAAAAGATGCAATATTCGGTATAGATATTCCGAGTGGTATCAGTATGAATAACGAACTCCTGAGTAAGCTTCGGGCGTATTACACAGCTTTAGAATTTGAAAAATCACTTGCAAAGCACCCTGCATACAAAGCGTTGTCTGATAGAGTTGTTTGGAAAATCAAAGGGAAAGGAGTAGATCCGGAACCATCAAAAGATATGTTATATCAGAGACATGTTGCTGTTGATATTTCAATTATACCAGCCAAGAATGATTGAGTTGTTTATCCTTTGGCCAAAGGAAGTTTTAGTTTCAGTTCTGTCCATCCATCGGTAGTGGTGCGTACTGTAATAGCACCATTATAAAGCTCAATAGTTTTTTTGACTATGGCTAAACCCATACCAGCTCCCTGTTGCTCATACTTATTTCTATCTATTTGGCTGAAGGCCGATATTTTTTCTAATTGATCATTAGTTAATTGCCGACCATAGTTCGATATTATGATTTCGTAGCTTTTCTTAGCTAATCTACTATCTATCTTAAAGAAATCAGAATCCTCTGTAAATTTAATAGCGTTATCAACTAATTCATGAATCATTTTAGTGAAATGCTTTCTATCAATTGCTAAATTGAATTCTTTATCCGTTAATGAATACTTAGGGTTGATTTCAGAGCCGTGAGCAGTCATCATGATTACATCTTTCATGATAACTTCTGGAATTTCAGTAGTACTATTGCGATATGTTTCAGCTTCAGCCGGATTTTCAGTTGCCGCAGCTAGTTGAGTATAAGATAAATAATTTTCGAAGAGCCGGTTAAGCCTTTTAGCATCATTGTTGATTGTTTCAAGCATATCAATAGCTGTTTCCGTATCGGTCTCTTCATAGTTCTTGATAAGGTAGTTTGAATACCCAAGTATACTATTTAAAGGAGTTCTAAATTCATGGGGTAGGGTGCGGCTCATCACCTCCCTAATTTCCTCAAATTTTTTGCTAACTAAATCTTGAGTGTTTTCCGCTTTTTTAATTCGAGTTGAGACAGCTTCCAGAAGCTCATCCAGATCGAAAGGCTTGGATATATAGTCATCAGCACCAAGATTCATACCTTCCCGTATATCTTCACGGGTAGACTTTGCTGACATGAAAAGGAAAGGGATAGTTGATGTTTCGTTGTGATCTGATACCTGCTTCAAGACTTCATATCCATCAACTCTTGGCATCATAATGTCGCACAAGATCAGATCGGGTAATTCTGATATCGCCTTATCAATACCCGTCTGGCCATCTGGAGCCATGATCACTTCATAACCTTTAATCTCTAAGATAGTTCCAATATCTGTTAGCAGATCAGGTTCATCATCGACAATAAGTATTTTATTTCCCATAATGCAAAATAAGAAGCCAGAACGGGAATACAAGGACTTATATATAAATACTTACAATCAGTTCAATAACAAATTCACAGTATCCTGATATTCTCCGTCGAATGAACTTAGATTATCGGTAAAAAAGTTCTTTTCGAGTCTAAGAATATCCCAAATCATAAAATTTAGTTTAGGTACTCTATAATCACCTGACTCACCTAGTCTCATCATGTTTGCTGCTATCAAAGCCAGATGTACAGTTGCTACTAAGTCTTTGTCACCATTGTCACATTGACCAATATATTGATAAGATACAGTATCTTGAAGCAATTTTGGTAACTTCCATTTCTCAAAAAGTAGCTGACCTGCAATGGTATGTGTCATCCCAATTATGTCTTTTTCTACATCCCTTGTTAGTACTCTGTTTTCTCTGGCAAAGGATAAAACCTGTGAAAAGAGTTCTGGTATTGTTTTCAAAAAGATAAGTCTTCCGATACAGTGTAGAATGCCACATATGAAGTAATCGTCAACATTCTTGGCCTTAATAGCGATACCGATCTTTCTGGAAAGAATACCAACACCCATTGAATATTTCCAGAATTCCTTTGGCTTAATTGTATCTAATCCTTTAACCTTAGAGAACATCTCAATTACCGAGAGAGCCAAAACTAAATTCTTGACTTCATTGAACCCAAGATATACTATAGATTGTTCGATTGAACTTACTTTGCCTCGTAAGCCATATATCGGAGAGTTAACCGCCTTGAGTATTTTTACCGCAGCAGCCTGGTCTGTAGATATAATGTCTGCTACAGCTTTTGCAGTTGCATTGGGTTGCTCCATTGTACTTTGGAGCTGTTGGTAGATAGTTGGTAGGGTAGGGAATTCGTTTATTTCAGATATTATTTTCTCTATCTGTTTCATTCTTGTAGGCCCTGAATAATGACACAGCCTCCAATAGGTCTCTTTCATGATCATTTCGTGGCTTCCAGTCCATTTCATCCAGGATTTTGGCTTTCATAGCCGTAATCACCTCAGTATCGATCTCAGTTTTCTGACCGACAATTTTAACTGATCTGATATTCAACCGTTTGAGCGATTGTTTATGTTCCGGATTTAAAACAGAACCCGAAGGCAAGACTATCTGACCTATGGAGTTTACCAGGTCATCAGCTAAAACCATGCCATCAACAATGTTATCTATTTCAATTATCTGATTCAATTTAAAATAGTAGTATTCTGTGATCTAAAAATCCATAAATGATTGGATATTGTCCATAAGTTCCGTGTCTGTAAGCTCAAAACGCAGAGGAGTTATAGTTACATAACCATCCTTCAATGCCTGATCATCAGAGTAAGGATCTTCATCGATATGACTATATCTACCTGAGAACCAGTAATAATCATGCCCAAATGGGTCAACTCTTTTTTCGAAACTATCTTCCCATATAGAACCACCTTGTCGGACTGTTCTAATACCTTTGATATGACTTTCGGGCAGATCAGGTACATTTACATTGAGCAACCTACCTTTTCCTAGACCAGAAGCATGCAATTTTGCTGCTATAATTCTTGCATACTTTGCTGCTGTAGTCATATCTCGATCATAGCTATGGGAGTCATGAGATACAGCAATAGAAGGGATACCTGTTAGCATGCCTTCTGTAGCACCAGATACCGTACCGGAATATAATATATTTACTGCTGTATTTCTTCCATGATTAATACCAGTTACTACCAAGTCAGGCCTAACATCAAGTACATGAGATAGTGCAATTTTTACACAGTCAGCAGGAGTTCCATCAACTGCATAACCAAAGAGCTCACCAGCCCTGTCAAAGCGATGTAACCTTAGCGGTTTGTTAATTGTCAAAGCATGTCCCATTGCACTTTGCTGGCTTTCGGGAGCTACAACAGTAACATTAGCTATCTTTTTTAATTCCGTAGCAAGAGCAAAGATACCCGGAGAATCTATACCATCATCATTTGAAATAAGGATATTCATATCATCTTACCTGGTCAGATCCATAAATACAATTACTGCCATAAGTAAAAACATTAATACCATACCTGCAGCCTGTATCCTTATCTTAAGATTTTCCGATAATTCACTGCCTTTGATTTTTTCGATAAGAACAATCAATATGTGCCCTCCATCTAAGACGGGGAGCGGCAGAATATTAATAATTGCTAGGGAGATTGACAGTGATGCCAGAAAAACAAGATAAGAGCCCCATCCAAGATCACCCATAACTTTTGCTTGTTTTGCAATCATTATGGGCCCACCAATTGCTTTTTTTGCCTCAATAGTACCGTCGAAAATCTGTTTAATTGATTGGAAGAAAAGTCTAAACATATTGATTGTTGCATCCCAACCACGCTTAACAGCCTCACCAAAAGGAATATTCACATAGTTTTTAGAGCCGGTAAAGACTGAACCTATTGCAATACCAATATATCCTTCAGAATTTACTTGCGTCTGAACAGTTCTCTCAATACCATTTTCAATTATAGAAATATCTATTGTTTTATTCTTGTTCGACTGAACCAGTAGTTTGAATTGCGATGTAGACCGGATTGGTGTGCCATTAACAGACTTAACTGTATCACCTTCAGCCAGACCAGCCTTGAAGGCATTTCCATCCTCGACTGGCTTCCCAAAAATGACATGAGTTGATTCAGGTAAGAATTCAATTGGCTGACTATCAGAAATATATTTTAATATCGAGTCATAAGGTATAAATAAACTTTTTTCACTGTCTTGAGATAGTAATATTATATTTCTATCAGTACCTACATTATCTCTATTTATAAGATTGATCGCTTCTTGAAAGCTATTTGGTTGGTAATTATTAATCGATAAAATTTCGTCACCAGACCTGAAACCAACTTTATAGGCATTACTATAAGGATCAACATAACCTATCTTATTAGTAAGGTAAAGTGTGTCATGTTTTGAATAGTTTACACCAATAAATATTATGAATGCGAGTATGATATTGAATATAACGCCAGCCGAGAGAATAAAAACTTTCTGGAGAGCAGACTTCGATCTAAATTCGAAAGGACGAGGTGGCAGATTATTCTCTGAGCCTTCCATAGATTCATCTACCATACCTGATATTTTCACATAACCCCCGATGGGCATTAAAGATATCCGCCAGTCAGTATGATCTCCATAATCCTTTTCACCTTTTAGATCACCTATTGTAAAACCATCTAGTTTATTCCATCCAAAAAGTCTCTTTCCCATCCCTACTGAGAAAATTTCGGCTCGAGTCTTAGTCCATATTGCCGCTAAATAATGACCAAACTCATGCACAGTTACTAGTATCAGTATCGCAATCAGAAAATAAATAATGGTCAGCAGAGTTTCGTTCATTTATCAAGCGATGATATATAGTTGTGAGCGCTTTTGCGTGCAAGATTGTCAGTTACAATTATACTTTCCATTGTCGTAACGTTTGCCCAGTCTCTTTCTTGCAATACATGCTCGATAGTTGTAGATATTTCTGTAAATCGAATTCTAGAGTTCAGAAAAGCAGCAACGGCTATTTCATTTGCAGCATTCATTGCGTTACAATAGCCGCTACCTGATTTCAAACTCTCAAAAGCAATATTGAGGCAAGGGAATTTTTCATAGTCTGGTTTTTCAAAATCCAATCTTGATGTTTCGGTTAAATCTATTCTGCTGCCAGTCATAGCTATTCTTCGAGGATAGGCTAGGGCATAAGCAATCGGAACACTCATTTCAGGAATTCCAAGTTGGGCCTTTACAGAGCCATCTCTGAACTGAACCATACTATGTATAATTGATTGAGGGTGCACCACTACATCAATTTTATTGGCACCCATATCAAATAGCCATTTAGCCTCAATGACTTCTAATCCTTTATTCATCAGGGTTGCGCTATCGATAGTGATTTTATTCCCCATACTCCAATTAGGGTGTTTCAGTGCTTCAGTTATTGATATGGATCCGAATTTTGATTTATCCCAAGTACGAAATGGGCCTCCCGAAGCAGTAAGTATCAATTTTTCGACCGCATCTGTTGTTTCACCCGCAAGACATTGTAAGATAGCAGAATGCTCGCTGTCAACTGCAATAATATCAATACCCTTTGTTTGGGCATGATTCATAATTAGCTCTCCGGCACTTACCAGTGATTCTTTATTTGCAAGTGCTATACTTTTACCACTATCTATTGCGGTAAATGTCGGCATTACTCCTGCAAAACCAACTATTGCAGCTAATATCAGATCGGCTTGGGATTCACGAACCAGTTCGCATATAGCATCCATTCCGGTATAGACTTCAATGTAATCAGGAGTATTTGATATCAGTTTATCACTAACAGAGATATCAGCTATACCTATTTTTTTTACTCCTAATCGGATAGCTTGTTCAAGTAAACTTTCCCAATTGGTTCCTGCTGTCAGGAAATCAATAAAATACTTGTCGCGATTGTTTTCGACAATTGAAATAGCTTGTGTGCCAATGGAACCGGTGGATCCTAATATACCTATTTGTTTCAAATTATTCTTATTTCTTGTATTCCTGTGTGATCTCTTTTTGATGTCGGATTGAATATACTCGGAATTTGTCATAATCAAGATTATGGGAGACCTGCAGTTTAATCCGGAGAAAATATTTGAACATTAATCGCGAAAGTCTTGAGACACTCCCTTCAGCTAGATGGCTGGCTATTAAAGGGCTGACTTCTACAAGAATTTTAAATTCATTTGAGCGAGATCTGAAATTTTTTAACCAACTTTCTAATGTATACATAACACTAGAGATAGTCGGGATACGCCCACTACCATGGCATGTGCTACAGATTTTCGTGATCTTTTCATTGATATTCTGATTTACTCGCTGTCTGGTTATCTGCAGCAAACCAAGTTGACTTAAGGGATAAACAACAAATTTAGCTCTATCATTGGATAGTTCTTTGTGCATCTCGTTATAGATTTTCTTCTTGTTACTATCCGATTTCATGTCTATAAAATCTATAACAATCATTCCACCCATATCACGTAGCCTTATCTGCTTGGCAATTTCTTTCAGGGCCTCCATATTATTATAGAAGGCTGTTTTTTCCTGATCAGCTTCAGTACCTTTACCAGAATTGACATCAATTACAATCATAGCTTCAGTCTGATCTATGACAATCGATCCTCCATTTGGTAAATAAATCTGTCTTTTACCAACATTTTCAAGATCTTTCTCAATTCCAAATACTTTGAATATGGATTCCTTTCCGGGAAGATATTCAATTTTATCCAGCATCTTAGGAGACTTAACTTTTAGGTAGTCAGTGATTTCCCTGTAAAGTTTTCTTGAATCTACAGATACCTTTTCCACATTATTGGTCAGATGATCTCTGATTATACTTTTAGATAAACTAAGATCACTATAAAGCAGGGTAGGAGGGGTACTTTGGGATACTTTTTTCTCAATATTCTTCCAGGTATTTACAAGAGATTTCCAGTCACTTTCTAATTCTTTGGCCGACTTGTCCTTAGCTACGGTTCTTATAATACAACCATAATCTTCTGTTTTAAAGCTCTTAACAGCAGAGCGCAATCTCTTTCTGTCATTGTATGACAATATTTTTTGTGATACTCCTAGTATATCATCAAATGGTAAAAGTACCATATATCTGCCCGGAAGAGCTACCTTAGTTGTTAATTTTACACCTTTAGTAGAATAAGCCTCTCTTGTAACCTGCACTATAATATCTTGACCTTGTTTGATATTAATAGTGACATCACCTGATTTCTTGGTACTAAAAGTTGGAGCATTTTTGATATTAGTCGGTATATCTTTGCGTAGTGCTATTGCCGTAGATTTATCTATTGCCTCTTTATTGTCAGTCTTCTTTTTCTTTTTTGTTGTTTTTTTTGAATCTTGTTCTTCAGCTACATCATCATCTTCTACAAGGATATTCTTCTCCATGGATTCATCAACATCTGAGAAATGCAAAAAACCATCATGTCTCATACCGATGTTAATGAATGATGCATTAATTCCTTGGAGAATTTTAGTGACTTTACCTAGATATATATTTCCTAAGTAACTTTCTTTGTCATGCTCTTCTACTAAGTATTCAGCAATTCTACCATTCTCGAGTATTGCTACTCTGTCGTCAAATACTGTAGAATTAATGATAATATGTTTTTTGACCATCTTGGGTGGGTGTGGCTGTAAGATAAAAAAAAGAGCCAAGTTGGCTATATACCCTAAGAAACGACTTACCGCTGCTACCTCTCGGTCCTGACGGAGTTGGGCCACCCTTAGCTATATAGTACTTGGCTCAGTTTTTTAGCAGATTGTACGCCAGAGAGGATTCGAACCTCTGACCTACAGTTTAGAAGACTGTTGCTCTATCCAGCTGAGCTACTGGCGCCTCAAAAAAGAATACAAATTTAAGCACCTTTTGTATACTTTGCAAGCTATTTTTTAAAGGCTAGAACAATATTATTATTTAATAACTTTATTGATCGATTTCATAAATGCTTCTTTAGATCGCATACCAACAATTTGCTCTACGATCTTACCCTTTTTATCAATTATGAAAGTAGTGGGTACAGCACTAATACCACCATAAGCAGCCTTTAATTCACTATTAGCTAGGAAGTTATGATAATTCATTTCATTAGCTTCCATAAACGCTGCAAGCTTCTTCTCGGGCTTGCTACCTCTTTCCATAGCAACACCTATGATAACAAAGTCTTTATCTTTAAGATCATTACCTATACTTACAATATCAGGTATTTCACGTCGGCATGGAGGACACCAAGTACCCCAAAAATTAAGAAAGACAACCTTTCCCTTTGTGTACTCGGCAAAATTTATCTTCTTACCCTTCTCGTTTTTCCATGAGAAGTTTACAGCACGGTCCTTTACCGGTTCAGATACAGTAGAAATAGAGTAGATACTGCCACGCTTTGCTGCTGAAGCCAGTGCTATGTCTTCACCAGTATTATCTTCATCGATAGAATTATATGCTATAATTGAGCTAGCGGCCATTAGTAATAATATTGGGAGAATAAATTTTTTCATTTTTGTCTTTGATTAGTTTATGTGATTAATTGTACTAAATACGAAGATACCTGATCATATGTTATTGATAGATTCTCTATTCCGCTAAAACACAGATCTCAAGCAATTGTTACTACTTTCGAGGTGAATATTTCAATAATGAAATAAAAATCCCTGCTACCATGATTAAGGTTCCTCCCCAAACAAGATTAATGAATGGTTTTCGGCTAACATCAAAAACCAAAATCTCACTATTACCTTCAGATGGTTTCTTAAATGCAAATACAGCTTGAGTTTTCGAAATATCATCTTTATTTGGGATTATTTGCATGAAACCTATTTCAATATCTTCATCGGCTAATTCATACCAATGAGGTGAAGTCAGGTTCTGTGCTAAGTCTATCTCACTGTATAATGTATCCTCGATAACATAGTTTTTAGTAGTACTACTAACCCTAACAGCAGTACCTATAGTAGCTTTTTTCGCCTTCGGGTCGCCAATGACCAAAGACATGTCGAAACCTAATAGCTGAATTGAGAATGTACTATCGATGGTAAGGGGTGCAGAATCTCCCTTACTTAAAGTAACTTTATCGTCTTGGTAAGTTGGTATAAGGGCCTTGGGCGAGAAATACAAATCTTCAGAGATAGTTCGGAAGATTCCTGGTTCCATAAAAGGAGATTTACGTTGGTTAAAATCACTCCAATAGAAGATAGGGTTGACAGTATCTTTTCCTACCGATACAAAGTATTTATATTTATCTCGATCATTCCAAAACCGTTCAATTTGCTCTCGTCTTTCATAACGAACTTCTTCACCAAACACTACTTCGGATTTATTGTGCCTTAATGATATTTGCTCGGTTTCCATATATCCACCGCTAAGCATAGCACCAAGAATCAGAAATGCAACACCAATATGTGCTATACCAGCTCCGGTCATTCCCAGTGACTTACTAATTTTACCAGCAATAAAAGAACCGTTGAGATAAAATGAAAAGGCTGTTGCACCAAAGACAGCGGCATACCATAAATTATCTGCTCCAAGAACTAGAGATATTATTGCAACCACTAAACCAACTATACCTGGAATACCAATAATACTAAACAAATTTTTATCAGTTTTTTTCCATTGAAAAAAGATTGAAGCACCACTAAAAATAAGTATGAGTATACCTAGTGGCAGACCAAGATTATTGTATGTATTCGGATCAACAGTTTGTTTCGCTCTGCCCAGTATTTCTGCAAAGATAGGCCAGCTAGTACCCATTGATACAAGAAATGCTAGCAACAGCAACAATACAGTACCGAATATAAGGCCGGCTTCTTTTGAGATCAAAGTATAGTTTAGCTTTACCGAATTACTTTTTCGTGCTCTGAAGATAATTAATACTAAAGCTAGTGATACAAAAATTCCTAGCATGAACAATAGTAGCTGATAAACTATTGGACCCGGACTGACAAATGAGTGTACAGAAGTATCTCCCAGTACACCACTCCTAGTAAGGAAGGTAGCATATAATACAAATATAAAGGACAGCGTTGCCATGAAGAAGTTAGTCTTCAGTAACCCTCCTGTTTTCTGACTTATCAATGTAGTATGCAAAAGCCCAATTCCAACAAGCCATGGTATAAGTGAGCTGTTTTCAACCGGATCCCATGCCCAGAATCCGCCCCAGCCCAGAGTCTCATAAGCCCAGAATCCACCGAGCATCAATCCAAAACCTAAAGTGCCAGTTGCAAAAAGAGTCCAGGGAACACTAGCTCTGATCCAACCCCTATAGTCACCTCTGATAAAACCACCTGCAGCCAATGCATATGGAACTGCTAATAGAGAATAACCTAGGAAAAGAATTGGAGGATGGATAGTAATCCAGTAATTCTGAAGTACTGGGTTTAATCCTCGTCCGTTTTCAGGTGTAAAACCTACTGGTACATTTTGATCAGCATATGTATTCCATACATATTCAAAAGGACTTTTAAATATTAGTATTACTGTTAGGAAGAGTAAGACAGATGTAAAAACCAGCATCGAAGTGTTTTCCATTCGCCTACGAAATGTATAGGGTATCAGAAGAAAACCAATGATTGATAGAAACAAAGTCCATAGCATAAAAGAACCTTCTTGCCCGGCATAAAAAGTCGCCACAAGGAAGTTGTCAAAAAGTTCTCTGCTAGAATACTCATAGATATAAGTGAATTGGAAATTATGCTGGAGTATATTTGAAAGTAGATATAATGAAGCAAACAGAACCGATAAAAACATACCGTAATAAGCAAATCTGCCCATTATCAGCCACTTATCTTTATAATTATCCGTTTCTAGATTTCCTGATGGTGCTGAATTGTTTGTAAAACCTACTCTTGATAGAGAATAGAATATGATAGACAGCAGTGAAAAAACTGCAGCGGAATAGATACTGATTTGTCCGGGCATTTATTAGCTTTCTATATTGTTCTTTTCTTTAAATTCTTTACTTGAGCCTTCATATTTGCTGGGGCATTTAGTAAGTATGTGTTCAGCCTGAAAATCTCCATCATCACCCATAGTACCTTCTACCACAATCATATCTGCTAGTTCAAAATTATTCGGTTTGCTACCCTGATGGATTACTTTACGTTTCTGTTGTTTCTGATCAGTGAGTTCAAATATGAAAAGATTATTATCAACATCGTATTGATACGGGGTTGCGTCATCCCAAGTGCCTATAACTTTAACAGTTTTACCATTTTCAGCACTTGCAAAATCCTTAAACTCTATTTTGCTAGAGTCAAACATTGTAAAAGCTAATATTAGGAATATAACTCCCAAAATTATAGCTATAATTGCACCTTTATTCATAGATTATCTTCTGTAGTTGTTGGTGAATCTATCTTCTCAAGCCTATCTTCTAATAAAGAAACCTTTTTATCAAACTTCCATATCATAGTAGCAAGACCAAACCATACCAGACAGCAGATCAATATCACTACATAAATGTCATTTTCAACTAAAAAATCCATTAGATTACTTCCTCAAGTTCTTTCACATTGCGTTCAGCAATCCTGGTACGAGCAACAAGACCTGCAAGCCAAAAATAAATCAATATATAACTAAATACGGACATATAGAAGATTAGTGCAAGGTTTGAGTCCAAAATTCCTTCTCCGAAACTAACAGCCGGACCAAGATCCTTATCAGATCCACCACCTGGATGCAGGCTGGGACTAATACGAGGCAATACGAATAAGAAAAAGATCGATGACACAAATGCAATAATTGAATAGACGCTTGATATTTTGTTGAGCTTCGGTCCATCTGGCATGGCCGTCCTTAGTGCAAAAAAAGCAAAATATATCAAAAGTAGTACGGCAAGAGATACTTGCTTAGGATCATTGGACCACCACATCCCCCAATTAAATTTTGCCCACAACATGCCAGTGAGCATGGCTATTGAAGCAAAGATTAGTCCTACTAGATTGGAAGATACAGAGATGCTGTCGTGTTTATATTGACCCTTAGCCAGATATACCGCACCAAAGATAGCTCCAATCATAAACGCGAGAGTAGCTACCCAGGACATAGGTACATGAAAATTCATATTTTTAATTTTTTGATTTAGAGCAGGATTAGCAGGAAAATATAAGATAGGGTCAGTGGCCGAGATCGATCCAATAACAGGATAGCCGGTTTTTTCATCATAATACATCTCTGCAATAAATGAGCTAGAGGATGATACTCTAGTAATATCTTCAGACTTTATACCTATCTTTTGTTCTATACTCCTATCTTCAAACAAGTTAGCTGGATTATAAGCACTGATTAATTTGAAATCTACTTCGGATAAATCCTCTCCAACAGCTGTATTATCTGATAGAGAAACAATTATGGGTATAGTTTCTACAGCTGGATTTTTTGTCCACGCAATATCTCCAAAGTTACCAGCAAGAGGGGTAGAGATAGTAATAATCGCAGAAGCAAGAACCATAGACAGCGCAAAAACTTTCCACCAAATTGGTCTTTTTTTCAGTGGATTCGGGTATAATCCTAAGAGAATCCCAAAAACAATTGCTGACAATAATAGGATTGGCTTCAATGATATAATTCAGATACTTTGTTAGAAGTGGATAGCACTAAATTAAGAAATATAGAGGTCAAAAGTAATCGGGCATCTATATAAGATGCTTGGTTAGTATAAGTTGATTGGGTGTTTGGCTGTTAATTGCAGGTTGGTAATGAATCTCATCTACAAACTCACGGATCATATGGATACCCAGCCCACCCTTCTTAAGAGATGACACGTGGGTTATTACATCAACTTCAGGGTAAGAGTTAATATCAAATGATTTACCATAGTCATTAATTACTATCTGAAGGTTTTGCCCAATAATTGAAAGAGCTATACTTAATTTGTATCCATCATTGTCATCATAGCCATGTCTGATAATATTGGTGCAGGCCTCGTCAATTGCTACAACAAAATCTTCAGTTATTTTACTAGGTAACAGATAAGTGTCTAAAGAAGTTCTGACAAAATTTCTAAGTTTTGCTAGTTCCGACCTGTTACTGTCAAATTCCATGTGATAGGGCCCCGAAGCGATGGCTTCATTCGGTAAATATCTATTCAAGCTTTCACCTTGAATTTTTCCAGGCATTCTTCTTTCGTATTTGTGATCTCAAAGATCATTGGAAATCCCAATAAGTCAAAAATCTTATATATTTTTTCATTCATACCATATAGTTTTATATCACCACCGGATTCTCGAATCTCCTCAATGTATGACATAAAAACACCTAAACCAGCCGAAGAGATGTATACAAGGTTAGTAAAATCAACTGCTATATTGTTTTTTTCTAGTTGATAAAGTTCACCTATCTTGCTTTCTAATGTCTCAGCTGTAAAGGCATCCAGGCTGCCTCCAATATGCAGTATCTCCACATCGTCTTCAGTGTTATACGATAGAGTTAGTTCTACTTGTTCTTCCATATTCCATGTTTGGGACTATTAACCATTTCAGCACAAATATGCTATATGCATTCTTACGAACTCTAGTTCAAAAGTGTTACGGTGTTGAACCGCGTGTATATACCGACTTTTTCTGAGCAAGATGAAACTCAACTGATGTTTGGTGTGTTATTAAGAGGTAAACTTATGAGGTAATGCAGTTTAAATCCTAGTTTACTTCTTAAACAGATTTCATAAATTGCAAGTTTATAATCATCCATATAAGAAAGGGATCCGATGAGGCTAGTCTATATAATGCTGTTAGCAATGTTTATCAGCACAATACTATTTTCCCAATCAAAGCAACCTAGTATTGATAAACAAGAAGCTGAAGCTTTACTGTATAGTGGCTCTTTTTATGACCTTGCGCGAGCTGTTGAAAAGGATTATGATATTAGATTTGGTGATAAAGGTGATAGAGGAGGTAGTGGTTATAAACCTTTCAAAAGAACTGAATGGTTCTGGAAGAGTCGGTTAATGGAAGACGGAAGCTTACCTTCGACAGCTTTCCTCTCTAAGAAATTTGACAATTATAGTGAAATGATTCGTGACGAGACTTCCAAAAGAGCGGCTAATCTGAAGAATGATGGTATGGTATGGGAACCATTAGGACCAGTCGGTATTCCGCAATATTCTCAAAGTATTGGCCGGATAGGTAATGGTAGAGCCAATGTTATAGCTATTGATCCAAGCGATGATGATGTCTTATGGCTTGGTGCTGCTGGAGGCGGGGTATGGAAATCAGTTAATGGCGGACAAAGCTGGGAACAGCAGAGATATGATGACTTCCTTGCTCTTTCTGTATCTCATATAGCCATTGATCCAAACAATTCTAATACTGTTTATGTTGCTACTGGTGATATCAATACTGCTATAATAATAAATGGTAATGTACAGGGAGGAACTACTTACAGCTTACCAAGTATAGGTGTATTGAAGACAACAGATGGAGGCAAGACGTGGAATACTACAGGTTACAATAACTCTAATCAACCTATTGGCTCAACAGGACTGGACTTTGTAAGTACTATAATTGTTCATCCTGATAATAGTAACAGGGTTATTCTAGGTACAGATGATGGCCTTTATGAATCAACAAATGGTGGTGCTTCTTTTAACCGAATTGCTAATGGTACATTCCGTGATATCAAGCTCAACCCTGTTGATAGAAACATTTTGCATTGTGCTTTAAATAACTCAAACAATTTCCGCTATAACCTTGTCAATTTTGATTTAAGTAGTAAATCTCTTTCTGGTAATTCTTTCTCGATCTCAAATTGTTGGCGCGCGGAATTAGCTGTTTCCGCTGATCAAAACGGCAATTATGTTTATGCAGTCGGTGGTAGGGTTGATGGAAGAATGACCGGATTCTATAGATCGACAGATAAAGGTTTGAACTGGACGAGACTTAGTACAGGGAGTAGAGATTATTTGGTTAGAGATGTTAATGGTAATCCTGCTGACAATGGCCAGTCAAGCTATGATTTAGCTATTGAGGTAAATCCAAATGACAAAGATGAAATATATGTTGGTGGAATTAATATCTGGAAATCATCGAACGGTGGGGATAATTTTTCGATTACTGCATTCTGGACTCATCAGTATGAGGGTCAAGGCATTGATGATATACATGCAGATGTACACTATCTAAAGTACAATCCTCAAGGAACGAAAGTATATGCTACTACAGATGGTGGTCTGTCTGTAAGTTCTAACAAAGGGACTACCTGGGACGATGTAACTGGTAATATAAATACATCTCAGTTTTATGATGTTTCTGTAGATAATTCTGGAGGAGATTTATGGGTCTTGGGTGGTACTCAGGACAATGGAACTTCTCTTGAAAGAGGTCAAGGGTGGCGAACTATAGTTGGTGGTGATGGTATGAGAACCCAACTGGCATTAGATGATAATTATTTATATGCGAGTAATCCTAATGGCTATTTATTGAGAATTAGTTTGGCAACGAGTGCTTCTTCTTATATTGGCGGCCCACAAACCGGATTGCAACAAGGTGAAAGAGGCGAATGGGTTACTCCTTTTGTCGTATCACCTCATGATCCTAAGGTTATTTATGCTGGTTATACCAATTTATGGAGATCATCGGACCGTGGAAGTTCATGGACTAGACTAACTAATCACAATATCGGCGAGATTGATGATGTTGTAGTATCTCCGGATGATCCAAATACTATATACTATTGCATTAGTGGTAATAGCTCATACATTTTTAAGACCGATAATGGTGGTTCTTCATGGTCCACTCTAAGCACCAGTGGTTCCACTGTTAGTGGCTATGTGAAAGATCTTGCTGTTAGGCCTGGAGATCCTAATACATTATACTATTCAGTTGGTGGTTTTAGTAGTGATAACAAGGTTTGGCAAGTTTCCGGATCGAGCTTCAAAAACCTGTCATCAGGTTTGCCCAACTTTGCTGTTAATGCCTTGTATATTGATGAGCAGAGAAATCGCGTTTTTGCTGGTACTGATGTTGGGGTTTATGTTAAGGAAGGTTCATCTTCTTTTGCTCCATTCAAAAATGAAATGCCAAACTGTATTATTACTGATTTTGAATCTCCTTCAGGTAACACTGAGTTATATGCTGCAACTTATGGTAGTGGGATATGGGTTTCTCCACTTTTAGATTGTTCAGATTTGGAAACACCTGAAGTAGAAGTGTTAGGTAATACTATGATTTGTCCGGGTGATTCTGTAGAGTTAAAGTTTACAGGTTCGGGTAATATTGAATGGAGTAATGGTAAAAAAACCAGATCAATTTGGGTAAAAGAAGCTGGTAGATACTTTGTAACGAAAACTGATTCAAAAGGATGTTCGGCTACTTCCGAAGCTGTAGACATTGAAGATAGTGGGTTGAGTACACCATTAATCAATGTACCAGATGATGGGGAGTTCTGCAAAGGTGATAGTATCAGACTAATTGCTGGTGGAGGATTTTTTGACCATTACTTCTGGAATGGAGTAGAAGGCGAACGAATTTTCTATGCTTCTGAACCTGGTGATTATTCTGTAACCGTCATGAATGATGATAGCGAGTGCGAAAGTACTTCAGAAACTGTTACAGTCGTGCAGAACTTACCACCTAATACTCCTGTTGTTACTTATGATAATGGAATTCTGACATCTTCTTTTGGTAATAGATATCAGTGGTTTGTAAATGATGAGCTTATCGATGGAGCTGAGGGAAAGACATATAAACCTCTGATGGATGGACTATATTCTGTTGAGGTTTATACAGTTTCTGGCTGTGGTGCAATTTCTGATCAGTTTTTAGTTGATGATACTTCTGTTGAAGAACTAACTCTAACTTCTTCAGTAGTATTCCCTAATCCATCTTCTGGTTCTTTTACAATTAAAAACTTACCGGTAGATTTTGGTATGGAACTACTCATATATTCGCTGGATGGTAAGTTAGTTTATACTGGCTCTGATATAGCCAACGGAGTTTCGCTTGATTTATCCCTGCCTTCAGCCAAATATATTATGAGGTTTGTTGGTAACGGTGTAATCTATACTACAAATCTGACTATCGAATAGAGAAGAAATAGGAAATATAATATATTTGCCAACGGCCTTCTTAAATAGTAAGAAGGCCGTTGCTTTAAGAATGGAAAAAAAAGTACTTCATACGCTGGCTATATACTGTTTTATTTTTGTAATTGTGATTTCTATAACTACAATCGCATCTATCGGAGAGGAGTATGATAGTAGGAGTATAAGTAGAATAAAAATTTCTCAGAGAATCGAGACTCTAAAAGATCGTATTACTAAGCTAAAACATTTCCATAGAGCTAATCGATATTGGCAAAGGCGTAAAGGAAGTGACTCAATTAATATAGCCAATTTGAAGCATGATTTTTTGGAACTATATAGTCAGGGTTTAGGTACTGACAAATCATTAATTAGTAAGAATTCCTTAGGGATAGAGTGGATGCCTATAGGGCCTACCAGTTTTTCTGATAGTCTCACTTTTTTGGGACATGGGCGAATAAACAGGATGTTGATAGATCCTAAAGATCCTGACGTATGGTATGTACTTAGTGGATCAGGGGGCTTATGGATTACCAGAGACAATGGTAGTACATGGGAAGAAAAAATTCTGGGTGATGAAGTCGTCATAGGGCAGTCAGCTATAAGATCTAACCCGGCAAATCCGGACCATATAGTAGTTTCATCGGGTGATAGCGATGGTTTAATATTGAGTGGTGGATTTACATCTGGTATATATCAGACTTTTGATAGAGGAGTTACATGGAGTTTAGCTGTTGATTTTTTCAGCTTAGAGGAGAATATCATTATCTCGGATCTTGAATTTAGTCAGACAGGTGATACCCTTCTATTAGCGGGCAATAATGGTCTTTCACTTTTTGTTTTAAATGAAGCAACTAATGAGTGGAAGTACAACAAGAAAGTAGCATTTAATGGTAACTCCGCGGACGATTTTAAGCAATTACTCTATGTTGAGGAGACAGATACTTATTATGCTTCTTCTCTTGGCTATTTCGGTGTAGCAGCTCTATTGAGAAGTAGGGGAGGATTGGATAATTTTGAAGTTATTGCAGAATACCCGGATGCTTTGAGAATAGCTATGGATTATTCGATAGCTGATCCGGATTATGTATATATACTTGCATCCGCCTCCGAAGATGAAAACTTCCTTTTCTTGAAGAAGATATCATTGTTTTCAGATGTAGAAACTGATATCAAGGTACCTATTGGAAGAGAAATACTTTTGAGCCAGACAGGATATAATCTAAGCTTATCGGTTTCCCGTCAGGATAAAGACAAGATTTATATAGGAGGAGTACTCGCTGCTGGTTCTTCTGATGGTGGCATGACTTGGGATACAATTGCAAGGAATATCCATGTTGATCACCACATGTTTTACTACGATGATACTCGGGGACGTATATTCTCTTGCAATGATGGAGGTATTTATTCTCAAATAGAGGGTGAATCTACCTGGGATAATCATTCTAATGGTTTAAACATTACTCAGTTTTATAGTCTTAATCAGTCATTATACCATCCGGAATTTATTTTGGGTTCTTCTCAGGATAATGGTACTATTAGATATTTATTGGGAGATAATAAGCATATTGTTGGTAGGGATGGCATGGATGCTATTATAAGTGATTCGGTACCAGATCACCTCACAGTTCTGACTCAGGGTGGGGTCATGGGGCATTCTGGTGATGGTGGAGAAAGTGTTGATCTTTATAAAATACAAAATCCGGTTTATTATCCATTTCTTGGTAGTCTGGTTCCCAAAACAGGGAGTGATTCATATTTGTATGGTGCATCCGAACTTTTGGAAATACCCTGGGGAGATTCAACAGGTGTACAGCTAACTAATTTTGGCAATATTCGAATGATTAATGCATTTGATATTAGTCCAATAGATAATCAGAAATTGTGTGTAGTAAAACATGATACTCTATACACAACCAATAATGGATTTCAGACATTTGCAAAACATGTTTTACCTCAGACAGAAGTTTCTGATATCCAATTTATAGGAGTAAATCACGATAGCTTGTTAATTACTTTCGGTCTGTATAATGAGTCAAATCGTGTTGTAATCTTTAGTGATGGCATTTTTCATGATATTGGTACAGGATTGCCTCAGTTGCCAATCAATGCGGCAGTATCATTGGGCTCTCCCTATCCTATAATGGTTGCTTCAGACTTAGGTTTGCATTATAAAGAAAGTGATGCTCATGATTGGGTAATAGCTAATGGTAATATTCCGTACTCTGTTGTTACCGACATAGAATTTAGTCCGGTACATGGCTATCTTACTGTTTCAACATTTGGTAGAGGTATTTGGAGGGCTCAGTACTCAGGTATCGATAATATGGGGCTGAAATTTGATCCTAATGAGATGATAATATGCTATGATAGTTTATTCAATATAAACTTATTTGAACATCTGGGTTCATCATTTCCGATAGTAAGTAGTGAGACAATATGGAATGATGGTTATAAGGGTGGAGAAAGAGAATTAGATAAGGCTGGGCGCTACTGGGCTACTGGTCCGATGGCAACAGGTTTAGTAAGAAATTTCTTTACCGATATATTTCTTCTTGAAGAGCATCCTGAGCCTGAATTTTATATTGGTGTGGCTAATGATGAAAATGAAGATTTAATTCTTTGTGAAGGTGATAGTCTTATAGCATTTATTTATTCTCCTGAAAAACCTGGATGGGAAAATGAGACATATTGGAATACAGGTGAAATATCAACATTTATATCAGTCAAAGCACAAGGGGAGTATTACGCTAGTAGTAGAGATCTGAATGGGTGTGAGGGTTTTTCCGATACTATTTTTGTTGAGGTTTTACGTCCGATATCTATAAAACTGGATACTTTGAACAATCTCCTGACTGCTCCAGATGCCGAATCATATTTATGGTATTTAAATGGTGTACTGCAAGAATCTGAATCAAGAAGCATTACCATGAGTGAGCAAGGTGAATATTATGCTTATTTTACAACGCAAGACGGATGTACTTTCAAAACAGAGTCGTTTTTGTATTCCCCGGAGCCTGAAGAGCCACTAATATTCTATAGCCAGGATGAGAATACCATTTATTTTGAGAATATGCCTTTAGAAACCAAAATTTCATTGTATGATCTGACTGGCAAACTAGCTGCTCAAACTATAGTTGATAATAAAGATAATAGAAGTTCACTTACAGTAGCCAATCTGGCAACAGGATACTATTTTATTATTGTTGAGGGAGTTGTAAATCTTTCTTCCAGTCTTTTTATTGCTCGGTGAAGTTTCTATTTATCTGAATGTTTTATTGCTGCACCTGATCGCTGAATAAATTCAACAATCAAGTTCCTAAGTGTTAGTTTTGTAAAGTCATGATATGAATAAATGGAATTGATAATGAGATTATCTCAGGTTTTTCTCCCAACTCTCAAAGATGTAGATAGAGATGTCCAGATGCCTTCCCATAGGTTGATGCTTAGGGCAGGAATGGTTCGCCAATTAGCTGCAGGTGTTTTTTCTTGGTTACCGATTGGCCTGAAGGTCTTGCGGAAGATTGAGAATATTGTTCGGGAGGAGATGAATGCAATTGGTGCTCAGGAATTTTTATTACCATCCTTAAATCCGAAAGAGATTTGGGAAGAGACTGATAGAGTAGAAGCTATGGGGGAAGTTCTGTTCCATGTAAAGAATAACGACCAACTTGTACTAGCTCCTACTCATGAAGAGGTTATAACCTATCATGCTCGACAAAGCATTTCTTCATATAAGGAAATGCCTCAGATCTGGTACCAAATACAGACTAAGTTTAGATATGAAGCCAGACCAAAGTCTGGTGTATTGAGAGGCCGACAATTCATTATGAAAGATTCATATTCACTGGACTCAAGCTGGGAGGGTCTGGATGAATCTTATGAAAAACATCGACAAGCTTATATTAAAATATTTGATCGTTGTGGTCTTGAGTATTTTATTGTTGGAGCTTCTTCTGGTGCAATGGGTGGCACTGGTTCGCAAGAGTTTATGGTTCCGAATGAGAATGGTGAGGATACCTGTGCTTATTCAAAGTCTGGGTATGCAGCTAATCTAGAAGTTGCTGTCTCATCTGTCGATAAAACGATAAACCCTGAAACAATATTAGAAATTGAAAAATTTGCTACGCCAAATGCCAAAAGTATTCAAGATTTGGCAGAGCAATTTGACCTGGATTCCAGATACTGCATCAAATCATTAGTATATGTAGTTGAAGGCAAGCCATGGTTAGTGCTAATGAGAGGCACTGACGAAGCAAATGAGTCCAAGCTTAATAATATTTTTGGTTCTGATAAATACAGACCTGCGCTTCCTGAGGAACTTGTAGAGTATACAGGAGCTGATGCCGGTTCGATTGGTCCTGTTGGTTTGCCTATGAAAATGAATATAGTTGCCGACAATCTTCTAGAGGGAAGGTCGGGGCTGTATTGTGGTGCAAATGATAATGGCTTTCATTTAAGGAATATTGATCTTGGAAGAGATTGTCCTGCGATTAAATTTTATGACCTTAGAACAGTTAAGGCAAATGAAAAGGATATTTTTAACGGGGAGGAACTGATAATTACAAATGCAATAGAAGTAGGACATATTTTCAAGTTAGGGCAGCGCTATTCAGAATCAATGGGTGCAAGGTTCTTAGATCAGAATGGTAAAGAACAGTCAATAATCATGGGTTCCTACGGAATTGGGATGGAAAGGATCATGGCTTGTTATATAGAGCAAAATCATGATGAGAAGGGAATTATTTGGAATAAAGCCATTACACCGTTTGATATTCATATAATTACTATAGGTGCTGATAAGGACACTGCAGTTGCAGACTTAGCTGATTCTTATTATGAGAAACTAAAGAAATCAGGATATGATGTGCTATACGATGATAGGAAAGCTTCACCGGGATTTAAATTTAAAGATGCTGAATTGGTTGGCATTCCGTTGATATTAGTTATTGGTTCTAAAAAACTTGCCGAAGGTAATGTGGAACTAAAACTTAGGAGGACAAATACCAGCAGGGAGTGTTCGGTCAATGAATTGTTTTCTGTTCTAGAACAAGAATATCAAAGGTTGGACTGATAATGCCTGGTGCAGATATGCATACCCATACTTATTATTCAGACGGACGGTTAAGCCCTGAAGAACTGATTAAAAAAGGTAGGGAGTCTGGTCTTGAAGCCATTGTTGTTACAGATCATGATAATTTTGAAGCATTTTATCAGGTAAATGATCTAGCAAGTTCGTATGGTGTTGATACAATATCAGGTATGGAAATATCAACGTCTTATATGAACAAGGAACTTCATCTTCTGGCGTATTCATTTGATCCAACAAATACTGATCTGATTGATTATGCAAAGATCTATAAAGACAAAAGGAAAAGCAGAGCCCACCAGATGCTTCATAAGCTAAGAGGTCAAGGGTTTGATCTGTCGATAGATAGACTTGAAGATATAGTGCAAAAAGGGGTTCATGCCAGGCCTCATATAGCTCAAATGCTTTTGGAGAAAGAGTATGTTTCTAGTATTAAAGAGGCATTCGATAATTTCTTGACTTATGGCAAAAAAGGATTTGTACCTATATCGCATATTGATACTGTGGAAGCAATTAAGCTTGTCAAAAGAGCCAGAGGTGTTGCTATTATAGCACATCCGGGTAAGAATACACAGCCAAAAACAATACACCGTCTTTTGCATAAGGGATTAGATGGTATAGAATATATTCATCCATCTCATGATCCGATAACTTCGGCCAGATACAAAGGGCTGGTTGATAGTTATTGGATGTCAGGTAGTGGTGGTTCGGATTATCATGGAACCAGACCAAAAGAAGAAGATAATTTTGGAAGTTATACTGTTAGTATGGATAGGTATATGGCAATTAAGAAAAAGGGAATGAGCGTATGAGATTTAATGTTGGTATTCTATCCGTAGGTGATGAGATTTTGATTGGACAGACAGTAAATACTAATGCTGCTTACATCGGTAAAATGGTCTCATCAATAGGGTGTAGAGTCCAGCATTCTTTTTGTTGCCCTGATGACTCTAATGTGATGAAAGAACAACTTGATTATCTTATCCAAAGAAATAATGCGGTTGTTATTACAGGGGGGCTTGGCCCAACACATGACGATATTACCAAAAATGTTTTGGTGGAATACTTTAATGATGAACTGTATCACAATGACGAAGTACTAGCCAAGATAAAAAGATATTTTACTGATAGAAATAGAGTAATGCGTTCTATAAATAATGAGCTGGCATTAGTACCCCGTAAAGCCTTTTTTATTGAGAATAATATCGGTACTGCTCCCGGAATTCACTATGATAACAAGGTAGGTAATTTGAATTGTGATGTTTTTTCGCTTCCAGGTGTACCACGAGAAATGAGGTCAATGCTAGATGGTTATCTCATTGATATTTTAAATTCAAGAATACAGCAAGATTATCTGAAGCAGGTGTATTATACTATCGAGACTTCTGGGATAGGTGAGTCGGATTTGGCAGAGATGATTGGAGACCCCGAGGAAATTATTGACTTAACATCTTCTCTTGCTTATCTCCCTTCAACTGGTGGTGTAAGGCTGAGAATTGGGACTGAAGGTACCGATACGGAAAAAAACCATACGAAAATAGCATCAATAGCTAAGACTCTCACTGAAAGAGTGGGTAAGTATATTGTGTCATCTGATGAGTTTTCCAAAAGTGAAGTGCTAAAAAAAATGTTGATTCGAAATGGAATGAGTATTTCGGTTGCTGAATCATGTACTGGGGGTATGCTGGGATCTTATTTGACAGAGCTTTCAGGATCGTCTCAATTCTTTTATGGCGGTGTGATTGCTTATTCTAATGCTATCAAGACAACACAGTTGGGTGTTAGTGTTGAGACTTTGGATTTATATGGTGCTGTGTCGGAACAAACAGCTATCGAAATGGCTACGGGGGTAAAAGAAAAACTTAATACTGATATAGGAATATCAATTACTGGTATAGCCGGACCAAGTGGTGGTAGTATAGATAAGCCTGTTGGTACAGTCTGGATTGGAATGAGCACCCCAATGTCTAATTATGCAAGAAAATTCTTATTCGGCAAGCATAGGTCAGCGAATAGAGAACTTAGTGTAAGTAGTGCTACAAATATGCTTATTGAATATTTAAAGGATCAGAATTGATTGGCAATAATTCTTGCTATAGAGACATCATGTGATGACACTTCAGTAGCTGTTCTGGAAAGTGGAAAGGTACTATCAAATATTATTGCCTCGCAAGCTATTCATAATGAATGGGGTGGAATAGTCCCTGAATTAGCATCACGAGAGCATATATCTAATATAAGCCAGACAACCAGAGCTGCTCTAGTAAAATCTGGTAAAAAGATAGAGGATATTGAGGCCGTTGCGGTGACTCACAAACCTGGCTTGAGCGGTTCACTCATTGTGGGTACTTCTTTTGCCAAGGGCTTAGCACTAAGTCTGAAAATACCTATATATCCTATTGATCATATAGAAGGACATTTATATTCAGCTGCTATCGAGAGTACAGAACTTGAGTTCCCATTTATTTCATTGGTAGTTAGTGGAGGCCATACTTCTATTTTCGATGTTAGGTCATTTGATGAGTATAAGGTTCTGGGTAGTACAATTGATGATGCTGCAGGTGAGGCTTATGATAAGACAGCTAAGTTGTTAGGCTTGGGTTATCCGGGTGGTCCGATAATCGATGAGCTTGCTCAAAAAGGTGATGCAAATTTTTATTCATTTCCTCGTCCTCTACTGCGAGAGAAGAATTTAAATTTTAGTTTTAGTGGTCTTAAGACAAGTGTCAGATATTATGTTAAGAAACACTACCCGGAATCAGTTGGTTTAGAAAAAGACATTCCTAATTTGTGCGCTAGTGTACAAGCTGCCATAAACGAAGTATTAGTTTTAAAAACAATAAGGGCTGCTAAAACTAATGGTATCACTAATATTACTATAAATGGTGGTGTTTCTGCAAATTCTGACTTGAGAAATAGATTTATGTCGATAGGGGAAGCTAATAATCTTAAGGTGTTTTTTCCTTCACTTGAGTATTCAATTGACAATGCTGCAATGATAGGTTTCCTGGCTGACGCACGATTTTCTTCAGGTAATAAGGACCTAGGTAATGATTTTAGATTCAGGGTTAATTCGATTGCTATCAGGTCGCGAAAGGATTAATGGAACAAGTTAAGCAAAGCTTCATCTCACAGTCTAAGTTACTTGGTATAGCTGAAATCGGTTTTACCAGATTGAAGGAGTTCGATTTCGAATTTAAAAGATATGAGAGTTGGCTTACTAAGGGCTATAATGCTGAGATGTCTTGGTTAGAAAGAAACAAGGAATTACGAAAGGATCCAAGAAAACTGATAGGTGATCTCGAAGGAACGGCAATAGTATGTTTATTGTCATATAATACAGGTAGATATCATACTGAAAACTTGTCTGCTGAGAGGAATGGAAAAATAGCTCAATACGCTTGGGGAAGAGATTACCATGATGTTGTCCCAAGAACTCTTAAGTTACTCTCAGAGAGAGTAAGGGGTGAGACTGGAGTTCACTTTAATTATAAAGTTTATTCAGATACAGGACCTATTCTAGAGAGGGACCTAGCGATTAAATCTGGAGTTGGGTGGAGGGGGAAGAATAGCCTGGTACTAAATAAAAAACATGGTTCATATACATTCATTGGTATTGTTTTAGTTGATATAGAACTACAAGACGATAAGGCACAATTGGAAAGATGTGGTACATGTGATCTTTGTATCCAAAATTGTCCGACAAATGCAATTGTTAGTCCCTATATTGTTGATTCGAATAAGTGTATTTCATATCTGACCATTGAAGCTCCGCTTGATTCTCAGAAGGAGAGTAATGAAAATGTGAGCGACTATAGTGGTTGGCTCTACGGATGTGATATTTGTCAACAAGTATGTCCCTACAATAACCCTAGAAATTCTCTGAGTCCGATTGAATCTTTTTATCAGCTGAATTTCGGAACTGAGATTGATCCGGTGGATATATTAGATATGACTGAAGATGAGTATAATATTAGGAAAAAGAAATCTGCCATCAAAAGAGCAGGCCTAAGTGGCTTAAAGAAAAATGCCAATCAACTTATTAAAACAAAGTATGAGAAAAAGTAACTGGATAAAATTACCTTCGCATGAAATAAGAAAGAGAGTATTTCAAGCTTTGGAGATGAATATTGATTTCAGGCACTCTGATATTATGGGTGTTCCTGCTTCGCATCTTGATAGTAATGTATTTTATGATGACTTTCCTTTTTTAGAGCAAGCGCCTTTTCTGAGTGCATTAGTGAAAAACCCTAACCATATAGGATGTCATACCCTTGGTGATTCGGAGGATTTTTTTAAAGGTACGCAATCAATCGAAAGAGAAACAATAGAGTTGCTTGGTGTTGATCTATTTGCAGCACCTGAGAATTCCATCGATGGCTATATAGCCTCTGGGGGTACCGAAGCAAATATACAGGCATGCTGGATTTACAGGAATATGTTCCTACAAAAGGGGCTGAATAATGATGAAATTGTCTTAATCTGTTCAGAAGATACACATTATTCTTTACCTAAGGCATCAAATTTATTAGCAATTGATTTATTAAGACTGCCGGTTGATAGTACTACTCGACAGATTGATTTGACGGAAGCTGGCAAATTGTTGTCAACGTTGCAGGGTAAGAAAGCAGCAATAGTGGTATTAAACATGGGTACAACTATGTTTGGTTCGGTTGATGATACAATTATTCTAGATCTTGTTGAAAAGCAAGGATTAGATTATATGGCCCATGTGGATGGAGCCTATGGTGGTTTCATATATGCTGTATCTAATTCTGAAAATCCACTGTCCTTCAAAGATCAAAGGATTAGTTCGATTACTATCGACGCGCACAAAATGCTTCAGGCGCCTTATGGCACCGGAATTTTTCTGGCTAGAAAAGGTTTGATGGAGTATGCCATAACCCCTGAAGCTGGATATGTCAATGGACTTGATCTAACTCTTTCAGGTAGTAGGTCTGGTGCTAATGCGATTGCTGTATGGATGATACTTATGACCTATGGCTACTATGGTTGGAAAGAAATGATTGAGACACTTAACCGTCGTACTGATTATCTGTGTGAACAACTTGATAAAAAAAAGGTACGTTATTTCAGGGAAGAAAATCTGAATATCGTAACTTTGTATTCGAAAGATATTGACCCCGAAGTCTGTATCTCGTTCGGGCTGGTTCCTGAGACACATGATGGTGCTAATGCTTTCTGGAAGATAGTGATTATGCAGCATGTTGATCTGGATTTGATCCAACGATTCATTGATAAAATATAGTGATATGGCTGAACATAAAAGAGTAATTATAATAGGATCCGGGCCAGCAGGTTTGACTGCTGCCCTATATTCATCGAGAGCGAGACTAGATACTTTAGTTTTGGAAGGTCAGCAGCCTGGTGGCCAGCTTACGATCACAACTGATGTTGAGAATTACCCTGGATTTGCTGATGGTATTCAGGGACCAGAAATGATGGATATCTTACGTAAACAAGCTCAGAGATTTGGTGCCGAGACTAGGTTTGAGACTATATCTAAAGTAGATTTCTCGTCTAGACCATTTAAGCTGGAGTCTGAAAAGAACAGTTATACTGCTGATGCAGTTATTATCTCGACAGGTGCTTCAGCAAAATTGCTGGGTATACCATCTGAATCAGAATACTGGGGACTAGGTATATCAGCTTGTGCTACTTGCGATGGTTTCTTTTTCAGAGGTGAGAAGAATTTATTTGTTATCGGGGGTGGAGATACGGCTATGGAAGAAGCTATATATCTGACCAATTTTGCTGAAAAAGTAACTATACTGAACAGGAGTGAAAACTTCCGTGCTTCAAAGATCATGTTCAAAAGGGCCAAAGAACATGAGAAAATTGAGATATTAACAAATGTTGTCGTTGCCGAGTTTGTGGGTGAAACTATCAATGGTGCTAAAAGACTGACTGGAGCTATTGTAGAGGATACAGTGAGTGGAGAGCAAAGGCGTATTGATGCCGGAGGTGCATTCATAGCAATTGGTCATAAGCCAAATACCGACTTGTTTGAAGGTATTATTGATATGAATGAGACGGGTTATATCATTACCAAGCCTGGTTCAACATATACAAATATAGAAGGTGTCTTTGCCAGTGGAGATGCTCAGGACTGGACATATAGGCAGGCTGTTACTGCCGCTGGTACCGGATGTATGGCGGCAATTGATGCCGAAAGATGGCTGGCTGAAATAGGAGGGTAGATTATATCATATTTATAAAGTTTAGTTCATTATTTGTTTTAGTGCTGAACTAAAATCGTCAATATGATAGCTTACATCAACAGCTCCTGCTTCAATAGCAGATTTGGGCATACCATTTATTACACAGCTATCAATTGACTGTGCTATGACATAACTACCTCTATCATGCAATTTTTTTAACTCTCTGCTACCATCAGCACCCATTCCTGTCATTATTATGGGTAATATCGACTGTGGCCTATCTTTATAGCTTTCTAGGAGCACATTGTATGAAGGAGTATATAGCTCATCAATAACTTCTTTTTCATCGACTTGTAATTGCATTCTGGTTATTCTAGTTTGCTTCCCTCCGGGGCAGATATAGACATGATTCTTTTCGAGTTTCATGCCATCTTCAGCTTCAACCACAGTCAATTCAGATTTTTCATTTAGCCTTTCGGCTAGTGATTTTGTAAAGAAGGGGGGCATATGCTGTGCAATGACAATCGGAACACTAATATCCAGACCTAATGATGGTATCAGGTTTGCAAGAGTATTAGGACCACCGGTAGATATGCCAATCGTAAGTAACTTGATACTACTACCCTGAGGTTTTTCTCTATTTGTATATACCTTAGAAGGTGAAACGTCCTTGTGGAATCCGTGATTCTTGGACTTGTTATATTGATCTTTTAGCTTTGATGTCCTTAATACTTTGACACTACCATCAGCAATAGATCTGACTTTATTAATCACATCAGCTGATATATCTGATTGCGAACCAAAGCGATTTACTTTGTGTACGAAATCAAGCGCCCCATAAGAAAGTCCTTTGATCGTTTCGTCAGCTGTTCCATCCGTAGTAAGCGAGCTAACAAGTAGGATTTTTGTGGGCATAGATTCCATTATTTCTTTGGTAGCATCTAACCCATTCATTACAGGCATCTCAATGTCCATAGTGATTATATCGGGCTTCAATTTCATTGTCATCTCAACAGCTTGCTTGCCATTAGAAGCAGCCCCCACAACTTCGATGTCATCGAGCTTATCAAATATTTTTTTAAAAGCCGTTCGGAAAATAACGGAGTCGTCTACTATTAACAGGCTAATTTTTTTCATAAGGACTCTTCAAGAAAGAGTTTTTCTTCATCGTTTTCTAAAAGTTCACTAATATCTAAGATCATTATTACTCGCCCATCTCCCAGAATAGTACTTCCAGCAATGCCAGTAGTACCTTGGAGAATCTGGCCAAGAGATTTGATCACTATCTCTTGCTGACCGCGTAAATTATCTACGATTATTCCTGATTTACCAATACCATGAGCCACAATAACAATATTAAATAAATCCCTTTTATCATCTTGCAGATCACTGAATAAAACTTTTTTGAGATCATAGACTGGAATAATCTCGCTACGTATTCTTATGACTGGCCTGGAGTTTACTATTTCAATCTCATTTCTCCGTACAGTGACTACTTCGTCTACGGATGTTAGAGGAATTGCAAATACTTCATCACCTACACCTATTAAGAGACCTTGTATGATTGCTAATGTGAGCGGTAGTTTAATAATAAATGTAGAACCTTTGCCAACTTCAGACTTGATCTCTATCGAACCCTTGAGCTTTTTGATATTTGTTTTCACTACATCCATACCCACGCCACGGCCAGATACATTCGAGACAGATTGGGCTGTAGAGAAGCCAGGCGCAAAAATGAGTTGAATGATATCTTTATCACTCATTTCCATTGCTTCAGCTTCAGAGATAATTCCTTTTTCAATAGATTTAGATCTTATTACTTCGGGATCAATACCTGCTCCATCATCCCCGATCTTAAGTATGATATTATTTCCTTCCTGGTAGGCATCAAGATATATATGTCCTTCTTCAGGCTTTCCAGCAATCATTCTCTTGCCTTTAGGTTCGATACCATGATCACAGGAATTTCTAATCATATGAACCAATGGGTCATTCAGTTCTTCTATTATGGTTCTGTCTATTTCAGTGTCTTCGCCTGATACTACAAGCTTAATCTTTTTATCGAATTCGCGAGATAAGTCTCGTACAATTCTCGGTGCTTTCTGATAAAGTTTTCCTACTTGAACCATACGCATCTTCATAATTGAATTCTGGATATCAGAAGTTACTTTGTCGATTTGCGTATAATTATCAATTAGCTCTGGAATTAGAGAGGAATCAGTAGGATCAGCTTCAAGTTGTTGCGATATCTGAGCTAACCTGTTGCGACTCAGGACTAATTCCCCGGATAAGTCCATGAGAGCTTCTACTCTATCAATATCTATTCGAATTGTTTCAGAGACTGTAGGTGGTTTTTTATCCGAAGAGTTGTTTGATTTTGAAGAAGTTTTATTCTGAGTTTTCTGATCAATTTTATTTGGAGATTCTAATGGTGGTGTACCGGTAGCTTTTTCCTCAATTGGTTCATTTTTTTTGTTTTCAACCGACGGTTGATCTTTTTCATCAATTTCATGCGTTTCGTCAGCAATACCAGCATTAATCTCGGCGAATGCTGCCTGAAGCATTGCTTCTTCATCTTCTGAGAAATCGCCATCACCATCACCAAAGCCTTCCATATTAGAGATTGTATCAAGTAATGACTTATCGGCTTCACCTTCTGATAAATCATTGTTTTTTGCCTTTTCAATCATCTGGAGTAGCTTGGAAAAGTCTGAAACAGGTTCATCGGCCCTTATTTCACTAACCATCTTCTCAATTGCATCTCTAGAAAGAAATAGTATTTCGGTTAGGCCAGCAGATACTTTTAATTCTTCCTTTCTTAATTTATTAAGAAGATCTTCAGCTTCATGTGTGAAATTTGCTATAGCACTAAAACCCATGAAAGAAGAGGTGCCTTTAATAGTATGGAAAGATCTGAACAGCTGATTTATAAGTGATAGATCTTCAGGAGAGTTTTCCAATAACATCAAATCCTGTGAAATCTGATCAAGAATTTCAGCTGTTTCAATGATGAAACCTTCAAAGATTTCATACATGTCCTCATCTTCAAATTCTGGCATTCAACCTCCAAATAATGCGTCAATATCATCTTGAGAAAATTGCGTGTCGTCATCCGAGTCACTGATATCATCAGTTATCAGCGGTTCGCTGTCATCATCAGATTCTGATTCTTCTACTGTATCTGTCTCAAGGTCACTTGGAATGTTTGAATCTTGGTCAGATTCTATTATGGGTTCTGTATCTAGAGCAGTAAGAGAGTCATTGAATTCTGTAGTATCTTCTTCATCTAAATTCGTGTTATGAATTTCAGTATTTTCATTGTCCTCTAAAGCATCTTCAGGCTCATTACTATCCGGGGAAGTACTTGCAATTTCCTGGTCAATTTCGTCAAATCCATCTAACCCCCCATCAAAAATAGCATCAATCTCATCTTGCTTGCCTGATTCGGAATAATTATTAACAGCTTCAGAATCAAATGCTATAGTTCTGTGTAGTTCAGTAACATTAGTTCTCTCGGAGTATGTATTATCTGGAACAAGTTCGTCAATATCCTCATCATTGAATTTCTCTAAAATCATTTTCATTTTCTGCTGTAGAGACTTTAGAAGATGATCTACTGAAGCTAATTGCTGAGAGGTTATGTCTTGTATTTGTAGTGACATCATTATGGAATTTGCCGATTCCATAATTTGACTCACCATGCTAGCTGTTTCACTATCTGTTTGCGATTGGGGGGTATCCAGATAATCTATTGCTTTTGATAGCATAGGCAGGGTAGGCTTCAAATCCTTGCCTTCCTCTATAGCAGAGGATAAAAGTTTTAAAATTTTAATAGGGCTGGAATCGCTTTTCGTAGTTACAGAACTTGTCTGCAGTTTTTCTGCGTTCTGAATGATATTATCAACAAGATCCATGATCTCATTGGTTGTTTTTTCAGATTCTTGAGTAACCTTAGATAGTTGCATTGAAGCTGAAGGCATTTTTTGAAGATTCTCACTGATACTCTCGTTTATTTCTTCAAACATTGGTTGAGTCTCTTTGAGAAACCTAAAAATATCCTCCATAAAGGGTATGACTTTCTGACCAAGAACAAAGAGCGATCTAAGTTCATCTGCCTTTTCTATAAGTAAGTTATAATCGCTTTCTCTCATTTACTTGCCTATAGATTTTAGTATTAAGTTTATTTTTTCTTCAAGAATCTGGGGAGTGAAAGGCTTAACAACATAATTATTGACCCTAGCTTTTAATGCCTCAACAATATCTTGTTTCAAACCTCTGGTTGTTACCATGAGAATAGGTAGTGATTTTAATTTATCTGTAGACCTTATTGCCTTGGTAAGTTCAAGGCCCGACATCACAGGCATATTCCAGTCCGTAATAACAAAGTCAACAGGATGAGCAGCTAATTCATTTAGCGCTTCTTGTCCGTCAGCAGCTTCTAATACATCTGCATGCCCAAAAGATTTAAGCGCATTAATAACTATACGCCTCATAGTCGGAGAGTCATCTACAACTAAGAAAACCATTGTTTTTCCTTGATCTAGTTCTTTTTGTATACAATCGTTTTTGAATGATGAATTACTTCAAAATTATGTTTAATACCTTGTAGCGATTCTGAGTAACCAATAAATAGATATCCTCCTCTTGCCATATTGGTGTATATACTACTCAAAACCTTTTCTTTAGTTTCTTGATCGAAATATATTAGGACATTTGAAAGCAAAACAATATCAGCACCGCGAAATTGAATAATATCTCGAGGGTTTGTTAGATTCGCATGCCGAAATGTTACAAGATTTTTTACTTTCTCAGATAGAATCGACACATCTTCATTTTTCTTGAAATGCTTGTCAAGATAATTAGTAGGAATATTCCTTACCGAGTATGGTTTATATTCTCCAAGTTTGGCTTTTGTTAGTACATTATGATCAATATCACTTGCATCGAAAACAAAATTTATTTTTGGATAATAGGGGATAAATCTCTCATTTACAACCATGGCCAAAGTATAAACTTCTTCACCGCTTGAAGAAGCTGCACTCCAGAATTTGATTGATCCACTCCCGGCAGGCTTATTTTTTATAAGTTCAGGTATAAGTATGTTTTCTATTGTCTCAACCTGTTGTGGTGATCTGAAAAAGAAAGTTTCATTTATTGTCACCATCTTATACAGATGCTGGAGTTCATTGACACCTTTTAGAGAATCAACAAAACTCAGATACTGGTCTATAGTCCTGATACCATATTCATCTTTAATTTCATGAAGTCTTCTTTCGAGTCTACTTTCAACTAAGTATTTTTTTGACTCAGGAAAATGTATTCCTGTGAGCTTCTTGATAATAGCCGTTGCACTTCTGAATTCGGTATCGGTCAAAGTAATTACATCCTAACTTCGTTTTTTATTGTAAGCTGCCGGGTTGATATCTAATTGTTCAAGTCTGTATCTAAGCTTGGCACGTGATACATTTAGCAATTGAGCAGCTTTGATTTGATTACCATTTGTAATTTCCAGGGTCTTGATGATAAGATCTTTGATTACATTATTCATCTCAACACCAGAGCTAGATATGGCTAGATAATGTGCTCCTTCTCCTATCACCATATTTTTATTGGTTTCACTATCGTTAACAGGTATTGTTGTTATACCTCTTAGTGAATTGAGAGATTCAGATGAGATGATATCAGCAGATTCTAGAAGTACAACCCGCTCAATAACATTCTGAAGTTCTCTAATATTACCTTTCCAAGGATAATTTGCAAGGACTTGTTTGGCCTCAGGTGTAAAACCCATGATATTCTTGTTGAATTTTTTATTGTATTTATCAACAAAAGTACTAGCCAGACTGATTATGTCATTTCCTCTTTCTCTTAAAGGGGGTAATTCGACTGAGGCAACATTTAAGCGATAATATAGATCTTCTCTAAACTCACCTTCTTCAACCATTTTCTGCAAATCCTTATTCGTAGCTGCGATCACCCTGACATCGACAGAGATTTCTTTGGCACCGCCTAATCTATAAAACCTTTTTTCCTGAAGTACTCTGAGTAATTTGACTTGTAATTCTAAAGTTAACTCTCCAACCTCATCTAATAAAATAGTTCCATGCTGAGCTTGTTCAAATCTACCCTGCTTGATCTTTTCAGTTGCCCCCGTGAATGCACCTTTTTCATAGCCAAAGAGTTCATTTTCGGCTAGTTCTTTTGGGATTGCACCACAGTTAATGGAAATAAATGGCCCTTTCTTTCTTGGTGAATGAGAATGAATATAGCTTGCAAACAGTTCTTTACCGGTACCACTTTCTCCAAGAACAAGTACTGTTGTATCATCAGCCTGAGCAAATATCTTCGCCATTTCCATCGCCTTCAGAAGCTTTGGTGAATCTCCAATTATTTCTGAAGGTTTTTCTTGTTTAACCTGCTCGGACAGTACTTCTACTTGTCTTTTAAGGTCATAGTTTTCAAGAGCTCTCTCAATCGAGACCTCAAGCTGTTCCAAATCAAGGGGTTTAACAATGAAATCTTCGGCTCCTAATTTCATTGCCCTAACAGCCATTTTAATATCAGAGAAAGCTGTCATCATTATTACGGGCATGGAGTATCCCTGCTTCCTAATGGTTTCAAGTATATCTAAACCATTGGCATGTCCTAGAAAAATATCAAGAAGTACTAGATCAGGGGTGTGAAGATGAAATTCATCCATGGCCTTAATGGCATCAGTAAAAGTAACTACTTTCTTGTATTTGTCACCTAGAATATCATTAATAGTATCATTTACTAATTTGTCATCTTCAATGACTACTATTGTATAGTTCTGTTTACTCATTCAAGGATGTCTTTGTTTCTAATTTTCTTGTGATTGAAGATTGGCTAAATATAAACAAATTTGGGTATGAAATCTAATTATGGCTTTGATGTAAGAGGTACCACACTTTAGTTAGTGATTGGTAGCTTTATATAGAATGTAGTACCGACTCCTTTCTGACTTTCAACATCGACAATACCATTGTGCTGGTGAAGAATTCTTTGAGTAATTGGTAAGCCAAGTCCAGTACCTTCTGACTTTCTGGTAAAAAAAGGATTGAATATTTTGGTGAGTTCTTCCGGGGGCATGCCAATACCATTGTCTTTGACTGATACTACAACATAAGAACCTTCGTTGTTTTTCTGGCCATCTTCACGATAGGTGCTTATTTCAATTTTCCCTTTGACATCAATCGCATCTACAGCATTGGTTATGAGGTTGATAAAAACCTGTTGCATTTGTTTACTATCAGCACTAACTTTTGGAATTGAATCATCGAGGTCAAGATCGATGATAATATCTTTTTTTCGTATCGAACTGTGGGTTAATTCCAGGACATTAGGGATTAATTGGTTTATTTCGATACGTTGTACATCGGGCATTGCCGGACGTGAAAAGTTAAGAGTTACATCTACAATCTTTGAAATGCGCTCAACACCTTGTAAAGCCATATCAACGTAGGTATATTCCGGGTTATCTCGGGGTGTTTTCCGTTTTAAGACTTGCAGATTTAAATTAACAGCTGCTAAAGGATTTCTTAATTCATGGGCCACACCAGCTGACAATTGTCCAAGTAATACTAGCTTATCAGCTTGAACCATCTTATCTGTAAGAGCGTGCTGTTCCGATACATCTCGAGCAATTGCATATATTACTTCCATGCCGTCTATTTTCAGAAATCTTGCTGAGACCTCTAGCATAAGTGGGTTACCACCTTCATGTCTATCGAGTGATAGTTCACTAAGAACTATAGGAGAAGAACTTTTCTTGAGAAGTTTGAAGATTCTTTTGAATTGAGGTAAACGTGAGCCAATTATATCTTCTTTTTCATATCCTAGTAACTGAGAACCGAATTCATTTATATCCAGTATTTCCCATGTATCAGGTTGGACAATAAAGAAGGCATCAGTGGCGTTATCAAATATTGCCTTATACCACTCCAGACCACTCTTGATTATGCCTAGTTCTTCTTCACTACGTTCCACGAAAATCCTTTGTCTTGTGATTAATCCAGATACAAATATAATACTGGTAGACATGCTATCAGACTATTAAGGTAGTTAGTCGGTTAGTATTAATGAAACCGGAAGAATAAATTCTTCTTTGTTTATCTATCCGAAAAGTTATTATTTCTTCTGCGTTGAATCTTGAGCTGGCGAACCAAGAAATTGGCTGGTGCTATCTATTTTGGCATTAGTAGTATCATTAGGAAGCATCTTTTGAATATCAGGTATTTCGTAGTTCCTAAGACTATCTAGATCATTGATAGAACTATTAACAGTGCTATCAACTGATCTGACAGTTTCATCAAAAGTATTATTAAAGAAATTTTTTCCTTTTTCTATAAGTGTTTCCGGACTGGTAAAAGCATCAAATAAGCCATCGGATGGTGGAGTTGGAGTTGAGATATCGTGTAAAGGCTGCAATTGTATTGGTTTGAATTCGGGTACAATGGTTCTATTCGGATCTTGCATCAGAGAGTCAGGTATCTTTTCACCAGAACGAATAGCGTCAACATAAGCCAATGAGAGGGTGAATTCTTTAGCATATTTGGAATTGGGGTATTCCTCAAGAAGTTTTATGTAATATGAAGAGGAACTGTCTCTCATTAATAAGTTTTTTTCGTATGTCCACCCAATGGCATACAGTGCTTTAGGTGCATAATCACCTGATCCTTTCTTTGTTTTAGCAGTTTTATAGAGCTCTTGATAACGATCAATAGCAAACATATATTCACCATTTTTTCTGAGTTCCTGTCCAGAAGAATATAATTCAGCTAGTGTATCAACAATGAAATAGTCAACAACAAAACCAAGCTTTTCCATTGCATCTAAACCATACTCTGTATTAGGATATTTGTCTGCAATATGTTCTGCTATGGAGTCTGCTATATACATATTGCCTCTGTCTCGTTCAAATCTCTGCCAGGCGTGAAAATACCTTGCAGAGTATTCAGTATCAGGTGCTTCTATAGCTGCAGTTTTATAATATCCATAAGAAGAATCAGGTTTGCCAAGTCTTTCAAACGATCGGCCTATTTCATATAGTAGAGATGATTTTTCACCTTCTAGATTGTTTCTTACTGGAGTTATATTTAATTCTGATTGCACAGTATCAACAATGGTACCGCTCGGTTTAATTTCTCGCAGCATCTTTTTGTATCTGAAAATATCTCCGATATTTTTAGTTAGAAAAGCTGCAGTATACAGAGCAGGTGTTTTAGAGTTTTTAGCTTTTGAGAAATATGTGTTAGCCTTAGTATAGTCGTTCTCTTCGTAATATTCTGCACCCTTTTCAAAATAATATACTGCTAGTAATCTATTATTAGATATTGCTTTAGCAGTATCAGCATACTTTTCTTTTTCGATAATTTCCTGCTCATTAGTCAGATTCTTAATTACATAAAGCTTCCCAACATAAGTGTAGTCTTTCCATTCTTCAAATTTGCCATCATTGTCAAGGTACTCAAGGATTTCAGCAGCATCTTGATTCTTTCCTATCTTACTTAAAGCAATGGCTTTGTATAAGTCAGATTCATATGAAATAACATAAGATGGACTATATTCACTGACTTTATCAAAGGCTGCGGCAGCTTCTTCAAACATACCTAAGCGGAAATAAACAGTGCCAAGTGCGTTTTGCATTTCAGCAGAAAACTCACTATCCTCTGATTGAGCTATGGCTTGTAAATAGGGGCGGGTTGCTCCTTCCTTGTCATGTTTGTAAAGCGATATCTCAGCCTGCAATCTGAAAGCTTCTGAAAGAATATCATATCGTTCTTTCTGCCATGCTATGTCAACACAGCGAGATAGCATAGTAATACCAAATTCAAAATTCCTTTGCATTAGAAGGTTTTTAGCAAAAAGTAAATGCGCATCAGGTGAATATTCACCTCCAGGGAATTTATCAACTGATTCTGAACATTTGATCTGGCTGGGTAAATACTCATTTCGGTAAAAATATGCTTTAGCCATAAGAAATAGTGTACCTTCAACATAGTCACTATTTGGGTGATGAGCCAGTATCTTTGATCCTTTTATTATTACAGAATCAAGTTTTGTTGCCATAGTTTGTCTTTGTACTGGCGTGATCTCGAATTCCTTCATGAAGCGAGGGACACCTCTAGGATCAGTTTTCTCAATAATATAATCTGGTTCGTACATTATTACCTTGGGTTCTACCCTTCGGTTTTCTTTGTAGTAATCAAATTGATCCTCAGAAATTTCAATTAGCCTATCTGCGTTATAATAAGTATTGAAATAGGTAATGAAGTTATCCCAGCTGCTACATGCAGTTATAAAGGTTAATAGCAGAAATGCAAAAAAGGCTCTTATGACAAATCTTTTCAATGGGTTAGCTTTTAATAATATTTCTATTGAGTAAGTAGTCTTTAACTTCGGAGATTGTCTTCTTGGCAGTACGACCTACACCTATCAAAGTTGCCGATGCGAAACCGGTCCAATTACCATAGCCAACCATCCAGAGGCCGTTACATAAATTGGCTTTGGTACCTGTAACAGGGACTTTATTATTGATCATAGCACCTAGCTGTTCGGTAAGTGACAGGTCAGGTTTAAAACCTGTACACCAAATAACTGCATCAAAACTCTCTTCAATTCCTCCAGGCCAAATTACACCAGTTCTAGTGAAGCTAATCATTGGTCTTCTAATATCATAGAGTTTGTTCTGAAGTGCTGATCTTACTTCATCTACTTGTACTATGTCACCAAGATTGTTTGTACTTGGAGAAAGGTTAGTCTTGCTTTCGCGATATCTTGATGTAGCATAATCGAAAAGATCTTTACCATTAATTTCAGATGGAAGAAATCTTGGTTGATGTAAAGTAACCCATACAACTTTGGTATACTTAAGAAGCTCAGCTGCGATTTGTGCTCCTGAGTTGCCGCCACCGATTACTAAAACCTTTTTATCAATGAATTCTGTATAAGAATGGTATTCACCCGAATGGATTAAAATACCCTCAAATAGATCACTAGCAGGTTCTTCCGGAATAAATTTATTTTTCCAAGTACCGGTTGCCATGATAAGTGAGTGTGTTTTCAACAATTCATTCTGAGTCTGAATTTTGAAAATATTTTTTTCTTTAGTAACTGTGATAGCTTTACATGGCCGCAGTATGTTTAGCTTATAGCGCTTTTCGTATTGTTCCAGATAGTTAAGAACATGATACTTATCAGGGAAATAATCAGCAGATTTAGGCATCTGCCAACCGGGTAGTGAAGAGTGTTCAGAGGGTGAGAATAGGTTAAGTGTTTCCCAGGTATGATTCCATGAACCTCCCGGTTGCTGATTTTCATCAATTATTAAATAGTCAATGCCTGTCTTGTTAAGGTAATAACCTAGCGCCAGACCACTTTGTCCTCCTCCAATAACTATACAGTCATAGATATTTCCAGTCTCATTCAACTCTTTAAACCAACCACATTCCCAGAAGACCAATTGTTGCAAGTCCTAAACCAATCTTGAGCATAAACCATGCTGCGGATTTGGTGTCTTTTTCTAAACCATTATAGAGATCGATCTTATTCTCTCTGTGTAGTAAATCAAAGATTTCTTCAGTAGTTAGTTCTTTATAATACAATTCGGATAATAATTGTAGTTCACTAGCAACTTCACTTGACTTAGTGGCACTTAGAACGGTCAGTTCCAAGTTATCTTTGTCAGTACTTTCCATATGACTTTGTTTTATAATATCTTTTAAGCAAATTTGCATCAAAGTAGGTTCTTAACCAAACTTGAAAAGATTTACAATTGGTGCATATTAAAAAATACCTATGCCGAGATTCATATCAGTAGATGAGATAGAAGAAGGGATGGTTCTTGCGAAAGATGTAGTAAACAGCTTTGGCCAGACAATGGTTAAAGCTAACCAAGAGATCATCTCTAAGCATATTCCTATTTTCCAAAAATGGAACATTACAGGAGTCTTTGTTGTTGGTGAAAATGATGGTGTACAACTAACCGAAGACAATATCAAGAAAGTGAAAACCGATTTGCTGGAGCTTATGACATGGAAGCCTGAATCAAAAATTGAGATAGACATGTTCAAATCAGCAATTATCTCAAGGGCCATACACTCAAATGACTGACAAGCAAAAAAAATTAGTACAGAATATATTTGCGAAGATCGATGATTTTCCAACTCTGCCTACAATCTATAATCAGTTGAATGATTCGATAGCAAATCCTCTAACTTCGGCAAATGATGTGGCTAGTATCATAACACAAGATCAGGCGTCAGCTACGAAGGTTCTCAAAGTATCCAATTCAGCACTCTATGGTTTTGTGGGTAGGGTGACCACCATAAACCAGGCTGTTGTTAATATTGGCTTTTCAGAGATTAAGTCTATAGTCCTAGCGCTTTCAATAATCAATCAGTTTAAGGACGTGAAGTCATCGGATGCACTTTCTATGACGGATTTCTGGACTTATTCCCTAAATGTAGGTACAATATCGCGAAATATTGCAAGGCAAAAAGGAATTGAGAATATTGAAGATTACCTTGTAGCTGGTATAATACATGGTATTGGTAAGCTTGTATTCATAAGAACTATACCGGAGCTTTATTTTCAGTTAATTCAATATGCTAGAGATAATAACCAGTCTCTTACTTCTATTGAAAATAAGGTTATAGGTATAACTCATACTAGCGCTGCAGAATACCTTGCTAAAAAATGGAAGTTGCCTATCTCATTGCGGAAAACATTTCTTGCTTTATATAATGGCTTTCCGGAGGGTCGTTATCATGATCTTTCGGCTGCAGTTCATTTGAGTATGATTTATGCTTCAATGACAGGTGTTGGTGATAGCGGTGATAAACGTATTCCGAAGCTCAACAAAGATATATGGGATGAAATGAAGCTTCCCGATGATTTCTTTACTGAGAACTCTCCAATTTTCGAAAAAGAACTATCTGACTCAGTAAACATACTTTTGAAAGACTAATGGATATTGATATATCAGAATTTTTGGATGATTTGATTGAGTCTGACTTTTCACTTGATCAAATTGAAGATGAAACTACTTCATCGTCCAAATCTGAGCATTTAAAAATTGATATGAGGGATAATGACCCTCTATTGATTTTAAAGACCATTGATAATTTTTCAGATGTTCACTCCAATAGAAAGCATTCGTCAGTTTATTTACAGGCTCTGGGATCAATAGTTGATCTAAAGGGTATAGGGTCGGCTGCACTTTTTCAGATAGCCGATGATTTTGACTTTTATTTAAGATCGGTGATACCTCCGGACTCTGATGTGTCAGTTAAAGATATTTTTGATAATGTGACCAAAATAGGTAGGGTTGGGAAAGCTCTTCAGACTGGTATTCATATCGAAATTAATCAAAGAGATGGAATTGAAGACAGGGCTTGTCTATTTCCGTTGATATATAATAATAATATATGGGGTTTTTTGCTAGTAGTATTCGATGAGAACTTTGATGCTACTAACTATATAGAAGCTATAGATATATATTCTCGCATTATTGCTGCTAATTTAAAATCCAATGAATTAAAGGATCAGTTTGGAGCTCTAAAAAAGGAACAGGCTCAGTTAATATCTATGAAAACAACTGAGCTACAGAATAATAGAAGAGAGCTCAATACTATAATTGATACTGTGCAAGCTGGAATTATCCTTGGAGAAAGAGGTTCGAACAAAATAATCAGTATTAATCCATTTGCTGAATCATTTTCGGGCTACAGAAATGAGGAGCTTAATAAATCAGAAAAGCGTCTTTCTGATTTATTTGATTCATATAATGTTGTTTTTGGGCCTATGAGAGATAAGCTCATCACAAAAGGTGGCAGGACAGTTGATGTGATCAGGAATTCCAATATTATAAAACTATCTGATAGGGATACTATTGTCGAAACATTCGTTGATATATCTTTTGTTAGTGATATTAAGAAGGAATATCTTGTAGAAAAAAAGATTCTTTTAGATGCTCATAAGAATGAAATCGAAAGTCTCCGTAAAGCTTGGAGTGAAAAACGAACTTCTTCAGTATCATCGTATAATGATGGAGAAATCCATAATATTACTATTGCCAGTGATTTTCTCAAGAGATTGAATTATAATATCAGAGAGCATATTGCTCATATTAACCTTTATACCCAACTCCTTAATAATGATGAAAAGATAAAGAATACTAAGACTTATGCAAAGTATTCTAAGACTATAAAGGATAGTATCGAAATGATTTCGTCTGTTATGGAGAATGTCTTCTATATTGATATGGGTAATAATAGTTTATTTGCTGATACTAATGTAGAACATCTTATCTCTCAAGTACTACAGAAAGTCAATAAAGATGGGTATTTTAACATTCTGAGCCAAGATGTTAAGTCCTCTGTAATAAATATAAATCAGCATTTGTTTATAAAGGTAGTTTCTAATATTCTAGCATATTTGAGAGCTAGTAAGATAAATAGTATAAAGATTAAGTCCCATGTTTATGGCGATTATCTATCATTATCAATAGATACTAGAAATAATATCCAGACTGAGAAAGAGATAAATAATTTGAATCTGGTATCTGAAGATATAGCAGATGGTATTGAGAAGAAATTCAACTATCTAAAAATGGCCAAATATGGATTAGAGCAAGTTGATGGTAAACTTGAAGTAGCTGTTAACTCTGTAGAGAGTTTAGGTTTTGTTATCTTATTTCCTCTAATTAACTTTGATAAATAATTAGTTCATTTCACTATTGATTTCAGTGAATAAAGATCATTAATTTGATTGCTCACTGCTTTGGCTTCTTCTAGATTTTTATATCCCCAGAGAATTATTTTATATACTGGTTGATTAGATTCCATAAATCTATCATAGTAAACACGATAACCTCGTTCACGCCATTTATTTAGTTCTGCAGAAGCACTTTGTTCAGTATCAGTATCATTGACGAAAACTTCATACGGCATTGAATCAGGTGTTAGCCATCTAACTTCTACTCTTCTATTATATAGTTTTTGATATTCGGTAGCTTCGATTGAATAAATTGGTTTACTTTGCCCAAGCGACCTGAGTTTTATTCTTTCAGGTTGAATGCCTTCTTTCTGTAATTCCTCTTTGAGACTTATTGCCCTTGCCATAGCAAGATCTTTGACGAAATTAGAATTCCCTTCAATCGAAGAGTGCCCGACAAGCTCAATATTATAGTCCGGATTATCTTTAAGCACAGTAACTAATCTACTGATATTACTTTCATAGATGCTTTTCACTTCGGAAGATTTTTCATCAAAGAGTGCTAGTATTTGGTTTGAGTAGCCAAACTCTAAGGTCCTGTCATATATTTGATATTTGTCGTATCGCACAGAATTCGAGTTCTCTAATTTGAAGTTCGTAGATTTATCAGGGCAGCTAGCTTCCTTAAATTCTTCCTCGTGAATAGAGGCTGTAAAGCTATAGTTCAATGAGAGAATAATTTCTTGAACAATATCCCCGACATCAGTAGTCTGCTCAAGCAGATAATAAGCACCGCCTGTATCATGCGAGATATAACGCAGTGGGAGAGGATCTGCAGAATTACCTACCTGGATATTGAAAAGCCTTGTATTAGTACTATTTGCTGCTAGTTTTACGTCCTCGGGTGTGAAGATCAGTGATGAGTTATCATTCTGGTTTGCTATATAGATAATAAGTGTTTCTTCTTCATTTTCGATACTTTCGTTAAAAAGTCTCGAATAACTATTGTTTAGATTCGGTATATCAGATTCAGGCAATGAGAATTCATCATTCGAAGTCGCTCCTGATTTTGCTGAGTAGCTTTTTTCTTCACTCAAGAATTCAATGCTCCAAGAGTATTTGCTTGTCTGCAAGATATCTAGTGACAAGATTTGTCCTATAATCTCGTTTGCAAGTTCGAAATCACCGCTATCATCAATTATGATCTTAATTCGATTGTTATTACGATCAAGACTATTCGATGGTAAAGCATATAGGGATTCTTCCTGCAAGTTGCACTCGGTTAAGATTTCCATCGAATATGGATGTTCAGAATAATTCTGGATGAAATTGCCAAAACGATCTAGAACCAGATAGTGAAATTGCAGGCTATCACGTAAGTTGGAATAACCCATAATCTTAAAGAATTCGGGAATTGGAGGATCCGTATCACTACTAGTATCAATTCCTGATAGATATTGACTTTCTCTGTAGCTTGTACCTAAATCAAATCTTTCATCTAGATCTAGATCTTCATCAATTGAATTAACAATCACTTTCCATATGACTGACAATGTATCATAGGGTGAAAATGCATTAATGCGATATTCAGTATCAGTCACAGGTGCTACAAGAGCAGAATCTAATACATTCTTACTGATTCCCTCAAATGTAGCACTGGTAGCATTTTTAAAGTACCAGCTGATTTTAGCTGTATCGCCACGATCAATTTCAGAATAACCTGAAAAATTATCTGCAGTAATTGTCTTTCCAGAGGAACATCCGAATAGATTAAAAAGAATGAAACTTAATGCACCAAAGCTTACGAACTCAGAGACGTATTTCAATATCATCAGTCAGTTTATATTAATTAACCAACAAAATATAGCTAAAATAGGGGAATAAACCTTGCGATTACTGGCTAGCTAGTAAAACTGAAGCTACCATTACTATCTACATCAATTAATACTTCATCACCTTTGATGATTTCATTTGATAGAAATTTTATAGATAGAGGATCTGAAATGTGTTTCTGAATAGCCCTTTTTAGAGGTCTGGCTCCATACACGGGATCATATCCGATCTTACCTAACCATTCGGCGGCTTCATCAGTAAACTTCAATAGAATACCGCTGTTTTTCTCCACTCTTTGTTTTAGCTGTTCAAGCTGAAGCTTTGCAATCCCTTTGATTTGATCCATATCTAAAGGATTGAAGAGTACAATCTCGTCTATTCTATTTATGAATTCAGGTCTTAAATAATTTCGAACTTCAGACATTACTTTGTCTTTTACTTCAGACATTAGCATATCTTTATTATCAGCTTGTATATCAGGCAATATCTTTTGTATTCTATCTGTTCCAAGATTTGAGGTCATTATTATAATGGTATTCTTGAAATCAACAGTACGACCCTGGCTGTCGGTTAGCCTGCCATCATCAAGTACCTGCAATAGAATATTATAAACTTCTGGATGTGCCTTCTCAATTTCATCTAATAATATGACCATATAGGGTCGCTGCCGTACAGCGTCTGTTAGTTGCCCGCCCTGGTCATAGCCCACATAACCAGGAGGTGCTCCAATTAGCCTAGAAACGGCAAATTTTTCACTATACTCGCTCATGTCAATTCGTAGCATTGCATTGTCATCATCAAATAAGAATGAAGCAAGTGCTTTAGCCATCTCGGTTTTACCTACACCAGTTGTACCCAAAAAGATAAATGATCCTATAGGACGATTACTATCTTGGAGCCCAGCTCTACTCCTTCTGATAGCATTTGATATTGCTAAAGCAGCATGATCCTGGCCAACAACTCTTTCTCTTATTCTCTCTTCCATTGAAATCAACTTGGCTCTTTCAGTTTCCATCATTTTTGATAGTGGAATACCGGTAGCTTTTGCAATAATTGCAGCTACATCCTCAGAATTAACCTCTTCATTTAGGAGTTTAGAGTCTACTTGTAATTCTTTAAGAGTGGTACGAGCTACTTCAAGTTCTTGCTCCAATTGATGGATCCTTCCATATCTTATTTCTGCTACTTTTTCAAGTTGTCCTTCACGTTCATATCTTTCCGCAACTGTTTTAAGATCTTCAATCTCGGATTTGATAGATCTGATTTTTGATATGCTATTCTTTTCAATACTCCATTTAGCTGTTAACTTAGACTGTCGGGATTTGAGTTCATTTAGTTGTTCGTCTATCGCTTTTAATCTCAGCTTCGTGTTTTCCATGTTAATAAAATTAGGTAGTTGACGATAGTATTAATATATATTGAAACGCACAAAATGGCAATTTATGTTTTTGAAAGTCTTGCTTTACTTTGTTAATTTGTATCTACTATGAATGAAATACTTGCTATGCTGGATTTTGACCTCTACGATTACTATAAGAGCTCAAGGGATAAGAAAATTATCTTGTCTTTTAAAGGGATAATATCCCAGCAACTATTAATTGATGTTGGAGAAATTATTCGTGCTCGTTCGGAAACACTTAAAGGCACTAAGAAGATCTTTTCGGTTTTCATAGAGATGTCTCAAAATATAATGCACTATTCTAAGGAACGAGAAGTTGATCCGATTTCTGGTAAAGATTATGGTGTTGGTATAGTGCTTTTTCACGAATCTGAAGATGAGTTTATTGTTACTTCAGGTAACCTTACCTCTATTGAGCAAGGTTTGGAGATAAGATCAAAGATCGACATGCTTTCTTCTATGCCTAAAGAGGATATAAAACAGTATTATAGTGATACTATTCGAAAGCCACGTGATGTTGAGAAGAAAGGTGCCGGATTGGGACTTATTGAGATTGTCAGGAAATCTGGTGGAAAGGTGTTTTGCGAAACTAGCCCTGTAGATGGTGGAGATGCTTTCGTCATTATTTCTTCTTACTTTGAAAAAGAGAAAATATATGAAGTTTGATAAGCTAGAAATTAATCCTGTGAAGACTAAGCCTAAGATTCTTTTTCTTCCTGATGAAGGATTAATGGAAATACAAGGTGAATCATATCCTGAAAATTCGGTTGAGTTTTATGCTCCAATTATGAATTGGCTCAAGGAGTATCTTGAATTTGATGGATCTGCTAATAGTATTCAGTTTAATTTCCGTCTGAATTATTTCAATACAAGTTCTTCAAAATCCATTCTTGATATTTTGGATCTTCTAGAGCATTATCATGAGAAGGGAAGGAATATAGAAGTAAATTGGTACTATGAGCAGGATGATGAAGATATACAGGAAAGTGGTGAAGAGTTTGCCGAAGGGCTGACCATATCCTTTAACCTCATTGCTTTTTAATATGGCTATTTCCGAGATTAATCCTGTATTTAAGCAAGAATTAGAGACGGTTACTAGGTCTCAGGAGTTACTGGCAAAGGCCGATTCTAAGATATCCAGGCAAGAATATCAGATTTTATTGGAAGCTTATCAAAATTTGTTAGCTCAGTCGAACAAGCTAACCAGGGTAAGTGATAATTCTCAGCGCAAGCTAATCAAAGTACAAGAGAAGCTGGAAGCAACATCGCATGAGATAATTCATAAAAACAAGGAACTCACAGAACTTAATGCAACTAAAGATAAATTCTTTTCCATAATCTCGCATGACCTTCGAAATCCAATAGCCTCGGTTCTGATGATGACCGACTTGTTGAAAAATCATTTGGATAAAATGAAGAAGGAAGAGCTACTTAATAAGCTTGAGAAAATCAATAGTGCTGTTGACTCTTTATATAATCTTTTCGAGAATCTTCATCGATGGTCTCAATCCCAGAGTGGTAAAATTGACTATAATCCTCAGAAGACAAATCTGCTTTTACTGACAAAAAATATCTACACACTGCTTAAAGTTCAGGCGGATAACAAGAATATTGCTATCGATCTTGATGTTGATCCTGATTGTTTTGTCAATTGTGATGGTAACATGGTTGAAACAGTATTAAGAAATCTGATATCGAATGCAATAAAATTCACTCAGGTCGATGGTAGGATAACTATCAGATCTTTAGAGTCAGACAATGGTACTACAGTATCCGTGAGTGATAATGGGGTAGGCATTAAGTCAGAGCATCTTGATAAGCTGTTTAGCATTGATAGTAAGATACAGACCAAGGGTACTAACAGAGAAGCTGGTAGCGGACTCGGGCTTGTTGTTTGCAAAGAGTTTATTGAGACGCACGGTGGCAAGATTTGGGCTGAAAGCACTGTTGGGAAAGGAAGTGAATTTATGTTTACACTGCCTTCTGCCCAATCTTGTTAAAATACCTATATCAGGTCAATCAATTTATCTACAACCATTTTCGTGTTTTTTCTAATATCAGATATTGAAGCGTCCATCATATAACATGGTCCTGTGACAATCTTATTCTTCAAATCAGTAGATATTTGTGAGTTAGTCTTCATCTCTATCTGTCCACCAAGTGATTCAATACCTTCCGAAATACCTTTGATGTCATATGGAGATGATTCCTCAGTAGTTCCTACAGTCAGGGTGTAATCTATATCCTGGCCTTCAAAAGCCTTAGCTAAAACTGTAGGTCCCATGCAAACGGCACCGATTGGTTTACCTTGTTTTACCATATCGGTTATCAAAACTTTCACATTACTGTCAATTGATCCATCAGGACCAGATAATGCCCATTGATTCAAATTTTTAGCTGCACCAAAGCCGCCGGGTATTAACAGTGCATCTATCTGCGAAGCACTCATATCAGCTAAGTCACTAATATCTCCTCGGGCTATTCTGGCAGATTCAGTGAGAACATTACGTTTTTCATTTAGTTCATCACCATTAAGATGGTTGATCACATGGTATTGATCTTTGTTAGGTGCAAAGCATACTGCTTCAGCATCTGCCTCATCAATAGCAAGTAATGACAATGTAGCCTCGTGAATTTCACTACCATCAAAAACACCACTCCCTGCTAATAATACTCCTATTCTTTTCATTCGGTATCCTTTTCGATCTAAGTTCTTATTTGAAGTTAAAGCCTAATTTAATAACAATATCTTGTAAGTCAAATAGTGGTACTTATTCCCACTGATCTATAGAAGTATTTTAATGCAAGTCTCATTTGTCTTTGGTAAATTGCAAGTCTTAATGATTGTAAAAAGGGTAGGGAATAATGCAAATAGGTGACTATCAGATTAGGTTAATAGAAGCAGGTAATTTTGGGCTGGATGGGGGTGCTATGTTTGGAGTGGTTCCAAAAACATTGTGGACCAAAGCCTATCAAGTGCCTGATGAAATGAACAGAATAGAATTGTCAACTCGGCTATTATATCTTGAAGGAAATGGTCGGAAAATTCTTGTTGATACGGGCAATGGTACCAAGCTAGACGAAAAAAGTCAAAAAATATATAAAATCAATTCGCTTGATAGGGGTCCCGCCGAACAACTAAAATCAATTAAGATTGATCCTACTGAGATAACCGATGTAATTCTTACCCACTTGCATTTTGATCATGTTGGTGGAGCCACAGAATACGACGAGAATGGTGTTTTGAGACCAACATTTGAGAATGCGAAATATTATGTCCAAAAAAAGCAGCTTGAGTGGGCCAGAAATCCTTCACCAAAAGATCGTGCTTCGTTTATGCCAGAGAATTATGAGCCTTTGGTAGAGGAAGGGTTACTTGAAACTATTGAGGGTGAGGGGGAACTTTTTCCTGGTATTCATGTAAAGCCATTGGATGGTCATACCAAGGCAATGCAAATGTTGACTATTGATGGAAAGGGAAGCAAAGATCTAGTATATTTTGCTGATCTATGTCCTACTTCGGCACATCTAAAACTACCTTATGTTATGGGATATGATAACTATCCCCTGACAACTCTTGAGGAAAAGAAAAAATATCTTCTTCCTGCGGCCGAAGAGTCGTCAATTGTTGTATTCGAGCATGATGCTTTTACTAAATTCGGGCGTTTGCAGATTGGGCTGAAAGGGCCTGAAGTAGTGTCTGATAATGCAATAGTTTTTTAGATAGTATTCTGAATAGTGAATAAGACAATCAGAATAAGCAGTGATACTAAGAGTGTTGAACTTGATCATCAACAATATTTCTATCTACTTCCTGCTGATAAATTAGCAGTTAATCAAGGACTTAGAATTATGTTTGATGATGAGTTCGACGATTATGGTGATTTAGAGATAGCCCTTCTGAGAACTAATACTGATTTTTTTGCTGTTTCGAATATATGTCCCCACAAACATGCTCCAAAAATATATGAAGGGATTATTAGAAATGGGACTGTGACCTGTCCTTTACATGCTTGGAAATATGATCTTGAAACTGGTAACAATATGAATACTGAGGATGGTATAAAAAAATTAAAAAAATACCAGATTAAAATAATTGATGGTATAATATATATTGAAAAACCCAAAGCTGAAATTCCAGCTTGGCGTACTGCTGAAATTTAAATATCAATAAATTAAGAGGATAATATGGATATAAAAAAAGTACTAGTATTAGGAGCAGGGCAGATGGGCAATGGTATTGCACATGTATTTGCTCAGAATGGATATAGTGTTGCCCTTTGTGACCTAAATCAATCCGTACTTGACAAAGCACTATCCGTTATTGAAAAAAATCTTTCCAGGATGGTTAGTAAGGGAAAGATTAATGAAGATGATATGAAAGCCACGCTCTCAAGGATAGAGAAAGTATCTGATATATCTGAAGCCTCAGATGCCGATTTGGTTATTGAAGCGGTAACTGAGAAAAAGGATCTAAAGTTTAAGATTTTTGAAGACTTGGATAATCGCATTCAAGATTCGGCCATCCTATGTTCAAATACTTCTACCATTAGTATCACAGAGATAGCTGCTGTTACTAATAGACCTGATAAAGTAATTGGTATGCATTTCATGAACCCGGTACCGGTGATGAAATTGGTGGAAATAATAAGAGGTCTTGAGACTACAGATGAAGTTTATAACCTGATTGAAGCAACAACGAAAAGTCTTGGTAAGGTTCCGGTACTGGCTAATGACTATCCGGGCTTCATTGCTAACAGAATATTACTTCCTTTTATTAATGAAGCAATTTATGCTCTGATGGAAGGTATTGGTACTGTGGAGGGAATAGATACAGTTGCAAAATTAGGTTTTGCTCATCCAATGGGCCCTCTGACTCTTGCTGATTTAATTGGACTTGACACCTGTCTATCAATATTAGAAGTACTCCACGGCGATTTGGGTGATCCTAAATATCGGCCTTCTCCACTTCTTAAGAAAATAGTAGCTGCTGGGAATTATGGAAGAAAGACAGGTAAAGGTTTTTATGATTATTCAGGTGAAGCACCACAACCAATCCAATTCTAATTTATTGCAGAATTTTGTGCAATTATAACCACTAGTGTCAAAAGGCTTCCACAAGGGAGCCTTTTTTATTTAATATTTAGAAGGAAAATCGAAGAAAAATATATTTATATAGCATATGATAAAATTCTGCTTAATAAATTTATTCAAGTAATAAATCAAGTGCTAATTTTTTTGATAAGATTTTAGTAACAAAACCTTACCTAGCTTGTTTAATAAATAGCATTTATATTATTCATTGAATTTAAAGGTATTAAAATGTTTAAATATATACTCTTTTTTATTTTCCTATATTCAACTGCTTCTTTGTTTGGGAAAGGGCTGACATTCCAGCAAAAAGCCCAACTACTTAATAATGGATATACTGGTACAGAATTTATTGTGTCGATACCCCCAAATGATTTCGAGAATAAACCATTCCAGGTATTAGGGCTGTATGTTGGCGCTCTTCAAGAGACATATGTAACTATCAGTACTAATTCTGGTGTTTTTGCAGAGGGTTGGGTCCCGGCAAATGATGTGCTTTTGTTTTCCTCACCACAAGTTTCAGGTCAGCAGCCCTTAAGTGCCCAATTTGAGAACTGGGATACAGAAACAATAGTCCAAGATAAGGCGATTATCATAGAGGCTGAAGCACCTGTGTCTGTACATATTCTTAATTCCAAGAATGTCTCGTCAGAAGGTTATACCGCTATCCCGACCAAAAGTTGGGGTAAACATTATATTCACTGCTCATATTGGGATTTCAGAGAAGGCCGGGAGTGGAGTGGTGGCTTTCAGGTTGTAGCAAGTGAAGACAATACTGAGGTAACTATAGATCTGGATGGTGAAGGTGAGGGGTTGGGTCAGACAACTGGTGGTAAAACAATTGGTGAGCAGATAAAAATTACCCTTGACAAGGGTGAACTATATCAAGTACAGGGAACTGGGACAACGCGTGGTATCTTTGATTTATCAGGAACAGATATTACTGCCGACAAGCCCATTGGAGTAGTATCGTATCATACCAGAACTATGATTCCCAAGTTTGTTATTACAAATGGTAGAGACCATATATGTTCGATGTTACCACCAGTCGAGACTTGGGAAAAAGAATATGCTACAATAGAAATTGACCGTGGCACAGGTAAAGGTGATTACTATCGTGTCATATCTTCTGAGGACGATACTGAAGTTAGATTTACCTGGTATGATAAATCAAGTGGAAATATATTAGGAAGTGAGAATGTTACTCTACAAGCCAATGAAGTATGGTCCCCTTATGATGTAGAAGGTGATGGGAACTCTGTACCAGCTGTGCAGGGTGTTAACGGTCTGATACATGTTGAAGCAACAAAAGATATACTCGTAATACAGTATTCTTATTCTGCAAACTGGGACTTTGCAGGTGGGAACTATGACCCATTTATGTTCCCACTCTATCCTCGTGCAATCTGGACTAAAGGTAGTATTTTCCAGACACCTAAGAATTATAGTAATGATAATGAGTATAATGAGATCTACCTGAATCTAGTCTATATAGGTGACCCTTCTGATCTGGAAAAAAATCGCAAGATAGCTGAATCAATTCTAATCGACGGCAAAATACTTACTGTTTGGGATGAAAATGCTCATACTAATAATATTCCGGGTACTGATATTTTTTATGCTAATGTTAGAGAATTAAAGCAAGGCGTGCATACAATAGTGGGAGATACTCAGTTTCAAGGATATGTTCATGGTTTTGCTAGTTATGATTCCTTTGGCTGGCCTGCTACCGGTAATGTTTTCTTGCCACTTGAGGAAGGTTTTTCACCACCAGCTATCTCATTGAAAACCAATCTGAATGATATGGGTAGCGGCAAGTTTGAAATAGCTGCCCATACTAATATCAAAGTTAATGACCGATTAATTCAGGATCCGGTATTCTCAGAAGAATTTGATGAATTATTCGATGTTACTGTGTTGCCTATTTCGGAGAGTAGTTTTTCCGGTAATTCCTATCCGGGTGAAGTTGTTGTATACTCAATGATCACAAAAGATACACTTGAACTTGCAAAAGGGATTGTGTCATTTAGTCTCGTAGGTGGATTTGATCAAACAGTTGATTCACTAACCTTTATAGCATCAGTCAAACCCGATGAATTTGTCACACTTTCGAATATTGGGGTTGATCTCGATCTAGTGCCCGTCCATTCCGTGGAGAGATTTGATATTACATTCTACTCAAACCCTGACAATCCTTCTGATCTTATTGACATTATGGTACCAAAGGGTTTCAGCTATAGACTACCCGGAAATCAATCTACACCTATGGAAAATATTGATTTACTGGAAATTGAAATCTACTTCGAACCTGACAGGGATGAATATCTAAATGATAATATAGTAGATGATGAAATTATCTTTGTCACTACTGCCGGAAATAAGACATTGCATATTGCTGGTTTAGTTGGTTATACAGAAATAGAAGCTATCAGTGATCATTTTATGGTTAATCCATGGCTTGATAAATGTACAAACAAGTATTCTTTTGACTTGACCAACAGTGGAGAGTTAGATGCTGAGATAACTGATTTTATGATCTATACTGATCCTGAAAATAAATACTCATATAATAATGATGATCTAATCTCTTTGATCAAGGAATTCTCATTCGAAGGACAATTAAATCTGCCAATAACAATCTCTGCTAAAACTGATAGAAATATATTCGATATATGTTATCGTGGATCTGAGCCAAGTCAGACTCTTTTCATAGAGCCTGTTTTTGATACATCAAAAGATAGAGGAGAAGACTTTGTATCAGATATCACTTTTGATGTAGTTGGTTCTGTAAAAAAAGATTATACAGGTGTATTTCAGCTAGTACCATCAGTTGATGGTGAAAGTTATAATCTAGCTTCATTAGACAAAACACTTAACTACCGTCTGATTGATTTGGAAGGAAAGATAATTACATCAGGTAAAGTTCGCAGCCAGCTAACAGAAAATATAGATACTTCCGGATTGACTGTTGGGGCATATATTCTCTCAGTTGATGTAGATGGGGAGTATTACTCAGTGCAACTAATTGTCGATTGATCAGTAATCAAGCTGGAACTGTGTAATTGTAAATAACCAGTGTTAAAAGGCTTCCACAAAGGAAGCCTTTTTTATTAATTATTGAAGAGAAATACTGAGAAAAAATCTCTTTTACTAATAAATCACAACATTTTGCTTAGTAATTTAAATCAAGTTCATAACACGAAAGTACATACAATTAAATTTTTCATGTACATGTGACAATTTAGTATTTCAAATGTTAAATAAAGAGATAATTAACTAATAACTTAAGGTATAGATATGCTTAAACTGATACCCTTTTTGATTCTCATTTTTTCAACAGCTTCTTTGTTTGGAACCGGACTTACATTTCAGCAAAAAGCCCAGTTACTTAATAATGGCTACTCTGGTACAGAGTTTATTGTATCAATTCCGCCAAATGATTTTGCTAGCAAGCCGTTCCAGGTATTAGGACTATATATTGGTGCGCTTCAGGAAACAAATGTGACTATCAGTACTAGTTCGGGAGTTTTTGCCCAAGGTAAGGTTCCCGCTAATGATGTACTTCTATTTTCTTCGCCGCAAGTTTCAGGTCAGCAACCTTTGAGTGCTGGATTTGAAAATTGGGTGTTGGAAGCCATAGTTCAGGATAAGGCAATTATGATAGAGGCAGATGCACCTGTTTCTGTATATGTTCTTAATTCTAAAATGGTTTCTTCCGAAGGCTATGCTGCTGTTCCGACCAAAAGCTGGGGTAAGCATTATATCCATTGCTCATTCTGGGATTTCAACGAGGCCAGAACATGGGGTGGTGGTTTTCAGATATTGGCTAGTGAAGATGACACTGAAGTGACTATTAATCTGGAAGGTGAAGGTGAAGGACTAGGCCAGACTAGTAGTGGTAAGACAATTGGTGATCAGATAAAGGTTACTCTTGATAAAGGTGAATTATACCAGGTACAAGGGGCAGGCCGTACCCGTGGTATATTTGATCTATCAGGAACAGATATAACCGCCGATAAACCAATTGGAGTTGTGTCTTACCATAACAGGACAATGATCCCTAAATTTATTGTTAACAGTGGCCGAGATCACCTGAGCTCAATGCTACCACCAGTTGAAACTTGGGAAAAAGAATATGCTACAATTGAAATGGATCGTGGTAGCGATAAAGGGGATTATTACAGAGTAATTTCTCCTGAGGATAATAATGAAGTTACTTTTACCTGGTATGATAAAACAACTGGCCAGGTACTAGGAAATGAGCAAATCACACTGAATGCTAATGAGGTTTGGTCACCTTATGATGTGGATGGTGATATAAATTCTAATCCACCTGTGCAGGGTGTAAATGGATTAATCCATGTGAAGGCTACTAAGAGAATGCTGGTTATGCAGTATTCATATTCTGCAAACTGGGATGGTGTGAATGGAAATTATGATCCATTTATGTTTCCTCTGTACCCAAAAGCAATTTGGACTAGAGGTAGTATCTTCCAAACACCTAAGAATTACAGTGGTGGTAATGAGTATGCTGATAATTACTTGAACTTAGTGTATGTTGGTGATCCTAATGATGCCCAGAAGAATCTTGAAATAGCAGAATCAATTTTGGTTGATGGTGTCAAACTTACTGATTTGGATCCCAATGCTCATGAAAACCTAATTCCAGGTACTGATATTTTCTATGCCTATGTTCAAGATATAGCTCAAGGAGTACACACAGTAATAGGTGAAACAGAGTTTCAGGGCTATATTTATGGCTTTGCTAATTTTGATTCTTATGCCTGGCCTGCTGTTGGTAATGTCTTTTTACCACTCGAAACAGGAATTGCTCCATCTGAGATCACCTTGGACTTTGATCTTAATGATCTTGGTGATGACGGTTTCGAACTAGCTGTTTATACTAATATTCAGAGTGAAAGTGATTTGATCCAAGAGCCTGTTTTCTCTAATGGGTTTGACGATTTATTTGATCTAACTATATTACCTCTTTCTGAGAGCAGCTATGCAGATAGTCTTTATGAAGGTGATGTAGAGGTATATTCAATTAAACCTAAGGATGACACCAAAGCTGCAAAGAGTGATTTCGCTTTCAGTTTGGATGGTGGATTTGGTTTTGTAGCAGATTCAATTACCTACGTACCTAAAGCTCAGCCCGATGAATTTGTTACACTATCGATTACAAATACTGATTTAGGATTAGTAGAAGTTAATGAGACCAGTCAGTTTGACGTGACGCTGAACTCAAATCCAGAGAATCCTTCTCAACTAACTGAAATTCAAGTGCCAAGTGGTTTCACATATCAGCTTCCAGAAGGCTTATCTCTACCTGTTGAGAATATTGATTTATTAGAAATTGATATTTTCTTTGAAGCTGACCGCAATGAATATCTTGATGATAATACAGTTGATGATGAAATTATCTTTGTTACCACAGCTGGTAATGAAGAGTTGTATGTTACAGGTCTTGTTGGATATACTGAATTGGAAACAAGTAGTGATGTATTCACAGTTAATTCTGAATTAGATCCATGTTCTGAAGAGTATTCCTTTGTGTTTACAAACAATGGAGAGTTAGATGCTGAGATAACGGATGTTATGATCTATACAGATTCTGAGAATAAATACTCATTCAATAATGATGATCTTAACTCATTACTCTCAGATTTCTCTTTAAATGGAGATCTTATTCTACCAACAACCCTTGCTGCCAAATCTGATAGGAATGTATTTGATATTTGCTATCGCGGGTCAGAACCAAGTCAGACTCTTTTCATAGAGCCTGTTTTTGATACATCGAAAGATAGAGGAGAAGACTTTGTATCAGATATCACTTTTGATGTAGTTGGTTCAGTTAAAAAAGATTATACGGGTGTATTTCAGCTAATACCATCAGTTGATGGTGAAAGTTATAATCTAGTTTCCTTAGACAAAACACTTAACTACCGACTGATTGATTTAGAAGGAAAGATAATTACATCAGGCGAAGTTGATAGTCAGTTAACAGAAAATATAGATACTTCCGGCTTGAGTATTGGGGCATATATTCTCTCAGTTGATGTAGATGGGGAGTTCTATTCTGTGCAGCTAATTATTGACTAATAGTCTTTTTCAGACCAATGATAAAAGAAATGGCCAAAGTCTTCTAAAACTTTGGCCATTTTCAGTATTGCTTGAAATATCTGTTATTAGGAAATTATACTTTCAAGTAAATAACCAATATAATAAGCCAGAGATGCTGCTACTGAACCGAGTAAAAGAGTTTCGATTATTGCTTTAATTGGCTTAGAACCTGAAATGCGAGATTTCATCAGACCAATGGCAGAGAAACCAATACCTGTGAAAATGCAGGCCATTAAAAAAGTACTTAACCCACTAATAGGAAATATCATTTTACCGAGATAAGCAAGTAAAGGTATCAGACCTATAGCTATAAATGAAAGATAGGTTACAAGACCCATAGCTATTGGGCTCTTATCCTCTTCGTATTCATGCATTTCCTCTTTTAGGATTAGGTCCGTGGCAATATCAGAATTCTCTGCTATTTTATCAGCTGCTTCGCGTAGCAGAGCTCCTTCAAGACCCTTGGCTGATAGAATTCTCTTAATCCTATCCTTAGTTTCAGATCTTTCAGCAGTTACTCTATTCTTTTCTTTTTGCTTGGTTGTAACATAAGATTCAGATTCAGATTTTGTAGACAAATATGAACCAATTCCCATAGCGAATCCATCTGCAATTAGGTTTGCTAAACCAAGAACTATTACTACACCTGTATCAAGACCTGCTCCTTCGGAGCCTGCTACTACAGCAAATGTTGTGACACAACCGTCGATACCACCATAGACAAATTCTCCAAGATAGTTCTTGAAGCGTTCTTTAATCTGTTCTATTCTCGAATTTATACTTGGATTATTCTGGTCAGATACAATATCAAGAGGTGTACTACTGGATAATGATCTTGGTATAGATGATTCTCTGAAAGAATTATCTACTATAGCTGTTTCGTTATTCATTTTTAGACTTTGTGAGAGGTTAAAAACTGGTTGATCGGTCTACCTATTAATATTCTCCTCCGATCTTGCGTTCATTATAGGTTTTGTCTTCAAATTTCGGTAGTTGCTGTGGTGCATATATTGTACGTGATGTATCAGTTAATGCGTTCATAAAAGCAACCAAATTATTGATCTCATCATCAGAAAGATTAAGTGGATCAGTAGCAAGAGTTTGATGCTCAAGTTCGATACCAAATCCTGCACCACCACCAAGATTGTAAAAATCCATTACTTGTTCTAATGTCTCCATAGATCCATTATGCATATATGGACCTGTAAGCATAGTATTGCGTACTGTCATTGTTTTGAACGAGTGCTTATAGTGGTCCGCTTTATCCTTTATTACCCCACCATAGCGACCAATATCATTGTCAAGTTCAAGCGAACTGGATTCTTCTCCAAACTGACTTGGAACGCCCAATACCTCCGATTCGCTTTCATGGAAATAGGGTGGCACTAATCCCGCAAAAGTTGGAGCGAAGTGGCATGTTCCGCATGCAGCTTTACCCATAAATAGATTATATCCTTGAATTATGTCATCAGAAATATCAGTTTGTTCACCTCTGGCATATTTATCCCAAGCCGAATCAAATGAGAGAAGGTTGATTTGAAAAGCAGCTAATGCACCTGATATCGTATACATATTGATATAATTATTGCTAAGCTGCGGGAAAGCTTCCCGAAATAGATGTTGATATTCTTGACTTTGGTTCAGCCTGTGGATGATACTGTTAAAATCAGTGTGAAACTCTTTTTCATTAACTACAACATGTTCTACCTGGCTTTCAAGAGTGAGCGCTCTGAGATCATAGAAGTATTTATCAGAAAGAGCTGCATTAATAAGAGTTGGCGCATTGCGATCAAGAGTGCCATTGAAATCCTTTGCTATACTTTTCTTGTTGCCATCAGTATAGGCCTTAAGAGGATCATGGCACGAGGCACATGCTCTTTCACCATTATCAGATAGAATTGGATCATAGAATAAATATTGTCCCAATTCAAGAAGCTTCTTATTATATGTTTTCTCAGTTATTTGAGTGTAATAGAAGGGATTAATTAGGTCAGTAGAGAAAATATGCTCTGCCAAATAGTTAGTTGAATACTTTGCAATTCGACTCTTGTCATATTGAGTAGGTATGTTTAACTCTAATTGAGACCTTGTTAACATACCAAATAAAGGTTCTACTATTTCTCGGGTGAAAATGGCTCTATCGAAAGTATCAAAGTTTTTCGAAGTCCCTAATAGATGCTCACCAGTTCTAAACACTGTTTCAATTGAGTCAGCTAGCGAAGGATTCCTGTTTTTTAATTTACTTATCCATGGACTAATATTGTTATAGAGTGTTTTAAAGGCAATTCCGTTTTCTTCAATGGCATTGTTCACTGAAGCTGGTGTGTCAAATCCAGTTACTCCCAAACTTAGGATCCTGATAAGTTCGAATCTTGCCGATTCAAAAACATGCCTCGGTGTCAATTGAATTTTTTTCTGATAATTCACAAGTTGTCTGGTTGATACTGACAACTTTTCAGTAAGTTCTAGTAATCTTAGGATTGAGATTTTTTCTGAGTGTACGATTTCATCAATTGCCTGAAGTCCATCGGGTTCGAGAGGAGTAATCTGAGTGTCTTTTGGATCAAGTCTTGGTAGAGGTGGTCCATTTAAATACCAATAGAAAAATTCCGGATCAAGATATTCTCCTAACATTTGTATTCTTTTAAGAGCAAACCTGGCTTTTCTGAAAGAATTTTGAAGTTCAAGTTTACTCTTTGTACCTTTTGAGTACAGTATAGCTGTATGGTGAAGACTGTCTACTTGATTTGAAAATTTCATTAAATTTTCAAAATGTTCGCTCTTGATCTTCTTGATAGGGTCATTTTCGGTCATAGCTACTGCCAAAACCCATACTATAGAAATAGCAGCGAGCCAATAAAGATATTTAGTACAGTTTAATCTCATTTGCATATTTTTCAAAAAAGGCCGGAAGTTAATTTACTGCCGGCCTTTAGTAACATTATAATTCTCTTAGATTTAAGATAATAATGCTATCGTGTCAGAACAGCTTATTCAATGATAAGTTTCTGAACATCACCATCAGCATTCTTAATGAAGTAAGTTCCTCTTTCAAATTCTCTTACATCCATTACATCACTGTTCATAACAACTTTAAGCCTTTTGCCATTGATATCATATAGTGCTGCATCAGTGACTTCATTGAATCTTATCTCTCTTGAAGTAGGGTTAGGATAGATACCGAATGTATTTGGATCATCATACTGAAGTCCCGGATCCTCTTGAATTGAAGAGATGAAATCTTGCCATCCAGTCAATACAAAAGTAAGTGAGTTGTTATATGGGTATTCATTGTAGCTTTTAGGGTGTTGAGAATTAACAAGCAGGCTATTACCGTCAGGAGTTGGGCATGCACCTGTAACCTCAGCACCTACTGGTACAATACCGACTCTTACCAGATTATCAATTGAGATTTCTTTATCCATATCTAGAACCCATAATTCACATGTTCTATTATCTACACCTGGTCTTACTCTACCATAAGAAGAACCATTCAAATCCTCACAGATAACCATTACGGATTTTCCATTTACAGTCATAATTGTTAAGCCATCAGGATTAGATAAGTGCTTCTCAGGATAAGGAACGTATGGAGCATCTTTCCATTCATCACCCAGATCATTCCAGAATGGGCCACCTTCCAGATAAGGTTTTACTTCATTAGTCGCCGGATCATATTCAAGTACTCTGCCATAGTAATCCCAGTATTCACCATCTGTGGGTCCGCCAGTAACACCTTGCTCTTGAGCTCTCAAATAATGATGGTAAGCAATATTTCCACCAGCAGTTATTGCATTGTTTAATCTGCTACCAGGATTATCTCTACCTGTTTCAGTCATATATACTTTACCTGTTGCAGGATCCATTGTTACCCATTCCAGCCTATTAAAACCGGTACCGCCAGAAGTAAAGCCAGTAGCTTGGAAATTAGGTACATTGTTGAAGTCTGTCATATCAATTTCAACCCAACTTCCACTGTAAGAATTTTCATCTTGCTTATACACATATGTCTTACCTGAAGTAAAGTCACCTGGTGTATCAGCTACAAACTTTGTAAATAATCCCGGAGTGTTATCAGCTCCGAGGTATGCTGTCGTCATATCCTGTGATATTGCACCACCTTCAAATGGCTGACGACCCCAGTTATATTGCTTTCGTATCGCTTTAGCTTGTCTTGGATCAATTTCGACCATATAGTTGAGATTAGCAACTCTTTCAAGAGTTTCGCCATTGTAACCAGGAAAACCAGCTGGGGTTGTTGTGCCAATAACGAAATCTTCAGCATCTCTAAAATCATCATCAAGTGATGACTGGAACCATTCCTCAGCAGTCCAGATACGGCCATCCGGTGCATTGATACCGCCGCAGTTCATACCAGTCTCGCCAACAGTATTCACAAAATCAACATTAAAGAACTTACCTGAACGGCCATCATCAAGAGTTTGATCAATAACTGTAAGTGTACCATCAGAATTCTTTGTTACAGCAAATGTTGTCATTCCGCCACCGTCACCGATCATATCATCAGCAAGAATCATTTCATGATTAACTGATACCCAACCATAAATTTCAGGTATTTTAGCTTTGTCGTCGTCATTAGCAGCTGTGAAGCCGATAAAGTCATGCCATTGTTTTGCTTTAGTTGTGCCAGCCGGGCTATCATATGTAGCTGTAGTCTGAACATCGTCTACACCACCAATGAATATCACTTGATATTTCAATGGAGAAGGTGCCAATACCGATGTTGGGTACCAAGGGTAAGCATCCAATTCTAATTCAAGATCGAATTCAGATGCTGTGAGAGAAGTAGCAGCCATAGCTGCTCCTAGCAATGCCATATAGAGTTTCTTCATTTTAGAAGTGCTCCGTAGATAATGAATGAATATTGATTTTCATTCCCTTATATCAGCCACATATAGTTACAAAAACCTTTCAGAAGAACTATTTGTAAGCGGTCTCTATAATTTGTATAAGTACTTGATTTGAGAACATGATATAAAGGTGAGAGGTTGTTCTAATTCTTGTTCTCAAATATAGTTGGTCAGATTGAAGGCATGATTAAGGCAAAGTTAAGAGTTGTTAATAAACATCGAAATTTGAAAAAGAGTTTTCAACAATAAAATTATCGTTATTAAAATTATTTGGTAAAGAAACAGTTAAGATTGTTAAGTTTGTGTTAGGGTGTTTTCTATGATTCGTGATAGTAAAGGTGAGAGGTTATTGTTGCGTATGCAATAGATTTCGCGCTGAAAAGTGCGGACACCCTATATAATTAAAAAGGGACGGTGAAAACCGTCCCTTTTTATATTATCAAATTAGATAATTTTTATAGAGGTAATAATACAGAATCAACTATATGAATTACTCCATTTGTTGTCTGTATGTCAGTTGTAGATATTGTAACATTCTGTTGTGAAGTTGTAGCCAGGCTAGTTTCATTTGCATTGAAGACATAACCTTGCCCATCCAGTAATGTTGGTATATTCATACCATCGCTAAGCTGACTGGATTGGAAATTACCACTTACTACATGATAAAGAAGAACATTTTCAAGATTTGGAATGTCACTTAGGTCATTGAAGTCAGGATTATCATCCAACAGGGATTGGAATGCATCATCGACAGGTGCAAAAACAGTTAGGAAATCACTGCCGGATAAAGCACCAAGGAAATCAGTTTGAAGACCTTCGGCCTGTACTGCTGTTTCCAGAATTGACAAGTTCGGGTTAGATACCACTCTCTCTAACAAGTTCATCGGCATAAGTACTTTATCTATAGTGTGGATTACACCATTGGATGCATCAATATCAGCGGTACCAACATTAGCATCATCAAACATTATACTACCAGTTGCTTGTGTCCATAGTGAAAGTCCGTTATCATTTGGTCCCATAGCTAAAGTAGTAGCCCAGCCGTCAGTTACATCTGTTGATTTAACTTCTGCAGCTATAACATGATATTTAAGTACTAAGTCAAGTGTTTCAACCGGAATATCATCTATTTCAGTCCAGTCAGTATTACTATCTAGTAATGCCTGAAAAGCTGCATCAGTTGGGGCTAGTACAGTATATTCACCTTCACTATTGAAAGTTTCAACTAAACCTGCTCTCTCAAGTGCTTTGACTAAAGATGTAAGATCATCGCTTTCAGAAGCAAGCTCTGCTATTGTTTTTTCTTCATCAACTACTACTGGTGTATCATCATCATCGTCACAAGATTGAAAAAAGAGCGGCATAGCCAATGCAACGAATAATATATAGTATTTTTTCATTGTACCTTATATTGGTTAAGAATTTATTAAGAAAAAGTTAAGATATCTTATGAGGCTATAGACGAGGGAGTCAAAAAATATGATAATCTTAACAAAAAAAATAGAAATCTTAACAGAATGGTGGTAGTAATAAGGATTATATCATTCGGATAAAGATAGTTTTATTATTCTCACTTCAAAGTCTGATACTGAATTTCAGGTATTCCTTGGTTAGTTGGGAACATTGAATTTTTTTTATACTACTTTGGTTCTAATCCCATTACATAATCATAGCTTTCATTCAAATATGCTGCAAGCTTATCCATATCGCCTAATAGGTATTCTGGAACTAATACATAGCCATGCATTACTGCATTATGTGACTTGAATAAACTTGTATTCCATTCCTTTAAGTACTTTTTTTGAGTTTCTTTTGAGAATCGAATTCCGATTTCGCCTTCTTTATTTAAAATTGAGAACATGTATCCGTTTGCTGAAGTATAGGGTACAGTTTTGCCTTTTCTTTCAAATCTTGGGCACTTAGAAATCAATTTATCATATTCGATTAGTTTTTCTTTCCACATGATTATTGCTTCTCCACAAATTCTTTAAACTGTTTCATCCACTTTTCTCCTTGCTTTCGATACAGACCTGGAAAAAGGATAGATATTAATTTTGGCATTATCCAATCCATTCGGGTATATTCAAATTCATATTCGTATCTTGTTCGGTGATTATCTAAAGCATCAAATTTGCATCTCATTATATTATCCATATGCTTGTGATGATAAAATGCTTCGAATAAATCAGGGAGATTATTGTTTATAACCGTTTCGGTTAAAACCATATCCCTGCTTCCATATTTGTAGTACATTTTTGAAACAGCTCCATTTTTACCTTCCTGCCCCTTTTCTAATTCCTTTTTTACAAATCCGTCCTGATATTCTTTCAAGCTGCCGGGATCAGCAAAAAACTTAGCAACTTCTTCTCGTGGCTTGTTGATTTCAATCGAACCCTTATGTTTCATAAAATTCCTTGTGAATGCTTAGTGATTAACTATGGAAATTTATGAATTCCGGCTGTAGATTAGGTTACACACTAGTATTGTAACCGTATTTTATGACTTTTTGTGCTTTTTTACAGATTGAAGGTAATCCGAAGGGGTGGTTTGCTCAAATTCTTTGAAAGCTCGATAAAAGGAAACCTTATTATTAAAACCAGACTGATAAGCAATATCAATGAGTCTCACCTTTGTTTTATCAGACTGTTGGATCAGATCTTTTGCTTCCTTAATTCTATAAAAGGCAACTAGTTTTTTAAATGAAATATTGAATTTTTGGTTTATAATCAAAGAGACGTCAGAAATTGATAAACCAACTGACTCAGCAAATTTTTGAAGATTCATATCATCTATTAGATGAATTTTGTTTTGCTCGAACTGTGCAATGATCAAATCTTCATTCTCTTTCCGCTTTTGTAGGTCACTTAGATCGGGTGGGGTAGAGCTCAACAATGTGGATTTACCAATTAGTTTAAAGGCAATAGATTGAATAATAAATGTCATGACCAACATGCTTAATTGATTGATCAAACCAAAATTGAGTCCGCCAAGCGGCTGGAGAGCGAAATAGAAAAGATGTATTAGTAAGAATATTGAATATGCAATGAGAATAAAACGATACCAGTTCACAGTTGCATTATTGAGAACTTGCAATCTAAATCGAGTTAATATTTTAAGTGCCAGGAAAATATAAATGCCGATATAAAGAAAGAAACTAAGAGTGAAATAGAAGTCAAAACTTTGATAAGAAGGTATCTTTTCCATAAATTCTTTTACCCAATTCAGTTTCTCAGTTCCTGACATGAAATAGAAAGGAAGATTCAGTATTAACATCAATCCGAAAGGCATTAAATGCAGGTATGATTTCTTCTGTATTTCATAGTTCCTGTCTGTAATGGTATAAGCCATAAACAATATCAGAGGAGGCTTCAAAAAACTGATAGGGTAACTGATTCCTAACAAATGAGGAACGGAGTTGATAATTGCAGTTTCTACTAAAAGTCTTTCAAATAGTATAATACCTTCTATGATCAATAGAGAGGAAAAAAGCTTATTGAATAATGACCTGTTCTTTGGGATAAGCAGGACCAGGGAAATGAAAAAAGCCTGAAGCGCTCCGTACAGGATAAGAATATTAATAATTGAGGAGCTATTTGTCATTTGGTTTTTGAGCCTTTACTTTGGTAATACCACCCATTGATTCTCATGGATCATCAGCTAATATCATTTTTTCCTATCTTGGCTTGGGTATCTTCCAATATCTTATCGGCTTTCCATGATAACAGCTGGGCTTCAAAACTGCTTCTATTTGCCTCCTCACTAATTTCTTTTTGTTTATCTAAAGTGGGGAGTGGGATTAAGGGCATTCACATTGATCCCTGATTGATTATTCAAATTAAAAGAAAACTACAGAAGACACACTTCTTTGATAAGGATTGAAAGAATAAGCTAAGTAACTGGAATCAAGAGTCTCATTGTTTTGATACTTATTATATGATTTGAAGAAATAATCTCCTCCCAAAAAGACTATATTGATTCCCTTATAAACCCTTTTGGGCTACAAAACATTATTGTTCTGTCAGGGTGAGATCACAGTAATCCATATTATTTAGTTTAGAAATGACTCTGATACTAGTAAGAAACTTCGTGATGAGACATTGTTGTCGAATTTAATTCTTTAAGAGGAGGAGCAAATTTTGTAAGCTTTATGCCCTGTACAGCAGCTTTGTATTCCTCCATTGTAGGTATTCTGCCAAGGATAGCTGCTAAGACTACAACAGGAGTTGAAGCCAGTAATGATTCTCCTTTCTTACGATCAGAATCAGCCACAACTCGCCCCTGGAATAAACGAGTAGAAGTAGCCAGAACTGTATCACCTTTTTCAGCCTTCTCCTGATTCCCCATACATAGATTACAACCAGGTCGTTCGAGATACATCATATTCTCATATTGAGTACGAGCTATATTTTTAGGTGCCAAATCATTGAATTCAAAACCGGAGTATTTCTGTAGTACATCCCAATCTCCTTCATCTTTGAGTTCATCAATGATATTATAAGTTGGGGCAGCTACCACCAATGGAGCCCCAAATCCAACTGTACCTTTATCTTGTTCCAGATTCTTAAGCATCTGAGCTACAATTTTAAGATCTCCTTTATGCACCATGCAAGAACCGACAAATCCAAGATCTACTTTTTTAGCTCCTTCATAATAAGAAAGTGTCCTGATTGTATCATGAGTATAGCGTTTGGAGACATCTTCATTATGAACGTCAGGATCGGCAATCATTGGTTGAGTAATAAGATCTAAATCTACCTCAAATTCAGCAAAATACTTGGCATTTTCATCAGGGGCCAAGGGAGGTTTTTTTCCTGATTTTATTTCCGCAATTCTCTCGTTGGCCTTATTAATTAGACCTTGAAGGACTTTCTTCTCATTATCCATACCCTTTTCGACCATAATCTGAATTCGACTCTTTGCAATTTCAAGTGACTCTATGAGGGTGTCATCTTGAGAAATACAAATAGAAGCCTTAGCCTTCATTTCAGCTGTCCAGTCGGTAAAAGTAAACGCTTGGTCAGCAGGCAGAGTCCCAATATGAACTTCTATTATTCTTCCCTGGAATACGTTTTCTCCACCAAACTTTTGAAGCATTTGAGCTTGGGTTGCGTGAACCACATCTCGAAAATCCATGTGGTCCTTCATCTCTCCCTTAAAGGTTACCTTCACAGATTCAGGAATTGGCATAGACGCTTCACCAGTGGCCAGTGCGAGAGCAACTGTTCCCGAATCAGCTCCGAAAGCAACTCCCTTAGACATCCTTGTATGAGAATCACCACCGATGATTATCGACCAATCATCGACAGTGATATCGTTAAGTACCTTGTGTATTACATCTGTCATGGAGTGGTATTTACCTAGTGGATCACGAGCGGTTATAAGACCAAAGTCATTCATAAACTTCATTAGTCTCGGGATATTAGCTTGTGCTTTTAAATCCCAGACTGAAGCAGTATGACAACCAGATTGATAAGCACCATCTACTATTGGCGAAATAACAGTAGCAGCCATAGACTCCAATTCTTGAGAAGTCATCAGACCCGTTGTATCCTGTGATCCGACAATATTTACCTCTACACGAACATCAGAACCCGCGTGCAATACTTTGCCAGGGGTCGTGCCAACTGCATTTTTATTGAAGATCTTTTCAACAGCGGTAAGACCTTGTCCTTCGTAAGATATTTCCTTTGATGGAGCATATACAGGTGGTATATCGATACCCAAGGTATTAGCTGCAAAGGTTTGGAGTTTTTTACCGAATACAACAGCATAGGAACCACCCGCTCTCATGAATTCAATTTTCTGAGGGGTAAAGGCGCTGGAGATGTCAATCAACTCTTTATTATCTTTATACAGTTTTTTCTTTTTGGTATTGATAGTAAGAACAGTACCAGTAGTAACAGAATATTTTTCCTCAAGTATTGGCTCACCATCTTCGTTCAGGATTACATTACCGTTAGTGTCTAATTTCTTTATCCAGTTTTTCAGGTCAATGCCAATACCCCCGGTAACACCAACAGTTGTGAGAAAAATCGGGGAAATACCATTTGTTCCTGCAACAACGGGAGCTATATTAATGAATGGAACATAAGGGCTTGCTTGTTTACCGATCCAGAGTGCTACATTGTTTACACCCGACATTCTTGAAGAGCCTACTCCCATGGTTCCTTTCTCAGCAATTAGCATCACCCTCTTATCAGGATGTTCTTCTTGCAGAGCCAGAAGTTCGTTCTGCCGATCTTTTTTATGCTCAAAAATGCACTGACCATGTAGCTCCCGGTCAGATCTGGAATGAGCATCACTACCTGGTGATAACAAATCTGTGGAGATGTCTCCAATACCAGCAATATATGTAACTACCTTGATCTCTTCATCTACTTCCGGGAGTTTAGTAAAGAACTCAGCTTTAGCATAACTTTCAATGATCTCTTTAGCTATTTTGCTACCATTGTGAAAGGCTTCTTCCAGACGTTGTGTATCAGCTTCATAAAGGAAAACCTGTGTTTTTAGAACTTCAGCTGCTTCCTTTGCTATAGAAGAGTTATTACCCAGAGCTAAATCAAGGAGAACTTCAATAGAAGGCCCTCCTTTCATATGTGATAATTGTTCAAAAGCAAATGCAGGTGAAATTTCTTCTACAGTTGATTCCCCAAGGATAATCTCTTTTAAAAAACTGGCTTTAATACCAGCAGCACTAGTAGTTCCCGGTAATACATTATAAATAAAGAAATTGAGTGAATCGTCTCTGTACTTATTATCTATATCTTTGATTTGTGCTATGATTTCGCTTAATAATTCTGCGTCATCAATTGGCTTTGGATGAAGTTGCTGATCTTTTCTATTCTCAATTTCTTTGAGGTATTGATCATATCTGCTCATAATAATTTTCTTTTTGGTTTCTAAGATAGACTAACAAGTTAACTCTTATGGAGAAAATCTAGTAATACTTTATAGGTTATGTTACAAATCAAAACACAATATTATTTAGTCGAAGTAACTTCCGGAATGATCCAGTTTACTAATATTTGACAAAGGGTTCAATCCGATAGACGAAGTTTCTCTTGATTAATTCTAAAGCGAGCGGAGTCTGTTAATGGACTGTATTAGTATCAGTTAAAAAACAAACCCTACCTTTTTGGGCAGGGTTTCAGGTATTTGCTACACAAAGTAGCGCTGTGTGGAGGCGGCGGGAGTCGAACCCGCGTCCGAAAAGCTTCAACCGTAGCTTCTACACGTTTAGTGGTAAAATTGAATCTCGACAGAGGGGCAAGCCTTACCACAGGCCTCCACTGCCATGTTCACTTAAAATCTCGCATTATGGCCAGCGAACATGCCATCTTGCCATCCTATCATAAGCGTCATCTAAACTATCCGTGACAGGAAACAGTTAGCTAAGATGTAGCTGCGTTATTTAGGCAGCTAGTGCGTAGTTGTCTTCTGCATTTATTGCAAATATATCGGTTGTATTTAGGTGCAGCACCGATATGGAGCACCACGTGCCACTAGCGATATCATTCATTCCGTCGAAACCGGTACGCCCCCATAAGGTAAGATCTATAACGATTGAGAAAAGAACTAGTATCAGCCTAGCCAAATAATACGAGTTAAATAGTTTTACTGTTTCAACCTTTAGTTTTAAATTCTAATGCTATAGAATTTGAAAACCTATGAATAAAAAAGGAAACTTTTGAAGCCCAAATATTGTTTAAAGTACAAAACCCTAAACATAAAACTGTATCGTACATAATTATAGTATAGTATAACTATTATAGTAACCGTAAATAACGAAGAATGACATTCACACAAATGCCCCAAAAACTGGCCTTGTCGTTTATTTATTTCATTTTGGCTTCAGTCGTAACTAATGCTCAGTTTGGGAAAAATAGAGTTCAGTATGAAGAATTTGATTTCAAATACATTCAGACTGAACATTTTGATGTTTACTATCACCAGGGTGGCTACGATCTGGCTACTTATTGTGCTGTTGAAGCTGAGAAAGCACTTAAAGAGATTGAGTTTGAATTGAACTATAGTATCAAGAAACGAATTTCTTTTATGGTCTTTAACTCTCATAATCAGTTTCAACAAAACAATATTATTGGACAATTTCTTTCGGAAAATACTGGTGGTGTTACTACACTATTCAAGAATAGAATAGTGATACCTTTTCAGGGTGACTACTCCCAATATCAACATGTAATCTTTCATGAATTAGTTCATGGCGTACTCAACGATATGTTTCATGGTGGTACACTACAGACATCAATCTCAACTAATGGTTTTTTTATGCCCTCCTGGCTTAATGAAGGTCTTTGTGAGTATCTATCAAATCATGGTATGGATACAGAAACCGACATGTTTATGAGAGATGTGGTCTTAAACGAAAAACTTCCACCTCTCATGCAACTGGGAGGATACATTCAATATAGAGTAGGGCAGACATTCTATTGGTATATATCTGATAAATATGGTAGTGAAAAAGTAGGGGAGTTTATTAACCGACTCAGAGTACAAAAGAATCTTGAAAGAGCATTCCGGGCAAGCTTTAAAATGTCGATGGCTGATTTCTCTGAGCAATTCGAGAACGACATTAAGAAATTCTATTTTCCTGATATTGACAAATATGAAAGTGTTAAGGATTTTTCTGAAGTAGTTACCGATAGAGCCAGGATGGACAATTTTTATAACACGGCACCAGCTATCTCGCCGGATGGAGAGTCCATGGCTTTTATCTCTGAAGAGGATGGATTATTAGGGGTAGCTGTAATGAAAATTGACGATATATCCAGTAGAAAAAGTCTGGTATCAAGTTTCAGACAGCAGGATTTTGAAGATCTTAATATGCTTGCGCCAGGTATTAGCTGGAATGATACAGGCACTAGAATATCGGTATCTGCGAAATCTGGTAAAGAAGATGCTATTTTTATAGTTGATCCTAAGAGTGGAGATTATGAGAAATTAACATTTGATCTAAGACATATTTCCTCAGTAGATTGGTCGCCAGATGGTAGTAAATTATGTTTTGTCGCTAGCGAAGATGAGAAAGGAGATATCTATATATATGATCTTACTAGCAAAGAATTAATCAATCTGACTGATGATACATATTCTGATCTATTTCCTGTTTGGTCAGCTGATTCAAAAAGTATTTACTTCATTTCTGATAGATTAGGGAATACCGATAGAGGTGATGAAGTTATTGATATGTGGAATCATCTGGTAGCTGCGAGTGATATTTATAGAGTAGATGTAGCTACGGCTACAATTACACGAATTACTAATGATCCTTGGAATAAAAAGACTTCTATTGCAGTATCTGAAGATGATACAAAAATTCTATATGTAAGCGATAAAAGTGGGATTGGTAATCTTTATGTTCAAGAACTAGAGTCGGGCGAGATATACCCGATTACTAATTCTCTGACAGGTATTCAACAAATTTCTCTGGCAGTGGATGACAGTAAGCTCTTATACTCTTGTCAGATAGATGGTGGTTATGATATTTTTATGATCAGATTCCCATTTACCAGAATGATGTCTGAGCCAACACTGCCAACAACAAGATATCGCAACGAAAGCAATCCCTCAGCTGGTTTCCCGGGTGCACCATCGATCGTGACACTGCCTGAACACTCTCACGAGATATCTCAAGATTCGCTTGGCCTTGGGATAATTAGCTATGGCGACTATGATATCACTTTTGATAATCAAGAGTTCATAGAACCAAATGATGATGCCATACAGAAAACAGCATTTGATATATCCGAAATTGATACAAGCTTTACACCCAGAGAATACAAGACAAAATGGTCTACGGATTTAATCTTAGGGAATCCGGGATTTAATACCTTTTTTGGTTTCCAGGGAACAGGGCAGGGTTTGTGGTCGGATGAATTGGGTAATCACCAACTGTATGTTGCTGGTAATCTTTTTATGAACCTGAATAACTCTAATATCCTTGCCAGATATAGTTACCTTGAAAAAATACTTGACTATCATGTTACTGGTTTCTTCCAGGGTGGCCAGACAGTTCTGGATGATATTGAAGTAAATCCTACTGATTCGCGAAGCGCCAGATCACTATATAGATTCAATACAGCTGGTTTTGACTTATCTACCCATTACGCCTTTGATCTATTCCGAAGGGTTGAGTTCGGAGCTAATTTCATGGTACTATCCCGGACATTAAGTCAGCAGTTGAGTGGTTCTTCAGGAATAGAAGGGAGATCTGATCTGACACGTTTTGTTGTCATGCCACAGATTGCTTATGTAATGGATAATACTCTTAACGGATGGTATGGTCCTTCCCGGGGTACCCGACTTCGGTTGGAATTTGCCGGATCTCCTAAAATTCATGATGATGGATTAGGCTTTTTTACTGCCGAAGCTGATATCAGACATTATTTTGATTTGAGTGATTTCCTTACACTTGCCGTACGGGGTAGTGGTGCTATATCTGGTGGCGAAGATCGCCTGACTTACTACCTTGGTGGTATGGATAATTGGATAAATCGCCCTCTGAACAATGGAATTCTTCCATTTCAGGATCCTGAAGATTTTGCTTTCATGAATTTTGAGACACCCATGAGGGGGTGGAATATTGCGCAGACTAGTGGTTCGAAACTTGTCCTGGCCAATGCCGAACTGCGTACCCCTCTTTTTTATGCAGTAGCCGCTGGTGGTTTGCCAATTTTCCTTAGAGCTATTCAGGCAAATTTCTTTTTGGATGCTGGTGCTGCCTGGGATACAGAATTCTCTCCGAATCGCTATAGCCTGGGAGGAGATATTATTAACGATGATTTACTTGTTAGTTCCGGAGTTGGTCTTCGTTCGATAATATTCAATCTGCCACTAAGGATTGATGTTGCCTGGCGTAAATTACCTAATAACTGGTCTACTCCTGAGTGGATTATATCACTAGGCGGTGATTGGTAAGACAGGGCTGCAAGTAGTATTTTTCTAGATCCTTCGCTTCAAACTTGTTGCGATTTCAATATCAATGAACTCTCAGAACTGTTGTAAATAGGTCTCAAATAATGTAGTTTTACAACGAGAGCCTAGCAATTCACGACGTTGCGCCCGTTGTAAATAGGTCTCAAATAATGTAGTTTTACAACAGGGTCTCTGGAAGTCTATATATAATATAGGCTTAGGTGCTGTAGAGCTAAGAAAAAAACATGTTTTTAGGGTCGTTTGGCTTGTGAAAATGTGTTTTTTTTTGAAAGAATGTGTTTTGCTTTGTGAGTATTGACCTTATTCGGCTGAACTGGCAGCGGTCGTTTGATGACGAGCATTTCATTGAGATAAAATCGACAGGATGACCTTTTTTCTAGTCATTCTGAGGAGTCTTCGACGAAGAATCTCGAACGTCTTACTGAGATCCTTCACTTCGCTAAAGATGGCAATTGGTAATATTGCTAGTAGTCATTCTGAGGTTGATATCCCCTAATGGGATATCGACTGAGATGAAATCGCCTCTTTTCCTTATATTGTACCATCATAAACAAAAGCCGATCGCTATAAGAAAATAGACAAAGACATATAATCATTAAGGTTTTAACCTACTCTTTGGGATATTACGAAAACTCCCCATTTTCAATAACCCATACCCAAGAGATAGGGACTCCTCCATATACAATATGGGGGTGTTCCCATTTCTATATGGGTTTGGTGCTGGGGAGTACCACGTAATATTAGGAATGGATCAAGGACACCCCTTTTTCATGCCTGCCCGAAGATATTTTATTTATCATTTATTTAAGGAGGGCATCATGTCCACAACCATTCTATCCCGACATAATCAAATAAGTGGAGGGAATACGTGAAGACATATTTATTAAAAATTCTTTTAATTCCGATGTTGTTGGTTATCGGATATGTATCAATGTCAGCGGAAGCATCGCATGCGGTACACGATCTTGGAAATGGCACTTGGCTCCTTTCTTGGCATTTTACAGATGAAAACGGAATGACATGGAAGTATAATGAGCTGAGATCGCAAACAGGGACTTTGCTAAATTGGAGTGCTGGTCAATATGATCCGGATGACAATATCATCTGGAGAAGTCATGGTGGGGATGGTCCTTTCTGGTGGAAAGAAAGTTACACCGAGATAGAAGAAGCAGATAAAACTCAACTTTTTTACCACAATGGAATACTGCATGTGAGGGGTGAAATCTCAAACCCAACGTTGAGTCTGTTTGAGATCTCAGGTCAGCTTATCTATAAAGATATTATGAAGAATAGAGATGGTTTGAATCTACATCATATTCCTCAGGGTTTTTATATAGTAATGGTAGAATCTGCGAGCCAAGTTTCTTCATTTAAAATCAGAATAGGAGAATAAAATGAAAATATTTTTGTTTCTAGCACTAATTCTCTTCTCTTTGAGAATATATTCATCAACTAATGAAATGATAATTAATTCAGCCCCATCAGGATCAGATGATTATATGTGTATTTCTATATTTAAAGGAAATAGCCACCATATTATTGAAATTCTAGGGAAGAATCTTTCATTTACACTTGGAGGCAAAATAGTAGGTGATAAATATCAGATAGAGTCCGGTACAAATCTTATAGATATATGGGATTTGCAGTTTGTCAGAGTGCATACAGCTCTGGATATAGGTGGTATTAATAATAATGATTCTATGGTATTAGAACTGCGTGATAGTATTACTGCCGAAGCACTTGGATTCGTTTATATCACACCACCGACTAATACAAACGTTTATTTATTGCAGGGAGCAGTAGATACTTTCCAGATGATTAAAGATAAGGCTGATAGCGTTTGGGTTGAAGAAGGCTTTACCATAGGTTCAGGAGATACTCTTGAGATCACAACTTCTACCAGGGGAACCGGAGGGGGAGTATCCTATGTAGTAGCTTTTCAGCAGCCCGACCCTTACGAGAGTGGCTATACACTAGCAGAGCTGGATTACGAATATATCTATCAAAATTCTGCAACTGACTACCTTGAAAAGATACTGGACACCGACCGGAATAATGAGCTGGTAGGTTTCCGGTATTATTCGGATTTAAATGGTGAAGAATATACAATCTTTATTAAGGCTAATAATTAGAAAAATAAATAGGGAATATTAATACTAAAAAAAGCCTCACTGATTAATTTCGGTGGGGCCTTTTTTGTCGTCATTCTGAGGCTTTAGCCGAAGAATCTCTACTATCTTTTTGAAAGTTTTTGGCAGAACTTGTAGCAATTTCATTTAATATGAAATTGACACTCGCAGTGGTTGCTAGTGACAACCGGCTGTTGCGATTTCCCTTAAGTAGGATATCGACCCTCGCTGGCGAGGTACAGATTTTCACTTTGTTGTTCTTCATTGCAAACTACAGTGGTTACTTGTCGAAACCAGCCGCTTAAAATGCCAGTTACGAGTTATTCTTTAGCCAGTAATCTGGTAAGATGCTTATGCTAGTTACTGTTAGATGATTGAGAATCAGGCACATCTCGGTCATGAGCATCTTGGTCAATTACATCTACTTCAGGTGGAATTGGTTGATAGCGAGGGTTATTGATTACTTTTAGGCTTTGTTCGGCTGCTCTAAACAGTGGTGCTGTTGATAAGGGCTCACCTACAGCTTTTTTCATCCAGATATCTGGTGGTAGTTTTCCTATTGATAGAACACGTTGCATTTCTTTAGCAAGATTTTTATCCGCCATATACTCTTCTAGTTGGAACTGAGCAAGATATCCGACGGGGTAAGAGGCTAGATAGAGTGGATAATCTATCATATGAGAATATACAGCAAGTATAGGGGATCCAGGTGAGCCAAAAATAGGCATATAGTATTCATCCCATACTTCACTTGCTATCTCGATTGTTTTTTCCTTGAGCTGCTGCGGAGTAACATCCGGGTTTTCATAAAGCCACTTCCAGAGCCTCATATCTACAAGTGATACACCCATCATCTCATAGTTGGTCCATAGGTTATCTAGTGTGGCAAAGTATTCTGCATGTTTATCTTCTGTTTTCTCACCTAAGAGCATTAGATCTCGTGATTGGAATACAAAAGCAGTTGCCTCACTGAAGGCTGTATTAGGTACTCCGTTCATCAGATAGTATGGTGAATCGTGTAGGGAGATTGTCTGCTCAATATTATGACCAAATTCATGGACAGCTATATTATAGCCTTTATAATCCATACCGTCATTCTTAATATGAGTTCTTAGTCTTGCATGGTCACTTTTCATCTGAGCACCCCAGGCGTGGCCAGCACCGCGGCTAGCATCTACCTCAACTTGTTCTGCCAGCCAATTGGCCCGCGAATTATTAAAGCCTAATGCACGGAGGATACGAGGCAAGTCATCCTTGAAGGCTTGGGCATCCGGGTAGCGTTTCTTTGTTTTAGCAGTAAGCAGATCTTCATTGATGCTACTTCGTGCCTTGAAGCCATCATACCATATATCCCATGGCTGAAGAGGGCGGCCTAATCTTTTTTCAACCAAACTGGCAGTTTCCTTTACCACATCTGATGAAACTAGCTCAGTAAAAAGGTTCTCAATTTTATCGAATGAGTAACCCATTTCCCCTTCGAATTTGCGGACAATATAATTTTGATCAACCGGGTAAAAGGTATCAGCATTTCTAACAGCCAGGAAATTCTCAAGTAGGTAGTGATAGCGAACAGTATCTTCAGGGGTAAATTGTTTTAACTCATTCGCGTCGTTATAAAGCTTATCGGCAATTGGATCCCAGTAATAATCATTTTTGTTTATTACTTCAATTGGTATTTCTTGAGTGATTATATCAAGCATAATATTATAAACTAGCTCTTGCTTGATCAGGCCGTTATCCTTATTAGCATAGTTAGATTTAATTTCATCTCTAAGATTCCAATGTGAAATGAGTCGCATATCCTCAGGAAAATACGAATTCATACTACTGTCAACAATATTTCCCATGTATATATAGTACTCAGAAATATATTTGTCAGATAAATTCTGTGCTTCAGATACCTTTAATCCAGCTTCAGGCCCTACTCTGGATGAGAATAAATCTCCTGCAAAAGCATAAGCCCAATCTTTATCATCCCATTCGGTTGCTAATTCTTCTTTTTCTTTTAGAGAATAGAAAGGAAAATTAAGTGCAATAATGAAAGCCGTTTTATTTTGGAACATGTCCTCAGTAAAGTGAGCTGATGGCTCCCAATCTGCCATTCTTCCAGCGAGATTAGAAATTTCTCCACTATTTGTGTGAACTGGCATTTTTAGCTTAACAGACATTTTATTGAAATTACCATTCACAGTTTCGAGTACATCATTTAGATCGGAGAACATTCTCTCCAATTCATTTCCTGCAACGAAATTATTATAGATTAATGCTGTCATCTGCTCCTCACTACCATCTTCCGGAGTCCAGAGCTCTGCTACCTTTTTGACACCTCTTTCAATTCTAAATATTTCATCGGGATATAGACTCAGAAGGCTATCTTGTATGTTGCTTATGTCTATACTATTCTCCAATTTGTTACTTCCATTCTTCTGCTCGTTGGGTTCACATGAGCAGAAGATCACAGATAGAATTAACAGAAGTATAGTATAATAAGTACTAGTCTGTAGCATGTTAAACGCAGTCCTCATGAAGACAGTCCTCAGATTGTGTTTCTATTTCAATTGTGGCATGTTTGATGCCATATTCACTAAGTAAAGATCTGGTATCAGATTTCAGCTTCTTTATATCATTGATATTGATATCAACATCAACCACCAAGTGCAGACTCAAAATATGGTATTCATTATCAAGTGTCCATACATGCAGATCATGTACTGATGCTACACCCTCAACAGATGTAATTTTATTCTCAATTTCTGCCATATCCATATTTTCCGGAATGGCCTGTAGAAAGACTTTGAAAATACTTCTTAGCATCTTGAAAACATTGAATAAGATATAGGCTGAAATACCTAAAGACATAATTGGGTCAAGTATAGTCCAACCTGTGAAATACATGATAATAGAACCGATCAGGACAGCAATCCACCCCAAAGCATCTTCCATCAAGTGTAATGTAACGGCTTTCTGATTGAGTGACCCACTAGCTGACTTTTTTAATCTGAAAACTGCAATACTATTGACAAAAACGCCCAATATGGCTAACCAAATCATACCAGATACAGATATAACCACTCCTTCAGGGTCTAGGAGTCGCGGTATTGCTTCGGCAATAATAAAAATGGAACCGGAAAGTAGAATTACAGAAGTGATAAGAGCTGAGATTATAGATAATCGTCCATATCCATAAGTATATTTTTTATTTGAGTTTTTTTTACTTAGATCTTCGAAAATCCATGCAAGTCCGATAGCAGCAGCATCACCAATATCATGTATGGCATCAGAGAGAATTGCTACTGAATTAGTAAAGAAACCACCAATCAATTCGATTATTGCAAAGCCGAGATTAAGAAAGAAGGCTGATTTTATGCCCTCAGATCCATGATGGTGATGTAAATGGTGATGATGTCCATGCTGGTGACTTTCATTTGGCTCACCTTTCTTATGAGGTGTATCTGCTCGAAAATGCATTAACATGATAGTCTCTCATTAGTTAGGTAGTTCTTCCATAGAACTGTTCTCAGGAGATTGAGCTACGATGAGATCGATAAATGTCCCTTCCAATGTCTCATCACCTGATCTAGGGTATTGTCCGAGTATAGTGCCTTCATTAAATGTTTCGTCAATTTGATAAGTAATATTCCCGATAACTAAATTATTATTCTCAATAATTTCCCGGGCAATATTGATATCCATTCCAACAATATCCGGCGTGTATATTGTAAGTTCAGATCCCTTACTGACAACAAGACGAATAGTATCCCCTAGTGAAATAAATTTACCATTCTCGGTACTTTGACTTAGTACAATATCCCGATCAAACATTTCACTGTTTTCATAACTGATTTTACCCATCACCAGGCCTCGTGATACCAGTTGTACCATGGCTTCTCTACTGCTCATACCAATCATGTATGGTACCTTAGCTTTTTCTTTCCCTTTGGATATTGTAAGATAAATATTGCGACCAGACTTAACATTGAGCCCAGCCTCAGGGGTTTGCAGAATAACCTGCCCTTCTTTATAGTTGGGGTCAAATTGTGCTCCATTTTCTTCTGATATTAACCCCATAGACAAAAGCATCTCTGATGCTTCTGTGTGGTCCATACCAATCAGATCTGGTACTTCGACTATTTTCTTGTTATGGATATAAGATGGAATTACAAAAGCATCAAGTATATATACTATGATTGCTAATGTGCCAAAGAAACCTAAAAATACCGCTGAGTATTTCAATAAAAGCTTAATTCTGTCAGAATTATTACTTCTATTCTCACTCTCGATCTGATCAGATCCTTCTGCCTCTTCAGCCGGGCTATTTACAAAGTTATCTACATTCTTTTTATAGCGCTCTTTTAGCTGTCTTATTCTTTCCTCGTCTTCCGGATTCCTATCCATCGCTATTTTTTGCTCAGAATTAATAATGATGTATCAGCCAATTTACGAAATTGACCCACAAAAGGTATTCTGTCAATATAAATGGAAGAGTTATAAGATATACTGCTACATAACAGAATGATATATTATATTGGTTATATAGTTAATGTATGATTGCTAAGAGATAGTTATAACCAGAGAATAAGAAGCAAGTCCTACAGGAACTATTTTGCTTGAGGAATCAAGATTAAAGTCTCTCTAAGAATAATTCACTTCTATAAACCCCATGACAAAAGAGAATTTAACAATGAGTAAGGCCGTAATAATGGCTGGAGGTTTTGGCACCAGATTGCGTCCGCTCACAATGGAAATACCGAAGCCTATGGTGCCAATAATAAATGAACCTATGATTGGTCATATTGTTCGGCAGCTTGCCAAGGCAGGTATAACTGATATTATTTCAGTATTATATTTTCTACCTGATTCGATAAAGAACCACTTCGATGATGGTCAGGATTATGATGTGAATATGAGCTACGTGATGGCTAATGCCGACTACGGCACTGCTGGCGCAGTAAAGAATGCACAGGAATTTTTAGATAGAAGAATTATTGTGATTAGCGGAGACGTGTTAACCGACATTGATCTTCAAGCGGCAATAGACTTCCATGAGAGTAAAAAAGCAGATGCTACTATAGTACTGACAAGAGTCGAAACTCCACTTGAGTATGGAATAGTAATGACTGAAGAAAATGGTAGAATTAGTAGATTTTTGGAGAAACCATCTTGGGGACAAGTCTTTTCAGATACAATTAATACTGGTATTTATATACTTGAGCCGCAGGTATTAGATTTGATCCCCGAAAAGACTGAGTATGATTTCAGTAAGGATCTTTTTCCTGATATGCTAGAGAAAAACCTTGGTCTGTATGGTTATGTAGCCGAAGGTTATTGGAGAGATGTAGGTAATTTAAATGAATATCATAAAGGACAGCTTGATTCATTAAATGGTTTAGTGAATCTGCCTATTACCGAAAAAATAGATACCAATAATGACAGTAATGTTGTTGGAGAAGGTACACAAATTGACCCAACAGCCATTTTACGAGGTAAAAATATAATTGGTAATAATTGCGTGATCTCTTCGAATACAGAACTGAGTAACTGCGTAATTGGTGATGGATGTATAATAGGTATGGGTTCAGTATTAAAAGGAACAACGTTATGGGATAATGTTAAAATAGGCGTTTTTTCCAATTTAACAGAGGATGTTATATGTACTGAAACTGAAATCGGCGACAGAGTAACAATAGGCGAGCATGTTTTTATATCTAATAACTGTGAGATCGGTGATGGAGCTCAACTTTTTAGTAATATTAAGCTCTGGCCTGAGAAGAAGGTTGATGAAGATGCAGTTCTTACAACATCTCTTGTGCGAGAGAGTAAATGGAATAGCAAACTATTTACTGATGCCAGAATATCAGGTTTTTCAAATGTTGAGATGAACCCTGAGTTTGGTGCTAAGCTTGGTGCTAGTTATGGTAATACAATAGGTGCCGGTAGTAAAGTACTTGCTAGTAGAGACCCGGATACAGTAAGTAGATTAATGAAAAGATCAATAGTTGCAGGATTACTTTCTGTTGGTGTAGAAGTAAATGATCTTAGGCAGATGTCTATACCTCAGACTCGTCAGGAAATTAATACCGGGAAATATGAAGGGGGTTTTCATGTAAGAAGATCGCCGAGAAATCCTGATAATATTGATATCATCATTTTTTCTGAAGATGGTAGAGACATTCCAATTGCTACTACAAAGAAAATTGAGAGGTTTTTCTATGGCGAGGACATCAAAAGGGTACATTATAAAGATGTTGGTAGGATAGCATATCCGGAGAGAACAAATGAGATTTATGTCAATAGATTTCTAGAATCAATAGACAGAGAAGTTGTTGCTTCAAAAGATTTTCGTCTGTTAATGGATTACTCATTTGGTCTAGCATCGGGTATTTTTCCTTACATCCTTGGTCAGCTAAAAGTTAGGTCTCTTTCACTACATGATTATATCGATGGTTCGAGATTTCATCCTGACCCTTCGATGGATTCAGCTGAAACAAAGGATGATACACCTAATATTATGCGTTCCCTGAATTATAATATGGGGTTCAGAATTGAAGCAGGAGCAGAGAAGGTTTCCTTTATTGATGAGCAAGGACTGTGGTACGATCCTAATCGTTTACTTACATTAGTAACAAAATTATTTCTGGAAGCAAATAGGAGTTTCGAACCATATAAAATAGCAGTTTCTATTCTTGCCAGTAGTGAGATTGATCAACTTCTTGAAGAATTTGATGTAGAGTTGGTTCGGATCAAGAACAATCATTCTGCAATGATGGAAGCTACAGTTGATGAATCTGTGAAATATGTTGGAGGTATTTATGGAGGGTTCATATTTGCTGATTTCCTCAAAGCCTCAGATGGCATGTATACAGTAGCTAAAATACTTGAGATGACAGCTATCACTGGAAAGAAACTGCGGGATCTTGATAGAGAGCTACCAAAAAGGTATCAGCTTTCCAAAACATTAGATTGTGGGTGGAAATCTAAGGGTACAGTAATGAGAATGGCTATGGATTATTCTAAGAATAGTAGAAGAGAATTGGTTGAAGGAATTAAAATATACTCTAATGATATAGATAATAGTTGGGTGCTTTTGTTGCCTTCAAAAGAGAAGCCCGAATTTCATATTTATGCTGAGTCTGATGTTTTAGTAACTACCGAGTCTGTCCTCTCTAAGTACTCAGATCTTGTAAAAGAATGGGCAAATTCGTGAGAGATTACCTTACTTCGTGATTAGTATTTTCCGCTTAATTGTCTATGGTCAGTATTATTGTTTAATTTTGTGTATTGGTGTAATCACAAAAAAGTAAAACGTTTCCGTTTTCGATAGGCATATTGCTATTGAAGGCGCGACTAGACGGATTCAGATGAACCTAAAGGATATAGTTTCGCTGGAGTCTATCGGAGTTGGTGTCAGTGTGGAGAATAAAGCTGCATTGATTGATAGAATGATAGATCTTGCGGATAAATCAGGAAAGATATCAGACCGAGTTGATGCGAAGAAAGAGGTCTTAGAGAGAGAAAAGATAATGTCGACCGGTGTGGGTGGTGGTATCGCACTGCCACATGCGAAAACAAATGCGGTGAAAGAACCAGTAGGGGCAATAGCTGTACTTAAAAAAAGTGTGGCTTTTGATTCTTTGGATGGGGAAGATGTTGATATTGTATTTTTACTTTTAGGGAGAGAAAGTAATGTGGGCCTACATCTTCGTCTTCTTTCAAAAATATCCAGATTACTTAGTAGCATTGAATTCAAAACAGGGTTAAAGGATGCTAAAGACGGGAATGACGTTCTGCAGCTTTTCTCCCGATTCGATAATGCTACTACTATCTGATCCTACTTTTAAATTATATCGATAAACACAAGAATTGTCTTAAAAACCAGCAAAGAGAAATTGGATTCACTCAACGCGGCATTCGAAGATCAGTTATATTATCAGTATCTTAGTGACCCTGACTCGGTCAGTCCCGAATGGAGAGATTATTTCCAAAGAAATAGAGGAAATCATCATGTAGAGCCTCCATCAAGCCAATCAAATCTAACTCGGCCAAGTAGACCTGTAAGTTCTGATGATAAATCTGAAGCCGGACGTGAGAGAATACCTGTTAGCGATACCCAACCAATTGCAGAATATCAGCAATTAGAGCCGATGTCTACAATCTCTGCGAAGATTGCTGCTAATATGGAGGAGTCGCTTACTGTACCTACTGCAACTTCTTTAAGAACTATTCCGGTCAAAGCTCTTGATGAAAACCGGAAGATTATCAATAAGTTTCTACTTAAAAAGAGAAGACCTAAAGTTTCATTTTCTCAGATACTACTTTGGGCTATACTGAAATCTTTGATTAAGCATCCCAATATGCAGTCTAGCTATTCTTACAGGGATGGCAAGGCATATAAAATCTTTAACAATTCAGTTAATATTGGTTTAGCTGTAGATGTTGAAAGAAGAGATGGTACTAGATTATTACTAGTTCCATCGCTTAAAAAAGCTGAAGGACTTAACTTCTCTGAATTTATTGAGGGGCTGGATTTAATAATTAAGAAGGCTCGTACCAACAAATTGACAGTTGACGATCTACAAGGTGCTACTGTTACTCTAACAAATCCTGGCATGATCGGTACATCAGCATCGATCCCCCGATTGATGAAAGGTCAGGGCATTATTATAGCGACAGGAGCAATTGACTATCCTGCTGAATTTCAGGCAGTGAGACCCGAAGTCATTAACAGCTTAGCTGTTTCAAAAGTTGTAACTGTAACCAGTACTTATGATCACCGAGTTGTACAGGGTGCTGAATCTGCTCAGTTTTTAGCTTATATACATGAACTATTAATTGGTAAACATCATTTTTATGACCAGATTTTTGCTGCTCTGGCCATTCCTTTCGAGCCAGTATTATGGGAAGCAGATAAAGCTCGTCAGAAATTTTCGTTAGACACGACTGATGACCATATTGAAAAAGCTGTCGCTGTGATGCGACTTATACATTCTTATAGGGTTAGGGGGCATTTACTCGCTCACACCAATCCTCTGGGGATGGAGAGTTATTATTATCCTGAGATGAACCCATCTCATTATGGTTTATCAATATGGGATCTTGATAGACAGTTCCCTGCTGTCGATACCTGGCCCGAACCCCATATGAATCTTAGAGAACTTCTTGAGTTATTACGAGATACATACTGTGGTTCTATTGGTTATGAGTTCATGCACATAGCTGATTCAATAAAAAAGGATTGGATTAAAAACGAATTAGAATCTTCATCCAATACCGTTAAACTTACGAAAGAAGAGAAGCTACGCCTTTTAGAACTACTAATTGATGCTGAACAATTCGAACAGTTTCTTCATACGAAGTTCATTGGGCACAAGAGATTTTCGCTAGAGGGGTCAGAATCCCTAATTATTCTACTAGATCGATTGTTCTACCAATCAAGTAGAAGTAGTGTTGAGCATGTTGTTCTTGGTATGGCTCACCGAGGCAGACTTAATGTTTTAGTAAATAATGTTGGTAAGAAGCTATCGGATGTATTTGATGAATTTGAAGGCAATTATAATCTTGCAGATACTAACGGATCCGGCGATGTAAAATACCATCTGGGTGATGAAGGTATCTATGAATTTAGTGATGGGAATGAGCTTAAAGTGAAGTTGGCACCTAATCCATCGCATCTCGAGATAATTAACCCTGTTGTTTTAGGGATAGCCAGGGCCATGCAGGAGTTAGAATATAGTGATGATCATAAAAAGGTTATGCCAGTGCTAATACATGGTGATGCTGCTATTGCAGGCCAGGGTATTGTTCAGGAAATACTGAATATGACAACATTAGAAGGATATTCTACTAAGGGTACGATACATATTGTTGTGAATAATCAAATAGGATTTACTACATCCATACATGATGCAAGATCAACGCCTTATCCCACAGATATTGCACGAATGCTACAGGTGCCTATTTTACATGTTAATGGCAATGATCCGGAAGCTGTAGCTGATGCTGCTATTTTTGCAGCAAAATATCGAGATCACTTTGAATCTGATGTGATTATTGATCTAATTTCCTTTAGAAAATATGGACATAATGAAGGAGATGAGCCATCGTATACACAACCACTTCTTTATAAGAAAATTCGTTCGATGAGGCCGGTTAGAGAGATGTATCAGGATGAGCTGATCAAGTCTGGCACAATCACCTTGGAAGAAGCAAATCAACATATGAGTTCAAATCTTGATAAGCTGAATGCAGCTTTTGATAATAGGGGAGTAAAACCTTCTCAAGGATTTGAACCATCGAAGATGCAGAAGAGAGCAATCAAAGATTATGCTACTCAATCAACAAAAGGAAATCTTGATAGAATCATTAACGCCATTACTACATGGCCCGAGGAATTTAATATTAATCCTAAGGTAAAAGGAGGGCTAAATAAGCGCCGCCAGATGTTTGATGCTAATACACCACAAATAGATTGGGCTTTGGCTGAAGCTTTGGCCTTTGGTGATATTCTTCTTGATGGCAGGCCTATTCGTCTTTCTGGTGAAGACTCTCGCAGAGGAACATTTTCTCAGAGACATGCTGTCTTGATAGACTTTATTAATGAGCGTACATATGTACCATTGAATACTATATCTGAGAATCAGAGAGAAATCCAGATTTATGATTCACCGCTTTCAGAGTTAGGCGTGATGGGATTTGATTATGGTTATTCTGTTGTTGATAGAACTGGGCTTACTCTCTGGGAGGCACAGTTTGGTGATTTTGCAAATATGGCTCAGCCTATTATTGATCAGTTTATTGCTTGTGGAGAGGTGAAGTGGGGGCAGACTTCTAATTTAGTGTTGTTGTTGCCACATGGAAATGAAGGACAGGGGCCTGAGCATTCTTCTGCAAGACTCGAACGCTTCCTTCAGCTTTGCGCTGAATACAATATGATTGTAGCTAATTTCACCACACCAGCCCAGTATTTTCATGCCCTTAAACGTCAGGTAATTATTGAAGATCATGTACCTCTGGTTGTAATGACTCCAAAATCAATGTTGAGGCACCCTAAAGCTGTTTCTTCTGTTGAAGATTTAATAAATGGAAAACTTCAAGTCATCATAGATGATCCGGAAATAGAGGATAAATCAGTTGTAAAAAGACTCTTACTGTGTTCTGGTAAAGTCTATTATGATTTATTGGATAAGAAGCATAAAGAAGGTAGAAATGATATAGCTATAGTAAGAATAGAGCAATTATATCCACTTGACAAGGACATGCTTGAGAGTATTATGAAAAGCTATTCTCAGGCGGATGAAATAGTTTGGGTTCAGGAAGAACATCGTAACCAAGGCGCTTGGCATTATCTTGCACCGCTTTTATTTATGCGTTTGAATGAAGGGCAGAAACTACATTATGTAGGCAGATTGCCTTCTGCAAGTTCTGCTACAGGTTCTTCCAGGATATTTGTTGAGCAGCAACAAAAACTGGTAGAAGAAGCCATTAATGGTGAATTGACAGATTTATATTGATTCTACAAACATATAACAATAAATCATTGTTACCCAATAAAAAAGCCCCTACAAAAGGGGCTTTTTTATTAATGTGGTGTAACCATTTTCTTTATTCACCTTGGCCTAAAGAATATCCAAGCTTTCCATCAAAAGTATATAAGTTTTCAGTTTTCACAACATCAAGCCCTTCAGTTTCGATAGAAGATAATAGCTCGATTACATCCTTGTTACTGACTGTAGCAAGTCCTTCAATTTGGCCTTTTTTATTAGTCTTATGCCAAAAACGGCATCGCCAGTGATCAGTTTTAAATGTTTCGGGCATTCCATCAGGCCATACTTTAACTCCACGGTTGGTGATCATTTTAATAATAAGATTACCTTTAGAGGCCTGCTGAAGTAGGCGACCCAATACTTCAGGATCCCGATCATCACTATCCCAGTCAATAAATGCGTCAACACCTATGAGTTGTTTGACTTGTTTTTTAGGAGTTTTAAGATTTATTTCTATCGGATCGGATGATGCAGGAAAATCTGCTTTTTTTAGCTTAAGTGGTTCTTTGCCTAGATTTCTAATAACAGCATCCGCGAACTCTTTTGTACCAACTTTCTTCTTTGAAGTTTCAGAATCCCAGATATCACCAGTATGAATTCCTTCTTCCAATGTTGCCATAAGTGCATTATGAATTTTTGCTGCAATCTGTCCTTTGCCCAGATGAAGAAGCATCAGGTTTGCACCATTTATAAGACCTGAAGGGTTTGCAATATCCTGACCAGCTATATCAGGTGCCGAACCATGAATAGCTTCAAACATAGCAAAACCTTGTCCAACATTCGAACTACCACCAAGTCCGACTGAACCTGATATCTGGGCAGCTATATCAGAAATTATATCACCATATAGATTTAGGGTAACAATAACATCAAATCTTTCTGGAGTGTCAGCAAGTCTGGCAGAACCTATATCAATGATGTAATGATCAGCTTCGATTTCAGGATATTCGGTTTTAACTTCATCGAATACCTCGTGAAACAAGCCGTCAGTTAGTTTCATGATATTGTCTTTAGACATACAAGTTACTTTTTTTCGGCCGTATTGCTTGGCATATTCAAAAGCATAACGGATAATCTTTTCACAGCCCGGACGAGATACAAGCTTAAGACATTGATATACTTCGTCGGTCTGACGGTGTTCAATTCCAGCATAGAGGTCTTCTTCGTTTTCTCGTACTATAACCAAGTCCATCTCAGGAAAATGAGAATGAACAAAAGGAACATAAGCCTGGCAAGGACGAACATTGGCGTAAAGACCTAGTGTCTTACGTACAGTAACATTTAGTGATTTATAACCGCCACCCTGAGGGGTTGTAATTGGTGCTTTGAGAAATACTTTATTCTGACGCAGTATATCCCAAGAATCGGGAGAGATACCAGCTGTAAGCCCCGATAGATAAACTTTTTCACCAATATCAATAGTATCATATTCCAGATCAGCACCTGCAGCATCTAGAATACGTAAAGTGGCATCCATTATTTCCGGCCCAATACCATCTCCATGGGCTACTGTTACTCGCGTTTTTGACATTATACTAGGTTTTGTTTTGTTATTTAGAATTTAATAATCGTTGTTAATACAAATTTAAACTATTTAATTATCTCACCAGCTTCGTTTGACCAAAAAAGGAGATCCAGATGATCAATAGGAATCCCAACAGATCTTGAGAAGTCATGAAATCTATTTTCTACTTCATGATATTGCTTTATTGTTCCAATCTTTGGTATAGTTGTGAAGACACCTGAGATAATAAGATTTTTGAGAATATGTCTATCTAAAATGGCAAGTCCTTCGTAACCTATATTGCGCAGAAAGTGCGATGATTCCTTCATACCAAATCCATTTACAGTATGATATAATTCATCTCTTTTGCTACGGTTATTCAAGTCCGAATTTATTATTGCTTTTATTCGATGCCACTCTGATCTTGCCTTGAGTAATCTTTGTGCTTTTTGATTGTGGAAGCGAATATAATGTTTCTTGTCGTTCAGCAGTGGCAGAGGGTTACAATCAGGATTGGTAAGGAAAGATAAATCCTCAAGCTTGTTTTGTACTATTAGGGCATTTGCCGCTTTAGATTGAGGGGTGCATAAACAAAAACATAACTCATAGAAATATTTCTGTTCAGGAACTTTTTTGAATTCACTGAGCCTAGACTCGATCTTTGCCTTAATCTCCTCATAATTCAATCTAATATTATTGGCTAGTTTGATAACTGTTCAGACCTTATCAATAAATGGTTCGTGAAGCCTATTGTCTATTTCCTCTTGTTCTTTTAAAATGTTAGCTACATCTTTGTTCAATTCATTAATCTTATCATTTGCGGCTTTAATATCAGCTGAAATCTGATTACTTGTATTAGTTCTTTTTACCAAATCATCTTCGTATCTAACTCTGATTTGCCGTTTTTTATCTATATCATCTTTCATAGCAAAACCCATAATAATCCTATAGATAAGCTTAGATGATAAGACTAAGCAGATAATAGCTATTATCAACAGAAGCCAACTGGCAAAACCAATAGTTTCATCGTGTTCAAAGAAATTTGAAAAAAACCAGCTACTCATAAAGTATAGTACTAATGATAAAATGCCTATAGTCAGAAATGAAAAAGCAAGTTTATCATTTTTTTTATCAGCAAATTGGCCCAACTCATTTTTAATCTTAACTAGCTCTTGTCTTGTATGCGATAGATCTTCTTTCGATGTACTTTCTTGTTTCTTAAGTTTTCTCACTTTAGCATCAATAGATCTAAGTTCTTCAGTTCTAAGTTTTCTTTCTCTTTCAATATTTAGTCTTTGATTTGTAAGTGATTTCACATAATTATCCCATAGCAGGCTAGGTAATTTTTTTAGATTTTCATAATCGGAAAACAATGTGTTATACTGATTGAAAACTAATCTGATATTCGGTTCAATTGAATAGGAATTCTGGTTTTTTAAAAAGATATCATCGTAAATTTTGATTAATTCATCAATCTCTATAAACGGTAGCTCACCACTTACTTTTGCTTCTCTCAAAAAAGTTGGATTAAATCTATCAAAAAAGGCCAATAATCTAAGTTTATCTAAATCCTCATCAGGAAATCGATGCAGCTCATGAGCTATACCAGTATATGTTTCGGCAATATTTTCAAGTTGTGCAATAGTATTCGTGTCATATGGTAGATATGAAGCGAGTATTCTAAAAGGCTTTTTCAAAGAAAGTCTTTGATTATCACTTTGCACGAAATAGTAATTGGCAAGTACATTATACCAATAGTTGTCTTTTGCTCCAGTAATTATAGATAGAGCTCTTTTATCAATTCCACCAAATACAGCAAGAGCAAATATTAAATACTTCTCCTGATCAGATAAATAACAAAATGCACTATCGGTGAATGTACCAAGACCATCAATAAAGTCTTTTTCCTTAATACCATCGTTAAGGAGAGATAGGTGCCAGTTGGTAAGTCTTGGGTGACCACCATACAAGTGCCATGTGCGTTCTAAAGTTGTATCTGGATCTAGACCAAACCCTTTAACAAGAGTTTGAACGCTTTCTTTATTAAGATATTCTTTGTTAATCAGAGAAAATTCTGGAGATGGAAGTTCACTAATGCGGGAAGAAAGAGAAATTAGAGGTATAAACTGTATGAAATCTGATATTAATAGTTTTTCAGCCGAATCAGATAGTGCCGGGATATCTAGATCTTGAACAGTTAGTGTTTTATTGAGATGAGCAAAAACATCTACTAATAGACTAAAAATACCACCCATAATAACTTCACATTTTGAAATATTAAATACTATTCTTACGGGTAGAGTACCGGCTTCTAGCTTTCTTTTGTAATGCTCCAGTGAAGGGAAGTCAGGGTCGATTGGAAAGAGTGCTACGAAAAGATCTTTAACAAAAGATATGAAAAGATTTTGTTGTTTTTGAATTAGGATATTTTGATCGTTTAACCTATCGAAATGACTTTTTATAGAAGCCTGTAGAGATGAACTTTTATTGCTGTGCAGTGTTTCGGATTGTTTAGCAGCTAATTTTTCGAGAGAAAGATAGGTCTCATCTTCAATTAGAGTATTGTAGAGCTCAGGTTCACTCGTATTTATTTCATCTAAAAGTATATTATACTCATTAACATATTTTAAGGTATGCTGAGGCGACAAAGTTGTACCGAGTAATTCAGGATCAGATAGCTGAAGAAAGATTTTCTCCAAAAAAGTTATATCATCTTCAAGTCCATCAGGATTATCAATCGAAACTACCAAGATATGGTGTAATACTCTTTTGAGATAAGAAAGAGTTTCGTCAGCAGTAGATCTCTTGCCAGTTCCCCAAGCTCCATTGATGATAAACCCACCACCGATAGGTACTATCTGTCTACTTTCCTTGATCAATATCCTTAATCCTCTTATTTATAGTCTTTAGTCATGACAGATTATCCTCAGTTTCTTGATTACCAAGCCAAAACACCATATCAACCTGGTATCCATATTTAGTCTGCGAAAAATTACATCCTGTAGAAAGTTTCTTAATTAGAAAAATGCCTCTGCCGCTTTCTTTCATGAGATTTTCAGCACTAAGAGGATCAGGAATATCACCCATCTCAAAACCCTTACCCTGGTCACCAATTCTACACCATAGTAATTCATTACTTATGCCTGCCTTAAGCGCTACAAATTTATGCGGGTCAAACTGATTACCATGTTTAATCGCATTATTAAACGCTTCAGTAATTGCTACCATTATTTCAAAGTACTTTTTATCTCCACCCGGAATATGGTCCCTAATTCCCGAGAATAAGGACTCTAATTTGGCTACTTCCATTAATCTGCTGGGGAATTTTTCGCAAACAGTTTCTATCAGGAAGTCCATATTCAGAAAACTATATTTGAGGTTATAAAAATATTCGGCACTTCTTGGAACCCTTGTCCTTGAGTTGTCTGATACTCATACCAACCCGATAGACGAAAATAATTACCACTATCGAACCTAAGTTCAACCAGAATCTCAGGTCCATAAGAAAATTGTTCAAAGTCACCGAAATTATTTCTGACACCAGGTCCAATACGTTCTTGCTCAAGCTTATAGATACGGCCACCAATACCGTAACGGCTTCCAGCTATATTTTCGGCTATCAGTAAAAGTTTGGCAGACCGCTCAAAATTAGCACTTTCAGGAGTCTCCGCAAAATCATCCCAGAACAACAATCCTCTCTCATAATATCTGACCAAGAGATTGCTTTCAGTATAAAGAGATTTTGATATTTTTAGTTGCAAACTGTCGCTATAATTTATTTGTCGCAATGAGAAGCTATTTACGCTTTGAGAAAGTGCTTCATAATCGAATGAAGTATAGTTTGCGATCAGACTAATGGTCGGATTGAATTCTACAATTTCATTTTGTAATCTAATTGACTGATTCAGAGTAAGTATTCTGTTCCAGCGATTTTGAGCTGAATACTGTGATTTTAAGTATACAAAGTGATTAGCAAAGTAGTTGAGATTTAGATTGTAATCAAGGGTATTAGAGAAGCGGTGAGAATATCCGGCCTCAATTTGATAAGTAAGTTCATCACGATCATCATTATTCTGTCCACTAGGAGTATCATACTGAAGGATTGAAATTGAAAAATCAGTTTGGAAGATATCCCCGTTTTCCAGCTTATAGGCATTCTTAGAAAAGACCCGCGTCCTATTCTGACTATTGTCTCTGAGTGATTCCAGTGTTTGAAGATTTTCGAGTTTTGATTGTGATAATTCATATTCCAAACTTGCACGATTTGTTTCTGTACGATTTGAAAGCTGAATACCTCCGTCAGATATAAATTGGCCTAACACGAGATTATAACTAGTGGTGAAATTGAAAAGATTTTCATTAAGTACTCTGCTTATATTTGATAGATCCAAACCTTCGATAGGGTATTTATAATCTCTAACAATTAGTGCTTGTGATAGATCTGATTGAAAACTCGAACTAAGCCATTCGGTTATCTTAATATCTAATCCTACTTTACCGCCAAATCTTTCTTCTGTTCGATTTTCAATGGAATATGTGTAATCCGGGTTTATAATTGATAGTCCTTCGGTTAGTACCCCCAGAAGATCACGGTCAAGAACATTATAGAAAAAATTGCCTGATAGCTTATCTCCAAAATCGAATACTTCCAAAATATCTAGCGAGGATTTTGACTCAAAGTTCTCTCTCCCAAGATTTAATAATAGATGGTCATTAGTCGAATTGAAGTTTAAGAAAGTATTAAAATCCTGAGCAGCAATTGTTAGATCGAGTCTTGATCTTTGAGCACCTGAATTTAGTTGCAGGCGTTTATTCTGCTCTAAACCATAAGCTAATTTGCTACTGAAATTTTTCAAAGAAAAAACTTCTTGATTTGTTTCATCAACTAAACTATACCCGAGAGTAATTAGAGATCCAAATCTTTGTAGTTCGCTTAGAGTATTTGATCGTTGATCCGATACATAGTTAGCGTAGGAATATGAACCGACTGCAAACCCGCTTTTCATTGGATAGGTGTATTCGAGTATTAGTTCTTCTTCATCTCTAAAGCTGACACCATCTACAATCAATCCGTTCCCATTATAATCTTGATTTATACTGAATATACCTAGACTCGATGAATCACGTAAAGATCCATCAATGTCAAAAAGATATGTATTAATCTGCTTATCCATTCTGGTATTAAAGAAGCCCTCTGCACAGTCAGCAGTTGTTCTTGTTGAAAGCTGTAACAACAACAATAATAAATAAGCTATAACCAAACTTCGGTTCCAGCCCCTAAAAGAAGTATAAAAGTTCGTATTTTTGCCTTTCTTGATACGAGTTTCCCACCAAAGACTATCGTAATAATGACATCGGCAGATATCAGACAGCAATTTATATCTTTCTTCGAGAACAAAGGGCACAAGATAGTTCCTTCAGCCCCAGTAGTTCCTCATGGTGATCCTACACTAATGTTCACCAATGCAGGTATGAACCAGTTTAAAGATGTATTTCTGGGCCATGGCTCTAGAGATTATTCGCGGGCCGTGGATACACAGAAGTGTATTCGTGTTTCAGGTAAACATAATGATCTTGAAGAAGTAGGTGTTGACAATTATCACCATACTTTCTTTGAAATGTTGGGTAATTGGAGTTTTGGTGATTATTACAAAGAGGAAGCTATATCATATGCTTGGGAGCTATTAGTTGATAATTGGAAATTAGATAAAACCAGACTCTTTGCAACAGTTTATAAGACAGATGATGAGTCATATGATTATTGGAAGAAGTATTTGCCTGAAGATAGGATACTTAGGTTTGGTGATGAGGATAACTTCTGGGAAATGGGCGAAACTGGGCCTTGCGGACCGTCCTCGGAAATACATTATGATGGTACAACAGATAAATCAGGACGCGAATTAGTTAATACAGGTAATCCTGAAGTAATCGAAATATGGAATCTTGTTTTCATTGAGTTTAATAGACAAGAAGATGGGACACTTGAGCAATTAAAATCGAAGCATGTTGATACAGGTATGGGTTTCGAAAGGATAGTTCGGGTTTTGCAGGATAAGCTGTCTAATTATGATACAGATGTCTTTACTCCCATTCTAGCAGAAATAGAGAGACACACAGGTGTTAAATATACTGCTGGAGAAGATCAAAAAGATATCGCTTTTAGGGTAGTAGCGGACCATATACGTACTTTAGCATTTTCAATTGCAGATGGAGCTTTGCCAGGTAGTGATGGTAGGGGGTATGTATTGCGAAGAATACTACGCAGGGCTAGTAGATTTGCTAGTAAATTGGGTGCTGCCGAGCCATTACTTTATAAGCTAGTAGATGTCCTTTCAACTAGTATGGGTGACGTTTTCCCTGAATTGAAGGAAAATAAGAAGACAATTGAAAAAATAATTAAAGGCGAAGAAGCTTCATTTCTTCAGACTCTTGAAAAAGGTATAGAAAGGTTTGATGAAATTACAAATGGTAAAAATCTAATTAAAGGCAGTGATATCTTCCTACTCTATGATACTTATGGATTCCCGCCTGATCTGACTGTTCTAATGGCAAAGGAAAAAGGTGTTGACGCTGACATTGATGGCTTTGAGCATTATATGGACGAACAGAAAAAACGCTCCCGCTTTGCCAGAAAGAATAAATCAATTGTAGCTGATGAACTTAATCTGGACTTCACTACCGAATTCTCAGGTTATCAGAGAACAGAGGATACTGGAAAGGTATTATGGTATGAAGAAAATAAAATCGTACTTGATAAAACACCATTTTACGCTGAAAAAGGTGGTCAGGTAAGTGATACAGGATATATAGATTCAAATGGTAGTAGGTATGGGGTTGTTGCAGCTTCGCAGTATCAGAATGCTGTAATACTTGAGTTGGAAAGAAAGTTTGAAGGTCAGGTGGGTGATCAATTATTACAAAGAGTAGATATTACACGAAGAGATGATATTAAAAGAAATCATTCAGCCACTCATTTGCTTCATGCTGCGCTGAATAAAGTTCTTGGTACTCACATCAAGCAGCAAGGCTCTCTTGTAGGTCCCGAATATTTGCGTTTTGATTATAACCATTTTGAGAAGCCAAGTCAGCTGGAGCTAACTCAGATAGAGGAAATGGTCAATAGTCAGATATATATTTCTACTAAAGTTGATACAAGGATTTTGTCATTAGAAGAAGCAAGAGCTGATAAATCTATCAAACAATTCTTTGGTGAAAAGTATGGGGCCGAAGTTCGAGCTGTTTCTATGGGTACTTTGAATGAAGGGCTTTCGTTTTCAAGTGAATTGTGTGGTGGTACCCATGTATCTATTACTTCTGAAATTGGATTATTTGTAATTTTATCTGAAAGCTCTGTTTCAGCTGGTGTTCGGAGAATAGAAGCTGTAACAGGAAGAAAAGCATATCAGCAATATATTTCTTTAAAGGAATCTGAAGAAAAGTTAAATAATCTTGTACGAGAAAAAGACCGTAGTATAAAGTCTCTTGAGAAGCAACTTCAGGTACAAGCTACTGGTGATATGGCCCAAGGTCTTGATGCAGAGTTAAGCAAGGCCAAATTGATAAATGGTGCTAAGATCTTGGTCTTAGATTTGAAGAATATGAGTATGGAACAAATGCGAGAGCTAGGTGATTCTGTTAGAAACAAGATTGGAAAAAAAGGTATAGGACTGTTGGTCTCTGTTTCTGATCATAAAGTCTCTTTAGTATGTGTTGTCTCTGATGATCTTAAGGCAGAGGCTCCTGCTGGCAAATTAGTAGGTGATGCTGCAAAGTTGGTAGGAGGAGGTGGTGGTGGGAAACCTCATATGGCTACTGCTGGCGGGCGTCAGCCCGACAAACTTCCTCATCTAGTGGAGCAGGGATTCTATAATATAGTTGAGAAGTATCTTGTCTAATAATCTGCAGTATTATTATGTATAAACTAGACTTGCCTATATTCGAAGGTCCTTTTGAGTTATTGCTGTATTTTATTAAACGTGACGAAATTGATATCTATGATATTCCAATAGCGAAAGTTACAGCTGAGTTCTTAGAATATGTACATTTTATTAAAGAACTTGACCTAGAAATGGCAGGAGACTTCATATTGCTTGCATCTCAGCTAATGTATATTAAAAGCCAGATGTTGCTTCCCAGGGAGAGCTTTGATGGGGAAGAGATTGAAGATCCTAGAAAACATATTGTACAATCACTATTAGAGTATCAGCGCTACAAAGAAGTATCCATGGATTTGGCACCGATGCAGGAAGCTAATCGGTTTGTGATGTATCGAAAAACATATGATGCTGAGCGAGAATCTGTTTCCGATATCGATACTTATAAAAATGCTACTTTTATCAACTTGATTAAGGTCTATAAGAAATTATTAGATCGAGTTGACCAGCAGAAGAAAATTCAGCATGTTGTCACTTTTCAGCCTGTGACTATTCAAGATCAAATTGATAATTTTAATAATGTTCTAAAGCAAAAAAAGAGATTTTCCTTCCTCAATCTAGCGAAGGATTATGATAAGATTACACTTGTTATTTCATTTTTAGCGATCTTAGAAATGATTAAATATGGAATGGCTAGCATATCTCAAACTGATAATTTTGAAGATATTTATATTGGTGAGCCAACTGAAGCGCAAATCGCAGAACATGATAAACAGAATATGAGCCTTATCGAGTCTGAGGAGTAATGGAAGAAGACATTAAACATGTGCCGCAATTTGTTTTACTTGCCCGTGAAAAGCAACGACATTTTCTAGAAACTCTTATTTTTTCTTCGGAACAGCGTCTTTCTTTGAAGATAATTCTAGATATCTTGTCAGAAAAGGATGACTTCTTTTCTAGCTATAGTAGTGAGTCTGGCGGAGTCGATCCGTCTGATATGATATCAGTTGAGTCAAAATCAGCATCAGAAGCTGCATCCAAAATTACAAGTGAAGATTTTGATAAGATAATGGTATCGCGCTTTGCGCTAAATCAAAAATATATTCGATTATTGATAGATGAGATAAACTCTGACCTGGAAAAAACCCAAAGGCCATTCCGCATTGTTGATTTTGCAGGTGGTTACCAGTTTGCTACTCTTAATGAATATGGTGAATTGGTAGCAAGTGTAGTAAAAGCAAAGTCAAAAAAGCGAATATCGACTGTTCAGTTAGAGACACTAGCTATTATTGCATATAAGCAGCCTGTTACTAAACCTGAGATTGAACAAATTAGAGGAGTGAATAGCAAAGAAGCTGTTAATTCACTAATTGACAAAGAATTTGTGACTGTTATTGGAAGAAGTGAAAAGGTCGGCAAGCCATTATTATACGCAACTACGTCTCGGTTCCTTGAAGCATTTGGCTTGAAATCATTAAAGGATTTGCCTAATCTTAAAGAAATCAATGAGATTACAAATGATAAGCCTTCTGATGCTGATCTTGCTAAAGTGACAATTAACCCTACAACTATGACCGAAGATCAGAGTAATTCGGTTCCTACTGATATTATTGATAAAGAAGATACTGATCTTTCTGATCAGTACGTTTTAAATAAATAACATAACCCTGGGTGCTTCGTCTTCTAAGTATATGGTATGTGCTTACTAACTTAGAGTAATAACTTAATGAACGCTAGAAATATTAATACCCAGACATTCAAAGACGAAATATTTGATTATACCCAAAGCCAGAAATGGGAGTTTAAAGGCGATATGCCTATGGTCATTGACTTCTATGCTGATTGGTGTGCTCCCTGTAAAGCAGTAGCTCCGATTATGGATAAACTATCTGAGACCTATAAAGACAGGGTTGATATTGTTAAAATTGATACTGAGAAAGAAGCTGAGTTATCTCAGGTTTTTGGTATTAGAAGTATACCTTCAGTACTCTTCATTCCCAAAGAAGGTGACCCTAAAATGGCTATTGGTGCTTTAGATGAAAAGGGTTATCAGAATGCCATTGAAGACATAATTGGTATCAAGGCATGATACTCCGAATTGTTTTGTTTTGTTTGATAGGGGGGCTACTTGGTTTCGCTTACTATACTTTTTGGGGCTGCGATACAGGGTGTACTATCAAATCTAGTCCGTATCTAATGTCACTATATGGTGGGCTAATAGGGTTGACGCTAAGTTTACCTGGTAAATCAGAAAAGAAAAAAAAGATGTAAAGGAAATGAATAAGCAGCCTCTTACTTAAAGAGGCTGCTTATTTCGATTTATTCAGATTGCTATCTTTGAATCATTATTAATCTTGAATCCTTATTATAAGGTGTTGTTACAACTATATTGTAAAGTCCTGTTGAGAATCCAGTCAAGTCAAGATTAAGATTATTTAAGCCTTCATATAAGATACCATCAAATAAGACTCCAACTTTTTCTCCAACAGAATTGACAACACTTATTTCGCAGAACATATCCCATGAAGCATTAATCTCAAGATCTGCTACCTCAGTTACAGGATTTGGATAGATTGTTCCCACATTGAAATCGGTACCAGAGGTTACAACTGTTCTCAAGGAGTCTGCTTCGCAAATCCAATCCGTTATGATTGTTGCTCCCTGATTCACTGGTTGCGTAGAACATTCATCCCGGAATACCTGGAAGTCAAGATTTGTTTCTACTGTTGATCCAAGTAAAAATATCATTGGAAGCTCAACCAAATCAATTGTTCCATTTACAATACCATTTGGGGTCGCGGTTGAAGTAAATGTCAAAATTTCTTCTTTTAAGTCAACCTGGGTTTTGATATCGTCAAAATTCCAATCTGGTTGTAACATTACAGGTTCTTCATAGAACCCAATTACATTCGGATTGTAAGACATTGTAAAATTAAGATTATCAACGGGGTGGTCAAGCGGTGGGATATTTGCTACAACAACCATGTCAACAATCTGACCAGGTTCCTCACTATAGCTGTTATCCTTTGAATCAATAGTGATATACTGACCATTAATGACCAGGTTAAATATCCTCTGGGCATTCAACGAATTATTGGATAAATCAATAGTAACAGTATAAATACCATTATCAGGTACCTGAATTGATATTGGGTAAGCAAAACTACCAGTATTCATCGGTATGACAACATCAGTTAATGAAGCCATTTGAATTACTTCCGGATTAGCTCCACTAATTACTACATCACTCGCATTAATGGTCATTTCCTGGGCATTCATATTATCAACCGGAAGCGATGTTTGTAGTAGATAGCATGCAAGTACATTCACTGTCATATCAACAGGTTCAAGATTGTTACTTGCTGTACAATCCAGTTCTTCAATTACACCAGTAGACGATGGAACATCGGCATCAACAAAATTACCGGTCGCTATATCCGCAACAAAATTTAATTGATCAGCTGGTGGAGAAGTAGATGATGGAATATATTGAACAAATATATCAGTACTGCCATTAATCGGAACACTGATATTAGTCAATTGTGTAACAACTGTTCCTCCAGATCCATCAAGTAATTTATAATCATCGCCAATAGAAAGAGCAACAGATTCTATTTCAGTAGCTTCAAAATCTGAACTGTTGGATATATTTAGAGCAATTTCATATGATTGATTTACTTGAGGATCATTCGGGCAATTATAAGAAACAGTTAGATCAGGATTTGAACCAATACCTTCGATTGAACTTGATATTATCTCGTCATTGCCCTGTACAAAGTCAAGATTTGCTGAAAAGTCTCCTTCAGTAGTAGGAGAAAATATAATATCAATAAAGATTTCACCATCAGCCTGTATCTCATAAGGTGTTCCTAAATCACTCCCAACTCCATCATAAAGTACAGTTCCTAAATCATTAGTAATTGAAGCAATACTAAACTCAGGAGGTAATGTAGCAGCATCAATATTATTAATACTGACATTACCACTTGAAGCATTTTTAACACTTACCTGACCTGAATTGACGGTATTGATACGCTTGATATCAAAATCCAGATTCCTTACGATCAGTTCAGCATTGATTCCATTTGCTTCTAGTACAGTCACAGGATCATTACAGAAAGTCTCTGTACTAAATGTCAGATTACCGGTTCGCAAGCCCAACACAGTAGGGGCAAATTCAATAATCATATCGATTGTGGTCTTAGCAGGCACACCGATTGTGCCCAAAGCACCAGTACCGTCATATAGTACTAAACCAGCATCGGTAGTAATCGAGGTAATTCTAAATTCAGGATTATCAATGTTAGGAGTAACATCAATTACTCCACCATTATTGTTAGTAAATATTGCATTTACAGTATTAAGATCCTGACTACCAACATTATAATCATTAAGGGTTACAACAGGAGTAGCAGTAAGAGAGCATTCTCCCAGACCAGTTATTTGTAGCGAGATTGGATTTGCACAACTACTTTCAATCTCCAGACTAGCATTATATTGACGGCTTTCCAGAGGAGTAAATGAGATTTCAAGGTCAATACTTTCACCGGGTTCCAATGGTTCCGTGATTGGTAAGCCAGATATTATCTTAAATACATTGTCATCAGGATTAAAAAAGTGGTTTTCTATAGTTACAGGTAGGTTGGAATTATTTACGATTGCCGCTGTGAAATTTTCTGTTTCTGTGTCAAGTAATGGAACAGTAGTAAAGTCAACAGGTTTGTTCGGTATATTAAATTCCAAGATAGGTCTTTGAATATCAAATGGATCAGATATATCTTCAGAAGAAGGTGTCTGTCCATAGGCTGTTAAAACACCATCAATACCACCAGCACTAACAACATCGTAGCTATCATATGCTTTTGTGTCCGTGAAATGGTCAATATTATATGTTACTTGAGAGCCAGTTGTAGTTTCCTCAATAACTTTAAATAAAGATGGATCTCTATTTCCAGGAACAGCAGTTAGTAACCGTAGATTATTGTTATCAATATCAAATGTCAGAAGCACACCTCGAGGGTTTGCAGTGGGTGCCAAGTCAATATTCTGCGGTTGGTTTTGTATCAGCTTACCTTCGAACTCGCCAGTATATAAGCAGTATACCTCCAATGTATTACCCTGAACTCTGATACCTTCTGCCTGTAAGTTAAAACCTGTCCATCCGCCAGGATCTCCCAGCAATCTCTGTTCTTTTACAACTCCATTTTTATCTAAGCGAAGTATGAACATATATGTCTGGGTAGGGTGGAGTGAACTATTCGTGGATCCGCCAAAAGTAAATCCATTATGGGTATATCCTACTGCAAATATATCGTCAATAAATTCGACGATACCCGTTGTCTCATCATTACTAGGACTGCCACCGGTCTTCAGCCAGTTGAGCTCGCCACCTGAATTGAAAGAAGCTATCATTGCATCCTTAGCGCCTCTTGAATAGAGGAAGCCATCATTACCTCTGATCTCTTCTTCAAAAGAGCCTGAGACAAAAACAGTAGTTTCATCTCTCGTAATAGCCATGCTTGTTAGGGAGTCTTTTTGGGGTCCCCCTAAAGCAGTAGCCCAGAGATAGGAATTGAAGGATTTCTTGAAGAGTTTCACCAAGACATCATTCTTATCATCAACAAATCCAGGCTCCCAATTATATACCAATCCGGTAGCATCACTTGCTATCAAATCCCAATTGGCTCCAGCATCAAGACTATATGTAATATCAATTGGAGCCGATTCTGGAATACCTGTCCAGGTGATTTTAGTAGGACCACAAATATTAATGATGTCTTCATCGACTGGTCCTGTCAGTAATACCTTATCAATGCCACCGAATAGAGATATGATTGGCATACAGAACTCACCCTCAATAACCAAATCAGCTTGTCTGTAAACACGCTCTACCCTTTGAGTAAATCGTACATCTACTTCCAATACAGATTCTTTTGGTACAGTAAATGGGATATCATTAACTATATTTCCATCTAGCCTTATCTCTTCTACTTCATAGTATGTATTAGGCTGAGCACCAACATAGCTTACTTTGACATCAAGATTTTCAGGAGTATAAGAAATGGTCTTTAGTACTGAAAAAGGTTCATCAAGTTGAGGATTCCCAAAGAATAAACTTTCGTTATCTGTGTTAATTCTTGCCAGGGACTGTTCGCCAGAGTTATAGTTTGAGCTTGAAGTGAGACTATTTCTAAGTAATGTTATATCAACTTTCCTATTGAAATCACTCGTACGACAACTGAAGGGAGCTTCCCACGATAATTCACAGGTCTGCGAGTTTTGGATCTCTAAAGCCAATAATTCATAAACTTCAGCTATCTTTTCAGGAGAGTCAATCTTAAAATCCTTTCCATTAGTTTTGAATGACATAGTGGATAGGAAGGGATCCATATTATTAAATATAGCTATAGAGTAGAATATAATATTCTTGTCAATCATATCTTGAATCGCTCTATCACCACGATTAAAAGTCTCACCAGGTACTTGCTCATTTATTACATCTCCATCACTAGGTTTCCCGTCAGTCAGGAAAATGACAATATTTGGCATGTCATCAGGCCTTTCGTCAAATAAGGTTTTAGCATTCGGGCTAGCAGGATCAGTATCACCATTTATTGGAGGTAGATATCTTGTCGCATTTTGCATCAGGATATCCTCTAAGGAGTTTTTAAGCTCTTCTTTGTCATTTGTCCAAGGCGCAGTTACAATTGCATTAAAACCAAACACTAATATTGAAATCCTTGTTCTTCCAACCATTTCTATTTGGTCAACAAAGGATTTTACGGCTTCTTTTACATAAAAGAAACGTGTTTCGCCCCCCGGTTCTACTTCTTGAGTCATGGAATTGGAAGCATCTAACACCAAAAGTATATTAACTTCCGGTTTCTCTTCACTGTCTTTACATGTAACGGATGCAGTAGCCGATACATCATACTGAACACCATCAACATATTCGTAGATTTGGAAGTCACTATCCTGTAAATCAGTATAAAACTCATTCATAGGTGATTTGGCAACAAAGTTAGTCTTGATCTGCGGGAAATTATTAGTCTGAATCGTAGACGTACTAAACCTTTGAGCTTCAACACTGATTGATGAGAGTATGAGCAACGCAACTGCAGTCAATAATGATATAGCAAGATAGTATAGTTTTTTCATCAAGTTAGTCATTTGGTTATAGCTATGCTTTATTATAATAACAATCCAATTGGAAAAAGTTGCAACTGTCTACTAAAAAAACAGACTTTCTCCTAATAACAATATAAGAATTATAAGAATAAATATTGTAGAGAGTAACGTAGGTGTGTATTGTTTTATCTCAGCACTAAATGACAGGGCGCTCTTGGAATACCATTTCCATATTCTCAGTGCTAATGCTAACTTTAGTTCCTATTGGCATAGTAAGGTTGTTCTTTGTATGACCAAAGGGTAGGCCAATGATAACAGGTTTATCAAGATTACCTAATAGATCAACGAGTACTTGCCTTATGGTAAAGGAACCATATGGTTTAAAACTGTGCTTCTTATCTAGCGGGCCAATATTGCCAACCAAAATACCTCTTACACTATCGAATACACCCGCAAGCCTCAGCTGGGTTAGCATTCTGTCTATTTTATATGGATGCTCGGATACATCCTCAAAGAAAAGAATTTTATCCGTAAAATCAGGTTCATATGGTGTACCCATTAGGTTGGTCACAAGTTTTAAATTACCGCCTACTAATTCACCCGAAACCGTACTGGTATTTCCAATAGTTTCGCCCATTGAGAAATCAACTGGTAGGTTTTCCCAGGTATCATTAAAAAGTAATTTGTTGATATACTCAGTGGTGAATTTGTTGAAACTTGAGTAGCCAACCGGGCCATGGAAAGATATTGTACTAGCTACAGAAAAAACTGGGTTAACCAATGCTGTTATATCACTGAATCCCATTATGATTTTGGGGTTGTTAGCTATTGAATCCCAATCCAGTTGATCCAGAATACGCATAACTCCATATCCGCCTCTCCCACAAATAATAGCATCAATCGATTCATCAACAATATATTCCATTAGCTCATCGGCGCGTTGTTGGTCACTTGCTGACAGATATTTATAAGACCGGTCTTGTTTCCTAATTGTATCTCCTATTACAACCTCACAGCCAAATGTTTCAAAAGTTGCAATACCTCTTTTAACCATATAAATACTTGCGGCCGAGGCCGGTGCAGTAAATGCTACACGTGAGCCATCTTTCAGAGAGCGAGGCTTTACCTTTGAGTGTTTATGACCTTTAAGATTTGATGGTACTGGATGAGAATCTGACTCAACAGCCTGCACCAATGGCTTGTTATCGCCTTGAATTACAGAATTGAGCGACCTGTCAGTTGCTATAATAGCAGGTACTGCAAGTGCTTTTTTTAAAAATTCTCTTCTGACCATCTCTTTCATCCTATCTTAAGTACTAAATATCGTGCCGAATAAATAAGACGGTACAGTTGTTTTGCTAGTTTCTATAGCTTATCTTGATTTTTTTTAGAAAGATGCTAAGATCGTGACATAGATTGGTTTTCATTAATAGCAATTAAAAGCAAGGTATTGCCATATGAATAAAAAGTTAGCAGTTGTTACTGGTGCGAATAAAGGGATAGGTAAAGAGATAGTAAGACAGCTAGCAGAAAAAGGAATGCATGTAATATTAACTTCTAGAAATTTCGATAGGGGTACTCTAGCTCTAAGAGATCTTGATAATGAAAGTATACGATATCACCAACTTGATGTAACTAGTCAGAATTCGATAGCTGGGCTGCATGATTATATCAAACGGGAATTTGGATCTCTTGATGTTTTAGTGAATAATGCAGGGATTAACTACGATACTTGGCATACTGCTCTTGGTGCTGATTTGGATAATGTTAGGGAAACATTTGAGACTAATTTCTTTGGGGCATGGCAGACTATTCAGATACTTCTTCCTATGCTGACTAAAAGTAAAAGTGCCAGAGTAATCAATGTTAGCAGTGGTGCTGGCGCACTTAATGACATGGGAGCCGGGACTCCAGGCTATAGCGCTTCGAAAGCCGCTCTTAATGTGCTAACTATTAAAATGGCAGCTGAGCTAATCAAAAATAAAATTAGTATAAACTCTGTATGTCCAGGATGGGTAAGAACTGAAATGGGAGGGGCTACTGCTCCAAGAAGTGTGGAAGAAGGTGCAGAAACTATAGTATGGCTTGCTACCGAGGCTGATCATTCACTTACAGGGAAATTTTTCAGAGACAAACAAGAGATTTCCTGGTAGGAGAAGATCTAACTAATCATACTCAAGAAAGTAGGTTATCTCTAGTTTCTATTTATCAGCTTCTCCCATGATCGGGTCTATAGAACCAATAATAGCAACAATGTCTGAAAGCATAGAGCCTTCGCACATATAAGCAAGACCTTGTATATTTGAAGAACAGGGACTATTTATTTTCAATTTCCATGGATGCCCAGTTCCGTCTGCAACAATATAATAACCTAATTCACCTTTCGGAGATTCGACAGCAGTATATGTCTCACCTTTTTCCGCAGCTGAACCAAAATTCACTATCATAAAGTCATTAATAAGATCTTCCATCTTAGTGTAGACATCTTTCTTCTTTGGTAATACTAGCTTCGGATCATTGGCAAGAGTAGGTCCATCAGGCATTTTATCTAAGATTTGGTGAATCAGTTTGATCGATTCATCAATTTCCCGTATACGAACCATATACCTTGACCATACATCGCAGTCATTTTCAGTTATCACATCAAAATCTAGTTGGTCGTAGACAAGATATGGATTATCTCGTCTCAAATCCTTATCTACACCCGAACCTCTCAGCGATGGACCTGAAAGCCCCAACTGAATTGCTTTTTCCTTATCAACAACACCAATACCAGCCATTCTTTCGATAAATATTCTATTTCGATGAACTAATTTCTTAAAGTAGTCCATTTCACTAGGAAAAGCATTTGCCCAATTTCTTATATCCTGAAGCACATCGTCAGGTATATCATTGGCTACTCCTCCTATTCTGGCATAACTAGTAGTGAAACGTGCACCACAAATCTTTTCAAAAAGGTCATACATCTTTTCACGTTCAGTAAAAGCCCAAAGCAGAAGAGTTAGAGCCCCTACATCCATACAGGTAGCTCCCATTGCCATCAAATGCGAAGAAATACGAGCCATTTCAGATACCAATGTTCTTATCCATTGGGCTCTTGGAGGGGCTTCAACACCCATAGCATTCTCAAAAGCCAAGCAAATAGCGACATTATTCTGCATTGGAGCCAGATAGTCCAGTCTATCTGTATGAGGGATAAATTCATAGTAAGTAGAATTTTCCGCCAGTTTCTCATAACCTCTATGAAGATATCCTAGTTCAGGTACACACTTGATCACAGATTCGCCATCCAAACGCAGTAGGACTCTTAATACACCATGCGTTGCAGGATGCTGAGGGCCCATGTTCAGTACCATATCATTTTCGAGTGGATCATCAAAGATTACGGAAGTGTCCTTATCCAGAAGCTTCGCATAAATTTTTTCTTGTCGTTTCTCGTTTAGCAGCTCAATCTCAGAGGTCTTCTGAAGGTTCTCGTTTTTATACATCATGGCTGTTACGGAGTTTCGTTGCTTGTACTTTTTTGTAATACATAAATTACATATATAGTTGCGTAAAAGCAATAGAGTTATACAAATCTGATCGTCTATCATTACTTGTGATAACTAAAAAAGTTAGAATATATTATCACTAGTTTTCCAAGTGATTTATTTAGATTAAGAAGAGTTTGTCGCTGTCATATAACTTGATGAACTTCAAGCTTGGTTGGGTTGGTAAATACCTGAATACTAAGCTCATTATCATTAAGATTGAGAATTTGGCTCTATACCCTGTAGCTTGTATTTAAACACAGCACTCCATAAATCTATTATCTGTTATTTAACTGGTTGGTTCAGTTTGATAAGACCTTGGAAAGGTGCAGGAGTGGTTGAACTGGCACACCTGGAAAATGCATCTAATCTCTACATTTAGTTTTAAAACCTTGGCTATTTAGATAGTAGGTATCATTTGGGTATCATTTTTTGCCGTCTATTGAAAGTCATTTAGCTACCCGAGGAGTTGAATCATTTACAACAGGAGCAAATTCAAGTGCTTCTCTTAACAATTCTACAGCTCTCCTCTCTTCTGTAGTTTCTACTATTCGTACAGAATCACCTTGATATTTATGAACTAGTTCTTTGTAATCTTCAAGTGTCCATCCTTGGGTTTCAGAATTGCCACCGGGTATTTGCATTTTAGCATTGCTAAATCGGCAAGCACCGGGAGCAAAAAATATTACAGACCATTCTTGTGATTTAAGCTTCTCAATAAACTCTTCATCATTTGTAGTAGGTACATATTTAGGGTTTCCAACTAAGGGTGGTATGGACTCAGATGCCTGCAATGACAGTACTAGGTCACATCCACGAGCTAATATACTCTTTTTTGAATTATTGATTTTTTGACTGTTAAGGTTCATAGTTAATACCATTAAAACTGTGGTTATGTTTGATTTCTTTAATAAACATGAATTATTCTTACTTAGCGATTGTTTTTTACATTAAAGGTTAAGTTAATTTTAATACTAGTTTTATATCCTCAATTACATAAGTAAATGGACTTTTGTGTTTTAGTTCAGAACCAAGTTCTTTCAAATCTTTTCTCATTTCATAGCGTGCATACAGTCCCCCTATCATATTACTGACAGATAAGCCAATGAAGATACCTTCAACTGAGAATAAAGAACCGATACTTGCTAGTGGAATTGTAAATAAGAATGACTTCGCTATCATAACTTTTAGTGACTTTATAGGTAGCTGTATGCCATTATATATTGAGGATGTAATAATATATAGTCCATTTAATACATATGATACAGATACTATCATAAAGTATAATCCTGTACTTTCTATTATATTCAAATTATCTGAAAACACTGACGTGATTTGCTTGCCGAACAAAAACAGTACTACCATTAAAAGCATCCCTATATAAAATGATGCTTTACCTCCGAATACAATAGCTTCTTCAATTCTTTTCTTTTTATTTGCACCAAAGTTCTGAGATATGAAAGGAACTAAAGCTGTGCTTATTGATAGAATACCAATCATTAACAATGTCTCAATTCTTCCAGCAACACCAAATGCAGCTACAGCTTCCGAACTCTCTTTACCCAATAGATAAGTGATAAACATTATAGTTAAAGGAGCCATTAGTTGAGTAGTAATTGAAGGCACAGAGAAGTTTAATAATTGCTTCAGTATAGCTATACTATCCAGTAATTTAAGCGTCAGATAATTACCTTTCTTTAAGTAATAACTCATGACAAGTATTATGAACACCCATGAAGCAACTGTACCATATGCTACACCAACTATATCCATCTTAGGGAGTCCAAACTCTCCAAATACGAGTGCATAATCTAAAAATATATTGATTACTCCAGCGATTGCAAATATTATTTCAGGTTGTTTAATTTTTCCTGTAGCCCTAAGAATAGAACCTGCAATCAATGATACAGCGAGTAATGGAGAGCCAATAAGCATTGGTTGCATATATTCTTTAACCATACTTAGAATCTCACCATCTGCACCTAATATTTTAAATATTTGCTCGATAAAGTATAGTAGGAATCCAGAAACTAAAGTAGCTATTAGAAATACAGTTGTTAATGAAATTGTCGCAGATTTTCTCATTTTAATTGTATCAGATTCGCCAACAGCCTTGCCCACAAGCATTGAAGTAGTAATTGAAAACCCTATAAAAAGACCAACAAGTAAGAAATATACTGTTGATGAAAAACTAAGTGCTGTGAGTGGTCTTGCACCTAAAGAACCAATGAAAAAAACATCTACTACCTGAAATAGGAATGTAGAAAGCATTCCTAAACTAATTGGTATTGACATATTGAATAATACTTTATTCGTCGATTGCTCTAATATTGCATTTGACATTCTGTATCTCGTTTGTTTATTTAACTGATACAAAATTAGCTGCACTATAGCTTCAGATAAAGGTTAGGAATCTTGTCATTGGGGTTTAGATTGGACAATACATAGTATAATGTTATTAACTGGATTCCCTAAAAAAGAGAGGGGTTACCCCCACATGTTTCTTAAAATACTTCACCAGATTTGTTACTTCATCAAATCCCATATCGTACCCAATATGTTTAACGGGATCAGATGTTGCTTTGAGCCTACGCTTGATTTCAAGAATTCTCCGTTCATCAATAAGTGCCTTAGGTGACATATTGAAATGCTTATTTATAAGCCGGGAGAATCGTTTAGATGGTAGGCGTAGTTGCTCAGCATAATAATCTACTCTAAATTTAGTCCTAAAATCTTCTTCTAATAGAGAGTTAAATTTCTGAATAAGTTTCATATTATCACTCAACTCAATTTTTTCATTAGTAGAGTCTTTGGATTGAATATGGAGTAAGAAGAGGCTTAGATGATGATAAAATGCTTCAAATCTAATAGATGGATTGCCATATTGTTTAACATTATTCATATTACTGCTAAGCATTTCTAAATATGTTTTATCCTTATCATTTAGTTCAATAGACTTGACACCATCGATATGACTTGACACATTAAAAGAGAAAAGATGATGCAAATCAGAGTCATTCCTGTATATAAATTCAGGAGTGAATGCTATAGACTGTAATTTAATTTCGTTCTTATTGAATTTTTCAAAATAATGCACTTGGTTTTTAGAAAGAAGCTGAACTGTACCTTCTCTAAATTTATATTCCTCGAAATCTACAAAGAATTTAACATTGCCTTTTTTTAGCCAAAAGATAACGTGAAAATCCCTAAGTGTAGGTATATACAAATCGGGAGTTTCAGTTAATTCATTTCCATCAAAAATTCCAAATGAAGGAGTTTCTTTCTGGTTCGAAAATTCTATATATTTAATTTTACGTTCGTTCATATTCTAGTTCTCTGCATCCTGGGACCCATTTGATTAACTAATTTCAGCACTTGGGTTGAATGATACTCTGTTTGTATGAACTTGCCTACTAGTTAGTTACCATTTTATATTCACTAGACTCCGCAATTATAAGTATAAAGTTAGATCCTTCTTATTTAGATTTTACTCTAACTGAACCATTATTATATTCTAAAACACCGTATCTGAATTAATAAGTAGAGTATTATTTACTGACAGCTTCTCACTTCTAGTTATTAAGAAACCAGTAGCTTGATTATCTGGGGTTTCAAACTTCCACTCTTCACCTAGCTTAAGATAAGTCATGTTGTAAGGTGCTTTGACAATCCCTTTAGTTCCGTGATATGCATCAGATTATTTATGGGTCTTTGTATTTGCTTTATATTTCTGGACTTACTCATAAGGCTTCTTGCATAGTTTTTATTTTTTGATTCAAAGTATTACTTAACTCCTCATTACTAATTCCATCGTTGAAATTATCATAGAAAGAAGGAAGTGAGAAGTCTGCTACAATCTTTGCTCCTGCATAAGGATAAAGCATTTTGGCTGTTTCTAGTACACTCATTCCTCCCCTTGTACCTGGTGAACTTGCCATAAGTAGCATTGGTTTATCATTCCATACTTTTACATCAATTCTTGATAACCAATCTGTGGTGTTCTTATAAGCCGATGCAAATGAACCATTATGTTCTGCTAGTGATACTACAAAGCCATCTACTGATTTTATAAGTTCATTTAATTTGATAGCATTCTCAGGAATTCCCGATTTTTCTTCCAAATCTTGACTATATATTGGCAATTCATAATCGTTCAGGTCAATAGTAGTTACTTCGGTATTCTCTAGTTTAGATGCAGTAAACATAGCCAATGTTCTGTTAATAGATTTCTTACTACTGCTACCGCCAATTGCTAATACTTTTTTCATTGTATGAGTCCTCATAATTAATTTAATTATTTAGTAATGCTAACATTAAGAGAGAGTGCATTTGCTACAGCTTCACCTGCTAAATCATCTGAGTTTAAATAACCTACTAACTTCTTGCTCCATTGGCCTTTGGTATCAGTCTTGGTTATTCTCTTCATAATCTATAGTACAATCCCCACCAGCGAGCTCTTCATCATGAAATTTAGGATTAGATGCTTTATGAGAGACTTCTGGAATATTTCCACCGCAGATAACTTTATAACCTGTCTACATGATTTTGTTTGTTCCATCATAGTGAAAGAAATTACTGGTTAATGTGATTAGCGAGAATTCCATAAAGTTTTTTATAGCTGTACCCTTGCATTTACAATAAACAATTGTTTATTGTTTTATTAATTGATGTAAATTTAGCGACATTACCGCCGGACATAAAGGTAAGGAATGTTATGACTAAGGTACAGATTGGACAGCCTTGCCATTTTATAAATCTCTTTCCAAGCACTATGTAGATGTAGGAGTGGTAGTATAATATCTCTCAATAATGAATTTTTTAGTTGAGTCATTGTCAAGCAGTGCTTCTATCTTAGTCTACTGGTCATACAGTCCTTGGATGTGTCTATGTAGGAGATTGAAAACCTGCTACCAATATACACGGCCATACACCATTTATCTTTAGTTAGGCTGTGCAAGTAGTACTATTCAAATAAAAATCTTATGTGTCACCGAGATATTTCAGCTAACTTAGATCATTATAAGAGCTATATAATGCTAATCGCCTACGGGGTGCTTTAGAGCGCTAATTGGGTATCATTTTAATATAAATGGGTATCAACGCTCCTACTTATTGAGAGCTACCCAGTGGGAAGGAACCTTTTTTAAGTATATTTGTACGATATAGCTAATAAATGACTTATTATAACCGTATAGATATATTGTAGGGATTAACCCAATAGGTTCATTGTGTACTTTAGAACCATTATAATAATATCAATAATTCTTTTTTTAACTGCTTGCAGTTTTGATGAAACTTTTTTGTATCCAACTAAAATTCCGGATAATTCGAAAAGGGTAACATTAACAACTCACAATGATACAATTTTAGTTCTTTTCAATGACGAAACTCATCAGCCAACTTTTTTGAAAAATGGTCATGATACTATTAATTATAACTTCACGGTTAAGAGTGTCATCTTTGAAAGTTTAAATGGAAATAAACTCAATGGCTGGCTACTCGAGCCTAAAAATGAAACACCTAAAATTACATTATTACACTTTCATGGGAATGCAGGCTCTTTAGTTAGTCAATACCAAAGAATATCTCCTTTGATAGAATATGGCTTTCAAGTTTTTATGTTTGACTATAGTGGCTTTGGATTTTCTGAAGGGGAAGCTACAAGAGATAATGTATTAATTGATGCAAATTCAGCTTTAACTTACTTACAGAATCTCCCGGAAATTAAAAACACAAAAATTATTATTTATGGTCAATCATTAGGTGGGCATTTATCTGCTGTAGTTGCTTCACAAAGAGAAGCAGATATTGATGGATTGGTTATTGAAGGTGCTTTCTCATCACATAAAGACATCGCCGCAGAACATTCAGGTTTTTGGGGAAGAATATTTGTTAGCGAAAAATATAGCGCAAGCAAATCCATAAAATCTTTTCACAAACCTGTTTTAGTTATTCATAGTAACGTGGATCATGTCATTCCCTTCGAAATGGGACAGAAGATATATGACAATGCTAATGAACCAAAAGAATTTTATGAAATTCAAGAATGTCATATATGTGGAGCAATTTTTTATCCCACCGAAATTTCAGATAAAATAAAGAAGATGATTGAAGTGGAATAAAGGAAAGACAGTAAATATATTCTACCAAGCAGAATATCTATCAGTTTGCAATTGTAGCAGAAACACTATACGGATTAAATTTTGCTACAAAAATTATAATGCCTTCTAAAGCATTAAATCAATCAATACCTTTATATTCATACTAAGAAATGGAGCTCTGGGCAATTAGCTTGCAATATTGCGACCAATCGTACACTACAACTAATCTTGGTAAAGGTAAACATATTTCGTTTTATGGCTATTGATTGTTATAAAGATAGACCTGAAACCCATGGTTGTGTACTGTTAGTAAGAAATATTTGAATTACTATAATCACTTATGATAACGACATACAGAAGTAAAAAAGATAATGGGATATAACTTAAAGGTGCTAAAACTCAATCAGTATAAATCACATCATTTGTATTCTTAAACTGGTTGAAGAAGTTTTGAAACGCTACATTAGAAGAGCAGAGAAGGAGAGTCGTAATAATTTATTTCGATGGACAAATCTAAAAATGGATGAGCGAAAAGATCAAGGAGGCTAATGAAGTTTTAGGGATATATGAGAAGGGTAGGGGATTGCATGCTTATTAATCTTCTTTTATTAACGAACTAATTGATAAGGGGTTATCCTCGTATGATATAAAAAAATCTTATGCGTCACCGAGATATTGACCATTATAAGAGTATAATACTAATCGCTTGCGGAATGCCTTAGAGCATTAATCGGGTAACATTTTAATATAAATGGGTATCAATTGGGTATCAGTTTCTGTGGTTGACTGGGGGGCAATGAGGTTTAGTAGGGCTTTTTGAAAAGTAGCAAAAGCAATCTAGAGTTTAATCTCTGCTTTGATTGGGTTGTTCTGACCTTTAGATAAAGCCTTGTAAACAAAGGGATTGCAAGTAATTAGAAATCTTGCTAGTTTTGTAGAAACAGAATCGGAAAGGTGCAGGAGTGGTTGAACTGGCACGCCTGGAAAGCGTGTGTACGGGTAACCGTACCGAGGGTTCGAATCCCTCTCTTTCCGCATTAGTAGCAATGAAGAGCTGAAGAAAATTCAATTATTCCTCGGCTCTTTTTGTTTTTATGCTCTTCGCCTTGGATAGGGTCTGTTGTTCTGTCCTGATCCACCACCCATAGTATTTCTGATTCTATAGCTGAAATTCAGCATGAAATACTGGGTTAGTGTATTATTTGACTGATCGGTAATAAGAGTTTCGGTGATATTTCTGCTTATGCTTTGATTTTGACCAAGTATATCAAAAACATACAGAGAAATTTCAGCAGCATCATTCTCTAAGAATTTATAGCCAAAAGAACCATTCCAAAGTGTGTAAGCTTGATCAAATCCTTCACCAAGACCGTTGAGAGATGTGAAGTTTATATCGGATCTTAATACAAAGCCATCCCAGAATAATAAGTTTAGACTGCCATTAAGAGTATTACGCCAAAAATTACTGTTTTGTACATCAGCTGAAGAATTAGCAGTCACAGTATAACCAGGAGAATATCCAATATTAAAATCTACATCTTCACTGATATTGGATACAAGAGCAAATCTGCCTCCATAAGTACTATTAGTATTAATATTTGTTGATCCATTAATGATGGATGGAGTCTCAGCTATATTATAGTTGAGAGAGAAGTTTAGATTTGACTTTAACCACTCTAGCTGCTTACCAGTACCAATAGAAGTGCCAACAGCAAAACTGTTAGTTAGATTACGGTATGTAGAAAATTGAGTGCCTGCACCAACATTCAGGCCACTAGCTAAAGAAGTATCATTGTTGAAAACCTGAGTAACATTACCAATTACATTTTCAGTATAGTTAGCATTGATTTGGGTATAAAAATTGAAATTACTTTCTGTATCAAAGTAATTATAACTTGTCCATAGAAAGTGATCCATTTCTTGGTCAAGTAAGTTGTTGCCTTGTCTTATTGCCAGCGGGTTACTATTGTCTACAGCATCGTTGAGCTGGCTGGCAGTAGGAAGACTGTTTCTTCTTCTTGCAAATAAACGAATTCCATGACCTTCGGAGTTATATCTGAAAAAGACCCGCGGGGTAAATGCCTCAAAGGTTCGAGTGATAGTATTAGATTGTGGTAAAGTAAATGTATTTTCCATATCAGTTCTTCTATACTCTCCGGTTACCGATAGGGTGAAATCTTTTTTTCCATATCTGAAGCCGGTTTCCCACCCATATCGATTATAAGCTACATCCAGATCTGCAGATTGATTACTGAGAGTAATTGGGTTTGCTTGAGATCTGTCGATGGTAATTTGAGCAACATCTGATAGTTCATATTCAGAATTAGCTTCGAATGTAAGTAGGAAATCCTCAAATAAAGGCTCAGTATAATCAATCTCTAGCTCGATATTACGAGTGGAATTATTGATATCCTGAGTCTGAATATCTTCTCTAAGGATCAGTGCAGGATCGTCACCAAATTGATTTATAAATGCATTAGTTGCATTATTTTCTCGATATACTGTCTGAATATCAGCCTGAATAGTCCGACCTTTTGTTTCAAACTTATGTTGAAGCAGTAAAGTACTATTGAAATTTACTCCAGTATTGTCTGAAATATTTTGATTTGACGTATATTGGTCAGAGAGTCCGTTATTTGAAAAATATGAGCCATCCTGTCTAAAATCTGAGTCACCACCCTGCCAACTGAACCTAGGTATAAAAAGTATAGTATTGTTGGTATCAATAGGAAATTTCATACGGCCTGAGAGCCTGTGATTAAGGTTATCACTTGCTGATATTTGTTGATTATCGAAAAAATCACCGTTTACATCTGGACCTATGTATTCAATATTTTGAGTAGTTGAGAGGTCATTACCCATATCTGAGAATAAGTATGAAAGTGAAATTTCAGATTTTTCAGTCCATTCGTCTATATAATTTAAACCGGACGCTAGAGTTGACGTAATACCTTCCTGTCCCCCAACCATAAACTCTGAGGTATTAGAGTAGGAATATCTCCTTCTGCCACCCCCACCACTAATTTGAGACGAAGCAACACCAGATAAATCTTCAGTAGTAAAATTTTGTCTGTTGAGATTATTAAAGTTACCCAGTAACGAAACCCTGGCCTTATCATTGAAGTAGTTTACAGAACCATTGGTGCTATACCGATTTTCAGTACCGTATCCCATGCCAATATTCCCAAAAGCTCCTACCTTGTATTCTTCTTTTAGCTTTAAGTTAATTGTCTTCTCACTTTCGCCATCATCTACACCTGTAAATTCAGCATTGTCACTATTCCTATCATAGATCTGGACATTTTGCACTGCTTCGGCAGGGATATTCTTAAGAGCAGCATTCGGATCATCGCCAAAGAATTCTTTACCATCAACAAGTACTCTTTTTACTTCTTCTCCTTGCGCCTTAAGTCCCGTACCATCATCACTGACGCCAGGTAGTTTCTTGACCAGATCACTTGCATCAGCATCAGGATTAGTTTTAAAAGCCTGCGAATTGAATTGAACAGTATCACCTAAGAGCTGTCCTGTCGCGGCTTTTCCTTGTATAGTAATTGCTTCAACTTCCGCTTCAATCTTATTCAACCTAATGATACCGTAAGTTATTCCATCTTTACTGGTTTTCACTAGGTCAGGTGATTCATATCCTGGAACTCTCACTGATAGGAGAGATGTACCATTATATTGACTTTTGATAAGGAAGTTACCCTGAGTATCAGATTTACCACTACCAACTACTAACGAATCCGGTAGACTTAACAATCCAATTTCAGCAAATTCAATGGGCTTACCAGTGTCTGTATCAAGTAGTTGACCTATATAATTACTGGAGTACAGTGATAGTGATTTAATTAAGATGAATGCTAACAGTAAATACTTCAATTGAGTCAGAATTTTGGGTTTATGTTGAGGGTTCTGACGTTTGACAGCTTTTTTTGTTAGTTGGTTTAATATACATCTTAGATATTATGGTATAACAAACTGATCAGGATATTTCACCTTGACTCTTTGTGGCAAAAATTGCTCGTAGTTCTTAAGTAAACCATTCATCTTGTTCGCGAATATACTATTCTTACCCGCAAATGTAACAGTGGATCCTGCGGCTACATATCTTTCTCCTATATCCCAATAACCGGCTTTTTCCCAATCTGTAAAGAAATCTGAAAAGATATATTCATAGTAAATACCGTATTCAATATCATATTTGTCAAACATTTCCGGAATATATTCAGATGCTGCTCTATGCTTATAATTTGTTACCTCATAAGTAGCTAATCCCCATATATCGAATATAGGAACATCAGAGTAATAGCAAATTGCTCCTATATCATTTATGGCCAAAGGGCTGTCTAGCTCTGGCTTCAGATAATCTCTGACAAATTTTGCTATTACAATATGTTGATTGTAAATATCTTGCTGAGCCATGTAGTGTAATTTGGTCGAAGCGAAAAATCTCTGTAGAAATGGTGATGAGAAAATCAATAAAGTCACGATGAAAACAAGTTTTTGAACCATAGCTACTTTGGCAAAACCCTTTACCCAATAGTTGCGGAGTTTGCCTATAAGTGGTTTCAGAGAGAGCGCAGTAATCATAAGTACATAATTTTCATATCTGTAAAGCCAACCTACCTGAGCAAAAAAATGATGTAAAAAAACTACTGTTAGAGCGAATATTGTTGGTCCATGTACTTCAGCAAGAATTTTAATATCACTGTTGTTTGTTGATTTCTCTATGAAGAATTGGATAAGCAGGGGAATAATAAGAAAAATCGCTAAAGAGTCATTAATAAATAGATTCTTATAAAATGAACCAAAGTGTAAATAAAGTGTATGGATCAATCCTGTTCCTGAATGTCCTTTCATTAGAAGAGAATTTGGTAAAAAACCTGATCCATTTGAAAGAGAGAATATCCCATATAAGATAAGTGGCAAAAAGGCTGTTAAGGTTAAGACAAATATATCTTTCCATTTGTTTCTGAGAAGTAACAGAAAACATAATCCAGCTATAATAAAAATACTCTCGAATCTAGTACTGACTGCTAACAATATGAGAAATAGCAGAATGGGATCGAGCCGTGCACTATGAGTTAGATAATAACGCTTCTTGACTATCCTGTCAATCAATAACAAAACCATCAGAAGCTGTAGAATATGTTCCATTCCCATTGCTGCCAGATTAATCGGTAAAGCAATGATCATTACGGCAATGGTTATAATGCCACCCTGGTGTCCCTGGTCAGACCAGTAGCTTTTAAGATTTAGATATGCTATGAATAGAAATAATAGTATGGCATTTAAATAGAGAGGGAGGGTATGAACATTACCAAATATTTTCATCAAGCTACTCAGAATCACTGTGAAGAGCGGGGAAGAGCTTGTGCTAGAGAATTCATGAGATGTGACACCCCATACACCTTCGAAAGCAATATTCTTAGCCATGGCAAGATGAATAAAACTATCATCCAATGGGTAGGCAAATTGTCCATCTTCAAATCTGAAACCAGAGTTAACAAGGAAAAGAAACCCAGAAAAACAGAGAATCAGATTAAATAAGAAATAATATACTTTTGTTTTTTTCATGCTAGTTCAATATCGGTGGCTACGTCTTCATTTTCTTCGTTCTGAATAATTCGGAAATAAACCTTATCTCCAGCTTGTAATTCATTGAAATCCACATTAATAACATCATGAAAATGGAAAAAAAGGTTGTTTGGAGGAAATTTAATGAAACCATAGCCATTTTTAATTGAGAGGATGCTTCCTACTTCCAATCCATTACCTGTTTGATATTTTGAGCTAGCAACTTCTTGTTTTATACTTTTATAATTGTCTCTAGTATAACTGCTACCATAACTACTATTATAATCCTGACTATTTCTAACTACAAAGAGATTATTGATTAACTGCTTATTCTTATAAGCTTCATTATTAATTAGCTCGTGCATTGCTACAGAGATTGTTGCTTGGTCAAGCATTTCTTGAGAAGTTTTGGTTATTTTCTCATTACCAAAGTCATCAGTGTATTCAAAATCCCAAGCTAACAGCATAACTTTAGTACCAAGAGCATTGAGTTTCCGGATAAGAGGTACATAGTTCCCATCCGAGGCTATAAGACATATGATATCATACTTTTTATAAAATGCAAGTTCAAAAGCTTCAAGTGCCAGCCAGACATCAATATCTTTTTCATTCTTAACCGAGCCAGTCCGAATGGGTAAATAATGAGTTGTGATACCTTCAGATGATAAGACATCATCAAAAACTCTGTCGTAATAGAGCTGGTTGCTTCTTTGGTTTGCTTCATTTGCCGAAAGACGTCCTCTGAAGTAATGAGCATCAACTATCTGAGCTAGATGAGTTAATGATGGATTACCTGAAGATTCAGCGGCCTGATATCTTATGAAATCATGTAACCCTTTGATACTAATCCTACTTTTTCTCTCATGGAAGTAGTTATAATAATTACTGATATGATAAAGAAAATTACCGTCATAAAATACACCTATCTTTATCAAGTGAGTATTCTTTTCCATAAATCAATTACTTACTAATAATGTATAAACTATACTACTAATCAACTAATGTTCTTGCAATAAATATAATATTTAGGATAAGACAGACGGTCTGGGTTTTTACCAGAATTAGCTTAGAACTTTCAATATATGATTATAACTGTAGAAATCCTGTTTTCTTATAAACCTTCGAAAGTGTCTTACCTGCTTTTCTATAAGCTTTTTCCCTTCCCTTCTCTAATATATTTTTGAGCATTTTTTTATCTTCTCGTATATCAAGATACTTTTCTCTAATAGGTGCTATATATTCAGCAAGGGCTTGACCGACAGCATCTTTGAAATGTCCATAACCAGTATTATTAAACTCCTTCTCAATTTCCTCAATGCTTTTGCCTGTAGAAATGTGGTAAAGTGTTATTAGGTTTGCAATCCCTTCACGGCCCTCCACATCACTATATTTCACATTTGCTTCATTATCTGTTACAGCGCGTCTTATCTTACGCTTGATTGTTGCATCATCATCATCCAAAAAGATTATCGCATTTTCGTTAGGGTCTGATTTAGACATTTTGTTCTTGGGTTCTTGCAAACTCATTATTTTAGCACCAACCTTGGGTATATGGGGTTCCGGTATTGTAAAAGTTGGGCTATAAGCATTGTTGAATCTCTGAGCCAGATTTCGAGCTAGTTCAAGGTGTTGCTTCTGATCTTGACCTACTGGTACAGCATTAGCCTGGTACAGAAGAATATCACAGGCCATGAGTACTGGATATGTAAATAGGCCAACATTGACATTATTCTCATGTTTTGATGATTTGTCCTTGAATTGAGTCATTCTCTGACATTCACCCATTCCGGTAAAGGTACTCATAACCCAAGATAATTCTGCATGCGAAGGTACATGGCTCTGAACAAATATTGTTGATTTCTCCGGGTCTATACCACAGGCAAGAAAAGTGGCTACCGTATCGAGTGTTCTTTGTCTAAGTATTGCCGGAACTTGTCTCACTGTAATAGCATGCAAATCAGCTACCATGAAATAAGCATCATAATCTCTTTGCATTTCGTTCCAGTTGTTGAGGGCACCAGTTAAGTGACCTATAGTTAATCTACCTGAGGGGGTTACTCCCGACAGAATAGTTTTTATGTCATTATTTTGCTGATCCATAGCTTCGAATGTTTTTTTCTTTTGCAAAATTAGTGATAACGGTTCTTAAAGAAAAGAGCGATAAAAAAAGCCCACCAATTTGGTGGGCTTAAGGTGTTAACATATGATAAGCATGAATTGCTATTGCTTTCCGTGCATTAGTTTAAGTAGATATTTATGTACTAAAAATAGTATTACACCTGATCCTATTGATAGAAAAACAAATAGCATGAAGAATTCATTCAGATTTGTTATCTCATATCCGAGAAAATCTTTAGCTATTAAGACACCATTTTCATCAGTTTCAGGATAAAAGCCCGATAGAGTTCCCGCAAACTTATTAGCCAATGATATTGATAGGAACCAAACACCCATCATTAGTGATGCCAATCGAAGTGGAGATAGCTTATTGACCATAGATAGACCAATAGGAGAGATTGCTAATTCTCCAAAAGTATGTAATAGATACATTGTTATGAGCCAGATCATAGATACTTTTACGTTTGGATCAATATCTTGAACACCAAATGCTATAATCAGATAGCCGAGACCAAGTAAAACCAAACCAATAGACATCTTCAGAGGGGTGTTCGGCTCGACACCTTTCTTCCTTAAAAAGCCCCAAAGAGCAACAAAGACCGGTGCGAATATTACAATGAAGGCTGCATTTACTGACTGGAACCAGCTTGCAGGTATCTCAAAACCAAATAGCGACCTGTCGGTCTGTTCATCAGCAAAATAGGTGAGTGAAACTCCAGCCTGCTCAAATGAAGCCCAGAAGAAAATAACAAAAGCTGCTAAGACAAATACAGCTATTAGCCTGTCTCTTTCTACTTTCGAAAGTGACGGATCCATGAGAATCATAGCCGGGGCAACAATTATTAATGAGTTAATCAGGGCACCAACCCAATCACCGGAAAAGTACCAGAACACTGCAAAAAGAGCAACTTCAAATACAGTCCATCCGATGACTTGATTTGTACTGAATTTTTTTGCTTCAGTTTCATCTGCAGAGTCTGATTGTGTATCCTCATTGGCAAGATTACTATCCTGCTTGTAATACTTTGGAGGCATACCAATTGGCGCACCATCATCGGTAACGATATACTTATTTTTATATATAACAAAAACGATTGTTCCGATGATCATGCCGATTGCTGCCGCAAAGAAGCCCCATTTAAAATCTGCCGGGTTTCCTGTATCGCCAAGTCCGCCGGTAACAATAGGGGCAAATAATGCTCCAAGGTTGATTCCCATGTAGAATATAGTAAAGGCTGAATCAATTCTCGGATCTCCTTCAGGGTAAAGTGAGCCTACCATAGAAGAGATATTGGGTTTGAAAAAACCATTACCAAAGATGAGAGCAAATAATCCTACCCACATTAGAGTAATAGATAAATCTACTTGTTCGTACACCGAGGCACTGGCAAACATGAAAAACTGGCCAATTGCCATCATGATGCCACCCCAGATAATTGACTTACGGTTACCCCAGTACCTGTCAGCAACATATCCACCCAACAATGGCGTTAGATATACCAGCCCTGTGTAAGAACCATAAATCTCACCGGCTGCTTCTTTATTAAACATTAGGGCTTTCAGCATATACAATGAAAAAATTGCTCGCATCCCATAGTATGAAAAGCGCTCCCACATCTCAGTAAAGAACAAGACATAGAGACCCTTGGGGTGTCCCTTTGGGACTACAACAGGCTGATTATCCTGCATCGGTACTCCTCCGTAAGTATTAACTTTTAATTAGTATTAACATTATCAATAGCCAATATAAAGAAATGTTCGGTCGTGACAAGTATTCTTATAATTGGCCGTTGTTCAAATAAAAAACAAAATATGCGACTTTTTTAAATCTGATAACACTCCTATACAAGTCACTCGAACAATAAATATTCATTATCAATCAATTCTAAGGAGTACAAAATGAGATTTGTACAAAAACTAGGGCAAGGCATCTGGATGAGATGTTTTATTGCTCTATTAACAATCGCAGCTGCTGTACCTATAGCTGCTCAGCAGAGACCTGATGCCCCAATTATTGAGCATCTGGATCTGCATGGCGAGATGGGTTTGGAGGGTGGCTTCATTGCTCTTATGATAGCCAATGATTATCCTGATGATATTCAGTTTAATCTCTATACCAGGTTACTTGATGGGGATGATTCGGATTTTGTACACACGAAAGCTGAGTATATGGAAACAGTGTCGGAAAAAGGTAGTAGTACTAATGAAATAGTACATATCTTTTTACCAATGATAGAAGAAGAAGGTGTGTATGAGTTCTATATTACTGCTGTTTCTGCCGATGGAGCTGAGTCTGAGCCGTCGGATATTCTAGAGCAGTATCTAATGAATATTCACGAAGAATATCCGAGATATTCATGGGATTTCCAGGATCCTAATGCCGGAAAAGGACGCATAGGTGAAGAATATACATTCATCCTAAGAGCTTATGATACTGATGGACAGACTGAGATAGAGATAGAAATGACTGATGGCCCTGATGGTGCTACATATGAGAATACTTTAGTGAATTATACCCCTTCTGAAGGTGGTATCTATAGATTTGAATTCAGAGCTAAAGATCAGACAGCTTATCCGGACTTGGTATTCCAATATGAGATATACGTTTCCAGCTGTACTGATATGCCCGAAATTACTTTTACTATTGAGGATGAAAATGGAATCCCATATCAATACGGTTATATAGAGATTATTGGTATTAGTGGTAGTGCCTCAGGTGAGATTCACGAAGATCATTTTAAGCATTATTCTGGCTATGAATTTCAGAATGGGGAAGTAGTAATTTCTGAACTAGATGAAGGAAAATATTACTATTATTTATGGGCTGAAGGGGCAAAGAATAAAGAATATGGTGAAGCCTATGTGGATGATACTGGAGAGATCATTATAAGAGGTGGTGATGGAGAATCATCTACTTTTGAAGTGAAGTGCGGTGAAGATCAAACAATTAGCATAGTTTTGGACAGAGCTTACTCTACAGAGACTTTTACTGTATCAGGTCGTGTAGAGATGGAAGATACTGCAGAACCTATAGAATACGCCAGAGTATATGCTATTGGTAGTAATGACGACTCTAATGGACCGCGATATTACTTCCATGCTGTCACTGACCAAAATGGTGAATTTACAATTGATCTGCCAGTTGATTTAGAATACTATGTAGTAGCAGAACATCATATATTTGATCATGATGGTGCTATGTATGAAAGCTTCATGCGTGAGTATTGGAATGAGGCTGCTACTATGCTGGATGCTGATATCATTGGCCGTAATTTTGTGGGAGACATGGTCTTTACTTTAGCTCTGCCTACTCCTTTTGCTAACTCTATTTCTGGTAATGTTTCTACTGAAGATGGTGGTGACCTGCCTCAAACAGATATTTTTGCATTTATGGTAGAAATAGAAGAAGGGTTTGCTGAAGAGTATTATTATGGTTTATATGAGGGGTACCCGGTAACTACTGATGAAGATGGTAACTATGAGTTGACTAATCTAGTACCTGGTAAGTATGTGGTGATGGCTATGCCTATGGATGATAGCTATATGCCGGCATTCTATGGTATGGACGAATCTACTATGCATTGGGATGAATCTGATTATTTGGAAGTTGGTTCTGAGACTAATCTGTCGGGTATTGATATTATACTGCTCAAGACAGGCAAAGGCTCTGGTAGCGGTATAATTAGAGGGTATGTTGATGCCAAAGGTGATGCTAAGGGTGGTCTTATCAAGCAGGAAGCAGGTGGTATGCACGGTGTGACTGTATACGCTACAAATATTGAGACAGGAGATGTCTTTGGTGATATGACTGACTCCGATGGATATTATGAAATTACTTCATTACCAGTTGGTACCTATGCAATTACTGCTGATAGAGTGGGATACAATCCTGATAACAGAGAGGTCACAATTGGTGAGGGTGAAGAAGGAACAGCCGATGCTGATATGACAATAACATCTAAGACTACTTCAGTTGATGAATTGTTTATGTCTTCATCTTCAGTTTTCCCTAATCCAACTAATGGTCAGATTGCTGTTAAAGTTGATGAAAATCTGATTAATGCAACAGCAACACTTACTGATGTATCCGGAAAAGTAATTAACACTATTGATATTATGACTCTTAGTGCTGGTGAGGACATCGATTTCGACTTGAGTGGTGAATCATCAGGTACTTACTTGATTACGATTACAAGCGGTAATTTGACTCGTACCTGGACTATTGTAAGACAGTGAGATAGCAACAACGTATCTTGTTGACTACAGAGCCTCTTGGCAATTAGTTGCTGAGGGGCTTTTATTTATTAACCACTTTGATTTTATCAAGCTTGTAGTAATTTACTTTTTCTTATTTCAGTCAAATAGGTTTGATACTAGATTTAGAATAAGAAAAGCCGCACTCTGGCGGCTTTATATCTAAATATTGGATTAGTGAATAGCTAGAAAATACAGAGAGCAATTATTCTGATGAAGTACTTTCAAGTTTATTAGGTTTAAAATAGTTTCTAACTTGATTCTCAAGTAATTCTCGTGCATTCTCATCTTCTTTTAGATATGCCTTAAGATTATCTTTACCCTGGAGTCTTTGTTCATTGAATCCAAGCCAGGAACCGCTCTTTTGAATTATATCTAATTTGATACCCATGTCTATAAGATCACCAAGTTTAGAAATACCTTCATTATAAAGTATATCAAACTCGGTCTCTTTAAAAGGCGGGGCTACTTTATTTTTGACAATCTTAGTTCTGACTCTATTACCTATTATTTCCGTACCGTCTTTTAGAACTTCTTTACGACGAATATCAATACGTACAGAGGCATAGAATTTAAGTGCATTACCACCAGTTGTAGTTTCAGGATTGCCATAGATAACGCCAATCTTAGATCTGAGCTGGTTAGTAAAGATTACTGTCGTATTTGCTTTACCAATTGCCGAATTTAATTTTCGCATTGCCTGCGACATTAGTCTTGCCTGCGAACCCATTTGAGCATCGCCCATATCACCTTCGATTTCTACTCTAGGAGTAAGGGCCGCTACAGAATCGACAATGATTACATCAATAGCACCAGAGCGAACAAGTGTTTCGACAATTTCTAATGCCTGTTCACCAAATTCAGGCTGAGAGAGTAATAGATTATTTAGATCTACCCCCAAACGTTGGGCATAATTTATATCTAGAGCATGCTCCGTATCGACAAAAGCAGCAATACCACCTTTTTTCTGTGCTTCGGCTATTACATGCAAACAGATTGTTGTTTTACCTGAGGACTCAGGTCCATATATCTCTACAATTCTGCCTCTTGGTACGCCACCAATTCCTATAGCCATATCTAGAGACATACACCCAGTAGATATAGCGTCAACTTCAACTACATTTTTATCACTGAGTTTCATAATCGAGCCCTTGCCATGAGCTCTCTCTATGTTGTCCATTGCGGCCTGGATGGCGAAGGCTTTATCTTTGTCTAAATCAGGGGTTGTTGAGGAGGTTTTTGCTTTGGCCATATTCCTTTTTACATCGATTTATAATTGAAAAAAGCAGAAACTGCAATATAGATGATAGAGGCGAAAAGAATTATAAAGAAGCTGATTATCTTTGTAATCTTAACAATTATAATGACTAAAAACCTTACCTTGAATTGAAAGTATTACTGATTGGCAATGGTGCCCGTGAACATGCTCTGGCTTGGTTGATAGCAAGATCAGATTCTCTTACAAAACTTTATATTACTCCTGGAAATCCTGGTACAGATGGTATTGGAGATATTGCTCAGAATGTTCTTATTGATATCAATGATAGAGATAGTCTTTACAAGTTTGTTAAAGATAAGAATATCGATTTGGTTGTTATTGGTCCTGAACAGCCTCTATCTGAAGGACTTACTGATGATCTTAGTCAGATAGGCATTGATGTATTTGGCCCCTCAAAGTCAGCAGCTCTGTTAGAGAGTTCTAAAGGTTTTGCTAAAAAGATAATGAGTGAGTCTGAGGTTCCTACGGCTAATGCAATGGTGTTTACAAGCAATCAGATCGTTGCAGCACAAGACTATATATCAAATATCGAAGGTAAAATTGTCTTGAAGGCCGATGGATTAGCAGCCGGTAAAGGTGTTTTGATTTGCGAGGATAAGGCTGAAGCCAGTATTGCTTTAAATGATATGATGAACGGTAAGTTTGGATCCGCTGGTGATAGTGTTCTTGTAGAAGAGTTTATGGATGGAACCGAAATATCTGTTTTTGCAATCTGTGATGGTAGAGATTATCTGCTGTTACCAGCTGCGACTGACCATAAAAGAATAGGCGAAGGTGATACAGGGTTGAATACAGGAGGCATGGGCGCATTTGCTCCTACACCTTATGCCGACTCAGAAGTCCTGAAAAATATTGGTAAAAACATTGTAGAGCCGATAATTGATAATATGCTACAAAAAGGCACTCCTTTTGTTGGTTGTTTGTTTTGCGGCCTTATGATAACTAGTGAAGGTCCTAAAGTTGTAGAATTTAATGTAAGATTTGGTGATCCGGAGATACAAGCTGTTTCGCAGCTGATAGAAGGAGATTTCCTCAAATTGATTCATTCTGCTTCTCAAGGAAAATTAGATAGTAGTCAAATTAACATCAAAACAGATATTTATGCTTGTAATGTTGTCTTGGCTGCAGAGGGTTATCCGGGTTCTTATTCAAAGGGTATGCAGCTCAGCGGTCTGAATGAAGTAGATGAAGATTCTGTTGTTTTTCATGCCGGAACAAGAATAGATGATAATGCTATTGTTACATCAGGTGGAAGAGTTATCTCAGTAGTAGGAAAGGGCAAATCTCCTTCAGAAGCTGTTGAAAATGCATATCGTAATGTAAATAGAATAATGTTTGACAAAAAGTATTACCGAAAAGATATTGCAAAGAATATTTTATCGTTTTTTGAGAATAATTCGAGAGAAACAATAAATTGATTAACCTTAGTCTTCCAAATATTGTTTCACTTGTAAGAGTGCTTTTATCACCATTTTTTCTTGTTTTTTTAATCTCAGATGATGTTGTATTTGTCCAATTAGCATTACTTCTTTTTGCTGTAGGAGCCTTTACTGACTATCTTGATGGCTTTTTAGCTAGAAAGATGAAGTTGACCTCAAATTTAGGTAAATTTCTAGACCCTTTAGCTGATAAGGTACTTATATTATCAGCATTTGTTGCCTTTTATATAATGGAAATCATACCCTTTTGGGCTTTATCGATATTTATTGTCAGAGATGTATTTACCACTTTGATGCGTATACTTGCTGATGGTAGGGGATATAATATGAAAACATCGGGTAATGCAAAGGCTAAGACTTTTTTTCAGATGGGTTTCATAATTTTCATTTTGTTACTTGTATCCGGCGAGGTTAATGCGGATAATACTGATGACGTATTGCTCTATCAACAAGCATTAGAGAGTAACTGGGTTACTTATACAATGTATATTTTACTGGCTTACACAGTATTTACGCTTATAGATTATCTCATTGCTAATAAAACTCTCTTTACCTCTTCTGTGAGGGATCGGTGAAACACTCAGCTAAGAACCTCTTCCTATCAGTTTTAGGGAGTGGCTTTTTGCCTAAAATGCCTGGGACATATGGGTCATTAGTTGGTCTGTTATTATGTATGGCTATTTATCTTGTTATTAGTGAAGTGTGGTCGAGTTGGATCTTTAGTTCTGTATTGATATTTCTGGCCACTACTCTATTCTCGATTAGTATACCTCTTATCAATGAAATTGAAAAACAGCATGGACTTCATGATCCATCCTGGATTGTAATCGATGAGCTAGTGGGAATGATGATAGCACTATTACTGCCATGGCTATGGCAATCATGGTGGCTTCCTGTGATTGTTTTTGGCTTATTCAGACTATTTGATATATGGAAGCCCTTCCCAATATCAATAGTTGATGATAAAAAGGGTGGGGTTTATGTTATGCTGGACGATATAATTGCCGGTATTATGGCAGCAGTTGTAGGTATGTGCATTCTTTATTTAAGTCGACTCTATGATCTTATAATGCTAACATACTTACTAGAAATGGTTCCGAAAGTACAATAAATCTTAAAAAAGTCTCCACAACCCTTATATACACAGAGAAAAAAAGCATTACGCATTTGTAAATCTTAGAATTATATTTATTTTGCGGTCGTAGTCAATTACCTAATAATCATAAGGATGAAACGAGTATGAACAAAGCTCAACTAGTTGAGGCCGTTGCTGAGAAGTGCGATCTTTCTAAAGCAAAAGCTGAACAAGCTATCAAAGGCACGATTGAAGCGATTTCCGAAGAACTAAACAATGGTGGTTCGGTTCAACTAATTGGTTTCGGTACTTTTTCTGTGAGTGAAAGAGCAGCAAGAACCGGGATTAATCCGAAAACGAAAGAATCAATCAAGATTCCTGCTAAGAAAGTAGCTAAATTCAAGCCTGGCAAGCAGCTTTCTGATACTATAAATCATTGATAGTATACTACTTCTTACAGTGGCCATTCAGTTTGAATGGCTTTTTTTTTGTTTACCCATTCTTCCAATGAAACATCTGACCACGCTATCGCTTGATAAAAGTAGTATTGAAACAATTCTGGATAATGCTGCCAGATTTAAGACTGAACTTGTTATTTCTTCAAAAATAGGTGGAAGATCACTTGCACTGTGTTTCTTTGAAAATTCGACAAGAACAAGGCTATCATTTGAGCTGGCAGCTAAAAAGCTTGGTATGCTAGTTATAGATCTTGCCCCTGAACATTCTAGTCTGAGTAAAGGTGAAACTATTTTCGATACTCTTAAAACTATCGAATCATTAGGAATTGATTGTGCTATTATTCGTTGTACTGAAAATAATTTATTGGACAGTTTTGATGATAGTCTGAAGATACCTATTATTTCTGGAGGACAAGGTATTGATGATCATCCAACTCAGGCCCTACTTGATGCTTTTACTATTAAGGAGATAGCCATTCGCTCCGGAAAACCACTCAATGAATTAGAGTTGTGTTTGGTAGGGGATATTAAACATAGTCGTGTTGCAACTTCTAATATTAAGGTACTCAGTGATTTGGGAGTGCAGCTGTCAATATGTGCACCCAATCAATTCAGAAGATCTTTTGACAACGATAATATTGTCTATTATGATACTTTAGAAGAAGCTGCCGACAACAGTGACATACTAATGGCTTTAAGAATACAAAAGGAAAGGCTTTTAGAAAGTAGTACTGATATTTTATCTGCTGAGTCGATAATTTCTGAATATCGAATTAATCATAGATTACTAGAAAGCTACAAGAAACTATACATCATGCATCCTGGCCCTATAAACTGGGGAGTTGAGCTTGAGAATGGTTTGCAGAATCACCCCAGATTACTTGCTAATAGACAAGTCGCTAACGGTGTTTTTGTTAGGATGGCTACTCTGGAGTACTTTCTGAGTAATCAGTAATCAGTAATCAGTGTTTCAGTTTTTTACTGTTTTAATTAGTTCCTGTAGGATATCTTGTGCAGCAGTTGGTATGACTGTTCCCGGACCAAATATAAAATCAACCCCATTTTCATATAGAAAATCATAGTCTTGACGAGGAATTACTCCTCCAACTACTATCAGGATATCATTGGCCTTGTATTTTGCAAGCTCTTCTTTGAGCTGGGGTACTAATGTTTTATGTCCGGCAGCTTGAGAGGAAACACCTATAATATGGACATCGTTTTCAACAGCCTGCTTTGCAGTTTCTGCCGGAGTCTGAAATAATGGTCCTACGTCTACATCAAAACCTAAGTCGGCAAAAGCTGTAGCTATAACTTTAGCTCCTCTGTCATGACCATCTTGTCCCATTTTTGCAATTAGTATTCTTGCTCTCCGGCCCTCAAGTTCAGCATATTGATCAGATAAGCTGATAGTAGTTTTTATATCATCGTTACTATCGCTATAAGATGATGCATAAACACCGGTGAGTGTTTTATTATTAGCACGATGCCTACCAACTGATTTCTCGATTGCCATTGATATTTCTCCAAGTGTGGCATTATGTCTTGCTGCTTCAACTGCAAGTTGCAAAAGATTATTTTCATCTGTTAGAGCAGCTGCGCTAATTTTTTCTAATGCTATTTCTACAGCAGTATTATTCCTATTCGATTTTATTTCTCTGATTTTCTTTATCTGTTTCTCTCTGACTTCAGTATTATCTATATCTAAAATTTCAAAATTCGAAGAAGGAGCATTCGTGTCATAGTTAACACCCAGTATTGTCTCTTTTCCAGAGTCTATACGAGCCTGTTTTTGAGCGGCTGCCTCTTCAATTCTCATTTTAGGTATCCCTTTTTCAATGGCTTTGGACATGCCACCATAGCTTTCTATCTCATCAATATGTTTGGTTGCCTTGTTAATAAGATCAATTACCTTGGATTCAATTTCTAATGATCCGCCAAATGGGTCTATTAAACTCGGTATATCAGCCTCTTCTTGTAAGTACAATTGAGTATTTCGAGCAATTCTTGCAGAGAAATCAGTAGGTAGTGCTATTGCTTCATCAAGTGCATTGGTATGTAATGACTGTGTACCGCCAAATACTGCTGCCATAGCTTCAATAGTAGTTCTGGTAACATTGTTAAAAGGGTCTTGTTCTGTCAGACTCCAGCCACTTGTTTGAGAGTGTGTTCTTAGTAGTAAAGACTTAGAAGACTTTGGATTGAATTTAGATACTATATCCGCCCATAGCTTTCTAGCTGCTCTTAGTTTTGCTATCTCGGTCATGAAGTCCATTCCGATACCCCAAAAAAAGGAAAGGCGGCCGGCAAATTTATCGATATCTATTCCTGCCTTTATCCCAGTACGGATATATTCTAAACCGTCAGCAAGGGTATAGGCCATTTCTAAGTCTGCAGTAGCACCAGCTTCCTGCATATGATAGCCAGAGATAGATATACTATTAAAACGTGGCATGTTCTGAGAAGTATATTCAAAGATATCAGCAATAATTCTCATTGAAGCCTGGGGAGGGTAGATATATGTATTCCGAACCATATATTCTTTAAGAATATCATTCTGTATTGTTCCGGAAAGAAGTTCCTGTTTTATACCAGATCTTTCAGCAGCTACAATCAGAAAAGCCATGACAGGAATTACAGCACCATTCATAGTCATAGATACTGAAATCTGATCCAATGGTATACTATCAAATAGTATCTCCATATCTGCAACAGTATCAATAGCAACACCGGCTTTACCTACGTCACCAACAACACGTTCATGGTCCGAATCATATCCTCGATGAGTTGCAAGATCAAAAGCTACACTAAGTCCTTTTTGACCAGCTGCTAAGTTTCGCCGATAAAAAGCATTACTCTCTTCGGCAGTGGAGAAACCAGCATATTGGCGTATGGTCCAGGGGCGAGTGTAGTACATTGTTGAGTAAGGACCCCGTAGATAGGGATAATAGCCCGGGAGACCTATTCCAGGTATATCGCTATTAGAAGCATCTGACCAATTAATTTTATCAAAGTCTTGTATCATTGAGAATCTCTGCTTAGCAATTGAATAATATTGCGTTTAGTTAGTTTCTTATCTAGAATCTGAATTGCTCTGTCTTTCATATTAATTGCGTCTGAATTTTTCATTTCGCGACAGAGATTTGCTAATTCTATTGAATTAGCACTTTCCGAATAAAGGATAGTTACTTGTGTACTTGAAAGCTCATAATTTGTGATCAAACTTTCGTAGGATTCGGAAGTATGAACTGTGATATCATATCCTTCATATCTTAATTCATTAATGATACTTTCCAAATCACTATTATCATACATTCCTAGAATAAATATGTCTGCATTAGTATCAATTATTTTGTAACTATTAATACCAATTCGAGTAGTACTAGAGTTATTTTGATTGGATTGCCTTGCTTTATTATGTTGATTAGCCAGGCGGGTAGCACCTAGTAGAAAATCATCATCAGTATCATCAGCTTTCTCGAGTAAATAATTCCAAGCTTTTTTTCCTATGGTATAGGCCAGATTTGATAGGGCATAGGCTCCTTTCCATTGAATACATGATTTATCAAGTTTGCTTTCATATTTCAGTATATCTATTATATTGGAAGAAAGTCTTATAGACTCATCTTCGTTTTTTAATAAAAATGGTGTTGGTAAAAGGATATCGACTCCTGAAATTGCAGCTGCTGTATATTCAGAGCTACCTCTGATCAGGTTATTTTCTTCGTCTAGTTCAAATTTATTGTAGCTAGCTGGTTTTGCGGCAATCAGGAATTCTGTATCAGGTATTATCTTTTTTGTTAATGAAGCTAGAGCAGCAAATTTTGCTGCCTGAATATAGAATCCATCACCAATACCAATGATATAGCACAATGTTTGCGAATCAGAGACTTGGGCTTTTCTTATGGCTACCGCAATTTCAAGCCATGAATATGCACCACTATTACTAATGTCTAAAATATCAATAATCTGGCTATCAGTAGGGATTAGCTTGGCTAACTTTCTTGTGTTCCGGATACCATATTCTACAAATGAGATATAGTGTTTCAAATTTTCCGGGTTATCCAAAACTTCACTTGTAATGGAAGGGTACTGAATATCTTCGTAGAGTCCTGAGTGAGGGATATCTTTTTGGCCAGTTACTTTCAGTAATGCTTCAAGCCATTGCTCTTTACTATTATTATCGGTCATATAAAAAAATAGCGGAGAATCATTGATTTCCGCTTTATATATTAGTTAAGTTATCTCATGAGATTATATAATAAGCATGGCATCGCCATAAGTAAGAAATCTATAGTTATTTTTCATTCCACGATTATATGCCTCAAATAGTTTTTCCTTACCTCCACCCATAAAAGCAGTCGTCAGCAGTAGTTGAGGTGTTGCCGGAGCATGAAAGTTTGTGATTAATCTTGAAATAATTTTTGTTTCATATGTCGGGAAAATATACTTATCTGTCCATCCCTTGTTTGGTTTGGCTGTACCAGAAGTTAGTACCGAAGATTCAACTGCTCTTACTACTGAAGATCCAGCAGCATATACATGTTTACGTTGCTTCAGGGATTTGTTGATGGTGTCAGATGCTTCTTTTGTAATTTCAAAATACTCACTGTACATACGATGCTTAGTAAGGTCTTCTACCTCAATCTTTTCGAAGATACCTTGCCCAATATTGAGATTAATCTTTGCTATTCTTACACCTTTGTCCTGCAATTCACCCAAGAGATCTTCAGTAAAATGAAGATTAGATGCCGGAGGTGCAATTGAAGATAGATATTTTTCATTAGCAAAAACTGTTTGGAAATCTTGTTTATCCTTATCTGTAGCTTCTCTTTGGATATATTCCGGTAAAGGCATCGAACCTATTTCTTCAATCTTTGCAAAAAGATCGTCGTCGTAGCTGAATCTGACAGTTCTTCCTCGTGAGGTAGTATTATCAATAACTTCGCAATAAAAGGCTCCATCATCAAAATAAATCTTGTTACCTATTCTAACCTTTCTAGCCGGCTCAACAAGTACATCCCATATTCTTTCGTCTTTTTTTAATTCACGCAGTAGCATTACTTCAATGTCTGCATTTGTCTTTTCTTTTTTCCCAATTAGTTTGGCAGGAAAAACCTTGGTTTCATTTAGAACCAGACAGTCTCCTTTCTTCATAATATCCAATAAATCTCGAATATTTTTGTCGCTATAGCTACTCTCAGCACGGTTATATACCATCATTCTCGCCGAGTCGCGGGGTGATATTGGTGCTTGTGCTATATGTTTCTGAGGGAGGCTGTATCTAAACTGTGATAGCTTCATTTTAACATTGTTTGTGCAAAAAAGACCGATTACAAATATAGTAAAAAAGGCGAAATGGTATGTTTCGCCTTTTTGGAATGATTAAGTATCTACTTGAACCGGTCTAGCTTGTGGCTTCAGCCATCAGATCATACATTCTTCTGACATAGCTATATGGATTTTCAAGGTAACCTTCGGTAAGCAGAGCTGAATCAAAGATGTGGTTGATATTATTTTCTATTTCAGATTTATTATTACCGGCCAGATACATCCTGTGAATATTCTTTATTAACAAGTGAGAAGGATTTATTTCAAGTACTTTTTTGGGTAATTTAAAGTCTTTGTCCATCATTCTCATCATCTTTTCCATCTGACTATCCATGCCATCAGAGCCGGCCAATGCCACCGGTGAGTCCACAAGCTTAGTCGAAATTTTCACATCTTCAACCTTGTCACCAAGTACTTCTTTGAAGATCTCAATAACAGAATCTGGTGCTTTATCCGCTTGTTCTTCACTGTTTTCAGAATCACTCTCTAATTCTACATTTTCTATAGATTTCAGATCATAGTCTTTGTATTTGTTGATACCGGGAATAACGAATGGATCGATCGGATCGCCTAAGAGTAATACTTCAATATCTTTTTTCTTGAATGCTTCCAGATGTGGGTGATTCTTAGCAGATTCATAGCTCCCCGCTGTAACATAGTAAATCTCTTTTTTGTCACCTTGAATATTATCTATATAAGTATCAAATGATACCCATTCATTATCTGATCGGGTTGTTCTGAATCGTAAGAGATCCAGAATTTTATCTCTGTGTTTAAATTCACTATTGATACCAGTTTTGAACATCGAACCAAATTCAACGAAAAAAGTCTTATAATCTTCAGGAGAGTCTTTACTCATATTCTCAAGGTGCTTTAATACCCTGGATGTTAAAATATCTCTGATCTTTGATACAACAGGACTGTTTTGAGTTACTTCTCTAGATACATTCAAAGGTAGATCTTCAGTATCAACTACTCCTTTCATAAACTTCAGGTATTCTGGCAAAAGCTCTTTTGTACTTGAAGAAATAAATACATTGGAGGTATAAAGATGAAGATTAGTTTCAAAATCCTGCGAAAACAGATTTGCTGGTGCTTTCTTTGGTATAAATAATATCGATTTGAAGTTGATATTACCTTCAATATTTAGCCAGATATCGGATAGGGGGTTATCATAATCATGAGATATGAATTTGTAGAATTCGGTTAATTCTTCATCTTTTAATTCGTCTTTGCTTCTATGCCAAATCGCTTTTTGGTTATTAGCCTGCTCACCATTAATATAGATCGGGTAATCTATAAACGCAGAATAAGTGTTTATAATTGATTTGATTTTCCAATCACTAGCAAACTCTTTTTCATCTTCTTTTAAGGTAAATCGGATAGAAGTACCACGTGTTTTCTTATCAGATTCGGAAATACTGAAACCATCTGCTCCTTTTGATACCCATTTCAACGCCTTGCTTCCCGTATCAGCAGCCAAAGTTTCAATTACCACTTCATCAGTGACCATAAAAACAGAGTAGAATCCAACTCCAAAGCGACCAATCATACTCTGACCATCAATTTTTTTATCATTCTGTTTCAGAGATTCGATAAACTTTGAAGTGCCGCTAGAGGCTATAGTCCCAAGATTATTTATAAGGTCATCTTCGTTCATACCAATTCCAGTATCAGTAATCTCAAAAACACCTTTTTCGTTATCGACATTGATATCTATTCTAAGTTCAGCATCAAAATCCAGGATTTGGCTGTTAGTAAGTTTTGCAAACCTGGCTTTGTTGAGAGCATCTGAGGAATTAGAGATAAGCTCCCTTAAGAATACATCCTTGTTTGTGTAAAGAGAATGGACTAGTATATCAAGAAGCTGTTTCATCTCAGCTTTGAATTGATAGTCTTTGGTCTCCATAGTTCTATTACCTTGAATAGTTGTTAGATTTTGAATAGTTGTATTGTACAAAATTATGAAGTATGGCTTTTTTCACCATATAGATAGCGAAACCATTCCGAAGTATTGTTGGGATGTGACTTTGTATACTTCAATACAACGAAAATAGTGATGGTTAAAAAAGAGGTACACCAGAGCCCGCTCTCAGGTCCATAATTAGAGCCCCAAAAAACTCCTTCAAATTGTGCTATATGATTGACGATTCCGGGGTAATTAAATCCACTAACTGGTAGTGAAAGAACAGGCCCCTGTATAATATTCCATGAGAAGTGAAATGCAATTGGCATGAAAAGAGATTTTGTGCTAAATGCCATTGATGACATCAGAAAACCAGCCAAAAAAGTATTCAAAAAGGCAAGAGGTTCCATATTTGGATTTATAATATGCACAAAAGCAAATATGGTTGAAAGTATAATGGCTGAAGGTATTGCTCTTATATACCTAGCCAAAATAAAGAACAGAACACCCCGAAAAATCAGTTCTTCGTTTATTGATAGCTGTAGAATATATAGGCAATTTTGTCCAAGTCCTATTGTTGATGAATAATCATAAGAATCTGATAGAATAAGGAAGCTGTAAGGTAAATAAAAGATGACAGAAAGTATGATACCAGTAATAATATGATTGAGAGTAAAAGATGTTGGTATAAGACCCGTTAATCTTGGATAACGGGTCTGAGGAGTATACCAAAAAACGAATGTTCCACCTAGAAGGATGATCGTCGAAAGAAAAGGCAATGTTGATGGTAAAAAGTTCTGAAAGAACAGCCCTAAAACAATTAAAAAAAATAGAACGGCCTTTACTTTGCTATTTAAGTAATACATTATTGCCAATACCGTAAAAACCTACCTGGCTATCAGTCAACGATAATTAACTGTTTTCATTATTTTGAATTTCTTTGATGTGGGTATGAATATATTCCTCCATCTTCATTTCTACCTCAGCATGCTCAGTTCCCATTAACATATAATTCAATTGAGGGCAATAAGATGCATATTCGCTTTCACCACGTTTTCTTATTAAGATTTCGTAGTCCCATTTGTTTGTACTTCTGGAAATTTCACTCATTGTTCATTCTTTCAATTTTTTATATAAGACTGTTTTTATCGTATTTGCAATTTAAGCATATCAATTCATTCAACTATCATTGTTATCAACTATAAATCTACGGGGTAATCTATGGCTGATACTCTTTCACCTTTACTTAATACTAAGCAATGTAGGGTCATAGAAGATTTTCTGATTGATCAATTGGGCATTCCCGCTTTGGTTCTGATGGAAAATGCTGGTAGATCTGCCGCTGATATGGTATTCTACGGATATAAACCTAAAAGAGTGCTTTTTCTTTTAGGTAAAGGAAATAATGCTGGTGATGGTCTAGTTGCAGCACGTTATCTCAAGATGAGGGGAGTGAGGGTAGATGCTATTCATTTTTTCGAGAATACTTTGTCTACTATTCCTTTTCCTCCAGATAGTGATCTTAGTTTATTCTCTAATTACTATCGATTTATTGATTTTAATTATGAACAGGGGTTAAGTCAACTAAAGCAGGAAAATATTGAAGATTTACTTGATGGTTATGATGTTATCGTAGATGCAGTTTTTGGTATAGGTCAGAATAGGCTATTACCAAGTGAATTTGGTGATTTTTTTGCTTTAGTTAATAAATCAAATGTACGCAGAGTTGCTTTAGATATATCCTCAGGTATTGATACAGATACCGGTATAAGTTATTCTAATGATTCAGGAGAGCCTTTCAAAGCTCACTTAACGGTCACTTTTTTTTCTAGCAAAACTGGTCTTGTAATTAATAAAGGTAAAAGATATAGTGGCCAAATAACTGTTTGCAATTATGGATTTGATGTAGCAATAATAAAGAATATCCTTTCCAAAATTAGCAATGACAGCCTATTAAATGATTGGAATATCTATACATTAGATGGCGATGATGGCTTTGCGATGGAACGCGATAAGGATGTACACAAGTATAAACTTCCCTGTGTGCATATAGTGGGTGGCTTTCATGGTATGCAGGGAGCTGGTGAGCTAAACTCATATGCAGCTTTGGAGTTGGGTTCTGGTATAGTACGTCTTTTTTCAGATGCACCTTTGTCCAGACGTGAAGAAATCATTTATAGAGATATTAGTGAAAGTTCCTTCGGACCTTCTGAAATTGTAGAGAGAAGTACTGCTATTGTTCTTGGAAGCGGTATCCAAATGTATGACAAAATGTTGAGTAAGATTGTCAAATATGTAGCTACTTCTAATTTCGATGGTCCAATTGTTTTAGATGCTGCTGCTATAAGACACATAAATGATTTTGATCATCAAACTGTAATTATCACTCCACATATTGGAGAGTTAAAGCAATTGGTAAAGGAACTTGATATAGATATTGAAGTAGATTTTTCTAATCAATATTCTCTTATGTGCCTTGGTATTGAGTTGTCGATCAGGCTAAGGTGTATTGTTGTAGTAAAGGGAAATCCTACATTTATATGCGGAGCTGGGAAAGTGATTGTCGATAGCAATGGTGGTCCTGAATTAGCTACACCGGGAGCTGGTGATGTTTTGGCCGGAATGATTGGTAACTTTGCAAGCAGACAAGGAGATCTTTTGAGTAATGTAGCTAAAGCAGTTAGACTACACGGACTTAGCGCCAGACACTATTCTACTAAATATGGTATTAATGTGCTTAAGGCCGGGGATATTATTGAGTCATTTAAGGAAATAATGTGATAAAGTTTGGTTTCTGGGTGCCTCCTATTGGACTAGCAATATTAATCTTTGTTTTCTCAAATATGCCGAAGCCTCCCTCGCCAGATTTAGGTGTTGAATTTGGCGATAAAATAATACACTTTCTTGTATATATGCTACTAAGTACTTTGCTAGCATTGGCGATAAATGGTGGGAAAAAACATCAAATCACTAAAAAAAAACTAGCTATAACAATCATGCTCACTTCTTTCTATGGATTAACTGATGAGGTGCATCAGTTTTTTGTTCAAGGTAGAAATTCAGACATATGGGATTGGCTGGCTGATACATTTGGTGGAATAGCTGGTGCTTATATCTTTTTATTCATCAATAAGATAGGTGAGAGGAATAATGTTTAAACTTATTCAGGAAGATAAGACCTCTTCAGCCAGATTAGGTGTTTTAAAAACAGATCATGGTACTATTGAGACTCCAGTGTTTATGCCTGTTGGCACGCAAGGTACTGTCAAAGCGATTGAGCAGCGAGAGTTAATTGAGATTGGTTCTCAAATTATACTTGGAAATACTTACCATCTTTATCTTAGACCTGGTACAAAAGTTATTGAACATTTCAAAGGTCTGCACAAATTTAACTCCTGGGATAAGCCTATACTTACTGATTCTGGTGGATATCAGGTCTTTTCCCTGAAAGAGATTAGAAGGCTTAGTTCTGATGGAGTTGAATTCAAATCTCATATTGATGGTTCATTACACTTTTTTTCTCCGGAAAAAGTAGTTGATATACAGAAATCCCTTGGCTCAGATATCATGATGGTACTTGATGAATGTGCTCCTGGCGGATCAGATAGATCTTATATCGAGAAATCAGTTGAACTTTCTCTGGATTGGGCTTTGAGATGTAAACATCATCATATATCATCACCCGGGAAATGGGGGCATCAGCAATTTCTATTTGGTATTGGGCAGGGAGGCAGGTATCCTGATATCAGAAAGAGTTATATCGACCGCATGACTCAAATGGATTTTGACGGATATGCCATAGGAGGGCTTTCGGTAGGTGAACCTAAGGAAGTAATGTACGAAATTACAGAAATCTCGACAGAGGTTTTACCAAGAGACAAGCCACGTTACCTTATGGGGGTTGGTACTCCTCAGGATTTACTTGAAGGCATTGAGCGTGGTGTAGATATGTTTGATTGTGTACTACCGACGCGAAATGCCCGAAATGGTCAGATATTTACTACTAAAGGAAAAGTAAATATCAAGAATGCTCAGTATCGTTTTGCTAATGAAGCGATTGACGAAGGTTTGGAAAATTATGTTTCAAGCAATTTTTCGAAAGGATATTTAAGACATTTGATCAATGCTAATGAAATACTAGGACTACAGCTAGCTTCAATACAAAACATTGCTTTTTATCAGTGGTTGATGGCTGAGGCTCGGAAAGCTATAAAAAAAGATCAGTTTATTAATTGGAAGAACAGCTTTTTGAGTAACTGGGAATAAAGCCTTAATTTGCAAAATCTTAATACTTCTAATATTCAAAAAATTCTAGGCAGAAAATGTCAATCGTAAATATCCCGTTTTTATTCCAATCCGCCCAGCAACCAGGTGGAGGATGGGAAGGTATGCTTATTATGGTTGGTGCAATGTTTGTTGTACTATATTTTTTCATGATAAGACCTCAACAGAAACGTCAGAAAGAGCATCAAAATATGCTCAACTCTATCCAGCAGGGAGAGAAAGTAGTGACAAGTAGTGGAATGATTGGGACAGTACGAGGTATGGATGACCAAACATTTACTATTGAAATTGCTCCGAATACCCAAGTCAAGTTTCAAAGAGCAGCGATTACTGGCAAAGCCGATGCTGTTCAGCAAACGGGCAAGAAGTAATGAATACTGTACAAGAAGCTCTTGATGATCTTATTGAGGGTAAGATCATCATTGTTATGGACGATGAAGACAGGGAGAATGAAGGCGATCTTATATGTTCTTCTGAGCTTTGTACTCCTGAAATGGTTAATTTCATGTCTACTCATGGAAAGGGGCTGATTTGTGTTTCAATTACCGAAGAGAGAGCAAAAGAATTAAAGCTTGAGGCAATGGTTAGAGAGAGTTCCGCGCTTCATGATACTAAATTTACAGTTTCTGTTGATTATCTACATGGTACATCAACGGGTATTTCTTCGCATGATCGGGCTGCCACTATCAGAGCTCTGGCTGATACAGGAACAGTACCGAGTGATCTGGCAAGACCTGGTCATATCTTCCCATTAATAGCAGCACCTGGTGGCGTTCTGAGGCGCTCCGGACATACTGAAGCTACAGTGGATCTAATGAGGTCGGCTGGCTTAAAACCATGTGGTGTGCTTTGCGAGATAATTAATGATGATGGTTCCATGGCAAGACTTGATGATATTCGTGTCTTTGCTAGTAAGCATGATCTCAAGATTATTACTGTTAAAGATCTTATAGCACATCGACTTGAGCGTGATTCTCTTATTGATTTTAAGTCCAGCTCCACTATTGAGTCAATCAATAATGGAAAGGCGTATTCGTGGGAGATTCGTTCATATGAATCTGTTGTAGATGGCAGAGAGCATTTGGTTCTGAAATTAGGTGACTGGGGGCCTGACGAAACTGTACTTGTTAGGGCTCATTCCGAAAATGTACTAGAGAATATTTTTGACGGTATGGCTGATAAGCCGCATGGCAAGCTCACAACTGCAATAAAAATGATCGAAAGCGAAGGTAAAGGAGCTTTACTCATTATTAGTAGTGATAATCGTATAGGAAAAGTCAGTGAATTTCTTAGTAGTCATTCTGTAATTGTTGGTTCAGATCATCAACAACGAACAGGTCTGGGGCTCAAGAGAGATGAGAAAGATTTTGGTATCGGTGCTCAGATATTATCTGATATTGGTATCCGAAAAATGAATCTCATTACTAATAGCCCCAAAAAACGAATAGGACTCACAAGTTATGGTATTGAGATATCCGATACAATACCCTTTGGTAACTAGTCGAATTGATTTGTAAAGACATGAGTGATTGAAATGTTAAGTTAATTTTGTTAAATTTGCTTAACAAAGTAATGGCATGGCCCTTTCTATGGGCCATGCTTATTTTTTTGCAATAGAACTTGAAATCAGAACAAAATGGCGACAAATTTTTTATCTAAAGAGAGAGTCCAAGAATTAGAAGAAGAACTTAACACTCTGAAAACAAAAGGTAGGCGTGATGTAGCAAAGAAGATTGCCGAAGCTCGATCCCATGGCGATCTTTCGGAAAATGCTGATTATGATGCTGCTAAGGAAGAGCAAGGTTTGCTTGAGCTACGAATAGCTAAAATTGGCAAAATCTTAGCGGAGAGTGAAGTGATTAAATCTTCAGACTTTCCGGAGGGAAAAGTATATCTTCTAAGTAAAGTAAAGGTGAGAAACAAGCAAAATGGTATGGAGATGGAATATAAGATAGTATCTCCTGCCGAAGCTGATTTCGAGCAGGATAAGATTGCCAATACATCGCCATTAGGTAAAGCCCTGATGGGTAAGAGTGTTGGAGAAGTAGCTGTTTTGGAGATGCCGAACCGTAAAACTGAATTTGAGATAATATCAATAACAAAGTGAACTAATAGGGTACTAGATTTTTTCTTTAGCCCAATTATAAACCTCAAGATACCTTAAAGCGCTCCTATCGTAAGAATTGTCTGCAGCCATTGAGTTTTTTCTAATGGTGTTCCAATGTGTCTTTGCTTTATATATTGATAGAGCTCTTTCAATGGCGTAAGCCATATCTTCAGCATTGTAATTATTGAATACAAAACCATTACCAGTCTTTGTCTGAACATCGTATTCTTCTACAGTATCAGAAAGACCACCTGTATTACGAACAATTGGTATTGTACCATACTTAAGAGAGTACATCTGTGTTAGCCCGCAAGGCTCAAAGCGAGAAGGAATAAGGAAATAATCACTGCCGGCAATTATCTGATGAGCTAATTCTTCATTATAACCAATTTCAACAATAGTTTGATCAGGAAATTTGTATTTGAGGTATTTCAAAAAATCAACAAATCTTGGTTGTCCTGAGCCAAGGATTGCAAAGTTAAGACTCCCAGACTGCAAAAAGTGTTCAAGTTTTTTCATTATCAAGTCTATACCTTTTTGCTCAGTAAGTCTGGTAACCATTCCTACCATAGGTAGTTTGGAATTGGTAATATTACCAAGTTGTAAAAGCGACTCACGGTTTTCATCTTTAGCATCTAAAGAATTATTGTCATAATTCTGTTTAATATACTGATCAGTCTGCGGCGACCAAATATTATAGTCAACTCCGTTAAGTACACCTATAAGATCAGGTGCTCTTTCATTTAGTTCGTCATGTAGTGTTTCACCATAATAGTGCATTCTTATTTCTTTTGCATAGGTAGGGCTCACAGTAGTAATTTTGTCTGCAAACATAATACCTATCTTCATTGAGTTTACAGTGCCATAATGCTCGAACCAACTATCCTTATAGAATTCTTTCATACCAAAACCGGAGTAATCCATTGCTCGATATTGGTTGTATTTCCCTTGATAAGCAAGATTATGTATAGTAAACACACCGGAAGTTGATGAGAAGCGATCTTCACTTCTATAAACTTGCTTAAGAAAAGGCATTGTAAAAGCAGAGTGATTATCATGAGCATGAATAATGTCGGGAGAAATATCTAGTGCTCTACATGCTTCGAATATTGCCCGACTGAAGAATATAAATCGCTTATCATTATCAAAATATTCGCTTTCATCACCATAAATACCAGGTCTGTTAAAAAGTAAATCATGCTCAATAAAAAAATATCTTGGTGATTTATGATCTCCATCATACCTTAATAGATGGGCATATTCTGTATGAACACCCATTGGGACATTTAATGTTAGGAATGTCGGACTCAATTGATGTTGATCAATATCAATGACACCATGTTTAGGCATAATACAATATACATCATGGCCTAGGTCTGCTAATCCTTTTGCAAGGGAAGATGTTGCATCAGCTAAACCACCAGATTTGGCAAACGGAGCAAATTCGGCTGAAACTAATACGATTGTCATTTTTCCTCCTTAGCTATCTGTCTAATTGGCTGTTCATGATATACTTTATAACTATCAAAGATATTTGATAAATGCGAGGTATCTCTATCTTGGTCGAAGAAAGCAAATATAGCTGACCCGCTACCCGACATCATTGAAAAAACAGCTCCTTCATCATACAGTTTCTGTTTAATACTTGAAAGAATTGGATATTCTTCAAAGGCAAACTTCTCAAAATCATTTGTTAGCATATTCAATAGAGCAGGGTTATTGTCCGATCGATAGAGAATACGAGTGAAATCCACAAGTCTTGTAATCTTGCCAGTTCTATTTAGTGCTTCATATGCTTGAGGCGTTGATATATGAATACCAGGTGCTACTATAACTATTTTATGTTTAGCCAGCCAACCGATATAATTCAGTTTTTCTCCTCTGGAAGATCCTACCGCAGCTCCTTTCCTTAGAAAGAAAGGTATATCGGAGCCTAGCGATTGTGCAATTATAAAAATATCTGTATTCGATATATTTGCTTTCCAAAGTGATTTTAAGCCTAACAGAGTCATAGCTGCGTTAGCACTGCCGGCACCAAGACCAGCTCCAGCTGGTAGGTTTTTTCTTAGGGTTATATTAGCTCCCTGAGAGGTACCAACTTTTTTTTGTAATTTTACAGCTGCTTTATAGACGATATTGTCTTCGGTTGGAATATCCATCCCGATCGTCTTAACACTGATATTATCACTAAGACTAAAGTCTAACTGATCAAAAATATTGACAGGATAAAAGACTGTATTTATATTATGAAAGCCGTCTGTTCGCTTGTTAACGACTTGTAGGCCGAGATTGATTTTGGCAGGTGATAAAAGCTTCATTCACACTATCGGATTCTGGTTGCCCAAAGATACCCAAATATCCTATAAACATGAAATAATGAGAAAGGGAATTCACCTTCTCTCTCTTTTAGTTCCAATACTTTATTCCTTTATTGATAAACAGACAGCCTTGTTGGTATTGATTCCTCTTACCGTATTTAGTTTCTTACTAGAATTTTTCGGTAAGGAAGGAATGCCATTACACGCATTCTATTATAGTACTTTCGGTACATTACTGAGACCCCATGAAACAAGAAAAGAATGGTATATGGTTAATGGAGCCACTTGGGTATTGATTTCAGCTACTATTACAATACTTCTGTTTTCTAAAATTGTGGCAATTACTGTATTTTCTATTCTGATTATTTCGGATATGGTAGCAGCGCTAGTTGGTAGAAGATATGGAAGCCGTAAACTCTTTGATAAATCGGTTGAAGGAACTCTGGCATTTGTTATATCAGCCGCACTAATAGTTGTTCTTCTCCTGGTCCTTTTCGAATTGAATATGATTTATCTATTCGCTGGAATAGTAGGAGGCGCGATAGCAGGTTTAGTAGAGGCGGCATCAGTTTCTCTAAGGCTGGATGATAATCTATCAATTCCTATTAGTGCTGGGATAGTTATGGAAATATTTAAACACTTCTTTGGTGGGTTTGGTTGGATTGATTCATATACTACATTTTCTATCATACCCTATCTGTAGTTTGTAATGAATATGAATAAGATAGTTGATCTAAGATCTGATACTTTTACACTTCCTGATACCGGGATGCGAGCAGCAATGGCTTCAGCTGTGGTTGGTGACGATGTCTTCGGTGAAGACGATACAGTGAATCATCTACAGAATAAAATTGCCAGCTATTTTGGTAAGGAAGCTGCACTTTTTGTACCAAGTGGTACAATGGGTAATCAATTAGGTATCCGTGTAAATACAGAAGATGGTGATGAAGTCATTGCTGAGAAAGATGCTCATATATTTTATTATGAGACAGCTGCTCCTTCTATTATTTCAAGGGTACAAATTAGAACACTACCATCAGAATATGGAGAAATCCCACTAGAAGAGCTTAATTCAGCCAGACGGACAAGTGAATATTATTTTCCCAAGACAACGCTTTTATGTTTGGAAAGCTCTCATAATCGCCACGGTGGATATCCACTTTCGCAGCATTATATCGATCTGGCGACTGATTGGGCACACCAGCAAGGACTCAGAACACACTTGGATGGAGCTCGAGTTTGGAATTCAATTATAGCTTTGAATGTCGATCCCAAAGAATATGTAAGAGGCTTTGACACCTTAAGTGTATGTTTTTCCAAAGGCTTAGGGGCACCTGTTGGTTCTGCATTAGTAGGAGACAAAGTTTCAATCTCCAAAGCCCTTAAATGGCGTAAGATATTAGGTGGAGGGATGAGACAGGCTGGCATTTTGGCTGCCGGAGCAGATTTTGGATTTAATCATAATCTTACAAAGCTTTCTATAGATCATGATAATACTCTGTATCTGGCACAAGCACTTGGCAATAATCCTCGAGTATTGATTGATCTTTCTACTGTAAAAACAAATATTTTAAGATTTAGTATTCCTGGTATTCAAGCGGATCAGTTTACTTATGCTTGTCAGGATAAGGGAATTATTTTTATGGCAACCGGCGTGAACTCATATCGTATAGTAATCCATCATCAGATAACAAGGGAGATGGTGGAAAGAGCTGTGGATATTATCAATAATGTCCTTGCTTCTTTCTAGAGAAGCATGAAGATTTTAGCATTTAACTGGCAGGACATCAAAAACTCCTTTGGTGGGGGAGCCGAAGTACATTTTCATGAGATTTTTAAGCGTATTGTGGCAATGGGTCACGAAGTAGACTTGTATTGTTGTGCTGAAAAGGGTTTGCCGCATCATGAAATTATAGAAGGTATTGCAGTATATCGAAGTGGAAGTCGTAATACATTTAATTATTCAGTGCCTAAGCTTTATAAAAAGGCAACGAAATCAAAGAAATATGATATTATTATCGATGATGTTAATAAGATTCCTTTTTATACTCCACTATATGTTAAGGAGCCAATTTTAGGCATAAGTCACCATTTCTTTGGTACAAGTATATTTCGCGAGACTAATCCGATATCAGGTGCCTATGTTTTTCTAGCTGAAAAACTGATGTCAATTCTCTATAATAAGATTCCTTTTGCAGTAGTATCTGATTCTACTTTAGATGAGTTTAAGGCCAGGGGGTTTGATATCTCTGAATTTGAGATCATCAAGAATGCTATCGCTCAGAAGGAATACCCAATGACTATTGGTACTAAGAATTCAGTTTTCACAATTACTTATTTCGGTAGGTTAAAAAAGTATAAATCAGTTCAACACCTGATATCAGCTTTTGCACGATTATATGAGACACATAAAAATATCCGACTTGACATTATCGGAAAAGGTAATTATAGATCTCAGTTAGAAAAACAATGTTTAGAAATGGGTATAGCAGAGGTTACTACTTTTCATGGCTTTGTTAGTACGCAAACTCGTAATCAGCTGCTAAGTCAATCTCATATTGTTGTAAACACATCTATGAAAGAAGGATGGGGAATTACTAATATTGAGGCAAATGCATGTGGTACACCTGTCTTAGTAGCAGATGTTCCTGGATTAAGAGATAGTCTTAATGAAGGGATATCAGGACTCAAATATCAGTATGGAGATATAACAGCTCTTTATACAAGTCTAAAGCAATTATTATTAGACCCTGATCTGATAATTAATCTATCAAACGGTGCTATTGATTGGGCAAAAACATTCGATTGGGATTATTCAGCCAAGGAGATGGAAAACATGATCAAAAAGGTCATTAATATGAGGAGGACAAGTTTATGAGTATCAAAAACATTCAACTGGTTGTATTTACTTTTATTGTTTGTTCGATAATTTTGATTATGCCCGATAGTTGTTTGAGTGAGAGCATAAGTGTTTCTCGTCAAAATGCTCTAACTAATACAGTATCAAAGGTTTCCCCAGCTATTGTTGGCATTAATGTTATTGAGATTAAGCGAGTGAGAGTAGGGCGAGTTAGTGATCGATGGGATCCGTACTCTTTCTTAGGTAGACGACGTTCGGTATATCAGAACAGAAAAATACATGGTTTAGGGTCTGGCTTTATCATATCACCAGATGGATATATATTAACCAATCATCATGTAGCGGGGGAGGCCACAGAGATAGTCGTGACTACAACTGATGGTAATACTCATAACGCAAAGATCATTGGTTCAGACATGGTAACCGATATTGCTTTATTGAAAATAGATACCGATGAATCTCTGCCATTTCTTGAATTTGCTGATATATCGGATCTGATGGTTGGAGAGTGGGCAATCGCTTTTGGCAATCCTTTTGGACTATTTGACAATAATGCTAAGCCCACAGTCACAGTAGGTGTGGTTTCCAACTATGGTGTTAATTTTGTGCATGAAGAGCCTGGTGAAATAAGAGTATATAGAGATATGATCCAAACTGATGCAGCTATAAGCTCAGGCAATTCCGGGGGACCTCTGCTCAATGCAGAAGGGAAAGTTATTGGTATGAATACTACTATTTATTCAACTTCAACTAACCAGAGGGGAGCTGGTAGTATTGGTATAGGTTTCGCTATACCGTCACATCGAATTTCAAAAATCATTAATATGCTTCGTAATAGAGAAACTATTGACAGAGATTTTTATACTGGTATGCAGGTAACAGAACTAGACATGAGAATTAAAGACTATCTGAGTCTTGACAAAAATACTCGTGGAGTAGTTGTAAATAAGATATATAAAGATACACCGGCTTATTATGCTGGGCTGCGTACTGGTGATATTATTTCCTCTATTGATGGTACACCAATTCTCAAAGGGGATGATTTCAATGTAATTATTTATGATGGTATTGTAGGTGATGAATTCCCAATGACGGTCATAAGAGGTGGTAAAACAATAAATTTGAAGCTTCGACTTACAAAGTAGAAATATAAAAGATAACTACATGCAACAAGATATATCTCCCTCAAATCAAATTAGCTCCAACCCGGTTTCCGGTTCAAGTACATTGGCTGGGGAAGGTTTGGTGAAAAAATATGGAAAAAGGACTGTTGTAAAAGGAGTTGATCTAAATGTTTCTCAAGGTGAATGTGTTGGTTTATTAGGGCCGAATGGGGCAGGTAAGACCACTACTTTCTATATGATAACAGGGATGGTTAGGCCCACGAAAGGTAAAGTTTCGATTGATGGTTTGAAGATAACTCGTAAGGCGATGTACAAGAGAGCTCGTCTAGGTATTAGTTATTTACCTCAGGAAGCATCCATTTTCAGAAAACTTACTGTTGCGGAAAATATTATGGCAATCTTAGAATTGCAAGACTTTTCGCGTAAAGAAAGAAAACAAAGATTAGAAGAATTGTTAGAGAAATTCAATATTACCCATATTAGAAACAGTAAGGGATTTATGCTTTCTGGAGGTGAAAGAAGAAGGACAGAAATTGCTCGTACTCTTGCTTCCGAACCAAAGTTTGTCTTACTGGATGAGCCTTTTGCCGGTATTGATCCTATTGCTGTCGAAGATATAATGGTTATCGTGAAAACACTGAAGCATGATAATATTGGTGTACTCATTACCGACCATAATGTACATGAGACTCTCTCAATTACAGACAGAGCCTATATTCTGATTGACGGCAATATTTATGTTTCTGGAACAGCAGATGAGATTGCATCTAATGAAGAAGTTAGGAAGAGATATCTTGGAGAAAATTTCTCACTCGAAAGATATTGAACTTATACTCTTTTATTTTTCTTTGCCTTATTGTTCTTAGTCAGAAAAGATTTTCCAATAATTATTAGGATAATTATAAGTGCTGCAGGAAATACTACTTTTCCATAAAGAGCTATGTATTCTTTTATCATATCAATATTATCCGCAAACTTTATCCCAAGATAAAGGAGGATTGCATTCCAAATAGCAGCACTAATTGCTGATAGTATGGTAGTCTTTTTCAAATCTAATTTTGTGAACCCGGCAAAAAAAGAGATTACAGCCCTTGTTCCTGCTAGAAACCGATTAGCTATAATTAACCCGTAGCCATACTTTTTGAACCATTGAGTAGGTTTTTCCATCGATTTTTCGTTGATGAAGCTAAAGCTCTGGCCTTTTATGATATTCTCACCAACATTCATCCCGATATAATACATAGTGATAAAACCAATGGTCGAACCCATTGTACATATCAATAGTAGCTCGGTAAAACCAATATTGTTAAAAACAACCATGGTACCTATAAATAGTATTACAGCATCACTTGGCGATGGCGGTACTATGTTCTCAATGAATGTAGCAACAAATGCAATTACAAGTACCCATCCGTAAGGTACGATCAGTAAAGTGTTTTGAGTCCAGTCAAGGATTTGTATTGGTAATTCGGCAAATATTTCGAACATAGTCAGTTAGTATTACTTGTCTTTTTGGTTGAGATCATTTTAGCAAATAATGGCTCTAAGGACAGAGATAAAAAAGCACATATTATGCCTGCTATTACATCTATCAGATAGTGGTATTGAAGATAAAGTGTTGAAAATATTATCAGAAAACTAATTACTAATATCACATGTCTAATCTTTAGTTTTAAGCGATATGCCATCCAAAGATTGATAACAGTCATCATCGTGTGTCCACTTGGCATACAATCTTTATTAACATCCAGAGCCGCTGTCAGAGGATTCCCAATATTACCAGCACCGTTTATCAGTGTTCTGATAGGTTCCGTCAGCCATAGACCCGGTAACTGTTCACTTATAGTGGAGAAATCACCTATAGTAAATCTTGGCCCAATTGCTGGAAAGAGTATATAACCTATATATGATAAATAGAATCCAAATATTATATTTCTGATAAAGAAATCAAAGTCAGTAGTTGTATCTCTGGTATAAAGTAGAATGCCCTGAGAGAGCATAGCTACAAAAAATAAAAAATATGCGATTTGAAGTAATTCAGTAAGCAAAGGATGGGTAAACTGACTTGCTATAGTAGTAATATCGGTACCAATCAACCAGTGGTCGATTGCAATCAAGCTAGAATCAACTAAATTTGGATTAACAAAATCAATAATTGAGAAAATCTGCGAGTATATGATATACAGAGCAGCGATCAAAGATATATTACGAAATAGAGTATACTTATCAGACTTGAAAAACCTTTCCGCGTAAGCAATGAAGCCTATATATATTAGCATTCCTATATTCAGCATTATGAAATGCACTGGGGACTCGAACGAAGAATAATATACCACCGCCAGTAATAGATATAAAAGAAGAATGGCTAATGAATATTTCTCAGGAATAGTAAACCGCGGCCAATAGCCTTTAGTCATTCGTAAATAGCCCTATATATTTCTATAAAATCGTTGGTGGACAGGTTCTCTGGTCTTTGATGATGAAATTTCACAAGTTCCGGTTTGTGGGCAAAACCAGATATTGGTTTCATGGTATTCTTCATCTGTTTGCGCCGTTGAGAAAATGCCGTTTTAATAATGATCCAATACTTTTCAAGATCAATATCTTTATGCCGGTCATTCGAAACCATTTTTATTACAGTCGACCATACTTTAGGTTTCGGATAAAAACAATTGGGAGATACATCTATTACCTTCTTTATTTCAAAGAAAGTCTGCAATAAAACCGTTAATTTGCCATATTCTTTGCAATTTGGACTTGATAGAATACGATCAGCTACCTCTTTTTGTAGCATAATGACTGATATTTTCGATATATCTCTGATTGTTACTAGCAAGAAAAGTATTTGTGTCGAGATATAGTAGGGTAGGTTACCGATAATTTTTGTGTTTTCTTTATAATCCTGGTACTTTAATATATCTGCTTCAATTATTTCTATGTTTTCAATACTTTTATATTTATTTCGAAGTAAAGCAATAGCTCTAGAATCTTTGTCAATAATTGTCAAATCAATACTACAGCTAACTAGATGATCAGTAATAGCACCTTCGCCTGGTCCAATTTCAAGAATACTATCACTACTTGAGATATCAAGTGCTTCAACAATTTTCGTTTGGATATTCTTATCTCTTAGAAAATTTTGACCGAGCGACTTGATAGGTTTTATTTGATCCAAACTAGTCACTTGAATTATTGAAGTAATCCCTGAGCCGTATTGATCCAATCTCCATCGCCTCAGATACAACTTTAGTATCAGCAACAGTCATCATGAAGTTTGTATCTCCTTCCCATCTGGGCAGTACATGATAATGAAGATGCCCCGGAACTCCGGCCCCGGCTGCCGAACCCATATTAAGGCCTACATTAATACCTTGGGGCTTATAGAGTTTATTTAGTGCTTTGATAGATAGATAAATCAAATCGTTTATTTCATTATAAATACTCTTTGGTAGCTCGATTATGTTATCTATATGTTTTTTTGGAGCAATTAACAAATGACCATTATTATATGGAAATTTGTTCATTATTATAAAGGCTTCATTGCCTATAAATACTACTTCTCTAAGGTCTTCTTTTTCTTCCGCAGCATGGCACAGGAAACACTTGGGTTTTTCTTTTTTAGTTGAAAAGCCCGTAATGTATTCATTTCTCCATGGCGACCAGAGATTTTTCATAGGCAAAAAAAAATCCGGATATTGCTATCCGGATCTTATTCTATAGTTGAGTATACTTATATACCAAACCTAACGTCAACACCAAGCTGAATAGCAGAAACACTCCAGTCTCTATTATCAGCAAGTGATGTTACACCTAAATTATAGTTCAGATGTGGTATAATCACATACCCAGCATTAGGAACATTGAATTCATATTGTACACCAAATTTCAGACCAACCCTAACGGCAGCAGCATTATCAATAGCAGGATCACCATCAGGATCCAGATTTCTGGTACGGCCATCAATAAACTCAGGATTATTGATATCATAATCCTCAAATTGTAGGTTTTCAGAGTCAGTAAGTTTCATCAGTTTCTCTTCTTCGGCTGCCATAACCAAATCAACAGAAGGCCCGGCTATGACACCAAAACCTTCAAAGAAATTATACTTATACTGTGCCTCAACTGTCAACAAGTTATAAGTCAGTTCCATGGAGTTGGATACAGTTGAATATATAACCTGGGCACCACCATTACTAGTACTGATTACTGGATAGCTTGGTGATTCTACTTCAAAACTTGCGGGCATAGTACTATAAAGTACACGAGCAATAATACTCTGAGAAGAACTAGCTACATTGCCGATAAGATATTCACCAGTGAAACCAACAAAGAAGCCTGTATTTCCTCCATCGGTGAAACTTGGGCATAGAGGATCATCGCCACCTTCGGTAGCATTAATCACCTGCAGATTAGTAGAGTGGTTCACAATATTAACACCCAACGAAGGTCCTACAAGGAACTTGATTGTGTTTTTCTGAGGATTGAGGGGGTCATCAAGTTGTGCATTAGCAGCTAATGATATAACCATCAACCCTATAATAATGGGTAATATTCTTTTCATGAAAGTCCTTAATTAGTTAATGATATTTTTCCATTTATGACGTCAGTCGAAAACCTAACTCTGAAAAAGTATGTTCCAGAAGGGTAGTTTGAGAGATTGACGTTTTTCTCGTGTTTATCAGAAGGTATAACAAAGTTTTCCACATGAACTAATTGTCCACTACTGTTGTAAACCTCAAAATTAGCTTTTTCCGGATAATCCGAGTCAGTACTGATCACGAGATACTTATTTAGTGCGTTGTATTCAAAATTAGCATTTGTCAAGTTAGATAAAAATCGAACAGTACGCAAGTGAAAATCGCATACTTCATCGATATTTAGCGTGTATGTTGATAATTGTGGGGAAAAACAATCTGAGATTGTTACACTAAGGTCCATATCAGTTGATGTTTTTCCATTTAAGAGTACCAAATAACTTTGAGTAAATACAATATCATCTGCTCCAGAACCAATAACCAGATTATTAGGTAATTCAAAAGACATATGTCCTTCATTACTCTTAACAGTTACATTATGTACTCTTTCACCAACCATCAAACTAAATGTATTCTCTAAAAGGTCAAGTAAAGTATGGTCATAATAGAGATCTATTGTTATGTTTTGTTGGTTATTAAGCGGTAGGTCATGCTCCCAAGTAATTTTATACTCTACCGATACCGGTTCACCAATAGATGATAGTTCATTATCCGGATTTGGTAACATTCTCACACTATTGGTGAAGAAAGGTATGTAAGGTTCAACAATAATGGGTTGTTTCATTATCGTATCTAATTCAATCAGTCTATTAGATACTATCGTATCCACATGAATATAAATCTCAAGTTCAGACTCACAATATGACGAATTTTTGGTATTTACAGCCAAAGGAATATTATACGAATTATCGCTTCTAAACCGCTCAAGATTATCAGGTATTGTGATTTCACTACATTCTGGAATAAGTACTAAACTATCAATTGCTGCATTTTCCGGAAGAGATACCTCTACATGATACTCATCAGATATGCACGAGGTAATGTCAACCATTTCTAATTCAGAATTTGATAACAGATAAGGCATTGGTCTTGCCATAGCTGTTATAAATGCAGTATCTCTTTGTTCTTGTTTCCCATATCCGGCGTCAGATACCATTTCAATTGCATGACTCTGGATACCGTCAACAGTAGGATTATAACTAATCAGGCCGGAAATATTATCTTCCCGTTTAGCTATTAATGTATGATGATTCAAGTCTTCACTAGTAATATCACCAGGATTTAAGGGGTTTATTTCTTTGATAACAACTGAGTCATTACCGCCTATATCAAATAAAAGCTTTGGAATTTCAATCTTATCTCCAACAATATGCTCACCAAGATCATATGAATAACTGGTAATTTCCGGCTCTATTCCTTCACCACTAAAGGTAATAAGAATCGTATCATGTTGCCATGATTCAGCATAATCAGGATCAACTATAAAATAATACTCATTGGTGAACTCTCCAGTCGCAGTAGGTTTGAAGCTAATTGATCGGAAAACCTCACCGCCTTCATCAGATTCAACTATATTATCATTTACATTGCCTTCATCAAACATATTAGCTTCGCCACTTATCTTCGATTCCAGATAAATAAGATCTCCCTGATACGAGCCGCTGTTAGTTATTGAGAATGTATGTTCAGATTCCAGTCCTGTGCGAATCTTTCCAAAGTCATATTCATAACTTTCGAATTTAGGCTCACCAGAGCTACCAGCCACAATGTCTCTCATATCAATGCCCAGACTGTTAATTGCCGTGACTTCAAAGTTATAATCTCCGACCGCCTCAGGATGGAAACAAACACCGATTAAGTCGTAGATATCGTTGGGCTCAAGAGTAATTGGAAATCGACCTGTAGTATCAAAAGTAAAAGAAGAATTTTCTGGCCACGAAATTCTATATATCGTATTAGGCTGATTACCTGTATTCTGAAGAGTAATATTTCCACATCTAACATCAGCAACACGAGTTTTAGCAAATTCATAACCTTTTAATCTAGACTCAGGAACCAGTACAGTACCTGTAATGGTTTTTGTTCTCTGAACACATCCAAAGTCATAAATCACGCTATCCAGTAACTCTTCTCTAGATATATCAGTTCCTACCAGACAGTAGGATATATATTCAGTTGCCCCGGGTAATATTTCCTTACCAAGTAGATCACTAGGATTCACGACTAGCCTTTGATTATTAGGAAGGATTATGTTTTTGATTTCAATAGGGAAATCATTAGTGTTCTTTATAAAGTCTGAGATACATGTAGAGTCTCCTAGCTCATATTCCCCGAAATCAAAACCCGATTTTGTATTGATCCTAAATCCATTAAGAGAGGATGACCATTTCATTCCGAGGCCATATTCATTTACGATCTCAAGAGTTAGTTTTCCCGGTATAGACTGATTAGTTAGAGAACCACTTATATATACAACAGTATCCATAGCATCATATTCGATATCATAATCCATGTTGTATGTCTCACTTGCAATTATATCAACCCATTTGATGCCTAGTTGATTTACAGTTGATTTTGATTTGACCTGGCATTCAAATGAAAAACAATCTTCCGTATATTCTGTATATATTTCTGAGGGGTAGGGCACTTCCTCTTCTTGTTCACCAGTAAGGTTATGAGCGTATGAAATTTGGTTGTTCACACCATAGCTGTTAGCCGAAAAGGCCCCAGCTTCAGTTGCAAGTGTATTTATACCCGGCACAGCATTAATGACAACATACATAAACTGCGCATTGAGGGGAGAGTATGAGTAATCGTCTTTGATAAGTTTGTCATTATGTTTCAGAAAATTCACTGCACTTTTTGTACATACGATACCAATTTTATCAAAGAAAGAGACTTCATTATTTGTCTGTCCATTAGCGAACCTCGGTATATAAAAATAGAGATAGTTTGATACCGGATTCGTTAGTATTGCATTCAAAAATGAAGGATCAAATGGTCTGTGGCCCATATTGATTTCATTTCGAGCCATTATCTGCATCACTGAAAATGGTTTATCACTTTCCCACAGTACTGGTCCTTCCAAATCCTTTATATAAACATGATCAGTAAGATTATTAATCTGATATTCATCACTGATTCCCCAGGAGCTGGAGGTGATTATCATATCACTCTCAGAGCCTAACACTTTGTAGTATGTAGAAGGTGTGGCAGCAGCGTCTCCTTCAAAAAAAGGAATTGTATAGTACTTGGTTTTCCACTGCTCTTTTGGTATTAACATTTCAACCAAGTGATCTTTGGATATGGCAGGTGTTCTACGTGAAAAGTTCGTAGCCGATCTCTGATGCCCTGATAGTACTCCCAGAGGTCGGGTGGATCTGATATTAATACCGGTCAAATCACCTTCCTGTTTGTCTATTGCAGCTGGCTCTATTATATACACATCATTCCGATTAAGAATAATAGACGATGTTGAACCTGCCATTCTTCCATCATCTAGGTCTACCGGTGTAGTGATCTGTACCGTATTATTATCACTATCAGATATTAGTAATACTTGACCTTTCCTTTTGATAAAACTAAATTCGTTAGGTGATGTTGAGTATTCATAATCATCTAATGGCATTGAAAAGGTGGCATACTCACGACCCCATTGCTCAATTGGTAAGGCAGCATAAGAGTCCATTGAGAGATTAAAATAATTATAGCAGTAGACGAGTATTGGAAATTTTGAAGAGATACGTATTGATTTTTTGTTTCTTACCGATGGCTCATCGTTTTCCATCTCATCATCTGCTTCAAAAACTTCAGTCTGATTTCGATTCAGATTAATCGTAAAACTTTCATCTGTATAATTATTGGTTACAGTAACTACATTTCCCTCATATGGAGAAGTTATACAGTATACCAGTGACAAACTTGCATCCTTATCAGAATGCTCTACCTCGTTTTGCATGAAGCCAATTAAAAAATCTTTCCCTTCCAGTCCCGAGGAAACATATTTGCCTACTACAGATTGCCCCTCATCGGCATAGATGAGTGACACATAAAGAAATAGATATATAGGTAAAAGAGTGTAGAATCTTTTCATAGGCCACAGAATAGGTTAGTTTTTACCACTATCCTATTAAAATAACAAATAGAGATGTTATTTGTCACATATGCCACAATAAAAATTTTGGTAGTTTCTTCCCTAGATGGAGGTAAGGGATATCAATCTTATCGTGAAGGTGGCTCTTTTTGTATTGGTCTGATTGGCTGCCATCGAAATCCAGGTAGGTTTTTTGCTGCCGGATCTTGATTAATATCTGATTCGGGATATTGAATACCGTCGTTTTTAGGTGGGTCGGAGGTGAAGAAAAGATCAATTATTTCATCGTTTGCAAACTTTATCTCAGTCTTATCAGATGAGATTCTTATAGCACCATCCGGATTGCCTTCGTCAATTAGAAAATATAATGATTTACTTTTCCCTGAAGCTGTTACATTATTGATTTCGCCATTGATAAACTTCATGTCAATATATTCGCCAACTATTTGGTTAATTCTATTGGTATAATTAGAGTCAGCAATTGTTGCCATCAATGCATTGGCATAGCACTGGATATTCTTTAGTTCGTTGTTTGCTGTAATATTCATTATGATAGAATCACCATAAAGCTGACTTTCACCATACCATATCGATGGCGAGCCCGTGAATTGAAAGAAGTCTCTATCTTTATAATAATATCCCAGATCACATTTCAGTGCCAACTCAGACTTAGTAACAATAACATTTTCATTGAATACATATTGTTCATCATGCGGATAACGATAAGCTTGCATTGTATCGCACGAAACACTCAGTGTATCATATAAATATTTGTCTCTTTCTCGCGAAGTTCCTTCTATATAGTCCGGATTGACACCTGTTGTATCTACCTGAAGTAGTATTGGCTCTCCGATAGCTAGAGTATAAAACTTTTCAGGATAGTATTCTACCGAGTCACTAAATAATTTAGTATTAGTAAATTTACCGCGTATATAAACATCTCCATACCCATAGCTGTTCCCTGATAGTTTCTCATATCGTATATACTCTGCGTCTATCATGACAGAATCATCTTCTATGAAAACATTATTGCGAAATTCAGCAATCTTGGGTTCACCAAAATAAACTCCCATATCAGCTGTGAGTATAGTAGCCCCATCTTCAATGCGAACGCTCCCCGGAGAGTCACTTATTTTTGTATTACCATCATAATTCAGTTTCTCCGAAAACATGGTAAGTGACTCTTGTATCAAGACTACACTGCCTGTGAGAATACTTTGGTTTGAACTAGGAAAGTAAGTTGCGTTTTCGCACTGAATAGTTATGTTGCCCTGTCTGAGTATGACATTACCGCTAAGTTCTTGTATGAATTCCTGGTCTGTTTTGATTCCTCTTCTTATATCAGCCTCATAGCTCGGCCTTTCCTGGGCCGAACAAAGAATTAGGAAGCAAAAGAGCGTAATATTTAGAACAAGTATTCTCAATTTTGAGCTAAGGGGATTTCTCTCTCAAAATCAGGTTTGCCGCCTTCAATATCTTCCTTTAGCTGTTCTAGTGTTTTATCGAACAATTCTTGCCATTCAGTAGTATATTTCAGTGAGAATCTAAGCACGGGGTTCCACCCTACATCATGCTTATGCTGCCAGCTTACGGTAGTACCATTTTCAGTTTGACTGAAATACATATGTCCCAGTTGATAATCATCGGGTTGGTTGGCATATTGATATTTCAGTCTGATATAATTTGGAGCATCTAGCGAATCAATAACTATACTGCCACTCACTCCAGCCTGTCCAGTCCATACGAGACTATCCGGCACTCCGTTTCTAGTATGAACAGAGTTCCTAATATTTGTATCAATAATTTGCCAATTATCCCAAGTTTGCATGTCAATAACATGATTATAGACTTCTTCCATCGGAGCTTTTATGTTAATAGTATTTTCACTATCAAATTCGGATGGTAGAAACCATGCAAAAACTAAAAGACCGAACAATACAAAAGCTACAACTCCGCCGATTATTCTAAGCCAATTCATAACAGAACTATATCCCTATACGTAAATACAACTATTATAATTACAAGGTTTTTACCCAGTATGTTTGCAAAAATAATCATTACTTTTTTGACCCTAGCATTTTCTTTGGCTCAGCTTAATGCCCAGGATATATTATCACAAAAGCTACTACTTGCCGAATCATATCGTCAGCAACTTGATTATAAGCGGGCTGTAATACTTTATAAAGAAATTTTAGATGAGAGATTTGTTCAGGATGCTTATGACGGACTGGCAGATATTTATTATGACCAGAAAATGTATTCAGAGCTTCTTCCGCTTGTGGAAAGAGCTATGGATGAGAGTAAGCCTAATTCATCTAGGGTAGGCCTGCTATCTCTTTTGGCAGAGCTCAAATGGAGGAAAGGTAACACTACAACTGCAGATAGTCTTTGGTCTGAAGCCATAAAACTTTATCCACTGGTACCCGAGACCTACAATGAGGTTGCAATATCTCAACAGAAAGTATCCGAATTAGATAGAGCTCTTGATACTTATACCAAGGGTAATGAGATGATTGAAGGGCGGCTTTTCTCAGCTAATATTATTAAACTATTGGTTGCAAAAGGTGATTATAAGACTGCCGTTCCTCTCATACTAGATGATCTAAAACAAAATAAGAATCTAAATACCGCAATCGGAAGACTTTATCCTTTTTTGAGTAGTAGTTCTGAGGCAAGTAAATATATTGGTAGGGAATTAGCTCGTTACGATTCTCGGGGTCAGAATCTATTATTTTCGGAACTTTACTTATGGTATCTCACTTCGATAGATGATATGGATGAAGCTCTGCTGGTAGTAAATAAGCTTGATTATCTTAAAAAGAGTGATGGAAGAGAGATTAACTCATTTGCTTCTCAGATGGTACAAGAAGGTAAATATGATATTGCCATCAAAGCCTATGAAGAGCTTATGGATAAAGGTGAAACTCACAGATACTATAATGCTGCATTGTATGGTTATGCCAATACCACACAGAAGAAGATGGAGTCAGGGAATAATTTTACAGCTGAGAGGGCTGAAGAAATACTTGATTTTTATTTAGATATTATTGACAAAGGCAATAGAGATAATATTACAGCTATTGCCATGCTACGTGCGGCTATGCTATATCGGGAACCACTTGGTAACCAGTCAGAAGCAATTGCATTGCTAGAACAGCTTAATGCATTGATTCCACCTACTTATGAAAATTTCCAAGGTCAGGTGATTTTGGCGGAGATTTATACCGCAAGTGGTGAGTTTGCCAAAGCAAGAGCTATTTATGAGAATATTCCCTTGACTTTCAAGAAAACAGTCAAGATTGATGAGATAAATAACATCTTGTTTAATGTTGCGGTATTGAATCTTTTCGAAGGTAAGATAGAGCAGGTAGCACCAATTCTCAAAAAAGCTATATCTAACTCATCTCTTAACGTTGCTAATGATGCTATAGAATTGAACCAGTTATTATCGTCCACTAAAGATACTACCAGATTAATAGAATTTGGCAAAGGACTTTATGAAGAGTTCAGAGGCAATATCTTATCAGCTATTGAGATCCATAAAAGCTTACTTGGTGTTGGCGATGCCCTGGATGACCAGATAGCTTATCGTATTGCTGATCTGAGCTATCGTGATAATAACTATTCCCAGGCCATTTATTATGTCGAAGTAATTAAGAGTAAGGATATTTTGTCTCCATTAGCTGAGAGAGCAAGTTTGCTTAAAGCTAAGTCCGAATTTGCAATGGGAGAGAATGAAAAATCTCTCAGTACTTACAAACGATTCATGATGGACTATCCTAATTCAATACATATTGATGATGTAAGAAAAACTGCTAGAGAAATCAGATCAAATTTGAAGTAGTGTGTATTATTGTTGCAATTAATTCTAATTGCTGAAATCCTTAGAGTGTTTATCAATGATCTTAGCTAATAATTTTGGAGATTCATAACCCACAAAGTGTCCTGATTCGATAGGAAAACACTCGAATCCCTTTGCTTTCCAATCATCCTGTATTTTTCTTGGAAGAATTTTATCTCCCGTTGCCCACAAGATTTTTATTCTCTGAGGATCAATATTAATAAACTGTTGATTTGCTCGATCATATGATTCACTAGCATGTGTTAATTCAGTAGCAAATTTATATAAGACCTTTCTATTGCTAATCTTTCTAAATGGCCTTTGCATATGTGGATATACCTCGGCATATCTTTGGCGACTGGCAAAGCCTTTTTTAGCTAGTACCTTTGTAGAGAAACTCATATAATAATATAGAAATTTGCCAATTGGTCCCGAAATCAACTTGGAAATTTGCCTTATCTCTTTATATTCTAAAGGATTCCATAGCCATGTATTAAATAGGATAACTGATTTTATCTCGAACCAATTTCCAGCTAGTGTATTCATTGAAATGACCCCACCGAAGTCATTTGCGATAATATGACCACTATTCACGCCAATCTTTAACAAAATCTCTTTAATCCTATTAGCCTGAGCAATTAGTGAGTAATCCGCATCGCCTATTGCTTCAGAATTGCCAAAGCCTAACATATCAATAGCAATACATCTGTATTCACTTGACAATTCTTCAATAACTTCTTTGTATTCATGACTTGAAGAAGGTGTGCCATGAAAGAATACTAAAGTTTCTTTATTCTCACTATAGCCTGTATCGAAATAATAGTAGCTCTGATCTTGATGTTTGATTGTATGATTCATGCTTTATTACAATAATTTTAAGATTTGATTTTTGAATTGTTCTCTGTCAAAATATTCTGAGTAACCAGGTATGAAGAGGAATAGAACAGAAAACCCAACAATAGTAGAAAAAAGAGCTTGTGATTTTCCCTTGCCGATTTTTGTTTCAAGCAACTTTTCGATCTTTGAAATGTTTGCAAAACTGTTCGTGATCAGTCCAGGGTTTAAAGAGATTTTGTAAATCACAGTCCACTCTCTTTTATTGATTATCAGACTATCAATTATAAAATCAATATATTTCTTAGGGTCAGATAAAATTGATGGATCTAATGAAGTAATTACCTCCTTCTCAGCCCACTGTAGTATTTGCTCAAAAATTGCAGCTTTATTTTTGAAGTACTTGTAGCTTAATCCAAGAGATAGTCCTGCTTCACTTGCTATATCTCTCATCGTTATTTTATCGGGAGATTTATGCATTATGAGTTCAATTGTGGCTTCAATGATTTCTTGATCTCTTTTCATTTCTAGTTTTGAATAAATGAACAGTTGTTCAAATGCTAAATTAACAAAATGAACGAATGTTCAAAAGGGATTCTGACAATATGTTCTTATTTTTGTCAGAACAATAATATTCATAGATGCAATGAGAATCTTAGTAACAGGAGGAGCCGGATTTATAGGTAGCAACTTTATCCGATTCCAATTAAGAGAAACCGATAATATAATCACCAATCTGGATGATCTTACTTATGCAGGTAATCTTAAAAACCTGAGTAGTGTTGCTGATAATAGTAATTACAGCTTTGTCAAAGGTGATATTAACGACAAATCTCTAATTGAAGGAATAATCAAATCTGGCGAAATTAGCCATATAGTCAATTTCGCAGCCGAATCTCATGTAGATAGGTCAATAATTGATGCTTCGCCTTTTATCCAGACAAATATTAATGGTACGGCTGTACTGCTTGATTTGGCAAGACAGTATGGTTTGAGGATGCTACAGGTATCAACAGATGAAGTCTATGGGTCACTGGGGCCTACAGGCAGATTCACAGAGAATACACCGCTTGACCCCAGGTCTCCTTATAGTGCTTCTAAAGCCGCAGCTGATTGTTTAGTACAATCCTATCACCATACATACGGACTTGATACAATAATTACGCGCTGTAGTAATAATTACGGACCATTTCAATTCCCGGAGAAATTAATTCCTCTTATGGTCATTAATTCTTTGAATAATAAAGAGTTGCCGCTTTATGGTGATGGGATGAATATCAGGGATTGGATACATGTAGAAGATCATTGTAGAGGTATTTATCTGGCCCTTCAGAATGGATTAGGCGGTGAGATCTACAACTTTGGTGGTGAGTCTGAGAAAACTAATAAAGAGATAGTTAATCTTATTATAAACTATCTTGGTAAAAGCTCTGATTTGATAAGATATGTTGAAGACAGGCTAGGTCACGACAAGAGATATGCTATTGATAACACAAAATCTGCAAGAGAACTTGGATTTGAACCACGAGTAGCTTTTGAAAAGGGGATGAAAGAAACTATTGAATGGTATCTGAACAACGAGGAATGGTGGCAGGATATTCTTTCGGGTGAATACATGGATTACTACACCAAAAACTATGACAATAGATGAAAAAAGTGCTTTCAGTAGTTGGCGCTAGGCCAAATTTCATGAAGGTAGCCCCAATTGATAGGGCTTTTGCCTCTTCGGAATACCATAATAGAATTGAACATTCGATTGTGCATACAGGTCAGCATTATGACTACAAAATGTCTGGTTCATTTTTTGATGATCTTGACATGCCAGAGCCAAGGTTTTTTCTGAAAGTAGGTTCCGGCTCACATGCTCAACAATCTGCTGGTGTAATGCTTGCAATAGAAAAAGTATTGCTTGAATATAAACCTGATATGGTTATTGTTGTTGGTGATGTTAATTCTACAGTGGCTGCGGCATTAACAGCTGTTAAACTTGGTATACCAACCTCACATGTAGAAGCAGGGTTAAGATCTGGTGATCGTGATATGCCTGAAGAGATCAACCGTATCGCTACAGATGCTATAAGCGACTATTATTTTGTCACAGAGCCTTCCGGCGCTGAACATCTTGCTAAGGAAAATAAATCTGCCGATAGGATTTTCCATGTAGGAAATACAATGGTTGATTCTGCTTTTTATGCCAGACCTAAGGCTTTAGAAAGAGCTATCTGGAAAACATCGGGCCTCGAAGAAAAAAAGTATATTCTCTCAACCGTTCACAGGCCCTCGAATGTAGATAATAGAGAAGGATTAGAGTTAATATTTGACGTTTTCCAGAAGTTAGGTGAGATGAATAGATATGTTCTTCTCCCTCTTCACCCACGTACAAAGGGCCGCATCAGTGATCTGGGCTTGGAAACAAGGCTAAAGGAGCTTCGTAATGTCAAGATAACTGAGCCGATGGGGTATATTGACTTCCAGTCTGCAATGCTAGGTTCAGATTTCGTGTTGACTGACTCAGGTGGCATACAAGAGGAAACAACTGCCTTGGGTATCGATTGTATCACTATGAGAACAACTACAGAAAGACCTATCACAGTCGAAGCTGGTACAAATACATTAGTCCCTCCACAAAGAGAAAACCTATACGCTGCTATCTACCAATATATTGAAGGCAATAGAAAACAGTCAATAGTTCCCAAGCTATGGGATGGTAAGGCTGCGCTAAGGATTGCCAAAATCATTGATTCCTTAATAATAGGCTAATAGTTGATGTTTAGTTCGAGTAAGTTGATAGTTTTTATAATTCTGTTCCTTCCGCTGACGTTAATTTCCCAAACAACGGGTATGTCTTCGAAGCTACTACAAGCCTTGGAGCTTGAATCTGAGATGAGTCCTAGTTTTGGAGCCGAAGCATATCCGGCTGCTAATGTCATTGATCCTGATTATTATTATCTGGGGCCGGGCGATGTAATATCGTTTTTACTAATTCCTCAGAATACTAAAGAAATAGAAATCGAAGTTTATCCAGATAATACTATAATCATACCCAAACTTAACCTCGGAATCAATATTAAGGGTATGACATTATCGTCTCTCAAGGAAAAATTAGCGAATGAAGCTCTTATAAAAAATTCTTCATCTAAAGTCTTCATTTCATTAAAGAAACCTAAGCAATGTATAATAACCATCAAAGGAAATACTGATGTACCAGGAGTTTATACGCTGCCTGGTAACTTAACTGTGGCTTCAGTTCTAAGAATAGGGAACAAATTTGAAGTAAGTAATTCAATTACTCCGGTTGAGATGCAGCAGGATTATATTGAAAAGAATAATGCTAGAAGAGCTTCGCAAAGATTTGAAGCCTATGGTGCTTCTCCTGATCGCTCATTCTGGAGGAGAAATGTGTCAGTTCTTCATTCAGATGGAAATTCCCGATATCTAGATCTTGAATTAGGTCGTAGTATGGATATGCCATCTCAGAATCCATATATCATGCCTGGTGATATTATTACAGTTCCTTATGATAGAAGTTCTTATCCCTCAATCTCAATTTACGGTGAAGTTGTTAGGCCTATTGAGTTACCCTATAAATCTGGTGATATGGCTTCTTATCTAATGGCTTTTGGCGGAGGGCTCACAACAAATGCTTCGCGGTCTGAAATAGCATATTATTCGCCGAATGGGGTAAAGAAGTTTGTGACTATTGATGCTGATGGTAAAATTCTTAATGACTTTGTCATTGAAGCTGGCTCATCAATAGTGGTACCTGAGATCAAAGAAGCCACTGTAGATAAAAAACCCTTGGTAGCTATTAAGGGTGAAGTAAGAAATCCCGGATATTATTCATTGGAAATTGATACTGGTTTGGATGAATTGATAGAAAAGGCTGGTGGTCTTACAGACCGAGCTTACATTCCATTAGGTTTTATTAACAGGCGTTCCCTGGAAGAAACAAATATTGATCAAAGACTACAGTATCTAGAGTCATTTCTAAACTCGGATCTAACTCTGGAAGATACCATAAGGTATAATATTGATTTCATGACGAAGAAGCCAGTTGTAGCGGTTGACTTTGTAAAAGCTGCTAATGGGCAAACTTCAGTCGATTTTATGGACGGTGATATAGTTGTTATTCCTGATAATCCTAACAGAGTATATGTCTTTGGTAGAGTATATAATCCAGGGTTTGTTCGATTTGAAAAAGGAATGCAGCTAGCTGATTTCCTGGAAAAGGCTGGTGGTGTTACCGATGTTGCTGAGGAAGACAGAATTCGAATTATCCGAGGAAATACGAATGTTTGGATAGAACCCGGAGATGATATTGAGATCTTTGCTGGTGATCAGATATATGTTCCTGGCCCGCAAGATATTCCCCTTATGGCTGAACAACAGCAGGGTCAACTTTATATAGCTTTGGGTCAGGCTCTGATATTTCTGACAAGTGTATTATATAATATTTTTGCAAACTAAAAAAACTCTTTGATGAGAGCAGCTGCGGTATTTACCATTTTGTTTGGCTTACTCGTATCTGAGTTACGTTCTCAGGTAGAGCATGTACCTCTTGCTAATCCTGTATATGAATTTCTACTAAGAGCAGAAACGAAAGGCTATATGCCCAATGGATCGATGGCAGTCCTTCCATTACAGAAAAAAGAAATTACATCTGTTCTGAAGAAAATGGCTGATAATATCACTGTTTTATCTGAATCTGAGAAGGATGCATTGAATCAGTATTTGCTGGAATTTGATATAACTAGGAATAGTGATGCTGTGCTTATTGATAGTCAAACAGACTCTTTATCTCTGTTTTCTGAGAACTTTTTTAAGAAAGATAAGTCAATCTATCGATATGATGCTGAGCATTCTGTAAATATTGACCCCCTTGTCTCGGTTGACTTCAGATATGATTTACAAGATGGGATTCAACGGGATATCCTTCTTGCAAATTGGGGTTTTAGAGTGAATGGAACACTATCTGGTCACTTAGGATATTTTGTACAAGCGACAAATGGAAGTTCATTTGGAGGCTCGAGAGAGCTTGCACTAGAAGATACCAGACTTAGGCAGAATGTGAAATTTGGTGATTTGGAAAGTGATTTCGATTTCACAGAATCACATATTAGATATGAGTACGACTGGTTTTATGCTTATATCGGTCGTGAGAACCGTCAATGGGGGCCTGGTCTTCGTAACAATATGATAATAAGTAACTTGATCCCTCCGATGGATCAGCTATCACTTGGAGCCAGATTCAGGAATTTTGAGTATCGATTTACACAGGGAGGCTTACTATCTTTTCCAGTCGGCCTAACTCCGAATGGATTTACTGCCGAGTATATTGACAAATATTTTGTCCACCACAGAGCTGCTCTGAGGCCTGAATGGGGAGAAATAGCCTTTTGGGAAACAGTAATTTATTCTGATAGGAACTGGGATTTGGCTTATTGGAATCCATTGAGTTTTCTCAAATCTGTTGAGCATTCATTGAGGGACCGTGATAATTCCCTGATGGGGATTGATGCTACAATAAGGCCAATTGATGACTGGCAGATAAAAGGTAGTTTTTTATTGGATGATATAGTTTTTTCAGAAATTGGTACAGGATATTGGAGTAATAAATGGGCGTGGAACATAGCAGTATTTAATTCTTCAATTGATAATCTGGATCTGGCTTTGGAATATTCAAGGACTGAACCTTATACTTTTAGTCATTTCCTCGAATTAAACAACTATACTCATGATCAATATCAGATTGGTTCTTCTGTACTCCCTAATAGCCATCAACTGGCAGCCAGGGCTAATATCTGGTGGGGGCAGCGCTATCCTATAACAATCGAAGCAGCGTTTACCCAACACGGAGCTAATATAATGGATGGTGACTCTCTTGTGAGAAATGTCGGTGGTGATCCAAAATATGGTTATAGAGGTATAGAGAAAGATGAGTTCTATGTTGAATTTCTAGATGGCGATTTACAAGAAAATATAAGAATTACTACTACCTTGGCATACGAACTATTTAGAAATTTTTCGATTTTTGCTTTCCATACTTATGGAACAGGTAGTGGTATTGGTTATCAGAATAAGAATACCTTTAGGGTTATGCTAAGATATGAGGATTTTTAGTTGTGCTAGAGTACTCATATATCATTTCAATTTTGTTTTTTATTTATCCATTTGTTATCTATCCTATGATTCTGAAAATTATTCTTGTTTTCAGAAGGGATGAACAGAAACTAGACCATGAATATTTATCTGATATTTCTATTATTATTTCTGTTTATAATGAAGAGGATTTTATTACGGAGTGTTTACAGTCTATCATTAATGCTGATTACCCCAAACATAAGCTTAATATCTTAATTGGTTCAGATGGTTCTACTGATGAGACTGATAGTATCATTAATCAATTCGAAGAAGATTATCCATTCATTAGATCATTCAGATTCGAACGTAGCGGTAAGAATAATGTATTATTAAATTTACTTCCCATGGCTAATACGCCTCTGATATTCTTTATGGATGCTGATACAAGATTATCTAAAGATTCAATTAGCTTAGCTGTAGCTAATTTTTCAATGCCTGATACTGGGGCAGTTATTGTAGAGATGAAGGGCATGAACCAATCTGGAGAGATTGATGAGGGTTTTTATCAGAGGTTTGAGAGTAGTATTCGGAAGATGGAATCTGATATCAAGAGCACGGTTAATAGTTTGGGAGCTTTTTATGGGATCAGGAGAGAGAATGCGGTCTACAGTATGAGTAGCCAGATTTGTGATGATTATATTACAATACTTAATACAATTAACAATGGCTATAAGGTGAAGTTTATTGATGATACCAATGTAATTGAATTTAGGCCCAAAAGTATTGATGATGAATTAGGAAGAAGGGTCAGGGTATCAGCTGGTGGTCTATCTACAATAGCAGAGTATCCAAATTTATTAGTTAATCTTGGTAGAATAGAGTCATTTTTTCTTATATCTCATAAGATAATACGTTATCTAATGCCTTATTTTTATCTAATTGCAGTTTTCTCATCTACTCTGCTGTGGGTATTTAAGGATACATACTGGTGGGTAGTCGCTATATTGACAACACTTCCTTTAATTTTACACGTATTAAACCTGATGACAAAAAAGAAACTATCTCATCTTCGCATATTTCAGTATTGTGAGTTTCTACTTACGATGTTGTATGGTATGCACCTTGGTTGGGTAGGGTTTCTCAAAGGGAGGAATAATGCGATATGGACACATTGATCGAATCTAAAATAGAGGATGAAAAATTCACTCGGTCTAAAGTCCGTAAGAAAGCAGCTGTAAATCGAGTTGCTAATACTACAATACCCGTAGTGTTGATGTTAGTTGCAGACTTACTGGCCTTTGCCAGTACTTTCCTTGTTCAATTTTGGCTTAGATTCCAATCCGGTATAATTGAAACACATCTGATAGATGGTGTAGATAAGGCCTTGATTATTATAGTGGTTTTTGGAATGTTCTCACTTTACTGGTTGTTCATTTTCTTCATGGGAGGGATGTACAAGAATTGGTATGAGTGGTCTCCATTTGATGAGATATGGAGTATTATAAAGTTTTCGACATTAGGATGGCTTATTGGATATTTTGCCATAATGTTGGATAGTCAAGGTACCCAGCGGGGCATGGTATTATCAGGTTTTGCACTGTTTGTGGTGTTTGTGACTTTCTTTAGACTGATTGCTAGAAAAGTGCAAAAAACATTGCGAAAGAAAAAAATTGTTCGATACAACTCTCTTGTTTTTGGTTGTAGAGATAAAGCTGAGAATCTTATAGATAAAATACGCAAATCTCCTTCATGGGGCTATGTGCCTGTAAGTTTTGTAGAATATAAGAATGAGAAAGATCCTCTTAAAATCAAGAATAGTCTTGAGAATAGCATTTCTTTTCATAGACCCGATACGCTTCTGCTCACAACAGATATCCATGAACAATCTTTGTTATTCGATATTGCTAATTATGCCGCCTCTAAAAATATACGAGTCAAGATAGAGCCCGATCTTTATCATGTTTTTACCGGTCAGACAAAAGCACATAATATTTATGGGATCCCACTGATCGAGGTTTCACCCCAACTTCTGAAACCTTGGCAAGAATTTGCCAAACGAATATTTGATTTAGTATTCTCTAGTCTGGTAATAGTATTAGGCTTACCTTTCTGGCTTATGGTAGCATTGGGCGTAAAAATTGATTCTCCGGGACCAGTTTTTTATAAACAGGTACGAGTAGGTAAAAATGGTCGAGAGTTTTATATTTATAAATTCCGCTCGATGAGACAGTCAAATGACAAGACACAGCGCTGGACCAAAGTTGGTGATAAAAGGGTCACAAAGTGGGGAAAGTTTATTCGAAAAACTCATTTGGATGAAGTCCCTCAGTTTTGGAATGTTCTTAAAGGTGATATGAGTATAGTGGGTCCCAGGCCAGAGCAACCTCATTTTGTGTCGGACTTCAGTGAACAGATACCTTATTATAACCGTAGGCATGTTGTGCGGCCTGGTATTACTGGATGGTGGCAGATCAATTATGGCGTATATGAAATGAATCTTGAAGAGATTAAAAATAGAACCAAAGATGATTTTTTCTATATAGAAAATATGTCAATCAAGCTCGATTTAGAAATTGTAACTCGTACAGTCTGGTGCGTCATTAAGGGCCATGGACAGGCATAATATGAAAAGTATAATCGTAGTTCCTACTTATAATGAAAAAGAGAATATCAGTAATCTGATTGAAAGAATACACAGCTTCGTGCCTGAGACCCATATCTTAGTTGTCGATGATGGTTCACCAGATGGTACAGCCTCAATTGTAAAGACAATAGCACAAAATGACGCTGCTGAGCGTGTACATTTGATAGAAAGAAGCGGGAAATTAGGGCTCGGAACAGCTTATTGCAAAGGATTTGGCTGGGCTTTAGAACAAGGGTATGACATTATTATGGAAATGGATGCAGATTTTTCTCATGATCCAAAAGAAATCCCTCGTTTTCTGGAAGCGATCAAAGAGAATGACCTTGTTATCGGGAGTCGTTACATTAAGGGAGTCAATGTTGTCAACTGGCCTTTAAGCCGTCTTCTACTCAGCTATTTTGCGAATATGTATACAAAGTTCGTAACTGGACTTCCTATTAAAGATGCTACAGGTGGATTCAAGTGTTTTAGAGCTGATAAACTTGCGCAAATTGATCTTGATAATATAAAGTCTAATGGTTATGGCTTTCAGATCGAGATGAATTATAGACTTTGGAAGAAAGGGGCTAAGATTAAAGAAATACCAATTGTTTTTGTAGATAGAATAGAAGGCGAAAGTAAAATGAGCAAAAAAATTGTCTACGAAGCAGTTTTCCTAGTATGGCGACTAAAATTTGGATTAGTTAAGTAGCATCCTGCCAGTGACAAACATTGACATATCAGTTGTTATAGTCAACTACAATGTTAAAGACTATCTCATTGACTGCCTTC